>Ga0302252_1000005_pt1:0-435000 | contig 535467 bp, 499 predicted proteins | sample AAG_RA_Leu_MG_FD_193511 | JGI IMG/M metagenome (GOLD analysis project Ga0302252, IMG submission 193511) | Enriched activated sludge microbial communities from anaerobic digester in WTTP, New Holstein, Wisconsin, United States - AAG_RA_Leu | ecosystem: Engineered > Bioreactor >... | reverse complement strand
GACCCGTATGCCGGGCAGATATCCATTTTCAGGGTAAGGTCCGGCGTGGTGAAGTCCAATCAACTGGTTATGAATTCATCGAAAGGAGCTGAGGAAAAGCTTGGGCAGCTGTTCTTTCTCAGGGGGAAAGAACAGGTCCATACAGATTCCGCTGTGGCCGGGGATATCGTAGCTGCCGCGAAATTGAAAGGGACTGATACGGACAATACGCTCTGTGACGTCAAAAAGATGGTGAAATTCAAAAAAATAAATTTTCCAGAGCCTGCAGTCAGTTTCTCCATAAAGCCCAAAAGTCGTTCGGACGAGGACAAAATATCCGGAGTTTTGGTAAAACTTATTGCTGAGGATCCCGCGTTCAAAATGCTGAGGGACGTGCAGACCCATGAACTTGTCATATCGGGTATGGGAGACCTTCATCTCAAGACGATGATAAACCGTATGAAGAACAGGTATGGCGTGGACGTCGAAATAGGGACCCCGAAAGTCGCGTATAAAGAAACCATCACTTCTAACGGCGACGCGCAGTATCGTCATAAAAAGCAGAGCGGAGGAGCGGGACAGTTCGCGGAAGTGTGGATGAAAATAGAGCCTTTACCGAGGGGCGAAGGGTTTCAATTCGTGGACGAGGTCGTTGGAGGTGCGATACCACGGCAATTTGTAGGGAGCTGCGAAAAAGGCGTCAAGAACGCGCTGGGTGAAGGGACCGTTGCCGGTTTTCCTGTCGTGGACGTAAGGGTCATTGTTTATGACGGTAAGACACATCCGGTGGATTCCAAGGACATCGCTTTCCAGATAGCGGCCGCTCATGCTTTTCGGCAGGCGTGTGAAAAGGCGAAACCTGTGCTATTGGAACCCGTAATGCATGTCGAACTTACCGTTCCAGAAGAGAATATGGGCGATGTTACGGGATCGCTCAGTTCGCGGCGCGGAAAAGTCCTCGGCATGGGATCGGAAGGCGGGATGCAGATACTGACCGCCGAAATACCTTTGGAAGAAATGTATAAATATGCGAATGAACTCAAATCCATCACCGCCGGCAGGGCTACTTACACCATGTCTTTCGCGCATTATGAAGTGGTTCCGCCGAATATCGCTCAAAAGGTCGTGGCGGAGAACAAAAAAGTGCATCATCATCAGAAGGAAGAGTAGAGCCAGAGTTCGTTTGTCGTTTATCGAACAACGAAAAACGAGCTACGAACAATGAAAAACGAACGGAGGAGACGCACATGTCCGGACATTCAAAATGGGCAAGTATCAAACATAAAAAAGGCGCGCTTGACGCGAAACGTGGAAAGCTTTTTACGAAACTTATCAGGGAAATAACCGTGGCGGCAAGAGAGGGCGGCGGTAATATGGACGCGAACCCCAGGCTGCGTTTGGCCGTTCAAAAGGCCAAGGACGCTAATATGCCAGCGGATAATATAGACAGGGGAATAAAAAAGGGGACAGGGGAACTCGAGGGAGTTTCTTATGAGAACGTATCTTTTGAGGGATACGCCCCGGGCGGGGTCGCGGTGATCGTTGAGGGGCTTACGGACAATCGTAACAGGGTCACGAGCGAAGTCCGGAATATTTTTTCGAAGCGTGGCGGTAATATGGCCGGCGCGGGTTCCGTGGCTTTTCAGTTTGAGAAAAAGGGCGTTTTTATGGTAAAAAGACAGGACGCGGTCGAGGAAGAGTTAATGACGCTGGCTATAGACGCCGGGGCTGATGATTTTACCTCGGATGAGGATTTTTACGAGATAAACTGCCAACCGCAGGATTTTGACAAGGTTCGTACTGCCCTTACTAAAAAGAATGTCAAGATAGAGTCGAGCGAGCTTAGTATGGTCCCCAAGAATACCATCAAGATAACAGACGAGGACACCGCCAGAAAAATATTGACACTTGTCGAGGAACTTGAAGACAATGACGACGTTCAGAACGTATATGTGAATTTCGATATCCCTGATGAAGTGTTAAAGAACATAGACAAGGAATAAATTGTGACAAGTGCCATGTAGCAGGTGGATATTGCATATCTTGGTGCATGGCGCTTGTCACCGCTTACAATGAGAATACTAGGGATCGATCCGGGACTCCAGAGAACGGGTTACGGTATTATTGAATTATGCGCCGGGTCCGGAAAACTTCGCATGATCGAGGCGGGTGTGATACGGACGTCCGCCGGTGACGGTATATCCTCGCGCGTCAAAGATATCTTTGTCAATTTAACGGATATTATCACCGAACACAGACCTGAAGTCCTTGTGCTCGAAAAATTATACTCTCATTATAAACATCCAGTAACATCCATTCTGATGGGCCATGCGCGGGGTGTCGTGTGCCTTGCTTCGGGGCTTAACAATGTCCGCCTTATAAGTTACCCCGCGACACGGATCAAAAAAGCCGTGACCGGCAATGGGCAGGCGTCAAAACAGCAGGTACAGAAGACCGTTAAGGCGCTTCTTGGGCTTAATATGCTGCCTGAACCTGTCGATATCAGCGACGCGCTTGCTATGGCTGTAAGTTACGTGTATATTGAGTGCAGGAGGACTGAGTAGCATGTATCAGGTGCCAGGCGATGGAGCATGATACTTACTGCTTTGCGCTTGGTGTTTGGTGACAAAGTTTGTCAAATCGGAAAAATATGATAGGACGTATTACAGGGAATATTGTCGGAAAAAAAGAGTCGACCCTTCTTATCAATACGGGCGGATTGACGTATGAGGTCATTGTTCCATTTGCCGTGCTGAAGGCCCTGGAAAGGGAAAAAGGGTTTCAAGGAGAAGTCGAGCTGGTCACTTATCACTATTACCAGATGGACCAATCCCGCGGTATTCCGGTGCTTGTCGGTTTTCAGAACGAGATAGAAAAGGAATTCTTTGAGAAATTCATCACGGTATCTGGTGTGGGTCCTAAAGCCGCGTGTAAGGCGCTTGTCGAACCTTTCTCCGTTACGGCCGCCGCTATTGACAGGGGCGACATCCCTTTTCTTAAGGGTTTACCAGGTATAGGCGACCAAAAGGCGCGTCTTATCATCGCGAAATTACAGGGGAAGGTGGGAAAATATTGCCTTATCAGGGACGAGTTCGTAAAGAACATAGCAGAGCACGAAGATATCAAAAATGACGCTCTTACGGTGCTTCTGCAGCTGCAATATAAAAGGGCAGAGGCTGAGGAGATGCTGAAGAAAGCCCTGGAGAGGGATCCGGGGATCAAAACAAGTGAGGATCTTTTGAACGAGGTGTATAAGTCTAAAAGCGGTATCCGGTAGTTCTGACCCGTGACTCAAAGGGATGTATGGTGGATAATAAGAGAATGAAATTCGTGGATAATGCCGAAGAGATAGTAAGGACAGGAGAATCTCAAGATGACGAGATAATGAACCTTTCGCTGCGTCCGCAAGTATTGAAAGATTTTATAGGGCAGCGTGAGGTTGTGGGCATGCTCGACATAGCCCTAAAAGCGGCCATGAAGAGGAAAGAACCTCTTGAGCATATACTTTTTTCGGGGCCTCCTGGCCTGGGGAAAACGTCCCTGGCTCATATAATAGCGAAAGAAAGAGGCTCGAAAATAACCACGACAAGTGGACCGGCTATTGAACGAGCGGGTGACTTTATCGGTATTCTTACGAACCTTTCCGAGGGGGACATACTTTTCATCGACGAGATTCATCGCCTTTCCAAGGTCGTGGAGGAGTTCCTTTATCCGGCGATGGAAAATTTTCATATAGATTTTCTTATTGATAAAGGGCCTTACGCCAAGACAATCAAATTCAATCTTAAGCCGTTCACGCTTATAGGGGCCACCACGCGTTCAGGGCTTTTAAGCGCTCCTCTAAGGGACAGGTTCGGTATGTCGCTCCATCTCGAGTTCTATTCTCCCGAGGACCTTGCCACGATCGTGAAACGGTCTTCGTCCATATTGGGGATAGGCATAGATGAGGATGGCGCGTGTGAGATAGCCAGGCGTTCAAGGGGTACGCCAAGGATCGCGAACAGGCTTTTAAGAAGGGTAAGGGATTGGGTCGAGGTGAAGTCTGACGGGCGTATCACACGGGATAATACGATAAAAGCCTTAGAAACTCATGGCATAGACGAAATGGGCCTTAGCAAAATCGACAGAAAGTTGATAGAGACGATATACGTTTCATATAAAGGCGGTCCGGTGGGAGTCGAAGCCTTGGCGTCTTCTCTGAATGAGGAAATAGATACCATTGAGGACATAATTGAACCATACCTTCTAATGTCTGGTCTTTTGAGAAGAACGCCCCGCGGTAGGGAGATTACCGAAGAAGGCTATAAATATCTGGGTAAAACGGTATCTGTGAAGAAGGAACTTTTTTAGAAAATCGAGGAATATAGAGACAAAAATGATGCAAGTACTCGGTAAATATCTGATCCTGGCGGGGATCGTGATGATAGTCATTGGGTGTATAGTGTTCTTTGGCGGCAAAACCGCATTTCTCGGTAAACTTCCCGGCGACATTCTTGTGAGAAAAGAGAATTTTACTTTTTATTTTCCGATCACGACCAGTATTTTTTTGAGTCTTGTTCTGTCCCTTATCTTGTTTTTCTTTTTTCGAAAGTGAGACCGTTAAGATGCCACGCAAATGCGTCATTCTGAGGCCGCAGGCCGAAGAATCTCGATAATCATAAAGAGATCCTTCGCTTTGCTCAGGATGACAGACGGTCTCGAAATAAAGTGTGAGGCACATTTATCATCTGCGGTATGACGAACAGAAAAGAAACTTTCCTGAGCCTTCATCGCTATAAGATATCGGCCGTACTGGTGTTTGTGGGCGGGATATTGATTTTCCTTTTTTTTCTGCACGCAAAGTATCCGCTTGCTGGCCGAATAGGGTCTTCCTTCATCGTAAGAGTACGCGTCATTCATGACGCGCGAGAAATAAATATTTCGTCAAAAGTAGGGATCTTTATTAAGAATAATGAGAGCGGAAGTTTTGGGAAAGAAGTTTCGGTCATTCCGATAGATAAAGGCGTCAAATTGAATGATATGGCTGTCATTCAAAGGAAGATCGGTTTTTTTGCCGATAAAGGAGGGGATCTTGTTATTGCCGGCAAAGATTACAGGGGAAGTATCGACGTAATAAATACCGGCAAGGGGCTCGATGCGGTCAATAATATAGAGCTTGATGATTATCTTAAGGGTGTACTTCCGAGAGAGGTGAACAGCCTATGGCCCTACCAGGCGATAAAAGCCCAGGCGATAGCCTCGAGGAGTTTCGCGATCAGCAGGGCTTTTCGTAACAGGAAGAAAGACTATGATCTGACGGATGACACGTATTCACAGGTTTATGGCGGGCGATCGTCGGAAAAATGGAGGACCTCGAGGGCTGTTGATGAGACACGCGGGAAAGTGCTTGTTCATAATGGAAAGATACTGCCGGCGTATTTTCATTCATGTTGCGGAGGTCATACGGAAGACATTTACGCGGTATGGGGCATAAAAGAAACTCCTTTAGCGGGAGTTAAATGCTCCTGGTGCCGGTTGTCGCCGTATTTCTGGTGGGGTAGTTGGCTTTCCACGGTATCGGTCATGGATAAGCTCAGGAAAGGCGGATATGAAATAGAAGTGGTCGATGAGATGAAAGCGGGTCCAAGAGACGCATCCGGTCGGATCGGGTATGTAAGTATCAGGTCCGGAGAGAGGCGGTTCAAGATACGAGCAGCCGATCTTACCGCACTTTTTGGAAAAAACAATATTAAAAGCACTAATATGCGGATCATAAAATATCCTTTCTTTTATCATTTTTCAGGTCATGGGTGGGGGCATGGCGTTGGCATGTGCCAATGGGGAGCGTTTGGCCTTGCTCTTAGATGGTGGAGTGCGGAAAAGATATTGCGATACTATTATCCGGGAGCTGAGATAGCGGATTATAGCCCAAAATTTGCCTTAGCCGCTTCGGAGCATTAATATACTATTTATAGCGATCTTTGCGAAGCTTGTTTATTTTTCGTTCAAAAGGAGGTATCATGCGGACCACGCGGATCTTTGCCTTTACGCTTTTTTTGACATGCGTATTTTTTGTGTTGCCGACTTTTTCTGATGATTATGGGGGTGATTACGATACTGGAGGAGATTATCTGATCGAATATCCGGATGGTAAATACGGTATGGATCTCGGGGGAGGATATTTCACTATGCCGGATGGGACAATGGAGCCTCCATCGGGGTACAGACAGTATTATCAAGATACGCCATATGGGCCTATGACAGATACAGGGTTGACGATCTTTCCTTCATTTAAGCTTCCCGAAGGGAGAGCAAGAGAGGAAAAACAAAGAATCCAGAAGGAAAGGGAAAAAGAGCGGGTCAAGGAATATATGTTCCATGAGGCGACGACCGGTACCGCAGGGAGCAGTGTTTGGGGCATTTCCGATTAGATATAAGTTGCTTCTGCACTTGAATTTTCCAATATCTCGTATATATTTACTATAAATAATATAATAATGTCCGTTCAAACCAGATGATCCTGGAAGGAGCGAATGCGTAAGGGTGCATGTACTTAAAGTTTTTCTTTTCTCTTTTATAGGCGCTCTTGTCTTTACCCGGATGGCTATTACTATAGCCAAAAAGACTGGAGTGTTCGATTATCCTTCTGCCAGGAAAGTGCATACGCATCCCACTCCGCTTTTAGGCGGTATTGCGGTATTCTGTGCTTTTGCCATAGCGCTTTTTGTGAATTTTCATTTTTCCTTACAGCTTAAAGGCATAGTCATAGCGTCATTTTTACTTATGCTTACGGGGCTTGCGGATGATATTTGGAAGCTTTCGGCCTATTTCAGGCTGATTATACAGTTGGTCTGTTCACTTATTGTGATATTTTGCGGTATATCGCTTCGTATCGTGCCAACGGGGGTCCCGTACTATCATATCCTGAATTGCGGTATAACTATCTTTTGGATCATAGGGATAACTAACGCTCTTAATTTTATGGATGGTATGGATGGGCTTGCCTCCGGTATCGTGTTCATCTTTTCTTCTGTATTCGCGGTCATCGCGTATCAGACGGACCAGCCGTATTTTGCCGTTCTCAATATAGCTCTTGCCGGAGCGTGCCTGGGGTTTTTGGTGTTCAACTTCCATCCGGCGAAAATATTCCTTGGGGACGCGGGAAGCAGTTTTCTGGGTTTCGCTGTAGCGTCCCTCGCGGTAATGGGTGAGTGGGCTGACAACAATTCTATAGTGTCGCTAAGCATACCTATTCTGGTGTTATCCATACTTATTTTTGATATGGTGTACATCACTATTTCACGTATAGCCACGAAAAGGGTCAGAAACTTCAGGGAGTGGGTCGAATATGTGGGGAAAGATCATCTGCATCATCGCCTCGTGAGTCTCGGTTTTACGGAGGTCCAGGCGGTACTTTTCATATATTTTATCGTTGTGGCGTTCGCGATGGGAGCTCTTTCCCTGAGACATGCTTCAACCTATGAGGCGATAGTGCTTCTGGTGCAAAGTTCTTTTATGCTTATCGCTGTTTCTATTCTTATGGTCGTGGGTCGATTAAATGTGGAGAAGGGACACAACGTCGCAAATACGACAAGACCGGGCGATTGATACCGCACGGTCGGAATGATCCATATCAGATATGGAAGACGCTGTATTTTTAAAGTATTGGGGCCTCAAAGAAAAGCCGTTTGAGAATACGGGTGATCCGAAGTTCTTTTACTATTCCCCCATACATAAAGAAGCTATCGTCCGCCTGATCTATGTGATAAAACAGCAGAAAGCCGGTGCGCTTCTCGCGGGAGACTATGGAACAGGCAAAACTACCATCGCGAATGAACTTCTCTCGGAAATAGAGGAAAGTGATTCTTTCCAGAGTGTCTATATCAAGAACCCTCTTATGAACCCTAAAGAATTAATCCAGGAGATAGCGCATCAGTTGGGTATCGCGGATGACGCGCCGACTATCCAGTTGAAACGTTCGATCGAGGAGAAATTAAAGGAGATCGTGGACACGGGCAGGCATACCGTCATTGTTGTGGATGAAGCGCATCTAATCACGCGGAAAGATGTTCTGGAAGAGCTAAGGCTTATGATGAATGTGCAGCTAAAGAACCGTTTCCTTTCGACGATAATCGTTATGGGGCAGCTTGAGCTCAGGGACATGATCAATTCCATGCCCCAATTCAAGCAGCGGTTCGCTATATTTTACATCCTCAAACACCTCGATGAGACAGAGACCGCCAAATATATCCAACACAGGCTTGATATCGCCGGCGCCGAGCGGAAAATATTCACAGACGATGCCAATGCTTTGACGTTTGCCGCTTCCAACGGAAGGCCGCGTCAGATAAACAACATTTGCGATATGTCTTTACTTGTAGGGTATATGAAACGGGCGGAGATGGTGGACGGCCAGACCATTAAAGAGGTCGTAAAAGACCTCGGGGAAGAGGTCTAGCGATGGTCGAATTCCATAAAGGGTTTGAAAATTTTGAAAAGCTTGGATCGGGAGCTAAAGATAAGCCTGGGGATACCGCCAAACCGGAGGAACTGTCACTTTCAAAGCATATCGAGACCGATAGTTTGCTGAAGCCGGCAGCTGATTTTGCGGCGTCAGAGGCTTTCTACCAAAGCGTACGAGATTTTGTGAAAAAGATCTTCGATATGGTCAAGATCGGTAAAGAAGATGATATACAGGCGAAAGATATCATTTCCTGGGCCGAAAGCGCGTGCGATTGGATTATGAAACACTCCGAATCGGATGACCTTGTCACTCTTGCCATTAAACATGACGAGTATGACCCGAACTATATTTATTCTCACTCCGCTAATGTGTTTTGTCTCTCCGTGCATCTCGCGGTACGGCTCAGTTTCTCACGGACACGGCTTCAGGAGCTTGTGATCGCTTCCTTGTTTCACGATATAGGAATGATGAAAATACCGGAAACCGTATGGAACAATACGCATCGTCTTACGTCCCACGAATACGAAGAGGTGCAAAAACATTCCCTTAACGGTGAAGGCATATTTACGAATCTTTCCGACATTGACGCCACGGTGCCTCTTGTCATAGCTCAGCACCAGGAGAAGAACGACGGTTCGGGCTATCCCGGGCATCTTAGCAAGAACCATATCCATTATCTGGCCCGGCTCGTGTCCCTTGTGGATATGTTCGAAGCGCTCACCCATACACGTTTGTGGAGGGCGAGGTTCCTTCCGGACAAAGCGTTCCAGCAGCTTTTGGATAAAGAATCCGAGAGCTACGATCCTTATTTCATGAAAGCGCTGTTACGTTATGTGACCATGTTCCCCGTTGGGACATGGGTGAAGATAAGTTCCGGAGAGGTTGGGGATATAGTGAAATCAAACCCCGACACACCGCTGCGCCCCGTGGTCAATCTGATACTTGACAGGCACGGCAAGCGTTTAGGAAAGCCGCAGGTACTTGATCTCTCAAAGCAGTTATTGTTACATGTAGAAGAATGCCTTGATGCCGGCAAATTAAGTATTTGACAGGAGCTGAATATGACAAACAGGAACATATTGATAGGGTTATGCGGGATATTTTTGGTGGTGTCTCTATTGTCGGGTGCCGGGTGTAGCCGTTTTACGTCACCAAGCACAAAACTCAAATATTCTACGTATAATCCCGAAGGGGCCATGGTATCCAACGGGCAATATGTGATCGGTCCCAGGGATGTCCTTGAAATATATGTGATGAGATGCCCTGAATTCGATAGTCTTGTAACGGTGAGGGCTCTGGACGGCGGCATAACCATCCCGCTTGCGGGTGACATGAAAGCCTGCGGGTTGACTCCCAAAGAACTTGCCAACGAGATAAGTAAAAAACTGGCTTATTATGTGAAAGAACCCAAGGTAGCGGTCGGTGTGAAGGCATTCGGAGATAAAAAAGTGCTGGTTCTCGGTCAGGTCCGTGGTCCTGGATCATACATGGTCAGGAGAGAAGACAGGATAATTGACGCGATAATGAAGAGCGGAGGGTTTAATGATAATGCCGTTCCATCCTTGACCTATATAGTCAGGGGCGGATACGATGATCCTCAGATAGTAAAGGTCAATATGGCAAGGCTGATCCATAAAGGGGATACAACGCAGAACGTTTATATTGCCGAAGGTGATATTGTTTATGTGCCGATGAGCGAACTTGAGAACATAAATTACGCTCTGCGCAAGATATTCCCCTCGATGTACTTTGCCGAGCAGTTGGCCACTATCGAAAGTGATATTATGGCGCAGCAGTTCGACTGGCATGAGGTGTGGAATAAGATGGCCGGTGTGTCGGACAGGACCCGGCGATGATAATTGAGAAAAGAATTAAAACATAAAAGGGAAGGACGATATGGCTAGATACGGACTGACGTTATGGGATTATTGGCGTATCATCTATAAACGGAAGTGGATAATCACCTCTATTTTTCTGGTTTCCGTAGCCAGCTCGTACCTCTTTACGGAAAAAGAAGTGCCGATGTATAAGGCGACCGTGACCCTCTATATGAATACCCGGAACACGCCCATTGCCGAGATAACTGGCGGCGGCGTGACTTTTTGGGGGGGCGGGATGGAGTCAATGGCCACTCAGCTTGAGCTTATTAAAAGCTATAATATCCTGGAACTTGTAGCCCAGAGGCTTGGATACGTGACAAGTGACGAGGATGTGGAGAAGGTACAATTAGCCGTGAATTCGTTGAGGGGGAAGATCACCGTCGCGGAAAAAGAGACGGCTAATCTTTTTGAAATAAGCGCTACCGACGATGACCCGGCGAGGGCCAAGAAGATCGTCGATGCCGTTACTGCGGTTTTTGTGCAAAAACATTGGGAAGATAAGGTTGAAGAGGCCAGGAATACCAAAAAATTCGTTGAAAAGCAGCTCGCTAAACTTGAAAAAGAGAGCAGCGACATAAAGAAAAAGCTGAGAGTGTTGATGGTGGAGAACGTTGTCGGCACAGTTCCGGGGAACGCCGGATATGTTCCACCCGAAGAAAATTTCGCGTCCAGCGAAATGGAAAGAAAGACGCGGCTTATGCAGCTTGAGCTGGAACTGGCCAACCTTAGAGAGAGATTTACCGATAAATATCCAAGGATCGTGAACATACTTGGCGAAATAAAAAATCTTAAGAAGTATCTCGGAGAAGCGCTCGAAGACCCGTGCAAAGATGGGGTGGAAGGGAAAACTATCGATGTGGAATCGGTGGACCCGGAAAGGCTCAGACGAGAGCTGGAGATAAATAACAAAATATACGCGTTCCTGAAAGAACGGTATGAACGCGCGCTTTTGCTTGAAGCGTCGAAAGTCAGCGATATCGAGATCGTGGATCCCGCGACACTGCCGACCACGCCGTCGAATGCCCCGTCTACGGCGAACTTCATGCTTTCGGGCGCGATAGGGCTTATTCTGGGTCTAGTGGCCGCGTTCGTGGTCGAAAGCCTCGATACGTCAATTGGGACAATAGAAGATGTCGAGGAATATCTCGGTATACCGGTGCTTGGAGTAGTGCCCGAAATAACGGTGGACAGGAAAGAGGAGGCGGATTATTGGAAAAAAGCGCCGCCGCCCAACGAGAAAAAAGAATATGAAAAAATAATGGGCCGTCTCGTGACGCAATACCGTCCCAAGTCTTCTGTCGCCGAAGCATACAGGAACCTTCAGACGTATATCAAATTTTCCGGGTTGGATAAAGTTGGGAACTGTCTTATGTTCTCCAGCGCCGGTGTTCAGGAAGGGAAGACCATCACCAGCGTGAACTGTGCGCTTTCCATGGCGCAGCTTGGTTATAAAGTTCTTTTGGTGGATGCCGATCTCAGAAGGCCTTCTGTTCATAAGGTCTTCGGTATTTCCAGGGAAGTTGGGATGACCGATGTGGTTTTCGGTACGTTCAAGATGGAAGACGCCGTCAAGACCATGGATGACATAATGATGGGGAATATCAAAGCTAGCGTGATAATGAAAACCTACGGTATGGAGAATCTGCACGTTATGACGTCCGGGCATATGCCGACGAACCCGACCGAGATATTTGGCTCCAAGAACATGACAGAATTCATCAAAGAAGCAAAAAGTAAATTCCAGGTGGTATTTTTCGATTCGGCTCCTATTTTGCCTGTCACGGATTCCTGCATACTTGGATCGAGAGTGGACGGGGTCATCATAGTTTACAAGGCCGGATTTGTTTCAAGGAGCGCTCTCAGAAGATGCAAGATGCAGATTGAGAACGCTAAAGGAAAGCCCATCGGCGTGGTTCTGAACAATATCCGGGTCTCAGATATGAAATTTGGTTCGCCATTCTATTATTATTACGAAAGTTACTATGGAGAGGACGAAAAAAAGGATACAGGCAAAGAGACAAAAGAAGGCTTTTTAAGTAGACTTTGGCCGTGGAAGCAGTGAAGCTGTTCTCTGAGTGAACGGAGGCCGTTATCAGTTTTTCTTTGTTTGAAAGTTCGCGTTATAAACTTTATGTGGTTATTTTTTTCGTCATTATAGCGGCAGTGCTTTCGTCCAAGCTGATAGCCAGTACGCAGGACTTTAGCAAGGCCGCCCTTGTGGTGGGCGGGATAGCCTTCGCTATTGCGACCTTTATAGATACAAACATCGGTCTTGCCGCGATACTTCTTTCAATGCTTCTTTCGCCAGAGCTTGAGGCCGGTGCCGCCGGCAGGCACGCAGTGGTGATAAGAGCGGAGGACCTTCTTCTTATCATCGTGTCGATCACATGGCTTGCTAAGATGGCCATCGAGAAAAGGCCGCTTATCAAAAATAGCCCGTTAAACGCGCCCATTGCTATCTATACAGCTATTCTTGCTTTTTCTACCCTGAGGGGTATGTTGATGGGGAAAGTCGTTCCTATATCTGGTTTTTTTTATGTTCTTAAGATCGTGGAATATTTCGTTCTGTACTTTATAGTACTTAACCAGATAACCACTATCAAACAGGTCAAGACGTTCCTCGTGATACTGTTGTTCGTAAGCCTTATTGTGGGAATATATGGTAATACTCACATCGGGAAAGAGGCCAGGATCTCCGCGCCTTTCGAGGGGGAAGGAGAGCCCAATACACTGGGCGGATATCTCCTTTTTATCTTGTCACTATTGGGAGGGCTAATTTATTATTATCGGGACAGAAGAATAATACTGGTAGGTATTTTCCTTTTTCTGGTACCGACATTTATTTTTACATTGTCCCGCGCGTCATATCTGGGGATGTTTGCCTCACTTGGCATCGCGATAGTCATTTTGAAAGATTATAGGATAACTGCTTTGGTGTTGGCCATGTTCCTGGCTTTTGTCGTTTTGGTGGCCGTTGGTCCACCCCAGATAAGGGACAGGGTCATTGGGGCGTTCACACCTGAAAAACAGCAGGAACTTAAAAGCGTCGGGGCGCTTACTTTGGGGCCTTCACCGGCCGCCAGAATAGTGTCATGGCAGATAGCCATGAAGGACAAATTCCCTAAGGCGCCGTTCTTTGGAAGGGGAGTTACCGGTGCCGGATTCCTGGACAGTCAGTATGTCCTGATCCTTGTCGAGACCGGTCTTATTGGGTTGGCCGCGTTCTTTTTTCTCTTATGGCGCATATGGTCTGTTGCTTGTGACTCGTTCCGGAAAGTCCAACTTCCGCTTTTCAAAGGTATCGCGATCGGCTACATGGTAGGATTTGTGGGCCTTCTTTTGCACGCGGTAGGGTCGAATACTTTTATAATAATCAGGATCGCCGAGCCATTTTGGTTCCTGACAGCGATCGTCGTGAAATTGTTCAGCATAGAGACGGGCAAAGCGGCCATTGAGGATGATCTGGCCGTGTATCCGCATTTGCCATAGTTTGATATTGTATATGAAATTGGAGGCGTTTTAGATTTATGGAATATAACGTGTATTTCCCTAATAAGCAGCTTAAGCTGGGAATAAAGATATGGTGTGAGATGTTCCGTGACCTTTTTAACGCAAGGGAGCTTGTATGGAGGCTTTTTGTGCGCGATTGGCTGGCGCGATACAAGCAGTCCGTGCTTGGGGTCCTTTGGGCGGTGGTTATGCCGTTTATAGCGATCGGGACATTCATGTATCTTAATAAAGCGGGCGTGCTTAATATCGCTTCAACAGGGGTGCCTTATCCGATCTACGCCCTCATTGGGCTTACGGTGTGGCAGCTTTTTGCCACAGGTATAAATTCGGGATGCATGAGCCTTGTGTCGTCAGGGAACATTATTTCCAAGATCAATTTTCCCCTGGAGGCGCTCGTTTTTTCTTCGGTTGCCCAGGCCATTTTCGAGTTCATGGTGAAGTGTTGCCTTATCATAGCGTTCTTTTTTGCCTTTCATTACCGGCCGACATGGGGGATCGTGCTTTTCCCTGTTGCGGTTGTGCCGATGCTTTTCTTTACGATGGGATTGTCGCTCCTGTTGTCTCTCGTGAACGGTGTCGTGCGGGACACCGCGAACGTCGTGACCATCTTGAGTACGTTCCTGATGTTCCTTACCCCGGTCCTTTATCCGATATCCTCGGAGAGGTTTCTGATCTTTAAACTGAATATTCTTACGCCGCTTGTAGAGGCTCCCCGTGACCTTATCGTCAGGGGACATATGACCGAACCGATCGATTTTTTTGTCGCGGCAACGTTGTCGTTCCTGTTTTTTCTGATGTCTTGGAGGATATTTTATCTTGCTAAGACCAAAATACCGGAAAGGTTATAGGACATGGATGTTTTCGAAAAGGGATAGATAGAATGAGTGAGATCGCAGTCCAGACTGTAAAAGTGAGCAAAAAGTTCAGTAAAAGCATTAAATACCTGATGCTGTATGGCATGCAGGACATTGCGAGCAATGTCCTGGGGCTTGAAGCGGATACAGGAAAATTGAGGCGTACTGAATTCTGGGCCCTTGATGATGTTTCTTTTGAGCTTGAAAGAGGCGGAAGCCTTGGCATAATCGGGCCCAACGGTTCGGGAAAAACGACGCTTCTCAAGATGTTGAACGGCATCTTTATGCCCGACAAAGGCAAAATAGAGGTGAGAGGCAAGGTTGGCGCGCTTATACAGGTAGGCGCCGGTTTTCACCCTATGCTTACCGGAAGAGAGAATATTTATGTCAACGGGGCGATCCTGGGAATGGGGAAAAAAGAGATCGATAAAAAATTCGATTCGATAGTCGAATTTGCCGATATCGGAGATTTTCTTGACTCTCCCGTAAGGCATTATTCTTCAGGGATGTTCGTGCGTCTGGGGTTCGCCATTGCGATACACGCGGAACCGGATATCCTTCTCGTGGATGAGATACTGGCCGTGGGTGATGTCAATTTTAGAAAAAAATGCGCGGTGAAAATGAAGGAACTTGAGGAAAAGGATGTTACGATAATATTTGTTACGCATGATCTTGGGGCGCTCAGGCATATTTGTGACAGGGCGATATGTCTTCGATCGGGGAAAGTCGTCCATTACGGGGATATTGATGGAGCGATAAGCGAATATATGGCTTCATCCGCTGAAGTGGTTGGCCGCCCTTTTGTGAAACAGGAAGGACGCAAAATAAAAGAAGTGACCGTAAAAGACGCGAATGATGATAGCCCCGGCGTGCTTTATACCGGTGGTTCCTATGTTTTTGAGATACTCATAGAAACCGAGGAAAAGCTGGAGGACCCTGTCGTGGGTTTTTCTATTTACGATGGGACCGGGACGACGGCCGTTGGCGTGAATACCAAAAGATCCGGGTTCAATATACCGTGTATCGAGGGGCGAAAAGTGATCACGCTCGAGCTGCCGTTCCTGGATATAGTCCCGGGGCATTACAGAGTGAGGGCCGCGCTCTATGACAGTTCCATGGGAATGATAGATGACCTGGACGGCGCGCTTTTCCTCAGGGTCAATTCCAATAATTATTCCACGGGGTATGTTTTTCCGGAACATAAATGGGGTATAGAGTAGAGCGGTCTAATTGAAAGCCGGGAATGACGGATGAGAGTCGCCACAGAAGCTATATATGATCCTTACGGAGGGCTCTATAGCCATACGGCTAAATTCAAGAAATTCTCTTCACACAGAATAGTCGAGATACCTTCGGGAGTTACCAGGATACTGGTCAATAGAAGCCCCTGGTTCAGGCAGAGATACAGGCAGTATAGGTCCGTGACCGGGCTGAAAGGTTTTGATATCGCGCACTCCCGCTCCGATCCATGGTTCATTGATGTCTGCCGCCGGTCCATGTCGAACGGTTGTGTTTGGGTCCATACCTATCACGCGATGTTCCATGAAGAGGACTATACGAATGGTCTGGAACCTTGGCAGAAAGAGATAAATCGCGCGCTTATCGAGGTCGCTTCACATGCTGATATAAGGATATCTGTCTCTCAATGGGGACACGATCATCTTTTAAAAGAATACTCGATAGATACCGTGGTGATCGAGAACGGGGCGGACCTTGAGATCTCGGAAAAAGCTGATCCTGAGAGATTTTTCAGGAAATATGGCATCAATGGCCACGTTCTTTTTGTGGGTAGTTTTAGAGAAGTGAAAAACCCGGTTCTTTTCCTTGAACTGGCTGACCACATGCCTGAAAAGGGATTTGTAATGATAGGTGACGGCATGGACGCGAGGACTCTTATGGAAAAGTACGGTGTCAGGATACCGGGGAATGTTAAATTTTTGGGCAGGATGCCGCATCCAGACGTGATAGACGCTATGGCGGCCTGCAGCGTGTATGTAATGACCAGTAAACATGAAGGGCTTCCACACAGCCTTCTGGAAGCGATGGCTCTTGCCAAACCCGTGGTCGTCCCGGCACATACAGGATGTAAAGAGCTTGTCCCTACGGAAGAGTATGGTTTTTTGTATGATATCGGCTCTATTGACGAACTAGTTAAAAAGACGAGAGAGGCCGTTGTTTCACCGGGCGTAGGCCTCAAAGCCCGTAAACGTGTGGAAGAGAACTATGATTGGAAGGTTTCAGCGCTGAAGCTTGACCAGCTTTATGAGTCGTGTAAACGCCGTTTTGACAGGAAAGGCCATATATGTGCGGCATAGCCGGTTATTTTCTTAAAGAGCCTGCCGAAAATTTCGCGTGCGGGGACGAGATGTTCGGACCAATCCGGCAAAGAGGCCCGGACGACGAAGGTGTTTCTCTAATATCGCGGAAAGACAGAAAGATAAAGGTCTATAGCACGGAAAAGACAGTTCCTGCGTTAGGTGCAGTTCTTCCGCGTGTTCAGGATAAAGGGTCTGTTATTCGCCATGACATCGCTTTTATCCATTCCCGTTACGCTATAATCGACCTCACGGAGGGAGGGCATCAGCCTTTTATCAGCCGTGACGGATCTATCGCTGCGGTTTTTAACGGGGAGATATACAATTATCTCGAGCTTAAAGAGGAGCTCTTGTCTCTCGGGGTGGTCTTTAGGACCACGTCGGATACCGAAGTCCTGGTGGAAGGATACCGTGTGTGGGGAGAGGACCTTTGGGCCATGATGAACGGTTTCTGGGCAGTGGTTCTGTATGACCTTAATGATGATTCGGTCGTCTTTTCAAGGGACAGGATAGGGGTCGCTCCTCTCTATTACAAGGAAACCCCGGAAGGCGTTTTTTTTGCCAGCTATATTGAGCCGCTCGCCCGTATAGGGGAGAAAAACGGCGGTTTTGATGAAGATGTGCTTTTAGGTTTTTTACAAACAGGCATCAAAGACCACGATAATACCACATATTATCCCGGGGTAAAAAGCTTTCCGGCCGCGACGGCCGTGAGGTTCGCGCCGGGGGTTTTCTCATTTGGCGACGCCAAGAAAAAAAGATATTGGGACCTGCCCGGGGAAAGATTGCGGGCTACGGATATTTCTTTCGATGAAGCAGTGAGAAGGTTCCGTGAAACATTTTTCAACTCCGTGAAGTTACGCCTGAGGTCGGACGTTAAGGTCGCTTTTGAGCTTTCCGGCGGGCTTGACAGCTCATCGGTAGTCGCGGCCGCCGCTTTACTGGGAGATAAAAATATAACCACCTATACGGCCAAGATCAAGGGGGCGGATGAGGAACCCTATGCCAGGTCACTTCTCGGAAAATATAAAGTCGATTACCATGTACTTACGGATATTGAAGAAGATTTTTCAAAGGATTACGGGACATTCTCGGAAATAATGGAAGAGCCTTATGATAATCCTAATGATTATACTCACTACATGATGCTCCGGGAGATAAAAAGGAAAGGTGCGCACGTTGTCGTGACCGGCGCCGGCGGGGATGAAGTGTTTGCCGGGTATGAAGCGAGTTTTTGGCCTGCCGCTTATCGTGAGATGAAACGTGCCGGGTCCGCTTCTTTCTGGTTGGCGGATTGGTATGAGTTCTCCAGGAGATTCAAGACACTTGAAAATTCATTTGAGACGCTTTCGCATTACGCGGCCGTTCCTTTTCGATTTGTCCGTGGGAAAGGCCGTTCCAGACCTGGAGAGGTATCGGAATGCCGGGTGACAAGCGCGGCGCGTTACAGCGAAAAGTATGGCTCGTTATCTTTTCATGAAAGGGCGTTATACCATTTTAATGTGGCTCTTATTCCCTATTACATGCGGTCGAGTGACCATTTTACCATGGGAATACCGGTTGAACACAGGTTCCCGTTCCTGGATTACCGGATGGTCGAGCTGGGTCTCAGGATGCCGGTCCCGTATCTATTTCATGGTGGATGGACAAAATACATATTAAGAAAAGCCATGGAACCTTATCTTCCCGGTAAAATAATATGGCGCAGAAGGAAAATGGGATTCGCTTTTCCTTATAGAAAATATTTTTCGGAAAAGGCCGGAGTGTTTGAACCGTTAATGACGGAATTAGCCAAAGTCGGCGTTCCCGTGGGTGAGTTCGGGAGTTATGAGGAGCTTTTAAGATATGACCCGCATCTTTTGTGGCGGCTCCTTTCCACGGCCATATGGGTGAAGCACAATCTGAAAAGGTAACGGACATGCGGATCGCTTTTATCGTTGATGTGTTCCCGTCGCGCTCGGAGACTTTCATATTGAACCAGATAACCGGGCTTATCGAGCGGGGAAATGATGTCGATATATTCGCCGCCGCCAGGCCGTGCGAGGAGGTCTTGCCGCAGGATGTTCGTAAATACGGGCTTTTGAGCCGTACGCATTATTTCAACGACAGACCGAGGAACATTTTCGTTAGATATCTTTACGCGGGATATCTGAAAGTACGTTACGGCTGGAGGGGGGGTGTTCCTCTCATGAGATCTTTGGATCTTCTCAAATACGGGAAGGACGCTCTTTCGCTCTCGCTTTTTTACAGGGTCGTCTCTTTTTTGCGTGAAGGGGATTTCGATATTATACATTGCCAGTTCGGGACGAACGGCAATGTCGGGGTGTTCCTGAAAGAAACAGGGATAAAAGGGAAGATTGTCACGACATTTCACGGTTATGATACACGACTGGGGACCGCGGAGGGAACAGCTGCGTATCGCGATCTATTCAGCCGTGGTGATCTTTTTTTGAGCATTTCCCCGTATAATTACGAAAAATTGATAGATTTTGGAGTGGACCCAAAAAAAGTGGTCAGTCACCCTGTCGGCATATCATTAATACAATTCGCTTTCCGCGGCACGAGAGCGTCGAGGGGGCCAAAAGATCCGGTGAAGGTGATCACTGTTGCGCGTCTTGTAAAGGAAAAGGGGCTTTATCAGGGGTTGCAAGCTATCGCGGGACTTTGTGCCGCGACTTCACGGACTATTGAATACCGGATAGTGGGTGACGGCCCATTGAGAAGTGAATTGGGGGATAGAGTGAAGGAACTTGGCATTGAAAAGGTGGTTCTTTTTCTCGGCGCGAGGTCTCATGAGGAAGTAGTAAAGGAATTGCAGGATGCCGATATATTTTTCCTTCCAAGTACGGCTGAGGCGTTGCCGGTTTCGCTAATGGAAGCGGCGGCTACGGGGCTCCCTGTGGTGGCGACTTTTGTAGGCAGTGTTCCCGAGGTCGTGAACAATGAAAAGTCCGGTTTTGTCGTTCCGCCGGGGGACATCCCGGCAATGACCGAAAAACTCATCTGGCTTATTGAGCATCCCGAGAAGTGGGGCGAGTTCGGGCGGGAAGGGCGGAAGATCATTGAAGAAAAGTTTGACATAGATAAATTGAACGACAGGCTTGTAGAGATATATAAAAAGCTTATAGCGCCAAGTAGAAAAATGTAGTTAGTATTAATATTGCGTATTGGGTATTGAGTTTGGTTGCCTTACGCAATACGCACTACTCAATACACAATACGATTTACTGATATTTATGAATTCAAATTCTCCAAAAGTGAGCGTAATTGTAACCACGCACAACAGGGCCCATCTTTTAGGGAGGGCTGTGAAGAGCGTGTTATATCAATCTTACACCGGGTTCGAACTTGTCATTGTGGATGACGCTTCTTCGGACAATACGGAAGAAATTGTAAGAGGATTTGATGACAAGCGAATAGTATATATCCGCCATGGGGAGGAGATGGGCGGTCCTGCCGCGAGAAATACGGGGATAAGGTCCGCCAGAGGGGAATATGTCGCTTTTCTTGATGACGACGATGAATGGTTGCCGGAAAAACTCGAGAGGCAGGTCGAAAAAATGGAAAGTTCACCTGCCGATGTGGGGCTCATCTATACAGGGTTCGTGCTTGTGGACGATCTGAAAAAGAAACGGGAGAGAATGGTTTATCCTGTGTACAGGGGGGATCTTAGGGGGCAGCTCCTTCGTGGGTCGACGATCGGCAGCGTTAGCAAAGTGCTTGTCAGAAAAAAGTGTTTTGAAAAGGCCGGTTTTTTCGATGAGAATCTGAAAAGTTGCCAGGACTGGGACATGTGGAAAAGGATAAGCGACCACTACACGATGGACTTTGTGAGAGAGCCACTTACCAGGATACATGCGCACGAGCGTCAGATATCGACGGACATCACGTCCCTTATTTTGGGTCGGACATCCATGATAAAGAAGCACATGCGGGAATTGGAGACACATCCCGACATACTGATAGTTCACCTTAAGAGGCTGGGTAAGCTCAACTTTATCAACGGTGCTTGGCGTGAAGGCATGCGGTGGTTCGGGGAAGCGGTCAAACTGAATATTTTTGAGGCTGTAAAGATAGCCGGATGGTGCGTTTTTGAGCTGCCGATCGTTAAGTTACGTTCACGAGCGGACTCGTCTCGCGAGGAGCGGTGAGATAAGGCGTATGAAAGTATTTTTTGTTGGGTATCATAACCCTCACTTTGTCAATACGACATTGTACAGGGAAAAAGCGATAAAAGAGCTGGGGCATGATCTTGTGTATTTCGAGGACAGGAATTTCGTGATCCCCGGGAGGATAAGGCAAAGAGCGGGTTTTCTTGAACGATGGGAAATGAAATTGTTCAACCGGAGGCTCGCAAGGGCCGTTAAAAAAGAGGGGCCGGACCTTTTTATGGCGGTCGGCGGTCATTATGTTACCGGAGATACTATCGTGGAACTAAAAAAAGCTGGCATTAAGACGGTGCTTTGGACCACTGATGCGCCTACATGTTTCTTTGATAATATAAAGGCCAATGCCCGACACTATGATAATGTTTTTTGTGCCGGTACTGAAGCTGTCGAGATATTGAAAAATAACGGCGTTAATAATGCCCATTGGCTTCCTTTCGCCTGTGATCCGGATTATCATCATCCGGTGGAACTTACTCCGGATGAAAAAGTGAAATATTCCCGGGACATAGTCTTTGTTGGGTCTTTCTATCCGAACAGAAAAGAGGTTCTTGAAGGTATCTCTGATATGAATGTCGCGGTATGTGGGCCATATTGGGACAGACTTGACAAAAATTCTCCGCTTTTGGGTAAGACCGTGAGTTCCAAGGTGAATTATACGGAATGGGTAAATATCTACAGTGCGGCGAAGGTAGTACTGGTCATACATTATAACGACGGCAGGACGCCATGCGACCAGGCGAGCCCGAAGTTATATGAGGCGATGGCCTGCGGCAGTTTCGTGCTCGTTGACGGCCAAAAAGACGCGAGAGCTCTCTTTGAGGACAAAAAGCATGTTGTTTTTTTTGAAGGAAAAGATGATCTCAGGAAGAAAATAAGATATTACCTTGATGAGCCCGCCGAACGCGCGGCGATCGCCCGCGAAGGCCGTCGGGAAGTGTTGGAAAAACATACATACAAGCACCGCATCAGGGAAATGCTGTCCGTAATGAACATGGAAGGATGATAGCGATGGATATTAGGGACATAAAGAACAGGGAACGTATGTTCAGGGAAAAGGACCTTCCTTTTGGGGTATTCACCGTGTTGAGGAAAACACGATGGTGGAATGATATTGAATTAAGCAACGTTTTTAGGTATTTGGAGGTGAAGGACGGGGACCGTGTACTCGATGTAGGATGCAGTGACGGAAGGTTCCTTGAATATCTGCACGCAAGATGCCCGTCGTGTGGTCTCTATGGGATAGATTTCGCACGGAACCCTTTAAAAGAGCTTCTGAAAAAGCGGATCGGGAGCCATGTCGTTTGCGGAGACATATCCGATATGCCTTTCGCGCCGGGCTCGTTCGACCGCGCTGTGGCCATTCAGGTCGTTCAGCAGATACCTTCAAAAGAAGAAAGGGGGAAAGTGCTGAGCAATATTAGCGATGTTCTCAGAAAAAAAGGTTCTTTCGTGCTTACGGTCTTAAACAGAAGAACATGGTCGCATCTCGTTGAGAACGGGAAAGAAGGCCCCCTTGTTACCGCCAGGGACCTTTATGTATATCTTTATGATACTCAGGACCTTACGGATGAGCTGGAGAAAGCGGGGTTCCAGGTCAAGGAAGTGAGAGGAATAAACAGTCTTCCCGGGCGGTATATCAATAATTTAAGAGGTATGAGTGTTCCTCTTGACGCTGTTATAACGATGTTTTTGAAACCGCTAAGCATGGCAAAAGGGACGTATTTACTCGCGCGATGTGTAAAAAAATGAACATAGTACATCTTATACCCGGCCTTGGTATGGGAGGAGCGGAAAAAGTCGTTCTTACATTGTGCCGGGAAATGGACAGGTCGAGATATTCGCCCTTTGTGGTCTATTGGAATGACGATGAGGCGCTTCTCGCGCCTCTCAAGGACAGCGGGGCCGGAGTGATAAAGATTAAACCGGGCAAAGTCATCTCGATCGACACGGTCTTGATGATATCCGGCGTGCTTAGGGGGGTCAAGGCCGATCTTGTCCACACGCATTTCATGGATGCCGATCTTCTGGGGTTTCTCTCGTCACGTTTTCTGAAAATACCCCAAGTGATCGATATACACAGCTATCCGTTCCCGTTAGGGTGGAAGCATGCTTTTCGTTACAGGGTCTTGTCATGTTTCGCGGATAGGATCCTGTGTGTCTCAAATGCCGTGAAAGATCACCTTGTCCGTAAAACTGGGATCAGTTCCGGAAAGATAGCTGTTGTGTATAACGGTATCGATCCCGATGGGGGATACGGTGTAATTAGTGAAGATGGAAAAACAGCGGTTAAAAACGCCCTTGGCATAGATAAAAATGAAACGGTAATAGGGAATGTGTCGCGTTTAATACCAGATAAAGGTCAGAAATATCTTTTATTGGCCGCCCCGGAGATCATTAAAAAATACCCAAAGGTAAAATTTCTTATTATCGGGGATGGGGTCCTCCGGAACGAGCTTGAGTCTCTGGCGAGGGAACTTGGGATAAACAGTAAGGTGGTGTTCGCGGGGACCCGCAGGGACGTGCCGGCGCTTTTGGGTATAATGGACATTTTTGTTTTTCCTACATTCAACGAAGCGTTGGGTATTTCGGTCCTCGAAGCGATGGCGGCGGGTAAACCGGTGATCGCGACGGACGACGCGGCTATTCCGGAGATCATACGGCATGACAGGGAAGGTATCCTTGTTCATCCGGGGGATGCGGCTGCCATAGCGATGGCGGTGGAAAGGCTTTTGGGTGACCGCGATGCGGCCGACCAGATGGGAAGGCGCGCGAAAGAAAGAGTGAAGGATTTCTTCGATGATGCTATGGTAAAGAACATTGAAAATGTCTATGACGGTATATTGAAATGAAAATATTATATATTGAGAATCGGGCTGAGGTGTTCAGCGGCGGGCAGATAAGCCTTCTTGAGCTTTTGTCCGGGATCGATAAAGAGCGCTTCGAGCCTGTAGTCCTTTGTCCTGGGGAGGGAGAATTCGCGGAAAGGGTAAGGGAAAAGGGAATAGAGGTAATTTTATGGGATATGCCGACGGCGAGGACGGTCAACTTGATAAAACTCGCTCAAAAAGCCGCGGAACTCGGTTCGATCATACAAAAATGCGGGGCGGACATCGTGCATACGAACGGTTCGAGGGCCCAGTTCTATGCGTCACTCGCTTTAATGGGGCGGAAAGATATACCGCTCATCTGGCACGCGCGTGAAACGATCAGGGACAATTATTTTTATGACCATTTTCTCGCCGTGTCAGCGACCAGGATAATATGTGTTTCGAGTTCCGTGGCCATGGAGAAGTTCGGCCGGTACCCGTTTTTGAAAAATAAACTGGATATCATCTATAACGGCGTGGATGTGGATAAATTCAAGAAAGACGAGGAAGGCAGACTTGAGTTCAGAAGGAGACTGAGTGTTGGGGAAAAAGATATACTTATGGGTATTGTGGGCCTTATTGTGCCGCTCAAGGGGCATATCGGGCTCCTTGAAGCGCTAAGAATGCTTCGCGGGGAATATTCGGATATAAAGCTCGTGATCTGTGGGAAAGTGATCGATGAGAGTTATGCCGATTCAATTAAGGAGACGATAGAGAACACCGGTCTTAAGGACAGTGTTTTTTTTATGGGGGGATCTCCTGATGTCAAAGCTGTACTGTCCGCGCTTGATATCTTTGTGATCCCGTCACAGCGGGAAGGGTTCAGCAGGGTCCTGCTCGAGGCGATGGCCTGCGCTTTGCCGATAATCGCGACGAGTGTCTCGGGGAATATAGAGGCCATCGTACAGGATGAATCGGGAATATTGGTCCCGTACGGGGACCCCGCTTCTCTCGCCGGGTCTATAGAGAGACTTTTGGAGATGGATGTTGCCGGGAGAAAAAAATTAGGAGAGAACGCCAGACAGCGTGCCGCGTCCAATTTCAGCATAGAAAGCCATGTCGCTAAAGTGCAGGACCTGTATGTTTCCCTTATGAGGCGGAATTAGTATGACAGAATCCGGCTGCGTGCTATGCGGATCGACACACGTTAAAGAACTTTTCAAAACCAGGGACCGTCTCGTCCGGGATAGTGAGCTTTTTAGCGTTGTAAAATGTGTAGGATGCGGCCTTGTGTACACTTTGCCAGAGATGACGGATGAAGCATTGCGGAAATATTATCCAGAAGAATACTATGCTGGTGTCGCCGGCAGGAGACAGCCGCCTCCGGATAAATTGGTATCGTTCATTACAGAATGTGCCTCGAGGCACTTATGGATGGAAATTGCCGGTGGTAAGAATATGGCGGTTGCGATAAGAATACTGGCCGGTCATACGCTATTACTGCCGTTCGCCGGGTATATAAAAAATTGCCTCCCCTATAAGGACAAACCAGGACGATTGCTTGACATAGGCTGCGGTGGAGGGAGATTTCTTGCCGAGGAGAAAAGCCTTGGATGGGATGTTTTTGGCGTGGAGCGGAGCGAAAAAGCCTCGTGTTTGGCCAGGGAAAGCGGGGTCGATAATATGTTCGTGGGGGATTTTAAGGACGCTTCTTACGAAGATGAGTTCTTCGATATAGTGGTACTTAACCATGTCCTGGAACATTTCTCCGATCCGGGATCGGGGCTCTCGAAGATACGCCGGATATTAAAACCGGATGGGATATTGATCATAAGAAGCCCGAATCTCAGCAGAATAGAGACTTTTATTTTCGGCGAACGGTGGCAGCCGTATGAGGTCCCGAGGCATCGTTTTCATTTTGATAAAATGTCGCTCGGGAAGCTCCTTGTAAATAACGGGTTTTCCCCGGCGAGGGTATTTTATTCGATTTATTTGAATAGTATCATCAGGAGTATACGGAACTTTCTTGCGGACAATGGCGTTCCGCGGTGGATAATAAGCTACTTCGGCGTAGACAATAAGATGCTCCGTATAATGTTTTTGCCTTTCGGGTTTTTACTTAAACTCGCCGGGCAAAGTGGAGAGATCGTGGTATACGCTGGAAAAGGAGAAAGGTGCCGAAAGTAACGGGTGTGATCGTGGCTTACAAAAGGCCGGATGTCCTTAAACGCTCGCTTGAGAGCATGTACGACCAGATCTTAAGGCCCGACAGGATCATTGTGGTGGATAACAGCCCTGATAACGCGGTGGGGGATATGGTCAGGAAGTCATTCCCATCCGTCGAATACCGGCACTTTCCCGAAAATATAGGCAGTGAAGGCGGTTATCATGAGGGCATTAAACTCGCCTTTGACGGCACGAGTTCCATCTGGCTTCTTGACGATGATTGTGCCGCAGATAAAGATGCCCTTGGCGAGCTTATTAAATGGGCCGGCGATCTAAGCAAGAGTAAAAAAGTTGGTGCCGTAAGAAGTGCCAGAGAATGGGATGCCGCTCGTTCGGTACCTTTCCTGGAAATAGAGGACCTTATTGCCTGGCGGGGCGCGCTTATCCTTCCCGATGCGGTGCGGGAAATAGGGTTTCCCGAGAAAGAGCTTTTTTTGTATGCCGGCGACATCGAATATGGCATAAGGATGCGAGAGAAAGGGTTCGGTATATATCTTATCTATTCGAGCAGGATATATTCGCTTGAGAGTTCGTCGAAAATTACGGGAGGGCAAGGTTTATTCAAGGCGGATTCATATGCTCAGCCTTTCAGGGTATACTATTCATACAGAAATGAGTTATGGGTATACAAAAAATATAAAAAATACAGAAAGATGGCTAAACTGATATTTCATGGCCTGAAAAATATTATTTTTTGTGTTTTTAAAGGGGATCTTGGCGGCGCGACCGCGACAGCCAAAGGCATTTGTCATGGAGCGTCGGGAAGGATCGGTAGATCTAAAGAGTACGCGTGTTGAAAGAGGGACTTTATGAAGATCGGCATTGATATTAGAGAGTTCCAGAAAGGGCGGTATACAGGCATCAGGGACATCGTCGGCAATTTTTTGATGCAGGCGAGAACGTCGCGTGAACATGAGTTCGTGTTTTTCGGGAACCAGGACACCGATTTTGTGTCGTTCCCGTTCCCCGGCGAGCATGTCGTTATTGAACAACGGAATACTCTCTTCTGGGACCAGGTCAAACTTCCTGTGGAACTCAAAAAACACGGGGTCGATGTCTTTTTCTCACCTTATATAAAGACACCTTTCTGGCGGGTATGCCCGTTCGTCAATATGGTTTGTGATATTATCCCCATCCGTATTTCGAGGTTTAAAGGTGTGAAAGCGTTTTTCGATAAAATATATTTCTTGTCGTACGCGTTCATTTCGGGGCACAGGGCGCTTAAGGTTATCACTTTGTCGGAGTATTCAAAAAATATGATCTCCAGGATATTTTGCTTGGATAGAGGCAAGATAGAGGTCGTCTATCCTGCGGTGGGAATGTCTGTTATTTCTATGGATAAGGATAAGAAAAGGGGCCTGATAGAAAAGTATGATCTCAAAAGGCCATATATCCTTTATGTGGGGAATTTCAAGCCCCACAAGAACGTCGCCAGGCTCATAGAGGCGTTCTCTCTATTACCAGACAGCGTGAAGGACGCCTACAGGCTTGTTCTTCTGGGAGGGTTCGACAAAGAGATGAAAAGTGTCCGGGACCTAATACGGAAGAGAGGGCTTACCGAAAAGGCGCTGGCCATCGAGAACATGGACCATGACAGTGTTTCGGTGTTCATGGAGAACGCTTTTATTTTTGTTTTCCCATCCCTCGCGGAAGGGTTCGGTATACCTCCTGTGGAGGCCATGGCCAGTGGGGTCCCTGTGGCCGCCTCGGACATCCTGCCGATGACCGAGGTGTTGGCCGACGCGGCGGTGTTCTTTGATCCGTACAGGCCTGAGGATATATCCAGGACCCTTAAGAGGCTCATAGAGGACCGGGACCTTCGTGAGAGGTGTATATCCCGCGGAAAGACCCGGGTCCTTCTATTCAACACGCGTAATGTTTACCGTAAGATCATGGGCGCCATGGAATACGCCGGAGAGGAAAAAACTCTTTGCGTCTCGAGCGAGTTCCCGCCCATTAAAGGAGGCATCGCGACGCAGGTATACAATCTTTGGAGGCGTTTACCGATAAATAGAACGGTCATTCTTACGTCGGCCGTGAAAGAAAAATGCCGCGGACGGAATGTGGATGGTGACCTCAATATAGTAAGGAGAGTATATCCGACGGGGAGGGACATTTTTTCAAGGGCGGCGCGGACCTTTATGCTTACATATTACGTGTGGAGGGAACTCCGCCTGAGGAATGTGAGGGTCATTCATGCCGCGCAGGCCATTTCCGCGGGCTTTGCCGCCCTGATAGCGGGGCATATAAGGCATGTGCCATATGTGGTATATTCGTATTCCGCCGATGTACTCGAGTTCAGGCGGAACCCGGTCACAAAATGGCTGTTAAAAAGGGTATTTGAGGGGGCGACGCATGTGGTCGCGAACAGTAATTTCACGAAGAAGCTGATCATGGAAAATTCGCTTGCGGCGGAAAACAAGATATCTGTAAGCACCCCCGCGGTAGATACGGCGGTCTTTAATGCCGATAAAAAAGACGCGTCCCTCAGAGATAGATATAAGATACCCACCGGTTGCAAGATACTTCTTACGGTTTCGCGTCTTGCGCCGCGTAAAGGACATGATAATATCATAAAAGCGCTGGCCAAGGTAATATATGAATACCCGGATGTCGTGTACGTTATCGCCGGTGTTGGGCCAGAAAAAAACATGCTTATAAAATTGGCCGAGGTAAGCGGCGTAAAAGACAAGGTCATTTTTACAGGCGAAGTCCCGGAGGGAGAACTGGTCTTTTACTATAACGCCTGTGATGCGTTCATAATGACATCGCGTTTTATAGAAAAAAAGGGAGACGTTGAAGGGTTCGGGACTGTGTATCTTGAGGCGGCCGCCTGCGGTAAACCGGTTATCGCTGGCCGCAGTGGAGGCGTTTCCGAAGCTGTCGTGGACGGACAGACAGGCATTTTGGTCGATCCCGAGAACGTCGATGAGATCGCTAAGGCCGTTCTTACTCTCCTTAAAGACGGTGGATATGCCGGAAAACTTGGCAGTAACGGATTATCGCGTGTCCGGAGGGATTTCACATGGGATGTTCGTGCCGGTGAACTTAAAAAATTCGTTTGAGTGTGGATAAAACGTGCCAGAGGGAGAAATGATCGGAAAAATACGGATATTGCACGCGATAACGCGCCTTGACAAAGGCGGCTCGTCCACGAACACGCTTTTAAGTGCCGAAGGCCTCGCGAAAAAAGGGTATGAAGTGGACCTGTTGTACGGGAAGACCGCGGACCCGGATACATGCCTCCTTGAAAAAGCCAGGGACGCCGGTGTCGATTTCATCGAAGAGAGGTCTCTTGTAAGGAACATACATCCGTTCATGGACATGGTAGCTCTGGTGCGGATCGCGAGGATCATCCGAAAAAGGCGATATGACGTGGTCCACGCGCATTCCTCGAAAGCGGGACTTATAGCAAGGGTCGCCGCCAAACTCGGAGGAGTAAAAAAGATAGTTTATACGCCCCACGGGCATGTGTTCTACGGATATTTTTCAGGCGTGATGACCGGATGTGTCATTTTTGCAGAAAAAATGGCGGCAGGCATCACTGACAGGATCGTGGGGCTTACCGTTTCTGAATGCGAGGAATGGCTGCGTTTCGGGGTAGGTAAAAGCCGTCAATATTTAGCCATACCGAGTGGGATAGATTTTAGCGTCCTTGATAAAGGGTCTTTGTCCGGCCACGATTGGAGAAAGAAGTTGGCAGTTCCCGATAACGCCGTACTTGTTGGGTCTATCGGCCGTTTTATTGAGATCAAAGGATATGAATATTTTATCAAGGCCGCTTCGGGGATAATTAAGCAAAAGAGGAACGTCTATTTTATTCTTGTCGGCGACGGTCCCCTGAAAGAAAAATATGAAGGGATGATAAAGGATAATGCTCTGGAAAAACATTTCTTCATTATCCCATGGCAGGAGAACACGGGGGCAATCCTGAAAGAGTTTGATATTTTTGTTCTTTCTTCCCTTAACGAGGGTATGGGAAGGGCATTGATCGAAGCTATGTTCTTCGGTAAGCCGGTCATCGCGACGCATGTGGGAGGAGTGCCTTCCGTGGTCACCGAGGGTTCGGGTATTTTGATCGAGCCGGCCTCTGCCGAAGCCATTTCACAAGCGCTGGATGAACTCCTTGACAATCCCGAAAAGGCGCGTAATATTGGGAAAATAGGCCGCGAGAAGGCGATCCGGGAGTTTTCAGTGGATGTGATGGTCGATAAACTGGATGAGTTGTATGGAGAGCTATTGGCCTGAAACATCAGTCCGTTTATCGTTTTTCGTTATTCGTTGATCGATACAACCAAAAATCTCGAAAAACGAACAACGATAAACTAAAAACGAGGATTATATGAAAGTACTCATTACCGGCGGGGCGGGTTTTATTGGCGTGAATGCCGCGCATAGATTCATCAAAGAAGGATATGAGGTCATCATATTCGATAATCTGTTCCGCCGCGGAACTGACAAGAATCTTGCATGGCTTAAAGGGGAAGGGAAGTTCCATTTTATCAAAGGGGACGTGAGGAATTTTGAGGAATTAAGAGCATGTTTTCTTTCGCACAAGGACATCAGTGTCGTGCTCCATCTGGCGGCCCAGGTCGCGGTCACTACTTCAGTGACCGACCCGAGGGAGGATTTCGAGATAAACGCTTTCGGTACTTTCAATGTATGTGAGGCTGTAAGGAGGTTCGCGCCGGGAGCGGCGTTTCTCAACGCGTCGACCAATAAAGTATACGGCGCTATGGAAGATCTCGACATTATTGAAAAAAAGGGAAAGTATTTGTATAAGACCGGCAGAAAAGGCATATCGGAAAAAAGGCCGCTGGATTTTCATTCACCGTACGGATGTTCGAAGGGGTCGGCTGACCAGTATGTGATAGATTACGCCAGGATATATGGCCTTAAGACCGTAGATTTCAGGCAGTCCTGCATCTATGGTCCCCATCAGTTCGGGATAGAGGACCAGGGGTGGGTCGCGTGGTTCATTATATCCGCCGTGTTGGGTAAAACGATCAATATATACGGTGATGGTAAACAGACAAGGGATATCCTTTATGTTGAAGATCTTGTCGATGTGTATTTCAGGGCCGTTCAGAACATAGATAAGGTCGGCGGGAGGGTTTACAATGTTGGAGGAGGGGCGAAGAACGTTCTTTCGCTGCTCGAACTTGTTTCCATGCTGAACGGGTTGACCGGGAAAAAGATACGCTGTGAATTCGGGGATTGGCGGCCGGGGGACCAGAAGACCTTTGTTTGCGATATCTCCAAAGCTAAAAGAGACTTGAATTGGGCCCCGCGGGTGAATGCGAAAGACGGCATCAAGAGATTGTTTGAGTGGGTCAGTGAGAACAAGGATATATTTTAAAACGAGAGCGGCAAATGTCGGACGGTAATCGTTTGATTTAAAGTATCAAGTTCGTTAATCGTTGTTCGTTTATCGTTTTTCGAACAACGAATAACGACAAACGAATAACGATGAAGATCGCCATACACCAACCACAATATTTGCCATGGCTCGGCTACTTCGACAAAATGGACATGGCCGATTGTTTTGTTCTTTTGGATGATGTCCAGTTCAAAAAGAACGAATGGCAGAACCGTAATAAAATAAGGACGGCGGAAGAGTGGCAGTGGCTTACGGTACCGGTGATGTATAAGTTTGGCGAGAGAATAAACGAGGTCAAGATAGACAACCACAGGGATTGGCGCGAGAAACATCTGAAAAGCATAGAACTGAACTATGCCCGCGCGCCTTATTTTGGAGAATATTTCCCGGTCTTAAAGGATGTCCTGTCGGAACAGTGGGAATTACTGGAGGGTGTGAACACTTTTTTTATAAAACGCCTTAAAGATATTCTGGGAATAAAGACGAAGCTTGTGATGAGTTCGTCACTTACGGCCAAGTCTTCCGGGACGGAGAGGCTGGTGGAAATATGCGCGGCCCTGGGGGCGGACACGTATATTTCCGGCGCGGGGGGGAAGGATTATCTGGAGGAAAAGTTTTTTGAGGAAAACGGCATAGAACTCGAGTACCAGCAATATGAGCATCCGAAGTACGCGCAGGTTTATGAGGGGTTTTGTCCGTTCATGTCGGTGATAGATCTCCTGTTCTGCAAGGGGAGTGAAAGTCTTAAGATCATAAGGGGAGGTAGGAAATGAATATTCTCGCGATCGGTGCTCATCCTGACGATATCGAATATGGGTGCGGAGGCACCCTTCTCGGTTTCTCTAAGAAGAAAGACACGAATATCTATTTTTTTGTCGCAACGCACGGCGATTACAGCGGTGGGGCGGAGATACGCATCAAAGAGCAGGAAAAAGCCGCGGGTTTTCTGGGCGTGCGAAAAGTGTTCTGGGGAAATTTCATGGATACACAGCTCTCTGTCAGCAGAGAACTTATTGGAAAGGTCGAAGAAGCTATAAACGAATGCAGACCGGACCTTATACTGGTCAATTATCCAGATGATACCCATCAGGACCATCGGTATCTTGCCGACAGCACAATAGTTGCTTCTCGTTATTGTAAAAAAGTGCTTTTCTACGAAGATTATACATCGCGGAATTATGAGCCGGCTATGTTCACCGATATCGGGGACGTTCTTGAGGAAAAGGTGAAGCTTCTTAGGTTCCATAGATCGCAGGTGGACAGACAATATCCAACGCGGCTTGACATGGTGGAAAGCGTAAAAGCCGTCGCTAATTTCAGGGGTTTTCAGGCAAAGGTGAAGTACGCCGAGGGTTTTGCACCGCTTAGGTATCTGTTGGATTAGCGTAAAGCGTCAAGCGTAAAGAAGAGCTACTTAACGCTTGGCGCAATACGCTTAACGCTAATAAGATAATAAACGAACAACGAGGCACAATGAAGACACATATAATCCCACATTCCCGTCCTACTTTGGGCAACGAAGAAGTACGAGCTGTTTCCGCGGTCGTGCGGTCCGGCTATATCGCGCAGGGGAAGAAGGTGAGAGAGTTAGAGGAAAAACTTGCCCGTTTTATCGGGGTTAAGGGGGCGGTCGCCGTTAATTCCGGGACATCGGCACTTCATCTTGCTCTTAAGGCCATGGGTATCGGTAAGGGCGATATCGTTCTTTTGCCGTCATATGTTTGCAGTGCCCCTCTTAATGCGGTATATCAGGCTGGTGCTGAGCCGGTCCTGTGTGATATCGAGACGGATGATTTTAACATCTCATACGAGAGTATCCGTGATAAAAGCGCAGGTAAAGCGAAAGTGGTCATTGTTCCGCATATGTTCGGCTCTCCGGCGGACCTCGACAAGATAAAAGAAAGCGGGATACCGGTGATCGAGGATTGTGCGCAGTCGGTCGGCGCGTTTTACGGCAAAAGAAGAGCGGGGAGCATCGGACGAGCCTCTATTTTTTCGTTCTATGCCAATAAAATGCTGGCTGCGGGCGAGGGAGGGGCTCTTGTCTCCGATGACACGGACATACTTTCCGCCGCGAGGGACCTCAGGGATTATGACGAAAAAGAGGATTACAAGGTCCGGTATAACTACAAAATGTCGGATGTGCAGGCGGCTCTTGCGATAGTTCAGCTTAAGAAGCTTCCCGGGTTCATCAGAAAAAGAAAAGCGATCGCCGCTAAATATAACAAAGCCTTTAAAGACCTTGGCATCGTTCTTCCGCGAGGGGAGTTCGATCATATCTATTATAGATATGTTGTCAGAGTACGGGGAGAACTGGAAAAAATACTGTCTTTGGCAAGAAAGAACGGTGTGAACTGCGCGAAACCTGTTTTTAAGCCCCTCCACCGCTATTTTGAGATGAGGTCCGGGTTCCGCAATTCTGATGAGGTGTATTCAAACGCTTTGTCCATTCCCATTTATCCATCCCTTAGTGAAGATGAGATGAACCGTGTAATTCAAGCGGTCAGAGGGTTGTTTTAAGTAAATAAAGAATGTGTTCGTGGTGCATATCGCGCTATACTGTATTCCCCGTCAAAATTCGGTTTCAAAATACTATATTGCTTGTTATAATATCACCGCTTATGACAAACCAGCCGAAAGTCGAATTAGATCTTAAGAATAGAAGGGTCCTTATTGACGGGAGTAATTGTCTGGTTGTGATCGACGCCTGCCAGGCGATGTGTTGCAAAGGGCTTTTTAATGTCGATATCACCCTCGAGGAGTTCAAGTCCGGTCTCTACCAGTCCCATCCCTTCTGTCTTCTTTCCGGTAAAGAATGCGAGAACAAGAAGGAGAGCTGCATAAACCGGAAATACAGGCTGGACACACGAGAAGGCGGCATCTGTGTCTATTTGGACGAAAAGAACAGATGCTCGATACACAAAAAAAGCCCCGCGGCCTGCAAGGAATTTGTATGTACGGGCGGATGGAGGGTCTATTATGATTTTGACGCGTCCCCGCAGAAACTCCGGATGAAGTTCGAGGACCTGAAGAATGACATGGTGTTCAGCCGTAATCCGATAACGGAGCTATTGGGGATAATGTACATTAAGGACAGGAAAGAGATCATTTTCCATAAGAAAGTCGCGAACAAATGCGGTACTGTCGCGGACCGGGTCGAATTCGGTTTTCCCGCAATGGATGAGAAGAAGCTGCTTTATCTTGTTCGGTTGTTTGACGGTAAGGCAGCACTGAAAGAAGTGCTTTCAAAATTCAAAAAACGATACGATACAGGCCTTGCGCGGCAGGACCTTCATGCGATAGTCCGTAAACTCTATTACCAGGGCGTTATCATATTTACGCACAAGAGATGAAAAATATACCTTTTCCCACTACAGTAGACCTTGTTCTTACGGGTAAATGCAACCTGAGATGCAAACACTGCAATACTGCTGATACCTGGGACATCGCTGGCGAGCTTTCTTTCAATGAGATAATACGCCTTCTTGATGAGCTGGAGAAAGAGAAGATATTCAACCTGAGCCTCTTTGGGGGAGAACCATTCGCTTACCCGCGGATATATGATTTTCTTAAAATACTGAATGATTACCCCATGAGGGTTACTATCCTTACCAACGGTACGTTGATCGGCAAGACTTCCGTAGGGCATCTGAAAAAAATGAGGTTCCTGGACAGCATCCAGGTGAGCATAGACGGGTCAAAACCCGCGATCCATGACTGGCAGAGGGGCAAAGGATCTTTCGTAAAGGCGATACGGGCGGTCAAGCTGCTCTCGCGGAGTGGTTTGCCGGTCAGCATAAAGGCGATAATCAACAATCACAATTACCGGGACATCGAGAACATGGTGCTTTTGGCCGGGAAGCTGGGGTTGAGGGGGATGGCTTTCGGTGACGCCGTCGAATGCGGGAGGGCGTCCCTCTTCGCAAGCGATATGCGGTTTTCCGGCGTGATACACCGTAGCATAATGAGCGAGATGTTCAGGCTTAAGCGTAAATACCCGGGTTTCGGGTTCAACGGCACGCTTTGTCAGAAGATGGAGATGCTTGAGGATTTTTTCACCAACGGCCCTGGCAAGGGCACCAGAGGCACATTTTCCACATGTCCCGCGGGGCAGAACATGTTCTCCATACGTTCGGACGGTAAAGTCGTCCCATGTTCGGCATTCTGGACGCTTATTTGCGGGGACGCGAGGAAAAATTCTTTAAGGGATATATGGGAGAACTCCAAAGTGTTTAACGAGATAAGGGCTCTTGCGCAAGAAGCTCTCCCTAAATATTCACCAAAATGTAGAAGGTGCGATTATCTTACGTACTGTAACGGCGGATGCAGGGCCGCCGCGTATTATTCTTCCGGGAACGACATGAAAGGCATAGATATCTCGAATTGCCTTGTATTCTCGGGTACGCATGGTTTCAGAGTGCCGGTGGATGTTGTAAAGCCCTCTAAAAAAGGACAGACAAAATGACCGTGTCATTGCCGCTCAATTCGCTTTACATCAACCCCACGAGGTTTTGCAACCTCTCCTGCAGTCATTGCTGGCTCTCGCCGCCTCATAAGGACGAGTTGAAGGAGGCGAATGGCGAGTTATCAATGAAGGAGATCATTGATATCGTCAAAGAAGCTGTGAAGCTGGGTCTTAATTGCGTTAAACTTACCGGGGGTGAGCCTCTCCTGCGTAAAGATATAGGCAAGCTTTTGCAATTCACCGCCGCCTCGAAAATATCGGTCGACATCGAGACCAACGGGACGCTTATTACGAAAGACATGGCAAGAATGCTCAGGGAATTTAAAGTCAACTTTATCTCCGTGAGCCTTGATAGTTATTCTTCCCGTGCGCATGACGCGTTCAGGGGGAAAAAAGGTGCGTTCCGGCGGGCCGTGGACGGAATAGTCAACCTGAAGGACGAAGGTTTTTCGCCGCAGGTCATCATATCGCTCTACAGGGGAAATCTTGATAATTTCGACAAATTCATCAAGTTCATGAAGGAACTAGGCGTAACAGACGTTAAGATCAATACCATAAGCTCTCTCGGAAGGGGGGCGGTATTGTTAAATGACGGAAAGGCCCCTTCTGTGAAAGAGGTCCTGGAGTTCGCTAAGGACCTGAAGGGACGGGCCGCGGATTTTAAAGGTTCTTTGTATCTGGACATCCCGCTGGCGTTCAAGGATATCGAGGAGATCAAATACAAAGGGGGTAGGAAATGCGCGATCAAGAACATTCTGGGCCTTCTTTCCGACGGCAGTGTGTCCATATGCGGGATAGGCATAATGGACAAGGACCTGAATTTTGGCAATATAAGAAAGGACCCGTCACGGATAAGGGACATATGGCGGAAGAACAAAGTACTTAAGATGATCAGGGAAGACCTCCCATCAAAGCTGGAAGGGGTCTGCGGAATATGTGTTTTTAAGAATATGTGCCTGGGTAATTGCCGCGCGGAGGCTTATCATAATAAGGGGTCGCTCTTTGAAGCAAGTTGGTTCTGCCAGGAAGCGTATGATACGGGCCTGTTTCCGGCGACAAGACTGGTCCCCGACGAGTTACGAAAAAAAATAATATGACAGAAGAACTTTACTTCAGGATCCTGAAGACCGGTGTAAGGCTGAATTTCCACGATTTTATGGAGAGGCCGGTAGCTTTTTATCCTGCCTGTGAGAAAATTGGAAAAATACCGGATATCGACGTGCATTTTTGCCGCTCTACGGTGAGCGGAATAAAAAAATTGAAGGTTGCTGATACGGTAAAGGAAATGGGAAAAGCCAGGGGCAGGTTGTTCTGTCTTGTCTATGATATCCGGAAAAGAAGGACATGCTGTTACTTCGAAAAAGGCCTGTCGTTGGAGGTGGCCGTCAACCACGCGGTCAATAAATCGTTCCTTGCATACCAGAGCGTGCTTGATATCATTTTTCTGCATACCGCTTCCGTTATTATCGGCGGCAAGGTGTATCTTTTTACCGCGCCCCAGGGCGGCGGGAAGACCACTCTTTCATCTCTCGCGCGCGAAGAGGGAGGTTTTGAGGTGATGGATGACGAATCCTGTGTTGTTAAGAAGGTCGGCGGGCGGTTCTACGCGGGAAAATTTCCTTGTTTTATGCCCAAGACCGTGAAATATAGAGAGTGGGAAGTGGGTGGTATTTTTTTTCTCAATAAATCGGACGAGAACAGGGTAAGGCCGATCCCTGTGCTGGAGGCTGTAAGAAGGGCCCTGCCGGAAGCCGTTGTTTTTTATCGCAAACCGGCGCTTGGTCTCAAAAAAACCGACTATGTCCGTAATGTTCTGGGGTTTCTCGATGCAATGTTCGATAAACTGGATTTCCGGCTCGTTGATTTTAAAAAGACCGGAGGGATCTTTAAGTGTTTGGCCATAAAATGACCGATAGCCTTTTCTGGCGGAAGAACCTTCGTCTTGTCCGGGACGCGGTTGAGATACTCCGCTATTCTTCCGGGCTTCTAAGAAGTTACCGCTTTCGGATTTTTTACGTCGCGGCACTTAAGATGGTGAGCTTTGCCCTTGGGGTGTCGATCGTTTATATCACCCGGATCACGCTGGATAAAGGGATACTTGCGAAGGACATGGCGGTTTTTCTTGAGTATACGGCCATAGGCCTCGCGGTCTTTTACCTCTCGTCAGCGGCGCAGTACATGGCGGCGAGGGTTCTTGCCAAAGTGAAAACGTCTTTCTCGATAGACGTTAACCGCGATCTTACGAAGAGGCTTTTCGGTCTAGATTATCCCAAACTTAAAAAGCTGAGCGCCGCGGAGAACGCTTTTTTCATGAGCTATGATCACGGTATAGTGGAGAGCATTGTCTTTGACGAAGTCCCTTTACTTGCCGCCTTGGTGAAAATACCGGTTTTTTTTGCGCTATCGTTCTTTTTTTCGTGGCAGTTGTCTCTTCTTGTCATTTTGGCGGCACCCGGCGTGTTTATTCACTCCGCGTGGGCCGCGAATAATATCAGGAAGTATAGGACGCGCTCGATATATTTTTCCAGAAAGCATAATTCTATCTTTAACGATCTTCTCCTTAACGTGAAGATCATTAAAAGCTTTTTTAAGGAAGAGTGGGCCATCGGTAAAGTGACGGGCCTTTTCTGGAACAAGGCCGAAAAGTCCAGGGACGCGGACCTTTTTCTTCGCTGGTCGAATTTTATCACCGACCTTGTCACGAAGTTCAATACTGTTCTTTTCTGGCTGGCCGGCGGGTACTTCATCATCAAGGGGGACCTGAGTTTCGGCACCTTTAGCGCTGTTACCATGTATTCTGCGATGATGATATCAGAGCTTTACGGGCTTGGCGGTATGTTTCAGAGCATGAATAGCGAGAGGGCCTCGATAGCCAGGAGCGCGGAATTCATCTCTGAGATGCGGGATATGCCGGCTAAAGACAACATGCCTGTCGTTTATCTCCCGGGACCGGCTGGTAAAAATATAATCTTTCGCGATGTTACTTTCGGATATTCAAAAGAAAAGGCGGTCCTGGCGAAGGTGTCGTTCACAGCCCCGGCGCGGAAATGGACCCTTTTGCAGGGTCCTTCAGGGGCGGGGAAGACGACGCTTCTCAGTCTGTTACTCAGGCTCTTTCGCCCGTGGTCCGGGAACATTTATCTGGAAGACACCGATATCGAGAGCCTCGGCAAAAGTTCTTTCGCGAAGTCCATATCGGTCGTCCATCAGGAGCCGTATCTTTTTAACGACACGATAATGAACAACATCCTCATGGGGGACAGTATTTCTCAGGAAGAGCTCGATCGTATCCTGAGATGCACCGCTCTCCTTGAACTTGCCGATAGTTCCCGCATGGGATATAATAGCCCTGTGGGGGAGTCTGGTTCTCTTCTCTCGGGAGGGCAAAGGCAGCGTGTGGCTATCGCCAGGGCCCTGGCCCGGAAGCCCAGGATACTTCTTTTGGATGAGGCTACGTCTTTTTTGGACAAGAGAACGGAAGAGACGATATTAGGAGGTATAAAAGAAATGTTTCCCGACCTCACGGTGTTATTTGTCACACATAGAGAAACCGCGAAGAGTTTTGCCGACGAGATATATTATCTTAACAGGCATTAAGTCTTTTGAATAAGATCATAAGGGGACAAAATGAAAGAGAATTATCCGATAAGAAATCCCGACATTGTGGACCGCGTGGAAGAGAAGGAAGCGCTTCTTTTTAATGCCGCGGACAACAATATGCTTTGTGTGAACGAGACGGGGGTATTCATCTGGAAACTCTGTGACGGTAAGCATTCAGAGACGGAGATAGCAAAAAAGATAATCTCAAGTTATGATATCTCCGGGGACATTGCGTCAAAGGACTGCCGTTCGTTCCTGCGGGAAATGAAGGAGAACGGATTTATTGGTGATAAGAACTAAAAGGGGTGATCAATGAAGAAAAAGAAATATGTCCCGCCGCTCGCTTATAAGCTTACGGGGCTGTCGGAGGCGCAAGCTTTTAACTGTAAGACCGGGGCAAATGCCGGTAACCTTTGTGAGGTCGGGTCTATTGCGGGGCAACAATGCCGGAACGGCCACGTTGCTTCCCAAGGATGCAAAACAGGCGGGACCGCCGCCACCAGTACTTGTAAGACCGGCTCGACGGCCTGGGACAGCTGTAGGGCAGGCGGTGCCGCGGCTGGCACCTGCAAGACCGGCGCTCTTAAAATATAGAGATGGCCTTGCAAACACGGAAGAGGATAGTGATCGGCGAAAGCATGCTGCCTTTTCTTAAGCCGCTGGATGAATGTATATGCGCGAAAATAGACATTGAGCGTTTGAAGCCCGGTGACTTAATAGTGTTTGAAGGCACGGATGATAAAGAGAAGCCCGGTGTCCACCGGGTGATAGCGGTTGATAAAAAAAATAAGAACGTTATAACCAAAGGTGATAATACACTTTTCAAATACCGCGAGATCGTCCCATTTCCGAAGATCAACGAAAAAGTTATAGCGGTAAACAGAGGAAGAAGATATTTTGATCTTTGTACGTCCGGCCGGAGTTTTGCGTCCAGGTTCATCGCCTGGCTTTCCAGGTTAGATCTTACACCCGGCCCGTTCAAGAAAAGGTTCGTTGATCCAACCCTTCTTGCTTTATCCAGGAATCCTTTATATAAGAGCGCGAGAAAACATTTTTATGAAAAGATGTCTTTTATGACCATTGATAGAGACGGAAAGCATAGCATCTATGTTTTTGTGGGGAGGTCGAAAAGCGCGACAATAGTTATAGAGAAGAAAGGCAGAGTGGCCGTTATTCTTGATTCATACATCAGGTACAGGGATAGGAACGCGGCGTTCGCCGAGAAACTCATAAAAAAACTGTTGGAGATATCCGATGAAAAGTTCGGCCCGGGATCGGACCTTTGCGTGACCGGTACCGTGCTTAAAGAAATGGTCATATCGGCGCAAACGCATTTGCCTATGGGGCGTATCAAACTGCCGGATGGTCCTGACTCATATCCGGTCGTGAATTTTAGTGCCCCAAAGTCTTTATGTGAAGAGAGACTCATGTTCCTCCTGGCGCGTACAAGGATGTCCGCTGATACGCAAGCGCGGGTTTTGGCTTTAATGAGGGGAGGCCCACTGGATTGGGACCGGTTCTTTGAGCTTCTTGAGTTGAACCAGATGACGTCTCTTGTATACAAAAATCTTGTAGGCATGGCGGATAGTATACCCGAAGATATCATAAAAAAACTCCGTTACAGGGCCGGCGCGGTATTCGCGTGCAATTCCGTGATGCTGGAACACGTGTCCATGTTGGCCGAACGGTTCTCAAAGGAAGGGAAAGAGGTCCTTTTTATAAAGGGAGTCCCGCTCTTAATGGATGTTTATAAGGACGAGTGTTCGAGGGAATTTTCAGACATAGATATTTTTGTGAGAGAAAAAGATATTGCGGAAATAGGCCGTTCACTTGAAAGTGAAGGATTTAAACATTTGGAGCCGTGCGGTACGCGGAACGACCACCGCTCCCAGAGGGTCTATTCGAAGTATGGGAAAATATTCATAGATGTACATAAAGGTTTTATAGGGAGGTTTGCGCACGACAGGATGCTGGGGATCGATCATGAGGAGATATTTCGGAACAAACGAAAGGTAGAGTTCAAGGGACGGGAGGTCAATACCCTGGACCTTGTCCATGACCTTCTTTATCAGTGTCTACATATTTCCATGAACCACAGTTTTTCAGGGGTTAAATTGTTCGTTGATATTAACGAGTTCGTTACGAAGCACAAGCATGAGATAGATTGGGGAATGTTCCTTGAAAAAGCCGGTAAATACAGGGTGAAAAGGCCGCTGTATCATGTGCTGCGTTTTACCTCGGAAGTGTTCGGGGCGCCGGTGCCGATCGAGGTGCTCAGCTCTCTTGGGACGGTTAAAAGAAAGCTGGACAAATGGGCCTTTCGAAGACTTAAGTCTAAAAGGTCCGGCACGGACTACCTCGCCGAACTTTTCATGTTCGACAGCACGAGAGACGCGATAAAATTTATTTTTTTGAGTTTCTTAGTGTATCCTTATTTAGCAGGTCATTTTATGGCGTTATTCGTGAAAATACTGACCAGGAGTAAGTGATGAAAAAAACAGGTCTGCGCTTGATGTGGTGGCTCGCCGCTATATCTTATATGGCCCTCGTTTATCTATCTTTAAGGATAGCGCCTGTGCTTTGGGACAGGATGTATTCCATTTTAGGTGGTAAGCTGATATTTCTGATATATTTTTCGGGAGTGTTGGTTTGCTTGCTTTGTTTGCTGTATATGATTTTTGTCAAAAATGACAGAAGCATCAATAACTATATGTTTTTCGTTATTTTTGTGTATTTTTACGGTGTTCTCACTTTGACCAGTAAATACCAGGCCGATAAGATTCATCTTGTCGAGTTCAGTGTTCTCAGCGTGATCATCTATAATGCCCTGAAGATCGATATGGACCGTTTTGACATGAGGTTGTATGTCGCCGGCGCCCTGATATGTTTTATTGCTATATTGATAGACGAAAATATACAGCGTTTTCTGCCGTCACGGGTCTTTGACTGGATGGACATCCTGCGTGGTACGGCAAGCAGCATCATAACGTTACTAGCGATAAGGATACTGATACTCCAGAAACCTTCCGAAGGGCGAATAAGGCGGCATGGGGAGACATGAGGCTTTCCGATTTTTACTATGATCTTCCCCGCGAGCTTATCGCGCAGAAACCGCTTAAAGAGCGCGATAAAGCCAGGCTGATGGTCATGGAACGGTCCAGCGGCACAATGACCGAAAAAGTGTTCAGCGATGTCGTAGGGTATATGTCGGAAGGTGATTGTCTTGTATTGAATGATACCAGGGTCATACCCGCGCGTCTTTACGGCAGAAGAAAAACAGGTGGCAGGGTAGAGATATTCATTCTTGATAGAACAACTTCAGGGATAGAGGCACTGGTAAGGCCCGGGAAAAGGCTCAAGAAAGGTGAAACGATAGAACTTGAGAACGGTGCTGTGGCCGTTATCGGCGATCATGCCGGCGCCGGGCGGTATGTTACGTTCGATACAGACATCACTGAGGTCCTTAAAGGAGGGCATGTACCGCTTCCTCCGTATATCTCCCGGGATGATTCCTTTGATGACAGGAACGATTATCAGACGGTTTACGGGGCCTCGGACGGGGCGACCGCGTCGCCGACAGCGGGGCTCCACTTTACGCTTGACCTTCTTAAGCGTCTCAGCGATAAAGGTGTGAAGATCGTAAAGGTCACGCTGCATACAAGCTATGGTTCTTTCGCACCGGTCAAATCCGATACTATCGAGGAACACAGGATGCATTCCGAGTCCTTCAGTATCAGTGAAGAGGCCGCTTTCGTGATCAACAAAGTAAAGTCCTCGGGCGGAAGGGTCATATCGGTAGGAACTACCTCGACGCGTGTTCTCGAGACGGCGGCCGCTGGGAAAGGGAGTGTCAAGGCAATGAGCGGAAGGACGGAGCTTTACATTTATCCCGGCTATGATTTTAAAGTGGTTGATGGTATAATAACTAATTATCATCTGCCGGGATCGACGCTTCTTATCCTTGTGTGTGCTTTCGCGGGAAGGGAGTTCGTGTTGAAAGCGTATCAGCAGGCTGTAAAGTCCGGTTTCAGGTTCTATTCGTACGGGGACGCGATGTTGATCTTGTGATGAGTATTGCGTTGTGCGTATTGCGTATGTATATTTTGAAATAAGGAGGAAGTGAAAATGAAGAAAATAATGGTATTTTTGGCGGTTTTAGTGTTGTTTTGCGCGGTCAACGAATCTTACGCGAGAACGGTGACTTTAAAGGCCACGGCGAGTGGCACATACGAGAAAGGTGTTTTTACTCCGACCAGCGATAAATACGAGGCGGTATACACGATAGATGAAGCGGGTGACAGGGTGATACTTGATAAAGTGATGACCAGCACCAGGGAGGGAAGGACGCAGGAAGGGATGACCTACGATATCAATAATGATACCGAAGGTAGGGGGTTATCCGACTTCCAGGTGTCTAGACAGAAGAAAGGCCAGAACATCGTTACTGCCAGCCAGGATGTCGATGTTATGTCGACCGAAGTGATAATAATAGGCGATGATTTTTACGAGTTCTGCAGGGCGTCGAACGGGAAATTCTATCTTGAGTCCGGAGTGGTGAGCGGTGAGACAAAATAAAGAAGAAAGACTTTTAAAGGTGAACCAGGTCTTTCTCAGTCTGGGCCCGGATTTTGATAAGAATATCGAGATACTTGTCCGGACTTGCGGAGAGATACTTGGAGGGACTTGCGGCCTGTATAATAAGCTTGATAAAGGTATACTATGTTCGATCGGAAAATGGAACGTTCCTTCCGATATGGATATTGCCGGTGATCCCGAAGGGCATATCTGCTATGATGTCATGAAGAAGTGCAAAAAAGGCGATTTTTATTTAGTTAAAGACCTGCCATCGACATCTTATTTCAAGACCGATCCCAATGTGGTCAAGTATGATTTAAAGACATATATCGGATATCCTGTGTTTTGCCAGGGAAAGCCGGTGGGTAGTCTTTGTGTCGTGTTCCAGGACGATGCGGATATTGACAGCGACGATACGATGTTCCTCGGCATACTTGCGGAGGCCATCTGCCGGGAGGAAGAGCGGAAACGCACTATCGAGACTTGCCTGCAAGCGGAAATGAAATATAAGGTAATAGCGGAGAATACAAGCGACCTCATAGTAATGACCGATCTGGACGGGATATATACTTATGTAAGCCCTTCGAACATGCAGCTTGGTTACGTGCCGGAGGACCTTTTAGGGAAATCGGCGTTCGATTTCATACATCCAGAAGATAAGGAAAGGGTGCGTTTGGCGTTCAAAAAATATTCAAAAGAGTACGCGGAACATATCTTTGAGGGAAGCAAAGGAAAGGTGACAGAAAAGATCACGTATAGGTTCACCGACAAGTCGGGGAATTGGCACGATATCGAGGTGACCGGAAATCTCGTAAAGATGGTGAACGGAGGAGGGCATGAATACGGTGCGGTATTTGTATCACATGATATTACCGAACGCCTGAGGTCGGAAAAGGACCTGAAAGAATCCAGAGAACGGTACAGGATCTTATTTGAGGGAGCCGCCGAAGGGATATTGGTGGCCGAAATAAATACAAGAAAATTTTTGTTTGCTAACCCAGCGATATGCAGGATGCTGGGATACAAGGAAGAAGAACTTAGGGATATGAGTGTGGATGATATCCATCCCAGGGAATCTCTGGAAAATGTAATAAATGAGTTCATGGCGCAGGCGCGTGGGGAAAAGACGCTCATTGTCAATATACCATGTTTGCGGAAAAACGGTACGATCTTATACGTGGATATCAGCGCGAGTAAGATCTTGATAGACGGGAAAGAATGCAACGTGGGTTTGTTTACCGATATCACCAGACGCAGACAGGCCGAAGCGGTGATTGAGGAGAACCGGAAACTTCTTGATAAGACGAACAAGGAGTTGAGATGGAAAATAGAGGAGCTGGAAGCCGCGTTGACGCATATCAAGAGACTGGAAGGGCTTATACCGATATGTATGAATTGTAAAAAAATGAGACTTGAAGACAGGGACCCGACCGATCTTCAGGCTTGGGTGCCGTTGGAAAAATATATTACTACCAAGACTGACGCTTTTCTTACGCATGGGCTTTGTCCGGAGTGCTTGAAAAAGCTATACGGAGAGAGAAAGGACGAAAAAGAAAGATAGCTCAGGGGACATGTGTGAAGCGGGGAGGCATTAGTTGGGCATGCGGAAGAAACTGGTGATCGCAGACGATAATAAAGAACTTTGTGAGCTTGTGGTGGATATCTTGGGCCGGCATGGTTATGACGTTGATGCGGTCTATAACGGTTATGAATTATTAACATATCTGGAGAAGAACAACCCTCTGGTGGTGATACTGGACCTGATGATGCCAGACAAAGACGGGATATCCGTATTCAGTACGATCAAACAGTTGTCCCCGCTTTCCCATATCATAATCTATACAGGATACCAGGAATACCAGGACAGTGTTTATGCCCGTAAAGCCGATCGTTTTATCGTTAAAGGTGGTGCCGTCGAAAAGCTCATTGAGGCGGTGAAAGAACTTACATAGTTCCTTCCGTTATTTATGGATCTCTTCAAAGTCTACTATAAAGATAAAAATTCGAACGCCCGGTCCGGTGTTCTTATGACCGCGCATGGGGCCGTTACCACGCCGGTTTTTATGCCCGTGGCCACCCAGGGTACTGTGAAAACAGTATCTAACGATGAGCTTATTGAGGCCGGTGTGGAAATGCTGATTTCGAACGCTTACCATCTCTACATGAGGCCAGGTAAAGATATAATCGCTAAGGCCGGGGGGCTTCACTCTTTCATGGGATGGAAAAAGGCCATTACCACAGATAGCGGTGGTTTTCAGGTCTTCAGTCTCGCGGAACTCCGCAAGATCCGCGAGGAGGGGGTCGAGTTCCGCTCGCATATCGACGGGTCCCTGCATTTTTTTACGCCCGAGAGCGTGGTTGATTTCCAATTGGTGCTGGGAAGCGATATCATTATGCCGCTGGATGAATGCGTGCATTATCCGGCGGAGAGAAGTTATGTGAACGATTCGGTCGATCTTACTTTGAGATGGGCGGAAAGGTCCCGGGAACGTTATGCTGTGCGGCCGGGCACTTCAAAACTTTTCGGTATAGTACAGGGGAGCACGTATCATGACATCAGGGAGAGGTGCGTGAGGGAGCTTGTCGGCATGAACTTGGACGGGTACGCCCTGGGGGGTATAGGGGTAGGCGAACCCTCGGAACTCATAAACGAAATGACCGCGTTCACCGCGTCACTTCTCCCGGAAAATAAAGTGCGCTATTTGATGGGAGTAGGCACTCCGCCGGACGTTCTTGAAGCGATAGAAGCGGGTATAGACATGTTCGATTGTGTGGTCCCTACGCGCAACGGGAGGAACGGACAGGCTTTTACCACCTTCGGGGAGATCCAACTCAGGAACGCCCCTTTTAAGGATGACCCGAGGCCTATAGACCCTACCTGCGGGTGTTATGCCTGCAGGAACCACAGCCGTTCGTATATTCGGCACCTTTTTAATACGGAGGAGATATTGGCGCTTCGGTTAATCTCTTTGCATAACATCAGTTTTTATGTTAGACTCATTGAACTTTCGCGTGCCGCGATAAAAGAGGGACGGTTTGTGGAGTTTAAGAAGGGATTTTTGGATAGTTTCCAGAGTGGGAAGTAGATAGTTCGTTTATAGTTGTTCGTTATTCGTTTTTCGAGTTTAGCATTTATTGAAGAACGATAAACGAAAAACGATAAACGATAAACATTCAAAAAGGAGCTTTTATGATGACTTTAGCGTTCGCTCAAAGTGCCGGTGCCCAGCCGACAGCAGGTGGTTTCCAGAGTTCATTCGCGGGGTTCATCCCGATCATCCTCATCTTTGTCATATTTTATTTTCTTCTGATCCGACCGCAGAAAAAGACACAGCAGGAACACTCCAAAATGCTCGCCGGCCTTCAGAAGAACGATGATGTCATTACGATAGGTGGAATCCATGGGACCATTGTCAATATCCAGGATGACGTTGTCACGCTCAGGGTAGACGAGAATACCCGTATCAAGATACAGAAAAGTTCTATAGCCAGGCTTAAGAAGAGTCAGGGGCAAACCAACTGAGTTTATTGTGTTGATAGCGTTTATAGCGTTCATTGGGTTGATTGAGTTTATTGCGCTTAACGCTATAAACGCTAAGAACCCAATAAACGCAATGAACTCAATGAGCGCTATATGAAAAAAGTCTGGAAAATATATGAGACGAATCCCCGCCTCAGGGAAGCCATTGCGTCGGAGCTGGGCGTATCTCCGCTTCTTGCGCAGATATTGGTGAACCGCAACATCAGAACTCCGGAAGATGCGCATTTCTTTCTTTTTGGCGATCTTTCCTCATGTCACGATCCCTTTCTTTTCAAGGATATGGACAAGGCCGTAGCGCGGATCCAGAAAGCCATCCAGGGCAAGGAAAAGATACTTATCTATGGCGATTATGATGTCGATGGTATCACGTCTATTGCGTTACTATTTTTTATCTTGTGCAAAATGGGCGCGTGCGTTGAGACTTTCATCCCCAACAGACTTGAAGAAGGTTACGGCCTTAATTTAAGGGCTGTAGAACTTGCCCGTGAAAAAGGGGTAAGCCTGCTTATTACCGTTGATTGCGGAATCAATTCATTGAAAGAGGTGGAGTATGCCAACGAATGCGGTATAGATGTGATCGTGACTGATCACCACGAGATCAGGGAAGATATACTTCCTTCCGCTTTTGCGATAATTGACGCTCATCAAAAAGACTGCGGATATCCGTTCAAAGGTCTCGCGGGGGTGGGGGTCGTGTATAAACTCGCGAGAGCTCTTATGGGCGGTAGCGGGAAAGAGGCCGAACAATATCTTGATCTTGTTGCTTTGGGTACTATCGCGGATATAGCTCCTCTTAACGGTGAGAACAGAATACTGGTGAAAGCGGGATTGAAAGAGCTCAGAAAAACAAAAAATACAGGGCTTGCTGCGCTAATGGAGGTCGCGGGAATAGATCCGGCCGGTGTGAACTCCAGGCATGTAGGCTTTATTCTCGGTCCGCGCATAAACGCGATGGGAAGAGTAGGAGCGGCCGATACGGCGTTGGAACTCTTTTTATGCGGAGAAGAACATAAAGCCCTTGATATCGCGAAGATACTCGACCGCGAGAACAGGAACCGCCAGGCGATAGAAAAGGACCTGCTCGCTTCGGCCGGAGAACTTATCCGATCAGAGATAGACACTGACAATGAGCGGTTCATCGTCCTGGCGCAGGAGGGCTGGCATCCGGGAGTACTCGGCATCGCGGCTTCCAGGATAGCGGAAGAATGGAATTTGCCTGTGGTCCTTATATCTATCGACGGAGAGAACGGAAAAGGCTCAGGAAGGAGCATCGAGGGGTTCAACCTTTTTGAGGCGCTCAAAGAAGCGAGAGAACATCTTATAGATTTCGGCGGCCATGAGTCGGCCTGCGGGATCAGGATCCGGAAAGAAAAGATCGGTGATTTTACGAAGGCTGTCGGCATGGTCGCGAAAAAATATTTTTTGTCGGGAAAAGAACTTGTCCCGGAACTCAAAATAGACATGAATTTGCCTTTTGCACATGTGGGCATGAAGCTGATAAAAGAGATGGAAATGCTGACTCCTTATGGCCCTGACAACACAGAACCGGTTTTTTCCACTAATGGTATCAGGGTGAAGAACTCGCCCAGGACGATAGGGAAGAGTGGGTTCAAGTTCCTTGCCACTTGCGGTGATCTTACCTGCGAAGCTGTTACTTTCAATAAAAAGAACGTCAATAAGCCAGGTCCGGGCGGGATGATAAACCTGGCATATACCCCATCCATAAACAGTTGGGGAGGAATAGAGACCATTCAGCTTAATATTAAAGATCTTGAGCTGATAGCGAGATGATAAAGGATGAAGGATTGAGGATGCAATGCGAGGGGCATAAGGTGAGGGTTGACTTTTATTATATAAACATTAAAATAAGAACAATATTTTAGCTCATGGGGAGCCCAACAAAAAAGGAGGAGCCCATGGCGGAAGAGAAAAAAGTTCCATTTACCGGTACAGGAACAGAGCTAAGTGCTGAAGAAAAAGTGTATTCTGTTTTCGCGTATTTTGGTGTTCTTTGCCTTGTTTCCCTTCTTTTAAAAAGGGATAACAGCTATATCATGTTCCATGTCAGACAGGGGATAGTTCTTTTCATTATTGAAGTCATAGCCAATGTTTTTAGCGTTATACCTTTTCTTGGGTTCATTTCTTTCATTCTTGTGATGATCGTCTGCGGGCTTCTGTCTGTGATCGGTATCATCGAAGCGGTGAGGGGCAATAAGTGGGAGATGCCCTTTGTGTCGGAATGGGCGAAAAAAATATCACTGTAGGTATGCTGTTCTATAACGAACAAACAAAAAAAGGGTTTCCCTGTGAGACAAGCGGGGATCATATCAATCATATTAATAGTGGCTCTCGCGGCGAGCGGTGTCCTGTTGTTCTCGGGGAAGAAAGCGGTCAAAAAAGAGAACGTTATATCAGAAAAGGTAGTTCTCGACGAGATCGGAAAGTTCTCCTTTGAAAACCCCGAGGAACTCGGATATTGGGAAGAACGTGCTCTGGCCGCCCGAAAAACAGCCTATTCTCCTGCCGAGTTCATGGGGAAAAAGGCGGTAAAAGCGGCGAGTGAGAATTCCGCGTCCATCCTTTTACTCAGGCAGGTCCTTTCGCAGGAGAAGAACCCATATCTTGCCTGGGATTGGGTAGTGGAGAAGTTCCCGGAACATAAGACGGAAGAAGTCCTTGACGATAAAAAAGAGTTCGATTTTGGTGCCCAGTTCTATGTAGTGTTCGGAGCCAAGTTCTTTCTTAACGCTAAAGCTATACAGTATGTCTGGACAGAGACCCTTCCCGCGGGGACTATAGCGGATAGCCCTTATACATCCAATGTGAAGATCCTGGTGCTGGAGTCAGGCCGTTCCGAGGGGTGGAAGCACGAAGAAAGGGATATTATAAAAGATTATGAGATGCTTTTCGGAAAGGAACCGACAGATGGTATTGCGGGTATCGGATTCATGACGGACGCGGACAGTACGAAGTCTACCGCGTCCGCTTATTACGCGGATATAAGGTTCGGTTTTAAGTCCATGGAGAGGGTGTACGAAGAGAAAGAAAGCGTTGAAGTAGAAAGACCGGCGATCGTCAGCTGGTTGATGGACAGGTTTTCCTGGAAAAATAAACAAAAATAACAAAAGGAGTGGCCATCAAATACCTTAATAGATCGTTGCGTTCGCATTATCTTCTAGCGATAGTGCTTTCTATGGTGCTGCCGGTCCTTCTTGTGGCCGGATGCCTTTATTACATAATTTTCAAGATATTGGCCGATGAAATGGTGCTTCCCGATGTTATTGCCAGGGACCTTTTGCCTGTGATAGAACGGATAAATTTCCTTCTTCTCGTAGGGCTGCCGATAGTTTTCGTTGTTATCCTCACGTGGGCGGTCATCCTTGTCCACAAAGTCATAGCGCCGCTCGAACGTCTGGAGGAGGACCTTGTAAGGATAGACGGTGGGGATTATTCCGCGCGGCTGCAGGTGCAGCATGATCACGATCTTAAGCCCATTGCCGATGTTATTAACGATCTTGTCGAGAAACTTGAAAAGCATGAAAAAGAAAAAAAGGCATAAAAAAGATGAGCATACATAACACGGCAATAGTGTCCGCGAAGGCCGAAATAGACCCCACTGCGGAGATAGGACCTAACGTAATAATAGAAGAAGGAGTGCGTATCGGTCCGCGTGTGAAGGTGGTCGCGAACGCCCAGATATGCACTGGTACGGAAATAGGCGAGGGAACGGTCATTCACATAGGGGCGGTGATAGGGAATGTGCCTCAGGATTACGCTTACAAGGGGCAGAGAACATATACCAGGATAGGTAAGAACAATCTTATCAGGGAATATGTCACGATACATAGAGGGACCGTCGAAGGAAGTTCAACGGTCGTTGGTGACAACAACATGCTTATGGTGCAGTCACATCTCGGTCATAATTGCCGTATCGGGGATAATGTTATTATAGCGAACAGCGCTCTTCTTGCCGGGTATGTTGAAGTAGATTCTTTCGCATTCATTTCCGGGAACGTAGTTTTTCATCAGTTCTGTAGAGTAGGCCGCAACGCCATGATCGGCGGGTTTACCGGTGTTAATAAAGATGTCCCGCCGTATATGCTTGTAAGAGGTCCGTCGGCGGTAAGGGGGCTCAACCTGGTGGGTCTAAGACGGGCGGGTATCCCCAGGGAAACGATACGGGAACTGAAAGAAGCGTACAAAATTATATTCACTTCGGGTCTCATGCTTTCGGAAGCCATACAGAAAGTAAAAGATTCATTTAAGACCGAAGAGGTGAAAAACCTTTTGGCGTTCATAGAGTCGTCCAAGCGGGGAATTTGCAGGTACAGGTATGTTAAAGAAGAATATTTTGAATAAGAGATCAGCTGACGCATACAGCAACATAACAGGGTAAAATTTATGATCCGAACCAAAAGGAGAGTGCCATGAAAAAGATCATGATCGTTGCGGTAACACTGCTATGTTTGACGGGTTTAGCGGTGACAGCGCAAGCCGCGGGTGGGAAGAACTTGAAGGAATACAAGATAAAAAAGATGGTTTCCCAGCTGTATGACAAAAAATACTCTATGGACGCGTTAAGGAACCTGCCTAGTTATGGCAAAGATGTCGTTCAGTATGTTGCTCCCCTTCTTAACGATAAGAATAACGATTTTGTGCGCATGGCCGCTCTTCAGATCATAGCCGCGGTAGGCGACTCTTCCATGGAAGACAAGGTGCTGACCATGCTTAAGGACCGTGACCCGCGAGTCAGAAAAACGGCCGCATATGCTTTGAGCAGGATAGGCACGGAAAAATCCATACCCCAGCTTAAGGTGCTTATCAACGATAAAGAAGCTGAGGTCAGGTTTAACGCGATAAGGGCCTTGGCGAAATTATCGCCCAAGGGCGAGACGGACCTTTTTATCGCGATGCTCAAAGATTACGACCCCAGGATAAGGTTGTTCTCCGTCAAGGCGCTTAGCAATCTGAAATATGAGAAAGCCGTTCCGTATATTGCGCAGCATACGGAAGATCCGGACCCGGCTGTTCGTTATGAAGTCGTGAAGTTTTACGGTGCCGTGGCTACACCAGAGTGCCTCCAACAATTGTATCTGATGTCTTCCGATCCCGATATAAACATCCAGGTGGCCGCGATAGATGAGATCAGCCATTTTAAATCGGATGAGGCAGACAGGTTCCTCGCTGACGCTGTAGAAAGTTATGATAAACGTGTCGCGATCAGGGCTCTTCGGGTGCTTGAGGCCAAGAACAGCCCGCTTGCCGTTGAGGCGGCGAGGAAGCATGTTGACGATGAGAGCCTGGACATGAGGCTTATTTCCATTCGTATTATCGGCAAGATGGGTGTGAAGAATGACCTTGCTACAATGGAACCCCTGCTGGGCGCCGAGTCTTCACGTGTCCGGGAAATGGCCAGGTACGCGATAAACCAGATCAATGCAAGGTAAATATGGGCGAGGCTGACAGGTCGCGTGAGGCGAAGAAGTATTTTGCCGTAAGAAAACGTGTGTTTTTCGCCGACCTTTTGATAACGGCGGTGTCGATACTTTTGTTCCAGTTAGTTTTCTCCCGGCAGACGGCAAGCCTGTCGGGAGAACTTACCGGTAATTTCTACACAGCATGTTTTGTCTACGTGACCGCGTTTGCGGTTTTTCTCTATATTGTTAGTTTTCCTCTGACGATATTCGGTTCATACGCCGTTGAGCATCGTTTTAATCTTTCTGAGCAGAGATTCCCGGAATGGTTGGCCGATGAGGCCAAAAAAGCGGCTCTTTCATATATCCTGTTCCTTGTGTCCGTTGAAGTGTTTTATACTGTGCTCAGAAATTTTCCCGGAGCGTGGTGGGCTATAGTGGCCGTTCTTTGGGTATTATTCACGGTAGCGTTCTCGAGGGTATTCCCCGTACTGATAATTCCTCTCTTTTTTAAGTACACACCGCTTGATAATGACAGCCTCAAAAAAAGCATATCCGAACTTGGTAAAAAAGCGGGTATCCGTATAATGGATGTCTCCGAGATAGATTTTAGCAGAAAGACGAAGAAGGCCAATGCGGCCCTTGTCGGCATTGGTGGCTCGCGTAAAGTGATACTTGCGGACACTCTTGTCAATGATTTCACGGAAGAAGAGATCGGGGCGGTAATGGCGCATGAGTTCGGGCATCATAAATACGGACATATTTGGCAGCTTCTGGCGTTCTCTGGGGTATCTACGCTGATCATTCTTTTTGTGCTTTCCGCGTTCCTTGCGGAGATCGCAGTGTCCGCCGGATTTTCCGGCGTGGGGGACCTGGCCATGTTCCCGATCATTATGCTTTTTATGATGTTCTTTTCCCTCCTGATCATGCCGCTACAGAACCTTTTTTCGCGTATTCTGGAGCGCCAGGCGGACCGGTTCGCGTTGGAACTGACGGGGGACCCGGGCTCATTCATATCGGTCATGGAGAAGCTCGCGGCGATGAATCTCTCGGAAAAGGAGCCGTCGGTTTTAGATAAAATTTTTTTCTACGATCATCCGCCGGTGGGGGAGAGGATCGCTATGGCGAAGAGTATGGAGCAGAGAGTAGTGTACGGAGAGTAGAGCGTGAGGGACGGCGTTCAGCGTACAGAGTACATCGTACATCGTACATCGCGAGCGGAAAGCATTTGGTATTTTGTACCAAACCTTTGATACCGGATTCCAGATACAAATAATAACGATATACGATATACGACGTACGCTGTACGAATGACTGAGGCGATAGTGAAAAATAAGCAATTTGGTCTAAAGAAGAAGTTGAGGCGCATGTATGATACGCTCGATGCTCACTTCGGTGACCTCGGCTGGTGGCCCGCGGACTCGGATTTTGAAGTGATTGTAGGGGCTGTACTTACGCAGAACACGGCGTGGGGCAATGTCGAAAAAGCGATCGCGAGCTTAAAGCGGGAAAAGATGATGGATCCGTTAAAGATCCATAATGCAACTAATGAAAGACTGTCCAGGCTTATCCGTGCATCGGGTTTTCACCGGCTAAAGGCGTCAAGGCTTAAGGAGATAACTGGTTTTCTTCTGGAGAGATGGGGCGGGAAACTTGAAAGCGCGCGCAAAGAGGGTATTGCCCGATTGCGGGAAGAGCTGTTGTTGGTCAAGGGAATAGGCCCGGAAACGGCGGACTCCATCCTTCTTTACGCGTTCGATAAACCCGTTTTCGTCGTGGACGCGTATACCAAGCGGATATTTGAGCGACACAGGCTTATCGGTAATAAGGTGTCCTATAACGACGTCCAGTGTTTCGTTCATGAAAGTTTCCCCTGGAGCGTCAGGGAACTTAACCAGTTCCACGCGCTTATCGTGGAGACAGCGAAGAGATTCTGTAAAAAGGGACATGGTCTGTGTGATAAGTGCCCTCTTAATGTGATGTTAAAACGTACCGGGCGGTGAGAGAACGATGATGAATAAGATCAAGGAGATAGCGGTTGAGGCGGCCAGGGAAGCCGGTTTATATGCTTTGGGGCGCATGGGGAACATTGAGGAAGTGCAGTATAAGAGGAACCACAACGACATCGTGACCGACGTCGACAAGCATTGCGAAAAGCTCATTATCGGTAGGATACAGGAGGAATTTCCCGCGCATGGTATACTCGCGGAGGAAAGCGGAGAAACCGCGGCCGAGGCCGGCGATTTTCTCTGGATCATAGACCCGATTGACGGGACCACGAATTACGCACACGGTTTTCCGTTCTTTTGCGTTTCGATCGGGGTGATGTGTGAGGGGGAGATGAAAATGGGGGTCGTCTATGATCCAACCCGTGACGAGCTTTTTACCGCCGAGGCTGGGAAGGGTGCCTTTTTGAACGGAAAAAAGATACGTGTCTCATCGGCGTCGAAGGTCATGGATTCCATAATCGGTACGGGCTTTAGTTACGATCCTAAACGCAGGTCCGAAGTCCTTCCTTATTTTGAAAATGTCATCAAGCATGCGCAGGCCATACGGCGGGCCGGGTCGGCGGCGCTGGACCTCTCGTATGTCGCGTGCGGCAGGTTCGATGGTTTCTGGGAATTCGGCCTTAACCCATGGGACATCTCCGCAGGACTTCTTTTGATACAGGAAGCGGGTGGAAAGATATCAAAGATGTCAGGTGGGCCTTCAAGTATCCACGATAAAGAGATAGTTGCCAGTAATGGGAATATCCATCAAGAACTTTTGAATATTCTCACTTCCTGGTGTTAAAGTCACCCACCTGCGTCATTCTGAGGCCGTAGGCCGAAGAATCTCGACGATTGTGGAGAAATCCTTCACTTCGTTCAGAATGACAAATAAGGTTTTTTGGTAAATCAATATTTTTTACGTGGAATTGAAAGCGCTTACAATGTTAACAATAGAAATTGTTAAAAATTTTGGAAATTGAAAAATTGTTTTGACTATTGAAGATTAAATATTTCATTTGTTAGTAATAAAATAGTTAAATTTGAAAAGTTGACAAAACGAATTTTATTATGTAAAATGTAAACGTTTAAAAAGCCAGTGCTTTCCGGAGGTATAAGATGAAATACAGGACGATGATCGAGATCATATGTGACGCTTCGGATAAAGATGACGCGGTCAATACCGCGGGTGAATATCTGCGCGGTGGTGTTGAATCCGGTGTACAGATGAGTTTTAAGTCCGAGGCTCTTGCGGCGCATCGGGTGGCAAAGTACGGGGTGACCCTTGTTCTGGCGCTATTTGTTTTTTCGACAATGTTCATTAGCGGCATTTCGACGTCGAGGGACGCCAGGAAAGGGGAGTCTATTGAGTTCTCGTTCCCCGCGACCAGTACTATGCAGCCGATACTGAAGACGTCCGGTGAAGGCGATTTCAGGAGCGATTGGGAGCTTAAGAAAGAAGAAGCGATCCTTGATTACATAAAAAAATAAGAACGTGACTTGTCGCTTCCGCCTTCGCCGAATCATTTAATAATATTTGGCTACGGCGGACAAGCGTGGTTTGTGACCCGTTGTTAGAGGATACCTGCGAACGCTAATGCGGCTATAGTTTTTGAATCGTGGATCCTGCCGGTTTTGAATAATTTCCTTATCTTATTTTTTGGCAGAAGAAATATTTTTATGAACTCGTCGGTGTCCCGCTTGTGAGCGCCTTTTTTGCCGCAATCTGCCCGGAAAATATGTATGATCTCGTTACAGAAGCCGGGTGTGGTGTGGATGGCGCCGAGACGTTTGATCTTCTTTATCCTGTAACCTGTTTCCTCGCTCACTTCTCGCTTTGCGCATGCCAAAGGCGTCTCGCCGGGGTTCAACGTTCCTGCCGGGACTTCCCAGAGGTATTCGTCGATGACAGCCCTGTATTGCTGTATGAACACGATCTTATTCCCTAGAAAGGGAACTACAAGTGCTGCTCCGGGATGGCGGATCTCCTCGAAATAGCCTTTTCGGCCGTCAGGGAGAGCTTTTTCACCGGCGTAAAGTTTGATGAGCTTACCGTCAAATACTTTTTTCTGTGGCATTTTTACCTCGTTTTGGATGTTTTGTGTATTATAGCGTTCTTGAATGTAACGTCAAGCAGAAAGGAATTTGTATTGTGTATTGCGTGTGTAAAGTTAACTTTCAAACATATTACTCAATACCCAATACTCAATACGAGCAATCTTGACAAGCAAAGCTCCGTAAGCTATACTCCATTCAAAGATAAAAGGGGGGAAGGATGAAAAAGCTTTCAGTTATTTTAGTGATATTCATGATACTTTCGGCCGTTCCTTCGTTAGCTTCAACGAATAAGCCGTTAGAGAATCTTTCCGATGGATTGGATGATACTTTTTATGGGGTCGTAGAGATCCCGGATAACATGAACCAGACCCAAAGCAAAGGTACGCCTGCTTATTCAGATTGTACCGCGAGCACAAAAGATGATGTGGGTAGAGGAATAGCCAGATTCGTGGGTGGGTTATGGAGGATCGCTACGTTCTGGTATCCGGAGGACAGCTCGAGCGCGACGAAATAGATTTTGGTGTTTTTGACAATGCAAAACGTAGGGGCGAACGGCGGTTCGCCCCTACGTTTTTTTGTGGTCAATATCTGTTTATTCCAATGACTTCGGAAATATCCTTAAGCCTTCGCGGCGGTAAATCCTCATCTTCAGGGAACCCAAGGGCGACCACCAGTTCTATCCTTTTTGACGGTGGCACGGAGAGCATTCTTTTGAGTTTTTTCTCGTTGAACCATCCCAGTATGCATGAACCGATATTCAGTTCCGTGGCCGCAAGTGTAATGTGGGCGCACGCGATGCCGGTATCTATAAGCGTAAAATCTGTATTTTGGAGCAGCCCTCCGATCTGAGGGATGAGCTTTTTTCTTTCGGAGACAATGAATATAAAAGCCGAAGCCTTTCCCGCGAAAGTGTTCATGCTGTACGCGTTCGAAAATGTCTCAGCGACACGGGAGCGCAGTGCAGGGTCGTCTATTATTATGAATTTCCAGGGCTGAGCGTTACAGGCGGACGGGGCGTAACGCGCGGTTTCGGCGATAAGTTCAAGAAGGTTGTGAGCTATTGTTTTCGGCGAATATTTGCGTATGCTTCTTCTTTTTTTGGTGAGATCCAATAATGTCGTCATGCTGACTCCTTTTAGCTGTCTGGTATCGGGTATCCGGCATCTAATGCTTGATACCAGATGCCTGATGCCAGATGTTTATCGCATCGATTGACCCATTAGATGAAATATATTATAGTATACACATGCGGAAGTTCCATATATTAATCATACTGATCCTTTTTTGGGTTCTTTCCGGCTGTGCCAGTTCTGGAAAAGTGGAACCGTTCAAAGAGCGGCAGGCGATAGCCAGGGAAACGGCCATAAAAGACCTTTCCAGCGCGGTCCCTTTCTTTGCGTGTAAAAAGTTCACGTATCATGTGGCATGGAACGGCATTCCCGTGGGGTCCGTGTTCGCCGAAACGGGCCGGCCTACGCGCTATAAGGAATATGACGTGTACGATGTCCGGATAAAGACGGAATCGAACAAGTTCCTATCGAAGATATACAGGGTAGAGGACACTTACATTTCATATGTGGATACCGCGTTGTTCACAAGCCGGCGATATGAAGCGGACCGTAAGGAAGGAAATTACAGAAAACATGTCATAGTTGAGTACGATTTCAATGAAAATAAGGCAGAGTATACTAATCTTGTCGACGGTTCTGTGAAATATTGCGAAATTAAAAAAGACGTCCAGGATCCCGTGAGCGCGATGTGCTATTTTATGACAATGCCGCTCGAGCTTAATGAGCGGGTCAACGTGACCGTTAATCTGAACGAAAAGAACTATGAAATTTCCGGGAACATAGAAAGGGTCGATATTGTAGATCTTGGCGGATTGGGGGCATTTCCGGCTTTCCGTGTTCGGCCATATGCCATACTTAACGGTGAGAGTTACAAAAAAGGGACGGGGTATATGTATTTTGCCTTGGGGGCCAAACGATATCCTCTTTATGGAGTCGTAAATATACCGTTCGGCCGTGTGACAGCCACGCTTGTGTCTATCGAGGATGTTAAATGATCTGTTGTGGTGTTTTGACCCTTCTTGAGGGGTGGTTCAACGGAATAGGAGTTGCGGCGGAGTGCCTTTTAAAATATAATTGGTACAACGATCATCAAAGCGCGGGAGGCGGTTTATGAAAAAGATGGCTATAATATATTATTCGAGATCGGGCAGTACGGAGAAAATGGCGCACTATATCGCGGAAGGGGCCAGGGCGGAAGATGACATCGAAGTTGATGTGATAAATATAGAAGGTCTCTCCCCAAAAAAAGCGCTTGATTATGACGGGATAGTGATAGGGTCGCCGACTTATTATGGGACGATGGCCGGAGAGGTAAAGACGTTTCTTGACGCGACGGTGGCGTTCCATGGAAAACTTGATGGTAAAGTGGGGGCCGCGTTCTCTTCGGCGGCCAATATCGGGGGAGGCACCGAGACGACCATTACGGACATACTCCACGCCATGCTTGTTCACGGGATGGTCGTCCAGGGGAATCCGGAAGGCGGGCATTACGGCCCGGCGTCCATAGGTAGTCCAGATGTGCGTGTGAAAAAACAATGCAATTCCCTGGGGAAAAGAGTTGCCGTCCTGATAAAAAAGATGGCATAGGGAAACGCTGGAACGATAACGAAAGGAAATAACTTGAAAAAGATATTTGTACTGGATACGAACGTTATCCTTCATAACCCGGATTCGCTTAATTCCTTCGCGGACAACACTGTCCTTCTACCCATCGAGGTCCTTGAGGAACTGGATAAATTCAAGAAGTTCCATGACGAAAAAGGCAGGAACGCCAGGATCGCGATACGCATGCTAGACGAGCTCCGCCAGAAAGGCGGAGCTCCCGGTAAAGGGTATCCGCTGGATAACGGTGGGACGCTCGTTATATCAACCGGCCTGGACTTCAGGAGAGACCCTGAAAAAGTGGGTCTCGCACCGACACTTCTTGATAATAAAATACTTCTGGTGGCGTATTTCGTTAAGGAAAAAGGGGAACACGTGATTTTTGTTTCCAAGGATATAAACGCCAGGATAAAAGCGGACGCTCTTGGTATCACCAGTATGGATTTCGAGAAACAGAAAGTGGACTTTGAGAGGCTGTATACGGGGTGGAGGACCATAAAGACGGACTCGAAAGGCATCGATAAGTTCTATAAAGAACAGGAATATAAGGTCGACAGGAAACATAAGCTTTTTGCGAACGAATTTGTAATGCTGACCGACCGGAAAGAGCCGAAACATATGGCGATCGGACGTTATAATACCGAACACCGGATACTTATGCCCCTGATCTATAATAAGATGAACGTTATGTCCATCCGGCCCCTCAATAAAGAACAGGCCATGGCCCTCGAGATACTTTTGAACGATGATATACGCTTGGCGACCCTTATCGGTCCGGCCGGTACGGGAAAGACCCTTCTTTCGATCGCAGTAGGTCTTCATAAAATAGTGAAGGACAAAGCGTATACAAGGCTTTTGATATCACGCCCCATTATGCCTCTCGGCAAGGACATAGGGTATCTGCCCGGCTCCAAGGAAGAAAAGCTCGAAAGCTGGATGGGGCCGATATTCGATAACCTGGAATATATATTTGAGTCCGAGAAATTCTCGAAAAAGGGCCAGATGGGTAGCACGAAAGCTATTATTGACAGATACATAAAGGACGAGCTCATTGAGCTCGAGGCTATGACGTTCATGCGTGGGCGCAGCATTGCCAACCAGTTCATTATCATAGATGAGGCGCAGAACCTGACGCCTCACGAGGTGAAGACCGTCATAAGCAGAGCCGGCAACAACACAAAAATGGTGCTTACAGGCGATCTTTATCAGATAGACAATCCGTATCTTGATTCTTCGAGCAATGGTCTGGCCTATTGCGCTGAAAAAATGAAGGGTCAGGAGATGTTCGGACATGTGACGCTCACGAGAAGTGAGAGAAGCCCTCTGGCGTCACTTGCGGCCGAACTTTTATGATGTCGTAAATATATGACAGGCCGACCTAAAAAGAAACGTATTGTGCACAAAAAGCCGAAGAGTTTCCGGTTCAGCCCGAGAGGGCGGCGGGGAAAACCCGGCTGCGTGGTACTCAGGATAGAAGGGTTCGAGGCTTTAAGGCTGGCCGACCATGAATCGATACCGCACGCGGAGGCCGCGGCCAGGATGAATATTTCCCGGCAGACCTTTGGCAGGGTCCTTGACACGGCAAGAAAAACCGTGTCTGACGCGATCGTGAACGGCAAAAGCATAAAAATATGGGGTGGTTCCTATGATTTTAGCGAGGACTACCTGGAGGGATAATCGGGATGAACATAACAATACGCTATATAAAAAAGAACGATATTTTTGAGTTTCAGGCTGTTGAGAACAAGCTGAGGGCACATTTTCTTCTGACGAGACCCGAGCTTAACCGGCTGAGGACGGTCCTCGAAAAAGCGCTTCTTGAAAGCAAGGCCAAAAACAACGGCGAAAAAGAGAAGGAAGTATAATGAAGAGCGGAAAGACGATTACGGCGTTTTTTCTTCTGTTTTTCTCTGGTTCGGTCATTTTTCCGGCGGGATATATCTACGGAAAGGATGCGTCCAATAAACCTAAATATACGAGATCCAAGGACGGTCTTGGCGCGCTCATGGAGCTTAGTAGCGGCAGGGCCGATATGTTGAATGAACTTAAGGACGAGTCAGCGGTTTATAAGAAAGTGAGTGAAGCTATAGAGAAGGGGGCGTTGAACGTTGGGGATGACTCTTCCGTGATAAAAAAGAAAATAGGCGAACCTGTAGTGTCGTTCTATGACGAGAAGACAGGCGTGTCCGAATGGATTTACAAACCTTATACCTCGGATTTTTTCTCAAAAGAGAAGATATACCTTTATTTTGATGCAGGGAACAAGCTTACAAGTTGGAAAGTCCCGGAAACATCCCAAGACGCAGTCGCAAGTGATGCTAATGGGACGGAATGATCAAACGGCATACTTTGCCTATCGTGATCTCTCGTAATTTTTGTCGGTCTCGTTTTTCTTGTTCTCCCATTTTTCCCTGAATGCGACGTTATCTTGTGTCTTCAGTCCAGGCGAGAGTGTTCCTGCGGTGACGGGGTTGATGCCGGACATGTTCCTGGTAAGTTTTCCGTCGCCGGTTAGGCCTTGTTCCATAGCGCCGTGTGATGGGGCCGCGTTGGCGAACCGGGTTGTTTTATATTTCTCTTCCAGTATTTTAGCCGCGGGTTTGTTTAATGGAGTGAACTGTCGATTATTAACTCCGCCGCCGTTCGTGGTGGGGGCCCATTTCCACCAGTATACCCCCGCCAGCCAGGGTGAGTCCCATACCGTTTCAAAAAACGCCGCGTAACAGTTCGCCTGTGTCTCGACATCCGCGTTGCCACCCTCGGGGGTTTTCCAGGGTTCGGCTGGTGCGGTCGGGATGCTGGAGTAACCGATCTCCGTGAAGATTATAGGTTTTAGTATGGTCGCATGCCAGGTATCAAGTTCCTGCTTCCATTTTTTCCAACCTTCCTTTATGTCATCGATCGTAGCGCTCTTTTTGTACGAAAGGGGAAAATAAGCGTCTATACCAATATAATCGAGGTCTTCCCAGAATCCCACGTTCTTATAGTCGTCCCAATTTGCCGCGTATGTGAGTTTACCGGAATATATTTTCCGGATACCCGCGATTATTTCTTTCCATCTGTCAGCTTTCTGCGCGGCGAACGAGAGTTCCGTTCCCACGCAAAGGATCTCGACATTCTGTTCCTGGGCGATATGCGCGTAGCGGTTCATGACGCGTTTATATTCGGTGAACCATTTGCCCCAGCTTTCCTCATCGTAAAAACCTATGTCCGCTCGCCAGCATGATCCGTTGCGTGTGTCGATAGGATCTATGTGAGGTTTGAGCATGACCCTGAGCCCGAGCTTGTGGGCGGCCCTTATGGCGTGTATTATGCTGTCTTCCGACGGCGTCAGGTCCGTGGCCTTTATTGTTGTTGAATCGACCTGGTCCTGATAAAGTGTTACGTTTATCTGGACATATTCTACGCCCATATTCTTGAGCATCTCAAGCGAACGGTCGGAAAGCGTAGATCCCATGGAGTCTTTATCCCATGTCGTGAAACACATGCCTTTTTGAAAACCCGGAGATTCTATTTCGGGTGTTGTGGCGGTAGCGGGGTATGAGATAATAAGGAACATCGAGATCAGCAGAAGGAATGAAAGAAATGTTCTTGAGCAATTTTTTTCAAATATTGTGACAGACATCTTGACCTCCCAACTTTTTTGTAATTTACCACTCACTTTAAGGCAAACTACCGTCAGGAGGGAAGACTGTCACGCAATATTCTGACACCCTACCTTGTAAGTTTCGGCAGTTTTGCAGCCATTACCGTATGTTCCGGTGTTAGGCCAAAACTTTGCGTCCTATCCTTTCGAATAGTTTGCCTTTTCGTTCTTACAACAAGTACACCATTTTAAAGAACCATCTACAACTCAAAAGCAATTTTAATGATAGATTAACAGAAAGCAAGAACGTAAAACAAGCTATTTTATATTTAACGTAATTATTGTTGAAAACGAATTGACGATGCTGTGGTCCACGATATAAATTCCAATTTATGGGTTGAAATGGCGCATATGCATTAACGTAGGGGCGGGGTTTCCCCGCCCTGGTAAAAGGGCGCAGTAACCGCGCCCCTACGAAATATTCAACACGGGTCCCGAGCGACGAGTAACGGGTCACGGTTTCATTTGTTTTATTGAGAGGGATAATATATAATTACGAAAACGAAGAAATGAAGGAGGAGTAATGGGTGACGGACGTATAATCCTCACGCGTGAAGGATACGAGAAAATGCAAAATGAGCTCGCGCTTCTGAGCAATAAAAAAAGGCGCCAGATCGCGAAAGAAATAGACGAGGCCCGCGCGAAGGGGGACCTTAGCGAAAATGCCGAATACCACGCGGCAAAAGAGGCCCAGGCGATGAACGAACGCAGGATCGCCGAAATAGAAGGGATATTGAGCCGGGCGCGTATAATCGATGATTCCGCTGTTTCGAAAGATGAGGCGCTTCTGGGAGCGACCGTTAAGGTCAAGGACCTTTCTTCATTGGAAGATTTCGATTATATGCTGGTGTCCGAAGAAGAGTCCGATTATGATCTGAATAAAATATCGATCACTTCTCCTGTCGGAAGGGCTTTGTTGGGCCATAAAGTTGGAGATATCGTCGAGGTGCGTGTTCCTGCGGGTGTCCTTCGTTATGAGATCGTCGGGATCTCGCGGTGAAACAAAAGGGGAGCAAAGTGCGTAAAGCCATAGCGATGGACCTTGCGACACGGCTTATTAATCATGGTCCTGTAGTGATGGTCGCTTCGCTTTTTGGGAAAAAAGTGGATGTAACGCCGATCGCCTGGCATATGCCTGTCGAGAAGGATCCGCCTCTTATTGTTCTTGAGATATGGGAGGGGCACTTTATCTTCGATTGTATAAAAAAGACCGGGGATTTTACCGTAAATATACTGCCGTCGGACTTTATCAAAGCGATCGTGAAATGCGGCTCTGTTTCTGGCCGGGATGCCGATAAGATCAAGATGTGCTCATTTGCGCTCTCACCGTCAAAAAAGATCAAATCACCGGCTCTGGCCGGCGCGATCGGTGTATTGGAATGCGTTCTTGTGAAAGATGAGCGGCTCTTGAAAAAATACAATATGGTGCTGGGAAAAGTGAAACACGCGGAAGTAGATGGAAAAGCGTTCAAGGAACACTGGCTTTTCGGGAAAAAGGGAGCCAAAACAGTGCATCATCTTGGCAATAGAACATTCTCTCTTTCCGGCGGGAAAGTGATAGATCTTAGAAAATAAAGGCGGATTGCGCGATGATCAAAAAAAAGAAAATGTCAAAGTGGATAAAATTGCTCCTCTTTACGGTTTGTGCCCTCGTCGTATATTCTTTTTTGCCGCTCGTTCCTTTCTGGTTCATGAAAGGGGCCCCAAAAAGTGATAACAACGAAGCAAGCGTGGAGGCGCTGAAGAACAACAATGGCGATTATTTTTCGTTCATTGTTTTTGGTGACAATCATTCAGGGCTTGTTTTTAACGACGCCGCCGCTCTTAAAGAAATATGGAGCATGAACCGTGAGGATCGGTTCCGTAAGGTCCCGATAGATTTTGTCCTTAATGTTGGGGATATAACACTTAACGGCGGGCGGTGGCATTTCGAGCTCTATAAAAAACTTCAAAAGCTCATAAAATGGCCTCTTATATCGGCGATAGGCAACCATGACGGAGAAGAACTTTTTAATGAATATTGCGGGAAAAGCGAGTTCTCATTTGTGGACCGTAACTCGTTTTTCATAGTTGTTGATAATTCCAGCGGAGAGATCACTGATGTCCAGTTTAAATGGCTTGAAGATGAGCTCAGGAAAGGCAAACGATATGACCACAGATTCGTAATAGCGCATAAGCCACCGTTCGATCCTTATCAGCAGGACTGGTACAACGCCGACAATATGCCGTGGGCTTACCGCTTCAGGAAGATATGCGCCCAGTACGACGTGGATATGGTGTTTTCAGGGCACAGACATATGTACAAGCATTGGGTTTTCGACAGCGTCTCTTACATCGTGACGGGTGGAGGCGGGATGCTTATCGAGATACCGGAAGCCAACGGGGGATATCTTCATTATATCAGGGTCATGGTGAACAACGATTATGTGACATATGAGGTACGGAAAATATCGCCACCGTTATGGTCTTATCTTGTGTATTATTTCTGGAAAGAACTGGTATATAAGGTAAGGGACTTTTACGGTTCAGGATACATTTTTGGCCGGAATACCAGGCAGGAACCGCTTCGTGTCCAGGACCTTAACGCCCCGGAATATTGGGGAGACCGCACCGGCGCTCATCGGTCCGAATAGTTAATTGGGGTCGCAGTTGGAAGTTCGGGGTTGGGAGAACATAGTAACAGCTTATAAACTCTTTAGAGTACTTCAAACGTATAATCCGAACTTACGACACCTGACCCCGAACTTCGATCGAGTGAAAGTTTTTTCCCTCTCAGGTTGTCTCTTAAAGTATGACAGAAATAATAAAGTCACTTCCTCCTCACCAGCGGCCTCGTGAACGTTTGCTCCGTGGCGATGGCAAATGGCTGACGGATATCGAACTTCTCGCGGTGCTTATCGGTTCCGGGAATAAAAAGAGGGATGTCATCCGGCTTGCCGGTGATCTTCTTGAAAAGTCCGGTGGATTCAGAAGGCTCGCGGAAATGCCGGCCGGAGAAGTATTAACAATGGCAGGTATGGGTTCTGCCAATACCGCCCGGATAATGGCCGCCTTTGAGATCGGCAGGCGGTTCCGTGAGGAGAAAATTTTTAAAGATAATATCAGGATCACTTCTGCCGGGGATGTCGCCTACATTTTTATGCCGAAGATGAGGGACCTTAAAGACGAGATATTTTTGTGTCTTTTCCTGGATGGCAAGAAAAGGATCATGGATGTCAGGGAAATAACACACGGTACGCCGGTTTCGGCCGCGCCGTCGATAAGGCTTATCGCGGCGGAAGCTCTCAGGCGGCATGCCGCTTCTATCCTGTGCATGCACAATCATCCTTCAGGGGACCCGACCCCTAGCGCGGAGGACATCGGCTTTACAGAGGAGCTCGCTTCCACGGTAAGAAAGCTTGATGTGGATATGCTGGATCATATTATTTTTGGCAACGATATTTATGTAAGTTTAAGGGAAAAAGGGCTTTTTGCTTACCAAAAATCTTGAAAAAAGGGTTTGCAGGTGAGATAATACCTTTCAATATGGACGCGACAGAGAAAAAAGAGCACGTTGAGACCAAATATTTTAATATGCCCGGAACCGAAGGGTTCCGTCTTCAGAACGGCGTAACGCTCAAGGAACTTAAAATAGCGTATGAGACATACGGAACCCTGAGCAAGGACAAAAATAACGCTATTCTGGTATGTCACGCCCTTTCCGGCGACGCTCACGCGGCAGGCTATTCTAAGGGTGAAAATAAACCCGGGTGGTGGGACCCGATGATCGGCCCCGGGAAAGCGTTCGACACGGATAAATATTTTGTCATTTCTTCCAACGTCCTGGGCGGCTGTAAAGGCACCAGTGGGCCTAATTCTATAGATCCTTCTACGGGCAAGCCTTATGGGCTCAGCTTTCCGATAGTTTCGATAAGCGATATGGTCAATGCCCAGAGAAAACTGGTGGATTTTCTTGGTATAAAAAGGCTTCTATGTGTAGCGGGCGGCTCTATGGGGGGTATGCAGGCCCTTCAGTGGGTTGTCAATTATCCGGATGAGGTGGCAAGTTCCATACCCATCGCTACCAGTTACAAACATTCCGCCCAGCAGATAGCGTTCGACGAGGTCGGCCGCCAGGCGATAATGGCCGACCCCACCTGGAAAGGGGGCGATTATTACTCGAGCGATCCGCCGTCACGGGGTTTGGCGGTAGCGAGGATGGTGGGGCACATAACCTATATGAGCAACGAGTCGATGGACAAGAAATTCGGCAGGGCTCTTAAGAACGAGAAACTTGGTTATGAGTTCAGTACGGAGTTCGAGGTAGAAGGATATTTGCGGTACAGGGGAGACAGCTTTGTTAAGCGGTTTGACGCGAATTCTTATCTGTACATCACGAAGGCGATGGATTATTTCGATCTTCAAGGTGACAGGAAACTTTCACAGGTGTTCAAAGGGATAAAGAGCCGTTTTCTTGTTATAGCTTTCAGCTCGGATTGGCTGTATCCACCATCCCAGTCAAAAGAACTTGTTAAAGCCTTGAAAATGAACGGGATAGATGTGACATACTGTGAAATCACTTCGGAACATGGGCATGACGCGTTCCTTTTGGAGTTCGAAGAACAGACAAAACTCATTAAACACTTTATCGATAAAACCTATAACAAAATAAGTAAAAAATGATAAGTAAAAGAAAAGAAGAACTAAGGCTTGACCACAAGATCATCGGGGACCTGATAGGGCCCGACACCAAAGTTCTTGATGTCGGTTGCGGGACGGGGGACCTCTTGGAATATCTTGTCAACGCCAAGAATGTCGACGGCAGAGGAGTTGAGATAAGCGAGGAAGCTATTTATGCCTGTGTTGAAAAGGGCCTGAGCGTGTCCCACGGTGACATAGATTCGGGGCTCACGGAATATCCAGACAAATTGTTCGATTATGTGATATTCAACCAGACGATGCAGCAAGTCCATAAGCCTAAAGAGGCCATCCTGGAGGCGTTGAGGATCGGCAGAAAGGTCATAATCGGTTTTCCGAATTTCTGTCATATGACCGCGCGGATCCAGTTGTTCTTTATGGGGCATGTCCCGATAACCCCTTCTTTGCCGTACAGATGGTACGATACGCCTAACCTTCATTTTTTGAGCATAAAGGATTTTGCCCGGTTTTGCAAAGATGAGGGGATCACTGTCGAAAAACATGTTTTCCTCACGGAAAAAAGCATAATAAAATTCATGCCAAACCTGTTCGCGCTGAACGCTATATTCCAGATATCGAAGTGATAGTTTTTGTTGTAAGTCGTCAGTTTTTAGTTGTTAGTTATCAGATCGCTGCGATAATACTTTTCAGATGATGTCTTCTTTTCAGGAAAAATACACGAGATTGAACAAAGAGCAGAAAAAAGCGGTCGATCTTATTGACGGGCCGCTTCTTATCCTGGCAGGGCCGGGTACCGGTAAGACCCAGCTTCTTTCGGTAAGGGCGGCCAATATCATAAATTCCGGGAAAGCCAAACCGGAGAATATTCTTATTCTTACTTTTACCAACGCTGCTGCGAGAGAAATGAGGGACAGGCTTGCCGCGATCGTGGGGAATGAAGGCTATTCTGTGGAGGTCGAGACTTTTCATAGTTTCGCGAATTCCATCGTGCTTGAGTCCGAAGAGGCTGTTAAATATGTCAAGGACAAGATAGAGATAAGCGAGGTGGAGAAGGTGAAGGCCATAGAGTATATCCTGGACAACGTTAAAAGCGCCGAACCGTTAAGGCCTTTCGGTTCGCCGTATATACACCGGCCGGAGATCGAAACAAGGATAAGCGAGCTCAAGAACGAGGGTATCTCTCCTCAGGAATTCCGTAAAACCCTTAAAACGCTCAAACCGGACGGTGTCCGAATTGAGGAAAAAGACATTGCCCGACTTAATGCGCTTGCCGCGGTATATGAGAGTTATGAGGGCCTCAAGGATGCCGAGCCTGGTAAACTATTCGATGAAAGAGGACGTATCGACTATGACGACATGATACTGGTCGCTCTTTTAGCGCTTAAGAACGATAAGGGGCTCAGGGAGATATTGCGGGACCAGTATCGTTATATAATGGTCGATGAGTATCAGGACACCAACGGGGCGCAGCTTGAGCTTCTTTTTTCCATACTTGACGCGGATGTTCCGAACATCTGCTGTGTGGGTGATGATGATCAGGCGATATTCAGGTTCCAGGGGGCGACGCTTTCCAACTTTAGAACGCTTCGGGAACGGTTGCCTTCCTTAACGACGATCACGCTTAGCGAGAACTATCGTTCTACGGCCGATATCATTGCCCTTTCCGGAAAGATCATATCCCAGCTTCCTCCGAAAGAACGGATGGCCGTGAAGTCGCTCAAAGCCTGCCGCAGCTACGCGAAAGAGACCATAAGGTTCCTCGAGTTCTCTACCGAAGAAGAAGAGCTTTCCTTCATAGTGGAAGAGATACGGCGAGAGAAGGAGATCATAAAAAGCGACAGAACGCTTTCCGGCGATGAGAGGGACGCGCCGTACAACAATATCGCGGTACTTGTGCGTAAACGCGCCCACATGATCAAATTGATAGACGCCTTCCTGAAAGCGGGGATACCGTACGCTACCGATGGCGGGGAAGATATCCGCCAGGAGAAAAGAGTGCGCCAGATGCTGGATGTCCTAAAGCTCGCGGACATTAAAGAGCCGGACCCGGAGAAAAAATCCATTAATCTCTATAAGATACTTACGGCGGATTATATAGGGGCCGAACATCAGGATATACTGAATTTTATAGGATTTGTGAATAAAAAGAAGTTTCTGCTGAAGTCCAAAAAGCCGGAGGAACAAAAGCCTATAAGTCTTTTTAAGGAGTTCGAGAGATATTTCTGTGTTTTTGATAAAGATGAAAATGGTGATATAAAAAGGCCCATGGAGGGAGATTCCCGTGGCCTTGAGATCGCCCGTGAATTGGACCTTGTGGCGCCGCACGCGCTCCATACAGCCGCGTGGGCCGTTCAGCGGCTTATTACCGACGCGGGTGACCGCCCCGTGCATGACATACTGATGAACTATATCAACGACGTGCGGTTGCACAAGTTCATCCTTAAAAGATACGAGAATGATAAGGTCATCCGCATCAGAGATCTCCGGGCCCTTGTTTCGTTCGTAAATATGGTGAAACAGTCGGACCTTGCCGATCCTGCTCTCGGCTTGGAGGATTTTAACGCCGAACTGGACCTTCGGGAGATACACGGGATGCCGATCCGCGGTGAGCTTGCTACGCTGAACCAGGACGGTGTCCGTATTTATACCGCGCACAAAGCGAAAGGGCTGGAGTTCTATACTGTTTTTATACCGTTCTCTTTGCAGGAAAAAAGCTGGCCTGTCCGCAAAAAACCAGATATCGTCCCGCTCCCTGTGGAAGTGTATAAAAGCAGAGAGCGTATCGAGGAGAAAGGTAAGCTCAGGGAACTTGAGCTGTATGACGAGCTGCGTCTTTTTTATGTTGCGTCTACCAGGGCGAAGGCGAACCTTATCTATACCGCCGCTCCTCACGAGAAGGTTATCGTAAGCCCGTTCCTCGGTCACCTGGGGATGGAGCCCGGAGCCGGCTCGCCAAAGGACGAGGAAAGTTTCAGCCTTTCATTTCTTGAGACGGCGAAAGAAGAGGATATTTTCCCGGGGACGGCGGAAGTCCTTAAAGACGTCGTAAGGAACCTTACGCTCAATCCGACAAGCGTGAATAATTACATAACATGCGCGCGAAAGTTCTTTTATAATGATGTCCTTCTGCTCCCGGGCAGGAAGAACCAGCATCTGGTCTTCGGTAACTGCGCTCATAAGGCCCTGGAAGAGGTGTATACCCGTTTTATGGAAAGCGGAAAGTTCCCCGCGTTCGACTTTTTTAAAAAATGTTTTATTGTCGAACTTACATATCAGGGCGTCAATGACTCCATTACAAGATGGTGTCTCGACCGGTTGGAAAATCTCGATAAGTGGTACGCGAAAGAATCGAGTGACCCGGTCATGCCTTTGGATCTTGAGAACAAACTTGAGATAACGCTTCCCGACGGTATTGTTTTCAGGGGCACTTTTGATAAGATAGAAGAAGAGGGCAAAGGGAAGATAAGGGTGATAGATTACAAGACAGGTAAACCCGATGAACACGTTAAGGCGATCGCCAATTGTCGGGACCTTGCGAGCCACGAGTGTGATGACTATTTCCGTCAGCTTATCGCATATAAGCTTCTTTATGAACGGTCAAATAAACTTCAAAAAAGCGGGAATAAGGTCGTAAAAGGTGTTCTCCAATTCCTTGAACCTGTCGCGAAGTCCGTGAAAAAATACAACATTGAAGCGGGCATGTATCACAACGAAGCGGTGGACCTGACAGATGCTATGGTAAGTGACCTTGAAAAGATAATACGGGACGTGTGGCGCGATATTCAAGCGCTTAAGTTCGATAAACTTAAGGAACGGGAAGTTAAGGGCAGGTGCGGTCACTGTGAGTATGATCCTATATGCTGGGGATGAAGAACAGTGACCCGTGGCTCGTGACTCGTCGCTCGATATTGAGGATTACCAAAGGGAGACATAAATGAAGAAGAAATTTATTTCGGAATTCAAGGATAAAGAAAAAGTGGATTCGTATTTCATGGTGCGCAAGAAAAATCTCAAGCTTACGAAATATGATAAACCATACCTGGAAATAAGCCTTTCGGACAAGACGGGGAAGATCGAGGCGCGCCTGTGGGACAACGCCGAAGACTTTAATGATAAGGTGGAAGTCGGTGATGTCGCCCATGTTAAGGGTACGATCGAAAAATACAAGGATGATAAACAGTTAAAACTGGATTCCATGGAGAAGGCCGATGATAGAGCTTACCGGTATGAGGACATGGTGCGGGTTGTAGAGCACAGGGAAGAGATCTACCAACATATCCGGGAATACCTTTCGAGGATAAAAAATCCATGGTTAAAGGCGCTTTCGGACAGATTTACCGGCGATGAGGAATTAATGAACAGGTTCCACGACGGGATCGGGGCAAAGAACTGGCATAATGCGTATATAGGCGGGCTCAGCGAGCATACCTTTGAGGTGATGTGTGTTGTTGACCGTGTGTGCGATCTGTATCCGGAGGCCGATAGAGAGATAGCAATATTCGGCGCGTTCATCCATGATATCGGTAAAGTATATGAACTGGACCCGAAAAAAATGGAATATACGATCGAGGGAGGGCTTATAGGGCATATACCGATAGGGCATAAGATACTCATAAAAAAGATCGAAGTGGTAGAAAATTTCCCGCAAGACTTAAGCTTGCGGCTGGAACATATTATACTTAGCCATCACGGTGAATATGAGCAGCAGTCGCCGGTCCTTCCCAAGACACTGGAAGCTACGATCATTTATCAGGCGGATGAATTGGTTTCCCAAGCTAACGCAATAAAGGAAATAAAGCTTTCCCAGGGGGAAGATGGGAAGATTTGGAGTGATTTTGTGTCCATTAAAAACCGAAAATATTATATAAAACATGCCGCTGATGAAGATTGGGCCCGTGTAGATTTGCAAGGTTCTCGCCCAGACACACATGAGAACAACCACAAAGTTCCGGATAACCTTCTATAGCAGTATTTGTTAAACATAAAAAAGCCACATTGAGTTCTTGCTTTTTAATCCCCTATCAAGTATAATTAAATCGAGAGGTTGAGAATAAAGTAAGTATAAGCCCATTCTGCTGTTAGGGAAGGGGGTTTTATTGGTTGCATTTTTAAACATTTTTAAAAAGTATTAGTTAAGAAGGACTTGGGAGACGAGATGAGTATGTTTGAGTTGAATCACAAATGGTTTTCTGAGGGTTTTAAACGGCTTTTTCGTGAAGGAATAGCCCTTGTTACAGCCGCGACTTTTCTTTTCTCAGTAGTGGTGGTTGACAAAGTCCGGGCGGTAGAGACCATTAACGAGCCTGGGATAAAACATGAACTATTGGTAGACATTCGTGACGGGCTTTTTGATGTCCCAAATGTGGCGGGAGAGATACAGGATTCCTATCTAGGTGACAGGGGCCGGGTAATAATAAACATACAGGACGCCCACTGTGATTACTTTGCCCAGCATTCGATCGATTCGATAATCGAATATTTGGGCGATAAATACGGTATTTCACTTCTTTTCCTTGAAGGCGGAGCCGGTGAATATGATCATTCACCTTTTCTCGCCATAAAGGAAGATGATCTCAGGGAAAAGGTAGCGGATTTCTTTGTCAAAGAAGGCACTTTGAACGCCGCCGAGTTCGCGCGCATAAAACATCCGGATAAGTATATGCTTTGGGGCGTAGAAGAGCCGGAGTTGTATCTTAAGAACCTCGAAGCTTACAAAGCTACCGGGAGATACCGGGACCAGATACAACAGGCGCTTAAACAGATATCTTTTATCCTCAATAACATCAAGGTGCGTGTTTATACTGAGGAACTTCTTCAACTTGATCTCAAGTACGCGCAGTATAAGAACAATAACCTGGATCTCAAGGATTATATCACTTCATTGATAGACGGTGCCAAGGCGCATGATGTGGATATTAAAGGTTTTCCGAACATCTATCTCCTGCAGCATGTTCTTGAAGAGGAAGCGAAGATAGATTTTAAACAGGCCAACCGGCAGAGGGACGTCTTCATAGAAGCCATAAGGAAAAGCATTTCATATAACCAGGCGGAAGCGATGCTCAAAAAGACGGTCGAATTCCGCTCCGGCGCCATTTCCCAGAAGGATTATTATGAATATCTTCTCGGACTGGCCAGACAAACTGACGTGGAAGTCGAGGATTATCCGTTCCTTCAGAAATATATCGTTTATATCGCGATGTACACCTCGATAGACAAGTCGAAGATGTTCAACGATCTTTCCGGACTTGAGGACGCCCTTCGCGCGAAAATGTGCGTGAACGACGAGCAAAGGGAGCTTTCGGGATTAAGCAAGGATTTTGTTCTTCTCAAGAAGGCTTTTGATTTCTCTCTTACCAAAGAAGATTTTAAATATTTCTCCGCGCATATTACGGCCGAGAGGGTCAGTCAGCTTTTCTCATTTCTTAATAAAGAAGCCGGGCTCTATAAAATAAAGACAAGGTTGACCGCGGGAGCGGCGGACCTTACGGACAGATTGAGCGACGTAAGGAAGTTCTATGAATGTTCCTTCGAAAGGGACAAAGTTTTCATCGATAAAATAAAGGCGAAGATGGACGAGACGGGTATAGATAACGCCGTTCTTTTTACGGGCGGTTTCCATACCGAGAACCTCGCGGCGCTTTTTAGGGAGAACGGTTTCAGCTATGTGACCGTCATGCCGCGATTTAAAGATGAAAAAGGCTATGAGTGTCCGTATTTCAAACTTCTTGGAGGAGGTTATCCTAATCTTCAGGCCCTTGTCATACAGGCCATTTCGAGTTCGACATTACAGGTTGCCAGTATCTGGACCGCTTTGGGGGTGAAGGTCCAGGGGGAAAATGCGGTTCCCGCCGCTGTTCTTCAGCTGAGGATCGTGGAGGAACTTCTGCGAAATGGATCCAAAGAGCCTGTTATACTCGCCGTATCCGGGAAGAACGCATATATTGAATTTTATATGGAAAATGGGAATGTTAAGACACGTGCTCTTTCTCCCGAGAATCTGGCGGGGAGAGGGGTAATAGCCGATTATGTTGTGACCAATCCTACGACACTGCAGTTCGTCGATCAGGAGACAAATACCGATGAAATTTTAAAAAAGGCTTATGATGAGAACAGGGTTGAGAAGGTTGACCTTACGTCTGTCCAAAAAATACTTGAAGGAGTTGTAGAAAAAAATATCGCGGAGAGTTTATTGAAAGGTATAACAATCAATCAAATACGGGGCGTATCGACTTCCGGGGCTTCCGGGTTCAGGGGGCACGCAAGCTGGCGCGGTATAAACATAAACGCGGACCTTTCCGCCAACGATAAGATCGCGGTCATTATCCACGAACTGGGCGCTTATTATCTGACCCCGCATGAAAAGAACATAGATGTAGAGGCGTTATCAAGGGATATTGACGTGAAGGGTAATTTGAAAAAAGGTGCTATGCTTGCCAAAATGAAAGCTCTTTTTGGGGATATCAACGGAAGAGGGCTTGATAACAATATTAAATACACCGAAACTGACCGATTAGCGAGAATGACCAGCCCCGGCATGGACTTCGCGGCGACGGGGACTATGGAAAGACCGGAAGCTCCGCCGGAGGAATTGCTGGCGAATCAGGCTTTTCTGGACAAGTTTCCCAAGAGAGGAGAGAACGAACGTATCGATCTTGCGCCTGAGCCTAAAGCAGTAAACATGAGCGGACTTAAGGAAAAGGCAATGAAAACAGTTTCTGATAAGAATACGAGGGATTTTCTGGAAGGCAGGAATTGGGAAATAAGGATATTAAAAGACGCAAGGTACGCTGACGGAAGCTTTGAAAAGCTGGGGGTTGTTGATTATTCAAACAGGGAACGCCCGGTCTTGTATATTAATGAAACTTTACGTAACATGTGCGATGTTGCTCCGGAATTATTAGCGGTCCTGATGATAAGTCTGCCGGCGGAGGGTATAAGCCAGCAACAGATCGACGCTATTATGGAAAATTTTCTTGAAGGTAAAAATCTTACTTCGAACGATATTAAAAATGCTTTAGCCAATATGTCCGGGATCGGTAATGATTATAAGGGGAAAAGCGAGAAAGACCTTAGGATCGCGGATGTTCTTATACGGTTGAGGCCCAGCACGAACGTGCTTTTCGGGGATGTTATGGCTGGGAAGGCCAAGGCGAATTACTTCGGGGAGAAGATTATGGATTATCTTCGTCCCGAATATACAAAGGCGGCCATTGAATTCCTGAGGGAAGAAGGGTATTTTGCTTTTGACTATGGAAAAGATGAAATGTCTATAGCCTTGCCAGATAGTATGACGGAAAAAGAGGTAAAAAAGATACAGCGGGACCTTGCAAGATATCTCGAAGGGCTTGCGACAAAACAAAAATATGCGCTCTATCGAGTGAAACATGAGAAAGGGGATGGAACTATTGAAAGGATACAAAGGGGAGTTGCAGGAAAAGGTAAGGTTTATTTTTCGGACAAACCGGATGGAAGTAACGTTCTTTTTGCCGGATTGGACAGAAATGACATTGCCGGGGATTCGGGATTGTTGAGGGGGATGGAAGAGATAGATAAAGACATTTATACTTTCTACTCACCATTGGGGGCTGTGAAGTTCAGTAATATTGGTGACCAGGTGCTTAGCTATACGGAATATCTGAACGTTGCTGAAAGTATGACCGGTAAAAAATTCAGGGAAGATGATATCGAAAAAGCATTGGCAAGATTGTCAAAGACGGTTTCCGGCGAAAGGGTGGTTGATGATGAAATGCTTAAACAGAACTTCACCAGAGCGATGAAAGAGTATTTTAAAACACTCGGGATGGAAGTAGACGTACTGCCGTTGGATGACGCAACCTTGCTTGCCGCCAAATTGATCGCGTTCAGGGAGCTGCCGGTCGAGTCAGCGGCAGGGAAATTGAGTAAAAGGTCCGTTTTGGGTGACAGGTGGAAGGATTATGATTCCCAGCGATCCGCCGTCGAAAGATCAAATTGGCTTAGAGCGTATTTTTATGGGCCGACACAGAATTTCTTGCCTAAGGATTATCTTGCGAAAGGGCTCAGCGGTCTTAATATGGACCCGATCAGATATTCGACCGTGGATTATGTTCAATACATGAAAGACAAAGCAAGCCAAACGAAGCGGGAATCTTCGTTAAAGGGGGCAGACCTGCAAGGTAAAAATTTTGATTGGGAAAAAGCTAAGAGAGATATCCGGCGGAGGGTGATGGAGAACGTCGGTAAGGTGCTGAAACCAAAAGTTGGTGAAGAAGGATATGCAAAGGTGGATCCGTATACGGGGTATAATGCGGAAGCGCTGGAAGAATTAGTAGATGCGATCAAGGGATTAAACTTGACGCCGGAGGATGTTGCAAAAATGGATCCTCTTGATAGGTTGTTCTTTTTAAGGGCACCTCCGGTCAATACATACGGTATTTTTATCAATGTGGATGGAAGCGTTACGGTATTTAATATTGATGTTATGGCACACACGAGCGGGCTTGGGGTGGGTAAGGAAATGGCTGAGGAATTGTCGAGAGGATTGGCCGGAAGATTGACCGACTATTTGATCTTGAATATGGTGGAGAAGGAGGATCTGCAGAATTTATTAAGTGAAAGAAATGATGTTACAGCGAACACCATAGTATCTTTAATGCCCCTCAGGCAAGAAGAAAAGGACGTATTGATGCAGCTGCGGAAACTGCACCAGATATATAATAATGGTATGGCAGATGACAATGCTAAGGAAGAATTTAAAAAGGAAAATGTGGTACTAAGAAAGCTATTGGAGGCGACCGATACACCCCGGATGTTCCCGTTCAAGGCGTTGAACTCTTATGCGCTTCACGATCTTGCCGATGATATTATCCTGGCGGCCCATGTCGCGGTGATGAATAAGATAAGGGAGAAGATGTTCTCGGATTATATTCTTGCCAGTAACAAAGCGAAGGATGCAGAAAAGGGTTTTGTTGATGGAAGAGTAACGGCGTCTGAATTGAGAGAGGCGAAGATGGAATTGGAAAACGCTGTAGAGAAAGCTAAAAAAGTCAGTCTTGATGCCGAACTTATAGGTGGCGCTATTAAAGACGCTTCGATATGGATAAATAATGCCATCGATCCGGATAAATTTGTGGTCGAAGGTGAGCGTAAAACTCCTCCCAGGATCATGCTGGAGGCTGAAGTTGTGGCGCAGAAACGGCTGGATAATATAACAGGAAAAGATGTTAAAGGATTTTTGGACTCACTGGCGGCGGTAAGGGATCCCTTGATGAATGTGAGGGGAGACGAAAACCTTATTATGGATGAGAAAGGAATAATACTCGCGAGAAGCAGGGTCTATGGAAATTTTATTCGTACAAAAGAGGATAAAGAAGGACTGGAAAAAGCATACCAAGAATGGCAGGGCTATGTTGACAAGGCGGCCGAAGATGAGGCGAGGGATAAGACCGAGTGGTTTAAGTTCTTATTGGATATTGATGAAAGAATGGATCATGAGGCTGAGAGAAAAACTGCGGCGGTGGTTGAAAAAGCTGAGTCTAGAGACAAGCTGAAAGAACTTTATTCGTCTTCACGCAATATCATAAGGGACGTAAAGGAATTGCATTCACCGCTATATGTCTTTATCCAGTGTCCAGAGGAAAGTATGGGGCAAAAAACAGGTATGTCTAAAGCCGTGTTAAGGGAAATGGCCAAGAAATATAATGTTTCTCCCGATAAATTGATAGTCAGGATGTTCACATCTGCGCAAGATCTGGAGGACAAGGTAACGCAGATGATGAATAAGGGCCAGCTTAAAATGGACGATCCCAAAGCCCGTGCCGTTGTTTTTTATGATAATGACGCTAAAAGTAATGTTATACGCACGCCCGAGGAGCAGGACAGGATGTTCAAGGGGGTATCGAAAGAATTGGTATATTACGTCGCAAAAGAAGGTATGAGCGCGGGGTCAAGCCCCGAGCAAACGCCTATAGGCCCTCTTGTTGCGTTCGCTTTAGCGATAAAACAATACAAGATATCGGGGGATGAATTGGTTTTGAACGACATGCAGAATCTTTTATTGATGTTGTCAGGTAAAGAAGAGATGCGTACCGTGGATTTCAGGGATTTTATCGATAAGCTGCTCAAGGGGCAGGCGGCGATCACTATACAGAAGATTGATTTTGAGTCATTAAAAGAGGAGATAAAGGCCGAAGAAAGTGCTCTTATCTCGTTGTAATATCAACGCTATTTCCCGGTCACCCGAATATTGTCAATGTATATGGAGCCGGAGTAAGCAGGTTTTCCGTTGGATTCTATCCTGACGGCTATCTTGCGTATATCTTTTCTGAAGTTCCAGTCTACCGTGGTCCGGCGCCAGTCTGAGCTTTTATCCGAAAGGTCTCCCGTAATGGTCGTCCATTCTCCGGGTGTGAGCGGGAAGGATCGCGACATTTCCACGAAGCGCCAGCTATCGCCGACGGTCAGAATGATCTGGGCTTTTAATCCCTTTGGGCAATCCCGGGGAATGTATATGTCAACGGATATTGAGTTGTAATTATCAAGATCGAGGTAATGGGATATCTCAGCCAATGCTGCGGACCAGGTGTTTCCCTGAAAATCGGCCGTCATTATCAAGCTGCCGGAACCGTTACTTGACGTGCCTCTGATCTGTTTAAGGGACTTTCCCACATGATCGTGTTTTTCTTCGGCCCATAGAGGTATCTCCCACCCCTCGGTGTTGGTCTCGAAATTATAAAGGACCTTATCGCCGGAGGGCATTCTTGCCTTGGCCGCGTTCGTTGGAAGTGACGATGCAGATCTTTGTGTTGCTGTATTGGATGAAGTTTTGGGTTGTTCAGGTATCGGCTTATGGAAATGGTTTATAACGGCCAATGTAGAAAAAATGATCAATGCTATAGTAAAAAATAAAACGATGGGAAGAATCACTGATCTTATCGGAAAAATGGTCCTTTTCTTTTGAGAAGCAGGGGATATGTTAGCGGTATGTTTGTTGAAATATATTTTTGATAATTCCGTGTCGATGTGATCATATTCTTTTGATTGTTTGGGTTTCATCGGCTGTTCACCTTCTCCATGAAATTATAGCTGTATTGTGGAAAATATCAATATAGAAATGTTCGGCTATGCGATGGAGAAAAATAGAATTTTTATTGACTTAACAGACTTTTCTGTGATATAATCCGACCACAAAATCATTTACATGGTCCAGAATAAGACTTCTTTGAACGATACTAAAAAGATAACGCGCCTGTTTAGTTAACAATCAATTAATAGACGCGTGAAAGGTAATTTTTAATGTCATTTTTTCTGAACAGGCATCTATCCTTGAAAAGGTTGCTGGCCTTTCTCTTAATATTAGCATTTTTTGCGGAGACATCGTCCTGGGCTGTTGTCCCGGACAGATCGCATCTGGCCCCGATATCATTATTCAAGCCTTTGACCGATCTTCAGGAGGCCTCTGATATGGGCCGGATCGAGTCGTTTTTGCGTTTGTTGGCCGCAGGCAGCAAAGACTTTGATAGTTTGAGCAGCCTTTCTGGTGATGTAAACCAAAAACAGATCGGTGTTATCCTTAAATTCTCCCAGCAGGAAAGTTTTGGCGACGGGAAGTTGATGCTTCCGTGTGAACTGTATGGGCGGCGTTATTACGCATATCTCGACAGGGAGATGTTCCCGGGTAAGCGGAATATACCTATTTTCACGGAAAAAGAGCGCACCTCGATACCGGCGGGTTCTTATATTCTTCACGAGGAACGGCCGTTCTCTGACGAAGAGAAAAAAGAGTTTGAACATGAAAGGGACATCGATACCCCGCTGGCGCTTGTGCACGGAGACAGGGATTCTAAAGCGCTCATAGAAAAGTTCATGATGGATAACCGTGAGGTGATTGACGCAGCCGTGGATAATCTAATGTATTTTTTCGAATATCTGCAGCTTGAAGATAAATTCAGGGAAGTTGTTTATAGATTCATAAAAGAGGGTGGTTTGAGTGTTCTCCCGTCGCGGAACGTTGTTAGTGTAGATCTCGCGGGTGAGATATTGTCCGTTCCAGTAAAGATCACTGCCGCTCATGCCAGCGCTAAATACATTAACTTACCTATCTCGACCTATGAGGACCTTCAGGTTGAACAACTTGCGTTGGTATTGCTGCATGAGATCATGGCAAGATGCGGGAATGATCACGATACCAATGAAACGATCTGTAGACTGTATGAACAATGGTGCCAGATGAAGTCGTTCATTCAGGGCCTGACGTTCGACGGGTTTAGCGAGGCTCAAGATCGGGACCTGAAAATGGAAGATAAGTGGGATACGCGTTTGGGCGTTTATTTTAAGGCGGATCTTTTGTCATTAAAGATTAAGATGCTGCGGGGAGCCCAAAAAGGTCCATTGGAAAGAGAATATGGGATCATGTATGAGATGGTGGAAGATGGAAGAAAGATCATGACGCCGAAGGATGCCCTTAACGTAAAGACAAAGGGGCGGATATCTGGTTCCAAAGAGATCAGGCGTATTGTTGGGATAGAGGATATCGTGTCTTTTAGAAAAAATAGTGGGATCAATAATATCGAGTTATATGCGATCGATGATAGATCACTTGAAACAAAGTTTGAGGAGAAGAAAGACCGGGTGTTGTCTTATGCGTATCTGGGACACAGCGAGATAGAGATGAGAGTGTCGGACGGGATCGCTAAAGATAAGAAAATATGTATTTTTGTGCCTAATTCTGTTTATGATATTTTACTCAATGCTTCAAAAAACGGCTGGGATGATGAGCTTTTGAGGTGCTGGAGACGTTGTGTATTGGCTCCTTTTCTTGAGCCGGAGTTTGATATAGAGGGATATATCGCGAATAACAAAGATATTTTATATAGGTTGTTCTTGCGGAAAATATACGGGTGGAAGCTTCCTGCGGATATTGAAAGAGATATACTTTCGGGTTTAGGCGACCTCCTTCTCGGAGAAGAGAGCGTATCGCCTGATCTTATACGCGATATCATTAGCACGCTTTCAAAGATCGACTCGTTAAAGTCTGCCGATATTCTTCTGGAATATCTTGCAAGGGATAATAATGGTGATCCTGATCTAAAGCGTCTTGCGGTAAGAGCTCTGGGGCTTATATCTTCAGGAAGGGAAAAAACGGTCCCGTATCTGGTGAAAAGATTAGAGACGATCATGGATTTCGCGGTCAATGAGGGCAGCGGACAGGATGAGAAGATCTTTGACAGCGGCATATATAAGGATATTATCGTCACCGTCGATTCTATGGGGAGCCTTGGGGATGATCGATCGCTTGATGTTATGTCGACACTCCTAAAAGAAGTACGAGCAGAGATCTCTCAATACAGGGCTCTGGAAGACGGACCGTCTAAAGAAATTATGGGGTATCTTGAAAATATGATGTTCCAGATAGAACTTGCTTTGGCAGGGATAGGTTCTCCTGAAGCGAGGAAGGACCTGGTAAATCTGACAAATGAGTTCATTAAAGGAAGTGCCGTGCCCAAAAAGTCTGGCCGGTTTTCGGGAAAATACGGTGATTTTAAGGTTAAGGATTTGTATGAGAAGGTGGTCAGGGTGGCGGAGTCGGTCATTGTTGAGGCCCCCGGTTCCTTAAGAAGGAAGGAGCTGGAGAATATTGCCGTAAGCGTTACCGAGGCTTTGGGAAATATCCTTGCCTCGGATCCCATAGAACGATATTCCGCCAGAGACGCGCTTATGAATCTATTGGACTCTCCCATGGCCCCGGTTCGTTACAGAGCATTGATACATCTTGCCGGGGATACGGACGGGGAGGTCTCGAACCTTGTTTTCAAGAGTCTTGTGCGCGCGTTATTCCGATATCGTGGTTTTGAAAGGGAATTCGGACCCGGAGGAGAGGAAAATCCTCTTCGGCTGGCACCTGCCGCTTTTTCTTTCCCGCTGAATGATATTGAAAGGATCTCTTCGAGGTCTTATATGGGTGCCATGGAATATTTTCTGATGGCGAATTACAAGGGAGCTGATCCCGCTAAAGGCATATCGCTGGATGAACCTTTCAGTTCTTTGTCGCGCGAAGCGTTGCCGCGCCAGGAACTCGAAACGCGGGATGTGCAAGAGCTCTTTGATCTCTTTGTTAGCGCCGATATTAAGACTTCTAACAAATATCCGTTATGGTACAGTTACTTTTATTACATACCGGAACTCGGGACCCCTTCGGTAATAGAAGAGGCTTACAATGTAGCAAAAAAAGCCGAAAAAAAATTTCCTGGTACAACGGATACTATTAACGTGCAGAAAGTCTGCGACAGGTTGTGCAAATGCGTTTCGAAACATCTTTTGTTAGATGGGGAGACGGGGATCTTTGTCAGACCTGATACGTTCGAAGTCGAGCCGTACTGTGACGATAAAGAGGGGGCGCTGCGATTGGGAGAAGTGCTAATTGACCTGGTGATGAGCGAAGAAGACCGTTCAACATTTGTTAAAGCGATTAATTCATATGATTTCAGGGTCATTTTAGGAGAGTATTATTACCGCGTGCTCCTTAATAATATGGGGCATGAAATAGAATTGCATATCGTTTCGGCAGATATAGTCCGGAAGGAGCTTTCGGCCATAGGATATGAGAAACTAGCGGAAATGTTCATAAGCCAGGCGGGGACAACTATCAATCCCGAGACCAAGGAAATCACCAGACACATCTTTATGTCGGAATCGGTGTATCAGGTACTGTCGCAAGCAGGCCTCCGAGATTTGGACACCGAGATGATGGATACATGGCGTAAAATAATGTTCTGGCACCTTATGGCTGAAGAATTCAGGGGCGGCGGAGCGAAAGAAAAAAGAATAAGTTTGAACGAGAGGGAGAAAGACATGATGGTGCGTCTTTTTCTGAAAAAACTCGCGGAAGAGGGAGCGAGGTCTGCCGCGACCGATAAAAAGACCCTTGACAATCTCGAGGATATACTATTGCTCAGGGATCGGAGTTATTTTGAGGGACATGATAAGAACGAGAATTTTGAGCTTCTGGAAGATGCGCTCAAAGTGGTCCCGAAAGTGGACAGCGAACGTTCAGTTGACATACTCTTAAGATTTTTACGCAAAAAAAATATGCTTATTAAGGAGAATATTGTTGCTCCGGACCGTGTTTTTCGTCTGTGTAAACTGGCCGAGAGAGCGCTTGGCAGGGTGACCTGTGGCAAAGATAAGGCGTACGAGTATCTGATGAAAGAACTTGAGAAACTGGATTATCCGGAAGGCAGCAAAGAGTCAGAGATATTCCGGGATTTTTCCGATGTAAAAGCGCATATGGCAATATATGAGTCTATCGAGAGCCTTGTATCATCTGCTACAATAAAGGATATCGATGTTAAGAAAAAAGCCAAGATCAGGGAAGCGTTAGATACAAGGCTTGGAAAGGTCATCAGGTTATATGAGAATGAAATCAGGTCTAATGACGCAAAGGATGGATCGGTGGGATACAGCATCAGCCATGTGGCCGTGCATATAGCCAGGGCCCTGGTCAGGATAGATAATAAGTCGCTTGTAGATCATATTTATTGTTCCATGCCGGCCATAAGCTGGATGGCGATCGTGTCCCTGGCCAGGGAACGTGATGCCAGGGCAATAATCCCTCTTTTGGAAGAAGTCCTTTCAGTGAGGTCCCACGGTAAAAACAAATATTTTTATGTCGGCCAATTCTTTCCTCTAAATAATGGGGAAACGGGTTTACAAACGAATCAACCTTACAAGTCCGAAGACTGTCGTAAAAGTGCAGAAGAAATGTTGGTCGAGCATTTTGCCGGAGGTAGGCTGGACGTCGTTTCATTAGAACGATTATTCGGAAAAACCGACCCCAAAAACATCCGGAGGATATTTGATGTTCTCGTGCGGTCGGGAATAAAAAATGTCTTCGGCAAACCTTTGTGGCTTGATTTTATTGAGTCTATACCCGGTGACGAGGTTTTTGAGGATGACATAATAATGGTCCTGAAAGAGGTCATCAAAGAAGTAAGTATCAATTCTATGGATAAGATAGAAGCGTATTCTCGTCTTGTTCCGCTGAACGCGCGGAACAGACAGAATAAGCTTTTTGAGATACATTCGAGTTTTTACAACATGATGATCAAGGAGCTTATTTATCCGCTACACGGCAAAAAGATCAGAGAAATGATATTGAGCAACCTTATACGCGTAACGAATGACCTGAAGAGAGAAAAGGTCTTTGACGATATCTTTAGCGAAACAACGGTTAAAGGATTCGTCGGTGACCTGTATAAAGCGTTCGACTTCTATGGACTTGATAAAAACACTGTCCTTAGATTGTTGGGCCTTTTGGGGAAGAGCAGCGACGAATGGGACAGGTTGTTGCTATCATGCTTTTTTGAAGAGAATAACACGGCTGTTTCCGCGGTAAAAATAGCCGCGGAAGTGTGGGATAACTCCCATGAAAAAGGGAAGGACGCGTTAAGGGCCCTTATAAAGATCGAGGGGGAGAGAGAGCTTGCGATAGAGGCAAAGGCCGCTCTCGAACGCATTGAAAACAGGAAAGGACAAGACGGTAATATGGGGCATACACTGGAAGGTAAAAGCCCTGCAGACCATCTGGAAGTCCTTTTTGCCGATCCGGTAATGCAGCTTGGCTACAGCGTTTCAGAATATATGAAAAAGGATGAATATAACGCGTCAAGATCAACGGTCGGCAGGGATATCAATAAGAACATTGAGAGAGGTTATATTGAGAAAGTGGATAATGCCGGCGGAAGAGCGAATAGATATGGTTTGACGGAAGGAGGAAGAAAGAGGATAGAACATATTATAGGGATCAAGGAGAAAGCCGCGCGTTGGATGGCCGCGATGGCGCAGGAACTTAGAAGCTGTCTGATAAATGCGGCGATAAATCCGGATGAAGAGATCAAACTTATCGCTGTGGATGAGAACCTGGCCAAAACTTCGACCATGTCAGTTATCCTGTCAGAGCTTGAAAGGATGAAAGACGATGACCGGTTTTCCAAACTTCTTAGAAATGTCCATTTTGTGAAAGGACGCGGAACAAAACTTTTGAGGCTTGTAAAAGATCATCTGGACGGCACTAACGGCAAGGCTGTCAGCCCTTCCGATGTAATAATGGTCGCTTCGGATTCGATAAAGGATCAATGCAGGGAACAGTGCCCAAAGCTGTTGAGCGAGGCATTTGTGACCTTTGTGAATGATAAAGAAATAGCGAAAGACAGGCATTATTATCCGCTGGCCGAACTTGTTCTTTTTTCACTTGCACGGTCGCTTTACCAGAAAGGCATACAAGTGTATGATGAAAAGGACCTCAGGGAGATGTTCGATCATATCAACGCGTGTGTGGAAGGCGTGGATTATGGCGGCATTGATTCGATCAAAGACGACACTGTCAGGAATGAGAGAATGAAAGAGGTCAACGGAAAAGCCTTAGAGAAAATACTTCAGGAAAGCCCCCGCCAAATAACACTTATTTTGAAACCCTCCGAGCCTTTTGAGTATGATGAACTCTTGAACATTTACCGCAATATAGCACGCTTTATCAGATCCGCGTAATCGCTTGATCATGTTGCATGCTATTCTGTGATGATCGACATTTCCGCAAAACATTCTGGGTTGAATGATCCCCCGCATTTTTGATATCCAACTATTGCAATTAACAAAGCATATGATATACTTACAGCAAAATACAACATATATGTATATGTAGATACTCAATATACAAAATGTTCGGTAAGGGAGGGAAGATGAGGATCATTTCGGTTGTGAACCAGAAAGGTGGTTGTGGTAAAACGACGCTTTCAGTGAACCTGGCGGCCGCGCTTTCCAGGATGGGGAACAATACACTGCTTATCGACCTTGATCCGCAGGCGCACGCGACGTTCGCTCTAGGGTACTCTCAAAAAACATATGAAGGGAAAACATCGTATGATATTTTCCGTTTCCATATGGATGGTACGGAGATATCGTATGATGACCTGATACTGAATACACGACAACGGATGTCGTTCATCCCGGCGAATATGCTTTTAAGCGCCGCTGAAATAAACCTGGGAAGCGTCAACGGGGCGGCCACCATCCTTTCGCGGTCGCTCATGGACCCGTATTTTGAAAAATATCAGTTCGTTGTCATAGATTCTCCGCCTAGTTTCGGTTTCCTTACACTTAATTCGATGTACGCTGCCGAGACCATACTTGTGCCGATAGATCTGAGCTATTTTTCCTTCAACGGCGTGAACAGTGTTTACAGGGTCACAAGCCTTCTCAATAAAGAGACCGGTAAAAGCCCGCGCGTACAGTTCGTTTTGAATATTTATGACCAGCGTTCCAATTTTGCCAGAGATCTCGAGAAAGATGCCGTGTCAAAATTGGCGCAGAACCTTCTTGCCAGCAAGGTGCGTTCCAGCGTCCGGTTGAGAGAAGCGGCCAAATTGGGTAAGACCATATTCGAGCATGATCCAAAATGCCCTGCCGCTCTTGATTTTTATAATCTGACGAGTGAGCTCTTGAATACGGAGAGCGCCGTTATGGATGCCGCGATCAAAGAGTTTTCGCTCAACGCTCCCAAGGCCGGGGCGGTCTATGTGCTTGGGGATTTTAACGGGTGGAAGAAATGCGACGCCAACAGGCTTACGAAACTTGAGAGCGGGGCGTGGGCGGGGCATTTTAACCTTAAAAAAGGAAAATACAGATACAAATATCTTGTCGATGACAAGTGGATGCCGGATCCGTCTAACCCTGAGACCGAGACGAACATGTTCGGTAGTAAAGATTCGGTATTAACGATTTAATGGCAGTATTCGTGACCCGTGGCAAGTGACCAGTGACCCGTGTGGATCGTGGAAGCATGACGGGGTTGGGCGTGAGCTACGGGTCGTTTTTTTATGGCATAATATGCTTGATAATTCCATCGAAATATTGTTAAATACAACAAAGTTAATGACCCGGAATATGATCGTTAGCGAAAAGCCGCGTTTTCTAATAATGAAAAGGAGTGGATCATGAGCCAACCGATAGTTTATCCCAAGAATAAACAAGAGATCGTGAAAAGATATCCCGGTAATCCTATACTTACAAAGGACGATGTTCCGGCCGCCGCCAAGGGCCTTTTTAATTCCGGATGCATCAAAACAAAGGCGGGGAAGTATGTCATGCTTTGCCGTGTTGAGACTCCGTCCATGAAACAGCTGATGTGGCCCGCGGACTCGACCGACGGTATCAAGTTCAAGTTACGGCCCGAACCCATAAAGATGCCGGATGACGACGATTTCAAGGAGTATACTACCGGGATGTATTATGATCCGAGAGTTACAGAGATAGAGGGGAAATATTACGTTGTTTTTGCCTGCCACGGTGGGCATTCGTGCCGGCTGGGGCTTCTTGAGTCCCCGGACATGACAGTGTTCAAATGGAGGGGATTCATTTCCGAGACCGATAATCGTAACGGAGTGCTTTTCCCCGAAAAGATCAATGGATATTATTGCCGTCTTGACCGGCCCAATACGGGTGACGGTAAGGGGTATATATGGATATCATATTCTCCGGACCTCATCCATTGGGGGCAATCGAAGGCCGTTGCGATGACACAGGATGAATGGGGATGGAAAAAGAACGGTCCCGGTGCGGTCCCCATCAGGACGAACAAAGGATGGCTTGTCATATATCATGCGGTTAACGTCCAATGCGCGGCCCAATATGTGTATCACCTGGGAGTGATGCTTCTTGACCTTAAAGATCCTTCCAAGATAGTGGCACGCGCCAAGGCGCCGATACTCTCACCGACCACAAATTATGAATTGAACGGCCTTACTTACGCGGTCGTGTTCACATGCGGCGCGGTGACCGAGAGTGATGGAGAGGTAAAGATATACTACGGCGGGGCCGATACGGTCCAGTGCCTGGCGACGGCGAGATTGGAAGATCTTGTTGACGCCTGTTTTAACAGGTGATAGTTTTTCTCGCGTCCCATCTTCAGGCCCTTTCCGCTGCTGCGGGAAGGGCCTGTCAATTTCTTGCTGAAAATTTTGCATTTTTCACAAAAGTAGGATATTATATATTACAATTACTATAAATCGCATTTTTAAGGAGGTTCTGATGGAAAAAGACATAGCGTCTTTCCCGAAGAACAAATACCAGGACATACGGATAAGGGTATCGGAATACCAGGGTAATGATGTTATCGATATCCGCGTCTGGACCCAGCCTCCTCAAGGGGAAGAAAAAGTGCCTACGGGAAAAGGTGTAAATATCAATGTGAAACTTTTTCCCAGACTTAAGGAAGCCGTGGAAAAACTGGAAAAAGAACTGAAAGAGAACAAATTGATCTGAACCAGGGGAATAAACCATGTTCAAAGAAAGAAGAAAGTTCATCAGGCATCTCCTTGTGAATCCTCTGGAATTCCAGATCGACGACAAAGGTGATACGGAAAGAACTGAGACCATCGACATAAGCGAAGGCGGCCTTCTTTTTATGTCTAAAACGGAAGTCCCGAAAGGGGCTATTATAAAGATACAAATGCCTCTTTATGAAAAAGTTTTTTCGATCAAAGCCGAGGTCATTCGCGTCACAAAGGACATTGAAACAGGTCTTTTTAAAGTAGGTGTGGCGTTCTGTACGTATTCCGACGCTTTTAAGGTAAAGTTGATAGAACAGATCTATCTTATCGAAGAATACCGGGTGCTTCGTTCGCTCCAGCTCGGCAAGGATATGTCCCTTCAGGAAGCCTCAAAAGAATGGATCAAAAGATATTCCGAACGTTTCGAGAAACTCTACTGGTAATTCCGTTGTTCGTCTATCGTTTTTCGTTGTTGGTTTTTAGTTGTTAGTTTTTGGTTTCACTATATCCATCAACTGACAACTAAAAACTAACAACCGAAGAGTTATTTTTCTGCCTTATTATCTCGCACTACGTACCACGTACTTTGCACTCATATTACGCACCTCGCACTTCACACGTTGCACTCTGCACGCTTCAGGGCGGGGAGACCCCGCGCCTACTACGCACCCCGCACTACGTACTCCGCACTCTGCACTTTTCTTGACGCTTCACGCTTGACGCTTAACGCTGTAAATATGGTTGACAAACCCATATTGTATATGTATACTCTTGGTTGAGTGGTTTAAAGTGGAGGAAAGTGGAATGTTTTATGGGGAATATTCACACACACTGGATAAAAAAGGGCGACTGATCATCCCTTCGAAATTCCGAGAGGCCATCCAGGAAATGGGCGTTGAACGCCTGTATATGACCAGGGGCCTTGATGAATGTCTTTTTATTTTTTCCGAACCTGAATGGAAAGCCCAGGAAAATAAATTCAAAGCCATGCCGTTCACGAAAAGGGAAGTGAGGAGATTTAAACGGATGTTCTTTTCCGGCGCAGCCGAAACCATCCCGGACAAGCAGTGGCGTATATTGGTGCCGGACTATCTACGGGAATACGCGCATATAAAACGGGACGTTAAAATTGTAGGTGTTTCAGACCGTATCGAAGTATGGGACAAGGGTACATGGGAGAATTTTTATAACTCCTCAAAAGAAGATTATGAAGAAATAGCGGAGCGGTTGATAGAACCGGGAGAGCTGCCATGAACAAAGGAGGTGCAGCTATGTACAGACGCTATGCGGTCAAATTCAACAAGAAACAGGTGGAATTCGTTAACTATGTGAACATGGTCGAAAGGGTCAAAAGAGCAAGAGCTCTTCCTTCAGGGATGTCACATCTCGGAGTTAAAAGGTATGTTGTCAGGTCCACAGGTGCCGGTACGAACGCACATCACGTATTTAAAGATCTACTTTGAAAATAATGGTCCATCATCCGGTACTTTTGAGGGAAGTGATAGAACATCTTAGACCGAAGGCCGGAGACGTAGTGGTGGACGCGACAGCAGGCGGTGGAGGCCACTCGGAAGAGATACTGAAAAGGATCGGGGAAAGCGGCAAACTTATAGCGATAGACAGTGATCCGGAAGCGATAGAGCGGGTAAAAGAGAAATTTAAGGGCCGTGAAGGGAATATAACATACGTGAACGATAATTTTAGGAATATAGACTCCATATTGGGATCTCTGGGAATAGACAGTGTCGATGAGGTGTTGTTCGATCTGGGCATGTCCTCATACCAGCTGGATGACGCGAGAAGGGGGTTGAGCTTTCTGAAAGATTCGCCGCTTGATATGCGCCTTGACCGGCGGCAGGGCATGTCTGCTGAGAAAATTGTGAACGATCTGCGCGAAGCGGAGTTGGCTGATGTGATCAGGAGGTTCGGGGAAGAACGCTATGCGTCCTTTGTGGCGAAAAGGATATGTTCCGAAAGAAGGAAAAACCGTATAAGAACGACGGGCGAACTAAAGGATATTATCGTGGATGCCATCGGGCATAAATATCGTGGACAGAGGCTCCATGCGGCCGCCAGGACCTTCCAGGCGCTCAGGATATTCGCGAACGATGAGCTCGGTGCCGCGGAAGAAGGGATAGAAAAAGCGATAGAACAGCTTAGAAGCGGCGGGAGGATATGCGTAATATCGTTCCATTCTCTCGAGGACAGGATAGTGAAGAATATATTCAGAGAAAGGAAGACCAAAGGGGGATTCCGTATATTAACAAAAAAACCGGTGAGGCCGCTCGATGACGAGATAGCGGCGAATCCCCGGTCCAGGAGCGCAAAAATGAGGGTGGGTGAAAGGATATGATGTTCCTCTACAGGATAATCTCTGTGTCAGCCATCATAACTCTTATGTCGGTAGGGTATGTGCATCAGAAAGTCGAGATCATCAAAGAGGGGTATAGCCTGCAGGAAAGGAAGCTGGAACTTGCCCGCCTCGTTGACCATAACTCAAAGTTAATGTATAATCTGTCTAAATTGGAATCTCCCCGGAGCATGTTAACGATCCTTGATACGGGAAAGATAGAATTTGCTAATCATAGAATGCAGCTTGATAGGGATTATCGGCTTATAGCGGCTGTGAGTGAAAAGGAAAGCATGGCGGGAAGTTTGATCGGCCGTTTTCTTGATCTATTCAGCGTAAGAGCTGAGGCAAAGCCCCGAAGTTAGGAGATTCCCACGTATAGTTTTTTGAGCGCGGTCTATTCATAAATTTCTCTTCGAGGAAAAATGTTGCGCAGACGTCTCTACGCGGTCTTTTTTGTGACCGCGTTCCTTTTTGGTGTGCTCTTTTTTCGTCTTTTTTTTATTCAGGTGATGGGCTATGAAAAATTCTCGATAATGGCCCAGGAGCAGCACAACCAGATACTCAAGATAGAACCCAGGAGAGGCACGATCTATGACAGGTTCATGGAGCCTCTGGCGATAAATCTTGACGCTTCCAGTATCTATGCCGATCCTCAGGATATAACCGACAAGGCCGCTACCGCGCGCGCTCTTTCCCGCGTTTTGAACATGGACGAGAACGTTCTCATAGAGCGTTTTGACAAGAAAAAGGCCTTTGTCTGGGTCAAGCGGAAAGTAACGACCGATGAGGCGGCAAGAGTCCAAAAACTGGGACTCAAGGGCATACATTTTCTCACGGAAAGCAAACGCAGTTATCCCAACGATAATCTGGCCTCCCACATTATAGGGTTCGCGGGCATGGACAATAATGGATTGGAGGGGCTTGAGCTTCGTCTTGATGATAAATTGAACGGGGAACCTGGGCTCAGGCACCTTATCAGGGACGCCCGTCTCCGTCCGGTACTAGACATGGACAAGGATTCCGTACCCGCGGAGAACGGTTGTAACGTGGTCCTGACCATCGACAGTGTGATCCAATTCATCGCGGAGAACGAGATAGAAAAGATGGCCAAAGAGTTCAATGCCTCTTCCGCCACCGCGATAGTCATGGAGCCGTACAGCGGCAAAATACTCGCTCTCGCTAATTATCCGGATTATAATCTTAACAATTTCAGAGGGGTGTCAAAGGACCTTGTGAAGAACCCCGCTGTTTCCAGCGTTATGGAGCCGGGAAGTGTTTTTAAGGTTGTGACCGCGAGTGCCGCGCTGGATGAAAAAACCTTTAAATTGGACGATGAATTCTACTGTGAGAATGGGGAATATGGTATCGCGGGAAGGACCCTGCATGATTATCATCCGTACGGAAAGCTTAAATTCTGGGAGGTGTTCGCGCATTCCAGCAATATCGGTACGGTAAAGATCGCCATCGAGCTTGGCGCGAAGAAGGTCTATGACTATGTAAGGAAATTCGGGTTTGGAGAGAACACCGGGATAGATCTTCCGGGGGAGGTACCCGGTATCTGCAGGCACCCTTCTGAGTGGTCGAAAAGCGATATTACCACCATCCCTATCGGGCAGGGGATAGCCGTTACGCCAATACAGCTCGCTTCGGCGATCAGTGTCATAGCCAACGGCGGATATCTAATGCGCCCGTATGTGATCGAACAGATCCGGTCTCCCGAAGGGGAAGTTATAGAAGAGCGTAAGCCGTATGTGAGGAGAAAAGTGGTCGACGCCAGTACTTGTGCGAAAGTTACAAGTGCACTGCGGCAGGTAGTGGTCGTCGGGACCGGACAAAAAGCGAATTCCGAAAAATATCCGACATGTGGCAAAACCGGTACGGCGCAGCTTGTTAACCCTAACGGCGGATATTATCAGAATAAATATATCGCGACGTTCATCGGGTTCGTCCCGTATGATAAACCGGTAATAAGTATCGTGGTGATCGCGCGTGAACCGCATCCCGCCCATTTCGGCGGGACTGTCGCGGGGCCGGCGTTCAGGAACATCGCCGAGAAAACGATGCAGTATCTGGAATCGAACGTACTTTAAATGAGGTGCGAAAAATGGATATATCCAAGGAACTGAGAAGGCTTGCCGCTCAGGCGGGGATGGAGCCTTCGAAGATAAAGACGGATTCACGGTCGTTCCGCAAAGGAGATACTTTCGTGGCGGTAAAAGGCGTGTCCCATGATGGGCATGATCATATCTCCGAAGTTATCGGCAAGGGCGCCGCTGAGATATGGTGCGAACGTGTGCCGGAACGCGAAAGTGTGAGGAAGGACGTGAAGTTTGTTGTCGTTGATGACACGCGAAAGGCCCTGGCGCTCATAGCGAGAGAAGTCTATGGCGATCCCACCAAGCACATGAAAATATACGGTGTGACTGGAACTAACGGGAAAAGTACGACGGCTTTTCTTGTTCAACAGGTCCTTAACTTGGCAGGCGTGAAATGCGGACTTGTAAGTACCGTCTTCAACAATATTGAAGGTGATGTATACAAAACAGCCAATATGACGACCCCGGATGTGTTCACCATGAACTCTTTTTTGGCGGAGATGCTTTCCAATGGAAAATCTGCCGCCGCCATTGAAGTATCAAGCCACGCGCTGTCCCAGGACCGGGCTTTTGGCGTGCGGCTTGACAGCGCCGTATTTACGAACATCACGCCCGAACATCTTGATTATCATAAGACCATGGAGGCATATCTTAAGGACAAATCGAAGATATTTTCACTTCTCAGGTCCGGTGGGACGGGCATCATAAATATCGATGATGCCAGACTGGTAAAGCTGAAAGACAATATACGTGCCCCGAAACTTGCCACATTTGGTATCAGGAACGCCGCCGACGTGAGAGGGACCGGCATAAAAATGACCGCAAGCGGTACCGCATTTACGGTGAACACCACGTGTTTCGGGTCTTTTGACGCCCATATACCGCTTCTTGGCGTTCATAATGTTTACAATACACTGGGTGCCATTGCCGCGCTTCTTTATGGTGGGATATCCGTTCCTATTATAAAATCGGCGCTTGAAAAAGTTTTGCCGATGCCCGGACGGCTTGATCCGATAACCGGGCATAAAGCCCCGTTCGATATTTTTGTTGATTACGCGCATACTCCCGACGCGCTGGAAACGGTCCTTACGTGCCTGCGAGGCATAACTCCTAAAAAACTTATATGTGTTTTCGGATGTGGTGGAGACCGCGACAGGACAAAACGGCCCGTGATGGGGGCCATCGCGGCCAAATTAAGCGATATGGTGGTACTTACGAGCGATAATCCGAGAAGCGAGGACCCCGAGGCGATATTAAGGGAGATAGAAAAAGGAATTACCGCAAAGCGAAATTATAGTATAATATCGCGAAGAGAGGACGCTATCAGACGTTCGCTGGAAGCGGCCGGTAAAGGCGATGTTGTGCTTATTGCCGGCAAAGGGCATGAGGATTACCAGATAATTGGCACAAAGACGTTCCATTTTAATGATAAAGAGACGGCAGGGAAGATCCTTGCCGAATTGGGATATTGATATTATTTTTACGGTGTAAGGCGGTTTTGAAGAAAGCATGATAAAAAAACTTTCGGTCAGGGAGATCCTGGAGGTAACCGGCGGGGAAATATCGAATTCTGATGAAACGGGCCTATGCGAAGGCTTCAGCACCGATTCGCGCACTGTCCGCCGGGGAGAATTCTTTATAGCCATCAAGGGTGATAAGTTCGACGGTCATGATTTTATTTTGCAGGCTGTATCGCGCGGAGCAAGTGGTGTCATAGCCGGATACCGCGCGGCCGGCGTGGAAAAAGCAAAGGTCGGGAATTATATTGTAGTCCCCGATCCTCTTCAGGCGATGGGAAAACTCGCTTCGTATCTCCGCAAAAAAGCCTCTATCCCGGTGATATGCGTGACGGGTACGAATGGGAAGACCTCCGTCAAAGAGCTTACTTCGCAGCTTCTTTCTCTGAAATACAAGGTCCTCAAGAGCCAGAAGTCCTTTAACAACATTATCGGTCTCAGCCTTACACTGTTCTCTCTCGAAAAAGAACATGAAATAGCGGTCCTCGAGATCGGCACGAACCATCCGGGAGAGATACTGTCACTCGGTGAAATAGCGTCACCCGACACGGCCGTGATAACTAACGTTGGGAACGGGCATCTTGAGTTTTTCGGGGATAGAAGGGGTGTTTTTCGTGAAAAAGTGAGCATCCTTAAGACTTTAAGCGCCAAAGGGTCCGCCTTTTTGAACGGTGACGATGAACTTCTGGCGGCTGTTCCTAAAAAAGAAAAATTAAAGTTTTTCGGGACATCATTGCTCTGTGATCTGCGGGTATCCGAGATCGTCCAAGAAGGGACCGGACATGCATTCTCCCTTAACGGTATGAGGTTTTATGTGCCGTTCGAGGGGGAACACAACGTCTATAATGCCGCGGCGGCCGTTTCAGTAGCTTTGCATTACGGTGTGGACCCGGAGAAAATCAAAATGAAACTTTGCGAGATCTCTCTTCCTGGCATGCGGCTCGAGAAGGTAGTACTTGGGGGTGTGACTTTTCTGAACGATTCTTATAATGCCAACCCAGACTCGTTCGAAAGCGCTCTTAGGGTCCTTAATGGTACGGAAACCGCCGGCAAAAAATGGGTCGTCGCTGGGGATATGCTTGAGCTTGGAGAACGTTCAAGCGCTCTGCACGGCAATGTGGGGAAAAGTATCGCTGGTAAAAAAATAGATTTTCTTGTGACAGTCGGTGACCTTTCGGCGCGAATAGCCGAGGGAGCGGTGACCGGCGGAATGGATAAAAAGAACGTTTATATCGCGCCGGACCATGAAAGCGCGGCGCGCATACTGAAAAAGACCGCGTGTCCCCGGGACATCGTGCTTGTGAAAGGCTCACGCGGCTCAAGGATGGAGGAAGTGATCAAGTGCTTTACCACTTGCTGTTCCAGCTAAGGGACCTTTGGTTCGGTTTTAACGTATTTAAGTATATAACTTTCCGTGCCAGCATGGCCGCGCTCACGGCGTTCATTATTTGCGTCGTGATCGGACCGGTCATTATCAAATGGCTGAAGGATTTTAAAATAGGACAATATGTTAGGAAGGAGCACGTCGACGAACTGCTTGATTTCCACGCGGCGAAAGAAGGGACGCCGACGATGGGAGGTCTGCTTGTTATTTTTTCAGTGCTTTTCTCGGTCCTCCTATGGTGCAGGCTGGACGGCATCCTCGTATACCTGGTCATGGGCAGTATGCTATGGCTTGGAGGGATAGGGTTTTTGGACGATTATATCAAACTCAGGGACAAAAGTGCCAAAGGGCTTCAGGGCATGACAAAACTTTTGGGGCAGACGGTGCTCGCGCTCATTATAGGTATTTTCGTGGTATTTTATAAACCTGTTGGAACGGAGCTGTACGTTCCGTTCCTGAAGAACTCCGTGTTAAATCTCGGGCTTTTATATATCGCTTTTGTTTGGCTTGTGATCGTGGGGACATCTAACGCGGTGAACCTTACTGACGGCCTGGATGGCCTGGCGATAGGTTGCACGACGTTCGTATGCCTGACGTTATCGGTCATGGCGTATGTGACCGGCAACGCGGTAATGAGCGGGTACCTTAATGTTTTTTATCTTCCCGGGGCGGGGGAACTTACGGTGTTCCTGGCGGCGCTGGTCGGCGCGGGCCTCGGGTTCTTATGGTATAACGGTCACCCTGCCAGCGTTTTTATGGGAGATACGGGTTCTCTTGCGTTGGGCGGGACTATCGCGACGATCGCGGTACTTTTGAAAAAAGAATTCCTGCTTCTTATAATTGGCGGGATATTCGTGATGGAATCACTTTCGGTGATGCTGCAGGTGGCTTCCTACAAGCTCAGGAAGAAAAGGATATTCCTTATGTCGCCTATTCATCATCATTTTCAGATCAAGGGATGGCCGGAATCAAAGATAACCATACGGTTCTGGATAATATCGGCGATATTGGCGTTGTTGGGGCTTGCGTCGTTGAAAGTGCTGTGAGAGAGCGGAGGATCGGTGCGTGGTACGTAGTACGTAGTGCGTGGTGTGTAGAGAGAAGGGAGTAACATGGATTTTAAATGTAAAAAAGTTCTGGTGGTCGGTCTTGGGGCCAGCGGGTTCGCTTCCGCCAAATTTCTGGCGGAAAAAGGCGCGATCGTTAAGGTAACAGAGAAGTCCGACGGTAAAGCGGTATCGAAATATCTCAGCGCTCTCAAGAAACTTTCGATCGATATTGAGACCGGAAAACACACCAAAAGTTTTTGCAAGGATTCTGAGATCGCGGTCGTCTCGCCCGGCGTGGACCTCAGATCACCGGAAATATCAAAAGCGCTTCCCGGAAAAATAGAAGTGATCGGCGAACTTGAGCTGGCATCCATGTTCTGTCGTGCCCCGATAGTAGCCATAACAGGTACGAACGGAAAGACCACGACAACGTCCCTTATCGGAAAGATGCTTTCGCTTACGGGCAAACACGTCGAGGTCTGCGGGAACATCGGTACCCCGTTCATAGAAAGGACCGAGGCACTTACCAAAGACAGTATCGCGGTGGTGGAAGTGAGCTCTTTCCAGCTCGAGACGATAAAGCAGTTCAAACCGAACGTCGCGGTCCTTCTAAATATCACCGAAGATCATTATGAAAGGCACGGTGATCTTGATGGGTATAAGCGGGAGAAATTCAAGATCTTCATGAACCAGGACAAGGATGACTGGGCGGTGCTTCAGCGTTGTTTCAAAGATGATCCGCTCCTGACGAACGTTAAAAGCCGGAAGGATTTTTTTGATTCGGGAAAAGGAATGGTCGGTTTAAAAGGGGACGCGATCATCGCTAACGATAAAAGCGAAGACCCCCTGATTATTAAACTTGAGGAAATCCCTCTCAAGGGCGGCCACAATGTAGAGAACGTTCTTTGCTCCGCGACCGTGGCGAAGATCATGGGTATGCAGAACAGCGTTATCGGGGAGGCTATCAGATCTTTCAAAGGGCTGGAACACCGTTTCGAGGTTTTTGGCGTTTATGACGGGGTGGAGTACATCGACGATTCAAAAGGCACGAATATCGATGCCACGAAACGCGCGCTTGAATCGTTGTCGAAAAAAGTCGTTCTTATTGCGGGTGGTGTGGATAAAGGCGGGGAGTATCGTTCGATCTCGCCTATCGTTAAAGAAAAGGTGAGGGCGATGGTGGTGATTGGAGAAGCGAAAGAAAAGATAAAGAGCGCTTTCGAGAGCGTTGTTCCAGTTTTTGAGGCGGGCAGTATGGAAGAAGCGGTCAAACTTTCCCGGGAAAAAGCTAAGAACGGCGACGCGGTACTGCTCTCCCCGATGTGTTCCAGTTTTGACATGTACAATAACTATAAAGAGCGTGGGAGGGATTTCAGGGAACGTGTGAAGGGGCTCGCCGGTAATAGCGAGGAACGAAGTAAGGGAAAAAGTATAAAGGATAACCAGGGATGAACGACAGCGCTAAAATGGTGTTCCTGATGGTAGTGCTTCTCCTGATGCTGGGGATAGTCATGATATATTCGTCAAGCGCGGTCCACGCGGACACTATTTCCGGCGACAGCATGTATTTTGTTAAAAGGCACCTTATGTTCCTTGTTATGGGGCTCATTGCCGCGGTCATGTGTATGGCTGTTCCCCCCGGGTTCTTCAGGGACAATGCCAAAACGATAATGCTGATATCATTGTTCCTTCTCGTTCTTGTTCTTATTCCCGGGATAGGGACAAAAGCCGGAGGTGCGCGGAGATGGATACGTGTGCTGGGGTTTGGCCTCCAGCCTTCCGAATTCGCGAAGGTCGCTCTTATTTTGTACCTATCGGATTTTACTACGCGGAAAAGGTATATGCTCGGCAGCCTTGTAAAAGGTTTTTTACCGGCCCTATTCGTGATAGGTTTTACCGGGGGGCTCATTCTTCTTGAACCTGATCTCGGGACTAGTGTGGCCGCGGGGTTCATCGGTATCGTTATTTTGTTCGTTTCGGGAGTGAACCTGAAACACCTGGGAGTTCTCATGGCGGCGGCCGTACCGCTTCTCCTGGCCGCGATAATATGCGCACCTTACCGCATAAAGAGGGTCCTCGCGTTCGTGAGCCCATGGGAGGACCCCAAAGGCATCGGGTTCCAGCTGGTACAATCGTTCATTGCCCTCGGGTCCGGCGGGCTTTTTGGGGTAGGGCTCGGAGCGTCAAAACAGAAGCTTTTTTATCTGCCGCAATCCCACACCGATTTTATCTATTCGATAATAGGGGAGGAACTGGGATTCGTCGGCGCCATATCGGTCCTTCTCCTTTTTGCGGTCATCGTATGGTATTCACTGAAGTTGTCCTTCAGGGTCAAAGAACTTTTTATGTCGCGCGTTATTTTCGGTATCGGCATGATGATAGCTTTTGAGGTCATCGTCAATGTCGGGGTATCCGCGGGGGCCCTGCCGACGAAAGGCCTTCCGCTCCCGTTCATAAGCTACGGAGGAAGTTCTCTGGTCGTGCACATGGCGGCCATAGGCATACTTCTTAACATGTCGAGAGGAGCGGAATGATATGAAGATAGTCATCGCGGCGGGCGGGAGCGGAGGGCATATATTCCCGGCCATATCTTTTGCCAGGGAACTCGATAAGATGGATTTTGGTGAGGTATATTTTGTCGCGAGTAAACGCCAACTTGATAAAAATATTCTTATTACGAGCGGGTACCCGAGCATGTTCCTGTCGATAAATCCCATGCCGTTCAATCGGAACCCGTTAAAGTGGGCGCGCTTCTTTTTTAAACTTTTCCTGGATATGGTAAAGTCGTTCTCGATACTTATCCGCCTTGAGCCGGACGTGGTGGCGGGGTTCGGGGGATATTCTTCCGGTTCGATACTGCGGTGCGCGAAAACGCTCGGGATACCGGTAGTGATTCATGAACAGAATGTGTGCCCCGGGAGGGCAAATAAGTTACTTGCGAGGATAGCGGATCTTGTGGCCGTCAGTTTCGACGGCGCCGAAAAATACTTTTCAGATTCGCGTGCCAGGATGATATCCACGGGGAACCCTATCCGGCTGGATAAGCTTAACAGTGACAGGGAAAAAGCGGCGGCGCATATGGGGCTTTCGCCGAACACACGGACGGTGCTGATAATGGGAGGCAGCCAGGGGGCGACATCGCTTAACACGTTGGTGTCTCAGGCAGTGCGGATACTCTCCGAAAAACTGGGGAAGGACATACAGTTCGTGCATCTTACCGGAAAAAAAGATTATGAAAAAGTGAGCCAGTTCTACGAAAAGAACAATATCATCGCGAGAGTTTTTTCATTTCTCGACAGGATGGATTACGCTTACTCGGTCTCTGACCTTGCCATAAGCCGTTCCGGCGCGGCGGCGCTTTTTGAGCTGGCATATTATTCCAAACCGATGATACTTGTGCCTTATCCCGACCGCAACAATAGTCAGCGGCATAATGCCGCGTATTTTTCGGAAAGAGGAGCGGCGCTCACCCGCGAGGAAAAGGACATCTCGCCTGAAGGGCTCGCGAAAGAGATAATGGAGATCATCACCGATAAGGGGAAATATGATAAAATGGCCGCTTCCGCGTCGGCACTGGCCAGGCCGGACGCGGCAAAAAAACTTGCCGAAGAGGTAATAATGCTCGTGAAAAATGCTCGCACAACGGGCCGCGGGTCACGGGTCACAAACAAGGATAAATAAAAATGGCGAAGATACATTTTATAGGTATCGGCGGAGTGGGTATGAGCGCTCTTGCGGAGATATCGCTGGAACAGGGCAAGACGGTGACAGGCTCGGACCTAAGGCTTTCTAATCTTACCGACAAGCTTGTCGAAAAAGGCGTAAAGGTCTTCTCAGGGCACGACGCTTCACACATTTCATCCGACACCGACATTGTCGTCCGGTCCGCGTGTATCCGTGACAGTAATCCGGAAGTCGAGAGGGCAAAGGCTTTGAACATCCCCGTTATATCGCGTTCAGAAATGCTGAAGAGTGTCCTGGAAAGTGCCGATACGTCGGTCGTTGTGACGGGAACTCACGGGAAAACGACCTCATCCGCGCTTATATCGTACATAACGGAGAAATGCGGCAAGGACCCGACTGTTCTTGTAGGCGGTGTAATAGAACATTTCGGCGGTAACGCCAAATGCGGGCGACTGGATTTTGTGGTGGCTGAACTTGATGAAAGCGACGGTTTTTTCAGGAATGTAGCGGTAAAATACGCCGTGATCACGAACGTCGAAAGGGAACACATAGAAAATTACGGGTCGATGGAGAACCTTATTTCCGCGTACGGGGAGTTCATAAACCGCATAGACCCACACGGAATTTTTGTTTTCAACGGGGAGGACCCGGTCCTGCGGGACATATCTTTCCAATCCCGCGCTAAAAAAATAGATTTCGGGATAGATGGGGACTTTAAGTATGCAGCGAGGGACGTTTCATTCGACAGGTCGATCAGTTTCGGGCTTGTAAAGGACGGAAAGGCCGTTGGTAATATCTCAAGCCGGCTTTTAGGCAGGCATAACGTGATGAACATTCTGGGTGTCACCGCTTTATGTATGGAGATGGGGATGGGATTTTCGGAAGTGGCCGAGGCTGTCTCCGGTTTTAAGACCGTCAAACGCAGGTTCGATCTTGTGGGCAACGTCGGTACCATTGAGGTCTTTGAGGACTACGGGCATCACCCAACGGAGATCAGGTCGGTTATAACGGCCGCGCGGAATTATACACGGGGAAGGGTCATTGCGGTCTTCCAGCCGCACCGTTACACAAGGACGATGGATATGGCGGACGATTTCGCGAAGTGTTTTTACGGGGCGGATGTTCTTATCCTTACGGACATATATTCGGCCGATGAAGACCCGATCCCCGGTGTCGGGACCGCCGATATCATCAAAAAAATGGACACGAAACGGTTCGAGCTCGTTAAGCTTATGGATAAGGACGGGATAGCCGACTTTCTGTCGGCGAAGGTCCGCGATAACGACGTGGTAATGGTGCTGGGGGCAGGTAATATCCGGGAGATAGCCGGTCCCCTTGTGGAAAAAATAAAAAAGGTTCGAGGAAAGAAGGCTTGATTTTATCCGACGTGTCGATATACTTATGTAGGGAATGATCCCGGGAGCATCGTGAATAAAATAAATATTATAAAACAATATAAAATAGGCGTACTGGCGGGAGGCTGCTCCAGCGAAAGAGAGATAAGCCTGAAAAGCGGGAGAGGGGTCTTTGACGCGCTGACGGAACTGGGCCTTAATGTTGTATTTATTGACATACGGAAGGAGGACGAATCCTTTCTATCGGGGGTGGACATAGATGTCGCGTTCATCGCTTTACACGGCAAGTTCGGCGAGGATGGCAGGGTCCAGCGGATATTGTCCGGCAAGGGCGTGCTTTATGGCGGCTCCGGACCGGATGCCTCGAGAATAGCGATGGACAAGATCGCGTCAAAGGAGATATTCAAAAAGAACGGACTTAAGGTCGCGGATCACATATTGATCGGGAAGAACGATAGAATGTCTTCCGGGAATATTGGGTTTCCCTGCGTTGTCAAACCCCAGTATGAAGGGTCGAGCATAGGGCTTACTGTGGTGCAGGAAGAAGCTTGCTTCCGTGAGGCGGTAGATAAGGCGATGGAGTATGAAGGGAGCGTCCTGGTCGAAAAATATATTGACGGGCGTGAGATAACGGTGGGGATATTGAACAACGAGGCTTTGCCGGTGATCGAGATAATACCTGACGGTGGTGTTTATGACTATAATGCGAAATATAAGTCCGCGAACACGCGGTATGTCAGGCTGGATGATGCAAAGATAGCCGAAAGGGCGCAAAAAGCCGCGCTTTCCGCTCATCTTTCACTGGGGTGCGAAAATTTTTCACGTGTCGATTTTAGAGTGAACGCCGAAGGGGAGCTTTTCATTCTTGAGGTCAATACGATACCCGGAATGACAGAGAGGAGCCTTCTGCCGATGGCCGCCAGACTGGCGGGCATAGATTTCCCGGAGCTTTGTTTGAAGATACTTTCAAGCGCCGTGTCACGGGCTGCCGTACCGTGCGCGGGAAGGACATAGATGGCAAGGAAGAAAAGAACATCGCGCGGAAAGAACAAAGGCGCCGGTCCCGTTCTGGCTAACATTTTGAAGGATGGCAGGACCATCGTTCTTGTGCTTTCTTTCGTTATCCTGGGCGCATTCGCGTACGGTATGTATTATTTTCTGATGACGAGCGATTTTTTCAGGATCAAGGAGATCGTTATCAATAAAGAGGGAAGTTATTCGACCGATAGCACGGAGAAAAAGCTCAAAGGGCTTTACATGGGCAGGAACATTTTCACGGTCGATCTTGACCACGTGGCGTCGATGACCATGCAGAACTTTTCGCATCTTAAGCAAATAGAGGTCCAAAGGGTCCTGCCCGACAAGCTGGAGATCGATTTCATCGAACGTGTCCCCGCGGCGTATCTCGCCGGGTCGAAGGGTGTGATCATCGACAGGGAAGGGGTAGTCCTTTCAGAAGGGAACGCTGTGAACGAAGGGCTCGTTAAAATAACAGGCCTTAAGTTCTTTAAGGCCCCGCAGCTTGGGGAAAAACTGAATAATAAGGTCATAACCAAAGCGATACATCTCTGGGAAGTGATCAGGGAAAAGGCGTTCCTCAAGGAATATGAGCTCGATTATATCGATGTTTCGGACGCCAATAACATACTTCTCGCGCTTGACGGCGTAGTCATTAAGATGGGCAATTATGATTTTGCCTGGAAGCTGACGAGACTTGAGGAAATACTAAAGGACCCGAATGTGAAATTCGGAGAGATCGGTTACATCGATCTCAGGTTCACTGACGCTATCATCTCTCCGAAGTAGGCATGTTGCGGAGGCATGGATATGTTTTTGATTTTTGTCATGCCCGAATGTTCTAATCGGGGATCCAAAAGCAGGGATCCCCGCTAAAAACATGCGGAATGACGTAGAGGGGAAGACAGGGAATGAAAAATATTTTCGCGATAATCGACTCGAGATGCGGTGACATTTCCGCTATCGCGGCACGATGGGGAAAAAGCGGCGATCATATCCTTGAGGGGTTCGCGATCGGCCGTTCCGCGGGGATACATAAAGGAACGATAACCGACATGAATTCTGCGGCCGATTCGATATCCGATGTTCTTTCAAAACTGCGGAAGGCCACCAAAGAAAAGTTCCGTGACGTGTACATGAGCCTCAGTTCCCCTTCGGTGGAGGTGCGGCCGTCCACAGGTACCGTTCTCCTTTCCAAATACGGAAAGGAAATAACATATTACGATGTTGAAAAATGTGTGCGGGTTGGGTCCGTGGTCAAGATGCCGCAGGGAAAAGAGCCTTTGCAGCGGATCGTGAGGTCTTTCTCGGTCGACGGTGAAAAAGAGATAAAGAACCCAATGGGGCTGGAGGGCGTCAAGCTCTCGGTCGAGCTTAACGTGGTCGGGATAGATTCGTCGGCTGTCAACAATTTGAACAAATGTGTCGCTCTCGCGGGTTATTTCCCGTCGGGTATAGTATTGTCGGCGCTGGCGTATTCCTTGAGGACGCTTTATGACGAGGAGAAGGAAAAGGGCGCTATTCTTGTCAACCTGTGCAAGGACATGACCGAGACGGTGATATTTCATAAGAACGTACCGCAGGATTTTAAGGTGATAATGGCGGGGACTAACGACCTTACGAGACCGGACGGCACAGCGAGCCAGGTAGAGCTGGAACGTTTTGTACTGATGCTAAAGTCTCTGCCTTTCTGGTCGAAGGTCAAACATGTGGTAATAATCGGCAATCCCTCAGCGGTCGAAGGCCTGATGGACCGTGTTGAGAACATGACCGGTTGCCCGACCCGTTTCGGTTCCTGTGTGACCAAACCGTTCGAGGACCTGCCTTCTGAAAGGATAGTATATACAGGGGCTCTGGGCGTTCTGGATTACCTCGCCGCGGAACGCAAGAAAAAAGGCGATGGTGGAAGTTTTATGAAAAGGTTCATCAATAAAGCTGTCGCCTTTGCTGATGAATACTTTTAATTAAGCCGAATTAATCCTGAGCGAAGCGAAGGATCTAAAAATATGTTGATAAAAGCAAAGATAGGTGTGATCGGCTGCGGGCATATGGGCAGTGCCATTGTGAAAGGGCTTATTGCGAAGAAAGTGGCCTCTCCTGAGTCTATCCGTGTGACTGATAAAGACGATGGAAAAGCATTCCGCTTGTCGAAAGAAACACGCTGTCATAGATCTGATCTGGCCGTGACGGTCGGGAAAACGGACATATTGATCGTTGCCGTGAAACCCCAGGATTCGGACCGGCTTCTGAAGGACATTTCCGGATATCTTGACAAGCAAACGATCGTTTCCATTATGGCCGGCGTAACGATCGGAGTTCTCGCGAAGGTACTTGGCAGGAGCGTCCCTGTTGCGCGAGCGATGCCCAACATGGGCGCTATGGTCGGGGAGAGTATGACCGCGGTCGCTTTCAATAGGTCCGTCAAACGGAAGAAAGATATACTTGCGATCTTTGAAAGCATCGGGAAGGTCGTGGAAACCGAGGAACGCTTTTTGGACGCGGTGACCGCTGTATCGGGCAGCGGACCGGCGTACTTTTTTTATTTGGCCGACGCGATCATTAAAGCGGGTGAAAAGATAGGGTTGGAATATGCCCTGGCGAAAGAACTGGCCATCCAGACGTTCTGTGGCGCCGCGACGATATTGAAAAGCGATCGTAAGCATTTGCCGCATGAACTTGTCCGGGCCGTCGCGTCAAAGGGAGGGACCACCGAGGCGGCACTAACTGTGTTTGAGAAGAAAGAACTTTTTGTTATCATAGAAGAGGCGATCATTAACGCGAAAAAGAGGTCGGAAGAGTTGTCCAAGAGGTGAAAAATGTTCGTGGTTGCGGAGATACTTAACAGTTTGGCTTTACTTGTGACGCTTGTCGTGAACGTCATTTATGTGCTGCTGGTCATAAGAATAGTTCTTTCATGGGTGGGGGCCGATCCGTATAATGAGATAATACATGTCATCTACAGCGTGACGGACGTGATCCTGTGGCCTTTCAGGTGGATACCGTTACAGGTCGGCATGATAGATTTTACTCCGATAGTAGCGTTCATATTTCTAAGTGTGGCAAAGAGCTTTGTGGTAAATATACTTTACAGGCTGGCCGCCAGGATAGGGTGAGAGGTGAGACTGGAAATAAAGGTTGTCCCCAAGTCATCGAGGCATGAAGTTGTGGAAAAGGACGGCGTGTTAAGAGCTTATCTGAAAGCCGCTCCGGACAAGGGAAAGGCCAATGAAGAATTAGTTGAACTTGTAGCCGAGCGGTTCGGGGTGAAAAAACGCGACGTGACGATAATCACGGGCGCCACTTCGCGAAAAAAGATCGTGGAGGTATCCGGAAAATGAACAGGATAGGCATAATAGGCGGAAGTTCGCTTTATCAAATCGAGGACCTTGAAGTGATCAAAAGAACAAGAGTAAGGACCCCGTTCGGGGACCCGTCGGATGAGTTCACTATCGGAAAACTCTCCGGAAAGGAAGTGGTCTTTCTCCCGCGGCATGGGCGCAATCATAACCTTCTGCCGTCGGAGCTGAACTTCAGGGCGAACATATACGCGTTCAAGCTTTTGGAAGTCGACAGGATCATCTCGGTCTCGGCAGTGGGGAGCCTTAAGGAGAATGTGCACCCGCTCGATATACTTCTGGTGGACCAATTTATTGACAGGACCAACAAGGGGCGGCAAATGACGTTTTTCGGTGAGGGGATCGTCGCTCACGTGTCCTTTGCGGACCCCGTGTGCACGAGCCTGAAGAACGCGATATTGAACGCCAACCATAATCTGGGTGTTAAAATACATAACGGCGGGACATATGTGAACATGGAAGGTCCTACTTTTTCGACCAGGGCCGAATCGCTTCTTTACCGGAGCTGGGGCGCCGATGTGATCGGGATGACGAACCTCGCGGAGGCCCGGCTTGCCAGAGAAGCCGGGATATGCTACGCTACGATAGCCATGATAACTGACTATGACTGCTGGCGCACGGAGATGAACATCGAGGATGTCACGTTGGATATGATCCTGAACAATCTTAAACGCAACACGGAAACGGCCAAAAAGATGCTCAAGAACACGATAGCTAAACTGCCTGCCACGTCTCCATGCCAGTGCTCGGAAGCGCTTAAGGACGCGATCGTGACGCCAAAAGACGCTATTCCGAGGAATATAAAAGAAAAACTGAAACCCATTATCGGGAAGTATCTATAGGCCCGGGTGGCGAGTTTGTGCCCGGCAAGAAAAATATGAATAACACAGGAAAAGAAGAGAATACTTACAAAGACACGCTGAACCTTCCGCGGACATCGTTTTCCATGAAAGCGAACCTGCCGCAGAGGGAGCCGGAGATGTTGAAAAAGTGGGAGAAGAACGGGATATACGGGCTTATTACGGAAACCCGGAAAAGTTCTTCCAAAACGTTCATTCTTCACGACGGCCCTCCGTACGCCAACGGCCACATACATATGGGGCACGTCCTGAATAAACTGCTTAAGGACATATGCGTCAAGTATTTTACCATGAAAGGGTGCTACGCGCCCTATGTGCCCGGCTGGGATTGTCACGGGCTTCCCGTCGAGCACCAGCTTTTTAAGGAACTTAAGATAGAAAAGGAGAATATCGGGCAGGTCGAGTTCCGCAAAAAGGCGTACGATTACGCCATGAAATTCGTCAAGATCCAGCGTGAAGAGTTCAAAAGGCTGGGGGTGTTCGGCGACTGGGAAAACCCGTATCTGACGCTTACAAAGGATTATGAGGCCAGTATCCTTGACTCGCTGGCGGACCTTTATGAAAAAGGGTACATATACAAAGGGCTTAAGCCGGTCAATTGGTGCAGGAAGTGTGAGACGGCCCTCGCGGAGGCGGAAGTCGAGTATGAGAACAAGGTCTCGCCGTCGATATACGTCAAGTTCGAGTCCACTAAAAAGATATCCGGAAAAAAAACCTATTTTGTGATATGGACGACCACGCCGTGGACTTTGCTCGCCAACGTGGCTGTCGCGCTCCATCCAGAATTTCTTTATTCGTTCGTGTCCGTCGGCGACGAAGTGTGGATACTCGCGTCGGAACTCGCGGCGCCGCTTTTTGCAAAAATAAATATGAAAGATAACGCGGTGATCGAGAAGAAAAACGGTAAAGAGATAGTGAACGACATAAAGAACGCGAAGCATCCGTTTATAGACAGGGATTCCCGCCTTGTTCTCGCGGATTATGTGACGGGCGACGAAGGGACAGGCTGTGTGCATACGGCCCCCGGGCACGGGCAGGACGACTATATGACAGGCGTAAAATATGGGCTTCCGATGATAATGCCGGTTGACGGCAAAGGAAGATTTAATACGGATGTTCCGGAGTTCGCCGGACGTGAGGTTTTTGCGGCGAACGATGCGATAATTGAAAAAATGAGCGAGAACGGCACTCTGGTATATCAGGACAAGGTCACGCATTCATATCCCCATTGCTGGCGCTGTAAAGAGCCTATTATTTTTCGGGCGACGGAACAATGGTTCATGAAGATAGACCATAATGATCTTCGCGAAAAGATACTGCATTCTATAAAGGATGACGTCGAATGGATCCCCGGATCTGGCAGGGAGCGGATAAGTTCCATGGTCGAGTCGCGGCCCGATTGGTGCCTGTCGCGTCAGAGATATTGGGGGGTCCCTATTCCCGCTTTCCAGTGCGCTTCCTGTGGAGATTCGTTCACGAGCACGGAGATCATGAGAGACATTGCCGCGCTGACACGGTCAAGGGGAGTGGATGTCTGGTTTGAAAAACCGGTCGAGGAACTTTTAAAAGGTCCAGCGGTCTGTAAGAAATGCGGGAGCGACAAGATCAGGAAAGAGGAGAACATACTGGATGTATGGTTCGATTCGGGGATAAGCCACAGGGCCGTTCTTGACGCGAGAAAGGAACTGGGTTTTCCCGCGGACCTTTATCTGGAAGGGTCCGATCAGCATAGAGGTTGGTTCCAGGCGGCGATGATCACATCCATGGCCATAAAGGGAGAAGCCCCATACCGTAAAGTCCTGACGCACGGTTTTGTCGTGGATGGCGAGGGGAAGAAGATGTCAAAATCCCTGGGGAACGTGATACACCCCGAAGATGTCATGAAGAACTACGGCGCCGATATATTGCGGCTCTGGGTTGCTGCCAGCGATTATGAAGGGGACATAAAACTTTCGCCCGAGATACTGGCGCGTCTGGCCGACGGGTACAGGAAGATAAGGAACACTTTCAGGTATTTATTGAGCAATCTCTACGATTTTGACTCTCTCAAAGATATAGTGGACCATGATTCGCTTTCCGAGATCGATAAATGGGTGCTTTCCAGGCTTTCCTGTCTTGCAAAGGAGGCGGACGAACATTATGCCGCCTGGGAATTCCATAAGGTTTACCGTTCGGTATATGATTTCTGCGTGTGTGAGGTGAGCTCTTTTTACCTTGACGTGCTGAAAGATATAGTGTATATTCTCGCTCCATGCTCTCGTGAGAGAAGGGCCGCGCAGACAGTCATTTTCAGGATACTTCATACGCTTGCGCGTGTCATGGCGCCCATCCTTTCGTTCACAATGGAAGAAGTATGGGAGCATGTCGTCCTCGGAGATAAGCCGGTGAGCATACATTTGTGTGATTGGCCCGACGTGGAAAAGGAGATGGCCGGCTGGTACGATCCCACGCTTGACGCGAAGTGGGAAAAGATCCTTGGCATGAAAGATCCGGTAATGAAGCGCCTGGAAGAAAAAAGGGAAAAGGGTATTATAGGAAGTTCTCTTGAGGCAGGGCTCATTTTTTACAGCGGTAAGTCAGAAGTCCGGAAGTTCCTTAAGGACAACGAGGATATTTTCCCTCTGATCTTTCGGGTGTCGCGCGTCACCGTAAGCGATGACCCGTCGGACGGCATGGAGGAAACCCCCGGGTGTGAATTCGCGATAAAGGTGATAAAAGCGGAAGGGACAAAATGTCCCCGCTGCTGGAATGTCAGGGAAAAGACAGGGACCGATAAAAAATATCCGGGATTATGTGATCGTTGCGGTCAGGTAATGACGGAAAGGAGCCGAAATGCCTAAAAAAAAGTCGAAGCCTACGCCGAAGAGAAAGGGTTTCCCAAAAGAGGAACTCCTGAAGATAAGAAAAACGCTCATCGCCGATAGAGCAAAGCTTCTGGACGAACTGGGAAGCATCAGCGATGAATCATTGAAAAAATCCGCAAAAGACGCTTCCGGCGACCTTTCCGGTTATTCTTTTCACATGGCCGATATGGCGACCGACCTTTATGACCGTGAATTCCTCCTGGGGCTTGCCGAGGGCGAGAGAAAGCGCCTTCAAGACTTGGGAGATGCCTTGAAACGTATTGACGATGGCAGTTACGGTATATGCGACATGTGCGGCGATAGGATATCCAAAGAACGGCTCAGAGCGATGCCTCAGGCCCAATATTGCATAAAATGTCAAGAGCAGACGGAAAAACGCGGCGGGTGACGGTTTTTCTCGCCGCAGCCTCTATAATTTACATTTTTGACCAGACCTCAAAATATCTTGTCGAGAGATATCTCTCACAAGGCGATACGATCCCTGTCATAAACGGTTTTTTTCATATAACACTTGTGCATAACAAGGGCGGAGCTTTCGGGATATTTAGTTCGCATCCCCTTGTGTTTTCTTTGATTGCCGCCGTGTGCGCTGTTTGTATATGTTTTTTTCTTTATAAAAAACATCGGAGTATCTGTTCTTATGATATGTTCGCCCTGTCCTTTATCTTGTCGGGTACGTTGGGGAACCTTACGGACAGGATCAGGACCGGTTCCGTGATAGATTTTATAGATCTGCGCATATGGCCTGTGTTCAATATAGCCGACAGTTTCATATCGATAGGTGTGGGTATGCTTATTCTGGCCATGTTCTGGAAAGGGAAAAAAGCGGAGTGCCATGCATAAAATTCTGTTCGAAATCGGGCCATTGACGATATATAGTTACGGTTTTTTAATGGCGCTCGCTTTTTTGGTTTGCATCGTACTTATTCGCCAGAATTCTTCGCGGTATGACATTCCTTTTGAAGAAATACTGGATTGCCTTTTGTGGGTACTAATAGGCGGGTTGATAGGTGGACGCCTGCTTTATGTTGCGATCAACTGGGATAATTTTTTCTCCCGGCCTCTGCAGATATTGGCGTTCAGGGACGGTGGGATGGCTTTTCAGGGTGGGCTTGCCGTGGGTGTATTTACCGCGATATTGGTATGCAGATTGAAACGGATATCTTTTTTCAAGTTGGCAGATATACTCGCGCCTTACGCTGCGCTGGGCCATGCTATCGGAAGGGTCGGCTGTTTCTTTAACGGATGCTGCTATGGAAGAGTGATCGAGAACGGGTTTGGCGTGACATATCCCGATGAATCCGTCATGAGGATACCTGCCCAGCTCTACGAGGCGTCTTTTCTGGTCGTGTTATATTTTTTTCTTATGTTCCTGGGCCGGAAAAAGACTTTCAGTGGTTTTGTTTTTTCCCTTTATATTATCATATACTCGATTTTTCGTTTCAGTATAGAGTTTTTCAGGGGTGACAATCCGGTAGTGTCTGGAGGGATGACCCTGGGACAGGTCATCAGTATTATCACTTTCGTGTGCGGAATGGTCCTTGTTTCGGTACTATACGTGCGGTCCACAAAGAAATGAAACGTCAGAGGCGCGGATATTGTCATACCGCGCCTGTCTTGTCGCAGCTTCGCTGGAAACGGATGTTCTTAGCGGTGATCCGGGAAAAGGGTGTTTTTTATGGAAGAATTGAAATTTACGGTCGAGGCGGGCGAGTCCGGTTTGCGCATAGACAGGTGTATCGCGCTCAGGCTGGGAGAAGATTATTCCAGGACCCTTGTCAAAACATTGATAGATGACCGCCATGTTACGGTCAACGGCAAAGAGGTCAAGGCGCATTATCTATCAAAGGAAAGGGACGAAGTCCATGTAAAGTTCCCTCCGCCGGAAAAGTCGGAACTTGAGCCGGAGGATATACCGATAAAAGTTATCTATGAAGATAAAGCCATCATTGTCGTGGATAAACCGGCAGGGCTGGTAGTGCACCCAGGGTCGGGGAACAAAAAGGGGACGCTTGTCAACGCTTTGCTTTACCATTGTAAGGGCCTTCCGGAAGCGGACGATAGATCGCGTCCCGGCATAGTCCACCGCCTTGATAAAGATACTTCAGGGGTCATTGTTGTCGCCAAGAACGACAAGGCAATGAGGTCTCTTGCCAAACAGTTCCAGAAAAGAGCGGTCAAAAAAAGGTATGTAGCTCTTGTAAAAGGCGTCGTGGAATTTGATAACGGCGTTATCGACGCCCCGATCGGCCGGCATGAGACTCGGCGCGAGACAATGGACGTGGTGGATGAGGAGGACGGTCGGCATGCGCGCACGGTCTATCATGTGGTAAAACGTTTTCCGAATTTCACTCTTCTCAGTATCGAGCTCGAAACAGGCAGGACACATCAGATACGCGTCCACATGAAGCATATTGGCCATCCTGTTCTCGGAGACTCCACGTATGGAAAGAAAGACGGCCTTGCCCGTCAGGCCCTGCATGCGGAAATGATTGGTTTTACTCACCCCGAAACCAGCAAACACGTTGAATTTGTGTCACCCCTGCCTAAGGATATTCAAGAAGTGATCGATAAAGGAAAAATTTGATAAGGTCTGAAAAATTAACGTAGAAGCTTTTTATGCGCAGGACATCACCACCGCCACCCGCGTTGTGCGTGCTTCAATTCTGTGTAAAAATATTTGTCAGATGTTATGCAATTTTGGGATTGAAATCTCTAGTCTGTAAAGGTATGTTAGTTGAAAAAAACTTAGCCTTATTTCTTTTGATTAATATTAACGATCATGTTAAAATGCAATTCGTAAAGCTAGACAATGGCAAACCTATGGTGACATAGGGACGCAAAGCCACCGGGTCTAGATTTCACTAGATGGCCAGGCTACCTAGAAAAGGGAGCCTGGCTTTTTTGTTTATTTAAAAAGTTAAGCAACTAAAAAGAAAAAGAGGGTATATGTGGAATAAAAATCTCATCCCGTTCAGGAACACCGTTACTTTTCTCATTTCAATATTTTTTCTACTCAACAATGTATCGTCCGCCATAGATATTTCACCAACTTCCGATATTACTCCCGCTTTGGTAGGGGTTGATGAACCGTTGACTCCTGAGGCCGTGGAATTTCAAAAAAGCCTTTTTGCGGACAGCCAGTTCCGGCTTTTTTTCTCCGCCGTGGCAGCGTTCTATCTGAATGAGAATGTGAGCCCGGAAGAGAAAAAGAACGGTTTGAAAAGGTATCTTGATAAGATATTCGGTGCGGCGGACCAGTATGTTCCGGCCATCTCGATCAAGTCCCTGGATGACATCAAATACGACCCTTCGGACAGGACTGTCACTGTTCCGTTCATCAAAGGCGCTCAGCGAGCTGTCGCGACGATGCGCCGTGTTATGGATAATGGGCAAGGAGATGAAGGGTATGCTTTGAAAATCGAGCCGGTCTCATTCGATGAAAATCGCGATTTAAAAGGTGAATACGCTCAAAATACCGATCCCTTGATACGGGATCTAATTAAAGAGGGAAAAGTCCTGGAGGTATATCTTGACGAAAAGACCAGCGACCTGAAAGCTAACCGGGTCTGCTACACTGCCGATTATTTGCCGGGTATAACCCCGCGGGATGAATACATCGGTTCCGAAATAAAGGTCACACAGTTCCTGACGAACGAAGCTGTGCGCAATCTCATAGAGTGGATGAAAGAACATAAGATACGCGGCGCGCCCGTGAAGTTCAGGGTAGTGCTCGGGGACACCGCGATAGGCTGGCAGGATGATGTGGAGCATTCCAATATCGCGCACGCGGGATTAAGGGACAAATGCATATACGTAGGAGGTATTTTTTTTGATCTCATGTTCCAGATCGGAAATGAGTCTCTGCGTGAGCAAGTGCTTGATAATGATGAGTTCCAGCACCTTCTTGGTAACGGGCACGGCAGTGATAAGGAATATCAGGTTCGTAAAGACCTTGTAGAGCAGGCGATAAAGGCCGCCAAACTCGATGAGTTCGGGGAAACGTTACTGGCTAGGGGACTTATCATGCAGAAGAACGACGAACTTGAGGGGCTGAGCAGGGCGTATCGGTCGGGTGATGTTGAAACGAACATTTTTTCGCAAAAAGAAAAAGAACTTAAGCTGGTACTCGGTGAATTGCATGAAATGGAAAAGAAAAGTGTTTATTTCTTTAGGGACGAGATATTGGCTCGGCTCGACGATCCCGCCGGACTTTTCACGATGCTCTATGCCCTGAACCAGGTGGCGGTCAGCAAGCGGTCCTATCCCGTGGAGATCACCTATCCTGTAAAGCAGGCGGTTGCGCTCTTGGACAAAAAGGACAAGGACCGTCTTATTGCCGTGCTGATGAAAGAGTGCAACGCGGATTGCCGCAAGATCAAGGTCGTGGATGAAATATTGTTGATGCTTACTGACGACAATAAACTCGAGAACTGGGTCGATGTCCACGCGCCGTATCTGAAAGGCAGGTCGTTCTGGCAGATATCCCCCGAAATATGGCACGAAGCGGGCGGTCTTGCCAGGGTCATGCAGTATCACGGTGTCGGGATAGCAAAACTACTGGAAGGATCGGATGTTCGGTTCAGACAGATAGAACCGCATTATCAAAACAGGATCAGTCCTGACGGTACGGCCGTACCGCTTGATTACACTAAGGACCTGACACATTCCATAAGGCCGGAGACGATGGAAAAAGTGGCCGAGTTCAAGGTCATTGTTATGAGTAAAGAAGTGGACGTGGAGGTCGCGAAAGGTATTAATGATCTCGGCATAGAAACATATCTTATAAAGGACAAAAAAGGTTTTTATACCCATTCACTCTATAATTACAGGCGACCGTGGGAGGCGCCGGACCTTCCCACATGGGAGGAATTCTCGACTTTTTATTCCAAGGCGTCAGTTGAACTGGTCCGGCTGATCGAAGAGAAAGAGAAGTCGGAAAAGGAAAAAGAAGGAAAGACGTGGAAGGCCCCGTTCCTGCATACGAACGATTCCCAGACGGCCCTTGTATCGCCTTACGTAAAACTGTTTCGCAAGAACGATCCGGTATTGCAGGATGCCGCGGTCTGTTTTACTACTCACACTTACAATAATAGGGGATATTATGGTCTGGACCAAGGGATCCCTCTTTTAGAGGCGATGGGCATTCCCAAGGAATACTGGCGCAGCTTCGAGCATTTGCAAAACGGAAAGAGCGTCATAGATATGGCGTCCGGCGGCATAAGATGGGCGGATTGGCAGGGAGCCGTAAGCTGGATGCACGCTCTCGATGTTAAGGGTTATGATGAGTGGTACAGCAGGTTCCCAGGGTTTGACGTTAATCTTGTGGCAGTCTCAAACGGCGACAACAGAGTCAAGAGCGCTATAGTGTTCAGGGACCTTTTGAGAAGGGAATATGGCGCGGGCGCGGATGTCGAGCATCCTACGCCCGAACAGATACAAAGGATCAAGAAGATCGCCAAGGCGGAACTTCGTCTTGCCAAAGGGCAGGATTATTACACAAGTCACGAGATGACCGATAAGGAAAAAGAGAACGGTGAGATACTTAACGCTGACCAGCCGGTTGTGTCGTATTCAGGGAGACTGGTTCCCGAAAAAGCCGGAAGGGCGAGGGCTTTTACCGACGAAAATATAGAGGCGCTTGTGGCGAACGGCGTGCAGGTCGTCATATACGGGAATGTGCAGACAAAAAGTGATACCAGTGTAGAGATTGCCGATCAATTGAGGGACCTGGCGCGAAGATTAAAGGCAAAGCACAAAGGAAAAGAAGGTGCCGGAAGGCTGGTCTTCGTGCCGCGGTTCTATCTGCATGATCAGAGGGCCCTTTTGGCCGCTACTGACATTCAGGTCCAGGATTCTGACGCGAGGACGGAGGGCGCGGGTTATACCGAAGCGGATGTTTCGGTGAACGGGGGATTACAGCTTGCTCCGCCGCGTGAAGGAGTGGGGGAAGGACTTTTAAAGGCCCAGGGACTGCCGCTGGACCTGTCGGTCCCTGGGATGGGGAATACACTTATACCGCGGAATTGGCAGCCTGAAGCATATCGTGAGATCCTGCTAAAAGTACTTTCGCTCGGGCCGGAGGCACTTTCTCGATATCAGGCCACCTCCGTCAGACTGAGCAGGCCACTTGAAGCGATATTGACATCCCGCGCATATCTTGTAGAATTCAATAATGTCATCGCGAGAAAGGAAGCGGAAAAAGAAGCTGAAAGAAAAATGGAGGAAAGACAGAAAATGTTCGATGAAGAAAATTCCCTTTTAAATATGATAACCCGTCCCGATCCCGAAAATGAACCGGAAGAATACTCTATATTCGAAACTGCGCGGCTTACCATGACCGGTAATACCAGGGAAGCCGTGCTTTATTTTTTTACAAATCCCGCTTTTCAGGGCAGGACGGAGAGACTCACGACAGTCGCGTGTGTATTCAATAAATTGCTGGATACGTATCGAAAAGACAGATCAAAAAAAGACGTGGTAAAGAGGTTTCTGAACGATATTAGACATGAAATAGTTGATCTGTCGGGAAATAAAAATGAATCCGTAAATTTGGCGAAGTCTGTCCAGCTCATGGCGGGACAGGCGTTAACGGTGTTGTCATGGATCGACAGGGGTATCGAGGTGGCCGGTGATATCCGGCTTACCGCTGACACTGAAAAGGAACTGAAAAGTGACGGAACACGATGGCGGAGTTTTATCGATAAGACGACCTTGCCGGAAAACGTGCCTGAGGCCGTCAAAGAAGGAACAACCGGGTTTTATTGGAGAGGGATAGAAGGTGTTGCGAAGATCGGAGACAAGAACATCAGTGATCATTCGTCTGTGCGTTTTGATAATGAGAGGTATGCCCGTGAAAAAGATAAAGTCGTGATGTATCTGATGGACCACGGCTTTGTTCCTGTGCCGGAAGGGTTGAAAGAAGCCACAGCCAAAGGAGAAATAAGCACTATCCATGAGACGTATTTTGTCCAAGACACGTTGCCCGGCTCGTACCAGACGACAAGCACCGGCGCGGGGCATTATCAGGGCAATAAGCTGGACATAAAGTATGTGACGGAAGGGAGAGGCGTCCAGGTCAATGTCAAATACGACGAGAATAACAATATAGTCGAAGTTGTGGCCCAGGAGGTCACGGCAGGGTGCGAAACTCTGGCGCTCCCCGGTTATGTGGATTACATGATAAATCTGGGAGGGCTCAGGTTCAACGATATTTCTATAACGCTCTCCGACGATATGGCGAAAGGATTTAATCCGGATTACCGGGAAGACCTCGAAGTGAAGCCGGTTTTAGCGCCGTACGCTGGGATAAAAACAGGCTTAAGAAGTACGGTCATGGAAACTATGGTGAAGCTTCCGGAGAATGTCATGTGGCTGGACAGGAAAGGGTCTTATCTGGGAGAGAACGATCTTCTGGTCAGGATGTATGAAAACACTTCTTCGATGGCTGAAATGATGACCCTTGTTGATGGTATTGCGAGGGATTATCTGGAACTTTTGAATAATGCCAAGAGAGAACCCAGCCGGATAGAGATCGTGAAAAATCCGTTCGATTATGTAAAAAAGACGGCGTCGCCCGGTTCTGTGGAACCGGCATCGTTCAACGGTATAAGCGGTATACAGAAATTCCTGATAGACGACAATGAGGCGTTTTTATCGCAGGTTCTTTCGGCGGGAGAAGGCAAAGACAAGAAGCTAGTGCGTCTTCCGGTCCAGCTTTTCGAGATCGCCGGGGAAGATAATGTCAAAGGGTTCGTCGAAGCCCTCCAGTCGAGCGGCCGGTGTTACGCGGAACTCTTCGATATAACGGACCCCGCAAAGACAGTGAATGTCAAAGCGTATCCTTACATTAAGGAGGCGCCGCGGGATTTTAAGAGCGACAGAACGAATACTATAACGATACTGCCTGTTCTTAAGGGTGAAGAACTGCCGACAAGCGGCGTTAATAAAAGATGGAAAGATTCACTGGGAGGATTGGACCTCAAAAACACGGTAATATCTCCCATAGGCTGGAATTACGATGAGGCGGGACTTATCCGCAGCGTTTTTCTGGGCTTGAGGCTTACGGAAATAGCGAAAAATAAATATGCAGAAGACAACGTGTTCGTGGCCTACACTCTTGCGCAGTATATGGATTTTTGCATGTCACAGGGCATTAAATCTTTCGACCTGACGGCGAAAGACCTTTTAAACATAGCTGACGGCAATGTTCCAGAAATGGTCGCGTCGCTGAATAAACTTATCAAACTGCTTCCGATCATGCCGGTCAATACCGAGGAGCTTCGCGCGATATACCAGCACGCGAAAGAGGCGTTGATCAGAGCGTAAAAAATTCGTATTGTGTATTGGGTAGTGAGTATTGTGTGCTTTAAAGCATACAACTCAATACTCAATACGCAATACTCAATACGAGCCGACAGTTCTCTTGAATTTCTCTTCTCTTTCTGCTAAACTCGCACTTATCATGGATTGGAAAATAAAACCATCTAAAGGTCTCCGCGGGGAGATAAAGGTCCCCGCCGATAAAAGTATTTCCCACAGGGCTGTCATGTTCGGCTCGATCGCCAAAGGGGAGATGCGCGTCACGAATTTTCTGCCCGGCGAAGATTGCATGAGGACGCTTGAGGCTTTCCGTTCGCTTGGCATCAAAATAGGGATGGAGGGGACTACCGTAACTATTCAGGGAAAAGGGCTGAAAGGCCTCACCGCGCCTAAGGGCCCTCTTTACATGGGTAATTCCGGCACCAGCATGCGTATAATATCCGGCATTCTTGCCGCCCAGCCGTTCACATCTATTCTTACGGGCGATGGATCGCTCTCAAAGCGGCCGATGAAGCGGGTCATAGAACCGCTTAAGGAAATGGGCGCCGAGATAATTTCAAAAGAGGGCGGCGTGGCGCCTCTTGAGATACGCGGCAAAAAGGTACCGTTAAAAGCGGTAGATTATAGATCGCCTGTTGCGAGCGCTCAGGTGAAATCCTGTGTCCTGGCGGCGGGGCTTTACGCTTCGGGAACGACTTCGGTCACCGAACCTTTCCAATCGCGGGACCATACGGAAAGAATGCTGGAATATTTTTCCGCCGGTATTAAAAGAGAAGGTCTTACAACAAAGATCACCGGGCTCAAAGAGCTTACTGCCAGGGATATTGACGTCCCCGGCGACATATCAAGCGCCGCGTTCTTTATGATAGCAGGGTTGCTCGTACCCGGTTCTGACGTTACTTTGCGTGATGTGGGGATCAATAAAACGCGCCGCGGTATATTGGACGTCCTTAACCGCATGGGGGCGAATATCGATATCCTCGATGTTAATGATACTTTTGAACCGAAGGCGAACATTCGTGTCAGGGCCGGTGCGCTTAAGGGGACTGTCATTAAAGAAGAAGAAATACCGCTCCTTATCGACGAGATACCGATACTCGTCATAGCCGCCTCGATGGCACAGGGGAGGACTATCATAAACGGTATAGGCGAGTTAAAGGTAAAAGAGACCGATAGAGTTGCCAGCATGACGGCAGGGCTCGCGAAGATGGGGATCACGGCGGTAAAGGAATCCGGGAATTCGCTCGTCATAGACGGCGGGACCAAAAAGTTCCATGCCGCGTCTCTCGACAGCCTGGGCGATCACCGTACCGCCATGAGCTTCGCGATCGCCTCGCTCCTTGCGGACGGGGAATGTGAGATTAAAGACACGGACTGTGTGAACACCTCATATCCCAATTTTATTGAACATCTCAAGAAATTGTCGCTTTGACGGGCGTAGGGGCGCACCCATGTGTCCGCCCTGTATTCGAAACGTTTTCAGTCTATGACGCCGTTCTTTGGCGGAATAGTGGAAAACGCTTCGCCTAAAATGACGATTCCCGGTGCCGGTCATCTTTCTCGGCGTAAAATTATCGAGACGGCTGGTGTTCGTAGCAACTTGGTCTAGATTTTAGGGATAGATCCCTTGGTTGCCAGCGCAAAGGTTGTTTTTCCACCCTGGGGCGCACTTATATAAGAATTTTACGCCTCGAAACATGCCCGGCACCGTGTGCTGGATCGTTTTGGTAAATTTAACCAGGTTAGTTTAACCTGGTTAAATTTTGGGGTTTTAACCTATGCAGTTTGAATAAAGAAAAAAATGAATAACGATTTTAATCCTATTTACCCTTCTCCGCAGGAATTGTTAAAATCTCTATGCAAATTATTTCCTGAATTTAAATCTTATTGGGACCAGCCCGATAATTGTTTTACAGAAGTAGATGGCTCCTTTACATATCATGGGCTGTTTAGCGAATTTACTTCTTACATTCGAGATACATTTCCTAAGATAGATGAAAACAAGTGGAAGGAATTATTTTTGCTTATTGAAAAATATGCTAATACCGATCCGATGTCTGAGAATGGTGTTTCCAATGCTGTTTTTACATGTTTTCTCGAGAATTTAGCAGGTGAAGGAGCTTTGTCCCAGGCCATTTTGCCTTATCTGGGGCCTAAATCGAGAGAGTATTTTGATCAATGGAATCAGTCGGATGGGGGCGAGAAGAACCGTATGCGAATAAATAAAGACAACAGGACGAAAAAGTATTATATTGCTGTTTTGTTGTTTTTTGCCACCCCTCTAGTGCACTATTTCATATCTTTGAAGTTAGCATATGTTTATGGTGAAATAACAATGAGACAGTTTGATGCTCCGGAATGGAGACCATCCATACTAACAGAAATTTTAGAAAGAATAAGTTTTGTCATGATTCAGCTTTTAAATGCCCCGGCGTTGCTATGTGTTAAATTCGGAATTGTTGCTGAAAATTGGAAGTATTTATATGTAATAAATTGGATTATCTATGCCATTTTCGTATTGTTTGTTTATTTTGTCTTAGCGGGTAGAAAGCCAAGATATCTGCACCGTCTATGAAAAAGTTCCTGTCAGTAATGAACTCTGTGAACTCTGCACCGTTTGCCGTTTTAGCTTTGCAAGTGTAGAAAGTCTGGGGAAGAAAGTCCGAAAGTCTGGGGACGGTTCTGATGCCAATCCTACATCTGTCCCAAAGTTGATCCCACACCTGTCCCCGAAATTGTCTCCTTATCGGAACACGTAGGGGCGGGGTTCCCCCGCCCTGTTGACAAAGGGCGAGGAGACCTCGCCCCTACGCCGAATTTTTTGAAAGAAAATCCCTCCTGACGTTGTCTCTTAATATAGTGCATGTAAAAGCGGACCTGCGGTATGCGGCGCTTGAAATCATGTATCAAATATGATACACTGCAAAAGGAGAGAACGTGGAGTTTTGTGGGCAGAAACTCGATAAAAATGAGCTGAAAAAAGCCGTCGAGATACGGAAAAAATATGGCTATCAGCATGGAGGCTGAGATGAAACGAAGATCGATATACGATAAAAAAATGGAGAACCCGCGATTTCGCGCGGTCTATAATGAAGTCGCCGCCAAAATGGATATAGGCGAACGTATAGCGCAGTTAAGGCATGAGCGTCACATGACGCAGGCCGAACTGGCGAAAAGGGTCCATACAAGCAGGACCGCGATAGTCAGGTATGAAAGCGGCAATTACGAGAATTACAACCTCATGACCCTCAAGAGGATAGCGAAGGCCCTGGGCAAAGAGCTGGAGATATCATTTTCGTGATAAATCCGGGTCACGGAGTACGAGCGACGAGTCACGAATTTGTTTGACAAACCTGCCGCGATTTGTTAACATTCTTTCAGCGTTTTTATTATGGTTGAAAACTAACTATAACAACTAAAATAATATGTGGAAAAAATTCAATCTTGCCGAAAGTTTCGATAACGCGCTCGGTATGTTCTCGAACGATATTGGGATAGACCTCGGTACCGCATCCACTCTTGTATATCTTAAGAACGAAGGCATTGTCCTCTGCGAACCATCCGTTGTGGCCATTGAGGCCGGTTCAAATAACGTGCTTGCCGTGGGAGAAGAAGCCAAACGCATGCTCGGCAGGACCCCCGGCAACATAGTGGCGATAAGGCCCATGAGGGACGGCGTCATAGCCGATTTCGACATAACCGAGGCCATGCTCAGATATTTTATTAAAAAAGTCCACCATTCAAGAAGGCTTGTCCGGCCCCGCATAGTCGTGGCCGTTCCGTCGGGTATCACGGAAGTAGAGAGGCGCGCTGTCAAGGATTCCGCTCTTCACGCGGGCGCTCGTGAGGTTTATATGATCGAAGAGCCTGTCGCCGCGGCTATCGGCGTGGGCCTGCCAATACATGAACCATCCGGAAACATGATCGTGGATATAGGTGGCGGTACGACCGAAATGGCCGTCATATCACTCGCCGGTGTGGTTTTTGCGAAATCGATCCGTATAGGCGGGGACGAACTTGACGAAGCGATAATAAATTATCTCAAAAGGACTTATAATCTCATGGTGGGAGAGCGTACTGCCGAAGAGATAAAAATAAATATTGGTTCCAGTTACCCTCTTGAGCAGGAAATGACGATGGAAGTAAGGGGAAGGGACCTTGTGGCCGGGCTTCCCAAAATGGTGACCGTGAACAGCGAAGAGATACGGGAAGCGCTTTCCGAACCGATCGCGCAGATCGTCGAGGCGGTCAGGATAACCCTTGAGAGGACCCCGCCGGAACTTTCTGCGGACCTTGTGGAAAAAGGGTTGGTCATGGCGGGCGGCGGGTCGCTTCTTCGCGGCATAGACAAGCTTCTCGCGGAAGAAACAGGCCTTCCGGTGCATCTGGCGGATGATCCGCTTACTGCGGTAGTACTTGGTACCGGCAAAGCCCTTAATGAACTCAAATACCTTAAGAGAGTGGCGGTAGCCCCCAAGCTCTACAGGTGATCGATAACTAGTCTTTAGCCGATGTGCCTAGAAGGTATCCGAAATACAGGGACATTTTTCTTACAGCGCTGATCGCGGGAATAGCGCTCATATTCTATTTTCACCCGTCCTTTTTAACAAATATCCGTAACCTCGCGCTTGACGTTATTACCGCCCCTTCGTCCTTTTGCGGTGGTGTTACGAAATATTTCCGTACCAAAGGCATGCTTTTGGATGAGAACCGGAAGCTCAGAAAGAACGTTGCCGACCTCAGCCTGGCTATTACGCGTCTTGCGGACATTAAAGAAGAGAACGGCCGTTTGCGCAAGCTACTTGATTTCAGTAAAAAATTCGAATTTGAGACCGTTCCCGCGGAGGTCATTGCGCGGGAACCGGACAACTGGACCGAATCTTTTGTCATCAATAAAGGGACAAAAGACGGTGTGCGGGGCCAGATGGCCGTCTGTTCCGCGCGGGGGCTTTTGGGTAAAATTGCGGAAACCGCGCCGAACACCAGTCTTGTTGTCCCTTTGACCCATCCGAATTTCAGGACAGGCGGGGTGATACTCGGGACGCGTGTTAACGGTGTCATACTTGGTACAGGCAAAGACGAGATCGAAATGCTTTATTTGCCTCTCGACGCCGATATAGGAGAAGGGGCCGTAGTTATGACGTCCGGCCTGAGCCGTACGCTGCCGGAGGGTATACTTATAGGCAAGGTCGTGTCGGTGGAAAAGGACAAAAGTGGGCTTTACCTCAACGCGCGGGTCGAGCCGTACGCGAGACTTTTCGACGCGGAAGAAGTACTTTGTGTTGTTGAGAGGTGACCGAGGAGATCATGAGGGGAAGACTGGTCCTTTTTGCCCTGCTTGTTCTTTTGCTTGTGCCTGAAGTTAGTACCATGGGCGTCAGTATATGGCTTCCCGATTTCACGCTCCTAATAATCATTTTCTCGTCGTTTTTTTTCGGGTTGAGTACGGGTATATTCTTCGCGTTAGCGGGCGGTGTGTTTCGTGGCGCTTTTTCGGCGTATATGTTGCCGTTCTATCTCATATATTTCCCGATAGCCGCCATATGTGCGGCGTTCCTGGCCAAAGCTCTTGACCGTTACTCATCCGCCGTCCAGATGGTCATGGCGGTCATTATTACGTTTTTGGGGGTCATCATCGCCGCATTATATTTTCGCGCGACGGGTGACGGCGATCTCAGGTTCGAGCCGGTAATATCCCACACCTGGCGCATGATACTTACGACCGTTCTTATCGCGCCTTCTTTTTTCTTTTTCCTTAAGGCCATGGCCGCGCCTAAGGGGTATTATGAGAAGTGAGATCAGGGCTGGTATTTACGCGCGCTGCATTCTGGCCGGTTTCATTTTTCTCGCCGTGGGACTTGTATATACGCAGATCATCCATTACGGCCTTTATAAAAAAATGTCGGAAGAGAACCGGCTCAGGGTCACTCCGCTCATGGCTCCGAGGGGCACGATCTATGACAGGAACGGCAAGGCGATGGTAAAGGACGATTTGTGTTTTAACGCTTCGGTTATCTACAGCCAGATCAAGAACAGGAAGGACCTTGTCGATACTCTTGTCACTGTCTGCAATGTCCCCAGGGGCGACGTCGAAAATGGGATGAATACCGCGAAACGTATGCCGTATACGCCAACCGTCGTTGTCCCGGGGATAGGTGTTGAGGGCGCGATCAGGATAGAGGAGATCAAATTAGACCACCCAGGGCTTATCGTTCAGGTATCCACAAAACGAAAATATGTTGGGGGTAAAAGCGGGGCTGGGATGCTGGGGTACCTCGGTCTAATGAATAGTTCCGAATTCGGCAGGTTGAAACATTATGGATATCAGTTGAACGATCTGGTCGGGAAGACAGGTGTGGAGAGGTATTATGACAATTATCTCCGGGGAAGGCATGGTGGTAAACAGGTCGAGGTGGACAGCCGCGGGCGTGAGGTCCTCGCTCTTGGATATAGGGAACCCATCCCAGGCAACGACATTTATCTTACGGTAGACGCGGACCTTCAAAAGTTCTGCGACGGTATCATGGCAGGAAAACGAGGCGCTATTATCGCCATGGACCCCAGGAGCGGAGAGATACTCGCGATGGCAAGTTCGCCGTCATTCGACCCGGAAATGTTCCTTGATAAAAAAAGAAGAAACGAGATCAAGGCCATGCTGAAGGACCCCGCGTACCCTCTGATCAACAGGGCCATCGCGGCGGCTTATCCCCCCGGGTCAGTTTTTAAACTGGTGGTCTCGGCGGCCGGTCTCGAGACCGGAAAAGTGGGCCGTAATACTACCACTGTCTGTAACGGTATTTTTCATCTGGGCAGTTCCGCTTTTCATTGTTGGAAAGATGGGGGGCATGGCGCTCAGAATATTACGCAGGCCATAAAGAACTCGTGTAACCTGTTCTTTTACCGGACAGGATTGATGTTGGGGGCGGACAATATCGCGGATTTCGCCGAACGGTTCGGTTTTGGCCAAAGGACCGGGGTAGACCTTTTTCCGGAAGAAAAAGGCAATGTACCCAGCCCAAAATGGAAAGCGAAAGTTCTGCATGAAGATTGGTTTATGGGAGAGACAGTTAATTACGCTATAGGGCAGGGGTATCTGACCGTGACCCCGCTCCAAGTTGCGCGGATGGCTGCGGTATTCGCTAACAAGGGATATCTTGTGCGGCCCTATGTGGCGCAGAAGATCGGAACGGTTGATGTGAACGCTCAGGAAAAAATATCGCTTCAGCTTTCTCAAGCCACCTTGGAAGCGGTTAGAGAAGGTATGAAGCTTTGTGTGAACGATCCCCGTGGTACAGGTATGAAGGCGAGGATGCAAGGTGTGATCGTCTCAGGAAAGACAGGGACCGCTCAGACATCGAAAGGGATCAACCATGGCTGGTTCGCCGGTTTCGCGCCTTTTCAGGACGCTCAACTTGTAGTTGTGGTCTTTGACGAGTATGGTGGGCGGGGCGGATATTATGCCGCCGAGACTGCGGGAAGGGTCTTCAGGGAAGCCGAAAAACTTGGTATTTTGAAAGGTTAAGCATGTCGATAAGGCACGGCAAGTTAGATAAGGTCATACTTTTAACGATCGTGGCGATCGCGCTTTTGGGTATATTTTTTGTTTACAGCGCGACATTCGAACGGGGAAAGGCACCCGGTGCTGTGAGTGATCTTGTTCTTAAGCAATGCATGTGGGTCGCGGTCGGGTTCCTTCTCTTGATCTTTATTGCCAATATGGATTATGCCAGAATACTGGATTTTGCCTATCTGATCTATTTCATTACGCTTTTACTTCTCGTCTTCACGCTTATCTTTGCCGGAGAACGGTACGGAGCGAAACGGTGGATAGATCTCGGTCTGTTCTCTCTTCAGCCATCGGAATTCGTTAAGCTCGCGGTTATTTTTTCTCTGGCGGCTTTTTTGGGGTCGAGGAGGGAAAGGGTAGGGACGTTCAGCAATTTTATGCTCGCGGGTGTCCTGGTCATGCCGGCGTTCCTGCTTATTTTTATGCAACCCGATCTGGGGACCGCTCTTGTTCTTGTCCCGATACTGTTCGCGATACTTTACGTGTGCGGGGAGAACGTTAAGTACCTCGTGACGAGCCTGGTCTTGGGAATCGTCAGCCTTCCCATATTCTGGCATGTCCTGAAAGATTACCAGAAAGCGAGGCTCATGGTCTTTATCAATCCCAATATCGACCCACTGGGCGCGGGGTATACGATAATACAGTCTAAAATCGCTATTGGCTCAGGCGGGTTACTTGGTAAAGGCTGGTTGAACGGGACACAGAGCCATTTGAGGTTCCTGCCGGAAAAGCATACGGATTTCATTTTTTCCGTGGTCGGGGAAGAATGGGGCCTTGTCGGGGGGCTTCTCTTGGTAGCGCTTTACGGGGTCATCATCGCGCGAGGTATAAGGATAATCGAAGAAACAAAAGATGTTTGTGGTAAAGCTATCGCGACAGGAGTGGTAACTCTTATGGCGTTCCAGGTAATAGTCAATGTGTCCATGACGATGGGACTTATGCCTGTTGTGGGGATACCGCTTCCTCTTATAAGTTACGGCGGGTCTAACGCCATAGCGACGTTGATAGGTGTGGGGTTCTTGCTCAGCGTGAGCAGGAGAAGCGGGTTATGATCGTATGTCGTACAGCGTATGTAGTATGTCGTGCTTGAATAAAGGTTCGTCAAACTCTCGACATACGCTATACGATATACGCTATACGATATGCGAACTATGAATAATCTCAAAGACATACTAAACAGTGTCCAAAAACCCGGTCGGTATATCGGTGAAGAAACCAATATCGTGCGGAAAAAATTTTCTTCCGGCAAAGTCTCGGTTGTACTCGCTTATCCGGATATGTATGAAGTGGGAATGAGCTATCTGGGGATTAAGCTGCTTTATCATCTTCTGAACGAGAGGGAAGATGTTGTTTGCGAGAGAGTGTTCGCCCCATGGCCGGACATGGAAGAAGCACTGATAAAGAATGACAGAAAACTTTTCAGTCTTGAGTCCAAGACAGATATCAATCGGTTCGACATAGTCGGGTTCTCTTTATCATACGAGCTTACCTACACGAACGTTCTTAATATGCTTCACCTTTCCGGGATTACTGTTCGCGCTGAAGATAGAAAGGACGAAGAACCGCTTGTGATAGCAGGCGGCGCGTCGTCCTTTAATCCGGAACCTATGAGCGATTTTATCGATGTTTTTTTTATCGGTGACGCCGAAGAATCGTTGCCCCGGTTCCTCGAGGAATACCGGCATGTCAAAGCCGGAGCCCTGAAAAGGCGCGATCTGTTGAAGAAGCTGTCGACTGTGAAGGGTGTTTATGTTCCGGTGCTTTATAAAGGAGAGTACAGAGGGACGGATTTTTTGGGGCTAAGACCGCTCGACGCCGCCGCGCCGGCACGGATAGAGAAAAGCGCGGTTGCGGACCTCGATAAAGCGTATTACCCGGTCAAACAGATCGTCCCGTTACTGGATATTGTCCACGACAGGATAGCGGTAGAGATAATGAGGGGATGCCCGAATAAATGCCGATTTTGCGAGGCTTGCGCGATAAACCGTCCTGTTCGTATCCGGAAACCCGAGACCGTGCGAAAACTCTGCCGCGACACGTACAGGAACACGGGATACGAACAGGTATCCCTGCTTTCGCTTTCCAGTATAAATTATCCGGGGCTCAAAGATCTCGTTAAAGGCGTGAACGATGATCTGGGGAGAGAGGGGGTGGGTATTTCTATACCGTCTCTCCGTGTCGACGAGACTTTCTATGAGCTTCCGGAGATGATGTCCGTGATACGGAAAGCGGGTCTTACGTTCGCTCCCGAAAGCGCGTCCCCTGATATCAGGAAAGCTATCGGTAAGGACGTTGAATTTGACGTTCTTTGCCGTTCCGCTGAAGCCGCGTATAAACACGGATGGCGGAAGCTCAAACTGTATTTTATGGTGGGGTTCCCGGGATCGGGCGAGGACGAAGGCGACAGGACGATCAACACCGCTAGAGAAATATCCAATATGAAGAGAATGCTGGGCGGTCGCGCGGCCGAGGTAAAATTGAGTGTGAATACGTTTATCCCCAAACCGCATACTCCGTTCCAGTGGCTTGGTATGCGCGATAAGAACGGACTGGAAGCGATAAAAACGAGGCTTAGGACCCTTTCCTCAAAATATGTGCAGGTGGAATTCCATGACATAAGAAGATCGTTTCTTGAATGCGCGCTTTCCAGAGGCGATCGCCGTCTCGGTAAAATAATATATTCCGCGTGGCAAAAGGGAGCGAAGATGGACTCCTGGTCGGATTTTTTTGCCTATCCTCTCTGGGAGGAGGCTTTTAGAGAAAATGGGACAGACATTATCGATCTCGCCACTAAAACTTACCCTCTTGATATTCCTCTCCCATGGTCGCACATTGCGACCGGCATAAAACCTGAGTTTCTCAAGGACGAGCTCATGGCCAGCGGATTTTTGACTTTCCAACGAACCTAAGGTAATATTAATTTTATATAATAGGAACTTGATACCTGTAAGGGTGTCCTTCCGCGGCCGCAGGCGGTCAGGATGGCAAGCTAGTTGGTGTTTTTTTAGTGGAGGTGAAATAGATGGGAACGTCCTCGTTCAAGAACGCGAAGTTACGTGACAAATTTTTGGTAGCGTTCGCGTTAATGTCCATTATCCCTCTTCTTATTATCCTTTATTTCGTTACAAATTACGCGTTTGCGGACACCAAGAACCTTTTCTATCCTTCTTTGATAGTTCTGCTTACTGTATGGGTATCTTTTCTTGGTTTTTTCCTGATAAAACAGATCATTTATCCCATTGTCGAACTCGCGTTGCAGACAAAGGTCATCGCCGAGGGAAAATATGATTCGACGGTCACTGTCAGCGGGGGGGATGAGCTTGGCGAAATATCTGAAGCGGTCAATACAATGAAGACTAAACTGCAGGAACAGATAGGTGAACTCCAGTCCTATAGCAAGGAAACGGCTGCTTTGAACCAGCAGATACAGAAAAAAGTTGAAACACTCACTAACCTTATGCAGATAGGTGACCTCGTGACCGCGGGGGCCCGGCTGGAAGAGATTTTTTATTTTGCTTCCGAAAAATTAGCCACCGAGCTTGATAACAGTTTCAGCGGTATTTTCGTCAAAAACGATAAAGGAGGCTATATTTCCCAGTGTTTTGTGAATAATTCCGGAAGGGAAATACCTCTTACCGAAATATTGAAACGGCTTCCTTTTTTGGAAAAAGTTTTTATCGAAAGTGACGGCCACCTTGTGATGGATTCACAGCCTCTTACGCGGCACTGGCAGATAGACCTTCGTCAGCAGCTGAAGCTTTTGAACGTCCTTATCATCCCGATGAAGTCCAGCAAGGAAATAGTTGGCATGGTAATGCTGGGGAATTTTACTGGTGGGTTGACTTTCCGGGACGAAGTGATACAGGATGTGGAGGCATTTGAAAAGATGCTTGTAATTGGGTATCAGTCTTACCAGATATTTCGCTCGATAACGGCCGGTGAGGTGATAGATAACGTGACGGGGCTTTATTCGAGGCCGTATTTCGAGAACCGTCTGGAAGATGAGATAGGTAGGGCGGTCTTTTACCACCGGGCGTGTTCCCTGGTCGTCTTTGCTGTCGACAGGTTCGATAATTATACCCGAGACCATGGGGATGCCGCGGCCCAGCGGGTGCTGAAACAGATCGCGAGGATAATCGTCGGCGCTGTCCCGCCGGTCGCCAAGTCGTCAAGATACGGTTTTAGCGAGTTCGGTGTGGTCCTGCCAGAAAAGAACAAACGGGAGACCATAAAACTTGCCGAGAATATCAGAAGCCAGATAGAACTGTTACAATTGTCCGACGACGCTTCCGACAAAGTTACTATAAGCGCGGGTGTTGGCGAGAACCCGCTTGATGGCGCGACGGGAAAAGAGATCATGGATAAAGCCGGACGTAACCTTGCGAAAGCGATGGAACACGGTGGGAATAAAGTGATCGGGGATTGATCATGCAGCCTGACCGCGGAAGGAGAACATATGCATGATAAGCTAAAAAAACTTTTATGCGAGATGCCCAGAAAGCGCGCCTCGGATATCCACATAACGGCGAATTCGCCAATTCATTACAGGATAGATGACGAGCTTATACCGACGGACGACAAGGTGTTGTCTCCTGCAGAGGCGAAAGAAATGGTCTATAGCCTCATGGATGAGATACGGATCAAGAAATTCGAGGATGAGAAAGAAATGGATTTTTCTTTCTCGATAGAAGGCGTGGCGCGTTTCAGGGCTAATGTTTTCTTCCAGCGGTCATTTATCGGGTGCGCTGTTAGAATGATACCTTTCGAGATAATGGACCTTGAGACATGCGGCCTGCCGGTGGATATCGTCAGGAAGTTCTGCCAGAGCCCGCGCGGGCTGGTTCTTGTGACTGGCGCGACCGGGAGCGGAAAATCCACCACGCTTGCCGGGATGGTCGACGAAATAAACAAGGCCAGACGATGTCACATTATTACTGTCGAGGATCCGATCGAGTTCGTACATGAAAATAAAAATTCTCTGATAGACCAGAGAGAAGTGTGGAATGATACCCATTCGTTCAATAATGCCCTGCGGCATGTGTTGAGAGAAGACCCGGATGTCATTTTGATAGGTGAACTGAGGGACCTGGAGAGCATACACCAGGCCATGGTGATCGCCGATACGGGGCATCTGGTGCTGGCGACATTGCACACCTCGGACAGTGTGCAGACAATTAACCGCATCATAGATGTTTTCCCCGCGCATCAACAGCGGCAGATAAGGACACAGCTTTCTTTTGTGCTCCTGGGTATAATTGCGCAGCAGCTTATTCCGCGTGTGGATAAGAAAGGGCAGGTATTGGCGACCGAGATACTTGTGGCCACGCCGTCGATACGCAGTCTCATCCGTGACGACAAAGCCCACCAGATATATTCCGCCATCCAGACGGCACAAAAAATGGGCATGAAGACAATGAACCAGTCTGTAGCAGACCTATGCCGGTCTGGTGTAATATCTTATCAGGACGCGCTTTCGAGGTCCTCTAACGTCGATGAACTGGAGAAATTGTTAGATGTTAAAGGTGTGTGACGGCCGCGTGAGGAGGTGCGTACATGGGTCTTAAGAAAAAGACAAAAGAGAAATTAGGCGAGATACTGCTTAGACAGGGGGTTATTTCCGAGGTACAGCTTAGACAGGCCCTTGAAGCGCAAAAGACCGACAGGGAGCTTCTTGGAGAGATACTAATCAAGTTAGGCTATATCAATGAGCGCGAGATCGCGCAGGCAATAACCAGTCAGTATGATTTCCCGTTCATTCCCCTGGAGAATTATGATTTCAATCCGGAAGCCATAAAACTTATCCCTGAAAACGTCGCTCGTCAGTACCGTCTTGTCCCTCTTGATGTCATAGGTGACATACTTATTGTGGCGATGTCCAACCCTCTTGACAGAAGCGCCGTCGAGGATATAGAGATGATAACCAGGAAAAAAGTGCAGGTTTTCATCGCCATAATGACCTCCCTTAATGAAGCTTTAAAAAAGATTTACGGTAAAAGCGAGAAATAAAAGGTATTTTCCATGGCGTTGACGTTGACCGACAAGATATGTGATTTTCTGGTCCAGCAAGGGCGTGTTTCCGAGGAAGACCTCCGGAAAGCGAGGTCAGTCTATACGGAAAAGGGAGGGGAATTCACCGATATTCTTGTCAAAATGAACCTTCTTGATCGAAAAGACCTTTTGGCTGCCGTAAGTCAGATAGCGGATTTCGCGCCCATCGATCTAACCCGTGTTTCGGTAGATGACGAGATACTTAAACTTATTCCTAAACGGATCGCCAGTATGTACCGCGTACTGCCGGTCTCGCGTATCGGAAATTACCTGACGGTCGCTATGGTGGATCCCATGAACATATTCGCGCTTGATGACCTCAGGGCGATCACCAGGCTGGAAGTCGTTCCGGTAATTGCGGACAGTGACGATGTAATGGACGCGATCCAGAGATTTTACGAAAGGTCGGCCGAAGACGAGATCAGCGAACTTGTGGAAGGTCTCAGCGCCGAACGGGTGGAAATGGTCGAGGAGGAGAAAGAAGAGATATCCTCGAGAGAGCTCATGCGGATCATCGAGGAAACGCCCGTAATAAAACTTACCAATCTGATCCTGAGCGAGGCGGTAAAAGAAAGAGCGAGTGACATATTGATCGAGCCCATGGAAAAGAACTTCAGAGTAAGATACCGCATAGACGGAGTGCTGCATGTGAGGCACACCCCGCCGAAAAAATATCATACTGCTCTCATATCCAGACTGAAGGTCATGTCGAACCTTAACATCGCGGAAAGGCGTCTGCCACAGGACGGGCGATTCAGGCTAAAAATCGAAGAAAGGCGTATTGATTTCAGGATTTCCGTTATTCCTTCCATATTGGGCGAGAAGGCGAGCATCCGTATCCTTGACAAGGAACAGGTCACTATAGATCTGGCAAGGCTGGGCATTAAGGAGCGTGACCAGAAAACGATAAAGACCGCGAGCGAGGTTCCCCACGGGATGATACTTGCCTGCGGTCCGACCGGATCGGGGAAGACCACCACGCTGTATTCAGTATTGAAATACGTGGATAGCCCGGGTAAGAACCTTGTGACCGTCGAAGACCCTGTAGAATATGAAATAAAGGGCATAAATCAGGTAGCGATAAGCGGAGAACTCGACCTTACTTTTGCGGGTTGCTTGCGTTCGATACTCAGGCAGGACCCGGATGTCATAATGATAGGCGAAATAAGGGATTTTGAAACAGTGGATATTGCCATAAAAGCCGCTCTTACGGGGCACCTTGTTCTTAGTACACTTCACACCAACACCGCATCGGGTTCGGTCGTTAGGCTTATAAATATGGGTGTGGAACCGTTTCTTATAGCGTCTTCTGTTATCCTGGTGATCGCCCAGCGCCTGGTGAGGAAGCTCTGTCCGGAATGTCGTAAACCGTATGTGCCTCTGCCGGAAGTCGCCGAAAGGTACGGTCTTTTTGACAAAAACAGGAACATATCAACACTCTATAAACCCGGAGGGTGCAAAAGGTGTATGAACTCGGGGTATAGCGGCAGAAGCGCGATAATCGAATGTATGCGAATAACTCCCGCGATAAAGGACCTTCTTTTTAAACGCGCGCAGGAATACGAAATAGAGAACGTTGCGGTCCAGGAAGGCATGGTCACATTGCGCGAGAACGGGATAGAAAATGTCAAGGAGGGCATAACGCCCCTGGAAGAAGTATTGCGCATAACCACCGATACAAAAAAACTGAACGGCTAAGACTTTTTATGGAAAGATCAGTACAGGAAAGAATAGTTAATGCTGTTCTCAAAAGCGGACTTGTTGATAAAGACCGTCTTGAGAGCCTTATGAAGAAGAGCCCCCCTGTTGAGGGTGTGGTCTCGATAAAATATCTTATAGACAGCGATATCATTTCCGACAGGGAATTTCTTATTATCTTGAGCCATGAATTGGATATGCCGCTTATTGATCTTTCGAGGCTCAAAATAGACGAGGGCATCATAAAGCTAATACCGGAACGGATCGCAAAAATGCACAATGTCATCGCCATTTCCAGATTAGGGGACAACCTGACGCTTGCCGTCTGCGATCCTACAAATATATTCGCCATGGATGACGTAAAAGCGGTCACAAAGTGCGATTTGAGTCTTGTGCTTAGTACGCGGCGGGACATACAGACCGTACTTCATAAATATGTGACGGAGGAAGACGTCTCAAAAATAATAAGCGGGGAGGAAACAAGCGATGTCTCTGTCATGGAACGGGGCATGGACGCGGAAATACTGGACGTGATGGGTAAAAGCAAGACTGCGCCGATAGTCAAAATGGTCTCAGTCATGATCAGCGAAGCGATCAAAAAGCGTGCCAGCGATATCCATATTGAACCGCAGGAGACCTCGTTAAGGGTGCGGTATCGTATAGACGGAGAGCTCCACGATGTTTTTGATCTCCCAAAAAAGAACCAGAACGCTATTTTAGCGAGAATCAAGATTATGTCCAATCTTGATATCACTGAGACAAGGAACCCCCAGGATGGTAGGTTCAAAGTCAAACTGGAAGGCAAAGAGATAGATTTTCGAGTATCCGTTCTCCCGACCATTTATGGGAACAAGGTGGTCTTGAGGGCGCTTGATAAGGGTAACCTCTCTATAGGGTTGGAATCTCTCGGTTTCCAGGCGGAACCGTTGGAAGATTTTAAAAAAGCGCTCGCTATGCCTTATGGGATAATCCTTGTAACGGGGCCTACAGGCAGTGGGAAGTCAACCACGCTTTACTCTATATTGAACAGCCTTAACGTTCCAGAACGCAATATCGTCACCGTCGAAGATCCCGTAGAGTACCAGGTTGAGGGGATCACACAGGTGGCCGCCCACCAGGAAATAGGCCTGGACTTCGCGTCGGGGCTGCGTGCGATACTTCGCCAGAGCCCGGATGTGATGATGATAGGAGAGATCAGGGATTTTGAAACGGCGGATATCGCCATCAAAGCGTCTCTTACCGGGCACATGGTCTTATCCACCCTGCATACTAACGATTCGGTGGGAGCGATAACTCGTCTTATTAACATGGGGGTAGAACCATTCCTGATCGCGTCGAGCCTTATTTTGGCCTGTGCCCAGCGGCTTTTAAGGAAGATATGCCCTTATTGTAAGATCGAGGCGAATATACCGCAGAAAGTGCTTGAGGAACTTGCGGAAAAATTTCCGAGGATCAGGGAAACACAGAAATTCTTTATGGGCAAGGGATGTTCTAAGTGCAATAACACCGGTTTTCTGGGGCGCATGGGTACGCTCGAAACACTTCTTGTTGATGATAAAATACGGGAAATGATAAACAAAGGGGCTTCGGAAGAGGATATTAAGTATTATTTGAAAGAACGCGGCTTCAAGAGTTTGAGAGAAAATTCCATGATCTCTTTTTGCAAGGGGTTCACGACACTTGAGGAAGTTATCAGGAACACATAGAGGTAACGTTCATAGCTTTCTAAATTGAGCCACATAAGAAGGGTGGGGAGCATAATGGGAAAATTTGGATATACGGCTAAAGATGCCTCCGGCCGCACGGTAAAGGGTGTCTTGGAAGCTGCGGACAAGAGGCAGGCACTCGGTCTTTTGCGCGCTAAAGGGCTTTTATTGCTTAAACTTGACGAGACAAAGGGCCGGTTAGATATTGTATCGCTGATGAAGTCGCGGAATATCACGACGGAAGAACTTGTAATCTTTTTCAGGCAACTGGCCACGATGATAGAGGCCGGTATACCTGTTGTGGCGTCTTTCGATATTCTTGTCGAGCAGTCCGAGAACCCCCGATTGCGGCAGGTGCTTTCAGACGTGAGGGATTCGGTAAATACCGGTGCCAGTCTTTCTGAAGCTATGATGAAGCATTCCAAGGTTTTTGGATCGCTCTTTGTCAATATGGTCAGGGCAGGAGAATCGAGCGGTACCTTGGATGTCATTCTTGACAGGATAGCGGCATATATAGAGAAAACGAGCGCTCTCCAGAAAAAAATACAATCGGCCCTTGTTTACCCTGTTGTCGTATCGAGCATGGCGATACTTGTCACGCTCGTCCTTATGATCAAGGTCATACCGGTCTTTAAGGATATATTTTCCGGTTTTGGGGCGGCGTTGCCTGCTCCCACGCAATTATTGATAAATGTCAGTGATTTTATGCGTAAATATTTTCTTCTGGCCATTATACTGTTCGTAGCGTTTATTATGTTCCTCAAATGGTATTTGAACACGGAAAAGGGGCGTTTGATATTTGACGGTATAAAACTGCGCATGCCGATATACGGGCCTCTGATGCGAAAGGTCGCGATAAGCAAATTCACCCGGACATTAGGTACGCTCGTTAAAAGCGGGGTCCCGATACTTGTCGCCCTTGAGATAGTGGCAAGTACTGCCGGGAATCTTATAGTCGAAAGGTCGATAAACAGGGTCAAGGACAGTGTCAAGAACGGGGAAAGCATCGCTGAGCCCCTCGAACGCAGTGGTGTTTTTCCCTCTATGGTCACAAGGATGGTGTCGGTAGGCGAGAAAAGCGGCCAACTTGAGAAAATGCTTTCCAAAATATCTGATTTTTACGATACACAGGTAAACGCCGCAGTAGAGGGTCTTACCAGCATGATAGAACCGCTTGTGATCGCGTTTCTTGGAGTCGTTATTGGAGGTATCGTGATGTGTATGTTCCTTCCGATCTTTAAACTCTCTACTATCATTAAGTTTTGAGTCGACTAACAAATTTTATTGCGCAATAGTTGCATTGTCCATATATGCTGGTAAACTTGATTATGAGGGTCAAGGACCCTTAATCTGTTCTTTGAAAGGAGGTGATAACCATGAAGATCAAAAAGTTGCTCGGAAAAAGTGGCTTCACGCTTGTTGAAATTATGATCGTTGTCGCAATTATAGGTTTATTGGCAGCGGTAGCCATTCCGAACTTCATGCGGGCAAGGGAAACTGCACAGCGTAATGCTTGTGTAGCGAACTTGAAGCAGATCGACGGAGCGAAAACTTTGTGGTCGCTGGACACTGGTGGGACAACTACGCCAGGGTGGTCAGATCTCGTAACAGCGTACATAAAGAAAACTCCGTCGTGTCCGGCCGGTTATAGTTACAATATAAACGCGCTGGATGAAGACCCGACATGTAATTCAGGGATGAGCGGTCACACGCTGTCATAATTGCTATGGCAAGCGAAAAAAAGGGGCAAGGGATGAAACTCTTGTCCCTTTTTTTATTTAAAGGCGGTTGACAAATGATACAAATATAGTATCCTATATAGGTGAGGTTGTATGGATAATATTTCGCTGAACTTAGAGAACATAAGTTTCTGGACATTTCTGGCCGTTTATATCGGAGGTGTGATAACATCTGTCACACCTTGTGTATATCCTCTTGTGCCGATAATAGCCGCGGTCATAGGTTCAGGAAGGGAAAGGTCGAAACTAAAGAATTTTCTTCTTTCGGTCTCATATGTCATCGGTATGGCGGTGACATTTGCCGTTCTTGGTATGGTTGCCGCGCTTACCGGGCGACTCTTCGGACAGATACAGTCGAGCCCTGTCGCGCATATCGTTCTGGGCGCGGTCATTATTCTTTTTGCCCTGGCGCTTTTGGATGTTGTGCATCTGCCGGTTTTTTTTCTGACGAGGCTTGGTGCCGGGAAAGTGATAAAAGGGAATTCTCTTCTTTCTATATTTTTTATGGGTGCTGTATCCGGGCTTGTGGCGGCGCCCTGTACGACAGCCATTATTGGGGCCCTTCTGGCATATATCGCGTCTACGCAGAACGTCGTGATCGGGTTCTCGTTCCTGTTCGTTTTCGCTTTAGGGCTAGGTACGTTCCTTATATTAGTGGGGACATTCAGTGGCATCCTTGCTGCGATGCCGTCGTCGCCTAAATGGGTTAAGTTGATAGAAAAAGCCATGGGTGTTGCCATGATCGTTCTTGGTTGTTATTTTATTTTCAAGGCCGGACAGCTTGCGATTTGAAATGCATGGAACGGTTACGATTGGACCTTGCAAACAAAGGAGTCTGACATGCTGATCATTAAATATAACAGGTTTTTGGTGTGGGTTTTGTTTTTCCTTTCGCTGGCCTTAGGCGCTTGTTCCGGGGTAGAGGGGCAGAACGGGTCATCTTTGAGAACAGCTCCGGATTTTACTCTTGCCACGCTTGACGGGGGGCGTGTCGAGCTGGGGAATATTTTAAAGACAAAAAATGCGGTACTAGTCTTCTGGACGACATGGTGCCCCGCCTGCCGGAATGAAATACCGGAAGTCGAACGATACTACAAAAAGAACGGAGGGTCCGTGGCTGTAATTGGCATAAACATACAGGAGTCAAAAGCGAAAGTACGTCAATTCGTCGAAAAACAAGGCGTGTCATATCCCGTTGTTCTTGATGAACTGGGCAGCGTTTCGGATGCTTACGGGATAAGAGGGATACCTACGGTCGTAGCGGTGGACAAAGAGAAAAAGATATTGTATTACGGGCACAACATCATTGAGATGGAGAAGAAGGTTGATTTTAAATGAAACTGATAACCCGGAACACGGATTATGCCGTACGCGCGCTTGCCTGCATGGCGGTATCCAAAGAAAAGATATTTTCGGTGGAGGATTTTATTAGGCACCTTAAGGCGCCTCGTCCGTTCCTGAGAAAGATACTCCAGACTCTTACTAAAAAAGGTGTATTGCAGTCCTTTAGAGGAAAAGGCGGAGGGTTCTCTCTTGCCATAACTCCAGATAAGATAGTTCTTACGGATATCATGGAGATATTTCAAGGGCCTTTCAATCTTAATGAGCATGTCTTTAAAGGAAAGGGCTGCCCTGTGACGGATATTTGTGTGCTCAAAAAGAGACTCGATACCATTGAAAAAATGGTCAATGAAGAACTGCGGAAGATCAGTATCGCGGAATTGATCAGGTAGGAACGGGGAAATATATGTCTAAAAAACAAGTCTACATGGATAATAACGCTACAACGCCTCTTCATCCCGAGGTGAAAAAAGCGCTCAAAGAGGGAATGGATATATACGGCAATGCCTCGAGCTTTCACAGTTTTGGGAGGGCGGCGAAGAAATGCATAGAGGATTCCAGAAATGAGGTCGCTTCCTTTATAGGAGCTCATTCCGAGGAAATTGTGTTCGTGGGTAGCGGCACGGAGGCCAATAATACCGTGCTTAATATGTTCTCATGCCATTGCCCTGCATGTGCCGCGCGGGGTGGGAACGGTATAGAGATCGTTACATCGACCGTTGAGCACCCCTGCATATTGAGGGCTGCGGAGTGTCTTGTGGACAAAGGGACAAATGTCAAGTTTGTACGAGTGGATGCTCAGGGGAAGATCGATATGGAACATCTCGAGAGCATCATTTCCTCCAAGACCAGCCTGGTGTCTATAATGATGGCCAATAATGAGATGGGCACGATAATGGACATAAAGAATATCTCCCGTATCGCGCACGCTAAAGGCGCTCTTATGCATACTGACGCCGTACAGGCGGTGGGCAAGATACCCATTGACGTGATGGATCTTGAGGTAGATTTTTTAACTATGTCAGCTCATAAAATATACGGTCCGAAAGGAGTAGGCGCTCTTTACGTAAAAAGGGGTATGCCGTTTTGTCCCTTTATTCGGGGAGGGCATCAGGAAAGAGGGCGCCGGGCTGGTACGGAGAACACGCTCGGGATAATTGGTACTGGGCGGGCCATTGAGATGGCCAAAAAAGAAATGAACGAGGATGCCGTCAGATTAAAGTCACTTAAAGGACAGCTCAAAGAAGGCATACAGAAGAAGGTCCCTGACATACGCCTTAATGGCCATCCGACAGATTGTTTGCCGGGGACGCTCAACGTATCATTCCCCGGTGCTGAAGGCGAGTCGATATTGCTTTATCTTGACCTCGAAGGTGTGGCCGTCTCAACGGGGTCGGCCTGTGCTTCCGGTTCGCTGGACCCGTCGCACGTGCTTCTGGCGATGGGCCTTAGGGCGGAAGACGCGCATAGTTCGATCAGGTTCAGTCTTGGGAGGGAAAACACAGAAGAGGACGTGGAATACGTTCTCAAGGTGCTTCCTCCGGTCATAGAAAAAATAAGAAAAATGTCCACAGTATACGCGAGGGAAAAATGATGGATAAACCTTTATGGGTATATTCGGAAAAGGTGAAGGATCATTTTATCAACCCGCGGAATGTCCTTGGTGATAACGAAGATTTTGAATATGACGGCAAAGGGCTGGTGGGCAATATAAAATGCGGTGATGAGATGTTGTTCTACATCAAAGTGGACAGGGTAAAAAATACCATAGTTGATTGCAGATGGAAAACATATGGCTGCGCGAGCGCGATCGCGAGCACCTCGATCCTTTCGGAGAAGGTCAAAGGCATGCCTCTATCGGAAGCATACAAGCTTTCCCCGAAGGACATCGCCAAAGAGCTTGGGGGCCTTCCGGAGCACAAAATACACTGTTCTGTCCTGGGTGATAAGGCCCTGAGAGCGGCCATAAACGATTATTACCAGCGTAACGGTATGGTCGATAAGATCGAGAAAGAAGAAGCGAAGATAATATGCCAATGTATGAATGTTACCGATCATGAGATCGAGGACGCCGTACTTGAGGGGGCGAGGAGTTACATAGAGCTTCAGGAGAAAACGAAACTCGGAACGGTCTGCGGACAGTGCAAAGAGGCGGCGACGGAATTACTGGCGAAATATATCGAAAAACATTTCTCTAAGGGAAAGGAGAATCCATGAAAAAGTACAGGTGTGTTGTGTGCGGCTACATCTACGATCCAGAGGTCGGGGATCCGACCCAGAGCATAAAACCTGGGACAAAATTCGAAGACCTGCCGGAAGACTGGGTATGCCCCGAATGCGGTGCGGGGAAGGACCAATTCGAACCGGAGGAATGATAGACCGAAAGGAAATAGTGTGGAAAAGAATGCCCTTCATTTTATTTCATACGGCATGTATGTGGTCTCATCACGCCGGAATGACGGTACTTTTAACGCGCAGATCGCCAACAGCATTATGCAGGTGACGAATGACCCTGTTGCGTTGGCGATAAGCATCAACAAGAAGAACCTGACCTCGGAATTCATTGATGAAAGTTCTCTTTTCGGAGTTTCGGTCCTTGAAAAATCGGCCCCTTTAAAACTTATCGGTAAGTTCGGTTTTCGTTCCGGCCGTGCCGAGAATAAATTCAAGGATACAGAACATAAAGTATTGACATCCGGTTGTCCTGTTGTTCTTGATAACTCGCTTTGCTATCTGGGAGCGAAAGTCGTGAACAAAATGGACTGTGGGACTTACACTGTTTTTTTGGGTGAGGTGACGGAATCGGCCGTACTTAAACAAGGTGAGCCGATGACATACGAGTATTATCATGTGCAAAAATGCGGTGTCACCCCGAAAAGTGCGCCTACATACATAAGTTCCGAGAACCAGGTAAAAGTGTGCCCTCCATCGGCGCCCAAGTACAGATGTACGGTCTGTAACTATATCTACAACCCCGTTCTCGGTGATCCGGACGGTGGTATCGCTCCCGGTACACCCTTCGAGAGCATTCCCGATACCTGGGTTTGTCCGATATGTGGTGTCAGTAAAGATAAATTCGTGAAAGTGGAGGAATAGAATGAAGGCTATCGAGATCAAGAAGGGTATTTACTGGGTGGGCGGAATAGACTGGGACCTGAGGAATTTTCATGGGTATGTTACGCCGCAAGGTTCGACCTATAACGCTTATCTTATAATCGATGAGAAAGTCGCACTTGTCGACACGGTTAAGCATTATCTTTTTGAAGAGATGATGTCCAGGATCCGTTCCGTCATAGACCCGGCGAAGATAGATTACATTATTTCAAATCACGTCGAAATGGACCATTCCGGTTGTATCCCAAAGGTCGCTGAGATCGCGAAGAAAGCCGTTATAATAACTTCTCCGAACGGAGAAAAGGGACTTAAAAAACACTATGGCGATGGCTTGGATCTGAAGGTAGTAGATACCGGTTCTTCAATAAAACTTGGGAAAAGGAGCATTTCGTTCGTACTTATGCAGATGGTCCACTGGCCGGATTCCATGGCAAGTTATGTACCGGAGGAAAAACTTCTTCTTCCGAACGACGCGTTCGGCCAGCACATCGCTTCGGCGGAGCGGTATGACGACGAGATCGGCTGGGACATCGCACGAAGTGAGGCCGCAAAGTATTACGCGAACATCGTTCTACCTTACAGCAGACAGGTCGTTCAGGCACTAACGGCGGTGTCGGCGCTTGATATAGACATGATAGCGCCCAGCCACGGAGTTATCTGGAGGAAGTATCTCAAAGACATAGTTGAGAACTATAAGAAATGGGCGAACAACGAATGTGATAGGAAAGCGGTCATTGTTTATGACAGTATGTGGGGATCTACCGCGAAAGTGGCTTACGCGATATTGGACGCCTGTGAGACGGAAGGTATAAAGACCAGTGTAATAAACCTTAAGACCACTGACATATCCGCCGCTATGGCCGAAACGCTGGATGCCAGATATATTTTTGTCGGATCGCCGACGTTAAATAACGGCCTGATGCCGACGACCGCCGCGTTCCTGACTTACATGAAGGGCCTTGCACCAAGGAACAGGCAAGGGATGGCTTTCGGCTCATATGGTTGGGGAGGGCAAAGTGTGGACCAGGTCGAGGAAGTAATGAAAGCCTTGGGCTTTGGGATCTTCGAGAAGATCAAGGTCCAATATATTCCCGACGCGAGTGTATTGAAGGATATTACGGCAAAGGTGAGCGTTCTGTTGGATAAAGGATAGGAGGAAACATGGCAAAGAGCATCAAAGGATCTAAGACGGAAAAAAATCTTTTAGCGGCTTTCGCGGGAGAATCACAGGCCAGGAACAGGTATACCTATTTCGCGAGTACCGCCAAAAAAGCGGGATATGAACAGATATCCGCTATATTCCTTGAGACCGCCGAGAACGAAAAAGAACACGCGAAACGCTTCTTTAAGCTTCTCGAGGGCGGGGAAGTGGAGATACAGGCAACGTATCCCGCCGGAGTGATCAGCGATACCATGGCGAATTTAAAAGCCGCCGCTGACGGTGAAAAACTCGAGTGGGGGACCCTTTATAGGGAGGCTGCTGATACAGCGCGGCAGGAGGGGTTTCTTGAGGCTGCTATGGCTTTTGAGAACATAGCAAAAGTAGAGCAATTCCATGAGAAGCGCTATCGTAAACTCATGGATAACATCGCTAAGGACATGGTCTTTAAAAAGGTGTCCACTGTCAAATGGCATTGCCGGAATTGCGGTTACATCTATGAAGGGGCCGTTGCTCCCGATATCTGTCCGGCATGTCTTCACCCGATGGCGTACTATGAAGTCCTGGCAGAGAATATTTAGCTAAGGAGGAATGATGCCCAAAGAAGTAAAAGTATATGGTACGCCTACATGCCCGTTTTGTATAAGGGTCAAGCAGTTCCTTAAGGACAACAATGTGGTGTTTGAGGACATAGATCTTTCCGCAGACCCGTCGAAAGTCCAGGAGATGGTTGAAAGATCGGGCCAAATGGGTGTTCCGGTCATAGATATCGATGGCACGATCGTGGTCGGGTTCGATAAAGAGAAGATATCGGAGCTTCTTGGCATAAGTTAGCGCTAAGCGTAAAGCGCCAAGCGTTAAGTGCTCTATTCTTCTTGACTCTTAATAGTGGAGGCAATCATCGACAGAACATATGATCTCATCATCATCGGTGCCGGTCCCGCCGGCATTACCGCGAGTATATATGCCGCGCGGAAACGCATGGACTCCCTTGTCATTACCAAAGACATCGGTGGACAGACTGCGTGGACCGGGGACATCGAGAACTATGCCAGTTATCAGCTTATTACCGGCGCAGAGCTTACCAAAAAGTTCGAAGAGCATATGAAAAAATACGGCATCAACATCATGGAGAATGATGAGGTATCCAAAATAGTCAGCGATGGCGAAGGCATCACAGTCAAGACCGGCGGGGGTATCTATAAATGTAGGACCTTGATAGTCGCTTCAGGAAAACGTTCCCGGGAGCTTAATGTTCCGGGTGAAAAAGAATTTAAAAATAAAGGGGTCGCGTTCTGCGCTACCTGTGACGCGCCTTTTTTCGCGGGTAAGGATGTCGCGGTGGTCGGAGGAGGGAATTCCGCTCTGGACGCGGCTTTGGGGCTTGTGAAGATCGCCAGGCACACGTACATTATCAATATAACCGGAGAGATGGGCGGCGATGCCATAATGCGCGAGAAAGTGATGAATAACGAGAGTGTCACTGTCATGAACAATTCGACCGTGACCGCCATCAACGGTGCCAAATTCGTGGAATCGATAAATATAAACAGGCAAGGCAGAGAGGAGAAGATCCCTGTCCAGGGTATTTTTATTGAGATCGGTCTTATCCCGAATTCCGAATTTGAGAGCGAGATCAAAAAAAATGAGATCGGGGAAATAATCGTCAATTCGCGCAATGAGACGAATGTTCCCGGGATATTTGCGGCGGGGGATGTGACCAATATTCCGGACAAACAGATAATAATTGCCGCGGGAGAAGGCGCAAAAGCCGCGCTCGAAGCTTTTGCGTACCTTGTTAGGCGCAGGTGACGGCGGGGGCAATGGGACTGGAAAAACTTTTTAAAGATTATCGCGAAAAAAAGTCCGCGATACAAAAAAGATTACACGAGTTCGAGGCGGTCTGGTCCTTTCCCGAGAGAAAGATATTCAGCGAGCTTTGTTTCTGTATATGCACGCCCCAGTCGAACGCTGTTCAGTGTGATAAGGCCATTAAAACACTGGAAGAGAACGGGGACCTTTATAATGGCGGCCTTTCAGATATAAGAAAGGGGCTTAGAGCGGTAAGATTTCCCAATAATAAATCCCGGTATATCATTCAAGCGAGGGGGTTTTTTGCGAAAAACGGATCGTTCAGAATAAAGGAACTGGTGGATACCCGCAACATAAAAGAGACCCGCTTATGGTTCGCGAACAACGTAAAAGGTCTCGGTCTTAAGGAGGCCAGTCACTTTTTGAGGAATATAGGGTTTGGCAGTGATATTGCGATCCTTGATGTGCATATTTTAAGGAACATGAAAAAATATGGCGCTATAAAAGAAATACCGGCAAATCTTTCGCAAAAGGTATATGTCAGTATAGAGGAGCGTTTGCGCGCTTTTTCGGGAAAAGTGAAGATACCGATGGCAGAGCTCGATCTCCTTTTCTGGTCGTCGGCGACGGGGAAGATATTTAAGTGACTCGTGGCTCGTGACCCGTGCCTCGATATCGGGGGCGAGTCACGAGCGACGAGCGACGAGGCACAATGAATATTGTAACGGGCATATTGTATGAGTCTTATGTACTTTTTAAAGCGATGGCGCCGTATCTTCTCTTCGGTTTTTTTGTGGCCGGGATACTTCACGCGTTCTTTGAGGCTTCTACCATCGTCAGGCATCTAGGGAAGAACGATCTCATGTCGGTGGTCAAAGCGTCTCTTTTCGGGATACCGTTACCGTTATGTTCCTGTGGGGTCATTCCGGCGGCAATGATGCTTCGAAGAGAAGGCGCGTCGAGGGGTGCTGTTCTATCATTTCTTATATCGACACCTACGACCGGGGTTGATTCTTTTTTTGCCACTTATTCGCTTTTGGGACCTTTTTTTGCGGTTTATAGGATAATCGCATCATTTTTTGCCGGAATATTCTCGGGAATACTTGCCAATATCTGTGCAAAAGAAGAGAAAGTGTCACCGGATGTGGCGAAGACCGAGTGCAGGTTCTGTTGCGAGACCGAACGTCACGCGCATTCCGTCAAAGAGAGGGTAAAGATCATATTTACTTATGCCTTCGGAGAGTTGATAGAGGATGTGGGAAAGTGGCTCGTTGCGGGTATTTTTGTAGGCGGGGCGATATCGTTCCTGGTGCCCACGGAATTGCTTCGCAGTTACGCCGGTCATGGATGGGAGGCTATGATAGTAATGTTGATAATCGGTATCCCTATGTATGTATGCGCTACGGGATCTATCCCTATCGCGGCGGCGCTCCTGATGAAAGGTATGAATCCCGGTGCGGCGTTCGTTTTTCTTGTAGCCGGACCAGCTACTAACGCTGTCGGCATGACCGTGATAGGTGAGACGCTTGGAAAGAGAACTCTCTATATTTATCTTTTTTCCATCAGTTTTTGCAGCCTGCTTTTTGGATGGCTGCTTGACAAACTTTGGGGGATGTTGGGTATTGAAATATCAAACCAGGTAATGTTACATCACAACATCATTCCTAATTGGCTTACGGTAATGTCATCCGTTATACTTTTGCTGCTCATATTATTTAACATGTTAATAAAGCCTATGTTCCGGAGGGCAGAGTGAAACGGAAGTTCTTTATTGCGGTCGTCTCTATCGCGGTCTTCCTCGGCGCTTGTGCTTTGGGACACGCGAAATATGCGGATCTGGCCGGAGCGTGGTACACGGCTTCTCCAGAGGCTCTACGGGCTGAATTGGAGGGATATCTTAACGACGCTCAAGTGCCTGATCTCGGCGGAGAAGCTATAGGGTTCATTTCCCCGCACGCCGGTTTCCGTTTTTCCGGGCCTGTGGCCGCGTATACCTACAAAGCCGCGGCTTTGTCATCCCCGGACACGGTCATTGTGATAGGGTTTTCTCATAAGGGAATGTTCCCGGGGATATCGGTTTTTACGGAAGAAAAATATACTACGCCGATGGGAGATATTTTTACTGATCTCGAGCTGTCTGGAAATATTATCGCGCGGGACGCGCGCATAAAAAATTTCCCACTTGCGTTCCAGTCGGAACAGTCGATCGAGATGCAGCTTCCGTTCATACAGGCCGCGATGAAAAATACTCCTAAGGTCGTTATGATATCGATAGGTGATTCAAGCTTTGAGAACGCCGAAATATTAGCGAACGCGCTTTATGAGGCCTTAAAAGACAGGAAGAAATTCGTTATAATAGGTTCCACTGACATGTGCCATTATTTGCCTTATGAGACGGCGAAAGCGAGAGATCTGATGACCATCGAGGCGGTAAAAAAATTCGATCCCACGCTTTTATATGAGACCAGCAAAAAGAACAGGCATGAGCTAATGTGCGGGTTTGGCGCCGTATGCGCGACGATGATGACCGCGAAAAAACTTGGTGCCGACAAAGTCGTTGTTCTCGATTCCGCCAACTCGGGGGACACAAGCGGGATGAAAGACAAAGTCGTCGGATACCTGAGTGCCGCGTTCGTGAAAAGTGGTGTCATACAGAAGGAGGAAACCGGCATGTTCACATCCGAGCAGAAAAAGACACTCTTGAAAATAGCTAGAGATTCGATCATCCACTATCTTAGGACCGGTCAACGCCTTACTGTCAGTGCCAGTGATGAGGCTTTGAAACAGGATATGGGGGCATTTGTGACGCTCCATGAGAGGGGCCGTCTGAGAGGGTGTATAGGGCATATGACGGCCGCTCAGCCTCTTTACCTTACTGTCAGGGACATGGCGATAGCCGCGGCGACTGAAGACCCGCGTTTTCCCGCGGTGACCCTTGGCGAAATGGACAATATCGACATAGAGATATCCGCGCTGTCGCCCATGGAAAAGATCGATGACTATAAACAGATAGAGATGGGAAAACATGGGGTCATGGTCCGCAGTGGCTGGAATAGCGGAGTTTATCTGCCGCAGGTAGCTACCGAGACCGGCTGGGGCCTGGAAGAGTTCATGAACAGCCTTTGCTCCAGTAAAGCCGGCATGCCGGCCGATTCCTGGAAAAAAGGAGCTTGCGACATCTATGTTTTCACTGCCTCGGTATTCGGGGAGAAGGATCATGAGTAGGTTTTATGTTCCTCCAGAGAATGTTGATGAGAGGAACGACAGGATACATGTTGGAAGAGATGAGGCGCACCATATTATCGATGTGATGCGCCTGAAAGAAGGCGACATGGCCGTTGTGTTCGACGGTACCGGGAGCCAGTATACCGGTTATATCGAAAAGCTCGATCCAAAAGGCATGTCACTTGTCATTCATATCATTAAGACGGAAAAACCCGATCAGGAGAAGAGACCTACCGTATATCTTGCGCAGGCTGTTCCTAAAAAAGACAAGATGGATTATATCGTCGAAAAAGCCACGGAACTCGGAGTGAACTTCATTTTTCCGATGATCACGGAAAGGACCATTGTGAGGCCGGACAGAGCATCATCTCTGAAGAAAGAGAGCCGTTGGAAGATGATAGTGAAAGAAGCCGCTAAACAATGCGGGAGGATGGATATCCCTGTTGTCGGGGATATCGCGTCTTTTGAGGAGTTCGTAGCGTCCTTTGATAAATATGATATTGTGCTTCTTGCCTATTTGGGAGAAGGAACAATGCCTCTAAAAAAAGTTTTGAGCGGTTTTACGTCAGGGAAAATACTTGTTCTTATAGGGCCTGAAGGCGATTTTACGCCTGGAGAGATAGATATGGCTCGTAAAAATAACGTCAGGTTTATTTCGTTAGGGAAAAATGTCCTGAAGAGCGATACAGCGGGTTTATTTGTTCTGTCAGCCCTCGGATATGAATTCTCAAGTCGGGAATGATCCATGAAAGAGATAACATTTGCCATAAAAATTCTTGGTTGCAAGGTTAATCAATACGAATCTCAGATAATACGTGAAAATCTGACGAGGTTCGGATACCGAGAGACCGAGGAAACGAAGGCAGATGTCGTAATAATAAATTCATGCACCGTAACAGGCGAGGCAGACCGCAAAACACGGAAGCTCATAAAAAGTATCAAAAAGAACAATCCTGGGACCAGAGTGATCGTTACAGGATGTTATGCCGTAAGCGATGACGATATCGCCAGGCTTTATTCCATGCGTGAGATCTTCCGTGTCGTGCCTAACAGCATCAAAACGGATATTCCTCTGATATTGAACTCTTTGTATGGCGTGGGTCCCGCGGCACATGGTGGTATCTATGATAATATTTCCGGTTTTGATTCCCACACAAGAGCTTTTGTGAAAATTCAGGATGGTTGTGACCAGTCGTGTTCTTATTGCAAGGTCACGCTTGTAAGAGGCCCTTCCCGGAGCAGAGAAAGGTCAGAGATACTGGAAGAAGTGGAACGCCTCATTAATGCCGGCTACAGGGAAGTAGTAATGACCGGTATTTGTCTCGGTGCGTGGAAAGGGAAGTGTAACGAGGACCTTGCGGGCCTTTTGAAGGGGATCGAAGATATTAGAGGTGATTTTCGAATACGCTTAAGCTCTCTGGAGCCGAATTATATTAGCAGCGAGCTTCTGGAGGTCATATCCGGTTCAAAACGGATATGCAAACATTTACATATCCCGCTCCAAAGTGGGTCCGACCGCGTACTCGCGCTAATGAAACGGAGATATAACACGCGACAATTCCGGGATCTTGTACGGCGGGTCCGATCGTTAATGCCGATGGCAGGCATAACTATGGATGTTATTGCCGGTTTCCCCGGGGAAGAAGAGAAAGATATCGACCTGACGGTATCATTTTTGAAGGAGATAGCCCCGTCGAGGCTCCATATTTTTAAGTATAGCGACCGTGCTGGAACGCTCGCGTCCGAAATGGGTAAGAAGGTCTCTCCTGGAACAGCGAAGGAGAGGGTGGAACGGCTGATAAGCCTTGGCAGAGAACTCCAGTCAGAGTTTGCTAAAAAGTTTATCGCACGCGACGTGGATGTACTTGTCGAGGGTGGTCCCGAAGGGCATTTTGTGTCTGGATACACATCGGAGTATATCAGGGTAAAAATTTCCGGTTTTGCGGGAAAAGAGAACTGTGTGATCCGCGTTCGTCCTGAGAAGTTTGATAAGAAAAATTCGTGTTTGATAGCGCTGCTTGACAAAGAACGTTAGTTTATGATAAGCTGAGTTACCTGCCTAACGCACATAATTAGCGCAATTTGACTTTTAATTGTTATGTGATATACTTCAATTTTATTAAAGGGGGTATTTTGTCTTCCTATTTGAACTCCATAAGCTGGTCGGATGTGGTCTTCGCAACGATAGTGCTTGTAACTGTTTTTAATGGATTTCGTGCCGGTGTGGGGGTCCAGATACTTTCTCTTGCCTTGTGGATAGCCGCCGCTTATGCCGCCATCGGTTATTATCCGTTTATCGCTTCAAAGATATCCGGGTTCGGTATGGATGAATGGACAAAAGCCATTTCTTTCTTTGTCATATGCGCGGCGTCGGTCTTGATCTTACGGATGGTGAGTCTTATCTTTAAAACCGAGAACGCGCCGTCCCTGGCGCCGATCGAGAGGCTGGGGGGCGTTGTTATCGCTTCATTAAGGGCATGCATTCTTGTCGGCATCATAGGCATACAGCTTCTTCTTGTGCCGATCGATACCGTGCGAAGTGTTGTCAGAGAAGAGTCCAAGACAGGCATGTTCTTTGTCCGATTCGATACTTCGATATATTATTGGATAAACGAACGCCTGGGGTTGGCGGGTCAAAATGTTAATTCCAAGGTAGCGAAGGACCTTTTTATCGCAGGTAAAGGTCCTGTTGGGTTGGAATGATCTTTCAGCAAGGATGGTGTCGTGAAACTTCGTGAGTTTTATTTGCGCGCGGTTAAGAAAGCCATGAAGGATGATCCGCGGCCTTTAAGTGTTGTCAGGAAGGATCTTTCCGCCGCGAAAAAAGCCCGCAAGGCCCTACGTGGCGCGGAGAAGTCCGCGTTTGACGCCGACAGTCTCAGCAATCCATACGCGGATTCTAGAATACTTTACGGTACCGGAAATGAAGAGATAAGGACAGTTCTTGTGGGGATCGATATTGATGTCCAGGAAATACTTCTCGCGGATCGTTTGAGGGAAAAAGGCCAAAAGATAGATCTTATAATCGCTCACCATCCTTCAGGGAGGGCTTTTGCAGGCCTTGATAAGGTCATGCCGCTCCAGTCCGGCATCTGGGAGACACTTGGGTTAGAAAAGTCCATCGCTCATGGTGTGATGAAAGAACGCATGGAAGAGGTGGCGAGGGACATTTCCTCAAGGAACCATATGCGGGCCGTTGATGCCGCGAGACTTCTGGGTATACCGTTCATGTGCCTTCATACGGCGGGCGATAATTGTGTAAATACTTATCTTCAGGGACGTTTTGATAAAGAACGCCCCGCGAAACTCAAGGACATAATGAACATCCTGAAAAGCATACCCGAATATAAATACGCCATGAAGACCGGGAGCGGGCCTTATATACTTGTCGGTGAGGAAAAAAGCGACACGGGAAAGATACTTGTAGATATGACCGGCGGGACGAACGGCCCTGACAGGGTTTTCAGCCGCCTCTCGCAATCCGGGGTCAAAACGATCGTGGGAATGCATATAAGGGATTCGGGTTTTAAAACCGTTAAAAGCGAGTTCATGAATTATGTGGTGGCAGGGCACATTTCCAGCGATACGCTCGGGCTTAATCTTCTTTTTGACGCTATAGACCCGCGCGGAACACTGGAATTTATCGAATGTTCAGGATTCAAACGTTTTAGAAGATGACCATGGGAAAAATACCCGAGAGCACGATAGACCAGATACTTGAAAGGCTCGATATCGTCGAGATCGTGTCGGAGTATGTGCATCTGAGAAAAGCCGGGCGCAGCTTTAAAGCGTGCTGTCCATTCCATAATGAGAAGACGCCGTCATTCGTGGTTTCGCCGGACAAGCAGATATTCCATTGTTTTGGCTGCGGGGCCGGCGGCAACGCGATAGGGTTTCTGATGAAGCATGAGAACCTGACATTCCCCGAAGCCGCGGCGAGACTTGCCGATAAAGCGGGTGTCGAACTTCCCCGGAACGATAATGGTAATCCCGAAGAAGTTTCGCTTACAAAGCGTATCTATGAGGTGAACAATACCGCCGCTCTTTTCTTTCAGAATCATCTTCACGGTGAAAAAGGGAAAAAAGCCCTGGAATATCTTAAAACGAGGGGGCTGAAAGCCGACACATTAAGTGCTTTCAGGATCGGTTACGCGCCGCCCGAATGGGAAAGTCTGCGGAAATATTTCGCGGCCAGGAATGTGTCAATGGACCTCCTGCGGACAGCCGGGCTGACCGTCCAAAGCAACAAAGGCAAGGAAGATTACGACCGGTTCCGCGACAGGATAATCTTTCCGATATTCAATGAAAAAGGTGATATTGCCGGGTTCGGTGGCAGGGTAATGGATGATTCGACCCCGAAGTACATAAATTCCCCCGAGACGCCAGTTTACAACAAAAGCGGTGTGTTGTACGGCCTGAGCCTAAGTAAAAGATCCATTCGGGATAAAGGCTATGTACTTATCACCGAAGGCTATATGGATGTCGTCATCCCGTATCAACACGGTGTTACGAACGTCGTGGCCGCGTCCGGAACGGCGTTTACGCCGCGCCAGGCGCGCATTCTTAGAAAATATACAGACACCGCTGTTATCATCTTTGACGCGGACCAGGCTGGTGAATCCGCGAGCCTTAGAGGTCTGGACATCCTTCTTGAGAACGATACGCGTGTGCGGATAGCGACATTGGACACAGGCGAAGACCCCGACAGCTTTGTGCGGAAATACGGTGCAGAAAAGTTCGGAGAGTCGGTCGATAACGCGAAGGATATTTTTGATTATAAATTGGGCCTTCTTATCAGAAAGTACAAGGGGACGAGCGCTAAGGACAAAGCGAGCATTGTGAGCGATATCCTGCCTACCATAGCGAAAGTGAGTAATGCGGTCATTAAAGCTACATATTTGAGAAACCTTGCAAAAAAAATAGACGTGGATGAGAGAGTGTTGAAAGATGAACTGGATAAAGTTTCGGCAGATCGCTCCTATAAATTCGATGCCGAGATAAAAGTGGCCGCGCAGACCGGGTCGGAGTGTTCGAACAGCGAGCTTCATCTTCTAGGGCTTATCATTTCCGACAAAAAGGCTTATGAAAAAATTCGGACGGGGATCGAAGGGGACATGTTCAGGGACGCGAACATGAGGAAGGCCGTGAGTGCCGTGGAAGAATGCTATAAGAGCGCGGACACTATCAATCCTGGGCAACTCCTGAACAGGTTGGAAGGGGATGAAGAGGTGAAAAAGGCCGTTATACAGGCGCTTATGAAGGCCGAAATAACCGAGGACAAAGATAAAGCGGTCAGTGACTGTATTACGTATATTCGCCGGGTCAAACGGGAAAATGAACTGAAGTTTTTGTCGTCGCAGCTTAAAGCCGCGCAGGCGGCGTGCGACGATTCGGAAATGAGGAAACTATTACTCAGGATCAACGATATACACAAAATGAAAGTCGCTTAAGGGGATACGCATGCCGAAAAAAAAGATAAAACGGGAAGAACCCGAAGACGAAAAAGACGAGAACCAGACGGACGCCTTCGATAACGACGATGAAGGCACGGAAAAGAAAAAGCGTTCGGCTGTCGTCAGGGAGCTTATAAGGGCAGGCAAGGACAAGGGGTATTTGAGCTGTGACGAGTTCAACAGCATACTTCCCGAGGGGATGGTCTCTTCCGAAGAGATAGACGATGTTATTAATACCCTCGAAAGCGAGGATATCCGGATAGTCGAGTCGGAAGAAGAGGTCGACAGGGTCCCTTTCGTCGTGAAAGAGAAACGGAAAAGTTCCGAGTCGCGCAAGTTCGTTCAGATAGACGATCCCGTGAAGATGTACCTTAAGCAAATGGGGCAGATATCGCTTCTTAGCCGCAACGAAGAACTTGAGCTCGCCAAACGCATAAAGAGCAAGGAAAAAGAGTTCAAGACGATAATATTCGGCATCAAACTGGGCCGTGACAATATCATCCGGGCCATTGAGGACGCCCTGGAAAATGAATATAACCTTGACGATGTCCTTGATATCGACCCGGGAGAGGATGTCGAGAAACTGGTAAAAAAGAAACAGAAACTGATATCGCGGATCAAGATAACCAAGAATGCGGACCGCATAGTCGAACTTCTTCACACCCTGAAGATCGCTATATCCCTTACCGAAAAGACCGCCGACATTCTCCTTGATATCATGAAGGAGATAAAACCGTTATACAACCAGCTCCAGAAACTTGAAAAAGAGACCAAGAGCATAAAAAAAGTAAAGGTTTTAAGGAGCCAGCTGAACGGAAAGGCGCGAAAGATCGGGAAACCGGTCAGCCAGATCGTCGACGATATTAACAACGTCAAGAACATCGAACACGAATATACACAGGCGAAGAAAGAACTGGTAGCGGCGAACCTCCGCCTTGTGGTAAGCATCGCGAAAAAGTATACGAATAGAGGGCTTTCTTTCCTGGACCTTATCCAGGAGGGGAACATGGGGCTCATGAAAGCGGTGGATAAATTCGAATATGAGAGGGGCTATAAATTCAGCACTTACGCGACCTGGTGGATACGACAGGCGATAACCCGCTCCATAGCGGACCAGTCGCGGACGATAAGGATACCAGTGCACATGACCGAGACGATAAACAAGCTTGTTCGTATTTCCCGGTCGCTGGTGCAGAAGAAAGGGCGGGAACCTTCCCCCGAGGAGATCGCGTCCGAGATGGAGATCCCCGTAGAGAAAATACGGGGAATAATAAAGATCGCCCAGCATCCTATTTCTCTGGAAACCCCTATTGGAGACGAAGGTGACACCAGCTTTGGGGATTTTATTGAGGACAAGAGTGCCGTTTCCCCGGCGACCGCGACCGCGTACGCGATGCTGAAGGAGCAGATGGACGAGGTCCTGGCGACTTTGACCGAGCGCGAGCGTAAAGTGCTTACACTCAGGTTCGGGATCGGTGACGGTTGCCCGCGGACCCTGGAGGAAGTCGGGAAGATATTTAATGTAACCAGGGAAAGGGTCCGCCAGATAGAAGCCAAAGCTCTTAAAAAATTGCGGCATCCTATCAGGGCCAAGAAACTTAAAAATTTCCTCGATATGGGGTTTGCCGAATAGCGCTCGTGTTTTATTTTTTTATCGGAAAGGAGAGACATGAAGGAAATACAGATCGAGCTTTTCATTCCCGGAGAACTTAAGAACGAGCCCATAATTTGCGATATGATAAAAAATTACAAGATAAATCTTAAAATCATAGAGGCGTCCTTCTCTTCTGAAAGCGGATGGGCCATACTTGAGTTGAGCGGCGATGGAAAAGAAATAGATACCGTGCTATCTCATCTCCGGCAGAAAGGGATCAGCGTGGAGATCCGCTAAGGGGTCTACCGAGTCCGTTGCCCGTTCGCGCAATTGTTCCTATCATTATGAAGATCGTTCGTTTTGTCCATGAAAATGCGGAATACTATGGGGTGCTCGAAGGGGACACGATAAACTTGTCTTCCACCAAAAGCGTCCCAGGAACGTTGAAACTCGCGGAAGTTTCTCTTTTGCCTCCTGTTAAACCGTCGAAGATCGTCTGCGTGGGGCTGAATTATAAGGACCATGCGAAGGAATTGGGGATGGCCCTTCCCCGCACGCCTGTCATTTTCATAAAACCTTCTACCTCGGTCATCGGTCCGGAAGAAGATATAGTCTATCCGGCGGTATCTTCAAGAGTGGACTATGAGGCGGAACTGGCGGTCGTGATGAAAGACACGACGCGGAACATATCTGCCGGGGAAGCGGCGGACCATATAGCCGGTTATACGTGTATTAACGATGTGACCGCCCGGGACATCCAGAAAGAGGATATCCAGTGGACGAGGTCAAAATCTTTCGATACGTTCGCCCCGTTAGGGCCGTGGATAGAGACAGAACTTGATCCTTCTCGATTGGAGATATCTTCTTATGTCAACGGTGAGCGTAAACAGCATTCAAGCACATCGTTATTTGTTTTTGATGTTCCGGCACTGGTAAGTTTTATTTCAGGCATTATGACGCTTCTTCCGGGGGACGTTATCGCGACCGGGACGCCTCCGAACGTGGGGCCTCTTGCGCCCGGTGATGAAGTGGTAGTAGAGATAGAAGGCATAGGAAGGCTCCGGAACTTTGTTAAAGCTCAATGGTGAGGAGTAGAGACAGATAATATGAGAATAGTTGTCCAGAGAGTGAATGAGGCGTCGGTAAGTGTTGACGGCCGCAGGATAGCCGAAATAGGCAAAGGGATGCTTCTTTTTGTTGGTATCGGTAAGGGAGATACGCGGGAAACCATTCAAACTATGGCGGGCAAAATAGTTCGCTTGCGGGTGTTTGAGGACGCGCAGGGCAAAATGAACCTTGATATCAGACAGGCGGCGGGAGAGATATTAAGTGTTTCTCAGTTCACCCTTTACGGGAACACGGAAAAAGGGAACCGGCCGGGGTTTGACGACGCGGCCGAGCCGGGGACGGCAAATGTCCTTTGGGAAGAATTCAATAAAGCCGTTGTGGCGGAGAACGTTGTCGTTAAAAAAGGCGAGTTCAAGGCGTCGATGATGGTTAGCCTTGTAAATGACGGCCCCGTTACATTTTTTATTGATTCCCGGAAAAATTGATGTAATATATCCCAATGATGCAAACGAAAAGATATTCCATAAAATATGTGATCGTGCTTTGTTCGGTAATTGCGGCTATAGTTGGTCTTTGGGTGACGGACCTTGTGGCCCAGGGCCCGTCGTCGGACGGTTCGGGTGAGCTTCTGGGTATGGGGCTTCCGCTGGGAGCGGCGCCGAAAGACGCGCAAACGGAGATATGTCCGCAGGGAGCATATAATATCGCTCTGTTTCTCCAGGCTTGGAAGAAAGAGGAATATAAGATAATGTATGATCTCATAGACGACGCGAGTAAGACCGATTACCCCTATGAAAAGGCCCTTTTCGACTTCAGACTGATGGAATATAAAGATTATACCATCAGTTCCATACGCCAAAAAGGCGAGGATTTTGAGTTCATTTTGAGCTATGGCGACTGGGAACTGGGGACCAAAGAAACAAAGAAACTTATCGTGAATGGCAAGACCTGCAAGATAAAAATGGCGACCAAGAACTCACCGTTCAAAAATTCCGCAGAGAATTTTTTCTGATCCAAATTTTCGTTAATGATATTATCACATCTATATCGCATCGCTAAAACCCTTCCTTTGTCATCCTGAGCGAAGCGAAGGATCTTTCTAAGTTTAGATCTTTCACCCCTTCGGGGTTCAAGATCAATTCGCACTATGATTTACAAACACCAAAATCATGTGCTCATTGAGATTCTTCGGCCCGCGGCCTCAGAATGGCACCGTTATTTCTCGAATAAGGGATAAAATCAAACAATAGCCTTACCGTGATTAATTTTTTAAAATACTTGACAAGTAAAAATACTTGCTATATACTTGCTAAATCAGAAGGAGGGAAGAGATGGATACGAGGATGAGGAATCAGTTCAGGTTCTACGCGACGGTGTCGGACAGGGGCCAGATATTCATACCGAAGCCTCTGCAGAACTATTTCGGCATCCGAAGAAGGGACAAGGTCGCGTTCGTAGTGGAGGACACGGGGAAGGTCGTGTTCGTTAAAAAAGAAGGGAGGGCATAATGGAGGAGAAAAAGCATCTTCAAAGATGCGAGCTCAACGGCTCGCTATACGGCAAAAAAAGAACGACGGATAAGAAGGGAAGCGCACCATATAACGGTGTGAACAAGGGTGACCTGATGAAAATATATAATAAGTTCTATAAGAACCAGGTCGCCGCTCTGTATAGGGCAATACACCACGATAGATAAACCCTGATATCATCAGAGCACTCGTACTGGGCTCGAATGCTGGACAGGACCGTGCATAAGCGCGTTATGGTCTGTGCTGGGCAAGTTTCTTCCGATCCTTCGTTTTGAGAACCTTTCCGTGCGCTATATTCCCAATTTTTACTTGAAAATTTATCCGATTGTTTGTATCCTATTACGGATTCTATACTTTGATATTATGGGACCGTGGTTGATGGTTTTGTTGAACATAACGTTATAGGAGGCGTCATGTCAGAGATAAAACGTATCGGTGTCATAACTTCCGGCGGTGATTGCGGCGGACTTAACGCTGTCGTGAAAGGTACCGCCTGTATGGCGAATAATCTGGGAATATCATGTTTTGTTATCCCGAACGGATATGCCGGGCTTTACAATCTGATCGATTTTGATAGACTTACGGAGCTTACGCCGATGCGTGTGAACTCTGTCAGCGCCGCACTGGCCGGGTCGGAGGCAGGCCACTCACGCGTGAAAATAAAGAAAATAAAGGACGAGAATAAATACCAGCGCATCAAGGATGGACTCAAAAAGTTCAAGATCGACGCTCTTGTTATCAGCGGCGGTGACGATACCGGCAGCGTGGTCGTAGATCTTTTGAAACAGGGGATACCATGCATACATGTCCCGAAAACGATGGATCTGGACCTTCAGACCTACTCCGTCGGAGGCGACTCTACCATAAACAGGATCGCGTCTTTCGTGCATGAATTGGAGACCACGGGTCGCACGCATAATCGTATCATCGCTATAGAGGTTTTTGGACGCTACGCGGGGCATACCGCTTTTCGTGGAGGGATAGCGGCTGACGCCGACGCTATTCTTATACCGGAGATCCCGGTCGATTTTGACATCTTGTACTCTCATCTTAAAAAGAAATTCATGGCTGAAGTGAAGTCAAGCGATGTATACGCGGGAACATATTCAGTAGTGGTCGCGGAAGGACTGAAAAACGCTTCAGGAAGTGAGATCACGGACGACAGTGCCGGTGTCGACGCTTTTGGCCATAAAAAGCTCGCGGGAGCCGCTAAATATGTGTGCCAGGAGATAACAAAAAGGCTCACGGCGGACCCGGAGATCGAAAAATTCATGAAAGAAGCCCACATGTATGTGGAAAATATCTATACCATTCCCGAGGCAAGGCCGGTAACTCCCGGTCACCTTGTGCGCGCGGGACATAGTTCTGCGTATGACGTGAATTTCGGTAAAGAGGCCGGTGCCGCGGCGGTTATACTTCTTAAACAAGGGACTAGTGGCGTTACGATCGTTAACGTTTCAGGGAAGGAAATACGCTATATGCCGACCGAAAAGGCCATTGAACAGCGCCATGTGGACCTGGATCAGGTGGCTTTACATGAAGCCATGGGGGTTTGCTTTGGGCGAGAACCGCAAAAAGTATCGCCTTCGTTCAAGAAGTTGGAAAAGTCACCAGAAAGGTATATGTAGTTCAAAAGAACTGGCACGGTGAAGTACACGTCGGGGTAAGAGTGGGGAGTTAATGCCCTTGGAATTGTGGTCATATAGATGACCGGGATCAGTGCTTATGAGAAAAGGATCCCACTATTGGCGTAGAAATATTGATGTTTTTAGGGTTTTCCGCGCCAAAACCCGTTTTTCATGTCTATTTTTACCCCATTTTCCTTGCAAATTTTTTGAACGCTATGCTATAATACGCACTCAAAAGAACTGGATCAAGGTGGGGGCATAGCTCAATTGGTTAGAGCAACTGACTCATAATCAGTAGGTTCCTGGTTCAAGTCCATGTGCCCCCACCATAAAATCTGGGCCTGCGGGCTGCCTTCTGTTGTAGGGCGGCACCCTTCGGCCCCTCCGGGCTGCTGGGGATCGCAGCCAGATTTTTTTGAGGGAAAACCAATGGTTTTCCCTCAACGTCAGCCTATGGCTGACTGCTCCCTTTCCTTTATTGGAAAGGTGAAGTGGGTATATTGAAAGTAATAATAGGCTTACGAGGGCGCATAGCTCAGCTGGTTAGAGCGCATGCCTCACATGCATGAGGTCGGAGGTTCAAGTCCCCCTGCGCCCACCATCCTTCGCCTACCAATAAAATGGGCTTATCTGGCTACGGCTGGCGAGCCAGAGATATGGAAAAGGCGAAGGCGGACTGAGCAAGCGAGGATCGGTAATTGGAATAATAGATTTGGATTCTCGATTATCTGTAAAGAGTTACAACCGCGATCAAGGGAAGTCATTATGGCTGATAAGATCGATCTGAGAACCGAGATACATAAACTTGTGACACTTCAGGAAATAGATTCAGAGCTGTTCGATCTTGCCGCGGAAAAGGGATCATTCCTGCCAAAAATCCAGGAAAGAGACGCAATTCTGGAACAGGAAAGGGCCGGGATCAAAACGGCCGAGCAAAAACTCAAAGAGCTTCAGGCGTCCAAAAAAGACAGGGACAATGATCTTGCTTCCGCAGAGGAAAAGATAATAAAACATGAGGGTGAGCTGGCTAAGATCAAGACCAATAAAGAATATACAGCCATGCTGGAGCAGATAAAAAGCCTAAGAGCCGATGTTTCCATGCTTGAGGAAAAGATACTTTCCATACTCGATGAGATCGATACCGCCGCCTGTGTTCTTGGAACAGAGAAAGGTCGTTTTGAAACGGAACAAAAGAAAATAGATAAAGAGAAAGAGGAAATAAAATCGGAAGAAAGAAAAGTGGACGGCCGTATAAATGAATTACGGACGAAACGCCTGGACCTTGTGAAGAGTATAGACGCGAGCTTGATGAAACGATATGATAAGATCCTTCAAAATCGAGGCAAACACGCTGTTTCAAAGGTCAACGGTGAGTTTTGCGGCATATGTAATATGAGGCTGAGGCCACAGGTCATAAATGAGGTCAAGATGTTCAAAGACGTCATAACCTGTGAGAGCTGCTCAAGGATCCTGTATGTCGAACAGTGATCCTTTCTCCATAACCCTTTCAAATAATTATACCCGTGAGTAAAAAGATCAAGTCATTGACGATATTTTCGGACGGCGGTTCCAGGGGGAACCCCGGTCCTGCGGGGATAGGGGCGGTCCTTTATGATGAAGAGGGGAAGGCCGTCTCCCAGGTATCAAAATATATCGGTATCGCGACAAATAACGAGGCTGAGTATTTGGCGGCGATATACGGGTTCCTCGAAGCGGTCCATATGAAGGCCCATAAGGTGGTCATTAATCTTGACAGCCAGCTTGTTGCCAGGCAGCTTAAGGGAGAGTACAAGGTAAAAGACAGGGACCTTAAAAAATTTTTCGATCTCGCCTTGAATATTCTGAAAGAATTTGATACAGTTGAAATAAGGGAAATACCGCGTGAAGGAAATAAAGAAGCCGACAGGTTGGTAAATAAGGCCATCAACCTTGAAGGACCACTTGTTTAGGCGTTAAGACGTTCTTTTTCAGGTTCATCAGAGCGGATCGGGCAGTCGCCCTCTTAACGGAGGGAGGAAAGTCCGGGCTCCACATAACAGCGCAGCGGGTAACGCCCGCCCACCGTAAGGTGAGGATCAGAGCCACAGAGACGAGTCTTCCGTCAATCTCGAGCGCGTCGAGGGATTGACGGAAGGGTGAAACGAGGCAATCTCTGCGCGGAGCAAGGCCAAATAGGGAAGGAACCAGGAAGGTCCGGTATAACCATGCGGACCGACTGGTATGGGGTAGTTAGCTCCGTTACAACTTCCGGGTAGGCCGCAGGAGCCGGTCAGTAATGGTCGGCCCAGATGGATGGCTGCTACCGCCTTTGGCGGAACAGAACCCGGCTTATAGATCCGTTTTGATGACCCTGAACCTTTCATACAAGCACAAACAGTGCACTCTCTCCCAAATTGACACATGAGTTCCGCACTTATGGTATACTTAACACCATGATGCCGTTACGTGATCCCTTTAATCGTATTCCTGAACATCTACTCGGTGAGTTCATCGCGGGGCAGATAACGTTGACCAAAAGCAGGGTCAGGCTTTTTTGCGCGCTTTCAGTCGGATTATACGTACTGGGAACGGTCATGTATTATCTGTTAGCGTTCGTCCCCGTACCTTTAAAACCCGAGGAAATGCCCTTATGGGGTTTTTTTATCTTTGGAGCGATAGCCATATTGGTCCTGATAAAGAAAGCGAAGACCATTCGGATGGTGCGGTTCCATGCGTATTTGCTTACTCTGCTTTTCCTGGCGATAATAACGAAACTTTGCGTGATCTATGACATCACGCCGGATACCGTCGTTACGATCTTTATTTTTGTGCTTTTTCTTGTGGCGTTTACTATACCATGGACTTTAAAGGGGATAGCTTTCATAGCGCTATTGGACCTGGCCGTGTATACGGGTCTTTTTAAGCATGTGCACGAGGTGAACGCGTTCCCGTTCGATGCGCCTCTTTACGTGGACGGCGTAGTATTTATCTTTATGGCTTTTTCTCTTTGCTTTGTCATCCGGGGCAAGGACATCCGGCGGGACGTCGAGAACTTTCTTTTTCTGAAGGAGATAGAAGAGAAAAACAGGCAAATGCGGGCCGAGCTGGAACTCGCGACCAAAGTACACAAAACGCTTATACCCCGGTCCCTGAGCACGGACATTGCTGACATAGCTGTCATGTACCTTCCTATGGAATATATGGGAGGGGATTACGCGAAGTTCCATTTCATCGACAAAAAAAGTCTTCTTTTCTTCATATGTGATATTACCGGCCACGGAGTATCGGCGGCCCTTCTTGTGAACAGGATCCACACAGAATTTGAAAGGATAGCCTCGGAAAAAAGAGAGCCGGCCAAACTGTTGCGCGAACTGAACAGCTTTATTATCAAGGATTTTGAGGGGACGAATATGTTCCTGACGGCTTTTTGCTGCCTGCTTGATTTTAAACAAATGAAGATAGTCTATTCCAACTGCGGCCATCCGGCGCAGTACCTGTACAGGGTATCTGACGCCGGCATACAACGGCTTGCTTCGAACGCGGCGTTGCTCGGGATCTCTTTCGGGGACACCAATATTAACCAAAAAGAGATAGATTTCACGCCCGGCAACCGTTTGTTCCTTTTCACCGACGGCGTTATAGAGACCAAGGACGCGGCGGGTGACGAATTCGGTACAGAAAGGCTTGAAAAGTTCATAAATGAGAACCGTCAGCTTGACGTCAATTCCTTTAATCAGAAGCTTCTGGAGGAGCTGAGCAATTTCAGGAAAGCTAACTTCCAGGACGACATATTTATAGTGAACATCCTGACGAAAGAGGGAAGAAACGATGTTGTCTAAAATTAAAACTTTTATCGCGCCGTTAAAAACCTTTAGAATAAGGATCACGGTCACGCTGATCCTGGCTATGTTCTTTTCCGGGGCTATAAGTAACCTGTTGATCTACGAGTTCGCTCTCAGGTCACAGTTTGAACAGCTCAGGAATGAGATCATGGTATTTGCCGAGACCGCGGCGATGACCATCGATGCCGAGAAAATCAAAGAAATACCTCTGAACAAGAACGGTGTTGACACTCCGGCCTACAGGGAGATCACCCGGGACCTTTTGAAAATACGCCTTTTGAGCCCCTCGATAACTTATGTCTATACCATGGCGAGGACTGGCAGGGACGATCTTGTGCAATTTATCGTGGATCCGCCGGTACGGAAAGAAAAAAGCGCGTGTCCCGGAGAAATATATGACGCGTCCGGCTTCCCCGCGATGCGTAAGGCTTTTTACGGCCCCAGTGCCGACACAAAACTAGGAAAGGACAAATGGGGGGTATTTCTTTCCGGGTATGCCCCGATCAAAGACAAAAATAAACATGTCGTGGCGATCCTGGGAGTTGATATTAAAGCGGACCATATTTATGTACTGCAGAACAATGTGAGAACAAGCTCATTTTTTGTTTTTATTTTAGGAGTGTTCATCTCTGTTTTTTTGGGGGCGTTGATCTCCCATCGTATCACTGAACCGGTTAAGAAGCTTGTGGAAGGGACAAGGAGAATAGCCCGGGGTGACCTCAATTACCGCGTTGATATAAAAGGAGCTGATGAGATATCCGAGCTTGCCGCGTCTTTTTCGAAGATGTCGCAGGACCTTAATCTGTATATCGAGGAACTTAAACGTACCACGGCGGAGAAAGAGCGATTGCTCAGGGAATTGGAGATCGCCAGGGAGATACAACAAGGGTTCTTGCCGCTTTCGGCGCCGGACTTGAAAATATTCGATATTGCCGCTACCAGTGTGCCGGCCAAGCAGGTCGGGGGGGATTTTTACGATTTTATCCCTATCGATAAGGACAAATGGGGGATAGTTGTGGGGGACGTGTCGGGAAAAGGGGTCCCCGCGGCGTTATTCATGGCGTTGTCCAGAACGCTTGTGAGAGCAAGCACTTTGGGTAACCCGTCCGTATCTGGCGCTATTAAAAAAGCGAACGCGCTTCTGGTAGAGGATTCGCGGTCGAATCTCTTCGTGACATTGTTCTACGGCATACTCGACTTGAAAGAGCGTACACTGAAATATGTGAATGCAGGGCATAATCCCCCGGTAGTTCTTGGAGATCCTTCAACCGGTATCTTTCTCCTGAAAGCTCAGGGGATACCGCTTGGTATATCCGACAATCTTGACCTCGAGGAGCAGATCATAAAGCTTGATAAAGACCAAGTTATAGTGCTTTATACCGATGGGGTAACTGAAGCTGTTGGCAGGGATGGAACACAGTTCGGTATAGAGCGGATGGAAAAGGTCATTCAAGAATATGCGTCGTTTTCGGCAGAAAATATTATGAGCCACATTCAGAAAGAGTTGAATGTTTTTGTCGGTGATATGCCGCAGTTCGATGATATTACGTTGATGATCATTAAGGTAACATAATTTCCTGTGTATCTGGTCACCTCCGAAAAATATGGTATACTAATTCAATAAGGAAAAGGAGATGCCGTGAAAGCAAAGATACTTGTTATAGATGACGAGCTTCACATTTGTAATCTTCTCGAGGAATTCCTGACAAGGGAGGGGTATGATGTGACGACCTCGACCTCTGCCCGGGAGGGTATAGAGAAGATCAAGGTCGAAAGGCCTCAGATCATTCTGTTGGATATTAGAATGCCCGACATGAGCGGGATCGAAGCTATAAAAAAGATCCGGGAAGTGGATAAAAACGTAGGTATAATCATGGCCACAGCCGTTATGGATGAGAAAATAGCCCAGGAAGCCATAAAGCTTGGCGCTGAAGAATATATTGTTAAACCGTTCGATCTGGATTACTTGAAAAAAAGCCTGTTAGCCAAGATCGCGACGCTGATCTGAGCCCTGTCAGTAGTTCTCAATAAAAATAGTGGAAAAGTTGACAAATATCTGTTTTTTGTGTATTCTATGTAAGCGCTTGCAGTAAGCGTTTACATGAGATTTGTAGAGGCAATCTGTGAGGAGGGCAAAATGTTAGGGTTAAATGAGATCGACATTCTAAAAGCTTTAGTAGAAGAAGAGCTCTTTAGCTCAGATGCAACGGATGACAAAAGCACCACGATCTTAATAGGGAGTTACAGACACACCTTATCCGGGATCGTGAAAAAGTTGCAGGGTATGCAGGGGCCTTGTGATAAAGGTTTTTCGAGAAGCTCTGCGCTGAACTGTGGTTGCCGCGGCTAATTGACCGTTGTGCTAACTATTGGGCAACATCTGTGCTATCCTAAGAACAAAATCTCGCCGTGTATTAATCTAAACACTTTTTAAATATTCGTTATTCGTTTATCGTTGTTCGTTTTTCGAGCTTTTAGCATTTATCGAACAACGATAAACGATAAACGAACATCGTCAACTTACACACTTGCTTAAGAATAGGATACGCTATATAATACTCAATCAACCCTTCGACAGGCTCAGGGTTTGTAGCGGTCTAAAACGATGAGCGGAGCTATCTATGATCATAACCAGACAAAAACCTCTTGAAGAGATACTTGAATTTTTGAAGGGGTGCTCAAAAGTGTTCCTTGTTGGGTGCAACCTTTGCGCGACCAGCAGCAAAACCGGCGGGGAAACTGAACTGAAGTCCTTCGGGGAAGCGCTTAGAAAGAACGGAAAAACTGTTACCGGGTACGCTGTTCTTGATCCCGCGTGCAGCATATTGGAAGTAAAACGTTTCTGGCGTAAATATCAGAAAGAGGTTGACGAAGCGGACGCTATCCTTTCTTTTGCCTGCGGTGGCGGCACACAGGCTGTTTCGGATGTTCTGGGTTCGCACGTCGTATACCCCGGCAACGATACCCTTTTTCAAGGGGATATCGCGGCATCTACGCTCAAAGAACGGCGCTTTGAGGAAAAGTGCTCTTTGTGCGGGGACTGCATGCTTGCGCTTACCGGGGTGATCTGTCCGCACACACGGTGCCCAAAAGGTCTATTGAACGGGCCCTGCGGGGGAGTGAAAGACGGGAAATGCGAGATCGATAAAGACCTGGAATGCGCGTGGATCGCGATATTCAAGAAGCTTAAGGAAAACGGCAATCTGGACAAAATGCGGCAGGTCCGCGGTCCGCGAGACTACAGCAAGAAGAGAAAACCTGAAAAGCGGATCATTACCTGATCATCTAAACCAGTGGAAAACAGCGGATCATCCATTAAAAATAAAGTTCTTGAGGTCTTGAGCGAGCTTCCGCGAAATGTAGAAGTGGTGGCTGCGGTAAAAACACGGACACCTTTTGAGATAATGGAAGCGGTCAACGCGGGCATAAGGATCATCGGCGAGAATTATGTGCAGGAAGCCGAAAAGGCGTTTCGACTGATCGGGGAAAAAGCCCGTTGGCATTTTATCGGGCATTTACAGAAGAATAAAGTCAAAAAAGCTGTCGCGATTTTTGACATGATCGAGACGGTCGATTCTTTGGATCTGGCAAAGGTGATCGATAACGCCGCCGGGGCTCTTGGCAAAAAAATTGACCTTCTCATAGAAATAAACAGCGGAAGGGAAGAACAAAAGTCCGGTGTGCTGCCTGAAAACGTTTGTGCTTTGATAGAGGAGTTGTCAGCGTTCAAGAACATCAAAGTGAGGGGTCTTATGACCATGGGTCCGCAATCAACGGCCCCGGAAGATTACCGGCCATATTTCAGGGCGACACGGGGGGTTTTTGATCAGATACGCGAGAAGTATATCGATGGTGTTGAAATGAGGTTCCTTTCGATGGGGATGTCGGATTCTTACAAGGTCGCGATCGAGGAAGGCGCGAACCTTGTGCGTTTGGGGACTAAAATATTCGGAAAGAGAAAATAGAACGATCAAAGGGAGAAAAGTGGCGGCTAACGGCGGACCTGACATATACGATACTGTGATAGTTGGAGGCGGGCCTGCGGGGTTTACGGCGGGACTTTATGCAGCCAGGTCACGCATGAGGGTTGTTTTAATAGAAAGCCTTTCGGTAATGGGCCAGTTGACCATGACGGACTCGATAGAGAATTATCCGGGCATGCAGAAGGTCAGCGGATTTGAACTGGTCAGCAAAATGAAGGAAAACGCCGTCTCTTTCGGGCTTAAGTGCGAGTTCGGGACTGTCAAACAGGTCTCCACGACAAAAGGCGCTGCCGAACAACTGTGGCAGGTTGAATACGAGTCGGGCAGTATTTCCGCGCGATCGGTGATCGTCGCGGCGGGGGCGAGCCCCAAAAAGCTTGATGTGCCGGGCGAGAACGAATTTATCGGGAAAGGCGTCTCTTACTGTGCCACATGTGACGGCGCTTTTTTCAGGGACAAGAACATCGTCGTTGTCGGCGGCGGCAACAGCGCGATAGAAGAGGCGCTTTTCCTTACGAAATTCGGTAAAAAAGTCACTGTGATCCACCGGCGTGACAAGCTTCGCGCCTCGAAAATAGTCCAGGAAAGGGTCTTTTCCTGTAAAAAGATTGATCTTGTCTGGGAATCAGTTGTAGAGGGGATATCCGGCAAGGAAAAGGTCGAAAAGGTACATGTAAAAAATGTACGGACCGGGGAAAAAAAGACCGTCGAATGCGACGGGGTATTTATTTTTGCCGGATGGACGCCTAACACGGACTTTATTAAAGGCCTTGTTAAAACTGCCGAAAACGGCGGCATTATAGTTGATGAGGAGATGCGGACATCCGCGAACGGGATATTTGCCTGCGGTGACTGCTGCCAAAGGCCTTTGCATCAGGTGGTAACCGCTTGCGGGGACGGAGCTATTGCGGCGTTTTCAGCGGAGAAACATGTCGAAAAAATGAAAGGGACGTCTTACGATTAAAGAACAGGAGCCGATATGAATCCAGAATCCTTAAAGTTCCTTGAAGATCTGATAAACAGTCACAGCCCCTCCGGATTTGAAGGTGATGCGGTCAAGGTATGGAAAAAGAGGACAGGGGAATTCACTAAAGACATAATGGTAGACGTGCACGGTAACGCCATGGGTGTTATAAATCCTGACGGCCGGCCGCGTGTTATGCTCGCCGGTCATATTGACGAGATCGGATATATGGTCAAATATATCGATAAGGACGGGTTCCTGTTCTTTTCTCCGATAGGGGGGATCGACCTTCATCTTGTGCCGGGTCAAAGGGTATGGATAAAAGGTAAAAAAGGCGATGTTTTCGGGGTCGTGGGACGAAAACCCATCCATCTGCAGACCCCGGAGGACAGGGACAAGGTCACAAAGATCGAGAATCTGTGGATAGATATTGGCGTAAAAAGCGACAAAGAGGCCCGGGCGTTGATAACCATAGGCGATCCTGCCGTACCAGCGGTGGGGTTCGAAAAGCTCAAAGGGACGCGGATCGCGGGTAGAGGGTTCGACGACCGCGTGGGAGCGTTCGTCGTGAGTGAGTGTTTGCGGCTTTTGAAAGGCCAAAAGATAAAACCGTCAGTTTTCGGCGTGGCCACCGTCCAGGAAGAGATCGGCATACGCGGGGCGACGACAAGCGCGTACGGGATATCCCCGGATGTTGGTATTGCCATTGACGTTACTTTTACCACTGATGTACCCGGAATAGAAAAAAAGCATATCGGAGACTTAAAACTGGGGAACGGTCCGGTCATCGCCCGCGGCCCGAACATCAATCATAAGGTGTTCGATCTTTTGGTGCAAACCGCCGAGAAGGAGAAGATACCGTATCAGATAGAGGGTATATCCAGAGGTACCGGGACTGATGCCAATGTTATCCAACTTACGAAATCAGGTGTGGCCACAGGGCTTGTAAGTATACCTAACCGATATATGCATACCCCGGTAGAAATAGTCGACACAGGAGATATCGAGAACGCCGCGAAACTTATTGCCGCGTTCATTAAAAAATTGGACGAAAGAACTGATTTTATTCCTTATTGAAAAGGAGGAGATATGCGGTCAGACCAGATGAAAAAAGGCCTCGAGAGGGCGCCTCATCGGGCTCTACTAAAAGCGCTTACATATACAGATGAAGAGATAGCTCGTCCGATCATAGGGATCGCTAATTCGTATAACGAAGTGATACCGGGGCATACGCACCTCAGGGAGATAGTTGAGGCCGTGAAAGCCGGGATACGGCTTGCCGGCGGGACGCCGATGGAATTCAACACGATAGGCGTTTGTGACGGTATCGCCATGGGTCACAAAGGGATGAAATATTCGCTTGTGTCTCGGGAAGTCGTGGCGGACAGTGTTGAAATAATGTGTACCGCGTATCCTTTTGACGGGCTGGTCTCCATAGCTAATTGCGATAAAATAGTCCCGGGCATGATGATGGCGATGCTCAGGCTGAATATCCCTTCCATAATAGTCAGCGGCGGTCCCATGATGGCGGGTCAGCATAACAAGAAAGCGGTGGATCTTATAAGCGTTTTCGAAGGCGTTGGCGCTAAGAGTTCGGGTAAGATCACCGATGATGAATTGAAAATGTTGGAAGACTCGGCCTGTCCCGGCTGCGGTTCGTGCGCGGGCATGTTCACGGCTAATTCCATGAATTGCCTGAGTGAAGCCATAGGGCTCAGCCTTCCCGGTAACGGGACCATACCTGCCGTGGCCGCTAAACGGGTACGGCTGGCGAAATTGACGGGAATGAAGATCATGGACCTCGTGGCCAAAGATATTAAACCGAGGGACATTGCTACCGGCAAAGCGTTCCTTAACGCGATGGCCGTGGAGATGGCGATCGGCAGTTCCACGAATACAGTTCTGCATCTTCCGGCCATAGCGAATGAAGCTGGGGTGGACCTCAAACTCGATCTCTTTAACGAGATAAGCAAAAAGACCCCGAATCTTTGCCGCCTGTCGCCGGCAGGGGCTCAGCATATCGAGGACCTCGATAGAGCAGGAGGCGTTCCGGCCGTAATGCTGGAACTCGCCAAAAAGGGCCTTATAGATACGAGCCTTCTTACGGTTACGGGGCTTACCGTGAAGGAAAATATTCACGGCGTAAAAAATCTTGACCCGGAGGTAATAAGGCCGATAGATAAACCTTATTCTTCCGATGGCGGGCTCGCGATACTGTTCGGCACGCTGGCGCCGAACGGCGCTGTTGTCAAGAAATCGGCCGTAGCGGACAATATGTTGAAACAGGAGGGTACGGCACGAGTTTTTGATTCGGAAGAGCTGGCGATGAAGGCGATAATGGACGGCAAAATAAAAAAAGGCGATGTTGTCGTTCTTCGATATGAGGGGCCCAAAGGCGGTCCGGGGATGCGGGAAATGCTGGGGCCTACATCAGCGATCGCGGGGGCAGGGTTGGACAAAGATGTTTCGCTTATCACCGACGGGCGGTTTTCCGGAGGTACCCGCGGCGCGGCCATAGGACATGTTTCACCGGAAGCGTTCGAGGGAGGCCCGATCGCCGCCGTAAAGGACGGGGACAAGATACTTATCGACATACCGAATAAGAAGATAGAACTTCTGGTAGCAAAGGAAGAGATCGAGAAGAGACTGAAAGACTGGAAACGTCCGGATTATAGAGTGAAGGAAGGATGCCTTTACCGGTATGCCAAACAGGTCACTTCCGCGTCGACCGGAGCGATACTCCGTAACGATTAGAACGAGACATGAAGGATTACAGATTCTGCCCATTTTGTAAAGGGTCATTTGTCGAAAAACATCTTGAGGGCCATGCTCGTAACGTTTGCCGTAAATGCGGATGGATCGCGTACAAAAATCCTTTACCGGCAGTTTCATGCCTGGTTTCCAACCCCAAGAACGAGCTTTTGCTCATAAAGAGAGGTATCGAGCCTTACAAAGGCGCGTGGTGTATCCCCGGAGGGTTCGTTGAGATGAATGAGACGCTCCGGGAAGCCGCCCAAAGGGAGCTTGTCGAGGAAACAGGGGTCAGCGGAAAAGCGGGGCGTTTTGTAGGCGCGTATATCCAGAAAAGCAGGATGTATGGCGCGGTCATGATAGTAGGGATCGAATTGACCGCGAAAAGTTCACGTGTGAAAGCGGGGGACGACGCGGAGGACGCAAGGTTCTTCCCATTTAAACATCTCCCAGAGATACCTCTTGAAAGCCACCGGAACCTCATCAAAGATTATCTTCATTTGAAGCGCAAGGCATAAGCAGCCAAGTACTGCTTTCCGAGGTAGGGAAACTGTCAAGTCTCAAGACCTGACCCCCTTATTTTATATTTTAGACCCCCTTATTTTAAAAAATGAGAGGAAGAATATATGAAAAGCAGAGTTGTATTATTGATAATTACCATTATAGCAATAACGATTATGGGCATTTTGTGTATACAGTTAAATTCAAGACCACAGTGGAGAAGATATAGTGAAATTGGATATGCGCCTTTTAAATTTAGTGCACACAAAGGGTGGGTGCCAGATAAAAGATTTTCAGAAATAGTGCTATTGAAGAAAATATCTCCGAATTTACCAAAAAACAATTGTTCCTTGCTGATACAAAAATTGGAAGATTTGAAAATTCCCAAAAATATCACAATTGGTGAATATGTAGAAAAATATTGGATTCCTAGTGTAGAAAAAGAACAAAAGGTGTCTTTTGATGAAATTTCAGATTATACTGTTGATGGTATTTCTGCTAGAAGTATCATTTTTAGCTATTTTTTAACTTCGAAAGGCATAACAAGGGAAATCAAATCAAGGGTTGTAAAGTTTGTTATTGGAGACTATGTATATACTTTTTCATTGGGTTCTTTTAAGGGAAAAGGGGTCACGTCTTGACACTTGACAGTTTTACAAAAATGGAAGGGATGGAAGTAATTTGTTGATCTATCTAGAGAGCAGAGAGGGTCAGGTCTTGAGACTTGACAGTTTTACGAGTTACTGATAGAGTTAAATCCATGGCTCGCCCACTAAGGATCGAATATGAGAATGCTTTTTATCATGTCATTCAACGCGGGATCGAACGAAAGAATATTTTTTCTTCCGACAGTGATAAAGAAAGATTTCTCAATTATCTGAATACGGCGCATACGACTTATGCCGGTATCGTTCACTCCTATGTCCTGATGGACAATCATTATCATCTTGTGATCGAAACTCCCCGCGCGAATCTTAGCAAGATCATGCATTATGTAAATACCAGCTATGCCGCGTATTACAACACAACGCATAAACGTGTAGGTCCGCTCTATCAAGGAAGATTTAAAGCTGTTCCTGTACAGGGAGACGAGTACCTTCATTATCTTTCGTGCTATATCCATCTTAACCCTGTCAGGGCCGGCATAGTCAAGTCGCCGGGAGACTATTTATTTTCAAGTTATGCTTATTTTGCGATAAAAAACGGGCATCCAAAGTGGCTTGTCACCGACCTCATACTTTCGATGTTCGATAAGAACAGAGAAGCGGCAAGAAAGCTCTATGCGTGTTTTGTGGAGGACAATATCGGTCGGGAAAAGGATCTTATCAGTTCGAAAATGAAAAACGGATGGATATTAGGCGATGATACTTTTGTCGGAACTATACAAAAGCTGCTGGAAGACAGGGCTCAGGATCAGGAGATCCCGCTTTTAACAAATATGAGACCGGCCGCGGAGTTATCTCTGGACGAGATCAAAGGTGTTGTGGAAAAACACATCAAGGATAATGCGAGATTATGTCGTACTGTTTCTATGTATATCTCACGCAAATATACTCAGAAAACTATCAAAGAGATCGCTGCATTTTATAGGAACACTCATTACGCAAGCGTAAGCCAGGCGTGTAAACGTGTTGGGGAGAGAAAGGGTAAGGATAGGGCGACGGAGAAGATTCTTGCAGTTATTGAAGAAGAGGTAGAGAAACTGTCAAGTCTCAAGACCTGACCCCCTTATTTTATTCTTAGGAAGTCCAAAAAGGATTAATTATGAAAAAAAGACCGAATTATATCACAGCAGCGGAATTAATGAAAGAACTAGAAAATGACCCATCCTATGTTAAAATGGTTAAAGAAAAAGAAGAAAAAAGAAGGAAAAGGGCAGAAGAATTTGCTAAAGAAGAAAAACTTTTAATTGGCGATTTGGGATCTATTGGAATAAAAGTTAGTTCAGTTTGGGATTTAGTAAATACGAAGCAGAACTACAGTAAAGCTCTTCCTGTTCTTTTGAAACATTTGAAAATTGATTATCGTAAAGAAATTTTGGAAGGCATTGCGCGTGCTTTAATTATTAAAGAAGCCAGAGGAATTGCAGCATCTTCATTAATTGAGTTATTTAAAAAAATATCTTCTAAGGAAGAGAGCTTTAAGTGGGCAGTGGGATATGCGGTTTCTCAGACTGCCGATGATTTAAATATCGATGAAATAATCAGGCTGATTAAAGATGAAACACAAGGACCTACAAGAGGAGTTTTGGCATTATCATTTCGATATATAAATAAAGAGTGGGTTGATGATTATCTGATAAAATTAACCTTTAGTAAGGAGTTAGAACTAGTTAGGAACGCTGTAGATGTCTTGGGCAAGAGAAAAACAAAGATGTCGGTCGATAGGTTGATAGAATTAACCAGCCATCAGGATAAGGAAGTCTCAAGACTAGCCAAAGAGGCTTTAAAGAGAATTATCAAAAAGAAGTGATTGTGAAAGATGATTGAATCGGAACACAATAAAACGGCTAAAAGCGCTTTTCTGAAGATAGGTATTCTTCTTTATGTGCTCAGCGTTTTAGTTAATGCCACTCTCGTGAAGTATGGCATAGAAGGTATTTCCCGGGATTTAGCCAGACTGTGTGTAATGATAACCTTGCTGATGGTTATTAGTGGGCTAATTCTGAAAGTCAAAACATATTTTCAAAAAAGAGAAAAGGAAGGGAGTAATGGGGTCAGCCCTCAAAATTATAAAAAATGAAATGGAGATAGTTTGTTGATCTGTCGGAGTAAGTTTAGCTTTCTTAAACTAACCGCGGTTTTTCTTGCCGCGGTTTTTTTGTTCAACCAGTGCGCTTATGGGTTTGAAGCGGGGTTTGGGGGGTATGTCGTACCTGGGTCAGCCGGCGTTGGGGGTATTCCCGTCGGGGACGTTCGGGTCTCTCCGGCGGAGACCCTCACTCAGTTGACGGCTTCGCAACCCCCGAACGCCAATTCTTATCGTTCTCCGGCGGGAATTGGCGGGGGGCCAAGCTTGCTCGCCGTCAAATGCCCCGCCGGGAACACCCCCAAGCCGGCGATAGCGCGGGAGGGGTTCACACTACGCACAAAAAAAACCGAACTGTGCGGTTTTTATGAATTTCTGTTCCATGAAATTAGAAATTGACATTTTCCTTATTCATGGTATACTTTAAGCATGATCAAGAGAGAAAAATATAAAAAACATATCGAAGACGCGCTTAGGAGAAGCCGGGCTGTGGCTTTATTGGGCCCTCGTCAGTGCGGGAAGACGACTTTGGCCCGGGAATTGGTCGATGCCAGTTCTCCAAACTATTTTGACCTTGAGGATACGGCCAGTCTAATAGGTTTGGCTGATCCTAAGACCGCGCTTTCTTCACTGAAAGGTATTGTCGTTATTGATGAGGTCCAGCGGAGGCCGGACCTTTTTCCGATCCTGCGCGTCCTTCTGGATCGAAATCCCTTGCCCGCCAAGTTTTTGATCTTAGGGAGTGCTTCGCCCGATCTTTTACGGCAATCATCCGAATCTCTTGCCGGACGTCTGGAGATGATCGAGATGGACGGCTTTGGTTTGTCCGAGGTCGGACAAAAGCAGGCGGCACGTCTCTGGCTGCGGGGAGGGTTCCCGTTATCATTTCTTGCCAAGAATGACGCAGATAGTTTTGCCTGGAGGAAAAGTTTTATCCAGGCGTTCCTTGAGCGTGATTTGCGCTTGCAGGGAATTGATATTCCGGCGGTGGCGCTGCACCGGTTCTGGGCCATGCTTGCTCACAGCCATGGACAGATATGGAACGCTGCCCCTTTTGCGACTTCGTTGGGAATTTCGGAACCGACAGTCCGGCGATATTTGGATATTTTGACGGGCCTATTTATGGTCCGCCAGATCCAGCCGTGGTATGCAAACATCAAAAAACGTCAGGTGAAGTCTCCAAAGGTTTACATACGGGACACTGGAGTCCTCAACTCGCTTTTGGGGCTCAAGACCGAAGCGGAGATCCTGCGCCACCCCAGTTGCGGTGCCTCATGGGAAGGATATGTGATCGAGGAAGTTATTCATTTGGTCGAGCCGGATGATGTTTATTATTGGGCGACATATAACGGAGCGGAGATCGATCTCGTATTTTTTAAAGGCGGACGGATGTATGGCGTTGAGATCAAGCGCGCGGACGCGCCAACCATGACGGCGTCCATGCGTATCGCGTTGGAGGATCTGGAACTTGAACGTATCGCGGTCATTTATCCGGGCGAGAAGCGTTATGACCTTGATGAAAAAGTTTCCGTCGTTCCCTTTGATAATATCACGGGTGGAATGAAGGAGATGTTTTGAGGCTCTTTGGGTTTGATTTTATTTGCAATTGTAAACCATAATTGATAAAATGGTTTACAATATGGTTCCCAGAAAAATCAAAGATCATTTGTCAATGCCGCTGGCGGAGCTTCTTGTGGCGGCGGACAGGGTGAGGCGCCGGAATTTCGGTCCCGAGATCGATCTTTGCGGCATATTTAACGCTAAATCAGGGGCATGTTCGGAAGACTGTAAGTTCTGCGCCCAGTCGGCGCACCATTCAGCGGATATCCACAAGTATTCGCTGAGGGGTGTTAAAGAGGTCGTAAAAGCTGCCCGAAAAGCCCGGAAAAACGGGGCTTGCCGCTTTGGTATAGTAACGAGCGGTAACCGTCTGACACCTGATGAAATAAATACTATCGCTCTGGCGATAAAAGCGATCAGGAATACCGTCGATATCCGCGTATGTGCGTCTCTCGGTGCGCTTGACCGCGACGCTTTCCGCATTCTGAAAGACGCGGGCCTTGAACGATATCATCATAATATCGAAACTTCTCCGCGGTACTATAAAACCATCGTCACGACCCACGATCATAACGAAAGGACCCGTACGATCAACGCCGCACAAAATGCCGGGCTTGAGGTGTGTTCCGGCGGTATTATTGGGATGGGCGAGACGTGGCAGGACCGGATCGAAATGGCGTTACTCCTCAAAAAACTGGATGTTGATTCGGTCCCTCTTAATATTCTTGTGCCGATAAAAGGGACATTACTTGAACACACGGAAAGAATATCTCCTTTGGACATTGTCCGTACTATTGCAATTTTTCGTATAATTTTAAAAGACAGGATCATCAGGATCGCGGCAGGCCGTGAGGCCGCCCTTAAAGACCATGAGTCGTTGATCTTTATGGCGGGCGCGAACGGTATGATGATAGGGGGTTACCTCACGGTCGGCGGGCGGTCGGTGGAAGAAGATCTGGCGCTGGTGAGGGAAATAGAGGGATCATGGAAAAAAGAATCAAAGAATACCTTGAGGAAAAGAAAAGAGCGGGGCTTTTAAGAAGTCTTAAGCCCGTGACGATACTTGATAAAGGGCGGCTTCTTGCCGGCGGAAAAGAGTTCGTGAACTTTTCTTCCAACGATTACCTGGGGCTTGCCGGGCACCCGGATATCATTAAAGCCGCGAAGGATGCGCTGGCGCCTGTTTTTGGGACGTCCTCCTCACGCCTCATGGCGGGGGACACTGTTCTTCATAATGTTCTTGAGGAAAGGACCGCTGTTTTCAAGAAAAAGGAAGCGGCACTGGTCTTTAATTCCGGATACCAGGCAAATGTAGGGATAATAAGCGCGCTATGCGGGAAAGGCGACGTGATCTTTTCGGACAGGTTGAACCACGCCAGCATAGTGGATGGGATAATGCTCTCTGGAGCGAGGTTCTTCAGGTTCAGGCACAACGACCCCGGGCATTTGGAAGAACTGATCGCCGCTGAAAGAAAGAAATACAAGAACGTCCTTATTGTGACCGAAACGGTGTTCAGCATGGACGGTGATGTAGCGCCTCTCATTGACCTGGCAAAGATCAAGAGAAAGTATGACGCTTTGCTCATGGTGGATGAAGCTCACGCTACCGGCATTTTCGGGCCGAATGGTGAGGGGATAGCCGAGGAAACGGGCGCTCGCCGGGATTGCGACATAATAATGGGGACTTTCAGTAAAGCTTTGGGCGGTTTCGGAGCATACGCGGCGACGTCTTCAATGATCAAAGAATATCTTATAAATACTTCCCGGAGCTTTATCTATTCGACGGCGCTTCCCGCTTCAATAATAAACGCCGATATAACCGCGCTTGAGATAGTAAAACAGGAGCCTTTTCGCAGAAAAAGCCTGCTCGCGAACGCGGCCTATCTTCGTGAACGATTAAGCGAGGAAGGTTTCTCGGTGGGTGGTGTTTCCCAAATCGTGCCGGTCGTGATCGGTGAGAATGAAAAGACGGTCGGTTTTGCCGAAAAACTTAAACAGAAAGGGTATTGGGTAACGCCTGTAAGACCGCCTACCGTGCCGGCCGGTTCCGCGAGGCTCAGGATATCACTGACATACGATCACGATCGCTGTATTCTTGATCGCTTTATCGCTGACATTATGGATATAAACAAAGATGATACGTGCAGGAAGTGACCATAAAAAATGTCTACCCGATTTGAATTCATAAACAGGGGATATAAAGATACGATCGTGCTTCTGCCCGGATGGGGCACAGATCACCGTATTTTCGGCCGGCTTGATATGCCTTTTAATTATCTTGTGCCGCTTAAGATCGAATTGGACGATATCTATTACGCGCTTTCTGTCGCTATGGCGGGAAAAGAGGCCGTGCTTATGGGCTGGTCTTTCGGCGCGCTTCTTGCGGCGCACTTTCTTGTTAAATTCCCGAACGTTGTCAAAAAAACTGTACTTGTGGGCGTTAAAGAGGCATATGCGACGAGCGAGATCGGAAAGATGAAAAATTATCTCGATCGATCGCCCGTCACTTATATGAAAGGTTTTTACCGGAGATGTCTGAGCTTCCAGGGGCGAGAGGACAGGGCTTGGTTCAGTTCTTATCTCCAAGAGGGATATCTGAGGGGTATAGACCAGAAATATTTAAAGTCACAACTTGACTATATGGAATTTAACCCATTACCGTTAAATGAGCTGCAAAAATATTCAAATAAAATATCAGTTATTCACGGTGAAAAGGACCTCGTCATACCTCTTGAAGAGGCGCATTCGTTGGTGAGAAAGTTGCGCGGCGCGTCCTTTAATATCATAAAAAATACCGGGCATGCGTGTTTTATGGACAGGTCTTTCAAGGAGTTGATAAGTGAAAGAGCCATATAGGTCCCAAATAAATAACAATTTTTCCAGAAGCGCGCATACTTACGATGCGCATTCGTTCGTTCAGTCCGAATGTGGCGAAAGACTTATAGGCATGATCAAAGATGGAAAATTTGATAATATCCTTGAGATAGGTTGCGGTACGGGCGCATATACCTCGCGTCTTAAAGATACTTTTGCCCGCGCGGACATCCTGGCGGTCGATATCTCTCCTGAGATGATAAAGGTCGCCAAGAGCAAAATTGGCGGAACAAAAAAGGTCACTTTCATGGCGGCGGACGGCGGACAGCTGCCGGTCATGAAAAAATTCGACCTCGTCACTTCGAACGCTGTTTTCCAGTGGCTTGAGAATATTGAGGAAGCTATCGGTCATTTTGAGGCGATATTGAACGAAAAAGGAATACTTGCTTTCTCGATCTATGGCCCGGGAACGTTCGCGGAACTTGAAAGTGTGCTGGAAATGAGATTGGGAAAAGGGGAATGGCTAAGTTCAAGGGATTTTATCCGGCCGTGCGATCTGGAAAAAATGGTGAAAAAACATTTCACAGATGCCGAATTTGAGGAAAGGAATATACCGGTCTCATTCATATCGCTTCTTGACCTATTGCATGATATCAAATTAAGCGGCGCCCGCGGCCGTGGCCTCGGCGCAAGACGGAACATTGGAAAAGACCTGATGAGAGAAATGGAAGATCTATACATTAAGCAGTACGGCGGGATAATCGCCACGCATCACGTGTGTTTTTGCATGGCGAGGAAAAATCCATGAAAAAGACGAAGAAGATCGCTATTTTTGTCGCCGGAACGGATACCGGCGTGGGAAAGACCATTATAACGGGTCTTTTGGCGCGGTATTTTGTCCTGAAAGGTTTGAGAACGGTCACGCAAAAATGGGTACAAACAGGGTGTCCCGGCGGCCGTTCAAGCGATCTTTCGGCGCATATCAGGCTTATGGGAAAGAGTGACCGGGAGTTTGTGCCATATGTGCGCTATATGATGCCTTATTGCTTTTCTTATCCGGCATCACCGCATCTTGCGGCCAGATCAGAACGCAAAAAAATATCCTCTGCAAAGATACTTGCTTCTTTGACGCGCCTGAAAGAAGATTTCGATGTTGTTATCGTGGAAGGTTCCGGCGGCCTTATGGTACCTGTAAACGACAAATATACCATGATAGACATTCTTAAGAGGTCGGGTTTGCCGGTTTTGATCGTTGCCGAGAACAGGCTTGGGGCGGTAAACCAGACGATATTGACTATCGAGGCTCTTAAAAGAAGGAACATCGGGATGATAGGCGTAGTTTTCAATCAGGTGCGGAAAGGGGAGCGTAAGGCTATTTTGGACGATAATCCCGCGATAGTAGAGCGATTGACGAGAGTGCGCAATTTGGGGGTCTTGAGGTCCCAAAAAGATGTTGAAAGACTTTATGGGCTGTTCAAGAAGATCGCGTCGGGTATATTTGAAAGTTTTCTTGTGTAGATTATTTTGTATTCCTTGTTTGGTATGTTCCTACCAGGGCCCCTCCGCCCGATGTGGTGGTAGCGCTTTGCCCACCACAGGTGGATCCTCCCTGTACGGAACATACCAAACAAGGAATGATAAAATTATTTTGAGGTAGGGCATATATGAACAGACAAGAAGAACTGATAAAAAAAGACCGTAAGTTTGTTTGGCATCCTTATACGCAGATGAAGGATTGTGAAGAGCTCCCGCCGATCCCCATCAAAAAAGCAAAAGGGGTAAAACTTTACGGCTACGACGGAGAGGTCTACTACGATACTATTTCCAGCTGGTGGTGCAATGTCCATGGTCACGGGCATTCCGAGATAATAAAGGCGATAAAAAAGCAGCTCGGCACGCTTGATCATATCATGTTCGCCGGATTTACCCATGAAGCGGCGGTGCTGCTTTCGGAAAAACTTGTGAAGATCGCTCCGAAAGGGCTTACGAAAGTGTTCTTTTCCGACAACGGGTCCACGTCGGTCGAAGTGGCGATGAAAATGTCTTTCCAGTTCTGGAAAAATGCCGGAGAGCGCAAAAAAGAAAAGTTTTTGTCTCTGGATAAGGCGTATCATGGCGATACGATTGGGACGATGAGCGTCAGCGGGGTGGGACTTTTTAACAGGATGTTCGAGCCGCTTTATGCAAAAAATTTCAAAGCTCCCACGCCTGATTGCTACAGGTGTCCGATGTCAAATGAGAAAGAAAGCTGTTCGATAGAATGTCTTAACGGTATGGAGAACATCTTGCGGGAACACTCGAAAGAGATCGCCGCGATCATTATCGAACCTCTTTTAATGGGAGCGGGAGGGATGATCATATATCCGGCGAAATATCTTGAGGCCGTATATGAACTTTCCAGAACATACGGAGTCCATCTTATCGTGGACGAAGTCGCTACCGGATTCGGCAGGACAGGTAAGATGTTCGCGTCGGAATACGCGGACATACGGCCGGACTTCTTGTGCCTTTCAAAAGGGATTACAGCGGGATATCTGCCCATGGGGGTGACGCTCAGTACGGATGAGATATTCCGGGCATTTTACGATGACTACGAAAAACTAAAGACTTTTTATCACGGGCATACTTACACCGCTAATCCTTTAGCCTGCGCGGCGGCACTGAGCTCGCTGGATGTCTTTGAGAAGGAGAGGACACTGTCGAATGTCCCGAAAATAAACAGAATGCTCATTTCATTCTTAAGTGAGATATCGCGCCTGCCGAAGATCGGTAACACCCGCAGTATCGGAGCGGTCGGAGCGATCGAACTGGTCAAAGACAAGGCCACAAAAGAACCGTTCGGTTTAAAAGAGCGGATCGGCTATGAGGTCTACAAGAAAGGGATCGAGCAAGGGCTGATCTTACGGCCCCTCGGTAATGTCGTTTATTTTTTCCTGCCGCTAAATATTTCTTCCGAATCCTTAAACGTAATATTTGCTCGATCATCGAAAATATTAACTACTCTATAAATAACAACCATTCATATATCTTGCGTTGAAAAGGCGTACATGGTATAATAACTTACTTTAAAATGACCTAACCATTGTGTATCTTTAGGGTTTGAGAATGATATCAACTATTAAAAATTATGTAATGATAAAGCTGCTTTCGCTTGTTATTGTGTTTGTTTTTTCTATGAACACAATAGTTTGGGCGATCCCCGAGGGTGTGACTTTGTCCACTCAATCTCTTTTTAATTCGATGTTGGGGAAAAAACAGAGAAGGGATATTGGAATAATAAATTATTATCTGCTTTGCCTTGCAAAAGTATACATGTTAAATAAGATCGGTGGGGATGTGGCCGCTAAACTTGAAAATAAAGGTCTGGATATAAAACTCGAATTCGCGATGAAAGAAAGCCCGGAATTCGCGCATTTGGTCGATGATAATACCAACGAGTTCATTGTCCCCTGCAAGATATCTTCTGAGCGATACTACGCATACATAACTATGCCTGAGAGTATCGGGGTACAGAAAGATATTTTTCCCGTGATCACTGTCTTTACTGATGAAGAGTACAAGGCATGTTCTAAGACAGGAAAAATCGCGCATAAAGAGAGGGCGCCCGATACCGAAAAAGATATCGCTCATGAGCGGGATTATGATACCCCTCTATCGATCGTGCACGGAGATTCCAGCTTGATCAGCGACACCGATCCCGAGGTAGAAACTCTGATATTGAAGTTCCTTATGGATGCCGGAGCCGGGAATGAGTTCATTAATGAGGTGAAAAACTTCCTCTCAGGCGGCAAGGTCACACTTGTGCCGGAGGAATCCCGACTGAGGTTGTCTCTTGCCGGGCATGAGATCGAACTGCCGGTACGAATACGGCCACACGCCAGTAACAACTACATAAACGTGCCTGCGAATGCCGATATCAATTCCGTTGCGCAGGTGATAGTCCACGAATTATCTGCAAAGTGCGGCAATCCACATGATTTCAATGAAAAACTTGACAGGTGTTTTAAAGAATGGGCCGGGTCAGATGCTCGCCCGCGGGTACTTGAAAAACATATGATGTTTCTTTCTGCGGTCAAAAACATGCGTTTTGTCGATCTGAACCAGGTAGTGGATAGAGACCTCAGCGCTCAGAAAGGCCTCGGACGGGGCACTGCTTCGGGGGTAAAAGATACGCGGCGCATATATGATCTGATCTCGAGAAATCTCACTTTTGTGGCTTTTCTGTCGGCTTTCCTGACAAGTTCGTTGGCGAGTTTGATGTGTGTTTCGTTCTTTCCCGGGATCAGTATCGCTTGGCCATTGATACTCGGGACTATTTCATGGGTAATTGTTCCAGCTTTTCTTTTAAGGATCACGCGGTCTCTGGAGCCGGTGATCATGGACGAATTTGTCGCGCACCCCGAACGCGAGGACAATATCAAGAAATTGAAAGGACTTTTTTATCTCTCCGGCGCAGAGCTCGAAAAGGCATACGATACTATGGTCAGCGATGTTTACAGAAGGATCATAGGGCAAAAGTTCCCGGAAGGGTTCACTTTTACGATGTATTTTCTCGATGATGAGGTCAAGATAGGGCCTGCGACAAGCGGCCATCAGCTGCTGAAATGCGTACAGCGTTGCTATCTGAAAGTAGATATTAACGATGACAGTATCAGCGTGAAAAAGAACGGGCAGGAAGTCATTTCGGCCGATATAGACCATATTAACAAGGGCGATGGCCGTATCATGGTGATAAATAAAGACGGGACCTGTAATACCGCCACCGATTTTATCAACAAAACGGCAGGTATCGAGCTTGTAACCCCTCTGGAGGACTTCATCGCTTTGGCTGAGACCGGCGGTATGCTGGTACAAAACCGTGGCGGCAGTGTCACGGCCTACTATGGTGACTTGAACAGCAGTTGCATCATATCGGACAATAAAGACTTGATGCTGTATGCCGGTGATGCGACTCAATCGCTTCGGCCCAGGTTCTCAAGGACTGTGATGAGGCGTTATGGGACGCTTGTTATGGGATATCATATGCATATGCTGGATGAGAGTCTTTCGGAAGCTGATAAAAAAGCTATAAACGCATGCTGCCGCCGGTTTAAACGTTCTATCCCGGAAATAGTGTGGATAAAACGTGCGGGGAATAAAATGTGCGGGTATTTGTATTACCCGAAACCGGAGGAGCGGGGCATAAAACCCCCATTGCTTTTGGAGACCATGGGAAAATTCGGTTCTGCGGTCATAAGCGTGATGATCTCATCGGCCGCTTTCCTTCTGGGAGGCGGAATTCACCTGGCGTTAAGCGGATTGTTCGGACTTGACCCCACCGGTATATTTGATACGGCCGTTCATTTTGGATTAGGATCGTTTTTGTTGACGGCGGTCTTTGTTGCCATTCAGATGGACAAGTATCCCGGACCGGAATATGTGGCATATAAGGAACTGGAACTGCCGGTGAGCGTGTTGACGGGGCCGCCGCTGTCCGGACAAAAAAATTACGATAAGAAGCCGTCCGCGCTGCGGACAAACGGTGAAACTGAAAAGTATGCGGTCAAGAAGCGGAAGGAACGGGAGAGAGCGTTCCCAGAGACGCGACATGACAAAGAAGTGAAAGCGGTGCGCGATCTTCTCTCTGCGTTGTTCAATCTAAAGTTGACTTCCAGAAATGACGCTAAGATATTGCTGGCGCTTGATAAAGAACTTGGGAGTTTCTATACTAAACAATATGTCCGGAAAATAATAAAACATATCAAAAATAACATAAAGGACAAACGGTATAAGGAGATCCTGGATGATCTTATAGTTGTTGACGGGACCGGACAGGCACTGGCGGATGAGGTTTCTGTCTATGTATCCGGAGCGGAAGCGGTTAAATCCAAGGTTGACCCCTCGAACGTGATCATTATCACAAAAGATTCCAATGCGGACAAATTCAATTATCTGGACGGCCAGGCCGTGATCACGGCTGTGAATGATTCCAATATTGGTGTTATGTCATACTATCCATTTGTGGAGATCGTTTTTTTTACTATAGCAAAGGCCCTCCGTTTAAAGGGTGTCCCTGCCTTTGACCGGGATCGTTTGAAGTCACTTCTGGCCGCTCTCGAGATAGAGGGTAATAGTGACGAGGGTTTTATAAGGGAATGCCTCGATCAGCGGGTGATAACGATCAAACTTGAACCGTCCGTGCCTGTAGATTACGAAGAACTGGATAAACTTATTGATCGTGAGTTTGAATCCGCCGCGTAAACTCTCCCCGACATATCCGTGTTCGTTACCGTATCGGACATTTTCCACTTACACTCATACAGATCATGTACTATAATTGTTATAATTCCCGTGAGGGAAATGTAAGGGGGACAGACTATGTCAATCAGAACGGGAAATGGGGACGAAGGTTATACCAAGTTATTGTTCATCGACAGGATCGCCAAAAACGCTCCCGAGATCGGCGCGATAGGGGACTTGGATGAGCTTAATGCCTATCTGGGCCTTGTAAAGGTCAAGACGCGAGGGCAGAAAAATAAGAACCTGATCGAACGGATGCAGCGGATGGTCTTTGTTATCTCGTCCGAGATATCCATAGGTCCACAGAAGAAGAAAAAGAACGAACCTATCCTGAGCGAAAAAGACGCCGACTGGATAAAAAGTATCGTTTATGAGCTTGAAAGGAACATAGTATTGGGAAGTTCGTTCCAGCTTCCCGGAGGGGACGAGCTAAGCGCGCTTCTGGATGTGACGAGGACCGTCGCGAGAAGGGCGGAACGCAGTGTTTTCAGCCTTTTTGAGACAGGCAGATTATCAAATGAAAATATTCTGGCCTATCTGAATTGCCTTTCGGATGTTCTTTTCCTGATGGCAAGAAAAAAGAAAAAGAATGCGCGTAAGACCCGTAAAAAATAACGCGTAACGAAGAAGTAATCTACCCGAGGATGCCGTATATGCGTCATGAAGCTTTACTTTGGAAACCTGTAAAAGGGAAACTCCTGGAGTGTTTTCTGTGCGCCCACCGATGCAAGATACCGGAAGAAGCTTTTGGTTTCTGCGGCATGAGACAGAACATAGACGGAAAACTCTTCACTTTCGCTTACGGGAACGTGATAGCGAGCCATGTCGATCCGATAGAAAAGAAACCGTTGTACCATTTTTTGCCCGGCTCCACTTCTTACTCTATAGCTACGATAGGCTGTAACTTTCGGTGTGGTTTCTGCCAGAATTGGACCATTTCACAGGTTTCTCAAAAGAAAGACGCTGTGGAAGGTTATGAGCTTAAACCGGAGGAGGTCGTCCGGGAGGCCTTGAAAACCGATTGTGCCAGCATTTCTTATACCTACACTGAACCGACCATTTTTTTTGAATATGCGTACGACATATCCGTGATCGCCAGGCAAAAAGGGATTTTTAATGTTTTTGTCACTAACGGTTACATGACAAAAGAGGCTATAGATGCGATCGCTCCTTATCTCGACGCCGCGAACGTAGATCTTAAATTTTTCAGTGACGCTTCCTATGAAAAAATCTGCAAAGGTTCGCTTCAGCCGGTCCTTGAGTCTATCCGGTATTTGAGAGAAAAAGGCGTCTGGGTGGAGGTAACGACCCTCGTGATACCCGGGCAAAATGATACGGATAAAGAGCTTGCGGGGATAGCCGGTTTTTTGTCAGGTATCAGCGAGGAAATTCCCTGGCATATTAGCCGGTTCCATCCCGACTATGAATTTACCGGTACGGGACCGACGCCGGTCAAAACCTTGGAACGGGCGCAACGAATAGGAAAAGAGAGCGGGCTTAAATATATATATCTGGGTAATGTCCAACCCGGGAATGACACTGTGTGCCCGAAATGCGGTGCGGTGATGTTCGAACGTTCAGGCTTTGCCGCCGTCAAAACCTCTTTTTTAAATGAAGATGGAAAATGCGTAAAATGCGGTGCCGGTATCCCCGGTATCTGGAACAAGAAAGGGATCTCGGCATGAGAAAGATCGGTACAGCGGTGATAGCGGCGATTTTAATGCTTCTTTTTGTGGTTTACGCGTTCCGTAACGAGATATTTCAATATTCCGCCGAGAATATCATTATCGACAATCTTCCGCCGTATGTTTCGGTTGACAGAATAATATTTGACCTTAAAAAGAGAAGCATGAAAGTAACCGGGCTAAGGATCGACAACCCTTCCGGGTACGAGAACGATCATTTTGCCGAGATAGGGAATATAACCTGTGAATATGAGATGAGAGGAAAAACCATACTTGAGGGGATCGAGGTCACCTCGATCAAAGCGAAGAACGCCGTGATAAACATAGAGCGGTTACCGAACGGCCGGGTCAATATCAATGAGATGGATCGCGTTATGAACGGCGAAAAGAGAGAAGCAATACCATCGCAAAAACCGGCTTCAAAGGGAAAACCCGGGCGAAAGAACGGTGAATACCCGATATATAAGCTTATTACGCTTACCGACACTGTATATGTCAATAACGGCAAAGTCGTTTTTCTTGATAAGTGGGTAAGGCCTTCCTCCTCGTATGAGTTGACGTTCGAAAATATAAACGGTAATATTGTCATGGACTTAAGCGAAGATTACAAAACTGTAATAGCCGTACAAAGCCAGGGATCGGGAAATGTGAACGGGGCTCAGGACCAGATCGTGAACTGGAAAATATTCCTGGACCCGCGGGAAAAGAATCTTACGATGTCCAACAGATATGAATTGGATAATGTCGATATAACGCTTTTTAAACCATACTATGATCAGTTCTCCCCTATCTACATCCAAAGGGGATGGTGCTCGGGAACACTTGTATTTGATTTTGATGACGGTAATATCGGTTCTACTAATACGCTAAGAATAAGGGACCTTAAATTTCAGGAACAGACTGAAAGCAAAGGGACACAATTATGGAACGTGACAATTTCCGACCTTATTAAATATCTCCGGTCCTCGTCCGGAGAGGTGGTGGTCGATTTTAAAATAAAAGGCGACATGAAAAATCCGCAGTTCTATCCGGGCCCCGTGCTAAGCAGCGCCATACAAAGCATGGCTGTTAACAAGATCGCGGAACTATTGAGCCAGCCCGGTGATACAGGGTCGGCCCAGGGGCAGGCCGGCCTGAGCGAGTCCGACGCGCTTATGAACAGTTTGCAACAATTATTAAAAAAGTAACAAAGGGGGGAGTATGCTGATCCTGGCGAAACTTATAGCGATCTTTTTTGTGGTGGTTGGGTGCGCCATGTTCCTTCGTCCGCAGCTCTTTAAGAAGCTTATCGAATATCTGAAAAAAGATAATAACGTTTATGTTGCGGCGGTCATAAGGACGGTCTTTGGACTTATACTTATCGCGGCAGCCTTTGAGAGCAGTGTGACATGGCTTGTTTTTCTTATCGGCCTTGTTGCCGTGATCAGCGGTATAGTGATATTTATTGTCGGTAAAGAAACAGTGGTCGTGCTGATGGATAAAATAGCGGCGAAACCTGGAAAAAAAATCGCCGTTCTGGGGATGATCCCGCTTGCGGTCGGCGCGTTGCTCCTAATTTGTTTCTGAAAGTCTCCGGAAGAGGGTAAATGGGATATAGTAATTTCATCGTTTGTTTAAGAATGCTGATATTTTTATCTGCGGGCGGCATCATGGTCATGGGGAGCGCGGCCGCTCTCGAGATAAAGAGCGACGCGTATGGTGACGGGGGAAATATACCTTTCCGTTATGCGTATAACGGTGAAAATATCTCTCCTTCTTTTGAATGGAAAGGGACGCCCCAGAACACGCGAAGCTTCGCGCTTGTTATGGACGATCCGGACGCTCCCAAGGGGACATGGGTCCATTGGGTCATTTATGATATCCCCGGTACAAAGAACAGTTTGGAAGAAAATATCCCCAAGGAGAAAATTTTACCCGATGGATCAAAACAAGGTATCAATGATTTTTCAGGGATAGGTTATGACGGTCCTTCTCCTCCGCCGGGTCTGGCACACAGATATGTGGCAACATTGTACGCTTTAGATACCGAGCTTGGAGCAGGTCCGGGGCTTACTAAGGAAGAACTGCTTAAGAAGATAAAAAAACATGTTTTGGACAAGGCCACTTTTACAGGCCTGTTCGCGCAATAAAAGGCGACAGCTATGAAATTATATGGCAAAAATCCTGTGCTTGAGAGAATAAGATCCGCTCCCGGATCGATAAAAAAACTATATCTGCAGCAATTGACAGATCTTTCTGAGATCGTGCGGGAAGCTAAAAAGCAGGGGCTGTCGTTCGATTCGGTAGACAAAACCTCGTTCTTACGCCTTTCGGGCGGTGATGTCCATGCTCAAGGGGTAATGGCTGAAGTGGAAGATTTTTCTTATACTCCTTTCGCGGACTTATTAGAATGCGCGCTGGACAAGGGGACCGTGCCTGTTTTTTTGGACGGCGTGACAGACCCCCAGAACCTTGGGTCGATAATCAGGAATCTGGCATGTCTCGGTGGCTTTTCATTGGTTCTGCCTGAGCATGACTCCGCTCGCGTGAACGAAACCGTGCTTCGTGTAGCATGCGGCGGGGAAAACCATATGCCCATAGCCAGCATTGGGAATACCGTCCGTGGTATATTGGCGGTCAAAGAGCAAGGGCTTTGGATAGCGGGAGCCGTGGCCGAGGGTGGCACGAACATATTGACCGCGAAGATACAGCGTCCGCTGGCGGTGGTCATCGGGTCGGAAGGGAAAGGGATACGGCCCGGTGTGGTCAAACACCTTGACGCCCGATTGAGTTTGCCGATGAAGGGCGCCAACCTTTCGTATAACGTCGCCGTGGCGACGTCACTTTTTTGCTACGAGATAATGCGGAAAGGATATGATAAAAAAGGAGAAGCCTCACGATGAGAGAGCGCGGTATTCTTGATTTTCTTGCCGAAGCGGGCATGCTGAAAAGGATAAAACGGAGCGGTTGGTGGATGGTAGGTATGCCGTTCGAGGAGAGCGTGGCCGAACACAGTTTTCGCTGTGCCGTGATAGGCTATGTGCTCGCCAGGATGGAAAAGCAAGACCCGTATAAGGTACTATTGATGAGCCTTTTCGGGGACATGCCCGAGGCCAGGATCAATGATCTTCACAAAGTAGCCAGCGGATATCTTGACGTTCGAAAGGCCGAGAGAAAAGCTTACGCGGAACAAATAGCATACCTGGGGGAAGAAATGCGCGATGAACTGGGAGGCGCAAGGCTTGACTATGAGGGCCAGAGGACTTTAGGGTCCGTGATAGCGCGGGACGCGGACATACTTGAGTGTCTCCTGCAGGCAAAGGAATACAGCGACCTTGGATTCAAGACCGCGGAAAAATTTTTCAGGACCGGGCCGAAGCATCTTAAGACAAAAAGCGCCAAGTCGTTATGGAAGACCATGAGGAAATGGAAAAGCGATGTCTGGTGGGAGAAATTGACCAAATTTGAAAGGTGATGTCTATGAGGAACGCGACAAAGTCCCAGATAAAACATATACGCGATTTGCTCAAGGAAAAAGAAGTCCGTGATAAGGAAGGGGAGTTCGTAGCCGAGGGGTATAAGATTATAAACGATATTTTCTCAAAAGACCATTCGATCAGTTCGGTCGTGGTCTCCCAGGCGTTCGCCGAAAGGAACGAGCAGTCGCCGCTATTTTCAGAATTGACCAAAAAAAAGGTCCCCGTTTATCTTGCCAAAAACGCCGAATTCGAGAGGATATCGTCCCTTAAAAGCCCCGAGGGCATATTGGCCGTTTTGAAAAAAAGAAGAACGGCTCTTAAGGTCCATTTCGATAGAATGAACAGTTTTATAGTCCTTTGTGACGGGGTGCAGGATCCCGGGAATATGGGCTCTATAATCAGAGCGTCGGTCGCTTTTGGGGTGAACGCTTTACTGCTTACCGGTGAAAACGCCGATATCTTTAACCCCAAGGTGGTACGCGCGTCAAGCGGTATGATAATGGACATAGGCATTTCCGAACTTGCCTACGATGAGCTGGACCAGTTCAAAAGGAACGGGTATGTGGTTTTCGCCAGCGTGACCGATAGAGAGAGAGGAATGGCGATCGATACGATAAAAAGGCTGCCTTCACGTATGATCGTGGCCTTTGGCAGTGAGGGAAAAGGCATATCGAGCGAGATAAGAAGAAGATCGGACATATTTTTCAGCATACCGCTCATGGGGAACGTGGAATCGCTGAACGTCGTCTCGGCGGCGGCGATATCACTGTATATGTTCGGAAAGGAGAGAAGGGATGGATGCTGAACTCCGGATGGTATATGTAACGGTGTCAGGGAAAGAAGAAGCCGAACGTATCGCTAAAGAACTTGTTTCAAGGAAACTCGCCGCGTGCGTGAACATATATGATGGTGTTACATCGATCTATATATGGGAAGGTAAGGAACAAAAAGATACCGAGGCCACACTTTTTATAAAAACCAAGAGCTCTCTTTTGCCGGAGATAAAAAAAACGGTTAAAGAACTCCACAGCTACACATGTCCTTGCGTGGTCGCTGTCCCGATCGTCTATTCCGACGAGGAATACGCGAAGTGGGTAATGAACGAAACGAAATGATATGAATTCGCATACCGAATACCTATGGTTCAATACGCCTCATAGAAGGGATTATATCAACATTACATCGAGGGTCTCGGAGATCGTTTCGAAAAGCGGGGTCAGGGAAGGGCTTTGCCTGATCAATGCTATGCACATAACCGCCAGTGTCTTCATCAACGATGATGAAGCCGGCCTTATCCAGGACTATGATGACTGGCTTGAAGGCTTGGCGCCGCACGAGCCGGTATCCAGATATCGCCACAATACCGGCGAAGACAACGGCGATGCTCACCTGAAACGGCAGATAATGGGGCGAGAAGTTGTTGTTGCTGTGACCAACGGGAAACTTGACTTGGGACCATGGGAACAGATCTTCTATGGGGAGTTTGACGGAAAACGTCGAAAAAGGATATTGATAAAAATTATTGGAGAATAAGTAGCCCCTCGTTAAATATAAAAAAGTTATAAATCCTCCTTTGCACACGAACAAAACCCACTATATACTTTAGTTAGACGAATGAAAATAAACATTTGTGCATGTTGTTGACTTTGTAAAGATATTTATTAAGTGAGGACTATATGTCGTTAAAGTTATTTTCACATAGTCTGTGTGTGGGGAGCGATAATGATCGATGCCCGAAAATATCTCTTCGCTCGCGAAGAGGACTGAAGCCTGTAGCTGTTGTTACAAGCGTTATGTTCCTGATAAATGTTCTCTGCCAGGACATGGCATTTTCAGCCAGACCCACGTTGGATCCATCCAATTATAAAAAGATCATGGACGGGATAGAAACAGTGAACAGTCCATTTTCGATCGAAACCTTTCAACTACCGCAGAATCTGGGGGAAATAAAAGATGAATGGTTCCCAAAAGATGCCGGCGGGAAGATGGTGCGCGGCCCTGTAGTAATTCATGTTCAGGACGCTCATTGTAATTATGCTGCACAGAGAAAGATCTTTGAGATCGTGAATTTCTTCAACAAAACTTACGGAGTGAGAACAGTCAATCTCGAAGGCGGCGAGGGGGGGTATGATCTATCCATTTTTGCAGGGATCGACGATCCCAAGATCAGGGTGGACATAGCCGATCGGTTGGTCAGAGACGGCGAGATCGGAGGAACGGAATTATACGCGGTCAGCAGCCCGGAAACGGTGCGTCTTTGGGGCGTAGAGGACCCTGAACTTTATGTCGCAAATCTGAGCGTATACCGTGAAACGATAAAAGACAAAAGTACTATTGACAGGCTTGTCAAAAACATTTCATATTTGCTGACGAACCTGAAAATGCACATTTTTAGCGGCCCTCTGATCGAACTCGACAAAAAACGCGCGGCATTTCGTAAAGGGAATTTGGATTTCAAAGTGTACCTTGAGTTTCTGCTGGAGTCCGCCCGGAAAGAACAAATCGCGCTCGATCGTTATCCGCATCTTTCTTCGATCGCACAGGTGCTGTTGTTCGAAAAAGGGATCGATTTTAAAAAAGCCGAAAAGGAAAGGGACCGGCTCATCGATATTCTTCAGAAAAGCCTTTCAAAAACCGAGCTTGAAGAGCTTGTGGAAAAGATGGTGCTGTTCAAATTTAACCGCATATCAAAAGAGACTGTCTTTAAATACATATCGCGAAAAGCAGACGACCTCGGCATTGAAACCGGGGAATTCCCTGATTTCCAAAAGTATAATGTGTATATCTCGACGTATGAATCTGTGAATAAGTCGGCACTTTACGATGAGGTCAAATCGCTTGAGGAAGACCTGTGGGGGAGGATGTCTGATACCGCTGATCAAAAAGAGCTTTTTCGCCTTTCGGACAATTTGGGTATGATCGAAGATTTTCTTTACCTTAATCTTACCAGGGAAAAATACAAATATTACGATCAGCACAGGGCAGATTTTGACATCACGAATTTCGTTTCTTTCATTAAGAGAAACGCTCCAATATATAAGATCAACGCTCCGCTTGATGAGAATGTCGTCGTCCTCAACGAATATGTCGAGAAAATGGAAAAGTTCTATGAATACTCATTTCAAAGGGACGAAGCGTTTATTGAAAATATCAAATTCGATCCCCGCTCGAAATTGGCTGTTCTTGTTACCGGAGGTTTCCATACGGAGAACCTTTGCGAGCTTATGCGCGGAAAAGGAATATCGTACATTTCTATAATGCCTAAGTTCCAAAGTCCCGAAGGATACGAAAGCCCGTATTTCCGGATACTGGGAGGAGAACTTTATGGCGAAAATGAGAAAATCGCGAAAGTTCTTGGAATATATGCTATCGCGATCGCCAGCGTGCTGAATATGCTCGGGACGACAGTAAGGCCGCGGGAATGGATGATCGATCAGCTTAGGATCAGGATGATGGCGGCGATCGCTGGGGGGAGGTCCGGGATCGAGGTACTTTATGGCGATAAGATACGCTATTTTGACGGTAAATGGAATGAGCTTACGAGCGAAGAAGCGGATAAGACCGGGAACTTTCTAACGGTCTCCCTTCCCGAACTTGCCGGGCTTATTTTGCCGGCTTCGGGACAAGTGGAAGCGGTTGGAGCAGCGGTGGAACAACCTATCATAGAACGGGGTAAGGCAGTTTTTCCTGCCGCCCGAATGATGGGATCGGCGTTCAGGGGCGTTCCCAGGGGGTTTCGAGGCCAGGCCGGGGTCAGTACCGCCGAGGTATCTATAGGGGTTTTTGTCGTGTCTGCCGTTTTCCTTGCGATATTTCCTTACGTGAGCATGTTTGTCAATATTTCGTCGTTCATGCTTGGCATATTTGCCTTGATCCCTATAACGTTCATGGTGATCCTTCTAAGATCGGCAGTGCAGCAGTTCAGTCAGTACTTGCGCAGTCCGTTCGGGGATGCCATAGCCGTCGATGAAAACAAGAAAAAAATAGATGCGGCGGCGGAAGAATGGCTTGAAAGCATGATAAAAAAACGGCCATATACGAATGAGAAGACGATGGGTGGAAACGCCTTGAATGAAGATGCCGGCGCTGAAATGTATGTCAGAGAACAAATTAAAAATTTCGATGAAGGATTCGAAACGGACAAAGTCCGGCTTGGCTGGGGCTCTGATAGCATCAAGGAAAGTATAAATAATACGATACGCCAGCTGTATCCCGACGAAACTGCGCGTCCGGCAGAGGTCAACAGCTTTTTGAACGGCTTGGGGGCTTTTACAATAGAATTGCACAGTATAAAAGTACTATCCGGTGAAATGGGGATACCAAAGCGCGCAGGGGCTGCGTTCGTGATAGACCAGGTCCCGATACTCGCTGAATTCGACCCCCGGACATCTACCCTGAATATCTACGCTACGGATGCCTTGATAAAAAGAATAGACGGCCTCAGGTCCGGGACGGACGCAGAAAGGTCGTTAGCGAACCGCCTTATTGCGGAGGTAGTGGATCATGAATACGCCGAGAACCTCCTTGGGAACACGCATGCCGAAGCCGCGAGAAGGGCGAAAAATTTTGGAGAACTTTCATTGGATAAAGGATTAAGCCCCTATCATCAATTGATACTTGACGAAATGGCTAAAGAAGGAGACGTGGTTTCTCTGTTGTACTTTTTAAATGAACCACAGAGAGGTTTAAGGACAGGAAGAGATGTGCACTACGAAAATCAAGTGTTCCGGGCGTATATCACCGATCACGCGAGGCCAAAAGCGTTGGAGAAATTCTATGACCGGGTTTTTCTTTCAAATGGGAATGCCCATGCGGTAGCCGCCGGCATTTTGAACGATATCCAGAATGTAAAGAAAAGAACTACGTATAAGTCCGGGTTCGATGTCGACAGGAAGATCCTGGAGGCACTGATCAAGTATTTAAACGGCCGTATCGCATACGTTGGCACGCTCGATGCGGAGCCTGAACCGGGAGGAGGACAGATAATGATCCGGGGAAACAGGGGAGTTGATATTTCATCCGCTGCGGCAGATCGGATCAAGACCCTAAAAGAAAATGTCGGACAGGCGGAGAGCGTCAGGGAGTATCTTAAAACACGGTTGGGGCAGGGTAACATCTTTGAGGAACGAGTTCCCGGTTTCAAGGAAAAGGCGAATGATATGGCCGTATCTCTGTTGGCCGGTGTGATGAATATCTCCCCGACGGAAAGGTCCCAAATAGCGACGGCCTCAGGTTTCTTTATGGGCGGCGTGATCGCGTTTGTTTCTTTTGCGTTCGGTCAACTCGATCTTTTGCCGGTCGCGCTGGTGCCGGTGCTTATTTTGCCCGTGATCGGGCTATTGAGCGCTCAGCCCTCAAAAGGAGGAGTCGAATTTTTACAGGCAATGATGGAATTGGGAAAAGGTTTTGCCGATGCTGTTTCCAGGAAAGCGGAACGTATCTATCTTATGGATGTGGGGGATGCGATGAGAGACCTGGCGAATTTCTATGAAGATAACCTTCGAGATATCAGTTTACGGCAGATAGGTTTCTCCAAAGAGATATCGCTTATATTTGCCGGGATCGTGGGCTTTTGCCAGTTCATTACACATGATTTCAACCCTGTTTTGCTTGTGGGTATATCTTTTGTAGCGGGGTTCTTGATACCCCTGCTGCAGGGACGTACTGCCCCGGTATTGCACTGGCTGCTGGAACAGGTCGAGGACATAGTTGAAGTACGGAATAAAGCTCAGAGAGACCAGATCGAAAGCGAAAGGATAAAGGCGTTGGAAGAAGAGAAAAAAATGGCCCAGGAAGAAAAAAACAGGATCAATCAAGTTAGATACCAGGAGATCTATCGAGAAATGGACGCTCTCCGACAAGAGATGACCGGACTTGTCATCAGAATAGGCGAAGAAAAAAAAGGAATGGACATTTCCGTACGGGATAAATATTTGCGCCCGGGAGCGGATCGTCTCAGCGGGCACATTATAAGATGGAAGAATATACGCAACTTATGCGCCAGTTTGATCGTGCTTATTACGGAACAGAACAACTCCGATCCGGGCCGATTAGCTGAAATGCTGCGTTCTTTTGACACTGATAAGACAAAGATCAGTATAGCTCATACCCCCGGTGCTATAAGGTTCCAGCATAGTCAGCTGTTGTCTCTGACGAGGTCCGATATACCTTTATTAAGGGGGGTCGGGCCGGACGTGGTGAGTAGTGCCGCGCTGCAAAGTTTAAAATACAACGACATTGTGCGATTGCTACAAATAGTCGGGGAGAATTCCGATAAAGCGGTTTTCGCGATCGAAAATTATTTGGAATCCGGAGAATCTCAGGTGGAGGTACAGGCGTCCGTTAGCCAGAGAGAGGTCGAAAAAGGAGAGGTGAAAGAAGAGGCCGTACCTCAGAAATCCTATCAGCAGAAAATAGATGAGATCATCGTTTCCATACAACGTGTTCTTTCATTGGCTCGATTCCCGGAACAACAGATCATCAGTTATATGCCGAAACCGGAGGATGTCACTTTGGAAAATACGGTGATCAAAAATGAAAGATCGGTACGAAAAAGACTGGACGAGGAATACGGCATGGGAAAGGTCAGGGTCTGTTTCTTTGATGCCGGAGATTCGAGCGACATAACCGATAAGTTGGACCTGATGAACGATACTATAAAGAAAGACCCTAACGTTGCCATTATGGTTTATGTGCCCGAAAATATGTATGAAGTGGTAACGAAGTGGGCGCAGGCGAGGGATTCCATCGCCGCCGCGCTTGCCGACAATAAGATCGTTTTCATTAAAGAAGCTTTCGATGAAAAAGGATTCTCCAGGACAATGGTCGGTGTGCACGCCGCTATAGCGATATCGGTGTTCGCGATGCTGCTTAACGAAAGCCCCGATTACAAAAGTGAGATCGCGGATAGTTTTCAAGAGCTTCTATCGAACGTTGGCGCGACCGATGCCGCTGAGGCTTTTAGCGTGGCGATCAAGAATGATAAGCTTGGGGACGCTTTAACTGATTTTATAAAAGGAAAAATGCTTTTGGAAATCAAGCCTCTTTCGGGAGAATTATCGGAACAACTGGAAGCGATAGAAGCGATAGCGAAATCCCTGTAATTAGCTTTTGCCGCTGTATATGGTATACTTTAAAGTGTTTTAAAGATCGGAGATGAAAAATGAGCGAAAATAACGGGTTCTCCGCAAGAAAAATAAAAGAAATACTGGAAAAAACCCTCAGGGATTCCTATATAGACTTGGACCTCATCACTGTTAAGATCAAGGGAAGTTTTGTGATACTTAGAGGCGCCGTCCATTCAAGAGAAGAGAGAAATGCCATTGTTCAGACCATCCAGGAGATACTCGGAATAGACGTGGTCGATGAACTTATGGTCATGAACACGTCCCCGGATGGAGGGGAAGAATACGGCAGGTCCTATGAACGCAATGAAGATCTTATGGATGAGGACAACGAATTTATCGGAACTGATGACGTGTTCCGCGCGGTAGAGGACGGCCTGCCTTACATTCCACCACTTTCGGCTGGTTTTGAAGAATCATACGGAGAACGAAAAAGAAGGATGCCCCATAGACGGGACTAGGACAGCGATGGATATTTCTCCACAGATACCACCAAAAGCACCCATCAAGTGGTATTACAATTCATGGACTATTGTCATTGCCATCCTTTGTGTCGGTCCGTTAGGGCTTTTTCTTCTCTGGTTCCGACCACGAACTAATATTTTTATCAAGCTACTGATCAGCGTTATTGTCATCGCCGCATCTATTTGGATGGCAAAAGGGACCCTTGAAGTTTATGAAAAGCTGATGGAACAATACCGCGAACTTGTCAGTATCCAGAAATGATCTGCGAAGAACAACCATCGTAATATTATTTCCAGTTATTTCCGAAAGGCAATCAATCTTTGTTACTCTATGGATTCAGGTATTGTGGCGAATGCGTGTTGATGATTTTTCAAAATGTGTAAAAAAATAAAATATTAGCAATTTTTCTGCTAGGCAATATTTGACTTTCTATTTATTTATGGTATGTTTTAAGTGGTAGTAAAGTTAGCTAAGTTTTCTCAATGTAAGGAGGCTTAGCATGAAGTATCTACTACTTAAAAAATTATTGAATCTAATCGGTCAAATTTGCCTTGTAGCGATACTTTCCGTTATTACCCAGGAAACCAGTTCAGGCATAGCAAAATGCCCATATTTTGATGGAATTGCCTCGTGGTATGCAGAATTTTCGCCCGGGATACTGAAAACCACCGCCAATATGGAAATTTTTGATCATGACGGTCTTACCTGCGCGATATGGGACGTCCCTTTTAACACGCGATTGGAAGTTACGAATCTTGAAAATGGGGAAAGTGTGGTAGTGCGGGTGAACGATAGGGGGCCTGCTAAACGGCTTTGCCGTGAGGGGAGGGTGGTGGACCTGTCGCTCGCAGCATTCCGCGCGATAGCCGACCCCGACAAGGGGCTAATAAAAGTCAGAGTGCGCGTGCTGGATTGATAGTGAATTTGTCTTTTTAAAAATCCTCATTATACTTTCTTTAAAACATAACCTTGCTGATAGTGACGTATAACATATATGAAGAACATTAAGACGCCGATCTCTCTAACATTACGGTTCTTGTTCCTGATCGTAACATCACTTCTTGTTGCGTCCTGTACGACGACCGCTCCGATGCCGAAAGCGCGAGGGGGGGTCATTACGCTTGCGACGCCTGAACCTGTCCCGTTGACGCGGCAGAACATTTATCATACAGTTGGACCGGGCGAGACGCTCTGGCGCATCAGCCAGATGTACGACGTGGATATCGCGGCGATCAAAAGGGCTAACTCGATAACGGATGTAAGGGACATCGATATTGGCAAGAAACTTTTAATTCCTGGTGCCGCATATCGCAAAGAAGTCGTTACTCTTTATCCCAGCACAAGGTGGAAATACGTTATTATCCACCACAGCGCCACCGATATAGGGAGCAGCGCCATGTTCGACAAAGCCCACAAGAACAAAGGTTGGGAAGGTGTCGGATACGATTTTGTGATAGATAACGGGACCTACGGCAAAGGTGACGGCCAGATAGAGACCACTCCTCGGTGGACGCGGCAGGAAACAGGGGCCCATTGTAAGGCCGGTGGTATGAATGAAAAGGGGATAGGGATCTGTCTTGTGGGTAACTTCTCTTCAGGCCACATATCAAGCTCGCAAATGAGATCGTTGATATATCTCGTAAAATTATTGCAGGATTATTATCATATACCCTCCTCCAATGTTATAGGACATGGAAAAGTGCCCGGTGCACAGACTGAGTGTCCGGGAAGGCAATTCCCGTGGAAAACGTTCTATGCTAACCTGAGGCGTTGATCCCGTTAAATTCTTTTATATTCTCTTGACTTTTTTTTCAAACAATATATTATGATATTTGCGGGGATATGCCGAGTTATTTATGAGCATATACTCATAACAACCCTATATTTATTATGGTCATATACTCTAAAAACAGTGAAGTGACCGCGAATCGTCCGAAGGGACGGCCGAAAAAGAAAAAAGTTATACGGGGATGTCCCAGGATAGAACAATTCAGCCCCAGGGGACGCGCCGGACGGCCTCTTGAGATCATATTGCCGGTGGAAGAGTATGAAGCGATGCGGCTTGCGGATTACAAGGATATGTCCCAAAAAAAAGCGTCCCTGATGATGAATATTTCACAGCAATCTTTCAGCAGGATCGTCAGAAGAGCGCGTAAGAAGATATCGGATGCGATCGTGAACGCCAAGATCATACATATTGAACGAGGAGAGTCGCAATGATAAAGATATTTAAGAATATCGAAGACGGTGTGCTTACGTTTAAAATGTCCGGGCATCTTGATGAGAACGGTAGTCCGGCCGTCGAAAAAGAGTTGGACCAGATAGTGTATGACAATATCCAGACCATCTTATTCGACCTTGGCGCGGTGGACTATATATCAAGTATAGGCATTAGAACATTGATATTTGCCCACAAGCAAGCCGTTAAAAATAACAAAACGCTGAGAATAACGGCCCTTTCCCCGAAAGGCAGGAACATACTGGAAGTAGTAGGGCTTTTGCCTCTTTTTATGGACAAGAAAGGATAATAAATGTCCTCAAGCGCCGAGAAATACGCACACCAAGCGGTACTGATAAGCCTTTACTGTAATATTGTTCTTGTCGTATTGAAATGTATCGCCCTTGTATTGGTCAATTCACTCGCGATAGCCATGGATCTCGGTATATCGTTTGTAGGGCTGTCTGTCTCCGTAATACTTTATTATTCAATAAAACTTGCCAATCGGCCTGCCGATTTTGTCCACAACTACGGGTATGGGAAGGTCGAGAATGTCTGTGAGGGGCTTGAGGGTGTGGTCCTGATAGGTATAGCCCTGGCAATGTCGGGTCAGGCAGTGATGAACCTTATTCATCCAGAACCTGTAACGCACCCTTGGCTGGGATTTGGGGCAAGCGTTATAAGCGTCCTTATCAACTTAGGAGGTGCGTATTTTATATTCAAAATGGCAAGAAAAAGCGCATCGCCAGCTATACATGCCGAAGGGCTTCATTATATGCTTGAAGGTCTTATATCAGGGATAATCGCGTGCGCGTTTGTTCTTACAATGGTGATGATATCGAGAGGATTGGGCCAGATTGCGCTGTATTTTGACCCCTTGGCGGCCCTTGTGACAAGCTTTGTCGTAATAATACCATCGTGCAGATTGGCTAAAGGATCGTTTTTTAAACTTCTTGACGCGTCCATGGAAGAAGGCAGCCAGATGGAGATATTGAAGTATGTGACCCGTCATATTTCGAAATTTTGCGAATTTAAAGACCTTAGAACGCGCACAGCCGGCCGCATGAAGTTCATCGATCTAAAAGTGGTAATCCCCGAGGAGATAACATTAAAAAGGGGCTATGAGATCACAAACGCCATCGCGAAAGATATACATGAAGGTGTCCCGAATTGTGAAGTGCAGATCAGAATGGAACCCTGTAATAAAGACTGCGAATTCTTCCACAAAAAGAAAACCTGTCCATATTTGTGAGACAGCGATACGTATGTATACAGATCCCGTGTAAATGCCTTGGAAAAAGAACCTTATCTCAATGTCCGATAATGTATGTTATGTTAACTTGCGTAGAAGGATTCCAATCTCCGAAAAGCCTTGATCTTCTCGGTCTGGCCGATTCGTGACTTGGACAGGGTTTCTTTGAGGAACGCGATCGAAGTGTCATATCCGGCGCGGTTTACCGGATATGGATGACCGTCTTTCCCGCCATGTGCGAAACTGAACCGTGCGGGATCTTTGAAACTGGGCTTTTCCCCATAAATAAGTTCGGATATCAATGCCAGAGCCCGGATAGTTCCGGGACCGACGCCCTGAAGGCCTAAAAGCTGTGAAAAGCCGGCTGGTTTTTGCTCATATGTCGTAACAAGTATTTTTCTGAGGTTCTCCGGCCGGATCATGGAAATTTTTACGTCGTGATGCCGGGGAAGTTTCAATTCCGTTATTTTGGTATATTCCTTCACAATTTTTTCGGGTTCAAGGCCCGATATTTGCGCCGATATTTCGCGGGCTTTTAAGCTTTCTTTAGCGACCATGTTCAAAGAGTTGCCGGTATGATCACAACAGATGGCCTTGTGAGGCTCGGATACGAAGTCTGACACATCTTCGCCGAGCCAGTGATATCTTCGTGCCCACGCTGTCTCTTGGTTCATTCCCTGCTGTATGACGGCCCACTTTCCTGCTTTATCCACAATGAACGTGTGGTGGTAGAGCTGATAGCCGTCCTGAATGGCGGTATTGTCGACTTTGGCCGACATGCGGCTCGCGTATTTTAAAGTCTCAGGAGAGGCATTTATGAGGCGTTTTTGGACATATTCATCGATCTCCAAGGGGGTTTTTCGCGAAGTAGCGCCTTTTCCGCCGCAAACATATAGGCCGATCTCTGTCTGTATATCTTTCAGGCCTTCTTTCAGCGCGCCGCAGACCGTTGTGGTCAACCCGGACGAATGCCAGTCAAACCCGAGGACACAACCGAACGCCTGGAACCAAAAAGGGTCTGAAAGTTTTCTTAATAATCCTTCGCGCCCTGATTCATGGCATACGATCAGGCTGATCTCTCGGGCAAGGAGTTTCATGCGGTCAAAGAGCCATTTAGGGGCTTTACCGCCATGTAGCGGAAGATGCGCGATGCCTTTTCTCATGGTCACTTATTTCGTGCTGGAGGGATACTCCGGGATCTTTGAGAGCGTAGCTACACCCTCTGCGATCGCGGCTTCAGCGACCGCTCTTGCTTCCCACGCCGTTATTCTGGGATCAAAGGGGGTCGGGATGAGGTAGTCCGGTCCGAATTCAAAGTCTCGACCGTAGGCTTTTTTTACTTTTTTAGGGACCCTCCCCTCTCGCGCGAGAGCGGCCAGAGCATACGCCGCCGCCCTTTTCATACCCATGGTTATCTTTTTCGCCCTGACATCCAGCGCTCCCCTGAAAATAAAGGGAAAACCGAGCACGTTATTGACCTGGTTGGGGAAATCGGAACGGCCTGTTGCCATCACGTATTTACGCCCTTTCATGGTCTTTTTGACGACTTCCGGCATGATCTCCGGTACGGGATTGGCCATAGCGAAGATCGCGGGATATTCGGCCATGGAGAGTATCATTTCGCTTGTTACACAACCGGCGACAGAGACACCTATAAAGACATCCGCTCCTTTAAGAGCGTCGGCAAGTGTTCTTTTAGGGGTCTCTTTCGTATGCCGCATTTTGTATTTATTAAGATCATGGCGCCCGACGTGCAGTACTCCTTTACTATCGCACATCAGCAGGTTTTCCGCGCCTTCGGCCGTTATCATGTCCGCTATCCGTAACCCCGCGGCGCCGGCACCGTTTATGACTATGGATATGTCGCCCATTCTTTTTTGCGAAACCTCGCAGTAATTTTTTAGCGCCGCAAGGGTTATTATGGCCGTTCCCCATTGGTCGTCGTGGAACACCGGGATATCCAGCATTTCCTGAAGACGGTCCTCCACGTCGAAACAGGCAGGCGCGGCGATATCCTCGAGGTTAATACCTCCGAACATGACCGCTATGTTCTTTACGGTCGCTATAAGCTTGTCAGGGTCGGTACGGCCTTGCGCGTTAAGAACACCTTCCAGTGGGACCGGCCAGCCATCCACATCGGCGAAAGATTTAAATAGAACAGCCTTTCCCTCCATAACAGGGATGGACGCTTTAGCGCCTATATTGCCCAAGCCGAGTACCGCAGTACCATCAGTTACGATCGCGACCAGGTTTCTTTTTGCGGTAAAAGAATATGTCTTGTTCTGATCGTTCTGGATCGCTTTGCAGACCTCCGCCACCCCGGGTGTATAGGCCATGCTGAGGTCCCGTTGGTCATTTAGCTTCTTTAAGAGCGCAAGAGCGATCTTCCCGCCCATATGATATTCAAATATATCTTTTCTTGTTATAGTGAATGCTCGTTTTGACATAATGTGTTTTTCTCCATTCTGCTAACAAAAGGACCGGTAAGCGCAAGTAGGACGTACGGTCTTTTTTGCGATATGTTCCCGGATAGGAACACAGTTAAAGAGGCTGTCGGAAACTGTCTTTTGCGGGCCTAACCTCTGTTCATATGAGATACATATAAAATGTTTTTCACTGATCTTCGTCAGGTTGACACAAGGGTCATCGCTTGCTCCACAGCATTCGCCGCATCTTTTGCATATGGCCTCAAAATCGGAGTCCCCTTTTTCCAGGGACTTATAGTATTTCTCACGTTCCATTAGTGCCCCTTTTTCGATCCAAAAATAAGTATGCGGGCGAGATAACCGATGAGGACGATAATGTAGAATATAAAAATAATGAAGAGTAAGAGAGCGATTATGGCCAGGAAAATGGAGCTCAGACCAAGAAGGATAGGCCATGTTAAAAATATAATCCCCATAAGCAGGACGGACGATATGACAACAACTATGCCAGTGATAAAATTTTTAAGCGTTTCCATCGGTAACTCCTTTTACTTTTGGAAATTACTTTCCGGCAACAGCTCCTCGATCTCTTTGTCGGTCAATTCCTTTTTTCTGAGAAAACAGATGCCCACATCATAAGAAAGTCCGGGTTCCCCCTCGGCGATACGCACGACACGCCCGAAAATGCGATTGTTCCGTATGATAAGGTCTGCCTCTATTTCCGAGCAAATATTGAGCATTTTCGGGTCGGGTTCAACCGCTACGATGCTTGATATAGCGGGAGGAATGTTCTTTGTGCGAAAAAGCAGACCCGATGGGCTGATGTTGCGCGTCAATATATCGGTCTTGTGGGAAAGACCGTTCGGGCGGACTTCCTGGTAATGTATAGATATCTCATGGTCAACCCGTAAAAATTCACGATGTTCATCTGATTCTGCGTGCATTCTTCAGTTCCCCCTTTTCTTATGAAAAGCCCAATATGGGCACCATCAATTTTTAACAAATTTTACACCATTTTTGAATATATGCAAACCTATACCCATTTCTTTTTTATTTAAATAACGATGCCAGTGAGGATGCTGAACATGCGTAATGTGACGTTCCGGATGCGGCATAAGGCCGAATATCCGGCCAGTAGGATCGGATATTCCGGCTATGTCGTCGATTGAACCGTTGGGGTTGTCCGGATATCCGGCTCGTTTACCGTTCTTATCCACGTATCTAAAGACGACCTGAGAATTTGTGTTAATGGTCCGAAGAATGGAACTGTTCCGCGGGATGAATTTGCCTTCACCATGAGCGACGGGAAGATATATGCGGTCCGGCAGCCCTTTTGTCCATACGCAATTCGAATCACATTTTTCGAGATGCACCCACCTGGATTCGAACCTTCCGGAATCATTTCGGGTAAGTGTCGCATCTATTGTGTCTTCCGAACGCGGGTCGTTGCCGGGAAGAAGCCCCATCTTAACAAGCACCTGAAAACCGTTGCATATCCCGATGATCAATTTCCCATCCTTGATAAAGCCTGCCAGGTCCTCTTTAAGGCTATGCCTTAGTTCGTTGGCAAGTATCTTTCCGCTGGCTATGTCATCACCGTAGGTGAACCCGCCAGGGATGGCCAGAATATCGAATCCGCTAAGTGCTTTTTTATCGGCGATAAGAGCGTTTATATGTACGAGTTCAGCTTCCGCGCCCGCTTCTCTGAAGGCGTGGGCCGTCTCAATGTCACAGTTGGTCCCCGCGGTCCTTAATATCAATGTTTTAACTTTTCTCATGCATCACCTCCTGGAGAGGTTTTTTCCAGCATTTTTTGAGGTGATCTATTTCCTCTTTTATCATGACTTTTTCCTTCAGGTCTCGTATGACCAATTGTTTATTTCTGGTCACATGCCCTATGAGGGCGAACGGAACGCCTTTGATGATTTTTTCGAAGGTTTTTTTCTTCTTCAGCGGGACTTCCGCGAGAAACCTGGAATTTGACTCAGAAAAAAGAACGATATCGTCCCTTTTTGAAGTCCCGCTCACAGGTACATGTGAAAGCGATATTTCTGCTCCATATCCGCCCGAAAAAAGCATTTCGGCCAGCGCTACCGCTATGCCCCCGTCCGAAGGATCATGACATGCTTTTACAAGTCCAGCGTTGATAGCCGCGTGAAGTTTTCCCATTATACGCAGCGAGTTTGCCGGGTTCACTTTTGGCACCACCCCTCCTTTGATGCCGTTCACGAGAAAATACTGAGAACCTCCCAACTCGTCAAAGGTCGTGCCTATGATGTAGATCAGGTTCCCCGCTTCTTTTATGTCGGCGGATATCGTTTTACGGACATCGTCAACGATAGAGATCGCCGAGATAAGAAGTGTGGGCGGAATTGATATGGTCTTGTGCCCGGCGTTAAATTCGTTGTTGAGGCTGTCTTTTCCGGAAATAAAAGGCGTTTTAAAAACGCTTGCCATGTCGTAACAGGCCTGAGAAGCGCGTACGAGGCCTCCGAGTTGTTCAGGTTTATCGGTATTGCCCCAGCAAAAATTATCAAGAAGAGCTGTCTTTGCGATATTTCCACCGACCGCGGTGACTTGGCGCAAGGCTTCATCAATTGCGCTTGCCGCCATCCAGTAAGGGTCGATATCTCCGTAACGGGGATTGATGCCGTTCGCGATGATTACGCCTTTCCAGCTGTTCAATAACGGACGGATGATAGAAGCGTCCGAAGGGCCGTCATTTTCGGCGCCGACCAGCGGTTTAAGTACGCTTCCCCCTTGTACTTCGTGATCGTATTGCCTTATTATCCACTCTTTGCTGCATATGTTCCAGTTAGAGAGCATTTTTCGCAGGTTATCTCCCGGGGAAGTCTTGTTCTTGACGGTTATATTTTTTTCTTCTTTGACTTTTTTCCATACGGCGTTCCTGGTGGCGCGCGGTATGCCGTCATGTATGAAAGCCATATCGATATCGGCAACCTGGTGGTCTTTATAGAATATGCGGAGCCTTTTATCGCCGGTGAATTTGCCGATCACCGTTGCTTCAACATTTTCGTTCGCGAATATACGCATTAGGCGTTCCAGTTTGTCCGGTTTTACAGCGAGTACCATTCGCTCCTGGGCTTCAGACACCCATATTTCCCACGGTTTAAGGCCCTCATATTTGAGCGGAACTTTCTCAAGAGAGACCAAAGCGCCGGTTTCTTCGCCCATTTCGCCGACCGCGCTCGAGAAACCGCCCGCGCCGCAGTCCGTGATCGCGTCATAGAGTTCTTCGTCCCGGGCTTTCATCAGGGTATCGACCATCTTTTTTTCCGTAATGGGGTTCCCTATCTGGACTGCCGTTGAGGATATGCTCTCGGATTCCGTAGTGAGTTCCGCCGACGAAAAAGTCGCCCCATGTATACCATCCCTGCCTGTCTTGCCTCCGATCGCTACAATAAGATCTCCCGGAGAGACTTTTTTATCAGAAAATTTGTGAGGCATTATCCCGATATTCCCGCAAAATACCAGAGGATTTCCCGTGTAACGTTCGTCGAAATAAACAGCCCCGTTCACGGTAGGTATCCCCATTTTATTGCCGTAATCGCGTACACCGCCTACGACCCCTTTAAGGACCCGTTTAGGATGTAGTGCTCCCTTTGGGACCGAAGACATTTTTACGTCCGGTATGCCGAAACAGAATACATCAGTATTCGCTATTGGTTTGGCACCTCGGCCTGTTCCCAGGCAGTCGCGTATCACTCCCCCGACGCCCGTTTCGGCGCCACCGTATGGTTCAAGAGCTGACGGATGATTATGCGTCTCTACCTTGAAACAGATATTGTTATTTTTATCGAACTTAATAATGCCCGCATTGTCTTTGAACACGGAAACGCACCAGGGTTTATCGAGATCACGTGTGACCTTCATTACGGTCTCTTTGAGAAGGTTCTTTATGATCTTGCCTTCATAGGAGACGTCACCCATCATTGTTTTATGCTTGCAATGTTCGCTCCATGTCTGCGCTATGGTCTCCAGCTCGCAATCTGTAGGGTTCCTTCTGAGTTCTTTGAAATAGGCCTGTATTGCTTTCATTTCCTGAAGGCTCAGGTAAAGTTGCCCTTTTTTGCTAAGTGACAATAGTTCAGTATCGTTCAAGCGTGATATGTCTATCTCGACCGCGCGGAATTCATACGCGGGCATAGTTTTGGGAGGTTCATCGTGGACAACGACATGTTGTATGATCTTATTGTAAAGCAATTTGTCAGAGATCGTGTTCAAGTCGTTCTTGCTGATCCTTCCATAAACAATATATTTCTTATATGTTTTCACGGACTGAACACTATTAATGCCCAGGTCATTGATGGCTTTGATCGCGCTCTCCTCAACCGGATCCATCACTCCCGGGTTATAGGCGATCTCTATCGTTGCCGCGTTCCCCTTCTTTGAGGGCATGAACCCGCCGGTAACGTTAAATTCCTGTGACACCTTGTCCGTAAGAAGAACGTCGGCTATTCTCAGCGCGTCATCGGAAGAAATGTCTCCGGTCACGGTATATACTTCGATGTATTCCGTGCCCGTCACGTCCTTTATACCGATATCTTTTATATCGCGTTTGAGGTTTTCGGCGACGATATCGAATATCTCTTTTTTGTTCCTGACCTCGATCCTGTGTGTCATAAAGACTTTACTCCCATTCTATCGTGCTTGGAGGTTTCGAGCTTATGTCGAAAACCACACGGTTCACACCATGGACATGATTGATGATCGTGTTGGACATTTCGCCGAGAATATCGTAAGGGATTCTGGCCCAGTCGGCGGTCATGCCGTCAACGCTTGTTACCGCGCGTATTACAGCAGTGCTTTCGTAAGTACGGCTATCCCCCATCACGCCCACACTTTTTACTGGCAAAAGTACGCCGAATATCTGCCATGTTTTATGGTAGATGCCGTACTTTTTGGCAATGTCAATTATGACCCAATCCACTTCTCTCAAGATGTCGAGGAGGTCCTCGCGTATTTCCCCGATGATCCTCACGGCCAAGCCCGGACCCGGGAATGGCTGTCTTTGTATGACTTCCGGTGAAAGGCCAAGTTCACGCCCGACTTCACGTACTTCATCCTTGAACAGTTCTCGTAAAGGCTCCACAAGTTTAAGCCCCATTTTCTTCGGCAGTCCGCCCACATTGTGATGGGATTTGATCGTGTGGGATGGACCACCGAAGAACGACTGCGATTCTATTATGTCCGGATAAAGTGTCCCTTGCGAAAGAAAAGAAACGTTCTTTATGGTCTTTGCCGTGTCCTCAAAAACTTGGATGAACATTCGGCCTATGATCTTTCGTTTCTTTTCCGGATCTGTAACTCCTTTGAGGGCTTTAAGGAATTTTTTTCTGGCATCCACGACCTTAAGATCAAGCTTTATGTTTCGCGTAAAAAGGTCTTTTACTCTTTTGGCTTCATTTTTTCTCAATAAACCATTGTCAATAAAGATACAATGGAGTTGTTTGCCTATAGCCTTATGCAGGAGGACCGCCGCGACGGTCGAGTCTACGCCGCCGGACAAGCCCAGGATCACGTTCTTGTCCCCGACCTGTTTTCGTATCTCAGCGGTTTTCTTTTCGATGAAGGATCTCATTGTCCAGGTCCTTTTGCATCCACATACACCGAAAAGAAAATTTGTGAGTATTTTTTTACCATTTTCAGTATGAACGACCTCGGGGTGGAATTGGACCCCGTAGATGGCTCTTTTGGCGTGCTGAAAAGCGGCATTATGTGTATTGCCGCTATACGCGATGGAACGAAATCCCGCCGGGAGTTTTTCTACCTTATCGCGATGGCTCATCCAGGTGACGCTTTTGGGCGAAATACCGGCAAAAAGTCGGTTGGAACGGTCAAAACTCACAGATGTGCGGCCATATTCGCGTTTTCCGCTTTTTTTGATCTTACCCCCTAAAATATGACCGACAAGCTGCATGCCGTAACAGATGCCTAACACGGGAATGCCGAGATCAAATATACGCTTGTCTACTGAGGGGGCGCTTTTGTCATACACACTCGAAGGGCCGCCAGAAAGAATGATCCCGCAGGGAGCGAACTTTTTCACTTCTTCAAGGGATATATTCGGCGGGACGACCATGGAATGAACAAGGTTCTCCCTTATGCGTCTGGCGATGAGCTGGACATATTGAGATCCAAAATCGATTACCAGTATCCCTTCTTGTTTCATGAGACTCCTTTATGTATATAACTTTCCCATTTTTTTTCAAGGTCGGGCCGTTCAACCCAGCCGAGAAGATATTGTGTGAACTCTTCTCCTGTCGCGCCGTTGTCTCTGCCGGTGATGACCAGTTTCTTCTCGAATTGGCCGCAGATATCGAGAGCCATATCGAGTTGTTTTGATCTTTCAGTAAACCCGATATGGTTGAGGAGCATTGCGCTTGCTTTTATCATGGAGGAAGGATCCGCGTAAATGTCCCGTCCTTCTTCGACCATGCGCGGAGCGCTTCCATGTATCGCTTCGAACATGGCCCATCTTTTTCCGATATTCGCGCTGCCTGCCGTTCCTACGCCACCCTGTATCTGTGCCGCCTCATCCGTAATAATATCACCGTAAAGATTAGGCAGTACGATCACCTGGAAATCCCTTCGCCTGGCTGGATCTAACAGCTTCGCGGTCATTATATCTATATACCACTCATCTTGTTCTATCCCATATTTTTTATATTCTATGGCGATCCTTTTAGCCGCCCTCGAGAACCGGCCGTCGGTGGTTTTGACAACGTTGGACTTGGTGACCGCCGTGACCCTTTTCAAACCGTTCTTCCGGGCATATTCGAACGCCATCCTGATTATCCGTTCGCAGCCAGGCTCGGTCATAACCTTAAAGTCAAAGCTGACGTCGTCCGTGACATCAATGCCGCGTGACCCGAGCATATACGCTCCTTCTGTGTTCTCCCTGAAGAAACACCAGTCTATACCCTCGGAAGGTATCTTGACGGGCCTGACATTGGCAAATAGATCAAGTTCGCGGCGCATCGCGACATTGGCGCTTTCTATATTCGGCCATTTATCCCCGGTCTGCGGGGTCGTAGTCGGCCCTTTCAGTATCACATGACATGAACGAAGTTCTTCAAGAACATCCTCAGGAATAGCTTTCTTTACCCGTGCGCGGTTCTCTATGGTCAGGCCGGTTATCGTCTTGAGTTCTATACGGCCGGATTTTTTTTCATCTTTAAGCATGTGCGCAAGCACGCTTTCGGCATGTTTGGATATTCTCATCCCTATGCCGTCACCCCAGCATATGCCGATCACTACAGGCTTTAATGTTTTATAATCCGTCCAGTCGGAGTCTTTTTTCATCGCTTCGGCGCGTTCCAACTGTTCGCGGACCAATTTGCCGAAATGTTCTTCCGCTCTCTTTATCATCTCTTCTTTATTGATCGATGCCACGTTCGGTCCCCTTTTGAATTTTATCTTACAAATAAAGCGTTTGACGAGAACCTGGGTTCGCTGGTCAGATTCACGCCCAGCATCCTTAAACCGGCCTCGTCTCCCGGTGTGGGGATATGCGAAGTGTGCACTTCACACCCTTTCAGGTCCTTGAGCTTCTCGATCGCTGCCTGCGCGGCCGGGTTCGCCGCCGCGCTGATACTTAGAGCGATCAGTGTTTCTTCGAGATCAAGGCTTACAACCTTGGAATTAAGCGTATTTCTCTTGAGGGTACCGATCGATTCCAGTATTGCCGGAGGAAGCAGGTGTATCTTGTCTGGAATCTCGGCGAGTTTCTTTATAGCGTTCAATATAAGACTCGATGACGCGTGCATGAGCGAGGAATTTTTGCCGGCCACTATGGCCCCGTCCGAAAATTCTAGCGCAGCCCCGCAAAAAATACCTTTGTTACCCTTGTTTTTCTTAGCAGCTTCTTCGGCGGCTTCGTTCGCCGGCTTTACGACGTTTCTGTCTTCCGGGGTAAGCCCAAGTTCCTCCATAAGCAGTTCGACACGCTGGACCGTATCTTTATCCACGAATCCCATCAAATATTCGCAAGAACACCGGAAATATCGCCTGATTATCTCTTGGTTCGCTTCAGCTCGTACTGCATCGTCATCTGTTATGCCGAACCCAGCCCGGTTCACGCCCATGTCTGTCGGGGAATTATAGATGGACCTTGCGCCCGTGATCTTCTCAAGGATGCGTTTGAGCACCGGGAACACCTCTATATCACGGTTATAGTTGACCGTAGTTTTGCCGTATGCCTCGAGGTGAAAAGAATCGATCATATTGAAGTCTTTTATATCGGCTGTAGCCGCTTCATATGCCACATTCACTGGGTGTTTTAGAGGCAGGTTCCAGATGGGGAATGTTTCGAATTTGGAATACCCCGCTTTCACGCCGTGTTTGTGCTCATGATAAAGCTGAGACAGACATGTCGCAAGCTTGCCGCTTCCCGGGCCCGGGCCGGTCACTATGACAAGCGGTTTTTTCGTCTCAATGTAAGAATTAGCCCCATACCCTTCATCGCTCACGATGAGGTCTATATCTGTAGGATATCCTTTTGTGTAACGATGGGTATAAACCTTTATTCCCCTTCGTTCCAGTTTGTTCTTGAAGATCGTGGCCGCCGGTTGATTATCGAAACGCGTTATTACCACGTTAGTTACGTCAATGTCCCAGTCCCTGAGGTCATCGATCAATTTCATGGCGTCAACATCGTATGTGATACCGAAATCGGCCCTTACTTTTCTTCTCTCAATGTCACCGGCATATATACATAGTATGATGTCGGCTTTGTCTTTCAATTGCCGGAGAAGGCGCATTTTAACATTTGGGTCGAACCCTGGCAACACTCTCGAAGCGTGGTAATCATATATTATTTTACCGCCGAATTCCAGATAGAGCTTCCCGGAGGATTTTTTTACCCTCTCAAGTATTTCGTTTGTCTGTTCGTTCAGGTATTTTTCATTATCGAACCCTGTTTTTTTGACCATCGGCAAGCTCCTTTAGCAGCCTTTTTCCAGCGCCTTCTTACCTGTCTTTTTATCGGTTTTGGTGGGGTAATCTCCGCTGAAACACGCGGTACAGAACCCGGAAGTTCCTCCCCGAGCGGCCTCGAGCATTCCATTCATGCTTAAAAATTTCAGGGAATCAACACCGATAAAACGGCCGATCTCTTCGATGGATTTCTTATTGGCGATCAGCTCGTTCTTGTTGGGGAAATCTATGCCATAAAAACATGGGAATTTGATCGGAGGGCAGCTTATTCTCAGATGTATCTTTTTGACCCCCGCATCACGAAGCGTCCGTATCCTGCTCAAGGTAGTTGTCCCCCTGACGATCGAATCTTCGACCACCACTACGCTTTTGTCCCTTAGTATTTCCTTGATCGGATTAAGTTTGATCTTTACGCCAAAATCCCGCATCTCCTGCGAAGGCTGGATAAATGTCCTGCCGATGTAGTGGTTCCGTATCATCCCGAACTCGAACGGTATGCCGCTTTCTTTTGAATATCCCAGGGCGGCATAATTTCCGGAATCTGGTATAGACATGACCATGTCCGCTTTTACCGGGAATTCTCGTGCGAGTTGTATCCCCAGCCTTTCACGGACTTTATAAACACTATTGCCGAATATCCTGCTGTCCGGCCTTGAGAAATATATGAACTCAAAAATGCATTGTGCGGACGGCTTTTGTTTGAAAGGTTTTCGGGATTCGATGCCATTCCCGGAAATGATCACCATTTCACCCGGCGCCACATCCCGTATATAATCCGCGCCCACGATATCAAGTGAACAGGTTTCACTGGCCAGTATATAAGAACCGTCCTTTTCCCCGATACATAACGGCCGGAAGCCATGAGGGTCCCTTACGCCGATCATTTTGTCTTCAGTAAGTACCAATATAGAATATGAGCCCTCGCACAGGTTTAGAGCGTCGGCCAGCCTTTCTTCCAAACCGTCCTGGAACGAAGAGCTGACTAGAAGATGAAGAATTACCTCCGAATCCATTGTGGTCTGAAAAATAGAGCCCTTTTTCTCCATTTCCTTGCGCAATTTAGCGGCGTTGGTCAGATTACCATTATGTGCGATAGATACGGAGAACCTGTGATGGTTTATTAGAAAAGGTTGAGCGTTCCGCAAAATGCTCGACCCCGTGGTAGAATATCTGACGTGTCCTATCGCGGTACGGCCTTTAAGATCTTTGAGTTTTTTTCGGCCGAAGACTTCCGAAACCAGCCCCATGCCGGTCATCTGATGGATGCGGTCCCGATGAACGGTAGTTATTCCGCAGGATTCCTCTCCTCGGTGCTGCAGTGAGTATAGACCCAGATATGTTAGTTCTACGGCATTATCATGGCCAAATATACCAAATATCCCGCAATTCTCTTTCTTCTCGGAATGCTCATTCATAATGGTCCTTTTCAAGGTTAACAATGGAAAGGATTATAACATAATATTGATATTAATGCTACAGCTTACCGTGCGGGAAGGAAGTTCTCTCCGGCAAAGTGAGGGTCAAAATCACATTCAAAAGGCTGTACCCAGCCATTCGAAAGCGACAATGCCTCCAATTTTTGCATTATCGAATCATATTCATGTAAAGTTATGCGGCGGGCCAAGTCCTGAGACCTGTTTGCCATGTATGCGGGATAATATTGGCTCATAACACTTAAATATGTATCGGGACCTATCTCGTTCGCAATAAAATCCATTGTTGCTTCCGTGCCGGATATACCGTTCGGAAGGATCAAAAGACGAATAATGATACCTCTGAGGGCAATACCGGCCGGTGATAACTTGAGTTTTCCTGTCTGGCGGGCCATTTCTTTTACGACAAGACGGTTATTCTGTGTGTAACCCGGGGCTTTGGAATATTTAACGGCCGCATCATTCTTCGAGTATCTCATGTCCGGAAGATAAATATCCACTATCCCTTCAAGCAGTTTAATGATGTGGAGCGAATCATATCCGCCGGTGTTATACACGATCGGTATCTTCAATCCATTGAGTGACGCGTGACGTATTGCCTCGACTATAGAAGGGACAAAATGTGTCGGGCTTACAAGGTTGATATTATGGCAGCCTGTGTTCTGGAGCCCTATCATTATTCGCGCCAATTCTTCCGTGGTGGTTTCTATGCCGTTATCGTTCTGGCTGAATTGCCAGTTCTGGCAGTAGATACAGGACATATTGCATCGCGAAAAGAATATGGTGCCGGAACCTTTAGTACCAGATAACGGTGGTTCCTCGCCATGGTGCGGATTGTAGTTATAATACATAACTTTAGAAGGCGCGGAACAAAACCCTTTTTCACCTTTGAGGCGGTTTACGCCACAGCGTCGTATGCACAGATCGCAATGTTCATAGGACGCGGCAAGGGACGGCAAAACCTTGTCGATGACCTTTACAAGATTTTGGGGATATGTGTACATTTAAATGGGAAAAATGTGATCAACGAAAACCACTCTATCTGTCTTATTCAGTACCGGGTAAGCTGAGTTTTCAAGCGGACCGGTAGATCCATTCCGCCGGTCCGCTTGAAACATACGTTATTGTTTCACTTGTTTCGTTGTTTCTTCTGCGGCTTTTACAGGTACATGGACCGTATCGTTCGCAGCTTTTCCGATGGTATTGGCGCTTTCCGTCACAGGAGTCGTGACTATCTCTTTGGCTTTTTCCGGTTGCCCGGTAAGGGTGTCGCCAGTTGCTTTTATTGTATCAACAACCATTTTCCCTGTATTCTGTGCGGCTGTGGTCACGGTGCTTGCCGACCCACTGATAAGGTTAGCCGGATAATCTATCGAGGCCTTTCCCGCTTCTTTCATTGTTTCACCGGCGGTCTTTTTCGTGGTCTGTGTCTGGGTAGCTTGCGCCGCGAAAGCAGGCGCCATGGCGATACCCAGGACGAATGTAACGACCAGAAGAACTGCCAGTGTTTTTGTAACTTTCTTCATCTTATTACCCCCTTTTGGTTTTTATATCAACCTGAGGATAGTCAAAGCGTCAACTTAACAATTCTTTGACCATTTGGCTGATAGTCTTTCCATCCGCGCGGCCAGCCGCTTTTTCCATGACTTCCTTTACGACGGTACCCATATTTTTCATCGAAGATGCTCCCGTGCGCGCAATGACCTCTTTAACGATCGCGATAAGTTCTTCCTGGCTGACAGGCTGCGGCAGATAATTCTCCAATACCTTAAGTTCTTCAGTCTCCTTTGTCACAAGATCCTCTCTTCCGCCGGACTTGAACTGCTGAATGGATTCCTTATGCTGACTGACCATTTTTTGTATTACGCCGATCACTTTGCTGTCATCAAGATCGCCTTTTAGCATTTCATCTATTCTTTTGTTCTTAATGCAGCTTATTACCATGCGCAACGTTGATACATCGGTTTTTTTACCGTCTTTTAACGCTGTTTTAAGGTCTTCTTTTATCCTGTTTTCTAAATTCATAGTTTTTTCCTTGCCGATCTTTTTGAGGTCCCTTTTTTACCCTTGCGGCCCAGCATTTTTACTTCGTCAAAAACCCTGACGATCGGGTTCAAGTAATTGATCAAAAGTTTGCCTTCCAAATGGTCCATTTCATGTTGTATTACCCGTGCCATAAGCCCCTCACATATCTCTGAGAATATCTTGCCGGAATTGTCCTGTGCTTTTACTTTGACCATTTTTGGCCTTGTGACCTTTACCGATATCTCAGGAAGGCTCAGACACCCCTCCTCCATTGTTTCTTTTTCTTGCGAGCATTCGATTATCTCTGGATTAACAAAGATCCGTAAACCTTCACCGATATCTATCACTATCAAGCTCAACCCTAGTCCTACCTGCGGTGCTGCCAGACCTATGCCGCGGCAGGTGCGCATGATCTGGGCCATTTCCTTTGTCACCTCGTCCAGTTCCTTGCCGAATATATTTACGGATTTGGTTTTCACCCTGAGGCATGGGTCGGGATATGTTCTAAGTTCAAGGGATATCATTATTTTTTTATCTGATTGTTCTTTGTGAGTGAAACTACCCGTCTTTTAAGAGAAAGGCATTCTTTAGTTTCCATGATACAGTAGGAAAGTATCACCAGTTCATCTCCAACTTCCCCCCTGCGGACCGCGGGACCGTATAGAACTATATTCCCCGAACCGGCTTCTTCTTCAATGACATAGGTAGTGAAACGTTCGCCATTATTCAGATCAAGAACATGCACCTGTTCACCCGGTAAGATATCAGTTGCCTCCATGATGTTCTTATCGATACCGATACTGCCATCATAGCGCATATTTTTTCCAGTGATCACGGCTTTCGTTATTTTTGATTTACATAATGTTCTTAGCATTTCTCCCGCATCCTTTTTTAAGAAACAGTTAGTTTGACATTACATCTTTTTCATAAACACTACCATTTTATTCAGTATCAGTATTGGATTTATTTTCGTCAACGGTGTCTTTTTTGGTGATCCCAAGCGGTTTTTTGCTTATATTTGTCAGTCTTCCGCTGTCGAAGTAAAGGTAAAGATCGTTTGTAAGGTAATCCGATCCTACGGGGAGAGCCGATATGCGTGCGTGATAGAACCACTCCTCCCTCGCGCCTCCGCCCCACTCCGTTGATCTAACATTGCTTTTGATATCGGGGTCTCCGTAGATGGAACTAACTTCCTGCTGTGTCATTCCGATCTTGACAGCATGGGGGCCGATAGGATTCTGAACGATATCATTTGGTTTTGGAACGATATCTGCACACCCGGACAAAATCAACACGGACAGAAATACGAAAAACAGCCCTTTTAAATCATTTTTCAAAACGCACCTCCATGGGATTGTTACCACCGCGCTTTATATGATGCCCCGTACAATAGATCGCAAAGGTATTTCAAAAGAACAACTTTATCTTTTTCAACGATGGAGATAATCTCAATACCGGCATCGTAAGGGGCGTTATCTTCTATTGATACGCGTTCTTGCCATACAACTTTGCCTTTTATGGTTATAGGTTCTTTTACTGATGGCAAATAAAGGGAAAATGCCAATATCTCGGATTCTTTCAATTTACGGTCTATTTCAAACCTGAGCCCCATTGGGGATATGTTCTTAATAAGTAGTTCTTTTTCCCATCCCTCGCCTTTTACTTTTACTCGTAAAGGAGCTTCAATACGGATATATCGGCGTCTCTCTGACAATTTTAGTTTCATATTATTTGTCCCCTATTGATGTGTTCAATGCAAAACCTAACGTACAAACCGCCATCTTGGTTAGAGTTCAATATTATTACTATGTGAAAAACGAGCGATTTTAAAAGATCGCTCGTTTTCAATGTTTTTCATGATTTGCGAAATTATTCCACTGCGGGCATATCAGGCAACACGCGTGGTTTGTCATACCGGCCTATCGGAAAAGTAAGGACCTCCGAAATACCAGAAGCGGTACGTGCAAAAGCTTTGCAAGATCCCTGGAAAAGACCCTGCGCTCCGCCTATTAGCGGATTATGCCATGCTTTGGTCTGGTCAACTATACGTTTTGGTATTTCTGTCCAGCCAAAAACGGCATTATTAAAACCTCTTTCCAGCTTCTGGATCGGTCCAGCCGGATATGTGGACATTTTCTGTGTTAGAACCTTAACCGGCGCAGCTACCGCAGATTGTGTGTTAACCGGTTGTGTTTGGGTAGATGTCCCGCTGGTAGTGGCGGTTTGAACGGAAGTTTGGGCCTTTTCAAGAGGCATATCGGCCGCAAAAATTATGTTTGAAACACCTAATATAAATAACGCCACGATTATTACCGCCAGCAACTTTCTCATTACACACCCCCCCTTTTCAGTTGGAAGGAATATATCATATAGGGCATAAAAAGTCAATAAACCCATTATCTGAGCCCAAAAATCCAGTTTCTGACAAGAGTGACCAGATCTTCATTAGGAATAAATACCCAGTTCTCACCATTTTTTTCCCAAGACCCCATATAAGGACGCATAAGACCATTGACAGTTATGAGCTTGCCGGTACCACTTTGGGTCAATAATGACTTTAATCCTTCAATTGCCTTCGAGTACGATTCTTTATCGTTCTTTCCGCATATTATCAATAAAGGTTTTTCGCACGTTACCATTGCCTCATACGGTTTTCGCCCAATATACTCCCTATAAAATTTCACGGGTATCTTTTTCCCCATGAAGAACATAAGATCGTTCTGAGGGTCATTAACCTCGATTATTTCCTGCTTTAACAGGCTTTCGACAGTGTTTAAATAACCCTCTGTAAATCTTGAGTAGCCTTGCTCGTTTAGTATTTTCTGTATACTTTCCAAGGTTACCGTTCGTGTATCCGAACTGAAAGAGGAATATGGTAATCCGAGAAGGATACAAGAGGAGACCATGGGCGCGTTCTCCGCGGTTTTCAGCGCGATAAACCCGCCGCCACCAAGCCCTACCAGCGATATTCGTTTTCTGTCAACTTTTGTATTTGATGTCAGAAAAGTTATAGCCGAATTTATATCATATATCCTTCTTTCATCGTCTACCTCAAGAAAGTTCCCTTGACTTCTGCCCTGTCCTGGGCTGTCAAAAGCCAACACAGCTACATCGCATGATGCCAGGCTTTTAGCGAAGGACCCCATAAAAAAATATTCGCCGTTGGTAAGAGGGCCGTCACCGGGTACAATAATGACCGCTGGAAAAGGCCCCTCTCCTTCCGGCATTTGCAGGGTACCCGACAATAAGAGTTTACCACTTTCAAAAAACACCTCTTTAGGCAGCGTAGTAACTGAAGTTTCCGGCTCGGTCTGCTTGGCGCCATAATAAGAGGAAATGTTCTCAATATCGAACCCGCTGTTCTTTAAGTGCTCGAACATCTTTTTCCCAAAACCCTGAAAGGATTTTCTTCGATATTCCGTGAGCAGATATCGTCTGTTTTTGGTTTTTAACGATAGAATGGTGTGCCCATATCGGGAAAGATATATTTCCGATTCCGGTACCGCGTTGCTCTTAATGAGAAATCTTTCGACTTCCACCCTTTTTCCCATGAAGAGCATATAGTCGTCACCAAGGGAACGTATCTCTATCTTGTCACGCATGACAGGCAGAGGAGCGCCCGTGGGGATCATGACCTCGAAGAATTGTGTGCCCATTTTCCAAAAATTGTACAAGTCCATCAGGGGAATATAGGACATCACGTCGAACGGGCAAAAAAGAACGGTATTGCCTCCTGTCTCGAAGTTTTTAAGCGCGAAGAACGCGGGGGTACTCATGAACAGTTGGTCCGTTTTGTCAGCTTTCTGGTTAAGCAAAAATATGGACCTCCCGCCCCTTGCGCCGATGGTCTCACTGGAAAATTCTGTCGGCATAAGAGTATTCCGCTTTAATATCAATTTCTGGTTGAGAATCGGGTAGTCAAGCGTGTACGGGCATTTTTCAGTGGAACGGTATACGATCTTATCCTCCGTGATGAAGCTGTCGACAAAAGCTTTTCCTATCGGTTCATTCCCCGAAAAAATATCGTACTCAAAACTTTTATGCGAACACGCTTCGATGAACAAAAATGCGACAACAACAAGCAGGAATACGAATGCCGAAATGAGGCTTACAAGAACAACGAGCCTTTTGGGCCTATATTTCGTTTTCCGTGAAATGTACTCCGGTCTAATGTCTTTCCCCGCAGACTTACTTTTTTTCATGAGACACTCGCTCCCGCTATGTGCAGACCGATCTTGATCTTAGGGGACGGGGTTTTTTTAGCAAAAATGTCCTTATTGGATAATTCTGACAGTACTTCCGCAGGACAGTTCTTGAGCGGCAACCTGAAAGTGACAGTATCCCCCTGGGCCAGGGTCCCTTCACCCCGTATCCTACCGGAAAAAAATGGTGATTCTGAGAGAGCCGCTTCCTCAAGAGGGTAATACCAGTTCTTGTAAAGAACATATCCATCCGGTCTTGATATTACCAGCTCTACGGTAAGGGATGTTATCGCTTTAGGGGAATTGTTCTTTATTTTGCCCTCAAGTATGGGAGTTCCCGGTAAGAGGTCGTCTTGCACAAATTCGGTCTTGACTCCGGATATCTCGATGTCTTTCCTGAATATCTCAGCGGTTAATTTATATATAAGATCACGGTACCGTACTGTGTGGACATCTTCCTTCCACTGTAAATATATGCTGTAACCCACGATCGTCGATATCATGATCAAGGCAATGATCGCGGAGGAAAATATGACCAGTATTATCTGTTTGGTCTTTATACGCATGTATGTTTTGCACCGCCTTGAAGGTCTCTTACATATAGAGCGCGAACCTTATTGAAATACCCGATAAAGGCATCGGACGCATAATCAGGATACGTCCACGGCCATGATCGAAAACTGCCCTCTTTGAAATAAAGGGTCGTTTCGGCGAATATTCCCTGTCCAAGATACACGCGATGGCTATAATCTTTCGTGGTTAGAAGTACCAGTTTTGCTTCTGTAAGATAACCGGGATCGATATTCACGCGTCTTTTCCCCGACATCAGTGTTTTCTTTTCGATCCTGTTAGTGGCTAATTTTATTTTAGCGATATTTTCCGGTTTGACAAGTTTGCTAAAACAAACAAGTTTGCGCTTCAGACCCACTCCGAATTCCGTACGATAGTAATCCGTATAATCGAACGTGCCGTTAAAAATGGTATCCTCAAGAGGACCATAGATGCTTTTCATTTTCTTTTCGGCATATTCCAGAAAATCTTCGTCTTTGAAGAACAAGCTGCAGACCAATTTTAACGGTTTTTGTTTACAAAGGTCGCCCATGGTTGTCATACTCCGATAAAAAGAGGAACGTCCCCATGATCAAAGGACAATATTTTCCAGAATCCCGATGTCCATCGGCTGATTATTGCGGTTTCTCTGTAGTTTTCTGTCTGTTAACGTATTTTATAAGTTTTTCGCGCTCTTTTTCAGAAAGCATATGGAAGAAAATTGCCACATCATAATGCTCGATATGCCCGTCCTTGATGACGGGATGCTCTCTTACGACCACTCCCTCGATATCCAAGACCGCCGGCGCTTCGGGTTTGTTCTTATTCGGCAGCGAAAGGATTATCTGCAATTTTGTCATCAAGGGGATACGTTCCTTCACTTTGCAATATATCCCGCTAGCGCTGACGTCAAGACTTTTAGTAATAGCGGTAAAACCACTGCCGGATAATTGCACCGATATGTCTTTGTCTTGAATTCGTGGATATTTCCTGCGTTCTTTTCGTTCCGTCATTTTCCCATCCTTAGTTCACAAAGTCTATAATATATTGAAAGGTCCCGGAAACATCATCCGGGTGGCCAATTCAGTTTACGTCCTCCAAGAAGGTGTGCATGGATATGCGCAACTTCCTGTCCGGCATCTTTGTTGCAATTAATAACGACACGATAACCACTATTTGAAACCCCTAGTGACGCAGCGACATTCTTTATCTTTAAAAGTATATTTCCCAATAAAGCCGTGTCGTTTTCTTTAGCGTCGTTCAACGAAGTCATATGCTTTTTGGGTATAAAAAGAACATGTATGGGCGCCTGCGGTTTGAGGTCCTTGAATGCGATCAGCTGGTCGTCCTCGTAGACAACATCCGCGCTTATCTTTTTTTCACCTATCCTGCAAAAAATACAGTCGTCCATAACATTAAGAACGCGTTATTTTTGCTCGGCTTTTTTAGCCGTTTCCTGGGCCTTGATCTGGTAACAGCGTTTCGAACAATAGAAACCGTTGTTCTTGTAATACCACATTTTTTTGGGGAACGCTTTTCCGCAACCCGTGCACTCCGCGGGTTTATGAGATGCCGTGCTGCGAGGCTGATTTCCCTTAGGCGCGGTCTCGTTTGATTTTTCCGTGCTCCCGGATTGCGCGTCTGTAGCAGCGCTTTTTGCTTCACTCTCAGGAGCGTTTTCCTTTCCTATTTCAGCGCTTTTCTCTGTTTTTGTTTCCTTCTTTTCATCACTACTGGTCATTATTCCTCCATCACGATTGCAGCGTTATTTTTTTGTATCGGTCATCTTTTTGTAAATATAGCTTAACACATGTGTGCGGTCTGACTTGCTGATCTTTTTAAGTTTTACACCGCTTTTATAGCGCTTTCCCTTGGAACGTTCTTTCTCGGTCCATGCGATCTCTCCGGAGACAATGACAGGAAGATTATCCCCCGGTATCAGAAGTTCGATCTCCAGTTCTTTTCCTCTGGGGATCGGCTCATTGCTTAATATTCCAAGACCTTCACTGCTGAAATCACTTATGGTCAATTTTTTAGACGATTCTTCAAGCCGGCAAAGCGCGTCTAAAAGTACGTTGAACCGCAGATGTTTTCTTTTTTCTTTCATTGAGCCTCCTAACCGCCTATATCATATATAGTATTATAAACTTTGTCCACTGAAAAATAGTGGTATATGACAAAAAACAAAGGGGGACAACTTACGTCGTCCCCCTTTGCATCTAACAAACCAACTTTTTCCGCTATTATTCCGAGAACACGAACTCCGGTTCCAGAACCGGCTGATAATCTTCCGGTATCGGGAACGGGAATGTCACTGTCTCATACACGCCAGCGCCGGTTCTGACTATTGTCATACCAACACCTTTCGCCAGACCCATGGTAAGACCCGAAAGAATATTCTCTTCGACACTGGTGTCGTAGATGTTCTTCGGAAGTTCTACCCAACCGGTAAGAATGTTAGCGAGACCTCTGCCCAGTTTCTTCGCAGGATCCTGAGCGTAGCACTGGCCAGCCATCCCTACAAGCGCGGCTATTACCAAGCAAACCACCAATAATTTTACGGTTTTCATGATAACTTCCCACCTCCTTCTATTTGCCTTCATTTATTACACACACTATACACTACACACAGTATATATTTTACCGAAGTATATCACGCATATATACCATTGTCAAGTTCACCACCCAACAAGCTGTCGACAAGGCCCGATATTCTTTTTCGATCCATGTCGGAAATATCGATAAATTCTATACCAACATCGTACTCGATCGCTTTTCCCTGGGATCCTAAACGGCGCCGTATTACCCAAACGATGGTGCCTTTACAGGAGATCGGAGAATCCTTATCGGTCAAATAGAGTTCCAACTTGGCATTCTTAAAAAGATCCACTTCCCTATCCAGTACAACACAGATGCCACCGGCTCCTATGTTCTCTGTAAACGTATCGAAAACTTTCTCTTTCCCATAGCCCGAAACACGGATCATGCACCTGTGTTTGATCCGCGGAAACCTGCGTTTATCTATTCCTTCCCACATCATCATAGTGTCTGTATCTTACACGATTCAATAATGACTTGCAAGTGCCTGCGTTAAAATCTTGATATTATTACCGCATGTTCACAGCGGGGACCTCTACAGTTTCAGTTCAAGCTCTTCGTCGTTTCGGGATATCTTCACGCTGTCCGGAGATATTTTAACCACCAGGTAGTCGCTTACGGTGTCTCCTTCCCGGACAACCCGCCCGTTTATTATTGATTGCGGATCAGGTGATGTATACATGATACCGCTGAGTTTTGGAAGAGGCGATTTGATCAGGTACGCGCCGGTATTTTTTTTCTCAGACAATAAAGCGGTCACACCTTTGCCATTCTCTTTTGTATCCTGTTCGACGGATACAGGACTTTCTTTGTGAAAATTTTCTTTTTGTTCAAAAAAAACATATCCTGCAAAAACAAAAATGCCTGCGATGACCATCACGGCCAGGATCCGCGACACCGTCGATCTACGTTTGTGGGAAGATGGGATTTTTGAGAGAGGAACGCGGGGCGCATTTCCGTTTATCTTTCCGCCCACGTCGCCCATTGTTGCAGAACGCTCTTCCTGTATTTTTTTTAACGCTTCAGAAACTATGCTCATTGTGATCACCTCGCAATAGCGTAATTATAATTACCTTCAAGTTCTTCAATGCTTTGCCGGACCAGATCCTCTCCAATATAATTCACTCCCCTGGCAAATCCGAGAAGGAGCAACTTGTCGCATAGGATATTTATCACTCTTGGGACCCCACCAGAGTAAGACGCGATCAGTTTACAAGCGTCTTCTTCAAAAGTGATATCGCCGGAAGATCCCGCTACTTTCAAACGATGGTCGATGTAGTTCCTTACGTCCGGTTCGTTAAGAGGATATAGATGGAACCGTACGCTGAGGCGTTGCTTGAGCTGAAGAAGCGAGGGAGCGTTCAATTTTTCGCGAAGCTGGGGTTGACCCACCAGAACGATCTGTATGAGTTTTTCCTTTTCTGTTTCAAGATTTGACAGCATGCGTATGGTCTCAAGCGTGGAATTACGAAGGTTCTGTGCCTCGTCGATAATAAGAACTACATTTCTCCCCTCGGCCAATTGCCCGAGGAGGAATTCGTTAAGCTGCTGAAAAATAAGGCCTTTATTCCGGCGTTTCAGCGTAATGCCGAAATCTATCAGGATAGCCTCAAGAAGCTGCATTTCCGGCAAACTCGAATTAAAAATAACGGATGTCCTCGTATTATTTTCACGAAGTCGGTTCAGGAGGACTCTGCAGATGGTCGTTTTGCCCGCTCCGATCTCGCCAGTTATCTCTATGAAACCTTTGCGTTCCTCTATGCCATAAATAAGATGGTCAAGCGCTTCTTTGTGGACGTGGCTCAAGAAAAGAAAATTTGGATCGCTGGTCACATTGAAGGGATTTTCTTTGAGGCCGTAAAATTCGAGATACATGTTCTCCTTTCCCTTTTTCTTATTATATCTCGGGGAAGGCCGCTGTAAAGAACGAAATTGGTACCGCATCGGCAAACCCGGTATCAAAGTTTTTCTCTGACACTTATTGGGATGGCGATCGGCCGGCCTTCGTCGTTCACAAACGCGTGTTTGGTGTACCCGGTCGCTATCAGTTTGTCGCCTTTTTTTATCTCGTATTCGAACACCATTCGCGAATTGCCCACTTCTGTCAATTCGACATAGACCGTGAAAAGATCGTCATATCTCAGGGGGGAACGATACCGGCAATATGACTCTACTACCGGGAGATAGGCCTTCTCCTGTTTTTCTACCAGGCTGTAAACAATACCCATGGCGCGAAAGAACTCGGTCCTCACGATCTCGAACCAGACCAGATAATTCGCATAATATACAACACCCATCTGGTCGGTCTCGGCATAGCTCACACGCATTTCCATGCTAAATTTATGCATCATTTGCCCCTTCCACTGTCGTCATTGCGCGTTTCGCGAGGTGATCGTTCATGTTCCTGCTCATTAGGGCACTTCGTTCCTTGCAATGACGGTTTAATCCGCTACCAGCTTAACGTACAGTTTTCTCTGCCGTGGGCCGTCAAATTCGCAAAAATATATCCCCTGCCATGTGCCCAACAAAAGTTTTTCATCCTCGATAAAGACATGTTTTGATATGCCAATCATTGAGGATTTTATGTGTGCGGTGGAATTCCCTTCCTCATGCTCATACACAAGGTCACCTCTGACAATATCGTCCAATCCAAGAAGAATATCCGAAATAACATCCGGGTCGGCGTTCTCATTTATCGTTACCGCCGCGGTTGTGTGCGGTACGTACAAATGACAGATACCGTTCTTAATGCCGCTTTGGCGCACAAGTTCGGAAACGCGTTTCGTAACGTCCACGAACTCAGAAATGGCGTTCGAATCTACCTCGATGACATGTAACGATCTTTTATTCTGCATAGGTCCGCATCACATTTTTTATCAAAAGTTCCGGGATGTCATCTACGGTCTCCACATGACCGATCCTTGTTGGCAATACAAAACGGTTGGACCCCCTGACGAATTTTTTATCATGAACATATGAATCCATTATTTTTTTAAATGGGACATCTTTCGCGGACATCGGCAATCCCGATATTTTGATAATACCGTTTATTCTTTTAAAATCTTTTTGACAGAGCATTCCCAGCCGGAAGGCAATATCAGATGCCGTGAGCATGCCGATGGCTATGGAGTCGCCGTGGCTGTATTGTTTTGCATACCCTGATGCCGCCTCTATCGCGTGCCCCAGGGTATGCCCAAAATTCAGGATAATGCGTACAGCTTTTTCATCAAATTCATCTTTTTCGACCACCCTGGCTTTAATGGACGCGCACTCAAAAATAACTTTTTCCAGCGCTTTTTTATCCAGTGACAATACCTGGTCCATATGGTTTTCCAGGAACCGGAAAAGACCGCTGCTCTGAATTATCCCATATTTGATGATCTCCGCTGACGCGCCGCGTATCTCTTTCAATGGAAGCGTTTTCAAAAAATCAACGTCCATAATGACCGCCCGGGGCTGTTTAAAGGCCCCGATCAGGTTCTTGGCTTCAGGAATATCGATTCCGACCTTTCCACCGATAGAGGAATCTACTTGCGCAAGAAGCGTGGTGGGGACCTGAATGAATGGCACGCCTCTTCGGAAAGTCGCGGCAACAAACCCGGCCAGATCGCCCACAACGCCGCCTCCCAGGGCGACAATGATAGGCCGGATCATTCGGATCTCCTTGCTGATCTTTTTTATGACAAACCCGAACATGTCCAATGATTTAGAGGACTCCCCTCCTGAGATGCTTATCCAATGCTTTGGATTCGGCACTTTTCGAAAAGCCCGGTCGTAAACGGACTTGGTCTTTTGTAGCGCGTTCTTATCTGCGATAATGGCAATGGGCGCTTTATCGCATATAGATGCAATGACAGATGGGAGAAGTTCTATCACTCCTGAACCCGTGAAGATGTCATATGACCGTTCTTTTAGATCGACACGTATTTTTTTCATGATACGTAAATATAGCATAAAAACTTATGAAAACAAAGCAGAAGCCGGGAATCCCGGATTACAAATGACCAACTTACCGCATAGGCGGGGACCGTCATTCAGGTAAAAACCTGTCTTTGGAAGACCAAATGTCACTGTCATGGACGCGCGTATGCTGTTCTTCGAGGCTGTTCCTGTAGTTGCGTCAAGCCCGGAAGGGACATCTATAGCGTATATTTTTTTTATGGAATCGTTGATTTTAGCGCAAAGGCCGGAGTATCTTGCTTCCAAACGTCCCCTAAAACCTATGCCGAAAAGCGCGTCAATGCCGATATCAAATTCTCTTTTTCTGGCTGGAAGGAATTCATTCACAGATCTTATCTGTATGCCCGATCGTCGAACTATGTCGAAATTGATTTTTGCGGGGCCTTCTTTTACGGATTTGGAGACAATATAGATCACGATGCGTCGGGGTGACATGCCCGAAATATAACGGGCTGCGACAAATCCGTCGCCTCCGTTATTGCCTTTTCCACAGAATATGGCGATGCTTTTTTTCGTGAGAGAACCGGCATCGTTGCGGATGCTCTCAGCAACGGCCCTGCCGGCATTCTCCATAAGGATGATCGAGGGTATCTTATATCGTTCGCGGGTCAGCCGTTCTATCTCGAACATTTCACTCGCTGTGACCGCCCTCATTTTTCTCATAGAGTTATGATCGTGACAAATTATAGACTATTTCACCTGCGTACCTGTAGGCGCGTCCTTTTCAGGGACCAGGATTATCGGACCGTTCGGTGAGCTTGCCGCGAGCATCATGCCGCGGGATTCTTCTCCTCGGATGACAGCGGGATCCAGGTTCTCTATTACGACCACTTTTTTCCCCTTCAGTTCTTCTTTGGTGTAAGAATGTCTGACTCCCGCTACGATTTGCCGGGTCTCTTCTCCGAGGGAGATCGTAAGGAGATACAATCTGTCCGCGTTTGGATGCTCTTTAACGTCGATAATTTCCGCGATCCGAAGATTTAATTTAAGAAAATCATCATATGAGGCCATATTTTATCCTTATTTTTTACCGCCGGCGGGGGCTGCCCCTTCTTTTCCGGGAGCGGCCTTTGCGCCTGGTTTCGCGCTTGGAGCACTGGCCTTCGCGCTTGGAGCACCGGCTTTTGCCGGAGCTCCCTTGGCAGGTGTGGCTGCTCCAGCCGAAGCGGCGGGAACTGCGCCCGGAGCTGCGGCCCCTTCTTCCACTGCTTCTTTCGCGGCCTTTTTAGACTTGAATTTCATGCGTTTCACTTTAGGAAGACGGTAGACCGAATCTTTTGTTTCTTCCCATTTTCCTTTTTCCGACAGATCTTTGACCTTCTCAAACCTTTTCAGGACCGAACGGAACTTTTCATCTTTAGCCCCGGATTTCAAACTCGGGTGTTGTGTCATTTTATCCTCCTTATATAACAATCAGGGTATTTTTTACTTAATTTATCCTGGGCTTTACGCGCTTCATCCATAGTGGAATAACCCGTGGCATATATCTGGTATATATCTCCTTTCTTCTCCATTCGCGCGTCTACCCCATCCTTCTTGAGCTTTTCTATCTCATCCGAACAATATTTCTCACTCTTGTACGATATTAGCTGTACCGTATAAGAAGCTTTCGTGTCCGTGGCCACCGTTTGTTTGGCTGAAGACACACTGACCGGCACGCTTTTTTCCGGCGGCATCAACTCTTTTTCAGTCTCCTCGACCGATATCCCTTCGTCGAACAGTTCCGCTTCCACTTCCTTGAGGATCAGGGGCGCATTCTTGCCTGAGCTTTTTTGCGCCGGTTCCTTGACCATGATTTCCTGCGAATAGTCCACATTGATTGCGTTGACTTGGGCCATCCCCTTTCCTCGCTCGACGCCAACGGCATATGAAACAACTATTAGAACAAGAACCACTATGCCGAAAATAACCGTATATTCGATAGGAATACGAATGAACGGCAGGACCCGTTGCTCCGCGTATCCGGGCAAATTCCATACTTTTTTTTCTTTTTTTGTCCGGGATCCACTGCCGAACAAATCAGTCTGAAAATTTTCGTCCGTCATTTGCGCTATATTTTAGCATATTATGTGCAAATGGCAAGAGCGGAGTGTGTAGGGTGTGAGAACGGGCGGGGCCTCGCCCTACTCGGCATGTATCTTTATATCCAGGCGGTCTGAGTTCACGGCAAACGTCTTATTTCTGAGATTAGATTCAACGTTTATCGTGGAACCGTACCATCCGTTATCCTCCGGGACAAGCAGGAAATCTTTAAAATCCCCGAGAACGTTATTAGATATTTCCGGGGAAAACGCGAGTTTAAGCCTGGCAGTGACGTCGCCGCTATATATACCGTATTCCCCTTCTCCCTCCAGTAAAATGTTCGGCGAAACTGCCTTAAAAGCATGTATAGCAAAGTGGCGGATATCGTACAAAACGGTAAAGACCAGAGACTGGTAATTCCAGTTTGATTTGAACGGCACTGCCAAGAGTGCCTGGGTCGAGATACCTTCTTCAGATGTTTTTGCCACCTCGAACCTTACATCCAGAAAACAGCAGTCCAGTACCGCTTTCTTTTGGGCAAAAGATTCTTTCAGTCGCAGATAGAGATCAGCTTTCCTGGCGATAACGGCAAACCCTTTGTCCTTGATATCCACGCGCAAACCGTAGACGTGACTTTTGTCGAATATGTTATCGCCCCATTTTTCATATGATACATCGATGTCCGTAAAGTTATTTACCGTAAAGCTGACCACTTTGTCGAAAAATATGATCGAAGCAAGAATGGCAAACGCGATAAACAACACACAGGATGCCGTCCATAGAAAAAGTTTTTTAAAACGTACTCGTTTATTTTTCATTTTTCAAAAATTGCTTAATAAACCTGACCACGTTCTTGTCTCCCGTAAGGCAATACGCGTTCGTGGTGCTGGTCGAGTCAATATCCAACACGCTTTCTTTCACGAGGAGATCAAGGACTTCCTTGACCTTTTCTTTTTTCTCGCCTACCCACGCCGAGATACCGCTCGTGGTATCAACGCTCCCTGGGTTATTGTAAAAAAATATAACGATCTCCCGGGCCAGTTCGTTCTTGAATATTTTCTCCAACTTACGCTTCATGGCTTTTTCTCAACTCTCGTCTAAGCATCTTTATCACGTTTTTGCGGACGACCGCCTCAGAAAATACCCTTACGACCTCGGGATCGAATTGTGTGCCGGTGTTCTTGGAAACCTCTTTCAGAGCCGAATCGATCGACAGCTGCCTACGATACGGTTTTTTGGTTATCATCGCCTCAAATGCAGATACGACCGCCAGTATACGCGCCGAAAGAGGGATCTCATCACCTTTAAGGCCCTTAGGATAGCCGGTCCCGTCGAAATTTTCGTGATGATACAGTATTATTGGTACGATCGGGCGGAGCGGTTTTATCTTTGACAATATCGTGGCCCCTTTTGTGGCATGCTCTTTGACGATATTGAATTCTTTCCCCGTAAGGCCGCCTTTTTTCATTAAGACCTTTTCCGGTACACCGATCTGGCCCGTGTCGTGCAGAAGGGCCGCATACTGCATCATCTTGATCTCTGTCTCGTTCATCTGGAATTTCCGTCCTATAGTATTGATAAGCTTCATGAACGACTTTTCCGGACGGTGGAACCCGTGTGGCCGGGTCTCGAGCAGCATAGCGATACACTTTATGCTCCCCATGGTAAGCGCTTCCTGTTCCTCGTAGACCTGGGCGTTACGAATAGCTATGACCGCCTGTTCGGTCAGTGTCTTCATTATTTCTTCGTCATGGGCGGTAAATTCCGATCCGTCAAGTTTGTCGTATAAAGTAATGACCCCTATCACTTCCTCCTCGACGAGAGGGTACGCCAGATAATTTTTCCCCCTAACAACACGTCCGAATTTTACCGCTCTTCCGGGCGCATACTTGCCTATCTGGACTTTTTTAAGTTTGGTGTTCTCTTTGCGCAGGTCTATAGTGGTCTTAGGAATAAGCTCTTTCTTCTTTTTGTCGACAAGTTTTATTGAACAACGGTTGGCTCTCAGGACCTGCAGTGAAAGACGGGCTATCCTTGGCAAAAGCTCGTTAAGGTTAAGCGTGGAACTCATGAGCCTGTGCACGGTATGGACGGTAGAAAGCGCTATGGCGCGAGGACGAATGGTCTCATTGAGTTTTTCGAGTTCCGATTCCTTCTGGGTCTCGCTTACGATAGTATCCGTGAAAGATTGAAAAAGTCCGCCCATCTTTTTTGTGATGTTCTTTTTGTCACCACACATAAGGATGGACCCGAATACCTGATTATTTGCTTTTAGCGGATACGAAAAACCGTGCAGGCCTTTCCCGTATTCGAATATCTCCAGTTCTTTTTCCCTTCGGGCTTTAAGAACAGCCGCATATATCCGGTCCATGTCCTTTGCCGTGATTGTCCGACCGTTCGCCTCCGTCTTGATGCATCTGAAAACGTCGGCCTTTGTAAGGCCGGACTTGTGGTTCTTAAGGAAAGGCAGCATGATCCATAACGGGTCCTGATAAAAATTACCAAACGCCGATACTTCTTTTCGAAGGTCCCAGCTTTCTTCAAGTTTGTAGAATAGTTCTTCAAAATAGCGTTTTTCTTCGTTTTTCATGTTCTATACCCTTTCGTAGGGTTCGAAAAATCTTTTATACTGGTCCAGCGCATAGCGGTCGGTCATGCCTGCGATATAATCACAGATCGCCCGATGCTTGCCTCTTTCGTTGAGTTTTGCCTGTGCCTGCGGAGGAAGTTGTTCCGGGCTGTTGCAATATATCTCAAAAAGGCTTTTAAGGAAACGTGCGGCTTTGTTGGACATCCTTACTACACGGTAATGCCTGTAAAGCTTATCCATGAGTGTTTTTCGCAAAATAGCCCTCTTCTCCCCCATTTCTTTCCCAAAATCTACGACTTTACCCTTGTTACAAAGATCTTCAACCTTGTTTATAGCAAGTCCTTCGATGTTCTTAAGGGTACTGTTCAGCACATCCGACACCTGAAGGTTGATCAGATGTCGCACTGTCTGACTTCTCTTTACTTTTGGGTCCGATGTTTTGGCTGTTCTATCTACATGTGAAACGGCTTCTTTCCATATTGGTATCACGTCAAGATCATTTTCGTTCAGCAACCCGCTTTTAAGACCGTCATCCAGGTCATGGTTATCGTAAGCGATCTCGTCCGCGATGTCGACAACCTGTATCTCGAGAAGCGGCGGCCCGGAAACGTTAGTAGCGTCCATTCTTTTGAGGTCATACGGCGTCGAATGGCGAATAATGCCACGGCGCACTTCATTGGTCAGGTTGAGCCCCGGAAAATCCGGATATCGTTCTTCGAGAAGATCCACGACGCGTAATCCGTGGGAATTATGGTCAAATCCGCCGTGCCATTTCATGAGCTCCGACAGTGTTTCTTCTCCCGAATGCCCGAACGGAGTATGTCCGAGATCATGCGCGAGGGCGATGGCCTCCACAAGGTCCTCATTAAGACGCAGTGCTCTCGCGAGGGACCGAGCTATCTGCGCTACTTCTAGCGTATGGGTGAGACGCGTACGATAATAATCCCCTTCATGATTGACAAAGACCTGTGTCTTATATTCAAGGCGTCGGAAAGCCGTAGAATATATAATCCTGTCCTTATCTCTCTGATAGATCGATCGGTATGGATGCTCTTCTTCCTTATGGACACGCCCGGAACTTTCGGCGCTTTTCATAGCATACGGCGCCAATAGGTCCAGTTCCCGTTCTTCTATCAATTTCCTTGTCAGGATGGTGTTCATCATAGATGTCTATGTGATTTCTGCGTGGTTTTAAACACAACTCACATCATCGTTCAACTTGGATGGTCCTCCAGCTTGATGATCTCGCCAGACACGTTATTATCGGTGATATTGATTATCCCTAAAGATCTGTATGGCGCAAAGACCCTGTCTGTGGCGCTTCCGGGATTGAAGAAAAGAGTGCCGCCCATTTTTTCGTTACAAGGCACATGAGAATGCCCGAAAATAATTATGTCCATTTTTTTGTCGAACATCTTACCGACCACTTCGAGCAGTTTGTCGGCCGGTCCTTTGCCGTGGACCACTCCAACGTTCTTGCCGGAGGCTTTAAAAATTATCTTTTCGGGCAGACTGGACCTTACGGAAACACCATCCATATTGCCCCACACAGCCTTGGTCTCGGCGATCTTTGCAAGTTCGGTAATAACGTTCATTTCGGTGGAATCGCCCGCATGGACGATAAGATCACAATCTTTAAAATATTGTTTTATCAAAGAGAGCAGTTTCTTGTCCAAAAAATCAACGTGAGTATCTGAAATAACACCTATCTTCATAAGACAAGCTCGAATTTCCCGAATAAACGGAGGATCACATTAAGTTGTTTTGGGTCCCATATCCACATATTGTTCTCTTTCGCCAGAAGTGACGCGTTGTGTTCGATCCCATGCAGTGGAACAAGTATCTTTCTTGTTATCTTCAGGCCCTCGTTCTTAGATTTGATATCATCAAGCGCGATCACATCTTTCTCATCCATAATATCGTTGGATTTGACGTGGCAAAGCCACGTGTTATTGCCCGTCCGCCCTTTCAAACACATAACGTTTTCGGATAATTGCTCCCACTTGATGTCGCTAAAAACTGGCAGGATACGTTCGTGCATGCCAATAAGGACTTTTTCGTCCTTAAACGAGTAAAATAGTTCCGTGAGGACACTTTTTATGTCTTTAGAGGAGAACTCGTGATATGCGTCAAAATCTTCCTGAAGAAGTTTTTTGAATTCCAGATAACGGATATCCAAGTCATCCACTACCGCCCCGGATTTTAGATGATAAACGTTCTTAAGCCAGAATTCAAAAAGGCGATCGTCGATTTTGCAGAACACGCCACTTTTATGCACAAGGTCCATCTCAACGAGCGCTGCTATGTCCGCCCCGAGGTCCTTATCACTTTTGCCGAGAGCTTTCTGTATGGCCTTGATCTTACTGTTCCCTTTGGAAAGAGCTATAAGAATAGGTATAAATTTTTTCCTGTTCTTTTTCTCGAGGAAAAAATTCATGTTATTCGTGAAATATTGGTTAAGAAGTCCGCCAGATTCGTAAAGGAGCATCGCTATAGCGTCAAGAAGACACTCTTTGGCGTCCTGATACCCGCCCTTGGTTTTTTGAATCACGGAGAACTGCTTGAGCATAGTTTCCAAATAGAACGGGTTACCGTGCGATATTTGGATGATGTAGCTTTTTATGTCTTCGGGAACGGCCGTATCATGAGTTTTATCGGCGATAAAAGCGCGCGAGGTCTCGTCATCAAAGCCGTCGATGTCTATGATCTCGAAATTACCAAAGAGAAGAGATAATTTTTTTGTCAGGATCTCTCTTAAAATGGTCTTCTGCGAACTCGAGACAATATACATCGTGTTCTTCTGGAGCATAATTGCCTTACCGAATGACTGGAACGGCCTTTTTAAATGGAAATTTGCGAGATTATGAAATTCGTCAAGCACCACAACACAGCTTTTTCCCGTTTCTGATTTAAATACAGAAGTGAGGTCCAAAAGCATTTCGTAAGCCTCATCATATTTTTTCTGTTTCATTATCTTACAAATGGAATCTATGCGGCAAACGGTCTTGGGAATACGTTTGCGGCAGGCGATTTCCAGCGATATGAGGTCACTATGGGCTTTTTCCCCTTCTGTGTCCAGGTACTGATAAAGAAGGGTCGCCATAAAACGCATTGCAAAAAGACTGAAGTCCTCTGCACCCATATCGATATATACGGGGATTATATCCTTGTCCTGTATATTTTTGAGAAAATGACGAAGTATTGAGGATTTACCAACAAGCATCGGGCCTACAAGAGCCAGGTTCTGCCTGTAACCCGATTTAACAGAACTGACCCGCTTCTCGAGGGTCGCGATGACCTGTTCTCTGCCAAAAAATTTTTTACCGAATACCGGTTCTATGAACATAGGCAAAAATGATCTATCGTGTTATTGTGAAAAATTAAAATTCCCACACATTTTTATGTGAGCGATATTTTGAACCAGCTTTTTGGATCCGCCCGGATTTCATATTATATTATTTATAAATCCGTGTCAATAATTCAAAGATGCGGACAAAGAAAAATCTGCGGTAAAAATTAAATTTTTCTTGACAATAGGGTTGCGAGTTAGCGTCTGGCCCACTTCGATTCCCCTCGCTCGTTCTTCCAAAGGAGAGAAAATATTAAAGGGGAACCATACGGTTCCCCTTTAAAAAAAATTCGGCTGCGTTTCCCAGCAAGAGAGCAGTCCGCCTTCGTCAATCTATTTAAGATTATCTGACTTCGGCGGACAGCCGTCGCCTTTTCTTACATGGTGGCTTGCCAGCCGTAGCCAGATATGCTTTTAAAATAGGTAGGCGAAGGCTGGAGCGAGCGAGGGGAATCGAACCCCCGTTACCAGCTTGGGAAGCTGGAGTTCTACCATTGAACCACGCTCGCTAAAAAGTCACCAGTTTCCGAAAGTGTTCATATCTCGCGTCCACTTTCGCACGCGATGTCTTAAGAAGCCCGTCGACGCTGAATGCCTCAACGGTAAAAGACGCCAATATACTACCATATACCAATGATCTTCTCAAGTCCCCGGCCGTGACCTTAGTTTTCCGGGAAAGATATCCCATCATTCCCCCAACGAACGTATCGCCCGCGCCGGTCGGATCGACGATGTCCTCAAGAAGATACGCAGGAACTACAAAAAGGCTTTTCCCGCCTGAAAAAAAGAGTGCCCCGTGCTCGCCTTTTTTGATGACCACCATCCTGGCGCCCAGAGATGAAATGAACTGTGCGGCCTTTATCAGGCTAGTTTCTCCCGAGAGCTTGCGCGCCTCACTGTCGTTCAAAAGGAAAATATCCACACGTTTAAGCAATTTAAGAAGCTCTTTCCGTTTGCATTCGATCCAGAGGTCCATAGTATCACAGGCCACCAGTCCTGAAGGTTTGACTTTGTCAAATATCCATTTTTGAAGGTCCGGATCGATATTCGCCAGTAACAGAGTGTCTCTCGCCCGGACATTCGACGGAATCGAAGGCTTGAACCCGGTAAACACGTTCAAATGCGTGGAAAGTGTCTGGCGGTTGTTGAAATCGTCACTGTATCGGCCGCTCCAGCGGAATGTGTTACCTTCTTTACGTTCAAGACCGGTCGTATCGATGCCGTGTTTGTGGAACAACCGGAAATATTTTTCCGGGAAATCGGTCCCAACCACACTTATAAGGTTAACGCCCGTAAAAAAAGAGGCGCTTATGGACGCGAATGTCGCGGATCCGCCAAGGACCTCCACGCATTTCGCGTAAGGCGTCTCTATAGTGTCGAACGCTAAGCTTCCGATAACTGTAACTCTCATGACGTTTTCTGCTTTACGGTCGTTTTTAAAAGGTTATCTTCGGTGATCTTAATAGAACAGAAATCACCACACATCGTGCATACGTCCTTTTGAGCGGGGACTGAGGACTTTCTCACTTTCTCAGGAAGTTCCGGGTCCAGCGCCAGTTCGAACTGTCTATCCCAGTCACGTTTCGCTCTTGCTTTCGATATTTCTTTGTCTCTCTGGAGGGCCGAAGGTATGCCTTTAACGATGTCCGCGGCGTGAGCAGCGATTTTTGAGGCCATAACGCCCATTCTTACATCTTCGATCGTGGGAAGCCTGAGATGCTCCGCAGGGGTGACATAACAAAGAAAGTCCGCCCCGTGCCAAGCCGCGATGGCTCCGCCGATCGCCGAGACAATGTGATCATATCCGGGGGCGGCGTCGGTCACAAGAGGGCCCAGGACATAGAACGGGCTACCCCCGCAAAGGGATTTCTGCAACTTGACGTTGGCTTCTATCTGGTCGAGCGGAACGTGCCCCGGCCCTTCGATCATCACCTGCACCCCGCCCTTAAGGCACGATTTTTGAAGGTCTCCAAGAACAATGAGCTCCTGTACCTGCAACCGGTCCGTGGCATCCGCGATAGACCCCGGCCTCAGACTGTCGCCGAGGCTGAGCGTAATGCCGTATTCCCTGCCGATCTCGAGTATCTTGTCAAACTGTGTCAAGAATGGGTTCTCACGCCCGTTCACGTTCATCCATGAAGCAAGAAGGGCACCGCCACGGCTTACAATGTTGATTATCCGGGGGTTCGTGGCCGCGTAGCGCGCGGCATCCAGGGTTATCCCGGCGTGGATCGTGAAAAAATCAACGCCTTCTTCCGCCTGTTTTCTGACAACCTCAATAAAATCTTTTTCCTTCAGAGAATTAAAACTTTTTCCCGCGATACACGCGAGATCGTATACCGGTACAGTACCGAGCGGCAAGGGACAATCCGAAAGAAGTTTTTTTCTCAGTTTTTTATTATCCGGGCCAATTGAGAGGTCCATCAGGGTGTCGGCCCCCATCTTTACTGCTACTTCCATTTTTTCGAGCTCATTGTCGATACTGGAATTTCCCTGTGAAAGACCCAGGTTTGCGTTGATCTTCGTCCGCATACCTTTTCCAACGGCGCAAGGTTTTGCTATGTTGTGCTTATTATTAAGAGGGATGACAATATGCCCCGACAAAACACCTTCGCGTATCACTGCAGCGCTTACAGCCTCTTCCGCGGCTATTTTTTTTATGAGTGTATCCGAAAGCTTTAACATTTATTCGCTCCTCGCGCCGTCATGAATGAAATATGTGGGTCAGGTCCTTGACGGCCGTTTTTTCTATTTCGTAAAGTTTGAACCGGAACTTTTTAAATTTTCCCGAAAGCTGCTGGTCGAAAAGTTTCAACACTTCCTCAAGGACGCGCAAAGATTCCTTCCCTCGCTGTGTATTGGCCATAAAAAGGTCCATGAGGCTGTTCTTGTTCCTTTCAGAATGAGTGGTCTTGATCCCGACATCCTTTGTGTCCCGGGAAGAAAGAAGTTCCTCCAGGTGTTCGTTCCGGAGGCTCTTTATGGCGTTAAAGACATTGTGGCGGAGGTCTTTAAGTTTAGACGTGAGTTGCTCGTCATTCGACGAAAAACGGATGATGTCCTCGCATACGCGTATGCCTTCCATGACCCTGTTAAGGTTCGCGTCGATTATCCTGTACACTCCCTTGTCCATCTACTTCGCTCCCTTCTCGCGTATTTTATTTATAAGCGACGTGGTCGAATGGCCCTCTAAATAATGTATGATCTTTACCTTGCCCCCGTGTGTTTTGACATGGGCGGCACCGGCTATTTTGTCCTCGTTCCAGTCGCCTCCTTTAAAAAGAACATCCGGCGTGAGTTTCTTGATCAAGCTCTCGGGAGTGTCCTCGTCGAAGATGGTAAGATAGTCTAAACTTTCAAGTGCCGAAAGCACTTCCAACCTCGCTTCCTGTTTATTGAGCGGGCGATCAGACCCTTTAAGGCGCTTGACCGAATCGTCGCTATTTACCGCTACGATGAGTATGTCGCATTCGTTCTTCGCGGCGCCGAGATATCTTACGTGGCCGGCGTGTATAATATCGAAACAACCGTTCGTGAACCCGACCACTTTACCCGCACTTTTTTCTTTTTTCACTATATCCGCGAGTTCTTTTTGTGTCTTGATCTTTGATATTCCCATGTTATTTGACCATGCTATCGACCAGGCCGCAGATGACATGTATTATCAGGATATGGACTTCCTGTACGCGGGCGGTTATCTTTTCGTTTACGATGATAGGTATATCGGCCAGTTCTTTAAGCTTCCCACCGTCTTTTCCTCCAAGTGCGATAACGAATACCCCCTTATTCCGCGCGGCGCGGACCGCCTCGAGCACGTTCGGGGAATTCCCGCTCGTCGATATAGCTATGACAATATCACCTGGGAGAGCAAGCGATTCTATCTGCCGGCTGAATACCCGATCGAACTCATAATCGTTGCCACACGCTGTGATTATAGAAGTATTGGCGTCCAAAGCGATGCATGGCAGGCTTTTTCTTTCCTTTTCAAACCGGACCACGAACTCGGCGGACATATGCTGCCCGTCGGCGGCGCTGCCCCCGTTACCGAACACGATGACCTTTCCACCTTTTTCATATGATCGCGCGATGGCGAGGGCCGCTTCCTCTATCTTCTTCAATGACGCGGCATCGGCCAGGAAGTCCTTTTTGACCTGAATGCTTTTTTCGAAACAATTTTTAATGAATTCGATGTTCGACATGTTAATTATGGTTCCTGGGGTTCTCCGCCCATATCAGGGGGAACGTCACCGATGACCTTATTGATCTTCAAGGTCATGTTTACGTTCTCCGCTACTCCCAACAGCGCCTGTATCTTGTTTCTCACTTCCATTTGTATCTTTTCAGTTATGCCGGGGATGTTCGCCCCCGCGGAAATACTAATACCGCTCGTAATATTGAGGCCTTTTTTATTGAATGTTACTTTCGAGCGGACATTGGTTATTTCAGGAATGGTCTTCACGACCTTCTGCACATAATCCTCGATCGCGCATATCGACACGGTAACAACGCCGTCTGGGTTTTGAAAGGTCAGCAGTTTTCCCCTGTTAACATCGTCCCACACACGAAAAAAAACGACAAGTGCCACGATAAGAACAAAAACGCTTATTATCATAAGTGTCACCTGCGCGCTGACAGACCCGCGAACTGTGTCCAGCGTCGAGGAAATATCAGCCGTCGAAAGCAGCCCGAGCGATGCCGCGAGGATAAAAAGACCCACCGCCAGCATGAGTATCATATAAACCACCATAACAAGATTTTTCAAGTGACGCATGAGCACCTCCCTTAAGAACGTGCGCGACTATCTATGCCGTTTGCGAACCTTCATTTTTCGGAAAGAACTTCTCGATAAAGTGAGTGGATATTTTACCCCTCTGGAAATCCGCGTCGTTCAAGACCTTTTTATGGAAATCCGCGGTGGTTTTGATCGGTTCCACGATCACTTCGCTTAAAGCCCGCTGCATAAGTTCAATCGCCTCTTTGCGGCTCGCCGCGTGTGTAATGATCTTCGCGATCATTGAATCATAGAACGGAGGGATCATATAACCTGAATAAGCGTGCGTGTCGACACGTACTCCCGGCCCGCCGGGCATATAGAGCGAGGTTATTTTCCCCGGCGACGGACAAAAATCCTTTTCGGGGTCTTCCGCATTTATACGGCATTCCAAGGCGCAACCGTTGAACTCAATATCATCCTGTTTAAAGGAAAGTTTATGCCCAGCGGCGACCCTGATCTGCTCTTTTACCAGGTCCAGCCCCGTGACAAGCTCCGTAACGGGGTGTTCGACCTGAATTCTCGTGTTCATCTCCATGAAATAGAAATTCTCACCGTCGACAAGGAACTCTATGGTCCCAGCACCTCTGTAATTTACGTTCTTCGCGCCTCTAACGGCGGCTTCTCCCATTTTTCTTCGCATTTTTCCCGATAAAGCCGGTGAGGGGGACTCCTCTATAAGCTTTTGATGGCGCCTCTGGACTGTGCAGTCCCTTTCTCCAAGATGAACGACATTCCCTGATTCATCAGCCAGTATCTGGAACTCAACGTGCCGCGGGTCTTCTATATATTTCTCCATATAAACGCTTGGATTACCGAAGGCTGACTCCGCTTCCCTTTGCGCGGTCAAAAAAGCGCTGATAAGCCTGACATCGTTATGGCACACGCGCATACCCTTGCCGCCGCCACCAGCCGAGGCTTTGATTATAACAGGGTACTTTATCCTTTTCGCCTCTTTCAGAGCGTCCTCTTTTGAAGTTATCACGCCTCTGCTGCCCGGGATCACGGGTATGCCCGCTTTCTGCATCGTGAGTTTCGCTGTCATTTTATCGCCCATTAGGCGCATGTTTTCCGGCGTAGGGCCGATGAATTTAATATCGCACGATTCGCATATCTCCGCGAAATGGGCGTTCTCGGCCAGAAATCCATAGCCGGGATGGATTGCTTCGACATCGGTTATTTCCGCGGCGCTTATAATATTGGGTATATTAAGGTAACTGGCGGCCGGCGAAGGCTTACCGATACAAACCGCTTCATCGGCAAACTTTACATGGAGGGAATCGGCGTCCGCCTCTGAATAGACCGCCACTGTCTTTATACCCAGGTCTTTACAGGCACGTATTATCCGTACAGCGATCTCTCCCCTATTTGCGATCAGTATTTTTGAGAACATAATTTAATCCCGGATCTTATTCGTCACTGCGAACGCCCTTCGCGAAGTGATCTCCTTTTTTGATCGCTTCGTCGGCGGACCATTTACAATCTCATGGTACACGCCTACGCGCAATGACAGATTATGTCAGATAGGTTCAACGAGGAACATTGTCTGGCCGAACTCAACAGGCTCGGCGTTCTCCACATGAATATCCACGATCTTGCCGTCATGCTCGGATTTGACCTCATTCATGAGCTTCATGGCCTCAACTATGCAAAGAACGTCCCCTTTATGTATGATATCTCCGACTTGGACATACGGTTTTGCGTCCGGGGCCGGGGCCCTGTAGAAAGTGCCGACCATAGGGGATTTAATCTCAATAAGTTTCTTTGCGTCCTCGCGCGGTTTCTCCGGTGCTTGAGGTATAGAAGGTTGTGCAGGAACGACGTGATGCTGAGGTACGGCCACGATCGTCTGTTCTGCCGGCCCAGACACCCTTTTTATCAGTTTGACCTTTGAGCCTTCCTCCTCTATATCGACTTCGGTAAGGCCGTTCGCGTTCATAAGTTCCACAATTTCCTGTATCTTCTTGATGTTCATAGGTCTTCCTTTTTTTTATTAGAAGAATCAAGCCCTTTCAACATATTCACCGGTCCGCGTGTCTATTTTTACCTTTTCGCCTCTTTCCACGAACAATGGGACCTTGACGACTTTACCGGTTTCAAGAGTAGCGGGTTTGGTCGCACCGGTAACGGTATTGCCTCTAAAACCCGGCTCCGTTTCTTTTATTTCCAGGATCACATGGATAGGAGGCGTGACCGTTAATATCTCCCCATTATAAATATTCGCGTCATATGTCATGTTCTCTTTCAGATAATCCATGGTCGAACCAATGACTTTTTCGGAAACATGGAATTGTTCATACGAATGCTCATCCATAAAGCAGTATCCCACATCGTCCTTATAAAGGAATTGCAGGGGTTTCTGCTCAATAAATATCTCCTCAAACATATCTTCGGGACGCAGTGTATCGGAAGCCATGTTGCCCGTATGAATATTCCTGAGCTTGGAGCGTATGATCGCTCCACCTTTGCCGGGCTTATAATGCTGCGCTTCAACAACTACATACATATCGTTGTTATACATGATTATTGTTCCTGGTTTTAACTGTTTAGCGGATATCATCTTGTCAACACCTCACATCCTAATCTCGTTATAAGGACCATGTCTTCTATCCTTATTCCCCCGACCCCGGGAATATATAACCCCGGCTCAACGGTTATTACCATACCGCTTTTCAACCTTTCATTAGAAACTTCCCTGAGGAAAGGTTTCTCATGAACAGCCAGCCCGACACCGTGTCCAAGGCTGTGCATAACATATTTCTCTAACCCGTTATCAATGAAAAATTTACCAGCTATTTTTACTACACGGCTGATCGGTTCCCCATGCCGTAGACTTTTTATAACTCTATCTTGAACAGTACTTACCGCCCTTTCAAGCTCAAGAATTTTGCGGTTTATTCTACCTTCGGCCCATATTCTTGTCAAGTCCGAAGAGTAGCCATTATACCTAATCCCAAAATCGACCATTGCATGCTCGTTTGGCTTGAGTTTTTTATCGGTAGGCACTGCATGGGGATATGCCGTATTTTCACCAAAAGCCGTTATGGTCGGGAACGAGTTCTCATAGCCGCGTGTCCTTATCTTGATGTCAATAACGTTAGCCAGTTCCTTTTCGGTCATGCCGATTTCAACGCACCGCTTTGTTTCTTTCCATATAGTCACAGTCTCTCTGGCCGCTTTTCTTATTTTCGATATTTCATCGTTATTTTTGATCATACGCATTTCAAAAGGGATACTGCTATGAGATACAAGTTTTACCCCTCTTGCGGCCTTTGCAAGCTCCAGATATAAGGAAGCGGAAAGATCGGCCGTCTCTATGCCCAGCTTCTTGATACGAATGCCGGAAATACATCGGGCCAGCCCGTGCATAAACGCTCCCGGCAGGATATCAATATCGACTCCCTTGAGCATGTGTTCTGCCAGCGTCCTATTCATGTTGTCGACCAGAAAAACAGGGCGATCTTTGGCCGGGAGGACAACAAGAGCTCCGGCGGTATAAAAACCCGTAAGATAGTAAATATCTTCCTGTTTTACTACGAGACAGGCATCCAGGCCGGAATCGAGAGTTCTTTTAGCGGCGATCTCAAGTAATTTTTTTTTGGGGGAGCTATTTTTTTTCATTCAGCATCCCCAGGAGTGCCTCGAATCCAAGAACATAGCTGTTTGTGCCAAAACCACTGATCTGTCCCGACACCACGGGCGCTATCAGTGATTTGTGCCGGAATTCTTCCCTGGCATAGATATTGGATAGATGCACTTCGACGGTAGGGACCTTTTTAGCGCTCAAAGCGTCGCGGATCGCTACGCTTGTATGCGTGTAAGCGGCGGGGTTGATAAGTATGCCCTTTACCTTGGCTTTACCGATCTTCGCCACGATATCACCTTCATGGTTGGATTGGAAAAACTCGCATTTGATCTTTTTCCTGTCAGCTATTTTTTTTATCGCGGAATTGATATCATTTATCGTATCACTGCCGTATATGCTCGTTTCTCGTTTCCCGAGAAGATCAAGGTTCGGCCCGTGTATCACTAATATCTCAGCCATGTTTTTCCTCCTCGGCTACCAACATTACAGGGATGCCGTCCTTTATTGGATATTGTTTATGGCACTTGCCGCAAACGAGCTTATCCTCGCCATCAAGCGTGACTTTTACTTTACACACTGGGCACACGAGTATGTCCAGAAGTTCTTTGTTTATGGACACTTTTCTTTCCCCCTTTTTCCTTAACAAGGCTCCAATGCAGATATAACGCGCCTCCGAGGAGGCTTAAGAGAAAAAGCCCGAAAAGCAGGAGCAGGCTTACCGCAAAAGTTTTTTCCCTGCCGGCGACGGGCGAAAAGAACGCCAACATCGCGCCTTCCCTTACGCCTAACCCTCCGATCGAAGGTATCATGCTGATGAACGTAACAACGGGCATTACCAGGAAAATATTGCCGAGCGAAACATTACTTCCTACCGACGCGAAAAATAGGTATATTGTCACAAAATATATGATCAGGGATATCAACGAGACAAAAAGAGAATTCCCGAGGACGTCCAGCCTGTTCCTGTAATCATGGACGATCTTATAGATCGACTCGAGGTTCTCTCCCAATTTACCGAGATTTATCCGGTCAAAGAACCGTTCTATCGCGACGGCGACCCTCCGGCTTGTCAGGACCACAAAGAGCATACTGCCGAAGACCAGTGACAAGAATACCAGTGGTTTTACCAGCGGCAGTTTAAATCTGCCGTTATCCACCATTAGCGCGACAGCGGCAACGATTAGGAACGCGTACAAACCTATTATCCTGTCCATCATAACACTGGCATACGATCTCATCCGGCTCTGGTTATAATTTGAGGCGCAATGCGCCTTCATGAGGTCCCCTCCTACCGAAGTAGGCATAAAATTGTTGAAAAAATACCCTATAAAATTAAGCTGGAACGCTTCCCAAAAAGTGACCTTAAGGTTCTCGCCCGCAAATATTATCTGCAGACGGTACCCCAAAAGTATCGCGTTAATAAGAAAAAAAACAAGCGCGGCACTAAGGTACCTTAAGTCGCAGGTAATGAGCGTTTCGACTATCTCTTTGGCGTCCTTGCGCATGAACCAAAAAAGCCCGCCCAGCAGTCCGAAGCTGATGATCACCTTAAATAATGTTGATAGACCTTTCTTCAAAAGTTCCTCCGTTATCGGTTTTCTGTTTCTTTTTTTTCGTCGGACGTCCCATCGATGGAAGGTTCATTGGCTTTCCTGACATATAGCATTCTGAGCTGGTAAAGCCCCTGTTCAAGACCCACAGCTTCGTCTTTTGTCAGGTTTCCCGACGTTTTCGTCTTAAGCATATCAAGCGCGTCTATAACGTATGAAGCATGCTTCAGATTTGACGAGATCTCATTTGTCATCGGGTTCCTTAAAACGCCGAGAGCGACCATTCCCTCCGCCATCAGGCCCGAAACGAACATCCCGAAATCTATTTTTGGTTCACTATCCATTTTTTCCCTATTTCAATGGGTCCATCCGGTGAAGTAAAAGTTTTCGTTTCACCCTGTCGATACATTCTTCGGCGGCTTTTTCGCCCTGTTGTATGATATATTTCGCTTTCGCGAAATCGAATTGCCCTATTTCCTTAAGTTCGGGCTTGATGACCACATCGGCCGATTTCGCCTGATGGGCGTTAAGTTCTTCGCCCATGATCTGAATCGACTGGACAAGCGCTTTCAGGGCGTTATCTATCTTCTGGCTCGAAACGGCAAAACCCGGATTGACCGCGATAACGAACGTTGCACCCAGATCGTAGGCGCTTTTTGTGGGAACGGAATTGCGTATGCCCCCGTCCGCGAGAAGTCTGCCGCCGATCTCAACGCAATTAAAGAACCCGGGCCAGGAACAGGAAGCCCTGATCAGTTTGATAAGGTCCCCTGAAGTATGCAGAAGTTCCTCTCCAGTACTTATATCGGTAGTTGTCAAGGCGAACGGTATTTTCATGTCCTGGAACCCGCAGCTGTCGATCATTTCAATGATTATACTTTCGAGTTTATCACCTTTCATAAAACCTGTCGGATGGAAGCCCAGATCGACAAGAGTTGGCCAATTAAATCTTTCGGCTTTTTTTTCCAACTCGTCGCCGTTCATCCCGGAAGACATCGCGGCCCCGACAAGACTGCCGATACTTGTCCCCACAACGAGATCAAAAGGTGATTTATTGGTCCCAAAATGCCTTTCGAACGCTTTAATGACGCCGATACTGCAGAGGCCACGCGCGGCCCCTCCTCCCAGAACAAGCGCTATTTTTTGTCTTTTGAACATAAAAGATGACTTTTTAGTATATGATGATGCCTGCGTATCCGACTACCTGAGCGGTATCTCCGGTGACATCACCACTGTCAGAATATTTTACAAGCTCCGCTTTTGTCGCACCAAGTTTTTTCGCCGCCATCAACATTATGACAGACGGTATATAGCCGCACATGGAGATATCCATATCACGCACTATTTTCAACAACCCCTCCGGATCGAGGTCCAATATCCTTGCGATGGCGGCTTTGTCTTTTTTTGTGGCGTTCTCTCGCGTCTCATAATGGGTCATATCGCTGGAAGCGATCATGACGGCTTTGTCCTTGATTTTTGACATAGCGTACGCTATCGCGCCGGCGACCTCCGCCAATTCACCAACACTGCCAGACAATATGGTCATTGGAACTATCTTTGCCGCGGGAGAGGTCGTTTGTATAAAAGGAAGCTGAACTTCGATCGAATGCTCGAACTTATGCGCGGAACTGTCTTCCTCCAGTAAGGAGGTCTTACCGATCATTGTCTTTGCCAGACCTTGCTCTATCGAAACTTCGCCGAGAGGCGTTCTCCATGCTTCAAGGCTTATCGCAAAGCGGGAACCTTGTCCGGTATGGTTCGGGCTCAACACTATATAGATCTCTTTTGGGATAAGTTTCCCGTAGACTTCGCCCGCTACATGCCCCGAATAAATGTAACCGGCATGCGGCAGTATCGCGCCTATCGCATCGACCGTCCGCGAAGACGGCTTTATCAGCTGCGCCAAGTCTTTTTTCAGGTGTTTTTTATCGGAGGGATAGAATTGCCCCGCGACTACCGGTTCCCTCGTCATAAAGTCCCCACATTGTTGGTCCGCCGCTGCCAACTTGTTAAAATTATCTGACTTCGACGGACAACCTTCACCATTTCTGAATACAACTGGCTTGCCAACCGTAGCCAGATAGGCTTTTCTTATAGGTAGGCGAAGGTTGGTGGAGCAGAGGAGATTCGAACTCCCGACCCCCACGTTGCGAACGTGATGCTCTTCCAGCTGAGCTACTGCCCCACAGGATAAAAATTTTAATTATTATAGCATAAATCGTCAGGACGTAAATACCTTTATACATTCTTCGATCGTGGCGTAATGGATATCAACGGTATCTTCCCTGTTCTTGGAATAACCGCCGGCAAGGACTATTGCCAGAGGTACGCTGTAATTGAACGCCTGCATGGCTATAAAATTGTCTCTTTCCCGCAATCCCGCCTTTGTAAGCATCAGCTTTCCAAGTTGATCGTCCTTATACGGATCGGCCCCTGCCACATAAAGGATAAGTTCCGGCCTGAACATATTGATTATCGCGGGAACATTGTCTTTAAGATGTTTCAAATACTCACTATCGCCTGTATAATCCCTGAGGCCTATGTCCAAATCGCCGGGGGGTTTTAGGAACGGGTAATTGTTCTCCTGATGTATCGAGAACGTGAACACATCTCTATTATCACGAAAAATATATGCTGTTCCATTCCCCTGATGGAGATCACAATCGATAATTAACGCTTTTTTTATGAGGCCTTCATCGCGAAGGACGTTTATGCTGACCGCGATATCGTTAAGTGCGCAAAATCCTTCACCGTGATCGGGAAATGCGTGGTGAAACCCGCCGCCGATATGAATGGCCGCGCGCCTTGTCAGGGCCTCACGCGCGGTCAGGATGGTACCGCCGCAGCAAATTAACGAAGACTCCACGATCTGTTTCGATAATGGAAGTTCCATCTTAAAGACCTCTTCGTTACTCAACGCACAGTTTTTCAGCTTATCAAAATACTCTTTGGTGTGAACAAGAAGTATTTCTTCGTCTTTTGCGCGCTGGGGCACGACGCATTCGACGTGATCTTTCAATGTCAGGTCGTTGTCCAAACGTTTTTTTATGAGGCGATATTTCGAGGTTGGGAACACATGGTCCCCTATTTCGACATAGTAGGAATCCGAGTAGATCACCGGTATTCGCGCGGATATTCCCTTTCGCATAAGTTAGTTATACAACGAGTCACGAGCCACGGGTCACTGTCAAGTAAGTTCCTTCGCATACTCTTCCACCACTTTTTTGACAAGTTCCCAATCATCTTTGGAATGTATGCCGAACTTCTGTTTACGCTTCCAAACGTCGCCTTTTTTCTGCCAGAGGTAAAAACAGATCTGTTTTTTCGCGTAACTCTGGAGAAGAACGACAGCCGCCCACCAGCCGAACCTCTTATTGATCGTGCGGTATTTCAATACCTGGAGCGGAGGCTTTATTGGAAGCATCTCTTCCGCACCAAGATCTGCGCCCTTAATTTCTTCAGCCATTATAATTCCTCCTCTGAAAGGCGTATGGCCTGTTTACGGCCATAACAAAGGAAAACCTCGGCTTTAACCCTTTTTCGTCAGCCTTACAGTATAATCGTTGCCTTCGCGTTCCACGATTATATGGCCCTCGCGAGCGAGCCAACCCATGCTCATAAGCACTATCTCTCTGGGCTTACCTATGGCTTTAACTATCGTTTCGAATTTATCGGCCCGGTCATGGGTATCAAGATAATTCCATATGTCCCCGGCCGTAAGCCCTATCTGCGTGATCATCACTTCCCCCTTTCCATGAGGCCAACACTTACGTGACAATATGGAACGTAAGTTATAAGGCCGAATTTGTCCCCCCGCGCGCTTTTGAGGAAAGCATGGAGGGCCGTTCTATTTTTTTACCCGCTCTTTCAATGTAACTGTGACACCTCGGACAGACCGATATTTCATCGTTCCGGCTATCGATATATGTATGCGTGCATATCGTACAATGCCAGATATATTTTTCTTCGGAGCTGAACGTGCTCAGGCGTATCCCAAAATCCATAAAAAGCCATGCAATAAGCACGATTATGACCGAAAAGAACAAGTACAGGAACAAGGCCGTCGAAATATCTATTTTTATCATATCACTTTTCCCCGATTTTTAAAACAACTTCCGTTTGACACCATTCATCGCTCACGGACGCGCCCTGTTTAGGCTCATATATACGGCTTTTGGCATATTTGGCGGCCATAATATCAATTTCCGGTATCCCTGATGTCATAAGCGGTTCACAGCTTTTAACCGTCCCGTCCGGCGAAACAAGGACCCGCATACGTACCCGGAATGATCCCCTGTCCCCGTATAGCCCCTTCATAAGCCTGGGTGCGGGCGGAGAATAAAGGACCTGTCGTTCATTCTTTTCGTCACCGGAACGCACCGAAATAGCGCTTTCCTCTGTTTGGAAAAAATCCGGAACGCTTTTCTCGCCTGAAAGAGCGTTCTTGAACACGGTCTCCATCCTTTTCAGAGGATAAGGACCGCCTGCCACATTCGAGAATTTATCATTCTGCGAAGGAAGCACCCTTAGGCGGTCCGACGGAGGGTCCAGAAGCATCTGATCATGTGAGATCCCCGCGTCGGGGACCATATTTTCAGCCATGATATTAAATGTTGTTTTTTTCAGGATCGGCCCGAGAAAATCTATACGTGAATATGGCCTGATCCGAACATTTTCAGACGGATTCACAATAAGGACCGCCGACATCAGGAACAAATGCCCCCCGAGTGACAGTAAAAGCGCTATTCGAAAAGCTCGATCCATTTGTATCAATAGCCTTATTTTGTATATCGTATGTCGTATAGCGTATATCGTAGATTTAACGAACTTTCGTCCAAGCACGACATACGCTATACGATATACACTGTACGCTTTACTGCGTCGTCGCGATATTTACCTGCCGTATATTGGCTTTCCGGCAAATGTCCCATATTTCAATAACACTGGCAAGACTGGCCGACTTGTCCGCTTTTATTAAAAGCGACTCGCCGCCTTTAGCGGCGAGAGTGATTCGGGACACAAGTTCGTCACGATCGATCGGCCTTTCATCGATATATATCCCGTTCTTGTCATCAATGACCACCACGAACAATTCCTTGTACAACGCCTCACTCGTAATGGCACGGGGAAGGTTTACCCGTATCCCTGTCTGAAAAACGAATCCGGACGTCAGCATAAAAAATATCAGAAGAAGGAACACAACATTTATCAAAGGTACAATGTCAGGCTGTCCCGTCTTTATGAACACTTTTCTTTTAAATCGCATCTTCTTCCCTTTTCGACCCCAGGATGTTCACAATGTCGGTCGCGCTCTTTTCCATCTCCAGCACGAAACCATCGACCTTGCTGACCAGGAAATTATAAACAACATACGTCGGTATGGCCACAGCAAGACCCGCTACGGTCGCGATCAACGCCTCCCAAACGCCTCCCGCCAGGTCCGCCGGGTTTACGGGTACAAGAGCGATCGCCTTTTGCTCAATGACCTGGAACGATCTTATCATGCCTGTGACAGTCCCCAGGAGCCCCAATAGAGGCGTGATCTGAGCGATCGTAGCCAACGCTCCCAGGTTCTTCTCCAGTTTTGGGACTTCATGAAGTCCGGCGTCCTCGATCGCTTCTTTTATTTCCGCACGAGGCCGATCATGTTTTAGTATACCCGCCTTGAGAATGCTCGCAATCGGTCCCGGTGTCGCGTTGCACATATCGATCGCGTCCATTAGTTTGTTGCGTTTTAGCGAAGACGTTATCGATTCCATGAATTCACGCGTATTTATGCGGACAGACCGCAGGTGCCATAGCCGCTCCATCACTATCGCGGTCGCGATAATAGAACAAATTATGATGAGTGCGATCACCGGCCCGCCTTTAATGATCATTTCCCACATGTTTTGCCTCCGTAAGTTCGTATATCGTATGTCGCATAGCGTATATCGTGGTTTAACGAACTTTCGTCCAAGCACGACATACTACATACGCTATACGATGTCCGTATCTATTGCTTCCTCATTAGCTCGATTTTCTCTTTCGCCAACTCCGCCTCTTTACCTTCCCCGCCGGCGAGTTTTTTGTATAAGCCTAAAGCTTCTTCGGTTTTCCCTTCTTTTTCCATGAGCTGTGCGCACTTCAATTGTGAGCGCATCACCCAGAAACCACCCCGGGGGTATTTATATTCCACGTTAAGATATTCTTCAAGGGCATTTTCATCACGCCCCATTTCTTCGTAACATTCAGCAAGATCGAACTGTATCTGCGCGTTTGCCGCGGAATTCTCGCCCGTAAGCGCTATTTTGAAATATTCCGCCGCCAGGTCGTACTTGCCTTCCGCCTTTAATAACATCCCGATCCGGTTATTGGCAATATTAGTGATGGGATTATCAGGGTATTTCCTGATAAGCACCTCATACTGTGCCATGGCCTCTTTGTCCATTCCCCGTCTTTTCAGAATGTCCCCGATGGTAAGCAGCGCCTGCGGCGCCCATTTACTGTCGGGATACATTTCCGGGATCTTTCCGAACTGTTCTATGCTTTCCTCGACCTTGTCTTTATCATACAGGACCCAGCCCAACCAGTAGACAGCGTCGGCCGCGAACACACTGTCAGGGTACTCTTTAAGTATCCCAGTAAGATCCGCGTAAGCTTTTTCAAATTCACCGCGATTATAATAATATTCGCCGAACCATAATTTGATCCCCGGTGCAAGCCCGCTATTCGGGCCCTCGCTCAATATCTCGTTGAATGTCCGGAGGGCTTTTTCGTCCTGCCCCATTTTAAAATATGCCCAGCCGGCATGATATTTGGCCCTTAGTTTAAGGTCACGGTCGGTCGCGTCCTTAAGGATATTCTCATAAAGCTCGGCGGAAAGGGCGTATTCCCCACGGTTGTAAAGAGCGTTTGACTTCTGCAGCAGCGCTTCATGGTACAGAGCGCTCGCCGGAAAGTCTTCAAGTATTTTATCGAATTGGCCTATAGATGTCTCGTGATCCCCTTTCTCCGAGTAAAGGAGCCCCAGCTGATAATAAGCCTTGTCCCGCAGGTTCGATCGGGGAAAATTGACCAATAGCGACTGGAAGGCGAGGATCGCGGCATCGGCCCTCCGGACTTTCTTCAATATCCACCCCACCTGATATTGAGCGTAATCGGCAAGGATGCTGTCCGGATAATTCTTAAGAACACGGTCATACACGTCAACGGCATGATCGTCCCTCCCTTCGGCCTCAAGAATATCCCCTATGGCGCAAAGGGAATTCACGACAAGATCCTCGTTCGCCGACACTTCGACGGTCTTATTGAACTCATTAAGGGCGCCTTCGTCATTGCCTTTCTTAAGATATGCCCAACCAAGATTATAGTGGATCCGGTCGGATAGACCGCTATCCGGTATTTTCACAAGGGCCACACGGTAAGTTTTAATCGCGTCCTCTATTTTTCCGTTGTTGTAATAGCCCTCTCCGAGCCGATAGTACGCTCTGGCCGTCCATTTGCCCGGCGGCAAGTCCTTTATCATTTCAGAATATACAACTGCTTCCTTTTCTCGATCGCCCGTCTTCGCGTATACTCCGGCAAGCCTCATCATGGCCGGACCCATTATTTCCGGATCGGAACTCTCCTCTCTTACACGCTGGAACCATTTTTCGCTCGATCCATAATCCGCTAGATAGAAATATGAATCGGCGATCGCATATTCCGCCAAAGTTTTCCATTCCCGGTCTTCGGCCGCCGTAAGGGACTTTAAAAGGAACGTCACCGCGTCCTTGAATTCTTTTTGTTGATAGAAACTATCCCCGAGCATGTAATAAGCTTCGGATATTTTATCGCTGACCGGATATTTTGCGATGAACCTGTCAAGTTCACTGATAGCTTCGCCGTAAGATCCGCGGGCGTGAAGTATCTCTCCTGTCTTATATGCCGCTTTTACGGCAAGTTCGGTCTGGGGAAATTTGTCTGCGGTCTCGCGAAAAAGCTGAATGGCCGTGTCATATTCCCCCATTTTTTCATAACACCACGCCTGGGAATAATACGCGAACGGGACGAACCTGCTCATCGGATAGTCTTCGATCACCGTCTGATAAGCGCTTATGGCCTGAGCGTGATCGCCCGCCTTGAAATAGACTTCCGCAACCCAATACGCGGCGGTCTCCGCCGAAGGATCATCCTTGTAGCGATCTAGCACAAAATTAAATTCCTGGATGGCTTTTCTGAAAAGGTTTTTCGCGTAATAAATGTGTCCCAAAAGCAGGTGCGCTTCCGCTTCCAGGTCATTCGGGATTTTATCGGACAAAAGCCCCGTCAGCTTGCTTTCGGCAAGATCGTAGAAGCCGTCTTTAACCGCCTTCCGGGCAAAGTCGATCTCTGCCTGGAACTCACGTTCAAAAGCGCCCGCGGTCAGCGTACTCGCAATTATAACATATAAAGTAAAACCAAATAGTGTTTTGCGCATAAGCGTGAAAATTGGGTGGAAAAACGTTTTTAGCACCTGATAAGTTATATATGCTACCAAAGGTGCTAATATCTATCAAGGCTTTTTTAGCACATCTTTGAGATAAGCGCCCGTAAAAGAGCTTTTGGAGAGGGAAATTTCTTCGGGACTTCCGGCGGCCACAACCCGTCCGCCCTCATCTCCGCCCTTAGGACCGAGGTCGATGATATGATCGGCGGATTTGATGACGTCAAGGTTATGTTCGATAACAAGAAGCGTATTGCCCGCCGAAACAAGCGCGTTCAGCACATCCAGAAGTTTGTGTATGTCGGCAAAATGAAGGCCGGTAGTGGGTTCATCAAGGATATACAACGTCTTACCAGTGGCGGTCTTGGAAAGCTCCGTGGCAAGTTTTATCCTCTGCGCCTCGCCTCCCGATAACGTGGTCGCCTGCTGGCCGAGCCGTATATACCCAAGCCCGACGCCAAAAAGTGTATCAAGTTTCTTTTTTATCGGCGGAATGTTCTCGAATATCTTAAGGGCCTCCTCGACGCTAAGTTCAAGGACCTCGGAAATATTCAAGCCTTTATAGCGCACCTCGAGCGTCTGGTCATTGAATCTGCGGCCGTTGCAGACCTGGCACTCGACATACACGTCCGGAAGAAAATGCATCTCTATCTTTCTTACACCGTCGCCTCCGCAAGCCTCACAGCGCCCGCCTTTGACATTAAAACTGAACCTGCCGGGCCGGTACCCCCTTACACGCGATTCCGGAAGAGAGCTGAAAAGATCGCGTATATGATTGAACGCTCCCGTATATGTCACCGGGTTCGACCGCGGCGTCCGCCCGATCGGCGACTGGTCTATCACTATGACCTTATCGATATTCTGAATGCCTTTGATCTTTTTGTGTTTCCCGGGTTTTTCTTTGGCATGGTACAATTTTTTGGCAAGCGCGTTGTAAAGTATCTCATGCACAAGCGTGCTTTTTCCCGAGCCCGAAACACCGGTAACGCAGTTAAAAACACCCATCGGGACCTTTACGTCGATATCTTTCAAATTGTGTTCACTCGCGCCTAATATTTCCAAGCAGCGGTCAGGATCATGCTTTCGCCTTTTAGCTGGCACTTCTATCCTGATCTCTCCGCGCAGATACTTTCCCGTCAGCGAATCTTTACTTTTGATGATGTCCTCGAGCGTCCCCTCCGCGACGATCTTTCCGCCATGCTCGCCGGCGCCAGGCCCCAGGTCAAGGATGTGGTCCGCCGCGCGTATCGTCGCCTCGTCATGTTCGACCACTATCAAAGTATTGCCGAGGTCCCTGAGCGCGATAAGCGTGTCCAAAAGCTTTTTATTGTCTTTCTGATGAAGGCCGATGCTCGGCTCATCGAGCACATAAAGCACCCCCACAAGCCCGGCCCCGATCTGTGTAGCCAGCCGTATCCTCTGGTCCTCTCCACCCGAAAGCGTGTTGCTTTTTCTGTCGAGCGTCAGATAATCCAACCCGACATTAACAAGAAAATCCAGCCGGGAATTTATCTCTTTCAGCACCTCTTCGGCTATCTTCCTCCGCATTTCATCCAGTTTCAATGAGGATAAGAAAGCCTTGGCCGCGAGAATGGAAAGCTTCGTGAACTCTGAAATATTCTTTCCTCCGATCCGCACCGCAAGTGTCTCGGGCTTGAGCCGTTCGCCTTTACATACCGGGCACGGCTGGACAGACATGAAATTCCCTATCATCTCTTTTATGTAATCGCTGTCCGTATCATGAAAACGCCTCTCGAGGTTCGGGATCACCCCCTCAAAACCCGTCGCGTCATCGCCATAAAGTATCTTATTTCGCTGATCGTCGTTCAAAGACGAATACGGCGCCTCATAGTCGAACCCGTAATGCCTCGCAAGGCTTCGGAGCTCCCGTCGATAGTAAAGAATAAGCCCTTTACCTCCCTTTTTCCAGGGCATGATGGCCCTTAAGACAGGTTCCGCCTTATCAGGCACCACAAGTTCGGGGTCTATCTCCTGCTTATTGCCAAGACCGTTACATTCGGGGCACGCGCCATAGGGGCTATTGAACGAAAAATTCCGCGGCGCGAGCTTTTCAAAGCTGATGCCGCAGTTCATACACGCGTTATGCTCGCTGAAAAGTATATCTCCTTTTATCTTTTCATCACCCTCGGCGGGGGCTATTATTGCGGTCCCTGCCCCAAGCTTCAACGCCGTTTCGATAGAATCCGAAACACGTGATCTGATCCCGTCTTTTATGACAAGCCTGTCGACCACCGCCTCGATAGTATGTTTCACCTTCTTGTTAAGCGCCGGTATCTTATCGCCGATGTCCGTTATCTTCCCGTCAAGCCTTACTCTGACGAGGCCGTTCCGCCTGACGTCCTTCATCACCTCGACATGCTCGCCTTTTCTGCCGTGTACAAGTGGCGCAAGTACCAGTATTTTCGAGCCTTCCGGGAGTAACAGAACACCGTCCACGATCTGCTGGGACGACTGTCCCGATATTTCCTTACCGCAGCGGGGGCAATGTTGTATACCGATACGCGCATAGAGAAGCCTTAAATAATCGTAAATTTCTGTCTGAGTACCGACGGTAGAACGCGGGTTTTTCGCGCTCGTCCTCTGCTCGATACTGATGGTCGGTGAAAGCCCGTCTATCTGGTCGATATGCGGTTTTTGCAGCTGTTCAAGGAATTGGCGCGCGTAGCTCGAGAGCGACTCGACATACCTTCTTTGCCCCTCCGCGTAGATCGTATCGAACGCGAGCGACGACTTTCCTGACCCCGAAAGCCCCGTCACCACACAAAGCGTGTTCCGCGGAATGCGGGTATCAATATTCTTAAGGTTATGCTCCCTCGCGCCCTTGATAGTAATAAATTCTTTCGCCATATTGGTAGATTGTATCATAGCAAAGAGCGGAGAGCAAAGCGTTAAGCATTTCAGAGTTAAGCAATTCAGCGTTAAGCGTAAAGCGTCAAGCGTTAAGAAAGTGCGAAGTGCGTGGTGAGTAGTACGCAGTCGAGGTTAACGGGTGACGCGAGCGTGCCCGAGGAAGCGACCATTCAACACAAAAGTACCAAGTCAAAATCAGAAAAATAACTAACCGATTTATCTCTCCCCTGTAATAGAAACGGCATTCCGTGGGTGACAGATATGTCATTCGAGCACGATCTTTCGCGCGCAGAATGACATATCTGACAGGCCCCACGGAATGCCTAAGTCACCACGCAGGGCACCGAGCGGCAGGACCCGATAACCCCGACCCAACTTCATGTTTTGCAAAATAAATATTGAATATATTTAAAAAATATACTATAATGATTTAACGTTTTATCAAAACACGGAAAGGAGCAAAACCCATGAAAATAGGCAAAAGACTGAAGGAATTACGTAAAGAAGCCGACATTACGCTTGAAGAATTGTCAAAAAAGAGCGGTGTGGCCCTTGCCACCCTAAGCCGCATGGAGAACGGCAAAATGATCGGCACGCTCGACTCCCATAATCGCGTTTGTAAAGCACTGGGCGCTTCCATCGCCGAACTTTACAAAGAAGCCGAGGACGAGCATAAAACCATCGAATCCGTTCCCAAAGAAAAACGCACCGAACATTTTGTCCACGCGCGCAAAGCGAAATACGAACTACTTGTCGCGAAAACCCTCGATAAAAAAATAATGCCGCTCATGATAAAGATCGGCCCCGGCGGAGAAACACAGAAAGAACAGAACAAACCCGGCATAGAAAAATTCATTTACATGCTGGCAGGCACAATGGAAGCTTCTGTCGGCGAACAAAAATACAGTCTGAAACGCGGCGATAGCCTGTATTTCGACGCCTCACTCCCCCATCACTTCAGGAACAGAACAAAAGCGGAGCTGGAGGCGGTTTGCGTCGTATCACCCCCGGCACTGTGATGATATGTCGTATATCGTATGTAGTACAGCGTTGTTGAAATATTGGATGGAAAAATGAAAATTCAGGACTTCAAAGAATTAAGGATTTGGCAAAAAGGAATTGAATTAGTAATGGATACATACACGCTAACCAAGCATTTCCCAAAAGAGGAATTATATACACTGACGTCACAGATTCGACGTGCCGCCATATCGATACCTTCAAACATTGCTGAAGGATTCAAAAGATACCACTACAAAGAATACAAACAATTTCTCTATATTGCGTTGGGATCCATTGCTGAAATAGAAACCCAACTCATCATTTCGGAAAAACTCAATTATATAAGTAAAAACGATTTAGACAGTCTATCAGAAAAGATAGATCATATATCACGAATGATAAAAGTTTTATTACAAAAGCTTGAACTCAACAAATGAGTTCACTTAACAAATCACGACATACGACATGCGCTATACGATATACAACAAAAAAGGAGGCTATTATGGGTTCTACAAATACAAGGAAGCATCTATTAATTTGCGACGACGAAGAAGGCGTCCGCGAGTCGCTTAACCTGATATTAGAGGATAAGTACGACCTGGAATTTGCCTCAAGCGGCCAGGAAGCCGTTCAGAAGGTCAAAAAAGGCAAATTTGACGGCATTCTCCTGGACATTAAAATGCCTCACAAGAACGGCCTTGAGACGCTTGAGGAGATCCGAAAGATCGCGCCCAAGATCAAAGTCATCATCGCGACCGGCTACCAGAGCGTCGAAACCGCCGCGAAGGCCGTTAAACTTGGGGCTATAGACTATATTACTAAACCGTTCGATAGCAGCGAAGTGCTCGAAAAAATTGCAAAGTTTTAAAATAAGCAACTCAATTTATTTATTGAATATAGAATAATTTAACTCTGCAGAAGGTAGAACTTGCTAACATTTTCTTCATTATCAAATACTTATTATGCCGCTCTTCCCTTTTTATCTGGCACTTTGACATTCGTGCTGGGGTATATCATTTTCAGAGCAAACTCCTAAGTCGGCAATCAATAGAAACATGTTTTTTATGTGCATCGGATTGTCGACTTGGTTATACTGTTCTACTTTCAATTTTCTTTATACACATATACCGCTGTTAAATAAAGTTGCCGGACGTTTAATTTTTGCAAGTATTACCCTACTTATTGTAATGTACCTCCATTGTATCACCGATTTCCTTAAGCTCAGAAAAAACATTTTCTATCATTTTGTCAATATCTCCAGCATCGTGTTGATAGTACTTTCACTGTTTACAGATTTAATATTCAGCAAGATGCGCGTATATTTTTTTGGCGCATACCCTATTGCTGCTATACTCCACCCGTTAATTCTCGTATATCTTGCAAGCGTTTGTATTTTTTGCTTGTCCAACCTATTTTCGGCGAGCTACGGAAAAAGCAGCAAGAATTTCAACTCGGACGACATCAACCGTAATAAATATGTATTTTGGGCTTTTCTTATTGGGAACTTAGGATCCATTGATTTTGTTCAGAACTACGGCATTGAGTTCTATCCATTTGGTGCAGTAAACATACTTTTCTTCTCAATAATTATGACCTATGCAATTGTACGGCATAATCTTCTTGATATAAACTTAGTCATCAAGAGGGGCTTACTTTATTCCTGTATGATTTCTGCAATATCACTGTTATATATCCTTTCCGCACTATTGTTGGAAAATTTCATCAGAGGTGCCATAGGATATAAATCGCTAATTTTAACAGTTATTACGATTATACTTACTGTTCTTGTCTTTCAGCCGCTCAAAAATTATGTTCAAAATATGATCGATAAACTTTTTTACAAAGGTACAATCGACCAAATTAACGAGCAAAACCTCAGGCTACGAGAAGAACTGCAAAAAAACGAAAAACTCAAAGCTGTCGCTACTCTCGCCGCCGGCATGGCACATGAGATCAAAAACCCGCTAACTTCTATCAAAACATTTACTGAATATCTGCCGCAAAAAGGCACTGATCCCGCCTTTCGTGAAAAATTTCATCATATTGTTGGTCATGAGGTCGAAAGGATAAACCACATCGTAAGGCAACTTCTTGAGTTTTCCAAACCAAGCGATCTTGACCTGCGAGAATCAGACATCAATAAACTCTTAGACGAAACCCTTGACCTTCTGAACAACGATTTTCTCAAGTACAATATCAAGGTGCAAAAACAATACACCCCCCTGCCCCCTATCAACATCGACCCGTCACAGATGAAGCAGGTATTCTTGAACTTGTTCTTGAACGCCGTCGACGCCATGCCCACCGGCGGCACGATAACTATACAAACCAACACTATAAACCCAACAAACGCAATGAACCCAATAAACTCAATCAATAACCCACGACATACGACATACGATATACGAAATACAAACCCCGTGGCTATCACAATCACCGACACCGGCCACGGCATCGCCAAAGAAGACCTAAAGCACATTTTCGACCCATTTTTTACTAAAAAAGAAGGCGGAACTGGATTAGGACTTAGCGTTGTGCATGGAATTATTGAAAAACATGGAGGACATATCAACGTTAGCAGTAGACTTGACTATGGAACAATATTTACCATTACATTGCCATTAAATTTTAAAAAATGAAAATTTTCACTCTTTCTTCCTGTCTGATTTTTCTCTCAAGTTCACTGATCTCAGCATTCCTTTTCTTGAAAGGACAGCAAAAAATATCAAAAATATTGGGTTTCTTTTGTATGGCAGTTGGTTTGTGGGGATTAGGCTCTGCCATTGCCTCTTCGCTGCAGATAATCGATCAAGTTTACATTTGGTGGCAAATTGGCTATGTTGGGATAATATTTACCTCAATATTGTATTTCCATTTTGTACTTGAATTTTTAAAGATCAGAAAAAATTTCCTTTTAAGACTTGGATATTTTATCGCTATAGCATTTCTTTTCTTTAACATATTTCAACGCGATATGTTCTTGGGGAACTTCCGCTTTGTATTCGACCAATTTTACTGGCACGACTGGTTCGCGACCAAACAATATCTGTTCCTGGTCTTCTTAATATACTTTTACTGTTTTCCTTTATATGCTTTTTGGCTGCTATATAGATCTTATAGATTTTCACAAAACGCCTTGCGGAATCAAATAAAGTATTTTATCGTCGGCTCGATAATTGGATGGATAGGCACTATTGGCGACTATATAGTCGTTTTCCATCTGGATATCTATCCCTATACTAACGCCTTGATGATCATTTATCCGGCAATATGGGCCTACGCAATAATGAGACACAATCTTGTTAATATCGATACGATAATAAGAAAGACCCTGATTTATTCAATTCTGATTTCCACTATTACGTTAGTATATTTTCTGATAATTTTTCTTCTCGAGCATATACTCCGCATCATGCTGGGCTACGATTCTCTGTCTTCAGCGATAGTTTTGATAACTCTTTTAGCGCTATTATTTATGCCACTTAAAAATATGATCCAAATGTTGGTCGACAAATATTTTTTCCGAGGTTCCATTGAAAAGGTTTACAACGAAAATTCAAGGTTAAAAGAAGAACTACAAAGATCGGAAAAACTTAAAGCTGTTGCCACTTTTGCCGCGGGCATGGCACACGAAATAAAAAATCCTCTTACTTCCATAAAAACATTCACTGAGTATCTTCCCCAAAAAGGTACCAATCCGGCATTTCGCGAAAAATTCCATCAGATAGTTGGTCATGAAGTTGAGAAGATCAACCACATCGTCAAACAGCTTCTCGAATTTTCCAGGCCACGCGACTTAGACCTCAAAGAATCGAATATAAACACCCTCTTGGACGAAACCCTTGACCTTCTCAATAATGATCTTCTCAAAAAGAACATCAAGATACACAAACAATATACCAACCTGCCCCTTATAAACATCGACCCGTCACAGATGAAGCAGGTATTCTTGAACTTGTTCTTGAACGCCGTCGACGCCATGCCCACCGGCGGCACCATAACCATACAAACCAGCACAACCAACGCAATAAACGCAACAAACATAACAAACAACCCACGACATACGACATACGATATACGAAATACAAACACCGTGGTTATCACAATCACCGACACCGGCCACGGCATAGCCAAAGAAGACCTGAAGCACATTTTCGACCCATTTTTTACTAAAAAAGAAGGCGGAACGGGATTAGGACTTAGTGTTGTTCACGGGATCATCGAAAAACACAAAGGCAGGATACACGTCTCAAGCCAACTCAACGCAGGAACCACTTTCTCAATCACCTTACCAACAACCCAGCAAGCACAATAAACACAATAAACAGATCTTTCAAGCCACGATATGCGACATACGATATACGACATACTTAGACTTTATTCCCAAATTTCCCCTTCCGGTACGCCAAAAGAAATGCGCTGACCACAATTGGATCGAACTGAGTTCCGGAATTCTCTTTGATGATCTGGACGGCCACTTCAGCCATTTTCCTCTGTCTGTAAGGCCTATCGCTGGTAATGGCATCGTAAGTGTCCGTAACCGCGATTATACGGGCTATAAAGGGTATTTCCTCCCCTTTGAGCCCATCTGGATACCCTGCCCCGTCATATCTCTCATGGTGGGCTCGGACCTCTTCTGCAACGCACCCTAACGCTTTTATGGGATTAAGTATCGTGGCACCTGTAATAGGATGTTCCTTTACCTTCTCATATTCTTCCTTAGTCAAATGGCTGGCCTTATTTAGAATATGGTCAGGTATCCCGATCTTACCCACATCATGCAGAAGTGCCGCGATATGCAGAGTTTCCTTGAAGTTAGCGTATTCCCTGGCCTCCGGAAGGTCCTCAAGCTCTTCGGCGACGGACAAGGCGTATTGCGTAACACGTTCCGTATGCCCGTGAGTGTACGGGTCTCGGGCGTCAATCGCCGCCGCGAGGGATATCGCCGTATGAATGAACATGTTATGTTCACGCTCATAAAGTTCATGGACCTCTTCGATCTTTTCGTGGAGCTCCTGGATGAGCTGTGTATTCGAGAGCGCCATCGCAACGTCATTTGCCAGCGTAGTAAAAAATCCGATCTCCTGCCGTGAAAATTTCTTTCCAGAGAGTTTCTCGCCAAAAATGAACACACCCAGAAGTGTTTTTTTGTAATAAACAGGCACACAGATGTCCGCTTTCAAAAGTTCCATCTGTTTCATGACCTGCGGCAATAGGACCATCATCTCGTCGTCTTTGGCAAAATCACCGATACCATGTTCGACATCGCGGATTATGTCGGCCGTAACAGCGCCGGACTCCGATATTACGAAATTCAGCCGGTCCGTAAAGAACCTTACAAGCGGGTTATCAAGTGTAAGCTTTATAAATCCGATCGGTATCTTATTCCCTTGGATACCTGTACTTTCCACAAGAAGATATGAGTCCTTCCTGCGGGAATAAACAAGCATCGCGGTATGTGTGGTCCGTACATGCTCATCGATGGTCTTAACGATCATGCGGATAAGATGCTCAGGTTTTTTGAACCTGATCATACTGCGGGAGGCTTCTTCAAGGAATATCTGGTAATCCAGCTCGGGGTCTTCTCTATTGATGAGTTTCCGGTAGTTGACGGACGTAAAATTTTCCGCGTCTTTTTTTACTTTTTCAACTATCCAGTCCTCTATTTGCTGCCAGTTCTTTTTGAGCGTCATATTGACCCCATATGCCTGGATAATAATATTATATCAAACTCACGCAAAATGCAAAAAATCAGTTAAAATATAACTCCGTTCTGCTTATGTGCGCATCTAGCAAGCGACCGCCTTGACTTCTTCAGCAAGTTTGAGCACAGATGACTCAAGTTGTTCAAGCGAAAGAGGTTTTGTTACATAGCCTACCGCGCCGTAGCGCCGCGCTTCCTCCACCTTTTCTATGTCCTCGACCGCGGTCACCATCACGACACGGGTTTTTATATCCCTCATTTTTATTTCTTTAAGCGCCTGCATACCGTCCATAACCGGCATTTTAACGTCCATAAGAATTATGTCCGGTTTCTGGGCCTCGATAAGCGACAACGCTTCTTTACCGTTATAAGCGGTAAAAACCTCAAAATCCCTTTCCCTGAAAAAATTCTTCACGAAATCACATATCTCTATCTCATCATCAACTACCAGTATTTTTATCATTCAGGCCTCCCATGCCGGTCAATCCTTAAAAAACCCGTTCACTGCCATTTCAAGATTTCTCAGGCTTGAAAGCGGCTTCTCAAAATACGCGTAAGCTCCCTCGTTGACCAAACGGACCTTCGTTTTATCCGCGTCGCTGAAGGCGGTGATAAAGATCGTCCTCACATCCGGTTTCAGCTCTTTGATCTTCTTCTGCACGGAATCACCGTTCATTCCCGCCATTTTAAAATCAAGTAGAACGACATCATACATTTTTCTTCTGAACGCGTCCAGCCCACTCTGTCCGTCAGCGAAAACATCGATCTCATATCCTCTAAGCTCAAAATATTGTTTCAGCATGTCAATAAAGCTAGTTTCATCATCTACAGCCATTATTCGTGGTTTTTTTATTTCCATAGTCGTCCTTTTTTATGATCCGTCTAAACCGCGTTAAATACAACCCTGAAAGTCGTCCCTTTACCCGGGGTACTCTCAACTGATATTTCGCCGTCATTCTTAGCGACTATCTGTTTCACGATAAAAAGTCCCAACCCCGTGCCTTCGCCGGGTTCTTTCGTGGTAAAAAACGGGTCGAATATCTGCGCCAACGTCGATTTGTCCATACCATGACCCGTGTCACTCACATCTACATATACCTTTTTGTCATCCGCCGCGACCTTAAGCAGTATCTCACCCTTACCCTTTATTGCCTGCGCCGCGTTCCTTATAAGATTAAAAAATATCTCCTGCACCTGTTTTTTGTCAGCCATGACGTTTGGAACATTCGCCTGAATTTCTTTTTTGATCTCTATATTATCCAGCCTTAGATCATGTGAAATGAGCGCAAGCACTTCCTCCAGTTCTTTTTCTATTTTCACATCATAGCTGAACGTGCCCTTGGCGGGTTTAGCGAAAGCCGACAGCCTTTTAGTGATTGTTGTAGCGCGGTCTGTTTCATGGATGACTTTTTCCATTATCTCCTGTGCCTTCGCGAGTAGTTCTTCAGAAGTCCTGTCCTTATAGAACCCGTCCTTGTAATTAAGCAGAAACATCTCACACTGCCCCCTCACAATGCCAAGTGGATTACATATCTCGTGATTTATCCCGGCCGATAAAGTCCCTATAACGGCCATTTTTTCTGCCTGAGCGGCCTGCGCCTGTGCCTGTGACAATTCGGAAAAAAGATTAGCATTGCTAATGGCAATAGAAAGCGTACGCGCCAATGGCAACAGAATATCAATATCGTCCTGCGTGAACTCCTCATCAGACTTCTTCTTGCCAAGCGAAAGTATGCCGAGTATCCTTCGATTATATGTTAACGGTATCAAGAGATCTGACCGTAGCTGCTGGATCATCGCGAATAATTCCAAAGTATATTTTGCATTCTTTTCATTTATTTTTTCTTTTAAGAAATAATGGTCCTTTCCTTCCGCATATAAATAAGTCCAAAGTTTTTTTCCATTCTCAAAAGCGTAAATTTTGTCTTTATCAAATCCAACAGCAGCGGTTACCGCCAATCTATCCTCCGCCTCATCATAGATCAAGATAGACGCATTCTCTAACTTGATAATACCTGCCAATTCATCCACAGTACGATCTACTAGATCCGTGATCTTTAAAAGTGTCAACATTTCACCCGTAGATTTCCGAAGAAGCTCCCTATAATCGTATTTTTTTTGAAAAAGATATTTGTCGGTTGCATTGCGGAGAAAATTCTCTAACGGACGTAGCATTAACACAATTATTAGAACAGATGGCACCATCGCAACCCATCGATTTTTTACAAAATCTTCAAAGATTGTTGACCCAAAATATGCAAAAAACACAAATACCGCATATGCCCCCATAAAAAGACCTGCAAAAACCAGCGTCTTTTTAATAATAATTTCTATATCCAAAAGCTGATGTTTAACAATCGCATAAGTGACTATAACAGAATACAACAAAACAAAAACAAACCCAAAAGGATAAATTCTAAAGTCTAAATTTGTCAAAAAATCAACTGCTGCAAAACTGAATACCGCAATTGCAAGAAGCATATATTTCACCCTGTTTCTCTCAACAACAAAACCTTGTATTTCCATAAATCTTCCATAAAGTAAACATATCATTCGGGAAACTAATATAAGCAAAAATAACATATAAACAGGGTGTAAAACCCCGGCTCTTGGATAATAACCTCCATGAAAATTAGCCATTTCCGACATGAACAATTTCGAGAAAAATGCTAATACAATAAGAAAAAAACCAACCCCATACGACACGTAAACATATTTTTTTTCGGATTCCTTCTTTAAAAAAGCGGCTACAAAATGATACGCTGTAATCACAATAAAGGTGGCTCCAATTAGTCCAATTCGCATGATTAAATTTGCCTGCAAAGATGTTTTCACCAAGAAACTTAGCGCTAATGCACAGTACCAAATAAATACACTTAAAGCAAAAAGAAAAAAGGAAATATTTTTTTGAGATCTTCTATTGTGCCATAGAACAAATATTCCTAAAGACAAAACAACAATAGAAACAACTGCAGATTGATAGAATATTACTGACATTTCTTATACTCCCTCAGGATAATTTTTGCAGCTGTTTCACCAGTATAAGCAGCCATGGGTAATCCGGCTTCACCTGCAGGAGTAGTTACCCAATGGCCCGCTAAAATCAAGTTAGTTATTTCAGATATCTGAGGAACTGAAAGTTTTTTTATTCCTGAAATTATCGGGGCCCATCCACGCATTGCCCCATTTCGATTAAGCGTGAATTTCTCATAAGTCAAAGGAGTTGCTATGGCTTTAATGCATTTTTCTATTCTAATTTTTCCAAACAGGTTTTCGGCACTCTTCAGAACGTTGCTTGTGATAACACTCTTATTTTTCTCCCAGAACTCCGAATTCACATAAGGAACTAGTACATCTAATGATGCGCTAATGTCACAACTACGTTTTGTCGAACTCTCCCTTAGAAAGGAATTGAAATAAACAAAAATATTACCCTTAAAATCATTCAATAATCGCCTTGTATCCCATGGATTCTCGATACCAGAACACAAGCTATACCATATCCCGCTACAGCGGGGCAATAAATCAGCTAAAGCATCCTTAATGCCAAGATAAACTGTAAAAACTGAAATTGATGGCCGTAACTTTTTCATTAAAGATACTTGTTTTCTATTACCATCCAACTCACTTGTGCCCATTAATTTTTGGTAGGTCTGAGTTGCGTCACAGGCTGAAACTACAAAATCAGATTCAATTTGAACTTGACCATTTAATTCAACACCTTTTATGACACTATTTTGAACTATCAAACGTTCGACACATGATGATAAAAATAATTCGCCGCCAAATTTTCTAAATTTATTTACAATAGTATCTATGAAGTCACTAAGTCCTCCTTCGGCGTGATAACCACCGCGGAGAATTAAGTTCCTGAAATACATAGATGCTGTAAGTATTGACGCACGGTCAGGGGAAATCCCAATTTGACTAAACATTAAGTATATTATCCGCTTGAGATTTATATCATTTAAACACCTATCAATATGAACTTTTAGTTTTTCCGATCGTTTTTGATATAATGACAAAAATGGTTCTTTTGTAAGATAAACGAAAAACTGTTCTATTCCATTTTTTTCTGTTTTATATCGTTTTTTTAACTCATCAATCGTAACCGAAAAGTCATTATATATTGAAAGCTGTTCATGATCGTTCATAAGGATAAAGGATGGATTTCTCCTTGCAATATTCATTTTGTCATAAACACCTAAACTATCTAAAATGGAACCAAATCTGTCAGCCCTGTCACAGTCTTGCAACACTGATACGTCAAATCTAAACCCATCCCTCAAAAATGAAGAACAATACCCTCCAGGCTGATAATGTTGCTCGAAAATAGCAACTTTAAGACCTCTTTTTGCAAGCAAACTTCCACAAATAAGTCCGGAAATACCTGCACCAATTATACTTACATCATATTTTTTTTCCACAGATTCTTTCCCCTACAATAACCAATGAAATTCTCATAAATCAAAAGCGACTTCCAATAATCATTTTGGAAAGTCTTTTAGAAAGCGCCACAATTGTAACTATAGGCGGGGCCCCAGCAACACACGGAAAAACGCTTGCATCACTAATAAAAAGATTTTTAAATTTTGTTTCCTGATTTATATCAACCACTTCTCCGATGGCAGCGGTACCACCAGGATGGGCGCCTCTAGGTTTAGTACGGAAAACACTTTCTTTTTTTACACCTGCAGCAACTAAAATTTCCTTTGAAATATTAAAGCCATTTTCCAACTTTTCAAAATCCTTTTTTGTCAAAACTTTACTTGTTTTTCCATCACGTGTAACCCCACCGTTCAGTTCATCATGCACCTTACAAATAATACCCAGAAAATTATTTATCTTAAAAATTTTGCTATAATCTTTGAAATACATTACGGAAAGCAATGCTAAAAAGTTATCGACAAAAGGAGACAGCATAAATCCCTTTGTTTTCTGAAATTGCTCACATACCCCACCCATTGTAACTTCGTTTTTCAAACCAACATCCTTATGAATACCGTATGTTACAATAAAAATATCTGCAAATAATTTTTTGCCAGCTTCTATTCCGGAGTTCAACAATATTTCCGGAGTTCCTATACCCCCCGCAGAAAGAATAACGATTTTTGCATTCACAATAACTTTTTCACCATTGCTCTTTCCTTCAACTCCTAAAACTTTTCCCTCTTGTATAAGAATACGTTCAATATTAGTATTATCAAGTACCTTTGCACCATTCTGTATTGCAGTTGTTAAATAATTTAGTGAAGACCATTTAGAACCTGTAATACACCCATGAATACATGCTCCACACGAAGTACATTTACTTTGATCCATCATTTTTGGCATTGGAAACATGCTGTATCCCAACGAATTAGCAGCCTCCATTATTCTCCTAGTCCCCAACCCCAAAAGATGCTCCCCAAGAGGCGACACATGAAGCTCTTTTTCAGCTTCCTCAAATTCGGTCTTCAGAGATATGCCTAACTTTGATAGTTCATTTTCTATGGCTCTCACACCATTCCCACAGCTACAAACAGTTGTGCCTCCTGGCATAATACATCGATAAATTATGATACCTTCAATGCTTTTTGAAAGAGCAAACTTATCATAATACAAAAGAGCATGCTTAGCCCTGCCAATTGTTTTAAATCTTTTTCCTCTTTCAACAACTAATACTTTTTTCCCACTTCCCGAAAGTTCTTTAGCCAATGTAGCACCACCAGCACCTGAGCCAACAATCACAACATCCGAATTATACGTTCTCACTTTGTCCATATTAACTCCTAAATCGTTTTAATACCAAGCAAGCATTATTACCACCAAACGCAAATGAGTTATTTAAAACAACATTAATCTCATTTTCTCTTGCCCTATTGGGGACACAATCTATATCACAATCCGGATCAGGTGTTGTAAAATTCATTGTGGGTGGTAAAATATTATTTACGATGGCCAAACTACACGCTATTGCCTCAATTGCGCTAGCAGCGCCCATAGTATGACCTAACATTGACTTTATTGAGCTCACAGGGATTGTTTTTGAAAATTTCCCAAAAACATTTTTTATTGCACTACATTCGGTTTTATCGTTCGCAAGTGTACCAGTTCCATGAGCACAAATATAATCTACTTCACACAAATCTATCATGCTATTGAGTAGGGCTCTTCTGAGCACTGTCTCCATACCCTCAACACTAGGATTTGTCATATGCTTAGCATCACAGCTTAACCCATACCCCAATATTTCTGCATATATTGGCGTGTTCCTCTTAAGTGCAGACTCAAGTTTCTCTAAAATTAATATCCCTGCCCCCTCGCCCAATATCATTCCTTCTCTATTCTTATCAAAGGGACGACATAAATCAGGCGCCATGGCATAAAGTCTGTTAAAACCTGTGAATGCTATTCTTGAAAAAGGGTCCACTCCTCCCGCGATCACATAATCTACTTTATCATTTCGTATCAAGTCAAATCCATAACCCACAGAATAATTCCCTGCAGAACATGCTGTCGGAAGTATACAACTTAGACCTCCACTCAGATTTATATAGCGGTTTACATTATCAGAAATCGCATTAACCGGAAATTTTGAAATAGTCAAGGCCCATACTTCCTCCTCACCCTTAATACTCCAGTGTTTATCGATTTCTTCCAGCATGCCAATTTCGCCCATTGTTGTTCCAATAATAATGGCTTTTCTGGATCTCGAAACATCATAGAATTTTAATCTGGAATCCTCTAGCGCCAGCTTTGTTGCAGCAATTGCAAATTGTGATCCTCTACCAAAGTTTCGTAATAGTTCATCGGGCATGTAGTTCGTAGGTACAAAATTTTTAACTTCTCCACCATTCTTCGCTTCATATTGTGTCGTATCAAAAATTGAAACTTTGCTAATACCGTTTTTCCCAGCAATGAGACTTTCCCAAAAATCATCCCGACCCATTCCAATGGATGATATTACTCCTAAGCCTGTAATCACTACTCTATTTTTCATAATATTATTTTAATATACCTTTTGCTATTTCAAGCAAATTAGAAAGTTTCATGATTTTCCCCAGATACTCTTCTGGTATTTGTATCGAATATTTTTTTTCGATTGCAGCCATTATCTCTAACGCCTTCATTGAATCCATCCCAAGATCACCCACAAAATCTGCCTCAAGAGTAACTTCTTTTGGATCAACTTCAACAACTTCAGCAACAATTGCACGTATTTCGCTTTCAAGATTATCCATATTTATCGTCCCCATATTCCTCCTATAAATGTTGTTAAATGTTACATAACTAACCCACCATCGATGCTTATTATTTGCCCCGTAATATATTTAGATTTTTCGCATGCGAGAAATACTGCCGTTCCTGCCACTTCATTTGCTTTCCCAAACCTACCTAATGGTATATTTTTCAAAATTCCTTCTCTCATATCTTCTTTTATCACCTTAACCATGTCTGTATCCGTATACCCCGGCGCGATTGCATTTACCCTTACATTGTATGACCCTACTTCCTTTGCTAATGCTTTTGTAAAACCTATAACACCCGCTTTGCTTGCTGAATAATTTACCTGCCTTGGCAAGCCAATTACTCCAGCAACCGAAGCAATATTTATAATATTCCCACTTTTTTGCTTCATAAAGGTAACGATTGAAGCTCGTGTTAAATTGAATACACCAGATAGGTTTGTTGACAACACTTCTCCCCATTCACTCTCCTCCATTAGCATAAAAGCCTTGTCTTTTATGATGCCTGCATTATTTACAATAACATCAAGTCGACCAAATTTTGCTTTCACGTCTTCTACCATAGTCTTCATTGCGATGTAATCCCTAACATCATTCTTGAAAATCAAACATTTTGAGCCACTAGACTCGATTTGTTCTTTCAAATTTATTGCGTCACTGTCACTCTTTAAATAATTAAAGGCAACATTCGCACCTTCTTTACTAAATTCTTCTACGATTGCCCGTCCTATCCCACGAGATCCACCTGTTACGATAATGGTTTTATTATTCAATAACATCATTTATCCTTGCGTTTAATAAACCCAGTTTTCTCACAGTATTTAAAAAGCCGTATTAAATTATCCTTATCAAATTCTGGAAATCTAAAATGTGAAACTTCAAGTGAGTTTAGTGAATTATCCATTCTAAACACCACCGAAGATGACCAGTAAGGCATATAAGTGCCCATCATTGTTCTTTGTATAAATGTGTAATCATTCATAAAATTAAATTCTTCGCGCGGAATAAACCTTGGTTTCTTGAATGCAAAGAAATCTGAAGCAATATCCAATATGTCTGCCAGTAAGACGCCTTCAGGCGAAACCATGTGATAATTCATATTGCTCTTTTTGTTTGAAAATTTATCAATTTTTAAAATAGCGCGCGCCAAAACATCAACGTTAATCATATTTACACTCCCTTCAGGAAAAAAGGGGATTTTATCAATCAGTTCTAATGAGAAAAAATGCAAAGGTTGATAAAACATTTTAAAATTTGTAGTTTTTCCATCACTATAACGTCCAAGAATAGTACTTGGTCTAAAAATATCGATATCCACGCCCATATTTCGATAATTCGCTATTAACTCTTCAGCTTCATACTTACTTTGCTCATAGGTATTATTAAACCCCTGCCCAACATTTAGATCAGTTTCATAAAAAACACAAGATTTATTACCAACAACATAAGCCGTACTAACATAATTTACTTTTCTCAATATATTGTTCCGCATACCTTTAAGCGCAAATTCAAGGATATTTTTAGTCCCTTCAACATTTGTTTTTCGTGCTACATCAAGTAGCAAATTAAAATTTGTTAATGCTGCACAATGATATATTGTATCTATGTTTTGCACTAGAAATCTTTCATCACTTTTTTCTAAACCAAGATTTTCCGCTGAAACATCTCCACGAAATACACGAATTCTATCGTGTTTAACACTAGTGTAAATATTTTCCCCTAAAATATCCTGCAAAACAGAATTTGCGCGTTGCTGCGCTTCTTCTTTACTATTTCCGCGAACTAGCATAAAAATGCAGTCATCTGTATGCGTCAATATTTCACTCGCAAGCATCGACCCCAAAAATCCTGTTCCACCGGTAATGAAAATGTTACTCATATTTTCCCAGTATTAACGTTGAATTGTTCCCTGTCGGGCTAAAGGAATTGATCATGACATTTTTCGCGTTTTTTTTGGTTGCGCTATTGACAACATAGCACAGGTCACACCTTGTATCCGGTGTTTGATAATTCATTGTCGGCGGTAAAAACGCATTCTGGATCGCTCCAAGACTCGCCGCGAGATTCATAGCGCCGGCCGCGGAAAACGACTCACCGATCATGGATTTTATGCTGCTTATAGGAACTTTGTTGGCAGCCCCTCCAAATATCTTCCTTATTGCTCTTGTTTCCATAACGTCGCAATCCAGCGTGGAATTAGCTGAAGCTGAAATGTAATCGATCTTGTCCGGCGAGAGTTTAGCGTCTTCAAGGGCAAGCCGTATCGATTCGGCCGCGCCTTCGGCTTTGGGGCTATAGATATTCTTTGATTCGGGGTCGAAAGAGCTTCCGTAACCCAAGACTTCCGCGTATATTTTTGCGGAACGTTTCTTAGCATGTTCCATTTCCTCTAAAACAAAAATGGCCGCTCCCTCGCCGAACATTATCCCATTCCTTCGTTTATCAAATGGACAATTGATCTCTTCCTTCCCCTCACGGGAACCCGCAAGGAACCCAAGCTTATGAAACCCCTTATAGGTCTGTTCACATAGCTCTTCTACCCCGCCGGTAAGGACTGTGTGATACTCATAAAGGCCGATCATGTTCATAGCGTAAAAGATCGTGTCTATTCCGGAGCAAAACCCGGTCGACATAGTGGAATTGAATCCTTTAATATTGAAACGTATGGATATCTGGCTTGCGGGAGCATTCATAACAGTATTCGCGAACAACGCCGGATTCACTGCGCGTGGGCCTTCACGTAAACCGGTTTTATCGAATTCGCTTATTGACCAGACACTTCCCATTGTAGAACCAAGCGATACGCCAAAATAGTCGGTATCTTCTTCTGTAACTGGAATGGGAAGCCCCGCGTCTTCAAGAGCAAGCTTGGAAGCACATAGAGCAAAAAGGGTTGTCCGGTCAAGATTCCGAAGCCCTTTGGGCCCAAGTATTGTTTTGGGATCAAAATCAGATATCTCCCCCGCTAGTTTACTTCTGAGGTTAGAGGTATCGAACAGGCTCACAGGTTTCATACCGGAACGGCCTTCCGCTAAAGCCTGCCAGAAAGCCTCTTTTCCGATGCCTATAGGGCTCAGTACGCCAAGTCCTGTTATCGCAAACCTTCGATCCATCACGCCTTCTTTACACCTTCTTCCTGGGCCGATATCCATTTGTCGATAGTAGTTCTTTTGAACCGCCAGTTTGACCCGACCTTGAACGCAGGGATCTTCCCGTCCTGGGCATGCTTATAGACCGTGCCGGTCTTGATCTTGAGATACTTCGCAACCTCACCGACGGTCATCATTTGGCTGGACATTTCACATCCCTCCTGATTTACCAAAAACAAAACACTTTTTAAAACTGTAAACCGATAGCTTAATATATGACAGATCTACTACGATCGAAGAAAAGGAAAAAAGATTATAGCTGGAGAGTTTGCAAGTGTTTACGGATAAAGATTTTCGCGCGTTCGGTTCCTCTTTCATACTTTTCCCTTTTGGAAAAGTTAGTGTACTTTAGCGCATTTTATTCTGTTTTATTATCTATTGCCACAAAGTGTCATGATTTGCACAACGTAGCCGTATCCGCACACAGTTATATTTTAATAAATTTTCGCGAAAATGCAAGAACATCTTTGAAAATATTTCAATCTTTTACATTAGTTTACAAAAATTTGCAGAATGTGTGTGGTAATTGCACAAGTATAGATTCAAGTCCCGAACTTGAATTCAAGTTCGGGACTTGATTTGCGTTTTTGGATTTATTGTGTTGGTGCAGGATTGGTTTGACTGTTCTTAACGGATGACTCTACGCAATACTATCGTCATAACTTGTGTTAAAGCGGTGGTCGGCATGTTGCTTACTTTGTCTTTTTCAAGCTTTCAATATAATCTTTTGCGGCCATTATGTCATTGAGACGTTCTCGATAATCTATGCTTCCACCTTTGGGAGTATTAGGAAGCTTTGAGTCCGCTTCGAGGGCTTTACGAGCGTGTTCGACTGCAAGATCATATTCACCATTTAGAGCATACTCAAGATATTGAGCACGTTCAATGTCTGGCCCCTTCGCCCAACTTGCGCAATATTTATCCCTGCCAATTACTACATATTCTAGCGCCTTTTGATAGTCACGTTTCTTTTCGCAAGCATTTGCCAAGCAAAAAACGGCAAGCCCCCTTCCCCCTGGCGATTTCGCAACCTCAAAGGCTATTTCAAATTGTTTTATTGCTTCCTCAATTTTACCCTTTTTAAGGAGCTCTTCGCCTGTTTTCAAATAACGATCTCTTTCAAAAACTTCCATTAGTTCTTTCTGCAAGCCTGCTCCCTCTTTTTCTGAGAAGCCAACCAATACTACTGCTTTGGGTTTTTCCTCAATTTGACGCTTTTGCTGATAGGATATCCCAAAAATAACTACAAAAATCACTATGCCGATTAACACGCATAGTACAATTAGTTTTAAAATTTTATTCCTCATATTTCACCTTTTCTAAGTCTATTTTGTATATTTTTCTATTTTCATCGTAAATAATTCCCTCAGGATTTCGTCTAAAAAATTGCTGCAAGAGTGTTGGATAATTTGCTTTTGATATGGCCTCTGCAATGAACCTTGCCGCCTTTGTTGCAATCGGATTAGGCGCTTCCTCTTCAGGATCATAAGTATATTCAAAGTGGTTCACATTTTTCAACTCGAACTTATATAAAGCAAAATTAGTGTTACTTCCCGTAAAATCATGCTCCAGTACGGTTTTCCCAATTCCACAATCTTTTATATCCTTTGCTACCCAGTCATCTTCTCCTACAAATATCATTAAACTCTCGACATTAGGATTATCTATTCTCCTTGTCTCATATAATGGCGTTCCGATTAAACCTATAGTTTTCATGTCAATGTTCGGATGCTGATTAAGCCCCTGCAGCAGCGAGTCGCCATCTCCGCTGTACGCAAGGCCCAACATATCAGCCGGCAATATACTGCCATACTTTTTTACCATTTGCGCGATTATATGATCGGTTATTTCATTTGGATTTAACGTTATATTTCGTGCGTCTTTATACCATGCCCAACAATTCTGCGCTTTGTCTATCACTGAAGGGCTGTTCTCAAATGACGCTATAAACGTGTTCTGAACCACGCTCTCATCAGCAATCGCCATTTGTTCTGCAAGCCCATGTAAATATCCCGACGCTACACCTGCTGGATTCGGATTACCAATGCCATTATAATAAAATATGTGCGTCAAACCTTGTTTTTCCGCCGTAGAAAGATCCCCAATTTCATACAAATCGGATTCCGTTAACGCAAGCCCTTTAAAATCCATCATCAGAGACGTTCCTTGTCCTGAAAAAGCAATCTCAAGTATTGTCCTATAGTCCTCTCCATTCAGTTCTTTATAACTACTGATGTAATTATCTTTCAAAGTGTATTCTTTGTAATTCATATAATCTTTTATCTTCGCATCCATATATGCCCCATAAGAATCGTAATAATTGTATCCCCCCTGCACATTCGGCTCTATGACCAAAATGGTTTTTCCGGTCGAGTTTTTGATTTCGGCATAGGTTTGATAACCATTTTTGAGATTCTGAATGGCGATGTCGCTACCAAATCTGGAACGCAGTTCGGCGTCATAGTATTTCAGTTCTTTTGCGGCGGTGGCTTTCAGATCGCCGTAGCCGTAAAAACTGCCATCGTAATTCTCATAACCCATCAGATCCCATTCTCCAGTTCCAGTTATTCTATCGAAATAGGCTTTTATGACTACGTTCCCCTGACTATCTTTTGCATCGATTTCAGCTTTGTTTTTGTCGGAAGCTATTTTCGCAAGTTCGGTTGTGAAATATTTTCCGATTGTTGTGCCGGTCGATACTATCGCATTTACCGCAGTTGAATTAAAAAATCCTGTCGCATACGTGTTTAACAGATAGTTCGGGGGACACAATACTTAATTATGCTCACCCTTACGCTTTGGCCCTGGCTTCTTCTTTTTTAAAGACTTACCGATACTATTTTCCAGCATTTCAATAAAATTGGTATTACCCAATGGCCGACCTGTTCTTTCATGTAAAGTAATTGCCTTAATATCTTCTTCTTTGCTGCCCGACTTAAGAAATCCCCTCCAGTCGGTAATCAACCCTTTAAACAATGCATCGTTAATTAGCAGGCTTTTTTCAATGTTTAGGTGATGCCTTACGCTCGACCATCCGTAATCCCATGGATCTTTTACAATGTTTGCCTTAACAGGATTATTCAGAATATATCTTGTAGCAGCCAGTAGATATTTTTCATCAAGTGCATGCGAACTAAATCTGCCCTGCCACAGATATCCGCGCCATTTCTCACGAAAGTTTATGTGTCTTGTGTACTTACGATGCGTTTCACCTATAGCTTTGGAAAGGCTTTCTATGTTCTTTGGAATAACCACCAAGTGAACATGATTAGGCATTAAGCAATATGTCAGAATATCGAGTTTAGACTCTCGGGAATGAACATATAGAAGATCCAGATAATTTTTGTAATCATTCTCATCAAAAAAGACCTGCTGCCTTCTATTGCCACGCTGAACTATATGATGAGGAAAGTCTGGAACAACAACTCTTGCTATCCGCGCCATAAAACTTCACTGGTTTTGATTAATTGTTAAATTTGTCTGAATTAAGTATTGTGTCCCCGGACCCCCCCCCCTAAGATTGGAACCATAAACCGATACTGAAACTATTTGCTACTTTGACGGTTTTTAAGTTCAGCTAATTCCTGACGAGCTTTTTCGTGGTTCGGATATAGCTTCAATACCGTTTCATAGTGCATCTGAGACTTCTGTGCATCATAATCTCGATATAACCAACCCAGCTCATAGTGAGCTTCAATATTATTAGGATTGATTTCAACTGCTTTTTCAAATTCCGCACGAGCTTTCCAACCGTCTCTTAAACCAAAATATATGACCCCTGCCCCATAATAAGCCATATCATCGTTTGGCTCTAAACGTTGGATGTTTTTATACATATCAAGTGCTTTGCTCAATTCTCTTTTGTTAAAATATTCTACCGACAACGTACGATACACATTTATGTTATCCAAGCCCAACTTTAGTGACTCTTCACATTGTTTAATGCCAGCATCTTTATCCCCCAAAACAATCATAGACTTGCCAAGATTGTAATGCGCTATTGAATTATTAGTATCAATCGCAACCGCTTCATGAAAATACTTTTTAGCTAACTCATATTGTTGAAACTGAAAATATAGAGTCCCTAGTTCTATCCTATCATCCACGTCTTTGGGATTGGCTTGTATTTTGGCTTTTAAGTCATCGACTATTTTATTGCCATCAACAAGCAAAATTCCTTCCGCAAAAACAGAAAGCGATAAACCACTCATACATAAGACTGATAAAATAGTCAAAATAAATATTTTTCTCATTTACGCTCCGTTATTTTTTGCCGAGCCATGTGTAGCGCCATAACAGGAAACATCAATACGGTGTAAAATACCAAAGCTCCCAGATATGATTCCGAATACCCTCTAACAAATACTGCAAAAATAGTTGCACAGAATATAATAGCCGACCAACCAAGACAAGTGAAAAAAATTATATTCAACAAGCGAACCCCAAACAACTGATCTCTAACGTATAGATAATTTGCAACAAAAATACCCAAACCAATAACCACAAACGCAACATCGCAAACCAAAGTGACATTTATTTTATTAACTGAATCCGTGACGGTTGGAGGAACCATATTAAAAGACCAGTCGAGCAATAATGCTCCAATTAAAACATAAAAACCAGCCAAAATGTAATATAAATATTGTAGAGTTCGCTGCTTCATTTTATTATTTTACCTCTTTAGAAATTGTTGTCAATCGACATACCCCAATAACTTGAGTCGCCTATAAATTTCACTTGGCGAATACTGCAATTGCTCATCAGTGTCAAATATTCCAAAGAGCGGATGCCCTGCTCTGCGGTATATTTCAACAATCAAAGAACTACAAATTTCACCAGGCCCATCTACACCTATTAAATTAAGCATATCATAGGACAAATCAATAACTTTATTTGTTCGTACCATTTCCCCAGTTGCAGGGTCTTTTTCCCACACAAATAAATCTCTTTCAATTATTGCCTTCAAATCGATTGCAATAGTTCCATCATCAACCAATCCGCCAATTGATATTTCACAGACAGATTGCCGATATGGCTCCAACCATTCATCCAGAGATTTAACCCTCAATCCCTTATCAGGTGTTGGACCTTCCATATCGAATACCCATTTATTTCCATTGTCATCAACATATATCATTGCTGTATGGTTCCATACACCTCCACCAGGCGATATTTTAACTATATTTGAAAACAACCCTCTTCCCTTTATAGATATAACCATTCCTGTTTTAGGGACATTATTCAACAACAAAACTTTAGTTTCGAAGTCGTGTTGAATATCACTATTTTTTACGAATCCGAACCCCTGAAAACCATTAAGAATTCTTTCTTTTGCTTCCCCATAAATCAGAGCTTCCAAGAAACTTGATGGCTCGCTGTAATCAGGTTTTGCAGCGACCCATTCTAAATCGTAAATATTTTTTCCGGAAGAATCAGTTTTTTCAATAACGGTAAAATTGTCCAAGTCATCTGCCGACAACCCAACTGTAGAAAGCCACGAACAATCGGTATCTTCTGCAAAGCTAAACTTATACCGATGTTCTATCTGCTGTTTCCAGTCAACAGAATATTCTTCGAACTCAACACAATTCTTAACCTTCGCATCCACATACTCCCCAAACGTATTATAATAATTGTATCCTCCTTCAGTGTTCGGGGTTACATAGGCAAGGATCTCGCCTGTCAACGAATCACGGACTTCGGCGTAAGATTGGCTCCCTTTTGAGATGTTCATATATATCCCTAGTCCAGGGACATATTCGCCAGAGATAAAGCCGTTAAAGAGACCCAATTTTCCAGCATTATCTACCGCCAAATCACCGTAGATAAGGTTATATGGATCATATAGCCCTTTAAAGTTGTTGTCGTCATCGAGCAAGGCACTTTGATCGCTACCCGTTATATCGACCTTCTTTGCCTGAACGTTATCCTTCAAAGTTACGTTAGTATATTGCCCACTATCGAGTTTGTTTTTGATATATTGTCCTATACTGCCCGCACTGGTGATCATAGCGTTTACAGCAGTTGAGTTGAAGAAGCCAATCGCATATGTATTAAGAGCGTTGACTATACCTCGCTCCCGCACGATACTCGAAAAATCCTGTATCCGTGATATATAAACCGCCTGTGCCCATAAATCATCCCGTGAAGCAGACCCTATGAACGATATAGTATTGTCCCGATAAGTCTCGAACATATATTTGAATATATCAAAATTCTGTTCACCGTTAACCAGTGCCTTCAGAGTTCCATTGATTGCAGTGGAAATCGCACTAAAACCAATGTTCGCTAAAAGAGGATTTAATCCTAATTCCTGTGTCGCGTAGCTTAAACCTATTGAGGTTATGCCTTGCGTCGCACCGGACAATGCGGCATTGAATAATTTTCCGGGGTCGCAGCCGTCGCTAAACCCTGCCACAAGACTGCTCCTCAGGCTCATGCCCGCTATCTGGCTCACATAATTCGGCAGGCCCGCGGCTTCCGCCGCGTATGTTACTCCGTAATACGCCAGTTCTCCGACAACATTCGGCGCGATCTTGCCGAGTACTTCCGAAAAACTCATACCCGACGTAAACCCGCCCACAAGTGCGCTTGTCGCCATACTCATAATTCCCGTTATCGCCGGATCAAGATCAAAATAACTGCCAAGTAACGACATCGACGAATACGCGCCCCATTTGAGCGCCTCGCTGAATACGGCACCTATCCCGCCGTTCAGAAAGCCCATCACGCCGCCCGTTATTACGCTTGATATAATACCGCTTACCATGGGGTCAACACCAAGCGCGTTAAGCGCGCTGTTCGCGAAATATCCTGTACCTATACCCACTACCGTCGGAACGGCAGAAGTGAACATGCCGCTTAACGCTGTGCCTGTTACTATTCCCTTGAACATGGCACCCAAAGCGCCTGTAGCGCCTAAAAATGCATTTCCTGTAAATACAAATAGACCGCCGATCACTCCGATCGTGTTCATGATACCAGCGACCACGCCTGCTATGAGTGTACCGACCGTGGATATTATTGCCAAAACCGCCGCGCTCGCGACTGCGGCCACTGCCGTAACGCTCCCCACTATGAACCCGATCGCCGCTAATATTAAACCGACAAACGCCCCACGCACTTCTTTTGTTTTGCTTACCGACAATATTTTGTCAGCCTCAACGGCTCCGTCCGTTATTATGTTGCCTTGCCAATCCTCCTCAAATTCCGCGCGTGAGATCTTTACCTCTCCACCCCCCGCGCCGTAATTGGCGTCCCAATACGTTACTTCCAACGATGTCATCGAAAGTACCGTTACGTAATGATGCGAGTTGATAAGCGTGACAAAAGGCCTGGCGAGAGAAAGAGCGGCCGTATAATCCATCCGCACGGACTTTGTGCTTAGGCCGTGGAGCTTTGCGGTACATTCCATCGCGTACATGGATATCTCAAAACTGTCGCCCACAAGCGGCCCGTTATTGCCTATAAGAACGTCTATAAGTATGGCCTCTTTGCTTACATCTTCAAGTAGCGCACTCTCGGCGCCGCGCGAGTCCATGAACTTCTTGAGCGACGCGAACGCGCTGCGCCCGAAATGACTGTCCTGCTCTGTCAACCATTCGTCGAACGAGTTCATGAATTTCGGGGTAAGAGCGATAACATCGTTCACGGTCAGCCCTAGCTCCACAAGCATAGATCCGCGTGACGCGGGCTCGTTCATGTAGCGCGTCAAAAAGTCTCTCACCTTATTTATGACAGTTTCCTTGAAAGCGCGGTTCGTGTTATATTCCTCCAGCGACGTAAGAACGTTCCTGAATGTTTCGACCGTAAAGTCAGGCGCGTTCTTGTTCTTAGGTCGTATCGCGCCGCCTAAAAGATCCTGTAATATCGAACGCTGGACCCATTCACGTGCGGTTTTACCGCGATCTACCCGCGCTTCCAGTCCATCAAGTATCCCGAACTTGACGGCGTTCACTTCGGTAAGCGAAATCGCCGTGTCCGCGAGGTCGCCCGGAACAGTGAACGTATATTCTTTGCCAAGGACAGTACGAGTTATAACAAGCGGAGCAAGATATCCGGTAAGTTTGGTAAGGTATACGCACCCCAGGCCGCCGATATGCCTTTCGTAAAGTTCGTTATCACGGACCACTATACCCTGTGACAAATACTTTTCACCCTGGTATTTTGCAAGATCATTTGCCGGATGTTGCGCGAGGAAACCCGACCAGTAGCCGCTATACCCCTGGAGAGCCGACGGGTTATTTAAGAGATACAGCAGCTCGTCTTTTTTAGCTTTGTAATTGGCGATCTCGAACTCTACGGAACTGAACGCCGATTCTACAGCGGCCTTGTCGGTACTTATAAACCCGTCTACACCACTCGCCTCAAATTCGTCAAGATAACTTTTTGTAAGGCCCGATGACACGTTGCGCAGGGCCGATCCACTGCCATAATATTGTGTCATTTCCGAAAGAAAATCTTCTTTTGCCGCGGTCGCGGGGTTATCGACCGAGTTCGTTATTTTATCCAGCGCAAGGATAAGTTCGTTCTTGATATCATCCGGGACTTCCGCGCCGGAAATATACGTACTCATAAAGGACTTCAAATTGTCAGACAAAAATCCCGCAAACGGCACCGAGGGATGCGTCTTTATATATGAAAGCACTGCGCCTGGATCCACAAGGTCTTCGCTAAAAAATCCCGCAAAATCATTCGTCTCGTCCATATCGGCAAAAATGTTCTTCAGTTCCTCTTCTCCGACTTCACGGCCCAAGAGTTCCCACATATAGCAATTAACTACCGGTATAACTTCTTCGTGGGCGGCTGTTGCGGTGAACTTATCTTTCTGCCATTCATATTCATTGAGGACAAGTTCTTTGCTTATAAGATATTCAGACCGTTTTTGGCTGAAAGCGCTGTTAAGCCGGGCGATCTCGCTCGACATAGCAGCGTTAAAATCGGCCTCCTGACGCGCGAGCGTATCAAGCGCCTCTCTTACCGCGGGATTTTCGACCTCTTCTGACCATTCCCAGCCCAGAAAATCATGTGTTACTTCAACATTAAGTTGACCCTCAAGCTGGCTTCGTACCCTTGAAAATTCAGCGCGCCCGGCGCTGATCTTCTCATAAACATCTTCCTGTATGACTTTGAGCTGCGCGTCGATCACCAGAAGCGCATCAAGACATTCTTTTTCGAGTTTATTCGCGGCGTCCTGGACCGACCTATTGATCTTGTTACGCATAGAAACAAGATCCACTTTTAACAGATCGCCGTTACCATCGTAAGCATAATCGACAAATATCTCACCATTCTCGTATCTGACATGATCTATATTCCCCGACGCGTTAAAATATGTAGTGGTCTGGTCTGGTTTGGTTATTGAAACGATCTTATTATTTTCGTCATATACTGTAAACGCGTTGAAATCCCCACCCAGAAGATAACCGGCTATGGTGTTCCTGACGAAATCGACCAGGGACTTCGTACCCGCTTCGGCAAGAACGGTTATACCATTAGTTTTGAGGTATTTGGCAAGTTCCCGCTGGTCCACCCATACAGGTTTTGCCAGACACGTGCCCGGATCGGTAAGAACACCGGGCGCGCCCATATCTATTATCTTGTATGAGATATCGAGCGTACCCGCGTAACTATTCGTCCCGCCGAGCGCCTGTAACTTAAGACCAAAAATCCCGACTTTTGTCGGGTCGAACGACGGTAAAACCGTGCTTCCCTGAAATACAGCGGATGGAGAAGGGATCATGGATATTTCTGTCCATTCACCGTTCATTTTAAGGTCGACCATCTGGGAATATTCGTTCGACCACACACCGGACATTTCCGATTTAGCGAATACCATTACTTTAAGCGGGTTTACTGTGTTAGCAGTAAAATTACTGCTCGGCCTCACACTGAATACTATTTTTTGGCGCGACATGTCAACCGTCTGGCCGTTTTGCCAGTTCATGCCAGGAACGTAACAGTTATATCTCGTATCAAGAAATACTTCGCCCATAGATCCGTTTATGTTAAAGTTCGCCTTCAAGAGGTCCGAATTCCATCCTACCGAACTGATCGACCCGTTTTTCTGCCATGCCGTACTCACAGCCTCAAGCGCAGCATAATTGACGGTCGGCACGGCACCGCTGCCGCGGTTAAAAACATAGTTGAAATACTGCGGCTTGATATAATTCAAGGATGGGACATTTATGACATTGTCCGAGACGCGCACATCATCCTTAACGTCCCTCAGATCCATCCATATCGGCATCTCAAGCGCGTTATCGATCGTCTCAATGGACGTTTCGGGCAGGAACTTCGCGCGAATAGTGCCGTTATATACCGTCGATGTGTCGTTACTGTTCAAACATACCGAAAGTCCCATGGACACTATGTGATATGGGTCGAATCCGGTTTGCGTATAGCTCATCGGCATTACACCGGTTGTCGGCATAATATCTACTTTGTACCATTTATCGGCTTCTTTCACGTTCGTCCATGTACCATACTGTGTACGACCGTTCACGTCCCTAACGAAAAGCCGTACTCCAGTAGGAGCGTTTTCGTCGTTGATAAGCCCCTCGGGAAGCTCAACCAGCATACTGAGTTTTCGCATCGTCAGATTGAGATCACCGTTATAACCTGACGGAGGATATATGCCTCTAAGATCGAGTTTCATCTCACCTTCACGTTTTGCAGTGTTTTTTCCGTCAAAATCGACAGAAACCAGCATACTCTCCGTCGTATAATCGTTCTGTACGGTCACTATCGATTTAATGTTCGCGAAACTCATATCGGCCGTAAAATTAAGCGTATCCAACCAGTTCTTCTGGCTTTCATATTTGGGACCGTTGGCAAACGTGTCAAAATAATACCGGAGTGTCTTTTCATCGTCCGAAAAAGACGATGAGTCATTCGGCGTTGTTACAGAATGCGTAATGCCCTTTTGATAATACACATTATCTGCGCCGGTACCGCTGTAATTGAAATTGTTCAAAACTTCTGGAAGAATGTTCTCTCGCAGTTCTATATTGCCCGCAGCCGTCAGGTGCGTTCCCTGAGGCGCGTTCTCCGGCAACGATACGCGTATGCCCAGCATAACGACGTTCGTTGGGTCAAATCCCGCGTCTGTATAACCCTGCCCCTGCGCCGATGCCGTGGGCTTAAGGAAAACTTCGACCCAACGGTCGATATTTTCCCGGGTTATAACCACCTTGCTGCCATACTGGCTTCTCCATTTATTATCTTTTACAAAAACCTGTATTGTCGAGTTGTACGGCGTGTTCTGAAGGAATTTATCATCTATCCTAAAATAAAAGCTTATCTTTTCATCCGCCTCTGACAGGTTCAAAGGCGATTGAAAATTATATCCAGGGATGTCATACCTCATGTCCAGATACATCTCGCCATTCGTCATGCCGGCTCGTGCCGAATCCAGCGAAACGGCTACATCCCATGCAGCTGTTTCATAATCATGATCGACCTCGGTTATACCCAAACTCGAAGTATGATCCTGATTACGCCAATATGCGCCGGCAAAACCGGTCTCTTCATCCTTTCCGGTCTGCATGTCTTGCGACGAAGGCTCGCCGAGGAAATTTATAAGGTCAGTGATATCTCCCGTTATTACCGGAATAACACCGTTCGGGCCGGAAAATGCGACCAGTACACCATCTTTAAAAATGATCCGCGATTCGTCACCCAAAACGTACATTACGTAATTGTTATATATTTCTATACTATGATTTTTACCGCCGGTATCGGTAAGATAGAATTTTCGAAGTTTACCGGACACATTGTCAAATTCAATATTTCTTACGACTAACCCGTCCGCATACGTAAGTTTTTCTAATTTCCCTTTGAAATATTCCGCATGAGAACCGTTATCGAACGTCTTATACGTATAGTTCATCGCGATACGCTTCTTGTCCGTACCGGACGACGAATCGATATAGTGCTCAAAACAGTACGTTTCGTTGTAAGGCGTATCTATCCGGATAATATCATTATTCGCGTTATAGTACCGTACGTTATTCGCCGAATCTGTCACTTTTATTCCGCCATCCCACGTGCCATAAGTATAGACACATCTTATCTGGCCGCCATACGATACGCTCACGCGGGATGTTGTACCGGATGAATATTCGTATTCCACCTTCAAACCGGAGGCGTCCGTAAGAGAACGTAAAAGGTCCTCTTTGAATACATACTCGCTTGCTGACGTCTCGGATGTGTATTTTATGGTCTCTTTACCGTCGGAGGGGTCCGAAAGATATGACGCGGAAAATATCTCACCATTGCTCTTCACTTTAAAGGACGACACATGTCCCGCCGCGTCAAATCTGTACTCGATATCTCCGCTATCTATAAAATCCGAAAAATTGCCGCCTGCAAAAAGGTGCTGAGACCCGTCCGGCGCTATCATCCTGGCGCAATTCATGTTACCTGATCCGTCGAAACTTATGTTCTCAAGCCGTCCGCTTATCGACGACATACTCTCAAGGACACCATTCTCGAATTGCAGGTCTGTCCCATCCTTGAATTGTATCGAAAGAAGGTTGCCCTTTGCGTCAAATTCACGCGTTGCGCCGCTTTCCGACATTATTAGGCCGATCACGTTGTTATTCGCGTCTTTATGAAATCCGTAACTGACGGTTTTGCCTGCAGGCGTAACGGTTTTAGAAACAAGGCCGTCCGGTGCAAACCATATTTCCGTAAATTCGCTTGTCGTGATCTCCTTTATTTTTCCAGCGGCATCGTATTTGAATAAGATGTTCGGGATGTCCCCATTTATAACATTTTTTATTTCTGGAGATGATAAAATGTAACTAACACCTCCTATTATGGCGTTATCCAGCGCAACAACCGTCTCCCCGCCGGATGATGTTCGCGCAAAATTGTAAATGTTGCCGTTCACGGTAGCTATCCGGGTCAAATAATTGTTGCTGAAAGAGTAAAGATCCCCTTTTGCGCTGGTCTGACTTTTAGTGATACCGTCGGGAGAATAAAAATTCATGAAACCATTCTCGACCGAAAGAGAGCGTATAGCGTTATCGACATAACTTACGGTCACGTTACTATCATACGTTACGGTCATTCCCGGGGACGTATAGTCACCGTCCACCGTTTTCGAGATAAGACCTGTCCCCGCATAAATACCTTCTTTAACATTTTTAATGACCCCTTTATTAACTGCTACGGTATAGAGGACGGACGAACCGACAATAACATATTTCCGTTCCTCGATATAATCGCCCTGTTGTATCCTGATAATACGGCCGGCGGGATCAAAAACGGTCTCGATGTCTCCTGAAACTACGATGGTTTCGACAAGCGAACCGTCGGCCGCGTAGTATGAAGATGTTCCGTCGGTGTTCTTTATCGATCTTACATGGCCGTCACTGTAATATTCTTTCGTACAAAGAAGTTTGCCATTTGTATCATATTCTTCTTTCGTAAAAATGCTCCCATCAGGCAACATAAAACCTATCACTTTTACAATGACCGTACCGGGATGATATTCAAACGTCCTGTACGCACCCGTGGAAGGATATGTCTCCTTTACAAGTTTCCCGCTTCCGTCAGGATAAGCGGCAACACTGTCATATTCCTCTTCGGAGATCACATCGCTGAGTACCGGAGCCGCCGAACCGGAAACGGATGCCGACGCGTATTTTGTCCTGAGTTTGACCATTGCCGTACCGGTATGATACGACAAAGACACCGCTTTTATTCCCGACTGGTCAACTTGCGAAAAAACGATCTTATCGTTCCTGCCGTAACCGCGCCCGTTCCAATTCTCATTTAAATAGTGATAGTAAAAATTTCCATTCGCGTCAGCTTCCATTAGTGTTTTGGACTCGATACGCCCTGCCGCATCATTGTAGTATATCCGCTCGCTAACCATGTCAACCAGTGATCTCAAACGGTTCCTGGCATCGTTATTGTAAATATATGTCGCGGCAAGGGCCGTATAATTATCGTCGGAATACGCTTTTTTAGTCTGGAGCCTGCCGGATGTGCCGGTATAATATGCGTATGTGTATGAAAGCTCTCCGTTCAGTGCCGACTTCCGTTTTATCTTGTCATATCTGCCATAACCTTTACCTGACCAATTCTCGTCGAGATAATGGTAGTATATGTTACCCTGCGCATCGGGCTCCACGAAAGTTTTGGAGTTCAACCTGTTGGCGGAATTATCGTAATAGGTATATGTCGCACATAGACGAGTGAGTGTTGTATTCGAAAATGCTTGTTTTGTTTGAAGTCTACCAGACAATCCCGTCGAGAGATCCTTATAATAAAAATATCTGAACGCAAGCTCTCCATTAAGCGCTGTTCTTCTGGCAGAATAGTCAACATTGTTCGAGACGTCATTTATGTAATGAAAATAATAATTGCCCGTCACAGGATCGACCTTCGTACCGACATATGTCCTCAACTCTTTCCTATTATTGACGTCGTTATAATATCTGGTATTGTAGAGCGTAACCTTCCAGGTTGCGTCTGAATACGCAACTTGTATCCGCAATCTGCCCGTATTGTCCGGGGAATATATATAGGTATGTGACCGTGCCCCATCCGGAGCAGATACAGCCCTATATGATCGGTCTATCCGACCGTATCCCTGACCGTTCCAGTTCTCATCAAGAAAATGATAATATCCATTACCCTCCGCATCGACCGTGGAAAGCAATATCGATTGCAGGCGCCCATTTGAATAATACGTTTTGGTCCCGGGAAGGACCGCGACCGATCGCGTGAGGACATTTTGTGTTTGAGAGAAAGTCTCGATAGTGTTCTTTGACTCCACCAGGGACTGGACACTTGATTGGCTTGACGATAATGCGCCGGGCGTCATACTGCCGGAATAACTCGTATTCGTATTAGGTATAGTAACCAATTCTCCGGTGCCGGCCCAGCAAAATTGATCCCACAGAAAAACTACAACAAGAGCGAGATTGAACATTTTCGAATACCGATCATATTTTCTTGAGTATCTCATAGTTCTCTTCTCCTGCTTTATGATATTATCCACTCTTCAAGATATCAGTTATCTTTATTTTGCATATTTTTCCTTTTTTGTCAATATTTTTTTTATTTTAAATGAAATGGATATCCGAAAACTTGCGCTTTGAATGAAGTGCTTACGGATTCTTCACAAAATTATAGTACTGCAGGATAAGGTTGGTATAGACCCCCGCCATGAGGTCATCCAGCATGATGCCCCAGCCTCCGTGGATCTTTTCAAGGCGGCGGATGGGTTGGAGCTTGATGATGTCGAATAACCGGTATAACATGAACCCGGCGATAATGTTCGTTAGCGTTATGGGAAGCATAAAATAAACTACAAAAATACAGGCAAATTCGTCGATAACCACGTACGATGGGTCTTTAATGCGGGCGAGATGTTCTATTCTGCCCGAGGCGATAACACCGGCGAAAAATAGCGCGAGGAATGTCGCTACATAAAGCACAACGAACTTGTGCAGGGCAAGACACAGAAAAAGCCCTCCGATGCTTCCCCATGTTCCCGGAAAAACAGGCATTTTTCCTATGTTGAACACGGTGGCGACGTAATACGCCTGTTTTTTCTTACTTACTATTCTGAAGATATTTTTTGTTCCCCGCGACATATGAAACCCCGCTGACGATAGTAAGCGTGACCGTAATAAGCATCAGAATAAATATCAGCTGCCTGTACCAGTATTCGAACGACGCGTTCCAGAACCCGTAGTCCTGGACACCGATCTCTTTGAACACGATGAAAATAAGTATCACGATGATGGAGGCCATCTGCGATACGGTCTTGTGCTTTCCGCCCCTTCCGGCGGGAAGGACCTCATGGTTCATCACGGCCATGATCCTGAGACCTGTTATAATGAGTTCCCTCATTATATTTATAACGACCATCCAGGCGGGAATAAGCTCCATCTCAACGAACGCCAGGAAAGCCGCCAGTGTCAGGATCTTATCGGCTATGGGGTCCATGAGTTTGCCGAAATTCGAGGTATCACCGAACTTTTTCGCGAGAAAGCCGTCAAGATAATCGGTAAGCGCCGCGGCCAAAAAGCTCACGAGCGCCAGCACCTTGAAAGCCACTCCCTTCGAAAAGAGAAAGAACATGAAAACGAACGTAAGGACTATCCTTGCAAGGGTTATTTTATTCGGCAGGTTCATTCTTTCTCTCCAATAAGGTCGTATTCCATCGCCCCGGTCACCCTCACATCGACGAATTCTCCGACATTGATATCATCACCGGCCACGTAAATACCACCGTCCACCTCGGGGGCGTCCATATAGGACCTTCCGAAAAATTGCCGCGTGCCGCCGTCCTCGACGGCTTCATCGACCAGTACACGAAGTTTTTTATCAAGGCACTTCAGGTTATTGTCCTTGCATACGGCCTGCTGGAGCTTCATCACGCGGTCGAACCTCTCTTTTTTTATTTTTTCCGGGACATGCCCGGCAAACCCCGCCGCGGGCGTCCCCTCTTCTCTTGAATATGTAAAAGCACCGAGTCTCTCAAATCTCACATCGCGGAGGAAATCCAGGAGCTCCCCGAATATCTTTTCGGTCTCCCCGGGAAAACCGACTATAACGGACGTCCTCAATACGACGCCTTTTATCCGCTCCCTGACACGCGCGATCAGCCGCTCGATCTCATTACGGGTAACGCGCCTCGCCATGTTCTTTAATAGTGTATCATTAATATGCTGAATTGGAAGGTCTATGTACTTACAGACGTTCTCCGTGGAGGCGATCATATCGATAAGTTCATCGTCAAAACGCGCAGGATGCGTATAAAGAAGCCTGATCCAGCCGTCAGGAAGGAGCGGACTTATTTCCTTAATAAGAGAAGAAAGCAGCGGCTTACCGCCAATGTCCACCCCGAAGGACGTGATATCCTGTCCAATAAGGATGGCCTCTTTTACTCCGCTTTTCGACCTGATCGAGCTTATCTCGTTCGCTATGGAACTTATCGACCGGCTTCTCAGGCGCCCCCTGATGCCGGGAATGACGCAATAGGAACACCTGTTCGCGCACCCTTCCTGTATTTTGATATAGGCATAATGCGGCGGGGTGTGGCGTTTTCTCGGAAAGGAATCATCATACAAAAAATCCGGAGTAAGGGACACCTCCTTTACCTTTTCACCGGCAAGTATCCGTTCGGCCAAGGAGGGTATCTTACTAAAATCGGACGTGCCGAAAACGGCGTCTATTTCTCCGATCTCGTCCTGAAGTTCTTTGGGATAGCGCTGAGAGAGGCAACCGGTCACGATCAGCTTCTTCACTTCTCCTTTTTTTTTGAGCTCGGCAAGGGCAAGTATCATGTCGATAGATTCTTTCTTCGCGTCCTCGATGAAGCCGCACGTGTTCACGATTGCTATGTCCGCGCCTTTGGCCTCGTCAAGCAGCGCATAACCTTTTTTCTCGAGAAGGCCTTCCAGCACTTCGCTGTCCAAAAGGTTGCGCGGGCACCCCAAGCTCATGACGTATATTTTTATCATATACCACGCTCACAAATAAGTAAGGGGCACGGCATGCCGTGCCCCTTATAATGGAATATCGCGTATTCACCCGCCATTATAGACGTTTGACCCATTCGTTGTCCACGATGACGCCTTCTTTTGAGACTTTGATGTCCCTTACAACACCATTGGCCACTTTTCCCACATCGCGCCTGTCTATAGTAAAATAAAGGTTCTCGCCCTTGCCTGTCCATATCGTCAAAATACCGGATGCTTTAAATACTCTTTCATCCCCTTTGTTAAGGGTCCCAACATAGACCGTTTCCCCGTCTTCAAATATCTTTACCCAAACCGGACCTTTGGCGCGAAGGGTCAACGAGAAAGGCGCGCTTTTTTTTGCAGACGGCTGGGGCGTTAAAACAGCCGTTTCTTTGGCGTTCTCCTTTTCCAGAGACCGCGGTGTGGTTTTTTCTGTATATGCTGAACGTTCAGCCCAGGTTTGGGGCACTCTCTCCGCGGACTTTACTGGGAGCATGCCCTTCGCGGGACGTTCCCGAACTATCTTTCCTATTACTTTGACCAGCGCCGCGGCAAGCACCACGGTCAGCGCGAAAGCGGCTACCATGAAGACTATTTTTTTATCGACACGGATACGGAGACCGGAAACTACTCTCCAAGCGCTTAAAAATATCTTCGTTAACCCCGACCAAAAAGTCCCAAGATAGGCCCCAATATCCACACGTGGAATATATGAGCTTATCGGACGTGAAGGCCGTGAGCGCTGGACCGCCGGTTTTGGGGCGATATCTTTTATGACGCTTTTGCTGCCTGAAAAAAGAAAGCCGGACCTGTCCGAATTCCGGGCGGCCACTTTTGTGTCAGGCTCGTTATCTGTCCCGACAGGCTGTACTATTTCCTTTTTGGGCAGAGTACCGTCATTGAACAGGAACTGCTTGGCTATCATGCCGGGCGCGATCTCATCGGACCCGGTTTTGGGCGGAGCCGACCTAATAACGTCGGTTTTGACGGTCGTATTGAAAGCTGGCGCAGCGGACTCTTTTCTCGCCGGTGACACGCGCGAAAAAACCGGAGTTAAAGATGCTTTGCCGATAGAATCGAATTTTTTTGTGATATCTTCCACATCCATGCCCAGGAACACCGCGTATTTTTTAATGAAGCTTTTTACATACAGTTTCCCGAGCCGATCGTGGATGCCGTCCTCTATATCGCTGATAACGTTGGGGTGCAGACGCGATCGCTCGTACGCGTCCTTTCGCGACATGCCGAGCGTTTCACGCTTGTCCTTGAACAGTTTTCCTAGTTCTTTCGGCGTCATCATTGTTTCGATTCTTCCTTAAGTCCGTCGGCGTCCTCCACAAGTATCTCCCGGGGCTTCGCGCCGTTATACGGCCCCACGATGCCTTCTTCTTCCATGATATCGATAAGCCTTGCCGCACGGGAATACCCGACTCGAAGCTTTCTCTGGATAAGAGAAACCGACGCCTGCTTATACTGGATAACAAGGTCAACAGCTTCTTTATACAGATCGTCTTTATCGGTATCCGAGCCGGATGACCGTTTTTCCTGCTTTTCGGCCACCGCCTCGACATACTGCGGCCCGGCCTGGGACTTGATGTGCTTGACGATATTCCTTATCTCATTGTCCTCAACATAACCGCATTGCCCGCGGACAAGATCGGACCTGCCGGGCTCGACGATAAGAAGGTCCCCGCGCCCCAAAAGCTTTTCCGCGCCGTTGGTATCAAGGACGACCTTTGAATCTACCTTTGAAGCGACTTTGAACGATATTCTCGCCGGGAAATTGGCCTTTATGACCCCAGTAATAACGTTCACCGATGGCCTTTGTGTGGCAAGAATCATATGGATACCTGCCGCGCGCGAAAGCTGCGCCAGGCGCATGATAGAGCCTTCGATCTCCTGCTGGGCGACCACCATGAGATCCGCGAGCTCATCGATGATAACGACGATATACGGCAGTTTTTCCCAGTCTTTTTCGGCCTTTTCTTTATAACTTGTTAAATTCCTTACACCCCTTTTAGCGAAAACATCATAACGTCGTTCCATTTCGCCGATGACCCATGACAACGCGCCCGAGACCTTTTTCGCGTTCGTGACTATCGGCGAAAGAAGATGCGGGATCCCCTCGAACATCATAAGCTCGACCCGTTTTGGGTCAACCATGAGGAATTTAAGCTCTTCCGGAGTACAATTGAAAAGAAGGCTGCTGATTATACAATTTATGCAGACGGTCTTACCGGACCCGGTGGTACCGGCGATAAGAAGATGCGGCATGGCCGTAAGATCAAGGACAAGCGGCGTGCCGGAAATATCTTTTCCTATGGCCAGTTTCAGAGGGGAATCCTCTTTCTGGTATTCTTCCGTCTGGATGATATCTTTCAAAAGCACGAGCTCACTCTTGTCGTTAGGCACTTCCACGCCTATGGTCCCTTTTCCCGGTAACGGCGCGACTATCCTGATGTTGGACGATTTCATCGCGAGCGAGATATTGTCGCCAAGAGAGGTTATTTTCGCCACCCTTGTTCCCTCCGCGGGTTCAAGCTCATACATCGTTATCACTGGGCCCCTGTTTATCTTGACGACTTTCGCGGAAACGCCGAATTCCGCGAGGGTGTTCTCAAGTAGAGCCGCCTTCATTTTAAGGACTTCTTCTTTTTCTTTCTCACCACTCTTTATGGGGCTTTTTATGAGTTCAAGACCCGGGAGCTTGTAATCCACAAGTGCGCCGGTCGCGCCATCCGCGACAGGCGCTACCCGAGCCGCGGGTTTCACCTTCACTAAAGGTGTTTCTTTGGCCCCGCTGATTTTTATATCTTCCTTCTTCGTGCCTGAAGCTGACTGTCCCACCGCTAAAATGCCGGTTTTGACAGCATCTTTTTTGCCCACCGACGAAACCTTTCTCGCCTCTTCCACCTGTTTTTTGATGGTCTCGAGTTTTCGGGCAATCTCTTCTTTGGCTTCTTTCAATTTTAATTTTTCCTCTTTTCGCGTAGATTTGGCAGGCACAGGAAGCGGTATTTTTACGCCTTCCGGGATCGATGAACGGGCGCGGTCGAACACCCTACGTAGAAATCTGTAAGAACTTATCAGCATCGGAAGGATAAGGAATTCCGTAGCGATGAGAAGCGAGAGAACTATCGTGGCGAATATGAAAAGCGCCGTACCCACTTTGCCGAGATACTGCACAAGGAATTCGGAGACCGTGGTCCCGACAAACCCGCCTCTTTCGAACGCGAGCGACCTTGAAGAATAGCTGATAAGGCTCAAGCTCGCGCTGACGGCGGCAACCAGAAATATCGTCCCGAACGTCTTAAAGAAGAATTTTTTAGGCTGTATCTGAAAAAGCCTCGACACGCCCCAGATGAACGTAAGCGCCGGGAACACATAAGCGGCTTTCCCAACAACGAAGAGAAGCAGAGCCCCGAGATAAGCGCCCAGAACACCCGTCATATTGTGCGAGATGCTATTCGGGTTGCTTGTATATAGAGAGAGATCATGCCCTGTGAACGTAAAGAGGCTTAGAAAAAGAAAAAGTGTTACCGCGAAAAGTATTACCGCCGCTATCTCATTTTTTCTTACATTATCCATGTTCACCTGCACAAGAAAAAGCCAACAGATCCCACGATCAGACAATACACGCCGAACAGATACAACTTATCGCCCTTTATCATCTTTGACAGTAGCGGAAGGCACATAAGCCCTACGGCAAAAGCCGCACCCGTTCCCACATAATATACAGCAGGCTGGTTCATCAACTTTTCCGCACCCTCGATATTTTTAACTCCCTTATAAAGCGCCGCGCCGGCGACGGCCGGTATGGACAAAAGGAACGAATACGTAAAAGCCATTTCTCGTTTCATACCGCTCACAAGGCCAGCGGAGATCGTGGCCCCGCTCCGTGATATACCCGGCAGGAGCGCCAAAGCCTGCGCTATCCCCACAAATATCGTGTTCCCCCATGTAAAACTTTTCCGTGCGGCAAAAATGCCCTTACGCAAACTTAATTGCCCCGCGAAAAGTATGAGCGCCGTCACTATAAGCATATACGCCACTTTTTGGGGGTCGCCAAAGAACGCCTCTATCCTGTCCTCGAAAAATATCGCCGCAATAACGGCAGGAACCGTACCAACGGCCAGATACAATATCCACACGACGTTCTCCCCGCGCAGCATGGACAATATCTCTTTTCTAAAATACGCGATCACCGCCAAAAGCGTCCCAAGGTGAAGACATATATCGAAAAATATATCAGGTTCGGCAATATTAAAAAACCTGTCAAGCAAGACCAGATGTCCTGAACTCGACACAGGCAGGAACTCCGTAACCCCCTGGACTGTTCCCGCTATAACCGCCTGTATGATAGACATGTCCCGCCTTTAAAGCTTACATCCCTGAATGACCGAATCCGCTGTGCGCGCGTACCGTCTCGTCCAATTCCTCGACTTCCTCGAATTCCGCTTTTATGACCTCGTGGATCGTCATCTGGGCAAGCCTCATACCCCTTTTTATGATAAAATCATCTTTACCGAAATTAACTACAATAAGATTGATCAGGCCCCTGTAATCGCTGTCAATCGTGCCGGGAGTATTGACAAGGCTTATGCCATGTTTCAAAGCAAGGCCACTTCTCGGCCGCACCTGGGCTTCATAGCCTTCCGGCAGCGATATATAGATCCCGCATGGTATCAACTTAATATCGCGGGGAGAAAGGGATATTTCGTTATCGATATCGGCGTAAAGATCGACGCCGCTTGATCCCGTCGTCGCGTAGGACGGGATCGGCAGGTCTTTGGCGCTTTCTTTGCGTTTTATCCGGACTTTTATCTTTTTCACTGTTTACAATAAATCGCCAATGTCATTGCGAGCGTTTTTTGCGAAGCAATCTCTCTCTACTGTCATTGCGAGCGCTCTTCGCGAAGCAATCTCAAATTTAAAGATTGCTTCGTCGCTACGCTCCTCGCAATGACATTCATCGCGGTTCGTACCCCGCGACAACAAACTTACTTCTTCTCTTCCGCAGCCTTTACTCTTTTGATGCTGAGATTATTACGGCCCTGATTGTCAATCTCAAAGAGCACGACCCTGACCGCGTCGCCCTCTTTAACGACCGAGGCCACGTCTTTGACATACGTATCTGAGAGTTCGGAAACATGGATAAGCCCTTCTCTTCCCGGCATGAATTCGCAGAACGCGCCGAAATTCATCAGCTTTGTTATCTTCCCGTCGTAGACCTTGCCAACCTCAGGCTCCGCGATAATGTCCCTGATGGTCTGGACCGCTTTATCCAGGGACTCTTTATTGGCAGAAGCAACCTGGCAGGTGCCGTCGTCCTCGATGTTTATGTCGGCCCCTGTGTCCGCGATGATCTTACGGATGACCTTTCCACCTGAACCGATAACTTCCCTTATCTTATCTGTCTGGATGTGTATAGTTACGATCCTGGGAGCGCTCGCGGCGAGGTCCTTTAAGGGTTCCGCGATAGTGCCGTTCATATGGTCCAATATCTTAAGCCGGCCTTTTTTCGCCTGTTCAAAAGCTTCGGCCATTATCTTGTAACTCAATCCTTTTATCTTGAGGTCCATCTGGACGGCCGTCACTCCGGTCTTTGTACCCGCAACCTTAAAATCCATGTCCCCGTAATGGTCCTCGACGCCAGCGATGTCGCTCACGATCACATGTTTGTCGTCCCCTTTAAAAAGCCCCATGGCGATACCCGCTACGGCGGCCTTGACCGGGACGCCGCTCGCCATGAGCGACATGGAGCTCGCGCACACCGTGGCCATCGAGCTTGACCCGTTGGATTCCAATATTTCCGAAACAAGCCTTATTGTGTATGGAAAACTGTCGCTCTTGGGGATAACAGGCTCTAAAGCCTTCGCGGCAAGCGCCCCGTGACCGATCTCTCTTCTCCCCGGGCCTCTCATGGGCTTCGCTTCACCTACACTAAAAGGCGGAAAGTTATAATGGAGCATGAACGCCCTCTTTGTTTCGCCTTCGAGCGCGTCGATTATCTGCTCGTCCTGGCCGGTCCCAAGCGTCGTAACAGCCAATGCCTGCGTTTCACCTCTCGTAAAAAGCGCTGACCCATGCGGGCACGGCAAAAGGTTGATCTCGGAACTCAGTTTTCTTATCTCATCATATTTCCTGCCGTCGACGCGTTTCCCTTTCGTGAGGACGATCTCTCTCACTACCGCGTCTTCGATCTTATCAAGAACCGTCTTCACAGCCGACTTGGCGGATTCATTCCCTTTTTCTTCCTCCGCTTTCACTATCTCTTCTTCCATGATATTGAGAGCTTCGATCCGCTGCTGCTTATCCGGCATAACAAGTATCTCTTTCAAACGGGCAGAAACTTTATCTTTTACTTTTTTATACAGCTCCTCATCGAATTTTATGAGGGAGATCTCTTTTCGTTTCGGTTTGCCGGCCTTCGCGCAGAGCTTTTTCTGCAGTTCGATCACCGGTTTTATCTTTTCATGGCCGAACTTTATCGCCTCGAGTATTTGTTCCTCGGGCAACTGGTGAGCACCCGCTTCAAGCATGATCACGTCCGTATCGTTCGCCACGACGATAAGTTCGAGCTCGCTTTCCGCCAGTTCCTGAAAAGTCGGATTAAGTATATAATCGCCCTTGATCAGTCCGACCCTCGCGGCGGCTATAGGCCCCGCGAACGGTATATCGGATATCGTAAGCGCCGCCGAGGCGCCGATCACGGCCAGAATGTCCGGATCGTTCTTTTCGTCCTGAGAAAGGACCGTCGCGATAACCTGAGTCTCATTGGTCATCCCTTCCGGAAAAAGAGGCCTTATGGGCCTGTCTATCATCCTCGCGGTAAGTATGGCCTTTTCGGAAGGCCTGCCTTCTCTTTTAAAAAAACCACCCGGTATCTTTCCGGCGGCAAAGGTCTTTTCCTGGTACTCCACGGTAAGCGGAAAAAAATCCGCGTCGTCTTTTCCAGTTTTGGCGGCAACACTCGTCACAAGCACCATCGTCCCGCCGTATTGGACGGTCACAGCGCCGTCCGCCTGTTTCGCAAGTTTCCCTGTTTCGATAGTCAACTCTTCCCGTCCAAACTGCAATTTTACCTGTTCCATTATTCCCCTTATGTTATATTACGTTAAAAAACAGTTATACATATCCATTCGAGCCTTCGGCACGTTCAGAAAATCATTACCTTTCCACGGGTACATATCACTTTCTGAGACCGAGCTTCTGAATGAGTTCCTGATACCTCTTGAGATCGGTGGTCTTGAGATAATTAAGAAGTTTGCGCCTCTTATTGACCAGCATTAGAAGCCCTCTACGGGAGTGATGATCTTTCTTATGCTTCTTGAAATGCTCCGTAAGCTGTTCTATCCTGGTCGTCAAAAGCGCGATCTGTACATCGGCAGATCCCGTATCGGAATCATGTTTTTTGTAGGTATTGATGACCTCAAGTTTCTTTTCTTTTACAAGTGCCACTTTTCTTACCTCCTCTAATAGTTTTTATCGTTTCAGCCTTTTTCAGTTGTGCTATATAGTATCATATTATAGGGGAAAAGTAAATCCTATATGGGTGGAACAAGGAAAGCGTCAAGCGTGAAGCGTTAAGCGTCAAGAAGAATTGAAGAGGCTAAAGTACTTTACGCTTGGCGCTTCACGCTTAACACTAAACTACTTAACGCTTAGCGCTTAACGCTTTACGCTAATAGGTTATGTCAGATAAATTTGTATTTCCGTATCTTTCGAGCGATCGAGGGATCCGCAAGGAGTTTGCGCGCACGGGCTTTGTCGGCCATTATTTGGGCCACAAGGGCTGTTTCATTGTGGAATTTCTTCTCATTTCTGAGTTTTTGTATGAAAAATATCTCGAGTGTCGCCCCATAAAGATGTTCTTCAAAATCATAAATATGCACCTCTATCTTCGGTTCTTCCCTTCTTTTAGCGCGGTTTCCATAGAATGTGGGCCTGAAACCGATATTAAGGACACCATCGTGCAATTTTCCGTTCACGTCCACTTTTACAGCATATACGCCCGGGGGCGGTATAACTTCCTGGTGCGGGTCTATGTTAGCGGTCGGCACACCGATCCGTCGCCCTATTTCCTCGCCTTTTACGACGGTCCCCAGGACGGAAACAGGCCGCCTGAGAAGTTTCTCTGCCTCTTTTATGTCGGACTTCGCTACGAGTTCCCTTACGCGCGTGCTGCTCACAATGCGCCCTCTCCGTTTCACGGGAGGCACGATACGAGTCTCTATCCCGTATTTACGGGATATCTCGGCGAACACATTAACATCGCCTTTCTTCCCGTTCCCGAAACGAAAATTACTTCCCACAAAAACTGTCCTCGCGCCCAGACCCGATATCACGCGTTTTATAAATTCCTCAGGCGTCATCCCCGCTATGACCTCGGTAAAATTCACAATGACCACGGCGTCCACGCCCATTTTCTCGAATATCCTCAAGCGGTGGTCCAGGGACATGATCCTCGGGAGGGGTTTTTTAGGATAAAGGACACTGCGCGGATGAGGATCGAACGTGATTATCACGCGGTCCCGGCCCTCACCGGGACAGTTCAGCATCCGTTTTATGACTTTTTTATGGCCGATATGAATGCCGTCAAATATGCCGATCGCGGCTACGGGATCCTTGAGTCCCCCGGCATTCTTATATCCGTGAAATACTTTCACTGAGGGACTCCCGTGTCATTCTTGAAATATCACCAACAGAAAGAGCTTTTGAGAGGTCATATTCCCCCGAACGCGTACGCCTGAGCTCGACGAGATGCGCGCCGCAGCCAAGCGCTTCGCCCATGTCCTCGGCCAGCTGCCGCACATATGTACCTTTACCGCAGACCACCCGGAACGTCACGAGAGGAAGATCGATCTCTACAGCTTCAAGTTCGCTGATAACGATCTTCCGTGGCTCGCGTTCAACTTCTTTGCCTTTACGCGCGAGTTCGTAGAGTTTTTTTCCTTTATAGCGTTTTGCCGAGAACATGGGAGGCATTTGCTCGCTCACACCTTTAAACCTGTCCATAAGGGCCAGGATATCCTCCCTTGTGACGTTCACTTCCCTTTTAGCCACTACTTTTCCGTCGCGGTCACCTGTGTCCGTCCGTTCACCCAATTTCATGACAGCGACGTATTCTTTCTCCTTATTCAGGAACTCATCAGAACGTTTGGTAGCATTCCCGATAAGAAGCACCAGAACACCCGTCGCGTTCGGATCGAGCGTCCCGGCATGCCCGGCCTTCTTTATGCTGAATCTGCGCCGTACAAGAGCTACGACGTCATGACTTGTCATACCTTTTTCTTTGTCAACCACGAGTATCCCGGACGGGTCCTCGAGCTCATTCTTTATTTCCATGATTGGTTTCCCTGATCGCTTTTTTTACTGCCCCAAGAATCTTCTCTTTTATCTCCGGGGTACTGCCCTTCATGAGGCACCCGGAAGCTTTCTTATGCCCGCCGCCGCCGAACGCGCATGCGATCCGGTTGACGTCTATGTCCCCGTTAGAACGAAAACTGACGTTAACGGTTTCACAATCCGTCCCTTTCTCATTGAAGAATACAGCCACCTCCACCCCTTTGATCGAGCGCGGATAACCGATAAATTCGTCGGTAGTGATATCTTTCACACCGCTCTCCTCGAGCATCGCACGCGTCAGGCATATATACGCGAGTTTCCCGTCCTCCTCTAACTTTATGTCGGATAGCACCTTACCAAGAAGGCGCACCTGGTGGACGTTCCTGTTCTCGAAGATCTTTTTAAAAATATAGCTGGGGTTGGCACCGGCGTCGATAAGCTCGCCCACGATCTCATGAGTGGCCCTTGTCGTATTGTCGTAATTATACATACCGGTGTCCGTGACTATTGCGGAATAAATGGCCTGCGCCGAGTTGGCGTCTATCTCATACCCGAGCTTCTTAATGATATAATACATCATCTCCCCAGCAGAACTCATGCGAGGCTCCACCCAGTTGATATCGCCGAAAAATTCGTTGCTGACATGATGGTCAATATTGATAATGAAAAGCTTCTCGTCGAACGTATTCGACACTTTCCCCATCCTCTCCTTGACCGGGCAATCCAGGACTATGATCGTGGCGGGATTAAACCCCGCTGGCAGCTCAAAACGGACGTTCTGCGCGCCGGCCAGGAATTTGAGATTGTCCGGGACCTTGTCCTGATCGACGATAACGGCGTTCTTTCCCATTTTTTTCAGGACGTTAAAAAGTGCAAGCTGGCTCCCTATGGAATCCCCTTCAGGGTGCATGTGGGAAGTGATAAGAAAATGGTCCCGTTTTCTTATCTCCTCGATGACGTTCTCCATCTCTTTAAAGTTCATGTGTTTCTCCTTCCCTTCCATTATCTTGCGGCCCATTTTCCCGCTTTTCCAACGCAAGTTTTCTAAATATTTCATCAACATTTTCCCTGTATTCCTCAGACTTATCTTTTCTGAAAGAAAGTTCCGGCACGAACCGGAGCGAGACCCGTTCGCCGATCTCTTTGCGCAAATGTTTCACATGGCTCCTCAGGGCTATTTCGGCCTCTTCTTCCTGTTTTTTATCTCCGTAGAAAGCATAGAATACCCTGGCAAACTTAATATCTTTCGTCATCTCCACTTTTGTGATAGTAATGCCCTGCATGCGGGGATCGTCGATCTCTGTCTGCAGAATAAGGGATATTTCCCGTTCGATCAGTTTTCCAACTCGTTCTACCCTGTCTCTCATGCCTCTCTCCTATACTAACGTGTCATCCCCGAATGCCCAGATCGCCAATGATCTTCCTCATGAACTTTATTTCCGCCAGTTTTGTCGGAAGTTTTCCATCAAGTTTTTCCCGAAGCACACTATCAAGTATCTTTTTGTAGTCCGGCCCTGCGGGAATACCTTCTTTTTTTATGTCATCACCCGTTATCCTGAGGCACATACCGTTATAGCGCCTGAAAAAGATCATTATGCGGCCCCTTACGGCACGCGAACGCGTTTTGGCCATAATGTAAAGCATGGCCTCATGTGAAAACTTTTCCAAAAGCGCGCACATCTCGCTAGGCAGCAGTTTTTTGGAAGTGGAAAGCTTTCTCAGCGCGATCTCATAATTCTTTTTCAACGAACGCACCCTGTTGTTGACGCTGTTCGAGAAAACGAATTTCGCGAGCACTTCCTCCGATTGCGAAAAAGTAAGCTCATCTATCAGGACAAAGAAATTGATGAGCCAAACGTCCAGGCCGCGTTTTCGCACGGCATTGAAATTATACCATTTAATGCGCGCGTCGACCTCTTCAAAAAGCCTGCTTGTCGCGGCCCTTCTAAGAACAATGTCCGGGTGTATGAACCTGAGCTCATGGAGGTCCTTCATGCGGTAAACGGCCTTTTCCGCTGTTTTTTCGTTAAGCATTAGTATCAATTCATCCCTGATCCGCTGGTTCTCGACCCGGCGGAACATCTCCTGTTTTATAGCGTGCTGGATGAGATACTCCGTATGTTTTTCTATGGCGAACCCGAAACGCTGCTCGAACCTCACAGCCCTGAATATCCGTGTCGGGTCGTCGATAAAACTTTTATCGTGCAATACCCTGATCGAGCCTTTTTCAAGGTCCGTGATACCGCCGAAAAAATCCACAAAAAGGCCGAAATCCGTCCGGTTTATTTTTATCGCCATGGCGTTTATTGTAAAATCCCTCCGGTAAAGGTCATGACGAAGCGAGCTGAACTCCACGACCGGGAGGGCCGCCGGCTCTTCATATTTTTCTTTCCGGGCGGTGGCAACATCGATCTTGAACTTGTTGTCATGATGTATAGACTTCCCCAGCCAGGAAGGCCATTTCATAACGATAGTCGCCGTCCCGAATTTTTTATGGACGACGAGAGCACCTCCGAATTTCCGGGAAAGCGTCCTTCCGAACTCTATGGCGTCACCTTCCACGACGATGTCCAGGTCATAATTCCTCACACCAAGAAGAAGGTCCCTCACGAACCCACCCACAAGGAACACGTTCATACCGGCGGCGTCGCCTTGCGATCCTATCCAGCGTATCATCGCGACCAATCGTTCGGGCAGCGCTTTTTTCATTTTGGCCGACATATGCGTGTCCATGGCGCGTTTTTCTTTTTTTTCCGGGAAAAGCGAACTGTGCACTTTGCGAAGAACGTCATTCCGCGTAACTATCCCGACAAGTTTACCGTCCTGAATGATGGGAAGTCGTCCTTTATCCTTTTCCCGCATCATCTGTTCGAGAATATGAAGAGGCGTATCCGGCGCGGCAGTGACAAGATTCACGTTCATGTACCCTTTTACGCGCGAATGCCCCAGATGGCGCATAATGGCGGTTTTCAAGTTACCCTCGGTCACCATCCCGACAAGTTTACCAACCTCATCCAGCACCGGCACGCCCTTATACCCCAAAGAAACCAATCTTTCAAGAACTTCCGTCACTTTTTCATCCTCCGAAACGGTGACTACGGGATAAGACATTATGTCCTTGGCGGTCACATCGGGACGGAGTTCTCTCTCGAGCGCTTTTACAATTTCAATTTTGATATCCTCAACAGACCTTCCCTCGAACCGGGCACTGGCAGCGGAAGAATGACCTGCCCCGCCGAAATATCCAAGGATCCGATTCAGGTCCACCAGCCTTGTCCGGCTGCGGCCAAGGACCTTGACCCTTTCTTTCGCGGTGAACATCGCGAAAAGAACCGGATAATTCTCTATCTCCTGAAGCTTGTGCACCACGGTCCCGGTCTCACCCGCGAATTTACTGGCATCAACGACGGAGAACGCCACATTAATGCCGCCCACATTCACCACCTCGGTAGACTCGAGAAGCTCAATAAGCGCCCTCATCTCATCGCCTTCAAGTTCCCTGTTAAGATAGAGCGATACGGCGTTAAGGTTAGCACCCATTTCAAGGAGTTTACTTACCATGTCCACATCGAGTTTCGTCGTGGTCCTGAACGAAAGGGAACCCGTCTCCTCATAGATACCAATCAGCATGAGCGTGGCTTCGAGTGGCGTAAAATCGAATTTCCCTTCCTTTAAAAGTATCTCCAGGATTATACTTACAGTGGCGCCGACTTCTTTGAACACATCCTTGTGCGCCTTGATATCAAAACGTGTCCGCGGATGGTGATCATAGATATGGATTTCCATGTTCTTTTTGCCCGCCAGATCACCAGCTATCCCTATTCTGGAACGGTGCCTGTTGTCCACGATAACGAGGCGGTTAATATCATCAAGACGACAGGTCTTCTCGTCCTCTATCTTGATCTTATCTTTAAAGAGGCTCATGAAATTCCGGACGGACTTCTCCTGGGACCCCGGCAAAAGGAGCCGTGAATCGGGATAAAGTTTTTTCGCCGCCACGAGAGAGCTCAGGGCGTCAAAATCGGCGGCTTTATGACTGACTATCAGGTCCAAATGTCTCTCCAGAATACCGTCGTTCGTTGCTAATTGCTCGTGACGCATAATTCGAGCGACAAGTCACTGCTCTTACGCGCGCGGATGGTACTTTTCGTGCACTTTCCTCAGTCTTTCCTTGTCAACGTGAGTGTATATCTGTGTTGTAGAAATATCGGCGTGCCCCAGCATTTCCTGGACCCCCCTCAGTTCCGCCCCGCCCTCGAGAAGATGTGTCGCGAATGAGTGCCTCAGGGTATGCGGCGTAATATGTTTTTTTATACCGGCAACGGCGGTATATTTCTGTATCATTTTCCAGATACTCTGACGGGACAGTTTTTTCCCAAGACGCGAAAGAAAAAGATGGTCGTCAACGGCTTTTGCAGAGCGCAACTTGTCCCTGGATCTTTCAAGATAACGTGAAACGGCCTCTTTAGCGATCCTGCCGACAGGAACGATCCGCTCTTTACCGCCTTTCCCGAAACAGCGCGCGAAACCCGACTCAAGATTGATATCGCCCTTTTTAAGGTCCCCGACCTCTGAAACACGCATACCGGTAGCGTACATGAGTTCCAGAACGGCACGATCCCTTAGCCCGGCACATCCCTTATTCGGTGGCGCGTCGAGAAGCTTCTCGACCTCTTCACGGTTAAGCACATCCGGGATATTCTTCCATATTTTAGGGGTCTCCACGATCGCGGCGACATTTTCACCGGTGCGCCGTTCCGAGACCAGGAATTTCCAGAAAGTCTTGAGCGCGGCCAGATTACGAGCTATGCTTGTCGCAGAAAGGCCGTTATCCTTCAAATGCATCAGAAAATCACCGATCGTAGCCCTCTCGACGGCGGAGAGAGCGATACCTTTCCCGTTAAGATAGGCTGCGAATTTCAGGAGGTCTCTCCGGTATGACTCGAGCGTGTTTGGGCTGACCCCTCGCTCGAACTCCATGAAGTAAATGAATTGTTCAATATGTTCGTTCACGGCAGGTCAAATATTATCCTCGCATTCTATGAATGGATTGAATTTCTTTTCATGCCCGATGGTCGTCTCGGGGCCATGGCCGGGCAGTACCCGCGTTCCATCGGGCAGTATCAAAAGTTTTTCTTTTATGGACTTTAAGAGAGCTTCGCTATTGCCGCCGGGCCGATCGGTACGGCCGACGCCTTCACGGAAAAGCGTATCTCCGCTGAAAAGAACGTTCCCACACCTTAAAGATATGCCCCCGGGCGTATGCCCCGGAGTGTGCAGGACCTCCAATTCTATCCCGCCAAGTTGCAGTACATCTCCGTCACAGAGCAGTTTTTCCTGGCGGACCGACCGGAAATCCAGCCCCAGAAAAGCCGAGAGGTTCTTGGTATCGTCGTGCAGATATGGCTCGTCCTTCGTGTGAATCATAACTGGGAAACCGTAAGCGGCGTTCGCCAGTATATGGTCGATATGTCCGTGAGTGTTTATGATAAAAGAGATATGTATCCCTTTCTTTTCGATGTGATCAAGAATGCCCTGGTCAAAAAACCCGGGATCGATAAGCGCCCCTTTTTTTGAGACCGGGTCATGAATAACATAGCAATTGGTATCAATGGGCCCTACGATGAATTTCTCAATAACCGGATCCTGTACCTTCGCTGAAATCATCTCTTATCGCCCCCCGCACTTCGGTATATGAGAAGTCTTTTTTGACCTCCCTGCCGATATTCTCAAGTTCCCGCCTTATCCGCACCTCGTTCCCGCCGGTTACTTTGTCTGTTTTAATGTCTTTTTGTATCTTCATCATTTTGTCGATGATCTTGCCGAGTTTTTCGGCTTCCTCATCGATCAACATACGCTGCATGTCCTTCAGGTTCGACGTCGCCTGTTCAACGGCAACCACCGTTTTCTTGTGGTTTGACGAATCAAGAACAGCAAGAAGGTCCTTGTGCCAGTTCTTCCAGTAAACATACCTCTTCGTGTAGAGTTCGAGGCTTGGATGGATATCGTAAGGCTTGACGGCGTAATAGCCGGGTATTTTCTCAGTTTCTTTGGACTTAGGAAGAAATTTATTCTTAAGATCCGCGCATCCTGAAAGCGCCAAAGCCCCACATACTACGATCGCCATGACCGTTACTGAACATATGCATTTTTTCATTCTCACTCCTTGATTTAAATACCTTTATGAAGCCGTTCTCCCAGGATCGCCGGGAGCCCGGCCTTTATTATTTTATCATGAGCTTTTTGAATATCATACTCTATTCTGTAGAATTCTATTTCCTCCGCTTCCGTGTCGTAAACGCAGTAACACGCCCTGTTATCGTTATCACGCGGCTGGCCAACACTTCCAACATTAACTATATATTTACCGAATTTATCCAGTTTCATCCTGTTCGTATACGTGTACTCAATTTTTCCATCTTTTAACGAATACACCCCCGGTACATGCGAATGGCCGACAAAACATATACGGCCTTTCAACAGCTCAAAAGTGCGCGCTGCCTCCAATTCCGTCATCATATAAAGGAACTCCTCCGGTTGATGCAAGGTCCCATGCACGACCGTAATATCAGGTCCCATAATAACGAGCGGAAGCCCTTCAAGAACATCTTTTCTGGAAGTTTCCAGGTTCCTTTTTGTCCAGAGCACAGCACGCACAGCGCTCCCGTTGAAGAAAAAAATATTGGTCTTTTCAAGAACGGCGGCATCGTGATTACCCCTGACGCTGGTGATCCCCATGGACCGGCAAATATCAATACATGGCCCGGGGTCGGCCCCATATCCCACAATATCACCCGCGCACAGTATTTTACATTCTTCAAGTGAAGGGAAAGTCCGTGCTACGGCCTCTAATGCCTCAAGATTGCTATGGATGTCGGAGATGATCACATATTTCATATTCAGTAAACTACATTCGTTTGTCGTTGTTCGTTTATCGTTTTTCGTTGTCAGTTTATCGAAATGGGGTCAAATCTCGAGCAACGAACAACGGATAACAAAAAACGAATGCTAAAATCTGATATTGAACGATTTGAACTCACCTGTCGCGGGATGCCATGTGATACGAACGTCACTGATATATTCGTTCATAAGGCCTTTCATATCGTTGACAAAAGACTCAAGGATCCGCTTTTCACCTTCGCCTACCGTCAGCACATCGCCATCAGGAAGATTTTTTACAAAACCGGTCACACCGAGCCGGAAAGCGACTTTTTGAGCGGTAAACCTGAAACCCACTCCCTGAACATTACCATTAAAGATGGCCTCGACCCTTTGCGTTTCGCTCATATTTTATAATGCGGAAAAAGAGAAAATTCTGATAAAAGAAAACCAAGAATCGACCGCTCAGCAAAATACACAACAACGGTCTAGTCCGCCTTCGCCTTTTTACTATATCTTATCTGGCTCCGGCGGACAGCTTTCGCCTTTTCTATCGGTACTGCTGGCCTGCCAGCTGGAGCCAGATATGCTTTTTAAACAGGTAGGCGACCTGTCCTCCGTAGCCAGATAACATAAAATATTCAGGCGAAGGAGGAAAACTGGTCGGGGCGCTGGGATTTGAACCCAGGACCTCCACGTCCCGAACGTGGCGCGCTAGCCAAACTGCGCTACGCCCCGAAAAAGCGTGCAGTTATATTATCATTAGTAATAAAATTTTGCAACAATTAGCATGTTCAGGGCGGACACATGGACCGCACCCTGACAGATTAAGCCGCCGGCTGCGTCCCGGACGATGTGTTAGTTTCCGACTGGAAGAAATACTCGGGATCGGTCAGGATGGGGGCATAATCCCCAGGAACCGAGGACGAGAACGTCACTATCTCAAAACCTCCAACGAGACACCTTACAAAGGTGCAGGCGATCCCTCTCATAACGCCGACCGTACAAGCACCCAACGGACCGCTTTCATCATTCGTATCACGTATTTGCTTAAAAACTTCCATGGGACACGTTGTCACGTTCGCCACGCCGCGGCCGAGCTTTTCAAGAGGCGTGCCGGCGTAGGCCATCCCCGTGAAAGAGAAAATTACCGCGACGATCACAAATAACCGGATCAAACCTTTCATGTATCCTCCTTTGCTCATTTTAGCGTCAAGCGTTAAGAAGAACAGCTCAACCTGCTTCACGCTTAACGCTTTACGCTATCTTTACTCATATCGCCTGTTGCTTCCCTAAAATATTCGTCTCGCTCGCGAAGAAATACTCGGGGTCCGTAATTATCGGCGCGTAATCTTCAGGAACAGGCACAGGAAATGATACGACCTCGTACACGCCTACTACCGCTCTCCGTACGATATTAAACGTTCCCTTCAGCACACCTATAGTACACCCCGCCATGGGCCCGCTTTCGTTACTTGTATCGACTATCCCGGCTACAAGTTCTATGGGACACGTTATAACATTTGCCACTCCCCGGCCGAGCTTCTCAAGAGGCGTACCGGCATAAGCGGCTCCGGTGAAGGCGAAGATCATCGCGACGACCACAAGTAACCGAATCAAAATTTTCATGCACCCTCCTAAAGTTTTGTATTGAGTATTGAGTATTGAGTCGTGCGTATTGCGTCAGTCCGCACAATACACAATACTCAACACGCAATACAAATACATCTCACATAAATCCCGTCTTCCTCAACAGATCTTCGGTAATATTACTCTCTTTCGCTTTATTCGCGTACTTCGCCAGCGTATCGAACTCAATATTGACATATTCGCCCTGTTTAAGCGACTTTAAAGTAGTACTTTCAAGGGTAAGCGGGATAAGAAAGATCCTGAAAAAGCCACCGAACACCTCGGCGATCGTGAGGCTTACGCCGTCTATCGCGACCGACCCTTTGGATACCAGGTATTTCTCATCTCCTTTGTTCATAAAAATATCTATGCCCCACCCCTTTGACGTCGCCATATTCTTTTTTACAGCACGTTCACCATCAACATGGCCCGTTACGATATGTCCACTCAGTTTATCTCCGCTTTTTGCCGCGTCTTCCAGATTAACACTGTCGCCGGCCCTAAGACGTTTAAGGTTGGTAGTATCGAACGTATTCTTGACGACATCGAACTCCAACACGTTCTTAACGGCAGTGACGCTGAGACAAACACCATTCACCGCTATACTGTCGCCAACCAGCGCGTTCTTTGCAAGCTCATTTGAGGATACAACGAGACGATAATGGTCCTTTTCGATCCTTACGCTCTTGACCGCGCCGATTTCCTTGATTATTCCGGTAAACATATTCGTTTATCGTTGTTAGTTTTTAGTTTTTACGTTAAGTCCCAAGCGTAAAGCGTCAAGTTTGTTGTTCGTTATTCGTTTTTTGAGCTTTTAGTATTTATCGAACAACGAAAAACGATCAACGAAGCTACTTAACGCTTGACGCTTCACGCTGAATTGGTCAATCCCCGAATGAGAATATCCTCGCCGATCTTCGTAATCTCAACATCTCTGAGCCGTATGATATCTTCAATACTCGGAGCCCCTTTTCCTTTTATGGAACTATTCGCCCCGCCCAATACCTTCATAGCCATATAGAACATCCATTCGTCGATAAAACCACCATCCAGAAGGCTTCCCACAAGTTCGCCGCCCCCTTCAACAAGTATATTAACAAAATCCCGCGTGCCAAGTCCTTTGAGGAGATCTTTCAAGGGGACCTTTCCATCTCTGTTCTTCAAAATGATAAGTTCTACTCCTTTAATTTTCGCGAATTTCTTTATCCTTTTCTCGGGCGCGAGGTCCGTAACGGCAAGTATCACCGGTGACTTTCGCGCGGTCCGTATGATGTTCGAGCCAAAAGGTATGCGAAGCTGGGTATCCACAATTATCCTGGCGGTCCGATACCCCTTCCTGCCGGGGCCAAGAAGAAAAGGATCATCCTTAAGAACGGTATTCAACCCGACCATAATAGCGTCAAAGGACGAACGCAATTTTCCAGCGTAATTTCTCGCTTTTCGAGATGTGATCCATTTTGAGGAACCGTCCCGGGCGGAGATCTTTCCATCAAGCGATTGGGCGATCTTTACTGTGACGTACGGAATACCCGTTGTGATGAATTTTATATATTTGCGATTAAGCCGCCGGACCTCTTCACCGCACAAGCCGACGTCCACGCTGACCCCGGCGCTTTCCAGCCATTTTATCCCGCGTCTCGCGGTAATGGGATTCGGGTCTTTCATGGCAATATGAACTTTTTTTATGCCGCACTTTATCACTTCCGGCGCGCACGGCGGGGTCTTTCCATAATGAGCGCACGGTTCGAGCGTAACGAACATCTCGGCGCCTTTAAGGCCGACCCGGGCGCTCTTGATAGCCGTGATCTCCGCGTGATCGGTGCCGGCTTTACGATGGTATCCACTGCCGACCACTTTTCCGTTCTTGACTATGACCGCGCCAACCATGGGATTAGGATATGTTCGTTCACCGGCTTTCGCAGCCAGGCTGATCGCGAGTTCCATGTACTTTTTGTTCTTATTCATGATTCACCGGGCCGGATGCCCGCTCTCACGGATCATACGGGACTCTTCACGAAGCGTTTCTACAATATCCATTCCTACTTTTACCGTTCCCATCAGTATCTCCCCCTTCCTCAGACCATGGCAATCGGAACCTCCGGTGGGTATTAGAGAATATTTTTTCGCCAATTTCAGGTATCTCTCGTTGTGGAACGTTTTCTGCTCGGAATGGTAAACCTCGATAGCCCGGAGACCTTTTTCCACAAATTCAGGGATGCGGCCATCCAACTTCGCAAGGCCGGGATGCGCAAGCGCCGGCACCCCTCCGGCATCCAGTATCATACGTATCGCCAAGACATAATCAAAATGTTCGTGCTTCACATAACAAGGCTTCCCGTCCCCTATGAATTTATTGAACGCCTCATTCGTCGTTTCGACCAATCCTTTCTCTTTCATTACGTAAGCGAGATGGAGCCGGCCTACGATACCCTTATCGACCGTGTCAAATACTTCCTTCTCAGCAATATCGATGCCCTTACCGTTCAGGAGCGCTATCATTTTTCTTATACGCGTTATCCGATTCTCTTTCATTTCCTCAAGTTTTTTCAAAAGCAGTTTATTGTTCCTGTCGATAAAATAGCCGAGAAGATGTACCTCCCTGTCATCGACCGCCGCCGACATCTCTATGCCGGGAATGACCTCCAGGTCGGAACCACGGGCACACTCTATTGTGGGCTCGACCCCCTCAACGCAGTCGTGATCCGTTATGGCTATCGCCTTGAGCCCCAGTTTCAGGGCGGTCTCGACAACCTCGTGCGGGTGAAACATCCCGTCGGAATACACTGTGTGAACGTGAAGGTCGGCCGCTTTCAGATTTTCAGAGGGATGCATATGTCAGGCTTTCTCTTCTTTCGGTCCTTCTTTACTAATTTTATCGAGTATGCCGTTGACGAATTTACCGGAATCCTTGTCTCCGTATTTTTTTGCGATATCGATGGCCTCATTTATGGCCACTTTTGGCGGGATGTCCCGCGAGAACATAAGCTCGAATGCGGCTATCCGAAGGACATTCTTGTCTATGACCGCCATACGGTCAAGCCTCCAGTTGGTCGCGTATTTTTGTATAACAGAGTCCAGCTTCTCTAAATTGGCCTCCACTCCGCGTATGAGAATATCAGTAAACTCTATCACGGCCGTTTCCTCGCTCTTTTCGTTCGCCCAGAACTTGCATCGGCACTCTTCAAGTGTTTCTTTGGTGATCTCCCACGCATAAAGAATCTTTAACGCATCCTCGCGCGCTTTAGTGCGTTTTCTCATGGATCTCCTCCATTTAGCGTTAAGCGCGAAGCGTCAAGCGTAAAGTGCTTTTCGCATTCATCTTCTTGACGCTTAACGCTTTACGCTAGACGCTAGATCTTCGCGTATAAATTGCACATCTCGATCGCCGTCTTGGCGGCTTCTCTGCCCTTGTTGCCGCTTTTTGTACCGGCCCTATCGAGAGCCTGCTCAAGGTTATCGGTCGTAATAACCCCGAAAACACAAGGGATATCGCTATCCATCCCCACCTTCGCTATACCTTTCGCGGCTTCACTCGCGATGAAATCAAAATGCGGTGTTTCGCCTCTAATGATAGCGCCCAAACAGATAACGGCGTCATATTTTTTCCCTTCCGCCAATTTTTTCGCCACCATGGGTATCTCAAAGGAGCCCGGCACCCACACGACGGAAACATCCTCCTCCTTGACTCCATGTTGGGCCAAAGTATCTATAGCCCCTTCCAGCAGCTTCGACGAGATGAACTCATTGAACCTTGATACAATTATACCGAACCTTTTCCCTTTTGCTATAAGATCCGCTTTAATGATCTTCGCACCGCTCATTGTTCCTCCTTTTGTTTAAACAAGCGTTAAGCGTGAAGCGCCAAGCGTTAAGCACTTTATCCTTGACGCTTAACGCTTTACGCTGTCCTTACACATGCCTCAACTTATGCCCCAATTTCTTTTTTTTCGTGGCCAGGTATTTTCTATTGCGTTCCACGGGTTTTGTCTCCAACGGTATCCGATTTATCACATGCAGGCTGTATCCCTCAAGTCCGATGACCTTGCGGGGATTGTTCGTCAACAGATCAATTTTTTTTAGCCCAAGATCGGCAAGTATCTGAGCGCCTATACCATAATCCCTGAGATCCGGGTTAAACCCTAGTTTCTCGTTCGCTTCGACAGTATCAAAGCCCTTGTCCTGCAGTTCATAAGCCTTCAATTTATTCAGAAGGCCTATTCCTCTTCCCTCCTGAGCGAGATACAAGATAACTCCCTTGCCTCTTTGAGCGATCGCACGAAAAGCTTTTTCAAGCTGTTGGCCACAGTCGCATCGCAGAGAACCAAAAACATCCCCCGTAAGACACTGGGAATGGACCCTAACCAGCGCTTCCCCTGTCGCGGTGTCACCCATAACAAGCGCGAGATGCTGAAAATCATCAATAAGCGACCTGTAAGCGTAAAGCTTAAATTCTCCAAATTTTGTGGGAAGAACGGTTTCCGCGATCCGCTCTATGAGTTTTTCTTTCGTCCTTCTGTATCGTATAAGGTCTTCGATCGCACACATCTTGAGCTTATGTTTACGGGCGAACCTCATAAGATCCGCCATCCGCGCCATTGTCCCGTCCTCGTTCATTATTTCGCATATCACACCGACCGGGCGTTTGCCCGCCAGCTTCATGAGGTCCGCGCACGCTTCGGTATGCCCCGCGCGGACAAGGACCCCTCCTTTTCTCGCCCTCAAAGGGAACATATGTCCCGGCTTTATCAGGTCTTCCGGCCTTGATCTTTTATCGGCGAGGACCCGTATCGTTTTAGCACGGTCATGGGCCGATATACCTGTCGTAACACCCGCTTTGGCGTCGACGGTAACCGACCAGGCAGTTTTATAGGGGTCTTGCGGGTCTTTTGACATATGATGAAGTCCCAGTTTTTCCGCAATATCTTCCTCCATGGGAACACACAAAAGCCCCCTGCCGTGCTTTACCATAAAATTCACCTTTTCGGGCGTTATGTCCTCCGCGGAAACAATGAGGTCCCCCTCATTTTCACGTGACGGGTCATCAACGACTATCACCATTTTACCACCGGCAATGTCCTTTACGACCTCATCGACCCCGCTCATATTGATGTTATTCTTCCGTCCACCCATCCCATCCTCCAATATGCACTAACCGAGAATGTTAAAAAAAAGCCCTGAAGTATATCCTTCAGGGCTTTTTGGCCTTTACTTCTCCCATCCCGGCTATACGGTCGGTATCCGATTCACACGGATTCTGGTCCTACCGGACCTCGCGGCCTCGTCCCCTTGGGCATCACCGCCGGCTAAGGTATTTCACCTTACCCTGAAGCAATCAAATTCTAACACACACAAAGAGCGATGTCAAACATCCAAAGCCCGCAACAACATCCCGCACACACAAAAGGATGTGTCAAATATCCGACGTGCGGCATAAATTTTGCTGCGCGCATGGTATCGGCGCAGCAAAATTTCTGAGCACGATTTCCACGCTGGGGAAATCGCGCGTCCGCACGTAGGATGTTTGACACATCCTCCGATCAAGTTACATCATGCCGCCCATACCGCCCATTCCGGGATGCATCCCGCCCGGCATACCGGCTCCTCCGGCAACGCCTTCTTTCTCCGGTTTCTCGGTTATAAGAGCCTCGGTGGTCAGCATAAGGGACGCCACGCTCGCCGCATTCTGGAGCGCTGTCCTTGTCACCTTGGTAGGATCGATTATCCCCGCCTTCACCAGATTGGTGATCTCATCGGCTTCGGCATCATAACCGATCATATCATCTTTTTCCGACTCAAGTTTCTGGACGATAACGGACCCTTCTTTGCCGGCATTCGCGGCTATCTGCCTGACCGGCTCCTCAAGAGCTCTGAAAACTATCCTTACACCAATAGCTTCATCGCCGTCAAGTTTCAGTGAAGAAAGCTTCTTTCTCGATCTCAGAAGGGCTACACCACCGCCGGGAACTATACCTTCTTCGGCCGCGGCTCTCGTCGCGTGAAGGGCGTCCTCGATCCTCGCCTTTTTCTCTTTCATCTCTATTTCGGTGGCCGCGCCTACGTTTATGATAGCCACACCGCCGGAGAGTTTCGCGAGCCGTTCCTGAAGCTTCTCTTTGTCGTAATCGGAATCGCTGTCCTCTATTTGTTTCTTTATCTGCGCTATTCTGGCTTTAAGCTCCGAGGAAGTACCTTCACCCTCGACTATCGTGGTGTCCTCTTTGTCCACGGTGACCTTCTTGGCAGAACCCAGGTCCTCAAGTTTGATGTTCTCAAGCTTGATACCGAGATCTTCCGTTATCGCCCGGCCGCCGGTAAGTATCGCGATATCCTCGAGCATGGCTTTACGCCTGTCGCCGTATCCCGGGGCTTTCACCGCGCAACAGCTAAGCGTTCCTCGAAGTTTGTTAACAACGAGCGTCGCCAGTGCCTCTCCATCTGTTTCCTCGGAGATGATCAAAAGCGGACGTCCTGCCTGGGCGATTTTTTCAAGGATAGGCAAAAGGTTCTTCATACTTGATATCTTTTTCTCATGGATAAGGATATATGGGTTCTCGAGCACGCATTCCATTCTCTCGGCATCTGTCACAAAATACGGTGAGAGATACCCCTGGTCGAATTGCATCCCCTCGACGAGGGTAAGGGTCGTGTCAAGCGCCTTGCCTTCTTCTACGGTTATGACCCCGTCTTTCCCGACCTTGTCCATGGCTTCCGCGATCCTGTCGCCGATCACCTTATCGTTATTCGCGGCGATCGCGGCGACCTGGGCGATCTCCTTAGTGCCCTTGGTGTGTGTGGACATGGCCTTTAACGCGCCAACGATGGTCTCTACCGCTTTTTCTATGCCTCTTTTGACCTGCATGGGGTTAGCGCCGGCTGTAACGTTCTTAAGGCCTTCCTTATAAATGGCCTCCGCCAGGACCGTCGCTGTCGTCGTACCGTCGCCCGCTACATCGCTGGTCTTGGAAGCGACTTCCTTGACCATTTCGGCGCCGAGGTTTTCATACGGGTCCTCAAGCTCTATCTCCTTCGCCACAGTCACGCCATCCTTCGTGATCGTAGGAGCCCCGAACTTTTTTTCTATTACAACGTTCCTTCCCTTCGGACCCAACGTCACTTTAACAGCGTTAGAAAGCTGTTCCACGCCCCTCATGATAGAGCGGCGACCGTCATCACTGAACATCAATTGCTTAGACATATCTCCTCCTTTATTGCTCAATATTTTCTAGTTTTTCGCAACTATCCCAAGAATATCTTCTTCGCGCAACATCAAAAGGTTTTTTTCATCTAGTTTCAATTCCGTACCGGAATATTTGCCATAAAGGATTATGTCTCCTTTCTTCACTTCCGGAGTAGCGTATTTCCCATCGTCCAACATCTTTCCTTTTCCTACCGCCACAACTTTAGCCTGCTGTGGTTTCTCCTTCGCAGTATCAGGAAGAACGATCCCTCCCTTTGTGACCTCTTCGGCCTCGAGGACTTCAACAAGTATCCTGTCTCCAAGTGGTGTTATCTTCATATTTTCTCCCTCCGTTTTTATTTTTATGCCTTTTGATCGTTTTGATATTAGCACTCTCCACCCCCGAGTGCTAACGGGAACACATTATAAAAAAACTACAAAATTTGTCAAGAGGAATTTTAGGAGAACGTGTCTTACGGCTCGTGCCACGTGGCTCGTAGCGCATTACCCTAACCCGCTTAATACCAACGCCTGATAACAAAAGGTTTTTCGCCAATGCCGGCATCATCCCAATAATCGTTCACAGGACATTTTTCACTCATTATCTCTTCCAGTACATCCTTAAGCGCACGGATACGAACACCACCCTGGTTCCCGGGCGTGTTCCTATCATAATCAAGGCGGCTTTCTATGGTCCTTTCTCTGTCCAGAATTATTATGACATGGCCCTTCCACACAATCAGATCCAGAGGCTCTACCTTGCCGATAATATCTTCCGGGGTCTTAAGCCCTTTTATCCCGACAGGTTTTCCGAAAGTCAAAAGCGCGGTAGTGTTCCTCGGCGTACAACCGCCGGTAGACTCATAAAGAAGGCCTGAACAATCGACCCCTGTAAGCGTCCATTTCCGTTTAACCACGGGATCTATAGAACCTTTGGGAGGATAGAACAAGAGCATCTCGGGTATCCCGTCTTTCCAATCTCCACCCCAAACATATTCAGACCCTACATGTGAGATCAAATTCCGGATTATAACATCTTTCGGCGGAAGCGTCCTTACCCTATCGACCGGTTTAATGTCCGATGTAGTTACAAATCGTTTGTCTATAAAATATCCCTTCTTCTCTGGATAAGGATATTCATCACTGCTTACCTTGTATACTTCAAGACCCGGCTTACAAATGACTTCCTTGATCTTGAAAACAGTCCCCGGCAAAGCCACTGATTCGACCTCCCGCAACAGTCCGGAACTATCAAGATTAAGGGTTTTCCCGTCTTCACCGCCGAAAACAGATAAAATATCTGGCGTGTTAAGTATAGGCGTGGGCATTTTCGCGACCGCATATAACGGCCCGTTTTCACTATCGCCAAACGCGGAAAGAGAAAAAATGAAAGCTACACAAAGATAAAAAAGACATCCCTTCGCCAAGGATTCACCGGAAATTTTTTTCGTATCCATATTACTCGATAATTATATTGTCCACATACACGGGGCCCTCATATCTAGGACCGCCTTGGCGGGGATTAGCGTTGTATTCGATGCGGATACCGATCTTCCTGATCTGGGTGATATTCTCCACGATACCCCTCGCGGGGATCCTCACTTTCCACCCCGTGTTAGAATCTAAGGGCATAGTGATCTTATTCCAACGGCCTTCTTTGAGAAACGTCGCCTGAGACTGCTCCACTCTCCACCATGGCCCCACGGTCAATATGAACCTGGCCTGGTAAAGATCCCCGCGTGCCTTGGATGGAAGGTAAATATCGGCGGATATCGTCTTATAACCGGTAAGATCAAGATCATTCCCATATTCTATCACCGCGGCGGTCCAAGTATCACCCGGAAAATCGCACATGACCGCGAGCGAATGGCCCCCTTTAGGCGAAGAAACGTCCGTCGATACTACCACGGATTGAGCTACATGGTCTTTTTGCTCGAACGCCCAGTCCGGAACATCCCACCCACGCGTTTCTCCGGTCTCGAAATCCCATACTATCGGTGTTATCTGCTCTATCGGCGCATTGGTTTCATCAGGAAAGGCGTTTTGTGTAATAAATAAAACACCTATAACCAATAAATATTTTAAAGTTCGCATATTGCCTCCACGCGTAAAAATAGTTCAATTACGACAATATCCCAATAGATATGATACTATAACAGTATCAGTTTGTCAAATTTACCGTGTACCACAAAAAATCCCGTGCCCCTTACTTACTAACGCTCTTTGCGCCTGCCTTAGCGGTCGTATTTTCATCCTCAAGCGCCGTCTTGATAGTATCCAGAACCTTTATCGCGGCGTCTAATTTGTTCTTGGCGGATTCTGTCCAGGTATCCCCTTTGCCCGCTGCAACCAAGGCACTTTCTTTCGTGGTATATTCCGCGACTATTTTCTGGATCTTCCCGCCCGCATCGGCGATCTTATCCACGCTTTTTTCCGTGGTCTTTGACAATTCCTGCGCGGTCTTTTCGGTCTGGGCCTTTTCTTCCGGATTCACAATATTGCTTATCTTTGTACCCATTTTTATGGCAATGTCCGCTTTCTGCTTCACATCTTCCTTCCACACCGCCTCCGCCGGTGCACCCTGCGATGTTTTGGCCGCTTCCTCGCTCTTTTTTTCGGCATCCTGCAATTCATCCTTAACGACCGTCAATATCTTTATGGCTTTGTCCATTTTCTGGCTAAGGCCTTCTTCCGAAATCGGTGTCGTGGTCCCTTGCTGGTCCGTCCCTTGCTGGTCAGCAGGATGCTGCGCCTGGACACACCCCGAAAACGCCACGAATGACAACATCAACATCCCTAAAAATGATACCTTGGGCATATGGCCTCCCACATATTAGACAAGTATATTCCTAAATAGTTCCACACGTTCATTCATTTCCGCTCTCGACCTTTGCCAGATCGTTCCCTGATGCAGCGGCAAGATCTCTTGTCAAAAAATCACCGTTTTCCGGGAACACAAGAAAAAAACCGGGAGTTACATCAACATGGGCCACCGCGCGCCGTAGCACACAATCGAGAAGATGCCCGCCCGTCGACCTGTCTTCCGAAATAAAATGAAAATGATACCCCGGCACGTTCATGCCGTTAATAAAAGACGGGAATTTAAATCCGACAAGCGTCCCTTTCACGTTGTCGAGTTCAAATATTTTTTCGTCCTCCACGACCTCGGCAAGGACCCGGTAAGGCTTGTCCTGTCTGGCAACAGTCCTGAACTTCACACGCTCAAACGTACCGTCCACCCTAAAAGCATATATCAGGTTCTTTGACGGCAGAAGCTTATCCAGTTCCTTTTTTAAAATATCCAGGGACGTAACGTCATTTATGTCTAACCGGTTGTCGGAATCAAAGAACGTCAGGACCGCAAAAGGTGTTTTCTCCGAGATCTCTGCGGGGTAGGCTTTTCCGTCCACCCTCATCTTGTAGAATGTTCCGTCTATGACGACCATCTCTCCATCAAGCGCATCGAATGTACCTATACCTATATCACCATGTTCAGAAAGTTCGGAAACAGGCACCTCCCCTTCATAAACACCTTTCATGAGCGCATTGATCGTCGAAACCTGATAGAGGACATCCCTCTCGTCCCGGCCGAACGCACTAACCGCAACCAAGATGGTCAACATCAATATCGTAATTGAGAATTTTAAATGTTTCATATTAAATCTTGCTAAGCCAGTCTTTTTTCTTCAACTCGAACTCCTCCTGTGTTATGACCCCGCTGTCTCTTAATAATTTCATTTTCTCTATGATGTCGAATATAACAAGCGGCGGAGAACTTTTCTCCGCGGAAGAGGCAGTATGTTCTTTTTCCAAACGCGTGTCCGAAAAAGATGCCACGCCATTCTTCTGGGCGTTTTCCACAGGTTTTTCTATCTTAGGTTTTGCTTCCTTTTTATCGTCTATCTTTTTACCGAGAAACAGAGTAACGGGTAACGCGACAATAAAAAAGAAAATGCCCATGATCCACCAGATAAAAAAGTTATATCCTTTGCTCCTGGCAAGAAAGGCCGGAATAAGCCCCAAAATAAGCATTATGGAAAGCCATTTTATAATGCCGTCCGCATCGAACGTCGTGAGCCCAAGGCCTTCCAGAACGCGAACAAAATTCCGCGCGGTTTGCTTTACATCGGGTATCTTTTTATTTTTTACGGTTTTGCCGGAAGTGTCCGCTGCCGGTTTTGGTTTAGTGATCCCCATTTCCTGCCTGACCTGGGCCCTGGCTTCCTCCTTTAGCTGTTCTTCCGGTGACAACGACCGGTTAGGCGCCTGACGGAACGAAGAGTCACCGGACATATCCTGTTTTACCTGAGACCTTATCTGCGCTTTCATTTCTTCAAGGCTCTGGTCTGCCGCGAAACACACCCATCCAAAAGGTATAATGACAGATAGAACAATAAGAATGCCTATTTTTTTCATTTCTTCTCCTTACTCCAAATGCTATATCCCTTTCATATAAAACTTAATGCCGCACTGGCCGCAGCCCCAAGCAACATCTCCGCCACACCCATGCCATATTCAAACCCCTGCCGTCTCTTGATGTCGCTCGCAACGCACTCACGCGCGGTCAGGAAAACCACTCTTTCGATATTCTCTTCATCCGTAAGATATGCCAGCGGTTCCGTACTGTATTTTGCCAGTCTCGCATTGAGAAGGCTGTTGAAACTGATGATCTCATCATTAGTCCATTTCCTAATGTCAACTTTCTCATATTCAACGTTCAGAATGCCTGAATCCCTGACAAGTGCTGACTTCCTTTTTCCAAGCGCTTTCATATATTCAGACAGGGCAATAGACTTGGCCATTTCCTCGAACCTGGTCCTCGCGATAACATTATAGATCCGGCAAACCATGTCGACCGCCTCCTGATCGGTCAGCTCTTTAAATTCTTTATATTCCGCCTTTTCACTGATATATATTCCCTTCGCGTTGTTGCCCGTACTCGCACACCCATACACAGACACGCACATCGCTACGGTCATTACCACACACAAAAATCTCGTTATATGAATACTCGTTATCTGCATAATATAATTTGTTAAAAATATTTATCATAGTATATCACAGGAAGAGAAAAAGGCGAAAAGGTCAAGCGACTATTGGTTTCTGGTTCCCATGATGTACTTTTATGCGTTCCTTAGGAACCTCTTGAGGTAGCCGTACCCGTACACAAGTTCTCTGTTATCGTACTGTTGGGCTTCGGGAAGAAGTTTAAAGATAAGAACATTACCGTCGACAGTCGCCCTCTCTATATTGATGTTATTAAGCTTTGCCCTTACCATTTCAATTGTATCTTTGTCTGAAGAATATTCCATCGCAAGCGTTATTATCTCAAGGATGGGATAATACGCATTGACCTTGAACCCTTTCTCGTCAATATATACAGACTGCAATTTATTACTCAATATTTCTTCAAGCTCTTTTTCTGCACCTAACGACCGAATACAGTCCCTTATCCCCTCCTCTATACTACCCCTGCCCTCGACATTTGCAAAAACAAAAACTTTGGAATCCATATTCATATATTGCGAGACTACCGAGGGAATGTCATCGGTCTCATCGGCCAGAACTATCTCGAACCGTTCCAATGATCGTTTATGCCGCGGATCTTTCTTAAGCTCGGCGAATATTTTTAGAAAATTCTTCAAAACGCCACAGTTCGTTCCACCTAATTTTGGGTCAAAGACCAGAACGTATTTCTTGTAACGCTGTGCCCCATTTCTTATATCTTCCATGCACGTCTCGCAAAGCATCTTCGGATCAGCGATATCACGAGGCCCAAGACTGGGATAGATGCGCGCCGCATCCGTCGATCTCGCCCTGACTTTTACACCCTTCCACTTTGACAACTTGACCCATGTGGGAACCTCCAGCCTATCGGGGTTGTTCATTTTACGTTTCAGTTTTTCTCTGTATAAATTGTATCTCCTTTTTTCTTGTTTATCTCTATCATAACAACGGACCTTCACCTCTTTGATCGCGTAATCCTCGGTCATTCCGGCAATATGGTCTATCACCATGCGTTTATTTTTGAACTGCTGCTTAAGCACCTCATACTTTACAGCGTTATCACTACAGACCGATAGATATACATATCCTTCTTTTTCTTCTCCAGATACAAGTTTTTCTCTTAATCGTCCTTCTATATCCTGCATGAACGAACCGAATAACTCCGCATAATGCGCCTCCCTTTCCGACCTTCTCACAGAAGCTTTCAAGTCATATTTTTTGCTTTTTTTAAGGTAATCCGCATAAAGAAGACCCTGCGGAACGGGTCCCTTCACTTGTTGTTTTAATTCTTTCCACAATCCATCCTCAACATCTTTCATATATTCGTGAAACATTCTCTCAAGACTATTAAAATATTCTATTGGACGATCATCAATGAACTTAGTATAAACACTGGACCCCTCCTCTTTGTTTTCAATATCCCCCATATACGTTTCAAAGAGCCTATCCATTACCAGTGGCACCCATTTATAAGAAGTTAATATCCTGGGATGTAGACCCAGATTTTCATAGCTGAATTGTTTAAGCTCTGAGATTGCGTTAAAGACCTCAGCGCTGAACCGCAAACAGGAGGCATCGCTGTTATGTATCAGATCGTTTATAATGACGTTCTGCATGTTTTCCAGTTTTGCCTTTATCTCTTCGGATGTTGTTCCACAAGTTCCCGCAAAACCCAGAACGCTCCTCACAGAGTATGGGATATCTTCTATTTTGATATGCCCAAGCCTCATTGCATCCATCATATCGCTGTATAGATAGGCGATAACATCCGATATGCGAACAACTGCAGCTTCTGGAGTAAGCGGTACTATTTTCCTGTCGGCCCCCTCAACGGTAAAGCATCTATAATAATCTTTAAAGAGATCTTCCCAACGATCACCATAATAATCATAATTTCCTCTTGTCCATGGATATTCCCTGGAAACAATCTCCCCATTATGCGCGATGATCCCCTGCAGAGTTTCCAGCGTAAGGTCCAGGCCCTCCCAGTGCAGGAGCACCCTCACACTTTGTGCATTATGAACAAAATATCCGATGCCGATCTCCTGGCAAAGACTGTTAAGACATCTCTCCCCTCCATGCCCAAGAGGCGAATGTCCTATGTCATGCCCCAACGCTTGTGCAGTGATAAGATGAGTATTAAACCCCAGTTCGCTTCCGATCTTGCTGGAGACTGCCATTACCTGTATAACATGATTAATACGCCTTGTGATGTAATCGTTCTCAACATCGGAAAGCAACGGAGTAACAGCCATAGTTTTATCCATCAGGCGAAAGATCCCGTTGGAATATGCTAATTTCAGGACATCTGACGCAAATCCGTTTTTATTCTCGCCGGGCAGATAGGTCAACGGCAAGCAAAATTCATATTCTCTCAAAAAAGAAGGATTATTTTTATTTCGTAAAGTGATAGGGAAAACCAGCATATTGCCAGCTTCATTTACATAACTTTCCCGTCCTATTATCGTGACATATCGCCCGTCAGTAAAAAAATCTGACTCAATATTATGTTTCCATGTACGGGGATGACGTATTTCATCAAGAAAAATGTTCCTTACAGCGGCTTCGGCAAATTTTTGATTTTGGTATTCAAAGTCAGCAAGCGAACCTCCGAGGATTGCGATTTGAAGACAAGAACCTTGAGATAAAACTCCGGCATCAACCGTTTGCGATACCTTTGTATTTGGCACAAGGAACAGACTAAATATCAAAAAGATTTTTATAAAAATATGTTTCATAAACAAATTAGATAACCTTTTATTCTTATAACTGTGAGTTTTTATTATTTTAACATAATGTGGTAAAAATCGCAATATAATTTGAGAGTGTGAAGAAATAGTGTGCAGTACAAAGAAAAATGGGATTAGGATGCCTGATAGACTATCCGTCCGCCGCAAACGGTCATTACCACCTCATACCCGTCATCCAGAACGACCAAGTCCGCGTCTTTTCCTTCGGCGATACTTCCCTTGCGGACGAATATGCCAAGCTCTTTGGCAGGATTTTCTGCTATCATCTTAATCGCATCAGCTATGGAACATCCACTGAAAGTAATCATGTTCTTAATAGCGTCTTTGAGTTTCAAGACGCTTCCCGCCAGGGTTCCATTATCGAGACGGACTTCACCATCCTTAACTAAGACCTTACGCCCATCCAGATCAAAGATACCGTCCCCCTGGTACTTCGCGCGGATCGAATCGCTTACAAGAACTATTTTCCCGGAGCCTTTTACATGATAGGCAAGTTCCAATGTCTGGGGATCAAGATGTATACCGTCCGCAATAAGTTCGGCGGTTATTCTTTCATCCACGAGCAGTGCCCCCGCCGCCCCGGGTTCACGATGGTGAAAGCCACGCATCGCGTTAAAGAGATGCGTCGCGTGACTCGCGCCGGCCGCAATAGCCGCACTAACGGTATCCCTGTCCGCATCGGTATGTCCAACAGACGCGATCACATTATTACGTTTCAAATAACTGATGAACTCGATGCTTCCAGGGAGTTCCGGGGCAAGCGTGACCAGCTTCACCATGCCTCCGGACATGTCCTGCCAGTCATCGAAAAGTTCAACATCCGGAAATTTCACACATTCGCGCCGGTGAGCACCGGCATATTTCGAAGAAATGAAGGGGCCTTCGAGGTGGACACCTATCACTTCCGCGCCGGGCATCTCGACTGATCGGCCGGCATGATCGCGCACGTTTTTAAGCGCCTTTCCGATCAAATCGCTTTCAGCCGACATGGTCGAGGCCAAAAAAGAGGTCACGCCTTCTTTTATGAGCGAACCGGATATTACCGTTAACGCCTCGGCGGAACCGTCCATAACATCACTACCGCCGGCGCCGTGCACATGCATATCGATCATGCCCGGAATAAGATGATACGTGTTCGGGAATGTAATGACCCTGGCCCCGTCCGTGGAGCATTTGAACTCTGTGCTAAAAACTTTTTTTATTACGCCCCCCTCAACAATGACGCCGCCAGTCTCCGGCGCACCTGTCTCGGAATGAACTTTTGTCCCGCAGATAACAAATCTATCGGCCATATCGTTCATGGAATACTTCGGAACGAGAAAGGGTCATTTCTTAATATGCTTTTTAACTTCAGAAAGGAGAACTTCCGGTTTTATAGGTTTTTCAAGAACGGCCTTCACGGGAAGCCAGTCACTATCCGGCTCGAAACCGAAAGGCAAATTCATGTCTTTTCTTATACCCGTGGTTATTATAACAGGGATATCCTGAAGATCTTTGTCTTCCTTCAATTTTCGCGCTATGTCAAACCCTTCGGTCTTATGCGTCATCATAACATCCAGCATGATGAGAGAAGGCCTCGACGATCGCGCCGCGGCAAGCCCTTCTTCTCCGTTTGACACCGAAATCACGTTATATCCTTTGGCCTCAAGGAGCGTGGCCATCGCTTCACTGAAATCCGGATCATCGTCGACGATCAGAATCTTTCCCTCCATCGTTCCTCCTTCTAATAGATTTTAGCGCGTTCGAGCGGCCTCTTGTCCAATTTCACTATACCTTTTCTGAACGGTTCAAGCGTCCTCTCAAGTATACCAGAAAAATACGATATGAGTATACCATAGTTCGTGATGGCGACACCTTCCTTCTTGGCTTTCTCCACACGAAAAAGCATCTCGCGGCGGTTCACCATGCACCCGCCGCAACATATCACAAGCTTAAACCTTTTAAGGTCCGCTGGAAAGTCACCCCCGGCGGTGACTTCATAGTTAAGGTCTTTCCCAGTAAAATCCATGAGCCATGTCGGTATTTTGCTCCTGCCGATATCCTCCGGTTGGACATGATGTGTACATGCCTCAGAGATCAAGATCTCATCTCCGTTCTTAAGGTTTTTTACCGCTTGGACACCCTCGACAAAGGCCATTAGATCCCCTTTGTGCCTGGCGTAGATCATGGAAAAAGACGTAAGCGGCACCACAACTGGAACGATCGTCTGGACCGTCTCGAAAACCTGGGAATCCGTTATCACAAGATCAGGCGGTTCTTTAAGGGAATCGAGCACGCCGGCAAGTTCCGTGTCTTTGGTAACAAATGCTGTGGCACCCGCATCGAGTATGTCGCGCAGGACTTGTACCTGTGGCAATATCAACCTTCCCTGGGGCATGGCGCTGTCTATAGGGCATACCAGGACCACGGTATCGCCTTCACCCACAATGTCACTTACCAGAGGTACCGGCGACCAGTTAGGCGGCGCAATGGAAATGATCTTAAGTTTTAGATCTTCTATCCCTTCATTTGTCTTTGAACTGACCTTGATAAACTCGGCACCGCGGGACTTGATCTTCCGGACGATCTCCATTTCTCCGCCGTTATCGCATTTATTGACTACAAAAATATACGGTATCTTCTTCTCGACAAAAAGCGCGATGATCTTGTCTTCAAAAACACCTATGTCGCTCGTGGGTTCGACCACGAGTATCCCAACATCGGTCTTTCTAAGCACATCCATCGTTTTTTTGACACGTTCTTCCCCGAGAGCCCCTGCGTCGTCTATACCGGCCGTATCTATCAGCATGCACGGACCGATGGGTAATATCTCCATCGATTTATAGACCGGATCGGTCGTGGTCCCCGCTACATCAGAAACGATGGCAAGTTTCTGACCCGTAACAGCATTAATGAGGCTGGATTTACCGACGTTCCGCCGGCCAAAAATCCCGATATGCAATCTATTTGCCGCAGGAGTGTTATACATTGGCATACCTCCCATCGGCAAGTTTCAACGAATCCCCTTTTTCGAGAGTAATGTCCCGCCCTGCGGACAAAGCAAGCTTTTTCACGTCATTGAGACGCTGCCACCCAGGACCACCCATAACATCGGCACGAGGATATATCTCATAGAAATTTTTAACGCTTTCCGGTGTAAAATTAAGCATGACGACGTTCGCGCCGCCATTAAGCGCGCGAAGACTGGTGTCATCCCCAAACCGGCTTAACGCAGTAGTCGCAGGAATGTGCGTATTTTTGGTAACTATCCTTGCCGCAGCGACCATTTTAAGCGCCAGATCCGCGCTCCCGGCCGGCTCTTTTTTAAGAAGAGTTCGCGGATGTGGAATAAAAGGCCCTATACCTAACATGTCAAAACCGTATTTTTTAAAAAAGATTATGTCTTCCGCAAGCATCTCCGGGGTCTGCCCCTTAAGCCCGACGAGGCTTCCGGAACCGGTCTGATAACCCAGTCCTATAAGATCAAGGAGACACTTCGATCTGTTCTCAAGATACATGCCGGGATGGAGTTTTCTGTAAAGTTCCGCATTAGACGTTTCTATTTTGAGGAGATATCTATCCGCGCCGGCATTTTTCCACATCCTGTATTCTTCGCATGATTTTTCGCCGACCGAAAGGGTTATCGCCATATCGAATCTCTCTTTTATTTCGACAATGAGATCCATCATCCACACCGGGTCCAGTTTATCGCTCTCTCCGGATTGAAGTATCACGGTCTTTATCCCAGCAGAAGCTATCGCTGAAATACTATCCAGGATTTCTTCCCGCGTCAGGTCGTATCTTTTTAACCCTGTGTTATTCCGGTTGATGCCGCAATAAGAACAGCGATTGCCGCAGCGATTGGAAAATTCGACGATCCCTCTTACAAGTATGTCATCGCCGACGTATTCACTTCTTACCCTGTTCGCATGTTCAAGCAATATTTCCATCCCTTTCCCGGCGGAAAGTGAAAGCGCCTTTACGATATCCCTTTTGTCCGGCATATCGTTCCGGTCGAGTCTTCTAATAAGGTTTTTTACCTCATACATGTTCATCGCGAGCACCTTTATCCATATCATTAAAAAAAACAGAAAGAGACTTCTTTTCATCCTCGCCCAGCGTTCTTTCGACTTCTTTTATCAGGCGGTAACCTTTCTCCCTGACCTCCGGCGAGGCAAAATCATCCAGATACTCCTTAAGTGTAAGAAGAGCGTTCATTCTACATTTGCCCTTTATCATGCCGGGCTTGGCAAGGTCCATGAAAGCCTTCCCGGTCCTCTCTTCCCTGTAACAAGCGGTGCAAAAGCTTGGCATCGCGTTTTTATCAAGAAGAGATCCGACGATCTCATCAAGGCTGCGCATATCATGCACCGAGAATTGCCCGTTCCCGGCCTCGTTATTCACACTGGCAGCATACCCCCCAGGCGCGGTAATTGAAGCGGCGCTGATCTGGGACACCCCCAGATTAAAAAGTTCATCTCTCAGTTCCGGCGTTTCTCTGGTTGACAATATTATTCCGGTATACGGTACGGCAAGCCGGAGGATGGCCACAAGTTTCTTGAAATCCTCATCGGACACAATGTACGGAGGATGTTCCGAAAAAGCTGAGCCAACAGCAGGCTCAATACGCGGTATGGAAATAGTATGCGGCCCCACACCGAATTTCTTTTCCAGTTCTTCAATATGCTGAAGAAGCGCCAGTGTCTCGAACCGGTGGTCATAAAGTCCGTAAAGCACTCCCATACCAACATCATCTATGCCCGCCTCAAAGGCCCTCGCAACAGCATCTATACGGTTGTCTGGATCACTTTTAGGCCCCCGGGGATGCACTTCCCTGTATGTCTTTTCATGATATGTCTCCTGGAATATCTGATAGGTACCGATACCAGCTCTTTTAAGTCTCATGAAACCCGCAACACTCAAAGGCGCCGCGTTAATATTCACACGCCGTATCCTGCTTGCTCCATACTGTTGAGAATATATCGTATTTATCGACGAAACGTAATATTCAACGTCCTGCTCTTCCTCGCCTGCGGATTCACCGGCCACAACAAGAAGCCTCTTATGTCCCATTTTTAAAAGCGTCTTTGTCTCATCCGCGATCTCATCCATAGTTAGTTTTTTACGGAAAATGTTCTGGTTGTCCGCTTTAAAAGCGCAATACGCACAATAATTGGAACAGATATTGCTTATGTAAAGAGGCGCGAAGAGCACCACCCTTGTTCCATAGATCGATCTTTTGACATACGACGCGGCTTCCTGTATCTTATGGAGATCGTCCGGGCCCGAAAAAGATAAAAGAAGCGCTGTCTCCTCCACGGTCAGCCTTTTCAGCGCCTTAGCTTTTTCAAGCACCTGGTCCAGCCGTTTTCGCGGGGCTTTCTTCGCGCGTTCCAAAGCGCCATATATTTTCGACTCATTGACATATTTCATATGTTTACCCGTTTTTCGCGTCTTTTCTCACTTTCTTAAGCAACTCCACCACTTTTTTTTCGTCCAACTCGCCATATATTTTCTCGTCGATCATTACCACAGGTGCCAATCCGCACGCGCCCAAACAACGCGCTTCATGCAGCGTAAAAACACCGTCAGAAGTAGTGTCGCCCATTTCTACGTCCAATTCCTTTTTGATAGCATTAAGCACCCTTTCCGCGCCTTTGACATAACAAGCCGTTCCAAGGCAAACGGATATCACATGCTTACCAACGGGTTTCAAATTGAAATAATGATAGAACGTCGCCACACCCCATATGTGAGCGGTAGGGATATTCATATGAACCGCGATCTCATCCATTATTTCTTTCGTAAGATACCCGTACAATTCCTGGGCCTTATGCAATATCGAGATCAGATGTGACTCGGGATGGTCCTTCGTCCTTGCCCCATCCATACAACTTTTAAGAACGTCTAAACGGTCATCTGTCCTTGTCGTCATAATATTCCCCCTATCTCAACTTCATTTCTTTCGGGATTATACCCCGAGGTTCTTTAGCTTTGTAATGTGTATGAAGCAGCTTATGCGCCAACGGGCTTCCGGGCCTGCCCATGAATTCCCTGTAAAGGCGCTGTATGTCCGGGTTCTCGTGGCTGCGCCTTATCGTTCTTCCTCTATCGAGCGCATACAGGGCTTCCGCCCTTTTTCTTAAACTCGACTCGTCCAGTGGTATGGAATTGGACCCCGCGTAGGGCTGTCCGCCTCCGCCTATGCATCCGCCGGGACATCCCATTATCTCAATAAAATGATACCTTGACGGATCACGGCGCACAATATCAAGAAGCTCACAGGCGTTGCCGAGACCATGCGCGACCGCCACCCGTATCTCTTTTCCATCCATCAGTATCTTCCCTTCTTTGATACCCTTAAAACCACGTATATCGCCAAGTTCTATTTCAAGAAGCGTCTCTCCCGTATATAGTTCATAAGCGGTCCTTATGGCGGCCTCCATGACACCACCCGTAACGCCGAATATCGCGCCGGCGCCGGAGGAAAGTCCAAGAGGATGGTCGAAGCTCTCGGGTTTAAGGTGACAAAAATCTATACCGGAAGATTTTATCATCCACGCCATCTCACGCGTTGTCACGACAAGGTCCGTCGCGCGCATACCGTCCACTCTGAGCTCAGGCCTTTCAGACTCGTACTTTTTCGCGGTACAGCACATTATAGCCACGGTAAATATCTTTGCCGGGTCTGTTTTGATCTTCTCCGCGATATATGTCTTCGTCAGGGCTCCCATCATTGACATAGGCGATTTGCACGTCGACACGTTATCAATAAGATCGGGATAGAACTGTTCCAGGCATTTCATCCAGGCGCTTGAACACGATGTTATCATCGGCAGTTTTCCGCTGGTCTGCACCCTTTCCAGAAATTCTGTCGCTTCTTCCATAATTGTAAGGTCAGCGGAGAACTGTGTATCAAAAACATAATCGAACCCGAGCCTCCGGAGGGCCGCGGCCATCTCACCTTCCATGGCGCGCCCCGGTTCAAGCCCGAACGACTCACCTATGGCCGCCCTCACCGACGGAGCGACCTGCGCGATCTTGATCAGGGACTTATCATCAAGCTTCTCAAAAAGTTCCTGCGTATAGCTCCTTTCGAGGAACGCCGCGGTAGGACAGACGTTGATACACTGCCCGCAAGTCGTGCAAACACTTTCGTTGAACGGCAGGTTATATGCGGGCATAACTACCGTCTTGAATCCCCTGTGCGCGTGATTTAGAGCGTTGACCCTCTGCACCTCGGAACACATCCTTACGCACCTTCCGCACAAAATACATTTGTTCGGGTCCCTTATAACGGAAGGAGACGAAAGGTCCTTATCATAATGTTTTTTCTCACCTCCAAAATGCCGTTTGCGAATACCCATCGCGTAAGCGAGGCGCTGAAGTTCGCAGATACCATCCCGTTCGCACGTATGGCAATCTTCGGGATGGTTATCCAGAATAAGTTCGATGATATCACGCCTCGCACGGCGCAGTTCCATCGTGTTCGTACGGATCACCATACCGTCGGAGACGGGATAAGCACAGGAAGCGACATAATTTTTCAATCCTTCTACTTCCACTATACAGACCCTGCACGCCCCCTCGATCGAAAGTTTCGGGTGATAGCATAGCCTCGGTATCTTGAACCCAAGCTCATCCAACGCTTCCATTATCGTGACGTCCTTATCGACGTGATAATCCTTATTGTTCACTTTTATCGTTATCTTCCCGTCTGTCATTTCCCACCTCATTATGATCTTTTTATCGCGCCGAATCTGCACACGTTATAACACTGGCCGCAAGCGACGCATCTCTTATGGTCAATAATATGTTTTCCTTTGGGTTCACCGTTTATAGCACCCGCGGGACAAGCCCTCTTACACGCCGTACACCCCACGCATTTATCCGTTATTTCATAGACGAGCAGCGCCGGGCACTGTTTTGCCCTGCACTTTTTATCGCGGATATGTTCTTCATACTCCTCACGAAAATTCTTTATGGTGCTCAAGACCGGGTTAGGCGCTGACTGCCCCAATCCGCAAAGCGAGGCTTTTCTGATCATATTGCCAAGCCGCTCAAGCTTCTCTATATCACCATCCTCTCCTTTACCCTCGGTAATACGGGTAAGCATCTCCAGCATACGTTTTGTACCTTCGCGACATGGCGTACATTTCCCGCACGACTCGTTCTGCGTGAACTCGAGGAAAAATTTCGCTATATTCACCATGCAGGAATCCTCATCTATCACTATCATCCCGCCTGATCCCATGATAGACCCTGCTTTAGCGAGCGACTCATAGTCTATAGGTGTATCAAGATAGGCTTCCGGAAGACACCCTCCGGAAGGACCACCCGTTTGGACGGATTTGAATTTTTTACCGTCCGGTATACCACCGCCGATATCATAGATAATCTCCCTCAAGGTCGTACCCATCGGGACTTCCACAAGACCGGTATTTTTCACTTTACCGGCAAGCGCGAACACCTTGGTCCCCTTGCTTTTCGCTGTACCGATCGAACTGAACCAATCCGACCCGTCAAGTATGATGACCGGGATATTCGCCCATGTTTCCACGTTATTGATAAGCGTAGGTTTACCGAAAAGTCCTTCGACCGATGGGAACGGGGGCCTCGGCCTCGGCATGCCGCGGGACCCTTCAATGGAATGAATAAGCGCTGTTTCCTCGCCGCAAACGAACGCTCCCGCGCCCAGTCTTATCTCCAGGTCGAACGAAAAATCTGACCCGAGGATCTTTTCTCCCAGGAACCCTTCTTTTTTGGCGCTCTCTATCGCCTTTTGCAGTCTTTTGATCGCAAGCGGATACTCCGCCCTGATATAAATAATGCCGTTCCTCGACCCAATCGCGTACCCTCCGATGATCATCCCTTCTATCACTGTATGCGGATCACCCTCGATGGCGCTCCTGTCCATAAAAGCCCCTGGGTCCCCTTCATCGGCGTTGCAAATAACATATTTTGTGTCCCCCTCGGCTTTACGCGTGATGTCCCATTTAAGCCCGGTGGGGAACCCCGCGCCGCCGCGGCCCCTTAGACCCGCTTTCTTTACAGCGCCTATCACTTCCTCGGGTGTCATACCGCTAAGCACTTTCGCCAGCGCTTCATATCCCCTTAACGACAGATAGTCATCAATGTTCTCAGGGTCTATTATCCCACAGTTCCTGAGCGCTATTCTCATCTGTTTTCCAAAAAAGGAAACATCCCCAAAAACCCTGAAGAACCTGTTATAAAGATAGTCGGCTTTGATCGCCAGCCTCGCGACCGGCTGGCCCTTAAGAAGATGCTGCTCGACTATCTCCGGAATATCATTCGCCGTGACCCCACCGTAGATGATATATCCGGGATTAACTATCAGTATCGGTCCCTCACCACACATGCCAAGACATCCGGAAAATTTGATCTTCACTTTTCCTTTAAGGCCGTGCTTTTCTGTCTCCCTTTCTATCGCGGCTTCCATGTCACGAGACTTCTTATTGATACACGTTGTCCCATCGCACATGATCAGCACGTATTCATCGCATTTCGTTCTCTTTTTATAGACCATTTTCTTCTCCTCACTCTTCCGCTATTCTATTATCCATTCCTTTATTACTTCGCCTTTTTTAAGATGCCTTTCCACGATCACTTTTGCCTTTTCTGTGTCGATCTTACCGTACTTGACGGGAACCTTGCCTTCCTCGACAACCTCGACCGTCGGCTCAAAATTACATCTTCCCGCACACCCTTTCTGGCTGAGATAAACGTCTGTAAGGCCGTTCTTTATCGCGTCCTTGAACACTTCCATCACTTCCTTGGACCCGGCCGCTATCTCGCATGTAGCCATACCTACATATACCCTCTTTGTCGAAAGATACCCTTTGCCGATTATACGGTTAAGTGCTTCCGCCCTTTTCTTTTTCACCCTCTCCAACGGTGTTGACACGTTTATCCTCCTTTTTCTATCTCAAAAAAGAACGAGTTCCCTTTTTCCGACGGTTCAACGCAGATCCTGCCGCCATGGCCCTCGATTATTTCTCTGGCAATAAAAAGCCCTAGCCCCGTACCTTTCTCGCGCCTTACTTCCGGCGCGTCCAAGCGGGAGAATTTTTTGAATAGTTTTTCCTTTTCTCCCGCCGTTATTGGCCTTCCATCGTTATAGACCGTTATCTTTATCCTGTTCGCCGGCAGGTCTTCCATGTGTATCATTATTCTGCCGTGGAGAACACCATATTTCACAGCATTCCCCACAAGGTTATTAACAGCCACAAGAAGCAGGTCCCTGTCCCCGAACACTCTGACACCCGGTTTTATGCTATTGACGACCTCGATCTCTTTATTAGCGATCTGTTTCGCGAAATTGTCAAGCGCGTCATCGAACAGTTCTTCCTTAAGAAGCACACCGCTCTTTACCACCGTCATCTCGCCTTTCTCGATCCTGCTCAGACTTAGAAAATTCTTTACTGTCGCCGCAAGATAGTCCAGGTTGCGCGTTATCGAATCAAGCGCCTTCTGTTGTTTAAAATTCACAAGCCCGAGGAACCCGTCCCTCACTGAATAAGCATTAAGCACGGTCGATGCCAATATCGCTTTTAGCTCATGTGAAACAAAACTTATCAGGTCAAGATAGTTCTTGTTTATGCCCGACAGTTTTTCATGCGCCACCTTTAGGTCCTGATAACTCTCGTTCAGTTTGGTCAGCATACGTTTCAAGACAACGAGAAGGACCAACGCGCCGACTAACAGCGCCGCCGCGAACACCTCTAAAATGACATCGGCCCTAAGAGTCAGTGTCGGCATTATCCATGTCCCCTGTTTTGTCGGCGACTTTGACAAAATAAATTATCTTCTCAAGTTCCAGCGCAAGATTGACGTTATTTATCACTATGTCACCATCCGCTCTAAGCCTGATCGGCGCGAAATTCAATATGCCTTTTATCCCCGCTGATATCATAATGTCCGCCACGTGCTGAGCGGCAATATCCGGTACCGCTAGCACCGCAAGTTTTATATCATTCTCCTTGATATAGTCCTTCAGTCTGTCGATCGGATAGATCGGCACTGGCCCGGTTTCTCTGCACTTGGCGATATCGATGTCGAACGCAGCGATGATCTGTATGTTCTCGCTCTCATAACCCTTGTAATTTATGAGCGCGGTACCAATGTTGCCGGTGCCGATTACAATGACCTTTTGCTTTTTGTCTTTTCCAAATATTGAATTCAATTTATCCAAAAGCTCATCGACCCTGTAACCGCCTCTTTTATTACCCGAAATGCCGAACATGGAAAAATCTTTTCGTACCTGTGTTGACGTGCCCCCTACCGCATCCGCAATATTGTCTGAAAATATTTTCACGAAACCCAAAGCGTGAAAACGATTTAGAGCGTTTTTATATCGAGCCAACCGTATTATTGTGCTTTTACTCATTATTATTGTTCCTTTTTTTCACAAATACGTGTTGATTTTATAACAAAAATCAAATTTTGTCAATACTTTTTGTGATTTTTTTCACATTAGAATATGGCAAAAAAACAAATGGTCTGCGACAATCGATAAAGCAGCATATTTCACTTTATTTCGATATTCCGTACAAGAATGGAGGGCTTTTCTTTGCCTGCGTTATTGTCTACCGCGGAAAGTTCGAACCTGATCTTGTCGATTGCGGAAATATCCAAATAACCGTCAGACATCTCCTCAATATCTACAGTGAAAATTTTCCAATCGTCCCCGGAACTCGTAACACCAAGAGTCACGGGAGGCGTTCGCTTTGTGTAATTATCCGAAATAATACACTCCAGTTTACCCGTTCCTGATACATTTTTTGTCTCGAACGTAATCACTTTTCCCGTCATATTCAGAGGGCCGGGAAATTTAATATCAAAACCCGCCTGCCCCTCTCCTGATCCGTCTATCCCGATAGGCTCGTTTTTAGTCGATGTAAGCGAACGCGCCTCTCCCTTAACAAAGACCTGAATAGATCGCGTGCCATCCATACTATCGGACGGCCCCTCTTTTTCCGTGTGTCCTACATGTATTCCAGATGCAAGCGGCGGTGCGCCGGCCCCTATACTCAGCGATGAATAATCCCCTCCTGCCGCCCCATCGCCGGGTTGGACCGCATTCTCACCAAAAAGCGATATATAGGAACGCATAAGCCCTCTAAGCGACGCCGCGTCGGTAGGGCGAAGATATAAGGCGTACGCAAATTCTTTTACGGATCTTTCGTACATACCGAGATCATAGCATGCGATACCTTTATTGAAATAAGCGTTCTGAAAACTTTTATCTATCTCGGTCACCTTATCGAGATATTCTATGGCCTTTGTCTTGTCGCCTTTTCTATACGCTATCACGGAAAGAAAATAATACGCTTCAGGATGCGCGGGTTCGGCTTCAATAACTTTCAAAAAATTCTTCTGCGCGTTCTCAAGATCGTCTTTTTTATAATAGACATAGCCTGTATAATACGGCGCGTCAATAACATCGGGGAACTGGGCCGCGGCATTCTCAAAATACTTTATTGCTTTATCATATTCTTTTGCGTCAAGATAAGCTTTTCCTTTTGTGATGGTCTCCATCCAGGCTTTTTCCCTTACGGCATCGTCAACATCGGTCTCCTGCGCCAACATCGGCCAAGAAAAAACACAGAGCAAAACCAATACCGCAAAAAAACAGCAAGATTTTTTTTTCATAGCAGCCCTTAAAAAGTGAACCAGGTCTCCGTTTTTATTGGAAACCTGGTTCGCTTTTGTCCTTATGCCTCGGATTCCAGCTTTTGGTTGTCAGTTGCTGGTTTATGGTTAATTCGGGATACTTATGCTCTTTCTTCAACCAATAACTATCAACTAACAACTTTCAACTAACTCTTACTCTTCGCCTTCCGCAGGGTATACATATATGTAAGTCGCTTCTTTTTTTCCGCCTTTCTCCACGTATTCTATGTCCACTTCGCCACCCGCTTTAATATCTTTTAAGGCAGTAACGTTCTCGAGCTCGACATTGGGAGACACCTGATAGGTAACTTCCTGTGTCTTCTCCTCTTCAGTATCAACGTCATACGTATATTCACCGATCGTAACGGTATTATCCCCAGTCGAAACCACGACCCCATACGAGAAAGATTTCTCATCCTCAAGCGTTTCCGGGGCCGATATTGCCGGAACCGAAACTTGAGACACTGACGCGTCCGTCTTTGAGCCCTCCTGAGTTGCCTCGCCCTGCGAGAAAGCCGCACACGAAAAACTCATCACCACGAACGTTGCTACAGCGACAACAGAAAAAAACTTCTTCATTCTTTTTGCCCTCCTCTTTTGCGCCATGATCTTGACCGAAAATCTCATATTTTTTGTCCGCAACCTGTCCTTCCTTAACTACAATATTAAAATAACAGTTTAATACAGAAAAACTTAAAAGTCAAAACTTATGGTGATGTTAAAAAACTCTATTGACAAAAGTTTATTTTGGAGTATATTTCTTTACAAATAATGATTTATTGATCTTTTCTAAAATTATATAGTACACAGCATTCAAAACTTTCACCCTGGTAAGTGAAAGAGCGCTTCAAGGAAAATCCAATTGGGCACGATTCAGGAACAATCGACAAATTTCACGCAAGATGAGCCTCCCAGTAACATGAAGAATGGGGAACATGGAACTGCGGCGACAGTACTGGACGATAAAAGCTGGCAATCTTCTTACGCCGGATCGATCAAAGAACTTGATGACCTCTCCAACTTCATACCATTTTTGCCCGAAGAAAAAGTTCTTCTTCAGAAAGTTATAAAACGATATCACATGAGGATAACACCCTATTTCCTTTCGCTTATAAAAGACCCTTCCGACCACAAAGACCCGATCCGCATGCAGTGCGTGCCGTCCATCGAGGAGATCAACGATACCATGTACGAGAACAAAGACCCTCTCGGCGAAAAAAAGGACTCCGCCACGCCTTTTCTGGTGCATCGTTATCCTGACAGAGCCCTTCTTATTGTTACAGGACGATGTTTTATGTATTGCCGACATTGCACCAGAAAACGCCTATGGAGAGCACAGATACAGGATCCAACGCTTGCCGACATCGAAAAATCACTGGAATATGTCAAAGCGACGCCTAAGGTGAGGGAGATCATCATCTCTGGTGGAGATCCACTCACGCTCCCAACAGAACGGTTGGACCATATTCTTTCCGCTGTTTCATCGATCGACAGCGTCGAGGTCATGAGGATCGGCACAAGAGCTCCTGTGGTCCTTCCACAGAGGATCGACGATGACCTATGCAAAACACTGGAAAAATATAAAAAATTATGGGTCAACGTTCAGTTCAATCACCCGAACGAGATAACACCTCATTCCGAGGAGGCCCTGCGTAAACTTCAGAAGTGCGGTATCCCAATCAATAATCAATCTGTACTCCTTAAAGGCATAAACGACGACCCCAAGACCATGACGGATTTATGCCATAAACTTATGGGTATACGCGTAAGACCCTACTACCTCTATGAGTGTGACCCGGTGGTAGGCGCGTCTCACTTCAGGACTTCAGTTTTCAAAGGTATCGATATAATCGAAAAAATGCGCGGCCACACCAGCGGCATGTGTATACCTACTTTTGTCGTTGACGGGCCAGAGGGAGCGGGCAAAGTACCACTTGGTCCGAATTATCTCCTATCGACGTCTGACAACGAGATAACGCTGCGCAACTATGAATTCTCGACATTCAAATATCATAACCCCACCGACTGAACGCACTCTATGACATCAACAAAAGAGATCAGAACGATAGGTATCGCCTATAACCTGAAAAAAGGCGATGCTCATGACGATCGTGATGAGGAATATGACGAAAAAGAGACCATTGATTCCCTGGCGGCAGAAATAGAGCGGTATGGTTTCGAGGTCCTCCGGTTCGAGCAGGACGACGATTTCGTCAGAAAGATCAGCACTGACAGGCCGGATTTTGTGCTTAACATATCCGAGGGAAAAGGCAACACCAGAGCTCGCGAATCACAGGTGCCATGCATTCTGGAAAACCTTGGTATCCCCTACTCCGGCTCTGATCCCGTCGCGCTGGGCATAACCCTTGATAAGTACCTGACGAACCTTGTTCTCAGGTCCGCGGGTGTACCGGTTCCAACGATGTACTCTGTTTCCAACGAAAAAGAAATATCGTCACTCCGGGACATATTTACGGCCAAAAAACATTTCATTGTAAAACCCAGGTGGGAAGGTTCATCCAAAGGTATTTTCCTCAACTCGGTCGTTGCCGGACACGAGGAGCTTAGAGAACGGGCTTCTCAGATATTGGCGCAATACCGTCAACCGGCATTGATCGAACAGTTCTTGGAGAACGACGAGGTCACAGTCGCGCTATGCGGCAACAAAGAACCGGAAGTCCTCGGCATGATGCGAATAGTTCCAGTCAAATCCGACGAACGGTTCTTCGTATATTCTCTGGAAAATAAAAGGGACTGGAGAGAAAAGATCAGATATGAGCCGGAAAGCTCTCTTCCCGAGAACTCTCAAAAGCTTCTCCGCCAATATGCCTTGATGGCGTTCCACGCCCTCGAGCTTAGAGATCTCGCGCGAATAGATTTCAGGCTTGATAAAGATCGAGTTCCGAATATAATTGATATAAACCCATTACCGGGTCTGTCGCCAAATTACAGCGACCTTTGTATCATGTTCAGGTTGTCAGGGAAAGAATATTCCGAACTCATAAAAAAGATCCTTAAAGCGTCATTCGACCGGCACGGTTTCAATCTCTCAAATTTTAAATAAAAACATTATGGCTACGACACACAGAAAAAACAGGCTTTTAATCACGGCGGGCAAGGAAAATTGCTCCCGGAATGACATGGAAGATGTAATCCGGTGCGTCGAGTCCGTCAAAGAATCCGCCATAAAACTGGGATGGAGCGTCGAAAGAGCCTTTATAAAACCTGAAGACTTTGAAGGTGACAGAAGATCTCTGTTCGAAAAGATAACCGACCCCAGGCCTGACTGCATCTTCAATCTTTTTGAGGGTTTCAGTTTTGACACTTATAAAGAAATAGAATTCGCTGAAGCAATGGAAAGCAGACATATCCCCTTTACGGGCAATTCCTCGAACACGTTAAAGATCTGTCTTGATAAATACGGCATTAAATCTGTCCTTTCCAGAAACAAAATCCCTGTCCCGAACGGCCAAGTGGTACGCGAAGAACATGATATAGAGAAATTAGAGCTTGACCCTCCCCTCTTTGTCAAACCATGCTGCGAAGATGCGAGCGTCGGCATAGACGACAAATCGCTTATTTTGGATAAGAACAATATTCGGACCATGATACTTAATAAATTCAAGGAATATCCAAAAGGACTGCTGGTAGAGGAATTCATCCCGGGAAAAGAATATAACGCCGGGTTTCTGGGCAGTTCTCTCCTGGACAACGTGGGCGTGTCTGAAATGGACTACTCTAAATTCGAAGGCTATACCCCTTTCATGAGTTTCGGCTCAAAATGGGACAAGCTGTCAAAAGAATACGATAAACTGATGCCTACGGTACTTACTAAGATGGATGAATATTTTCGTAACAATATACTCGGACTTTGCACGAAGGTCGCGAACATAACTGGATGTAAAAGCTACTTCCGCATTGATCTCAGGGAAAAGAACGGGAAACTCTTTGTACTCGACGTGAACCCTAACCCTGACATAAATAGCGACAGCGGCTTTATTCGCCAGGCCTTCGCTAAGGGCCTTACTTATGAGGATGTTGTTCAGCGCATAATCGCTAACGCTTTTTCCCCGGATAATAAAGGTGTAAAATGAACGCGATAGACTGCAAAAGATTAGCGACTATGGCCGACGAGACCGGCGTATTCAGAAAGTCCGAGATCACCGTCCTCGAAGAGGTACTCGACGCCACGGTTAAAAGTAACAACGGCGAATACCTCCTTATACAGGAAAAGCTCAAGGAAATACCCGTAGGATTCGTTATCTTCGGCAAGACCCCATGCACCCATTTCACTTGGGACATATACTGGTTCGTCGTCGATAAGGACCGGCAAGGTAGAGGCATAGGCAGCGATCTGATCAGTAAAGTGGAATCCTACATTCTGACTTCACAGGAAAAAGCCGTCCTCAGGGTAGAAACGTCATCCCGGGAGGATTATTTTGGCGCGCGAAGATTTTATGTAAGCCAGGGATTCATGAAGATAGGCGTCATCCCCGATTTTTATGCGGAAAACGACAGCCTCGTAATATATTCCAAGGAAATAAAGAGAACCTGACTCACTTCTTATTTGCAAGAAAAGAGCCTATCTTTCTGAACATCGTCATGTAAGAATCCTCAACAGGATAAACGTTCTGATCGTCGACGTATTTTATTTCCTCGACCGTATAGAAAGATCTCGGATTAGTCTGCCTGATAATATTCACAATCTTGTCCACCTGGTTTCTTTTAACCACCGTAAAAATAAGTTTCACGGGACCGCCTACTCCGTCACCATCAATGCTTGTCACCCCGTAGCCGGCTTCCCTGAACATCTGAGCGAGCCTGTCCGCTTCCTCCCGTCCCGTGACCACGCGCACGGTCCTATGACCGAAAGAGAGCCTGCGCTCGATAGATATCCCGACAAAGTTCCCCATACCGAACCCCGCCGCGTAAGCTATGTAATGTACTGGGCTATTCAAGTGCTGCATTATCTGGCTGATAGCGAAAAGCCATATAAGGACTTCAAAGAACCCGAGAATGGCAGGCATAAACCTCACCCCGCGGGACACAAAGATGATCCTCATCGTGCCCATACCCACATCGGCTATCCTGACACAAAAGATAAGAACCGGCAGAATAACGATGTTTATTATTTCCGGCGTCAAAAATCTTTCCATTATCACGTCCTTTTTTTGAACGACAATTTTCTCAGCAGATGCATGGCGTTAAGCTTGCCCAGGCCTTCCTGTATGAGCCTCATATTCTCCGCTCTCCCATATTGAATCAGCGCTCTTTGTATCTTTCTCTCATGGAATGTTTTAGGCACATAGACGTTCTTCCCCGTGAACGGATCTTTTTCAGTATAGTACATGCACGTTGCCGCCGTCATAGGCGACGGTATAAAGTCCTGTATCTGTTCGGGCTTTATGTTGCGCTTCGCCAGATACAGCGCGAGCTTTAACGTTTCTTCCAGCGTCGAACCGGGATGCGAAGATATGAAATAGTTCACAATAAAGATGTTTTTCCTCAACTTACGCGCCATCCCCTGGAATATCTTCACGAATTTTTCATACACCTCAAAATCCGGTTTGTTCATAAGCTTTAACACTTCATTCGAACAATGCTCCGGCGCGACCTTTACAAGGCCGCTGATGTGGTGTTCACATATCTCCCTAAGATAATTTTCCGCGTAAGGCTCTGTAAGAAGATCATACCTGAATCCACTCCCGATAAAGACATGTTTAACACCGGGGATTGACCTGATCCTCCTGTAAAGGTCCACACATTTGTCATAACCGAGCTTCAGGTTCGGACACTTGGAGGGAAAAAGGCATTTCTTGTCGTGACAAAACCCTTTCTCTTTCCACAAAGAACACCAAGCACCGTATAGATTGGCTGTCGGCCCACCTACATCGGTGATAGTACCGTTGAAATCCGGCCGAGAAGCTATGAGTTTCGCCTCATTCACTATCGACCGGATACTTCTTGTCTGGATCATACGCCCCTGATGAAAATATAACGAACAGAAAGAACATTCACCGGGACATCCCCTGTGAGAAGTTATCGAAAACCTTACCGTCTCAAAACCGCGCACGCCTCCCTTCTCTTTATATACCGGATGATACTCCCTCTCATATGGCAGATCGTAAACCTCGTCCATCTCGTCCACGGACAACGGTAATGCCGGCGGGAACTGCACAATATAACGTGTCCCGTCTTTTTGCACAATGGGCCTGGCGGTATAAGGGTCCATTTCAGAATACGCGAGAAGGAACGCTCTGCTGAACTTTTCTTTATTCGTCTCGACCTCATTAAACGACGGTATCACTACGGCATCCTTAATCCCGTTTATGTTCCCCCTTACTATTACCGTACCCCGTATATTATCGAGGCCCGTTCGCGGCCCCCCATTGTTAAGCCAATTGGCTATTTCCACTATCTGCCGCTCCCCCATACCGTAAACGAGAATATCGGCCCGCGAATCTATGATAACGGAATGCCTCACCCGGTTATCCCAATAATCATAATGGCCTAGACGGCGCATGCTGGCCTCGATACCCCCAAGCACTATCGGGACACCCTTGAATGCTTCCCTCACCCTTTCGGCGTAAACAATAAGCGCTCTATCGGGACGCATGCCGGTCCGATCACCGGGTGAATATTTATCAACCTCCCGAGGATTTTTATTTGCGGTATAGTTCGCGATCATAGAATCGGTATTGCCTGAAGTAATGCCAAAGAAAAGCCGCGGTTTCCCAAGACGTTTAAAATCTTTTGTGCTATGCCAGTCCGGCTGAGCGATGACCCCCACCCGGAAACCACGACGCTCGAGAAGCCTTCCGATCACACTTGTACCGTACGACGGGTGGTCGACATAGGCGTCACCGGTGACAAGGATAACGTCCAGCTCGCTCCACCCCCGCTTTTCAACATCTTCCAAAGTTACAGGCAAAAACATATTTTTCATAATATATCTCTCACGATAAAAATGGATGCTGGAAGGCCCCGTTCTCACTCACACTGCCGCGTAGCAATAAGATCCACCCCAAGCCCTAAAAAATCTTTAACCACGACACTCCCGGCTGAAACGGCACACGTTATACGTATTTTTTTTATTTCGCTCATCGCTTCCAGTATACGGTTTTTTGGGATAGGCTTGTCCGTCCGTACCGGCACCATTTTGATAGAAAGTCCTTCGGAAAGCACGACGGAAGTAAGGAGCCTCTGAGGGTTCTCTATTTCGCTCTTTGCGTATCTGATCCCCTTGGGACACTTATTTCCCGAGACGCTGACGAGCCGGCATCCTTCCATATCAAGTTTCAGAGAGCATCCTGCGGGACACTCTATACAGATGATATTTTTTGTCATCTTGAACCCCTCAAATATTCGGCAGCCTGACGTCCCGCTATCTCACTATCCCGGGAAACGGAATCCGCCAGGTCGTAAACCTTGTACGAATTGCCGCAAACAAAAATACCAGGCACCGAAGTTATATTTACCTCCCCGGATACGGGGGAATTCGTCTTTTTGTCCATCACCACTCCGGCCATCTCTATCAGCTCATTTTCAGGGATAAGACCTACCGATATAAGGAGCGTGTCGCATTTTATCCGGAATAAAGACCCTTGTATTTCATTGTAAGCGCCGTCCACACGCACAATATCGACCATCTCGACCCTGTCTTTTCCGTATATCCTTTTGACCTTATGATTAAAATATATGGGAATATCAAAATCCTCCACGCACTGGACGAGATTACGAACAAGCCCCCTCGAACTCTTTTGGACCTCGACTACGGCTTTCACTTCCGCGCCTTCGACAAAAAAACGCCTCGCCATTATGAGACCAATATCGCCGGAACCGACTATGACGATCTCATTGCCTGGAAGAAGACCTTCAATATTTATCAGCTTTTGCGCTAATCCCGCGGAAAATATCCCGGACGGCCGTGTCCCTGGTATATGTATCATCTCCCGCGTACGCTCACGGCAGCCTGTCGCCATGATAATGGCCTTTGCCTTCAATCGCTCGATCACCCCGGGCTTAATAACAGTAAGCACCTTATCTCCCGTAAGCCCCACAACAAAGGATTTCAAACTTACTTCGACCTCTTGTATTCCCATGAGTTTTTTGATAAAACGATCGGCATACTCGGGGCCTGTAAGGATCTCTTTAAAATAATTTATGCCGAAACCCGTATGCACACATTGGTTCAATATCCCGCCCAGATACTGGTCCCTTTCAAGAAGAAGTATGTCCTTTACTCCTTCCTTATGAGCGGAAATGGCCGCCGCCATGCCGGCCGGACCTCCGCCTACTATAATAAGTCCCCTTTCACGCATGCGCTCTGTCCTTTTTCACTATTTCGGACCCGGCACCTCGTTTCGTGACTTCGGTCAAGTGGATTCCACGTTCTTCCGCAAGTATCTTCATGATCCTGCTCGTACAAAAACTGCCGTGGCATCTGCCTGACTGCGCGCGTGTCCTGAACTTTATGCCATCGAGGGTCTTTGCTCCGCATTTTATGGAATCCCTGATCTCTTTCGCGGAGACCGTTTCACATCTGCATACAATATCGCCATACGCGTGGTCCCCGGCGATGAGCTTTTTTATTCTCGAAAATGGCACTTCAAAGAGATGGCGCACTTTAGTGCGCTGTTTGTAAAAGAACAGTTTTTTCTTAAGAACAAGCCCCTTATCTTTCAATATCTTTCTCACCAATTCGGCTATCGCGGGAGCGGACGTAAGCCCGGGAGACTGGATACCCGCAACATTAATGAACCCCGGGACCGCGTCCTCATGCCTTATGATGAAATCTTCACCCGCTATGGGCCGAAGGCCCGCAAAATAGGCAATGATGTCATTTTCGTCAACTGCGGGAACAAGCCTTTTCACGGCGGTAAGAACTTCCTCGAACCCCGCGTCCGATGTGGATAGGTCAGACTTATCATCAATATCATGCGCCGTCGGCCCAATCATCGGATTACCATCAGCTGTCTTTATCACAAGTACTCCTTTTGACGTGCCTTTTGGAAGAGGGAAAATAATATGATTCGTTAAATACTGCCGCTTTTTATCCAGAAGGAACTCCTCTCCCTTGCGGGGCTTAATGCGGAAATACGATAGACCGACCATGTTCGACACTTCATCAGCGAAAAGCCCGGCGGCATTAACAATATATTTTGTCTTAAAAACCCCTTTCGTCGTCCCGACCTCGAACCTGTATCCATCGCCGTTAACAGGCGATATCACTTCCACTTTAGTGGATGTGTGAATATCGACACCGTTCCGTAACGCGTTCTCAGATAGTTCATATACCCACCTGTAAGGACTGATTATGCCGGCAGTCGGCACATAGAGAGCGGCAATGGCCTCAGGATTAAGATTGGGTTCGTTGGCCTTTAACCATTTTTTATCGACGATACGAAGACGGGGAACCCCGAACGCCTCGGCTTCTTTCTTGAGTTCAATGAGCCTGGGCATCTCATCTTCATTGAAAATAACGATAAGCTCCCCTACCTCCTTAAACCCGACATCAAGTTCACGAGCGATAACGCGGGTAAGCTCATTGCCTCTTACGCATAATCTCCCTTTAAGGGAATTCTTAGGATTTTGTGTGCCAGGATGGATGATCCCGCTGTTTGATTTCGAGACCCCGAAGGCAAGCTCTTCTTCTTTTTCAAGCAGGGCGATATTGAGCCTGTAACGGGACATCTCACGAGCCAGCGATGCCCCTATGACTCCACCACCTATAATCACGATATCGTATATCTTCACACGCGGATCGTTCTCCCCGCTATGCGTTGTTATGCCCCTCTAAAAAGGGTCTTTTCAACGGCTTTGGTCCAGCCACGGTAAAATCCGAACGCTTCTTTTTTATCCATTGCAGGAACAAAGGTCTTGTCCTTCTTCCAACATTTTCTGATATCCCCGCTCTTTTTCCAAAACCCTACCGCCAACCCGGCAAGATATGCGGCCCCAAGAGACGTCGTCTCTATCACCTTGGGCCTCACTACTTTGACCCCAAGTATATCCGATTGGAACTGGCATAGAAAATCGTTGGCCGCCGCCCCCCCGTCAATTTTTAGTTCGTTTATCCTGAGACCCGATGTCTCGCGCATAATATCCAAAACATCTTTTGTTTGATAACACATCGCTTCCAAAGCGGCGCGTACCAGGTGTCCAGCGGTCGTACCCCTTGTTATTCCAGTGATAGTCCCCCTCGCCTCAGGGTCCCAATAAGGCGCGCCGAGCCCCACAAGCGCCGGCACAAAATATACACCTGAATTGTCCTTGAGAGAACATGCCATTTTTTCGGATTCAGCCGCGGATTTTATAAGACCTAATCCATCACGCAGCCATTGTATCGCGGCGCCGGCAATAAAAACCGAGCCCTCCAGCACATAAACAGGCTCTCCTGATGCCCCACACCCTAAAGTCGTTATGAGACCTCTCTCCGCTACGGGCCTTTTCTTGCCAGCGTTCAAAAGAATAAAACATCCCGTACCGTATGTATCCTTGACCGTCCCCGGCTCAAAACATGTTTGCCCGAAAAGGGCAGCCTGCTGATCACCCGCTATGCCGGCGATCGGTATACCTTGCGAAAGGCGCCCACATCTGACGGTTTCGCCGAAAATACCGGAAGATCTTCTTACTTCCGGAAGCATCTTAAATGGCACCCCAAATTCCTTCAAAATACTTTTATCCCAGCGAAGATCCCCTATATTGAAAAGCATTGTCCTGGACGCGTTCGTATAATCCGTCGCATGCACCTTACCACCGGAAAGTTTCCATAATATCCACGTATCGGTCGTACCAAAAAGCAGCCTGTTCATTCTCGCTTTTTCGCGGGCACCGGGTACATTGTTTAATATCCACTCGATCTTTGTCGCTGAAAAATACGGGTCAATGGTGAGCCCTGTCGCGTGTCTCAGCTTTTTGGAGATTTTTTTATTTCTTTTCAAATGGACACAGCGATCGGCAGTGCGCCTGCATTGCCATACTATCGCGTTATATATGGGCTTTCCCGTCAATTTGTCCCATACGATCGTCGTCTCCCGCTGATTAGTTATACCTATCGCTTCGACCCGGACACGCGGACGCTCACGCATGACCTCTTGTACGGATAAATTCACACTTTCCCATATTTCATAAGGATCATGTTCCACCCACCCGGGTTTCGGAAAATATTGTCCGAACTCCCGATACGAACTTGCCACGGCACGGCCGTCCCTGTCATAAAGAACCGCTCGGCTCCCGGTAGTTCCCTGATCTATCGCCAGAATACATCTCACGCTCCCTCACCCCCAATCCTCGGACGAAGCCATTCCCAGATATCAGCAAATACTTTTTCCTTACCAAGATCCACCGAGATCGCATGCTTCATGTCAGGGTACTCTCTGATCGTCTTGCTGGGAACATCCAATTTAGCGTATATTTTTCTACTGCACGCAGGATCTACCACTTCATCACTGCCTGAAAGAAGAAAAAGAACATCCTTTCTGAACCGGTTCCTGAATAAAAGCGCGCCGATCTGCAGGAACAATATCTCGCTCAAAAGTTGCCCGGACGCCAAGCGGTGCTCCTGCGAACTCGAATCCATCTCTTTTATATATGTCGTATCACGCGTACACATGGCTGAATTAAAAGGGACCCTGAACTGTTTATCGGGGTGAAAGAAAAAAGACATCGCAATCCTGAGGTATTTGAGAACCGAAAATTTCAACCTGCTTGAGAACGCGGGCGAAGAACAAATAAGGCCGTCAAACATATCCGGGTAAAGATCGGTAATTTTGAACGCGATCAGAGCTCCCATGCTTTCCCCGAGTATGAACACTTTTGCACGTGGATTTTCCGAAATAATCACGTCCCTTAACGCACATATATCTTGATAGTAAGTATTAAATGAATCCACATGCCCTCTCACTCCCGGTGTGGCCCCGAAGCCTCTCAGTACTATCGCGTAAGAAGCTATCCCCTGTTCCGAAAAAAAGTCTCCAAGGAATTTCCACCTTTCGGTGGAAGCCCCCATCCCGTGGACGAGCAAAAGTACCGCCCGGGACGGAGAAGAACCCCATTTTCTATACATAATGTCGGAAGCTTTTTTTGACATACCGGCCTTTCTTCTGTTGCGCATAAAAAGTAAAGATCTAATTTAGACTTGCACTACAATATATCATTCTATTAGATGTTTGGCAAAAGGATATATCCAAGTGAAAGCGGACGTAAAGTATCAAGAAAAATGCAGTGTGCGGGGACATAGTACGTGGCACGTAGTGCGTGGGAGCTATAGACACTTAGCTCCACGCACTACGTACTACGCACAATTTACTTTGACGACACGACGACGTCTGTTATATACACAGCCCCGTTGTATCTTGTTAGAGTATCCCAGGGGCTCGCGTCGCGTTCTATCCTAATGGCGATCTTTTTGATGTTCTCAGACGTTACCAAAACGTCTGAACTGCCGGCAGAAGCTTCTTTTGAATTGAATTCGCTGAATTTTACTGCCAGCATATTCCACTCGCCGGCGACAAGAGGAACAGCTTTCCCTTCCATTATCCGCCACGCGTCGCCTGCGGTCACAATGATTCTGGCCTTCAAACACGCGTACCTTGCTTTTTTAGGAAGGAATATTTTCGCTGCAATAGTGTTCCCGGCCTCAAGTCCCTTTTGCGACTCAAACTCGACTATTGCCGCCGCCCATGACTCTCGCGGGAAATCGCATTCGAGTTTTAACGCGGATTTTTGGTCAAGAAAACGCTCCGTTGTTACCTCGACAAGTTTTCCCACATAATCGTCACGACCGACCGTCCAATCAGGTATACACCATCCCTGATTCCCGTGTTCAAAATCGAATGTGACCTCAGCGGCGGAAGCGAGACCTACCGAAAACAAAAATATAAAAATGGACACGATTGTCAATTTCTTCATGAATACCTCCTTTTTATTTAGGTATTGCGAACTGACATTCAGGTTCACCTAAATAAACACTATACGAACTGAAATAGCCCGGATACGGGACACATGGCCTATCAAAAATGATCCATGTTTTCACTCCCGTCATCATGTTATCTCTTACCATATTCACTCCATCTGCAGGCTACTATTTTCATTTATGAAACTGATTGCAGTCAATGTAAACAGTTTCAATGTATTACATAACCGCGAATATGTCACCACACCGTGATTAGGTATATACTAAGTAGTAAAAATACTTAGTTGCTTTTTTTGACGGATTTCACTTAAAGTGTTTGCAGATAAGTGGTTAGGTTTATTTCTTTATCAACTATCCCAAGCTTTTCGCGAATATTCAGGCGGTGTTTCTCTACAGTGTGAAGTGAAATATTAAGAAGTTTTGCAATTTCTTTACTCGCCAACCCGGACCTTATCATGTTCGCGATCTCAATCTCTTTAGGAGTGAGTTTCAATCTTTTACTGCCTATCTTCTTACCAAAGGAAGATGTCAGGTCCTCTATGCTTTTTTCCAACAGTTCAACATATCTGCGTGACTCCCCTTTGAACTTTAGCCTTTTTACGACAGGAAGCAGCGCATTTTCTGCATTCGAAATAACATTGTCCATTATCTGTTTCTTTTCCTGCTCCATCTGCCCTAGGATCTCGCGAAGCGTGATATTTTTATTTTCCAACGCAGCCTTTTTTTCCTCGAGCTCCTTATGCGCGTTTTTAAGGCCCGTTATGTCCATAAAGAAGAGCGTGACCGCGTCTGTCCTGCCATCACACCTGATCGGACCGACACGCGTCGAATACCACAAATCACCGTCGGATGAGGACACCCGGCATTCAAAGTTACCCGAAAAAGCAGCCAGGTTAAACACTTCATCGATCATGCGTTTTGCCTTGTCTCTGTAAAGCGGCTGTATCAGATCATAGATATTCTCCCCAATGAGTTGCGGCACCCCCATCCCCGCGAACGCACGATTCACGTATTCCACTGTCCCGCTCTTATCAATTATCATTATCGTATCAGGAGCGTTTTCCGCGAGCGATCGCCATTTTTCACGTGTAAGCTTCAACTCCTCATCGGTCTTTTTTTGTTCCGTGATATCATAAATAACCCCCTGAAAGATACCTTCCTCTTTTTTCTCTGAGAAGACTTTTGTCAGGCGTGTCTTTACCCATCTCACTTCACCGTTACCGCGCACAATGCGAAATTCCCAATGCGGTACCAGAGAACCACCGGACCGAATATTGTTCAGGGCCTCACGGAAAGTCTTGAGATCAGAAGGATAAATGAATTTATCGATCGTAAAACTTTTTGAAAGAAAATGGTCCGGTTTATATCCAGTGATCTCTTCTATCGCACCGTGTACAAAAATGGGTTTGAAATCTGGAGTGACCTGAAAAGCAATGCCGGGAAAATTCTCAATAAAAAGACGATAACGTCCTATCGCATTGAAAGCGTTCGCACCCGGTATTTGTGGTCCCATGGGAACACCTCGCGGAATAAAGTTGATATTATTATATGACAGGAAAGTCTGTTTTACAACTTGTTTCGTGAAGTACGATCATTCCACTTCATAACAAAAAACAAGCTCAATGCTCCGCCTGCCGCAGGGACAATCCAAGTTTCTCTATTGCAGCCCTGATAGCATGGTTGATCGGAAAAAATCTCCTGCCCATTTCAGGGTCTATTCCAATCAGGCGTGATGAAAAGTCAGTCATTACCGGGACTTCGAATCCGTCGTCCGCTAGTAATCCGGCTTTATCGACCTGACCAGGCGATTTTTCCTTTATTATAACACAGGTAGAAAGTTTCTTCTTACCGTCTTTGCCCGTTACGAAAGAAAAACCGAAGAGGCGGCATATAAGCCCACGAAATGGATAAACGCTGCAACGATCATTCAAAAAAAACACACAGGTATCCGATACATATTTATTTTCAAGCTTCTCAAGGACAGACAGTGCCTTGCCATTTTTCCAGAGATGCGCGGCAAGCGGCAAGAATTCCAGGACAGTGGCCTCTATATTCTTTTTCTTGCAACACTCCCCGCATCCATCTATACACCTGAGCCCACTCGCGTCCCTGAACCGCGACATCGAGACGTCAAGCTCTGCGAATAGTTGTTCAACTTTCGAAATAAGTTCCATGTTGGTTTTTAGTTTTTAGTCTATTTGAGTTGCTTATGCTCTTTATAAAACCCCTAACCAACAACTACAACTGGATCGTCACTGGCAGCTCGCCAAGAACTCCGCCGCCCTGTGATCGGTAATAATATGTTCACGTCTCAGCGGTTTTTTCAAAATAATTCCTTCCAACGTCCTGCAACGGCTGAGCGCCACATAAAGCTGCCCGCAGGCGAACATTCCGTTTCCTGTGTCGATTATCACTTTATCAAAGGTCTTCCCCTGGCTTTTATGTATCGTGATCGCCCACGCGAGCTTCAAAGGATACTGCATAAACTTCCCCGCGGGGCGTGCTTCAAGCACACCGTTGTCCTCATTAAGCGCGAAACGAAACACCTCCCACTTGTGCGGAAAAACGGTCACCGTTTCTCCGTTTTCAAGCGTCACCTCCACAGCTTCATAAGGTCGAGTAGAGACAATAGCGGTTATTTTTCCCACAGTACCGTTGACCCAACGGCCTTTTTCGTCGTTATTTAACAACATGACCTGCGCGCCCTGTTTCAATCTGAGCTCTTTATCCACGGGAAGCCACTTTTCATTCACTTCGCCTTCTATCTCCGCGCTGAAAGTATTGGCCGGGCCGGTAAGTTTCTCAAGCATTCTCTCGTTAATGTTCCCTGCCAAAGCGTTCGTCGGCGCCAGATATACACAGTAATCATGTCCCTCGATATCCGCATCTGGCTCCCAACGCCGATTTAGCGCCTTAAGATGCTCATCAAGAACGGTATTATCGCTCACCGCGTTCAATATCCGGATAAAACCCTCATCCCGCTGGCGGTAAATTTTTTTAAGCTCCACGAATTCTATCTCCAACCCATTGAAGACCTTCGAGTCGAAAAAGTAAGAACTTCTGTAATACCCGCTGAACACGTCCCTTTCCTCTGACATCACAACGGGCGGAAGCTGATAAAGGTCCCCAACGAAGACCACCTGGGCGCCTCCGAAAGGCCTGTCCTCTCTTTTTCCGTTAAGACGCAGGAATTTATCGACGCAGTCAAGGAGGTCCGCGCGAAGCATTGAAGCTTCATCGACAATGATCATATCCAACGAAGAATATAGTTTACGCCTTTTCGCTGATTTTATCTTCGAGACCTTGTCCATCGTAACATTGGCCTTGAAACGAAAAAATGAATGTACCGTTTCCCCTTCAACGTTAACCGCGGCTACACCCGTGGGCGCGAGAACCACGATATTTTTAGCGGTGATTTTCCTGAAATATTCAAGCAATGTGGATTTGCCGGTCCCGGCCTTGCCGGTTATAAAGACATTTTGTGATGTGTGCTCAAGAAGGTCAAGCGCCCGCCGGAATTCGGGGTTGATATCGATAGGATTGTTCATATAGTGACCCGTGACTCGCAACCCGAGATTCGATCTATATTTCTTTGTTTAGTGGCACAGGACACGTGACCCGTGTCACGCATCATAAGACATAATCCCTCAAATATAAGATCAGGCGAGACTTTCTTGATGTGTTTCGAATACCTGGCGACAAGTTTCGCATCGCCGCCCGTCGCGACCACTTTGACGGATTTACCGAATCTCTCCCTGAATTCTTCAATAAGGCCGTCGCACATCGCGGCATATCCGTAAAGTATGCCGTTATTCATGCTGCCCTTTGTATCACGCCCTATGAACCCTGTCGTCGGTTCTATATACACCTTTGGGAGAAGCGCCGTACCTCTGACAAGGGACTTGAGCGCCAAACGAAGCCCTGGAAAGATCAGCCCCCCCATGTACTCCCCTTTATTACTCACATAATCCATGGTAAGAGCCGTACCGAAGTCTATGGCAATAACAGGAGAACCGCACTTTTTAAAAGCGGAGAAGGCGGTTACCAGACGGTCCTGCCCTACTTCCGCAGGCTTCCTATACCTATTAGCTATTGGCACCTTCAGATCTTTTCCGACAACAGTGATTTTGATACCCGGCGCTATTTTTTCCAAGGCGCTTTTTATTATCTTCAGGAACCTGGGCACTACACTTACAATGACTATTTCATCGATCTTCGGTAAATTCATTTTCAAAAGACGCTTAAGCGCCTTAGGAGACACTTCTTTTTTAGCAGTATGAATGAATTTATAACGTTGTATCTTCCCGCGCCCAAGAATCGCAAGCGATGTGTTAGTGTTACCTATGTCTATCAGTAATTTGATCATGTTCGTATAGTTTAGTTATTAGTCAATTTGAAAGACTTAAGATCTTTGTGTAACTAATAACTAACACCCAGAAACTAACTTAGTCTATCGTTCTTCGCACCACGCACTCTGTACACTGAACGCTGAACTTTGCACCTTCTATCTACAAAGAACTACGTCACCTGAAAATACCCGTCTCAACGTGCCGTCTCGCTCAAGTACCACCAAAGCACCTTTCTCATCAATATCAACGGCTTTCCCCTTGATTTTCCGGTGGTGTTCTGTGATCTCAACTTTTTTACCCAATATAAGAGACAACTTCTTGCATTCTTTTCTAAGGGCTGCGAATCTTCCCTTCTGGAACTCTTTATAGTCCTTTTCGAACTCCTCAAGCACACGTCTAACTATGGCACCCCTGTCACACTCTTTGCCGGTCACATTCTTTATGCTGGTAGCGGAGTCCGGCAGCCTGCCACGCGAAGTATTCACATTGATACCCATGCCAAGCACTATAAAATCGACTCTATCCGGCTGGGCTTTCATTTCCGTAAGTATGCCGCATACCTTTTTAGACCCTATCATTATATCATTAGGCCATTTAATTCTGGCATCAATTCCGTCTATGTTATTCAGCGCTTTGGCTACACTGAGAGCCGCGATCAAGGTTATCGTCGGCACAGCGTCGGTCTCGACATCCGGACGAAGGATAAGGGACATATAAATGCCGCTTCTTTTAGGCGAAACCCATTTTCTGCCTAACCGTCCTTTGCCTCCGGTCTGTGTTTCGGCTATCACGACCACACCTTCTGGTTCCCCGGCCTCGGCAAGACGATAAGCTTCATCATTCGTGGACGTTATGGATTTATAGTGATGTATATCGACCTTGCCGATGCGCTCGGTCCTAAGGCCGTTCTTTATCTCGTACCCAAAAAGCACATCCGGAGAAAGTACAAGCATATATCCCAAGTTAGGAACTGCGTCGATCCTGTATCCATCTTTCCGTAACTCCATAATATATTTCCATACCGATGCGCGGGACCCCCCCAGATGAACGGAGATATCCTCGCCGGAAATATGCTTCCTACGGTTTTTCATGAACAATTCGATTATTTTTTGTCGTGGATCCATGGGTTTGTTATCCTTTTTATTCAGTATTGGGTATTGGGTATTGGGTATTGGGTTACACATTACGCAATACTCAATACACCATACTAGTGAATTCTCAAGAAGGTTCTTTCTTGAGAATTCGCTTAAGTTGCGCGATCTGATCACGGAGAACTATCGCTTTCTCGAACTGGAGGTTCCTTGCTGCCAGTTCCATCTCACTTTCAAGCTCGGCTATAAGCTCGGTCACTTCGTACTCTTCTTCAGTCTCGCCGACAACACTGGTTATCACCTCTCTCGCTCGCCTGTATGCCTCGATACCCTCCTTTATGGCAGTCACTACGGTCTTAGGTTTGATACCGTGTTCTTTGTTGTACTGGTCCTGTCTTTCTCGCCTCTTCATCGTGATGTCCATGACCTTTTTCATGGAATCGGTCATAGTATCGGCGTAAAGAATGACCTCGCCGTTGACATTGCGGGCGGCCCTGCCGGCCGTCTGTAGAAGGGACGTCCCGCTCCTCAAAAAACCTTCTTTGTCCGCGTCAAGTATGGCCACAAGCGAAACTTCCGGAAGATCAAGCCCTTCCCTTAAAAGATTTATCCCGATAAGACAATCGAATTTACCGAGCCTAAGGTCCCTGATTATCTCGATACGATCGAGCGTATTTATCTCCGAATGAAGATAACGCACGCGCAGTTTAAGTTCCTTCAAATACCGCGTGAGTTCCTCGGCCAGACGCTTTGTTAGAGTCGTAACAAGCGTGCGTTCATTCCGAGCGGCACGCTTTTTTACCTCATTAACAAGGTCGGGTATCTGGCCTTCCGTAGGACGTACTGTAATATAAGGGTCAACAAGACCCGTAGGTCTTATGACTTGTTCAGCTATGGTCTTGCTCAGTGCCATCTCATATTCCCCGGGTGTCGCGGAAATAAAGAGTATCTGTTTGACGATATTCAGAAATTCCTCATATTTCAGCGGCCTGTTATCCAGTGCCGACGGCAAACGGAAACCATAATCTACAAGCGTCTGTTTCCGCGCCTGGTCACCGTTATACATCGCGCGGATCTGTGGAAGAGTAGCATGTGACTCGTCGATCATCACAAGAAAATCATCACCAAAGTAATCCAAAAGACACCACGGACGGCTCCCCGGCAAACGCCCCGATATATGCCTTGAATAATTTTCAATACCATTACAGTAACCAAGCTCCTTCAACATATCGAGATCGTACCTCGTCCGCGTATTGAGCCGTTCGGCCTCAAGGACCTTCCCCAGCCCTCTCAGTTCTTTAAGGCGTTCCTCAAGCTCGATCTTGATGGACCCAACAGCGGTCTGTATCTTATCCTCAGTCGTAACAAAATGTTTTGCCGGGTAAATGACCGCCCGTTCCAGAGGATGCATTACCTCACCCGTTACCGGAAGTATCTCTGAAATACGGGCAACCTCGCTGCCAAAAAGCTCTATGCGTATCGCGGTCTCTTTATAGGCTGGAAAAACTTCAACAACGTCTCCCCTCACACGGAATTTTCCCCTCGCGAAATCCAGGTCGTTCCTTTCATACTGTATATCAACGAGTTTTCTCAAGAGCTCTTCCCGCGTTATCTCCTCACCCAGGCCAATGTTCACCAGCATCGTCGAGTAATCCTCGGGAGAGCCCAAGCCGTAGATGCATGAAACACTGGCGACAATGAGAACATCCTTGCGGGAGAAAAGAGAACTTGTCGCCGAAAGCCTCAAACGATCGATATCCTCATTGATGGACGCGTCTTTTTCTATATATATGTCTGACTGGGGAACATATGCCTCGGGTTGGTAGTAGTCATAATACGAAACAAAATATTCGACGGCATTATGCGGAAAGAAACCTTTGAACTCAGAATAAAGCTGGGCCGCGAGGGTCTTGTTATGGGAGATGACCAAAGTGGGTTTATTGACATGTTCTATTATATTGGCCATCGTGAATGTCTTACCACTTCCCGTAACACCGATAAGCGTCTGATAAGCGTTGCGCGCCTTGACCGAAGAGCTGATCTTCGCAATGGCCTCCGGTTGATCACCAGCAGGCTTAAGGTCGGTAACTAGTTGGAATTTATCCATGTTTTCGTTGGCCGTTTTTTGTTGTTCGTTTTTCGTTGAATGGACCTCGAACAACGATAAACAAAGTTGCTTTGCATTGCCTTTACCTACCGCCTCAAAATGATCTCAAGGCTGAGATCAAGCGAATCGACCGCGTCGGTAAGAGCACCGGATGATATCATATCCACCCCAGCCATCGCGTAATCTTTTATATTATCAAGAGTTATGCCTCCAGAGACCTCAAAAAGTACTTTCCCCTCAAGTCCCATTTTCCTGCGCAGTTCTACGGCTTTTTTGACAAGATCAGGTGCCATATTATCCAGCATTATAATATCCGGTTTTTCTCCCAAGGCAAGCTCACACTCTTTAAGCGACTCGACCTCTATCTCAATACGGATATTTTTCTGAACCGACCCGCGAACACGCTTAATGATGCTACTTACCTCGTTCCCCTTATGTTCCCCTTTCGTCTCTATGTCGAACGCCCTTATATGATTGTCTTTAATAAGGACCATGTCCCAGAGCCCAAGCCGATGATTATTCCCTCCCCCCACCGTTACCGCGTATTTTTGGAGGTACCGGTGAAGCGGTATGGTCTTTCGTGTATCATATATTTTTGCCCCTGTGCCTTTCACCGCTTCGACCATCTTTTTAGTTTTGGTCGCGATCCCGCTAAGATGCCCCATAAAATTAAGCGCTACTCTTTCACACCTTAATATGCTCCTTGCGTTACCTTCCACAAACGCTATCTCCATATTCTCTTCGACATGCTCGCCCTCCTTGACCAGCGGTCGGAACCTTATCTCCGGATCCACGACCCAGAAAACCCTTTCCGCTATTCCTATGCCGCATATTATACCTCTCTGCCGCGAAAGGATGACACTGTCAACGATTAGAGACCTGTCTATGACAGATTCCGAGGTCAGATCCCCCGTCCATATGTCCTCTTTGAGCGCGTAACGGACTATTCGCTCGACACGTTTCATGTTAAGTTCAATCATTTTAACTCCACATTTTAGCATTAAGCGACAAACGTAAAGCGTTAAGAAGAACGTTTAACTTCCTTAACACTTGACGCTTAACGCTTAACGCCTATTTCCACTCCAACCATCTTCTTCAATCTCTCTATCTCTTCTTTTGTAAGTTCCCTGTATTCGCCTCGCTTGAGCCCATGCAAAGTCAACCCTGCGTAACGAACACGGTCCAGGGCCGCAACGACATATCCCACAGCTTCGAACATACGCCTGATCTGCCGTTTCCTTCCCTCATGCAAATTTATCCTGAAAACCGTGTTCTCTTCGTTCTGCTCGACAATATCGACCTTGCACGGCGCGGTCTTCTTGCCGTCCAATACGATACCATGCGCAAACTCGGAAAACTTTCGCGGATCAAGTTCTCCTTCCACGATCGCCAGATATTCTTTCTCTATCTCAAAACTGGGATGAGACAAATGATGCGCAAGTTCCCCGTCGTTAGTTACGAGTATGATCCCGGTAGTGTCCTTATCCAGACGTCCTACGGGATAGAGCCTGGCCTTGATATTTTTAAAGAAATCCGCGACCTTCTTGCGGCCATGCGTATCTTTAACGGTAGATATGACGTTCCGTGGCTTATTTAAAATGAAATAATACTTTTTCTCGTTCAAAACAAGGGGTCTGCCCTCGACCGATATTTGATGTTCGCCAGGGTCGATCTGCAAACCTTTCTGGGTAACTACTCGGCCGTCCAGGCTCACTTTCCCTTCTTCGATAATACGTCCGGCCTCTCTTCTACTGGCAACACCGGCGCGGGAAAGAATGGTCTGAAGTCTTTTCTTCATCAGTCCGTCAGGGCCTTGAGGTTCTCCGCAAGTTCCCTCAACTCCCGTTCAAAACGTTCTTTTTTCTCTTTTTCTTTCCGTACAATATCCTCCGGAGCCCTATCGATAAATTCTTTATTATCGAGTTTCCTCGAGAGAGAGACCACATATTTCTCAAGTTCTTCTTTCTTTTTCTTGATTCTAGCGGTCTCTTTCTCGACATCAATAGCGTCACCGAGAGGAACAAATATCCGTATGCCTCCAACAAGATTGGCCACGGACCTCTCCGGGCGAACTATGTCTTTCCCGGCGCTCTTGACGGCGCATTTCGCGAGCTTTTCTATGTAGAACTTGCTCTCTCCTATCATGGAAGCGTCCTCATCACCGCTCATCTGGAGAAAAACATTCACCGTGACCTTATTATCTATGTTCCAGAAAGACCTGATATTGCGAATTGAGGTAATAAGCGCTATCAGCTTTTCCATATTGTCCTGTGACGCTTTATCCGCGAATGATGTATCGGCTACCGGCCATTCGGCGGTCATGATCCATTTTGACGATTTAGACGGGAGCTTCTGCCATATTTCCTCGGTTATGAACGGCATGAAGGGATGAAGAAGTCTGAGTATGGAGTTCAGAACAAAAATTAGGATGTTCTCCGTATTGGCCTTATCACCCGCGAGTTTCGAGAGTTCAAGATACCAATCACAGTATTTGTGCCAGATAAAATCATAAAGTATGGAGGCGGCCTCGTTAAAACGGTACGCGCCCAGGCTCTCCGTCACACCGGATATGGTCTCATTGAGAGAGCTCAGGATCCACCGGTCCGCAAGCGTGTTCTTTTCGTTCATGATAGCGCAATTCACACGGGCTTCATCCGTATTCATAAGAACGTAGCGTGACGCGTTCCAAAGCTTATTGGCAAAATTCCTGCCAAACTCGAATTTTTCTTTCGACAGAAACACATCCTGCCCCTGCGATGTGATGGAGATAATGCTATAGCGTAAAGCGTCGCTTCCCACTTCCCCGATCACATCAAGCGGGTCTATGACGTTGCCCAGCGATTTAGACATCTTGGTGCCGGTCGAATCACGCACTGTACCGTGGATATAAACATCGCTGAACGGTATATCGCCCCGGAACTTAAGTCCGGCCATGATCATCCTTGCCACCCAAAAAAATATTATTTCCTGCGCTGTTACAAGGGCATGTGTGGGATAGAACGTCCTGAGCTCTCGGGTTTCTTCCGGCCATCCCAGCGTGGATATCGGCCAGAGCCATGAACTGAACCAGGTATCGAGAACGTCCGGGTCCTGTTCAACATGAGACCCGCCACAAGACGGGCATCCGACAACCCCTTCGTTCTCAGCCCGGACAAATACTCCTTTCATCCCCGGGTCCGTCACCTTGACATCGCGAATATCATGATATTTCAGGCAATCTTTACAGTACCATACAGGTATACGGTGTCCCCAAAGTATCTGGCGGGAAATACACCAGTCCCGTATATTTTCCATCCAGTTCAAGTACACCTTTGTCCATCTGGGTGGATAAAATTTGATTTTACCGGTCCTGACAACTTCGATGCCTTCCTTGGCGAGAGGTTTCATTCGCACGAACCACTGGTTCGAGAGCCTCGGCTCAACCATTGTATGGCAACGGTAACAATGACCCACCGCGTGCCGGTGGTCTTCAGTTTTGACAAAAAGCTTACGGTCCTTAAGATCCTCCACTATGGCGTCCCGACACTCGAACCTGTCCATCCCTTCGTAATCTTCGCCGTTGGAGTTCATCGTGCCGTCGCCGTTCATAACATTCACACGGGCAAGCCCGTGCTTTATGCCGAGCTCAAAATCGACCGGATCGTGCGCCGGCGTCACTTTAAGAGCACCCGTCCCGAACTCCGGGTCCACGTTCTCATCAAATATTATCTTAAGCTCGCGTTTAGCAATCGGAAGTATCAGCGTCTTCCCCCTTAACCCGGCATACCTCGGGTCATTCGGATTCACTGCTATAGCAACGTCACCAAGCATGGTCTCCGGTCGGGTCGTGGCCACGATCACATAATCCTCATTCTCTTTGTCCAGTCGTTCCCTGCCTTTTACGGGATATTTTATATAATAAAGCATGCCGTTCACGTCTTTGTGCTCGGCTTCTTCATCGCTCAATGCTGTACCGCAGCGCGGACACCAATTTATGAGGAAATCATCCTTATAAATAAGACCTTCCCTGTACAAACGGACAAAGACCTCTCTGACCGCTCTAGAAAGGCCTTCATCCATGGTAAAACGGGTCCTGTCCCAATCACAGGAGGACCCAAGCTTCTTCAGTTGTTTAATGATGGTATTGCCATACTCATCTTTCCATGTCCATACCTTGCCGATGAACTCCTCACGTGAAAGATCCGTTCTCTTTATACCCTGCTTGGCGAGCGCGCGCTCCACAACATTCTGTGTCGCTATTCCCGCGTGGTCGGTCCCGGGCACCCAAAGGCTCTCAAACCCCTGCATGCGTTTCCATCTGATAAGGATATCCTGGATCGTATTGTTGAGCGCGTGGCCCATGTGTAGAATGCCCGTAACATTAGGAGGCGGGATAACGATACAGTATGATCGTTTACCTGTATCGGTCTTAGCCTTGAAGAGACCTTCCTTTTCCCAAGCGTTGTAAAGCTCTTCTTCTACTGTTTTAGGATCGTATCGTGTAGGGAGTTCTTTCATAGTTTATCGTTGTTCGTTTGTCGTTTGTCGTTGTTCGTTTGTCGTTTATCGTTGTTCGAGGAACGAAAAACGGGCAACGAAAAACTAAGTTATTTCGAGTTGTTCTTTTTCTTCTCGTCCTTCATGAACTTATATTCGATCGAGTCAACAAGCGCGCGCCAGCTTGCCTCTATGATGTTCTCTGACACGCCGACCGTCCACCATGAATCCGACTCATCCTGGGACTGTATAAGAACACGTACTTTTGAGGCGGTACCGGATTTACCGTCAAGGACCCTCACGCTGAAATCCGACAAATGCATGTTCTTGAGCGACGGAAAGAACTCACGCAGAGATTTTCTGAGCGCCTGGTCCATCGCGTGAACAGGCCCGTCCCCAAGAGAAACGGTATGCCGGTATTCATCACCAATCTTCACTTTCACGGTAGCTTCCGAGATCACCTCGCCTTTGGCACGTTTTTCGACTATTACCCTGAGATCTTCCAGCACGAAATGGCGCTTAAATGCCTCGGCAGCCTTTCTCATAAGAAGCATGAGCGACGCCTCGGCAAGTTCAAACTGATAACCTTCCTTCTCCATATCCTGGACCTCGTTCAGGATCTTTGTGGCTTTATCCGAATTTTTGTCGAATTTGAGCCCTAACTCCTCGGCCTTACCTATTATGCTCGACTTTCCTGAAAGCTCAGAGATAAGAACACGTCTTTTATTACCGATCTTATCCGGGTCAACATGCTCGTACGATTTGAGATTTTTCATCATAGCGTTAACATGTACCCCGGCCTTATGTGCAAAAGCACTGGCACCAACATAAGGCTGGTTGTCCTGATGCCTCATATTAGCCAGTTCCGCGATATATCTAGAGGCTTCGGTAAGGTCTCTCAAAGCCATATCCGAGACACAATCAAGACCGAGCTTAAGCCTGAGCGCCGGCATTATAGAAACAAGGTTCGCATTACCACACCTCTCCCCATAACCGTTGAATGTCCCCTGCACATGGACACAACCGGCCTGAACAGCCGCTATGGAGTTCGATACCGCCATTTCACCGTCATTATGCGTATGTATGCCGAACGAAGCTCCTCCCAGTCTCTCCCTGACCTCTTCCACGACCTCAAAGACCCTCGTAGTGATCGCCCCACCGTTCGTATCACACAGAACGATACATTCCGCGCCAGCCTCATAAGCCGCCTGAATTGTCTTTAAAGCGTAGGCAGGATTCCCCTCATATCCGTCAAAAAAATGCTCGGCGTCATAGATCACACGACGTTCTTTTTTTATGAGATACTTTATGGAATCGCCTATCATTTTCAGGTTCTCGTCAAGAGTGGTTTTCAGTACCGATTCAACGTGTAGGTCCCAGCTTTTCCCAAAGATCGTCACATATTCTGTCTCGGCTTTTAAAAGACCATGAAGGATCATATCCGAAGCAGGTTTCGAATCGACTCTCCTCGTACTGCCGAACGCCACCAGTTTCGACTTCTTTAGTTTAAGCGACTTTTTTGCTGTCTGAAAGAATTCATCCTCTTTCGGATTGGCACCCGGCCAGCCACCCTCTATAAAATCTATACCAAGCTCGTCCAATTTGGCAGCAATACGAAGTTTATCATTCACCGAGAACGATATGCCTTCGGACTGAGCGCCGTCCCTCAAGGTCGTGTCATATATGTATATTTTGCCCATGATCGCCCCTATGTTTCATTCTTACTTATTTCTTCTTTCCCAGCTCAAAAGCCTTATGTAGAGCCTCTACAGCCTTATCCGCGTCCTTTTCCTTGATAACACAGGATATCTTTATCTCGCTGGTAGAGATCATATCGATATTTATCTTTTTGGAGGCCAGCGTGCTGAACATCTTAGCCGCAACACCGGAATGGCTGCGCATGCCTATACCGACAACCGACACTTTGGCGATGTCTTTGTCAATCTTCACATCCCCCGCGCCGATCTCCCTGACGATCTTACTTATCACCTGTTTGGCCTTGCGAACATCGGACATGGGCACGGTAAAAGAAATATCCGTGCATCCAGTCCTCGAGATGTTCTGTATTATCATATCAACATTAATATCGGCTGAAGCCAAGCTCGCGAAAAGCTTGCTCGCTTCGCCGGGTCTGTCTGGCACATCGCAAACCGTGATCTTGGATTCTTTTTTATTAGAGGTTACCCCTCTCACAAGAACCTGTTCCATCTCGTCTCCCTCCTTGCATATCAAAGTACCGGGTTTATCGGAAAAACTGGACCTCACATGTAAAGGTATATCGAACTTACTGGCGGCCTCGATACTTCTCGCCTGCATGACCTGTGCGCCCAACGAGGCCATTTCGAGCATCTCTTCATAACTAATGGTATTAAGTTTACGGGCGTCCTTGACCAGCCTAGGATCGGCTGTATAGATGCCTTCCACATCCGTAAATATCTCGCAAACATCGGCTTTTAACACTATGGCAAGCGCTACCGCGGTCATATCTGAACCACCACGCCCAAGCGTTGTTATCTCCTGCTCCGGGTTCATCCCCTGGAACCCCGCCACAATGACGATCTTATCTTTTTTCAACTGTTCGGATATCCGTCGGGGCGATATCTCGACGATCCTTGCCTTAGTATGTGATGAATCTGTAATTATTCCCACTTGAGGGCCCGTAAAAGAAATAGCGTCCTTCCCTATCTTGTGCAGCGCCATGGCCAAAAGGGCAACAGAGACCTGTTCACCGGTAGACATAAGCATGTCCAGTTCTCTTTCCGAAGGATCGTCGTTTATTTTAGCCGCCAGGTCCAGAAGTTCATCAGTCGTCTCTCCAAGAGCGGAAACCACGACGACAACATCATATCCCTGTTTTTTTGTGGCCGCCACTCTTTTGGCGACTTCTTTGATCCTCTCGGGGTTTGCGACACTGGAACCGCCGAACTTCTGCACCATTAATTTCTTTTTCTTCATATACCTGTTAACACCGCCTTCATATTAATTCCATGTTCAACTCGTTATCATTCATTCCCCAAAAGCAGTTTCATGAGATCACACCCGCTTTTCAGGTGCTTACTGCCGGTTTTAGCGGACTTTTCGCTAAAACTTTCGATTGCGTCCGGTTCTATTCCCGTACCGGCCATCGCGAAGGGCACAGGGTCGCTCGTATGTGTTCGTTTTTTGACTGGAGTGGGATGATCCGGAAGCACAAGTATCCTGAACTCACACTTTCCGGAAAGTTCTTTTAGTATCTTCCCCACTATTTTGGTATCAAAATTCTCAAGAGCGGTTATTTTGGCGCGCACGTCACCGTTATGCCCGGCTTCATCCGGGGCTTCCACGTGAACAAAAACGAAATCCTTGTCTTCAAGTATTTTAAGCGCGGCATCTGCTTTGCCCTCATAATTAGTGTCGTAATACCCGGTCGCTCCCGGGACATTCGCGACCTCAAGCCCCAGTATCTTTCCCGTACCCTTAATAAGGTCCACCGCCGATATAATGCCGCCCGTAAGCCCGTACGCTTCTTTGAATGTCGGAAGGTTGGGCTTCCTCCCCTGTCCCCACAACCATATCATGTTGGCAGGATTCTGCTTGAGGTCTATCCTGACCTTGTTGATGTCCGCATCTTCAAGAATAGACCGGGACTTTTCCATGATCTCCACAAGGTCCTCATTCTGCGGAAGATACCTGGCAATGGGCCTGTCCAGTATATCATGAGGCGGGTAGCACACGACCTTCGCGAGTTTCTCCGCTTCTTTCGAGGATGCGCAACCGATGACGAGCAGGTTCCTGTAGCTCGTCCCCACATAAAAGTGATACCTGTGGTCCCCGAGCTTTTCATTAAGAAGGTCCGTAATAACGGACGATTCACGCGTGCTTATATGTCCCGCGCTGTAATCCGCCATATTCCCGTCACATATCGTGACCGTATTAAAACGGAACGCGACGTCGCTCACTCCAAGTTCCACGCCCAGATTCGCCGCTTCAAGAGGGCCTCGGCCGCAATAATATTTTTTAGGATCATAACCGAGGATCGCCAGGTTCGCGACATCACTGGCCGGTGTCATCCCTCGTGGAACGTTCATCACCGTCCCCACGATGCCTTTACGCGCGACCGTATTCATATTCCTTAAATTCGCCGCTTCCATGCAGGTACGGCCTTCAAGTTCTTCCAAAGGAAGATCGGCCATCCCGTCCGGGACAAGGATCACGTACTTCATCTTACAATCCAGCCTCCCTTGCGACTTTATCGATATCAGGGTCCACCACGACCGGATCCTCAACACATTTTATAGCTCTATCCGGGTCTTTCAAGCCATGCCCGGTAAGAACACAAACAATATCTTTCCTCTCGCCTTTTTTACAGGGCGGGAAATAACCTTCAGCCGATTTTTTCAATATTCCCGCGACGCTTGCCGCCGAAGCGGGCTCCGCGAACACTCCGCAAAGAACCGCCAGCGTCTTATAGGCATCAAGGATCTCCTCATCGGTGACTTTATCTATGAGCCCACCGGACGCGTCCCGGGCGTCTTCCGCCTGTTTCCAACTGGCGGGATTCCCAATCTTTATGGCGGTAGCGATGGTCTTCGGATCTTTTATAATGCGCTTTTCAACTATTGGCGCGGAACCAGCGGCCTGAAACCCAAGCATTTTTGGCAATTTATCGATCTTCCCGTCCTCGCGATATTCTTTATACCCCTTCCAATAAGCGGTTATGTTACCCGCGTTGCCGACAGGAAGAGCATGATACTCCGGAGCGTGGCCCAGCACATCGCATATTTCAAAAGCACCGGTCTTTTGCCCCTCGATTCTGTATGGATTTATCGAATTCACAAGCGTTATCGGATATTTTTCGGTAATACCGCGTACTATCTCCAGGGCCTGATCAAAATTCCCCCTGAGCGCGATCACTTTGGCGCCGTGTATAAGCGCCTGCGCGAGTTTACCCAGAGCGATCGCCCCTTCGGGTATGATCACAAGACATTTTATCCCGGCCCTCGCCGCGAAAGCCGCCGCGGAAGCGGACGTGTTGCCGGTAGAAGCGCACGCGAGAGCGCGCGACCCGCTCTCGACGGCCTTTGACACCGCCATTGTCATTCCGCGGTCCTTAAAACTCCCTGTCGGATTAAGCCCTTCATATTTCAGCCAGACATTGTATCCGGGCCCGATCTTTTTCGCTATGGCGTCCGCTTTTATGAGCGGCGTACTTCCTTCTTCAATACTTATGACGGGCGTCTTCGCGGTCACCGGCAGATATTTTCTATAGCGTTCTATCACTCCCATAATTTATCCTTCTTCCTTTTTCCTTATCCTTGCGCCTCAACCTTCCATACGTATGACCACTGTCTTTTGAGTCACGTAATCCATCGAATCTATCTTTGATATGGCCTTCCTCATATCGCCTTCCAAAGCAGCATGAGTAAGCATTAAGACGGGTACAGATTGTCCGCGTTTTCTCTCTTCCTGGGACATTACCGCGATACTTATATCACTGTCAGCCAGGACAGAAGAAATACCGGCAAGCACACCCGGTTTATCAATAACGGAAAACCTGAGATAATACGGGACCGATATGGTCGATGGGTCAACAATGGAAACAGAACCCGCCGCGTAAATGATGTTATATGGCAGCGAACTCCTGGCGCTCGAAGATGCAATGTGATGTTTGGAGATGCCGACAACATCCGACATGACAGAACTTGCGGTCGGTTTCATGCCGGCACCTTTCCCATAAAGTAGGGACTCGCCCACAAAATCACCCTTTACGAATATAGCGTTATCTTCGCCTTTTACCCCGGCCAGAAGATGAGTCGAGGGGATAAGGGTCGGATGCACCCTAAGCTGGAGGCCTTCTTTCGTCCTTTTGGCAATAGCCAGCAATTTAATTTCATATCCCCAACGCCTCGCATATTTTATGTCCTGGGGGGTGATCCCTTCTATCCCCTCGGTATAAATATCGTTCGGAGAGACCTCGATACCGAAACCCAGCAATGACAGTATCGCTAATTTATGCGTGCTGTCCTTTCCGCTGATATCAAGTGCCGGATCCGCTTCGGCTATACCCCTTTCCTGCGCGACTTGAAGCGCCTTTTCAAATGAATGTTCCTTGTCAGCCATCATGGTCAAAATAAAATTGGTCGTGCCGTTCAAAATACCGTAAATAAGCAGCATGTTGTTGGAAACGAAGCTTTCCTGCAAAACCCTTATGACCGGGATCCCGCCGCCGACACTCGCCTCAAAACCGACCAGCACACCGTTATCGGAAGCGGCTTTAAAAACGTCTTTCCAGCATTCAGAAAGAAGCGCTTTATTGGCCGTAACAACGTGCTTTTTGTTTGCGAGAGACCTCAATATGAATTCCCTGGCGGGTTCTACCCCGCCGATAAGCTCGATAACAATGTCTATCTCTTTATCGTTGATAATGTCAGACGCGTTGGTCGTTTTGATAAGGCCGTCAATAGACGGGATCTTCTCAAGGACAACGGGGTCTTTATCACAGACACTCTTAAGAACAAGCGATATGCCTGTCCTTGCGGTAACAAGTTTTCCGTTCTCCACGATGGACGCGATAACGCCTTTGCCGATATTGCCCGCGCCGATAAGCCCTATTCTCACCTGTTTCATATTGGTCTCCATGTTAAATCATGCTACCAAAAAACGACCGCAATCAATATTTTGCTATTTCTACAACTCAACAGCGGTCTTGTCCGCCTTCGCCTATTTACTTTAACTTATCCGGCTACGGCGGACAGCTTTCGCCTTTTCTTCATCAAACAAGGCTGGCCTGCCAGATGTAGCCAGATAAGCTCTTTTCATAGGTAGGCGAAACTGGTCGGGGCGGGCGGATTTGAACCGCCGACCCCTAGTCCCCCAGACTAGTGCGCTAAGCCAGACTGCGCTACGCCCCGATCATCAATCCTCATCCTTAAGATCGCGCGACATAAGTTCCTTCACCGCGACCCGCGGATCCTTCCCTTCACAAACAATTTCGTTTATTGCCCTCGTTATCGGCATCTCAACCGAATATTTTCGGGCAAGTTCGGCGGCGGAGCGGCATGTTCCCACGCCTTCCACCACCATCTCCGTCTCCGCGAGGACTTCCTCGATACCACGGCCTTTACCTATCTCTTCTCCGAACCATCTGTTCCGGCTATGAGAACTCATACATGTCGTTGCAAGGTCCCCTATGCCGCTTAATCCCCTGAACGTATCCGCTTTCGCGCCCATTTTTACCCCAAGACGCGTTATTTCCGCAAGCCCTCTTGTAAGCAGCCCCGCCTTAGTGTTGGCCCCAAAACCCATACCGTCAGAGATACCCGCCGCGATCGCGATCACGTTCTTCAGGGCACCTCCGATCTCCACGCCTATAACATCCTCGGACGCATAAACGCGAAAACTTTCCGTGCTCAAAACAGCCTGTACACTCTTTTTCCAGGCCCCGGGAGCCGCAAGCACCGCGGCAGTCGGATATCCCCTGGCCACTTCGTATGAAATGGTCGGTCCTGATAATACCCCGATCGTCGAAGCGGAAAAATATTTTTTCAATATCTCGGAAGGCCTCCGCAAAGAGACATTCTCTATACCTTTAGTTGCGCTTACTACGTATTTAAACCGCGCATCCCGGAACCGTTCGGCCACGGTATCCAGATACTTGCACGGCACCGCGAAGATCGCCAGTTCGGCGTCCTTGGCCTCGTCATCATCCGAAGTTATTGTGATACCCGGCGGAAGTTCAATACCCTTCAGGAACTTGACGTTCTCGCGGGTCCCTCGGAGAAAGGACGCATACTCCGAAGAATAACTCCAGAGTACATTGTCCGGCCCCTTTGACCTCATCAAGACCGCAAGCGCCGTCCCCCATCCACCATCACCGATTATGCTGATTTTGACCATGTTAAGGTAGAAGTTTAGCATATATATAATATGTCGTCAATGCTGTAGATAAGCGAGAAAGCATAAGCGCGTGGTGCGTAGTACTGGTTCACAGCGCGCAGGTTGGCACAATATAAAAGAAAGGGGATGGCAACACACCATCCCCTTCTTTTGGAGGTAACAGCATGAAATTCAGGGTTTATACTTTGCGCTTACATAGAAATTCCTGTTTAGCGATCTCAAACCTTATGACCGCCAAACGCCACAAGGCGATAAAAAGCATTAAATTGTGTATAATTGTTTTAGAACTATGCTGATCCATTACTCTCACCCGTCCTTTTTGTCCTGATGAGCTATGCTGATCTTAAGCGCGTTAACATATATGATCCTCAGCGCAAGGAATTGTTTAAGTACGTAAAACTCTCCCAAGACCTTACATACGATAGTACTTGTCCCCGTATGCGCGTCCTTTACGGTCAAAATGTGGCAATGATGCTTATTTGTGCTGTACTTTTTATTGTCATTGATCCACTGCTCAAGTTCTTTTTTTGATCTTGATTCATAGAACGATCTGACAAAATATTTGCATATCCATTTCTTGGCAACATGATTCTGGGAAAGATCATCATTCTCCTCAATAGAGACTTCTTTCTTGCGGGGATTATTTCCGTCTATGGTTTTATATACAAGTTCCTTCATATGCCCTCTACACGTTAGAAACTTTTTAAAAGTTGTTAATAACTACCATAAAAAAATGGTTTTTTATTGTCTAACACTTCTATTTTATCGCATATTGTGGAGAAATCAAGAAATATAATGTAACTTTTTTTTATTTTACAAATATTGGTCGAGTTTATAAAATATTTAAAAAAGTTTCTTCTCTTTTCCTTGCAAAAGACGTCTGATATTCGATCTGTGGGTTATAACTCCAAGCAGGCAGAATATGGAGCAGAAAACAACAAAATAAACATCTTTATTGAACGCAACTGACAGGACCGGTAGCGCCGTAGCCGCAGAGATGGACGCGAGGGATACATATCTCCATACGACAAAGACTATTACCCACACGGCAAGAGCCGTACAAAATAACACGACCGAAAGCCCGGCAAGAACACCAGCGGTCGTAGCAACACCTTTTCCGCCTCGAAACTCCAAAAAGACCGTCCATATGTGTCCCATTATCGCTGCCGCCCCCATTAAAATATACCAGTTGATCGTACTATCATTCAACGGACACCTGAATACATGAGCGAAAATGAACGGCAATAACGTTACCGCAATAAAACCTTTGGCAAAATCGATCGCGAGAACGGCAAAGGCAGGTATTTTTCCTATTGTACGGAACACATTGGTAGCACCCACATTACCGCTACCGTGTTCCCGGATATCTATCCCCATTAAGACTTTGCCAAAAATATATCCTGTCGGTATGGAGCCGATCAGATAAGCTAATATTACCGCGAAAAAACCGGCTATCATTTCTTCTCCTTGTTTGATTTTCGTATATGTATCTTTATTGGTATTCCTTTTAACGGAAGATTGTCCCGCAGCATATTCTCAATATAACTGAGATGCGCCGTAAGAACGGCACGGGGATCATTCACAAAAATTGTGAACGCCATGGGGCGACAACAAGTTTGGGTAATGTAGAAAAAGTTCGGCCTTTTTTTATTCCTGGCTATCGGCACTTTCGCAGGGTCATACTTTCCCATAAGTTTGTTCAGGAACGGGGTCGTGACCTTGAGATCGAGATTAGCGTCAAGGAGCTTCATTATGGAAAGCGTCTTAAGGACGTTCTTCCCCGTCTTGGCGGAAACAAAAGCGAACGGGTATATCCGAAGCCTTGGTGACGCGTACGCAAGTTCTCTCCCATACTCTTCCGTCGTAACTTTTTGAGAAGCCTCTTCCGAAAGGTCCCATTTGTTAACAACGATAAGACACGCCTTGCCGTTATCCTCGACCGTGTCCAATATCCCTTCGTCGTCCTGGGTAATACCATCCGCCGCATCGATAAGAAGCGCTACCACATCGGCCCTTTTTATGGCCTCCTCGGACCTCATTACGCTGAACGTGTCCACAACTGTCTTGATCTTCCGCCTATGACGTATCCCCGCCGTATCGATAAGAACATATTCGTCGCCGTTGTAACTAAAAAAAGTATCAACAGGGTCCCTTGTGGTGCCGGGTATATCGCTCACTATCACCCGCTCTTTGTCGAGAAGTCTGTTCACAAAGGACGACTTCCCGACGTTCGGCCGACCGATTATCGCGATCTTGAAATACCGCTTTTCATCCCGTACGTCCCTGACCAGTTCTTTGGCCGAATCGACTATCCGCTTCTTCAGGTCATCTAAACCGATCTTATGAAGGCAGGAAACAGCAATGGGCTCCCCAAAACCCAGCTGGTAAAACTCCACAACATCGTCCCCAATCTTATGGTTGTCCGCTTTATTCGCCACAAGGATCACGGGTTTATCAAATTTCCGAATGATCCCCGCGACCTCTCGATCCGCTGGAGACACGCCTTCCTGCGCGTCCGTAACCAAGAGCAGTAAAGACGCCTCTTCTACTGCGCCATATATTTTTTCCTTAACTTTTCGGGAAAGAAGGTCCGGGTCCTCGGCGAGATACCCTCCCGTATCTGATAGTTTAAAGCTATACCCGTCTATCTTGATCAGGGCCTCCACGCTGTCCCGTGTGGTCCCGGACTGTTCCACAACGACCGCCCTTCTCTCACCCAAAAGCTGGTTAAAAAGGGACGACTTCCCTACATTGGGCCTGCCGACAATGCATATGGATGGAACATTACGATTTTCCATTTAATTCTTTCATCCCGATACGGATATAATCCAACCCCGATACCAGAGTAAACAGGACCGTAATGTTCCATATCCAGTTGGAATAGATAAAACGCAAAAGCAGAACGATTATAGTTAACATCTGAAAGAACGTGGTGAGCTTTCCGAGTACCGTGGGCTTGATATCTATATGGCCACCGTTCACGAGATAAATGCCCATAGCGCCCAGTAATATAATGACATCTCGGCTTATGACGATGAGCGGCACGTATATCGGCATTTTTATATATTCCGGCAGGCCATTCACAAGGCTGAAACAGAGAAAAGCGCTCCCAACAAGAAGCTTATCGGCTATAGGGTCCATGACCGTGCCAAACCTTGTTTTCTGTGAAAAAGTCCTGGCGATATACCCATCAAGCGCGTCAGTCACAGACGCCAATATGAATATCAGGAAAGCCAAATTCAATCTATGATAAAGGATCGCCATGATAAAAACAGGAACAAGCACTATACGCAATATCGTCAATTTATTAGGCCAGTTCATGGCTCTCCCTTCCCTTAAAAGCGGCGGATCATTCCCCTTCTTTCAACATACGTATCCTGTTTATCGGCCAGTGTATCAAGAAAGCCCGGCCAGCCAGGTTCTTTTCCGGGACGAACCCCCAATACCGTGAGTCCATTGAATTTGCACTGTTATCACCGAGCACGTAGAAAGAATCTTTCGGCACCAAGATCTTTTCGCCCTGCGCACCGTAGTCCCCGTGGTTATAATAAAAGAATCGGTTCATAGGAGGGCCTTCTACTTTCTTGCCATCAATATATACCTTACCGTCGACTATTTCCACGCTTTGCCCCTCACCGGCGATGTAACGCTTGACGAGATATTTCTTTTTCTCGACGGGTGACACAAAAACGACTATGTCGCCCGTGCGTGGCTCTCTAACTTCCGGCAGTTTGAGGTCCGTGAACGGTATTTTTGCCCCGTATATGAACTTGCTTACAAATATCCTGTCTCCCGGTTTCAGCGTCGGGTACATCGAGTTTGACGGTATTTTAAACGGCTGAATAATAAACGTCCTGATGAACAGCGCCAGGACAGCCGCTATCAATATAGGTTTGACCCATTCGTTCCACCAATAGCTCCACTCTCTTATGTTTGCTCTCATACCACCCTCATCGCTTTCAAAAACGCTTCTTTTGGGACCTCTACCTGTCCGATGCGGCGCATTTTTTTCTTTCCTTCTTTCTGTTTGTCCCACAATTTACGCTTCCTCGTAATGTCACCTCCATAACATTTCCCCGTCACGTGTTTTTTAAGGGCCGGTATGTCCTCGCGCGCAAGGATGTTCGCCCCCACAGCCGCCTGAATGGCTATCTTAAAAAGATGCCTCGGGATCGTCTCTTTGAGTTTACTTACAAGTTCCTGGCCTTTCGTCCTCGCCCTGTCCCTATGCACCATGCAGGAAAGAGCGTCGCATAATTCGCCGTTTATCAGTATCTCAAGTTTGACTATATCCGACTTTCTATAACCGGTTATTTCATAATCCAGCGACCCGTACCCCTGGGTCGAGGACTTTATCTTGTCATAAAAATCGATGACGATCTCCGCAAGCGGTATATGGTAGGTTATCTGAGCTTTTGTGGGATCCAGATATTTGGTGCTCACAAACTCCCCTCTTTTCCCCTCGCAAAGTTTCATTATATTGCCTATGGCTGAAACAGGCGCTATGACAAGACAGCGCACATACGGCTCTTCTGTGTAGTCGACCTTCTCCCCGCCGGGATATTTTGTGGGATTATCAATCTCGACAAGCCCGTCATCGGACAGTTTTACCTTGTAAGTCACACTGGGACTGGTCACGATAAGGTCGAGATTGAACTCTCGCTCCAGGCGTTCCTGTATGATCTCCATATGCAGCAGTCCAAGAAAACCGCACCGAAAGCCGAATCCCAGCGCCGCTGAAGTCTCCGGTTCATAGATAAAAGAAGCGTCCGATAACCGCAGCTTCTCCATCGCACCTTTAAGCTCTTCAAAATCCTCGTTCGAGACCGGGTAGATGCCGCTAAAGACCATCGGCTTCACCTTTTTATATCCCGGAAGAGGCTTTTCGGCCGGCCTTTTGACATCCGTTATAGTGTCGCCAACGACCACTTCACTGGCATCCTTTATATTACATATCATGTATCCGACTTCTCCACAATCAAGCCTGCCGACCACGGTCTCCTGCGGTGTAAATATCCCTACTTCTTTCACTTCATACTTTGATCCCTTGTTCATCATTACTACCTGCATACCCGTCTGGATAAAACCGTTCATCACTCTGAGATACACGACAACACCGCGATAAATATCATAAGACGAATCAAAAATAAGCGCTTGGAGGGGTTGTGCCGGGTCGCCTGTCGGCGGCGGGACCCTTTCAACTACCGCTTCCAACACATCCTCCGTGCCGATCCCTTCCTTAGCGCTTGTAAGCACGATTTCATGCTCGTCTATCCCGAGGATATCCAGCATCTGGTGTTTTACTTCCTCTATCCGGGCGTTCTTAAGATCGATCTTATTTATAACAGGGATGATCTTAAGATCATGTTCCATCGCCAGATATAGATTCGCTATCGTCTGTGCCTCAACCCCCTGCACAGCGTCAACAACCAGAAGAGCTCCTTCGCAAGCGGCGATACTCTTTGACACTTCGTATGTAAAATCAACATGCCCGGGTGTGTCGATGAGGTTCAGGCAGTACACGTCCCCGTTCTTTGACCTGTAATTGATCTTAACGGCACTGCACTTTATCGTTATACCTCTTTCTCTTTCGAGATCCATATCGTCCAGGAACTGGTCGCGGAACTCCCTTTTAGCGACCGTGTCGGTCACCTGTATTATACGGTCAGCGAGAGTTGATTTCCCGTGATCGATATGGGCGATTATGCAAAAATTACGTATTTTGGTCCTGTCAGACATATAATTGCCGATTTTCGTTGATCGTTTATCGTTGTTTGTATTTTTAGCGCTAAGCGTGAAGCGCCAAGCGTTAAGAAGATTTAATACCTCTTGACGCTTAACGCTTTACGCTTGACGCTACATTAGAGAGAACGCGTACTTTTTCCCGAACTTTATGTATTCCAGTGACTTTTTCTTCGACGATGTTTCGCTGTAAATTCTCAATTTCGGCTCTGTACCGGACAACCGTAAAAGAAGCCAGCTTCCATCATCGCAGATGTATTTAGTCCCATCAGCCTCGTTAATATCTACCACTCGTCTGTCCAGGACCTTCGCGAGATGGCTTTTCTTTATACCCTGGACAAGTTTTGCCCTTTTCGCCCCCGGAAATACTATGTCCTCTCTCTCATAAACATAACTCCCGTATTTTTTGTCTACCCATTTCAATATATCGGTCAGAGGTTTTTTCATGGCCACGACCATCTCCATTATAAGAAGAGCAGACAAGAAACCGTCCCTTTCGGGGATATAGTTTTTAAAGCCTATGCCGCCCGTCTCTTCGCCTCCCAAAAGCACATCCTTGGTCATCATGATCTCCGCGATATATTTGAACCCGACCGGTGTCTCGTAGGCCCTGATGTTGTATTCCTTACATATCTTAGTTATAAGTCCGGTACCACATATGGTCTGGACGACCCCGCCTCTCATTTTTCTATTCATCAAAAGATGTAGAAGAAGAAGCGCCATGACCTTGTGCCCCGTCAAAACCTCGCCGGAATTATCCACAACAGCGACACGGTCGGCGTCCCCGTCGGTCGCGATCCCGAGATCATATTTCCCTTTCTTGACGAGTGTCTTCAATTCCGCAAGATGACGTTCATTCGGCTCGGGCGCCCTGCCGTTAAAACCCGGGTTTATGTCGGAATGTATGTAATCAAGCCTGATGCGCGTCCCTTTCAAAAGTGTCTCAAGGTGCCTCAAACCCGTTCCGTTCATTGAATCCACAAGTACCCTTAAATGCGCTTTGCGCAGTTTTTTCATATCCGCGTATTTTTTTATGAAAGCAAGCTGGGGTTTTATGATATCGACCGTGACAACTTTTCTCGATTTTACGGCCTCCTCAAAAGGTATTATTCTGACAGTACTTTTGTTAAGCCGTTTTTCGATCTCCCCGATAATGTCATTCCCCGCTGAACCTCCGAAATAACCTTTATATTTGATACCGTTATATTCTGGCGGATTATGGCTTGCGGTGATCATAATACCTCCAGTAAGACGGTTCTTTTTAACGTAATAGCTCAAAGCAGGCGTCGGGCAAGGCATGTCGGAAAGAACGACGCTTATTCCATTAGCCGCAAATATGGAGGCCATCCGCCTGGCATATTTATCCGAAAGAAACCTCGTATCATAGCCGATAGCGAGTTTTTTCTTCCGGTATACAGGGTCGCTCTTTTTCGAATTTACGAAATCGGCTACCGCCTGTGCGACGATCTCCACATTGGCAAAAGTAAAATCATCGCTTATTATCGCTCTCCATCCGTCCGTCCCGAACTTGATCTCAGACATTTCTTCCTCCATTCTGCTTATACAGCATCATTACGAATGTAAAACCAGTCAGCCGCGCAGCGCCTCGATCGCTTCGGCATAATCTTTCTTTCCGAAAACCGCAGTGCCCGCCACAAGCACATCAACTCCCGATCCTCTCGCTTTTACAGCGGTCCTGTCGTTTATGCCCCCGTCCACCTGGATCAACCCTTTGAACTTTTTCCTCAAGTCCTTTACTTTTTGAAGCATGTCCTCCATAAAGGCCTGCCCGCCGAAACCTGGTTCTACAGTCATTATCAGCACCATGTCCACTTTATCCAGAATGTGGTCAAGAACTGACACCCCGGTACCTGGTTTTATGGAAATCCCGACCTTTTTCCTTTTCCCCCTGATCTTTGCAATGATCGCCTCAGGATCGGGACAAGCCTCCATATGGAAAGTTATCATGTCGCTGCCGGCCGCCGCGAACGCGTCAATATGCTTGCCCGGGTCGGTTATCATAAGATGCACATCAAAGAAAAGTTTGGTGACCGGACGTATGGCCGAAACGATAAGAGGACCTATGGTAATATTCGGAACAAAAACACCGTCCATTACGTCGATATGTACCCAGTCCGCTCCCGCTTTTTCTATCTTCTTTATCTCATCCCCCAAGACACTGAAATCCGCCGACAGTATGCTCGGAGCCACTAGAACCTTGTTGTTGCCCATATATCCTCTTTAGTTTATCGTTTTCGTTGTTCGTCCCGCGCAACGCCCGATCTACTCGTGCAACATAAGATATACCCTATTAATATCGCCTGTGGTAATGATCCCGACGATATTGCCGTCCCGTTCCACCGGCATAGCATTCGTACCGTGTTTCTGTAAAAGTTTCTGGACATCATACAAACCAGTTTTTACATTGACCGGCGGAATGTCCGTCCTCATTATATCGCGGCAATAAGCGTCTTTTCCCATTATGTGGATACCGTGTATCAATTCCCTCCTCGTGATCATACCCCTGAGATGCCCGTCCTCTATTACAGGAAAATCCTCCTGATGCGTGTGAAAAACAAGTTCAAGAACTTTCGCGAGCGGCGTATCGAGAGTAATAGATAAAAAATTCTCCGGGAGAACACTCTCGACGGTATAATTTTTTATCGTTTCCCTGACCTCCACCTGAAGCCCCTCACTCGAAGCCGCCATATAGATGAAAATCGCTATAATAAGCAGGAATACCTGCCCGTAAACTATACCTATGTAAGCAAAAAATAGCGCGAATATATGCCCCATCCTCACCGCGACATCGGTGGCTTTTCTGTAGCTCATACGATAAGAAAGTATCGCTCTCAATATCCTTCCGCCATCCATCGGGAAAGCCGGTATCAGATTGAATATCGCAAGAACAAGATTGAGCCAGTAAATGTGCGCTATAATATTCATCTCTGTTCCCTGCGCGCTATGTCCCATCATCGCGATGAGAGGATACATGAGTTTATCATGTCCCAGGATCTTGGCAAGCGGCCAGAAAAATATCACAACAACGAGAAGGTTGGAAAGCGGCCCGGCAAGCGCTATTATGAGCTCCTGATACGGTTTTGTGGGCATTTCGGACATCGACGCCACTCCCCCTATGGGAAGAAGCGTTATCTTTTTCACTTTTACCCCGAAACGCATCGCCGCGAGGCTATGGCAAAGTTCATGGACCGTAACGAAAAAGAACACGCCAAGGATAAGGGCAAAACCACGAGCTCCCATAAAAGCGAAAAAAATGAATAAAAGCAGGAAGAACGTAAAATGGATCTCTATATCTATCCCGAACACCCTTACCAGTCTGTATGAACCGATCATAATTTTTCCAATTCCGCCCTTATTTTGGACACCTGCTTCTGGTTGACATCGCCGATCATTGCGAGGTTGATCGAATTGGACCTAAAAACATGTTCAGAAACTTTTTTGACCTCTTCTTTAGTAACATCATCTATCCTCTTGATAAGTTCTTTTACCTCGGGGATATATTTATCGACAAGCAGCCTGTACCCGAACCACATCATCCTTGAGGAAGTGCTTTCCAGCGAAAGAAGGAACTGGCCCTTGGCGTATTCTTTGGCCCTCACAAGCTCATCGTCTGTTATACCAAGATCCTTAAGTTTCAAGAGTTCGTCTATGATAGCGGCGGCACTCCTTAAGGCCTTCGCGTTATCGACGCCGGCATGTATCAGAAATTCTCCTACATCGCTGTGCCTTTTATATGCGGAAGCGATATCGTAACACAGACCGTATTTTTCACGCAACTCCTCGAACAAACGCGACGACATGTTTCCGCCAAGTATGATGTTCATGATCTTAAGGGCGAACCTATCCTTCATATCGGCGCTGTCGATGTGAAACCCCATCGCCAGCTGTGATTGGTTCACGTCCTTCCTCAGATATTTAAAGCGCGGGCCTTTCTGTAACGAACGGGGAACTTCGAACATCGGTTTTTTCTGCCTGTTGCATTTGAATTTTTCAGACACACAGTTAAAGATATCTTCTGTCGCGACCTTGCCGGTGGCGACAACAGCCATGTTCGAGGGGTGATAATTTTTTTCCTTAAACGCGACCAGTTCTTCCCGTGTAAATCTCTGGACAGTCTGCACGGTCCCCGTCAGAGGTCTCCCAAGAGCGTTCTCCGGCCACATCAGTTTTGCCAGCACTTCAACCACATGCTCCGCCGGCTGGTCCTTATACATCTTTATTTCTTCCAATATCACGAATTTTTCTTTCGCGAGCTCTTTCTCATCGAACTTTGGATCAAAAACCATGTCCGCGAGGACATCAAAGCCCAATTTCATGTAGGCCGCGGGGACTTTTACCATGTAACAGGTCACTTCATCCGCGGTAAACCCATTAAGGGCCCCGCCCACGCCTTCTATCGCCTCTTTAAGCTGCTTTGTAGAACGAGTTGAAGTCCCCTTGAACAACATATGTTCTACAAGATGGCTTATACCGCTGGTCTTCTCGGATTCATAGCGTCCTCCAACGCCGATCCATATCCCCAGGGACACAGACTCCATTTGAGGCATAGGTGACACTATGACCTTAAAACCGTTGGACAGGCTGCGTTTTGCGTACATATGCTCATCTCCGATCAATTCTTTTCTCTGCTGTCAAGGTAGCTTTGCAATATGAGCTGCGCCGCGAGCTTGTCAACCGACCGTTTCCTTTTTTTTCTGGAGACATCCCCAGCTATCATTATGTTTTCCGCTTCTTTAGTGCTCAACCGCTCGTCCCACAATTTTATCCGGCAGGCCGTCCTTTCTCTCAAAAGAGCAGCGAAGAGCTCGCTGTCTTTCGCCCTTTCGCCTGAACTCCCATCCATGTTGAGCGGATAACCGACCACTATTTCGCTCACCCCGTATTCTTTGGCCATCTCTTTTATTCTATCGACCGCTTTCTCATCAGTGGTTCGAAGAACGCACTCTCTTCCCTGGGCTATGGTCCCGCTTTCATCGCTGACCGCCACGCCGATGTTCTTAGTACCGATATCGAGACCCATTATTCTCATATCGTTAATCGACACTTTTTAGCGTCAAGCACTAAGCGTCAAGCGTTAAGTACGCTATATCACTCCTCTTGACGCTTCACGCTTAACGCTTTACGCTTTTCTCACCGCATGTATCGCCTTCGCCAACGCCGCGGCTAATGACCCGACCGACCGCGCAATTTTTTTCTTGTCGCGCAGATTTTGTTCTATCACACTGATCAACGCGCTGCCTATTATGACCCCGTCGGCAGCTTTCGCCACAGATCCGGCCTGGGCCGGCGTCGAGACACCGAACCCGACGCAAACAGGTTTTGATGTCATTTTTTGCAATGTCTTCACATCATCGGCAAGTCTCCCGGCCAGAGCTTTCCGCGCCCCCGTAATACCTGTAAGGGACACATAATATATGAATCCCCGTGACCTCCCGGCAATTTTACGGAACCGCGCGAGAGGCGTCGTAGGAGCGGCAAGAAGAATGACGCAAAATCCCTCCTTATCCGCTATTTTGATAAGCTCGTCCGACTCTTCCATCGGCAGGTCAGGGACAATAAGCCCGGACGCGCCGTTCTTCTTCGCGTCCTTAATAAATGCGGCCACGCCGTATTTAAAAACAATGTTGTAGTATGTCATAAAAACGATCGGAACTTGTACCTCTTTGGTGATCCCCCCGACCATCGCGAATATCTTACGGGTGGTCGTCCCTGACGCGAGGGACCGTTCGACAGCCCTTTGGATCGTGGGACCGTCCGCAAGCGGATCGGAAAATGGGATCCCGATCTCTATGATGTCGGCCCCGGCCCTTGCCAAGACCCGGACCACTTCTTTCGTCACTTTTATATCCGGATCTCCCGCTGTCACATAAGGGATAAAAGCTTTCTTTTTATCTCTTTTCAATGTCTTGAACACCTGTTCTATCTTATTCATAACCGTGTTCCCTTATTATATCGATGTCTTTGTCGCCCCGTCCCGAAAGGCAGACGATTATAATATCGCTTTTCTTCGTACGCGGCGCCAATTTTTCGATATAAGCGATCGCGTGCGCCGACTCAAGCGCCGGGATTATACCTTCCTCTCGAGAGAGGAGCTTTACCCCCTCGAGCGCCTCTTTATCCGAAATGGAAACATATTGCGCACGGCCAATACTTTTATAATACGCGTGTTCCGGTCCGACACCGGGATAATCAAGCCCGGCCGAGACCGAATGCGCGATCTTTATCTGGCCGTCACTGGTCTCCAGAAGATAACTTTTACTGCCGTGAAGCACCCCCACTTCCCCGTGGCCGAGAGGCGCCGCGTGATGTCCTGTCTTTATCCCGAGACCGGCCGCTTCGACACCTATGAATTTAACTTTTTTATCCCGGAAGAACGGGTAAAAGAGCCCCATTGAGTTACTGCCGCCTCCCACGCATGCCACCAGATGATCAGGAAGACGCCCTTCCGCAGTTAAAATACTCTTTCTGGCCTCTGTACCGATCACCGACTGAAAATCCCTTACCATCATGGGGTATGGATGCGGCCCTACAACAGAACCTATAACATAAAAAGTATCTCTTACGTTGGTGACCCAGTCCCTCATCGCTTCATTTGTAGCGTCTTTCAAAGTACATGAACCGCTCTTTACAGGCAAGACCCTGGCGCCTAAAAGCTTCATCCTGAAAACGTTAAGCGCCTGTCTTTCTATATCTTCGGTCCCCATATAAACATCGCATTTAAGACCTAATAGAGCCGCAACGGTGGCTGTCGCGACCCCGTGCTGCCCCGCGCCAGTTTCCGCAATCACGCGTTTTTTGCCCATTTTAAACGCCAGAAGCCCCTGCCCAAGCGTATTATTTATCTTATGAGCGCCTGTATGGAGAAGGTCCTCGCGTTTAAGGTATATTTTTCCGCCGCCGAATTTCTTGGTCAATTTAGCGGCAAAATAGAGCGGTGTCGGCCTGCCCGCGTACTCCTTCAAATAATGGTCCAAAAGCCCCTTGAATCCTTTCGTCCGGCAGATCTTATCATAAGACGCCGAGAGTTCCCTTAACGCCGGCATAAGTGTTTCCGGCACGAACTCACCGCCGAAGCCTCCAAAATATCCCCTTTTGTCCGGCACTCTAAGCTTTTTTGGCATTCTGGATGAACTCCTTTACTTTTTTCTCGTCTTTTTCGCCTATAGCTCTTTCCACGCCGCTGGATACATCTACACCGTACGGCCTTACCTTTTTTATAGCTTCCTCAACATTGCCAGGAGTAAGCCCGCCGGCGAGAAAGAACGGCCGTTCTCCCTTGAAATCCTTAAGTATTTCCCAATCGAACTTTACGCCCGTCCCACCCATCATCTTTGGATGGAACGTATCAAAGAGATAATAATCCGCTGCTTCATAGGCCTCAAGAGGCATGGACGCGAGTATCTTGTATTTGACCTTGAACGTTTTTATGACCTTGATCCCTCGCCCTTCCTGCTCCAGACGGTCTATCAGATCTCCACAATATTCGGGGCTTTCATTCCCATGTAACTGGACGGCGCTAAGCCCGCAATCCATCACATTCTTCACGACTTCATCCAGCGCCTGGTCTTTGAAAAGACCCACTTTTTCTACTCCTCGGGGTATTTCTTTGATGATCTTTTTGACAAGTTCCGCGTCCACATACCGCGGAGACTCAGGAGCAAAAAGAAAACCCAATAGATCAGCTCCGTATTCGCAAGCCTTTAAGGCATCCTCCAGATTTGTCAGTCCACATATTTTTATCTTTACCATTTATTCCGGTCCCTTTCTATTATCCTCAGCCGTTCATATCACACACTTCGGGAATATGCTTCTGGGACTCATCGATCACCGATTGCGGAAGCTCGAGGTCTTTGAGCTTACCGGAAAGGAAGTCGTCATAAGCGGCAAGATCAAAATGGCCGTGGCCGCTGAACATGACAACGATACATTTTTCTGTTTTTGTCTCTCTGCATTTTATCGCTTCGTCAATAGCGGCTTTCAGCGCATGGGCCGTCTCAGGAGCCGGAATAATACCTTCGGTCCTTGAGAAAAGGACCGCGGCGTCAAAAACACCCGTCTGCTGATAAGACCGAGGTTCCACTATTCCCTGGTCCACAAGTAAACTCACCAGAGGAGCCATGCCATGGTACCTTAATCCGCCCGCGTGAATACCCGGGGGAACGAACGTATGCCCTAATGTATGCATCATGAGAAGCGGCGTCATTTTTGCCGTGTCGCCGAAATCATACCTGTAAGGTCCTCTCGTTAAAGTCGGACAAGCGACAGGCTCGACAGCGATCATCTGTATGTTCTTTTTGCCTTTTATTTTGTCCTTAACGAATGGAAAAGTGAAACCGGCAAAATTACTCCCGCCGCCCACGCAGGCGACGAGGATATCCGGTGACTCCCCGGCTATCTCGAGTTGCTGTCTGGTCTCTATACCGACCACGGTCTGGTGCAAAAGAACATGGTTCAGCACACTGCCCAACGAATATTTCGTGTCATCGTTCTTTGCCGCGACCTCGACGGCCTCGGATATCGCCATGCCCAGGCTTCCCGTCGTCGTCGGATATTTCGCGAGTATCTGTCTGCCGGCTTCTGTCCTCTCGCTCGGAGAAGGATATACTTTGGCGTTCCAGATGCGCATAAGATGTTTACGGTACGGTTTCTGCTCAAAGCTGACACGCACCATGTATACTTCGCATTCAAGACCGAATATATTGCATGCGAAAGCAAGAGCGCTGCCCCACTGTCCCGCGCCGGTCTCGGTGGCGATCTTTTTCACACCTTCTTTCTTGTTATAATAGGCTTGCGCTACCGCGGTATTCGTTTTGTGACTGCCCGGAGGCGACACGCTCTCATCCTTAAAATATATCCTCGCGGGTGTCTTTAACGCTTTTTCAAGCCGGATCGCCCGTCGAAGCGGGGTCGGTCTCCATAGTCCGTAAATGTCCCTTATCTCGTCCGGTATCTCGATATATCTTTCAAGAGACATTTCCTGTTCGATAAGCTTCTTCGGGAATATAGGCAAAAGGTCGTCCGGGCCGAGAGGTTTACCAGTACCTGGGTTCACCGGCGGAGCCAACGGTGACGGAAGATCTGGCTGAATATTATACCAACTTTTCGGAATATCTTTCTGACTCAAATATATGTTCTGATCGGTCATTTTTCTCCCTTTTTCTGTCCCATCCTTCTCCCGATATCTATCTCATTCCCCCATCAGTTCCCTGATCTTCCTTCCTATATCGTTCGCGCGCAAAAGAGTCTCACCAATAAGTACCGCGTTAACACCGAGGCTTTTCAGGAACATGACCTGTTCGTACGTTTCTATGCCGCTCTCGGAGACCTTCGTCCGGTCATCCGGAATGCTCCGTATGAGCCTTTCAGTGACGGAAAAATCGACATTAAAAGTGGTCAGGTCCCTGTTATTTATACCGATTATCCCAGCGCGGCTGTTAACGGCCTTTTCCGCTTCCTCTTCATTGTGGACTTCCACGAGACAGTCCATCCCCAGTCCTTTGGCGACACCCAGAAAATGCGTAAGTTCGTCAAGAGTAAGAAGCCTGGCGATCAAAAGTATCGCGTCCGCCCCGTACAAAGCCGATTCGTATATCTGGTACTCGTCTATTATGAAATCTTTCCTAAGTATCGGAACGCTTACCCCGTCTTTTATCAGCCTTAAATACTCAAGCCGGCCGTCGAAAAACCTTTCATCGGTAAGAACGCTTATGGCGCTCGCGCCGGCAGTCTGATATTCCCATGCGATCTGCATTGGATGAAAATCACCCACGATGATACCTTTCGAGGGCGAACTCCGCTTGACCTCCGCGATCAGGTTTATGAACCCTTTACGCGAGATGTTCTTTTTAAATGAACTTTTTATTCCGAGAAGGGACGCCTTTTCTTTCAACTCGGTGAGCGGAGCCTTCCTTTTGGCGGCATCCACCTCTTCCCTTTTCATTTCTATTATTTTATTCAGTATCATATATGCTCCATGCTATCGGCGCTTTTCCATGTTGGTCAATTTGATAAGCTCTTTAAGTTTTTTTATGGCTTTTCCGGACTCCACAGCGCTCCGGGCCACCCGGACCCCTTCCTTTATGTTCCTGACCCTGCCCGCCGCCAGAAGCGCCAGAGACGCGTTCATAAGCACAACATCCAGCGCCGGGCCTTTTTTCCCGTTCAGCACAGCCTTTAGCGTTACGGCATTCTCGCGCACGGACCTGCACTTTATGAATTTTTTAGAGACCTCTTTCAACCCAAAATCAGACGGCCGCAGAATATATGACCTGATTGTCTTTCCTTTAAGTTCCGTCACTTTTGTCCTGCCGCTGATACTGGCCTCGTCATGGCCATCATCCAGCCCATGCACGACAAAAGCATGCTTTATTCCGAGACCGTTCATAACGCGGGCGACCTTCTCCGTCAAAGCCGCGTCGTAAATACCCATGACCTGCCGATCCGCGAACGCGGGGTTCGCGAGAGGTCCAATTAGATTAAATATCGTCCGCACGCTTATTTCTTTCCTCGGACCGGAAGCATACTTCATCGCCTTGTGATACGACGGCGCAAACAGGAACCCTATCCCGATATCCCTGATACATTTGCCTGCCCTTGCGGGTGACACGTCTATCTTCACTCCGAGCGCCTGAAGAACATCGGCACTGCCACACTTGCCGGAAGCGGCACGATTACCGTGTTTTGCCACCTTTACTCCACATGCGGCCGCGATCAAAGCCGATGCTGTCGATATATTGAAAGTGCATTTTCCCGTCCCACCGGTCCCGCAGGTATCAAGGATCACTTCTCCCTTTTTCGCGGCTTTTATCTTAATACATTTTTCTCTGACAGCTTTGACCGCACCGGTAATCTCCGGAACGCTTTCTCCTTTCATCTTAAGCCCGACAAGGAACGCTCCTATCTGAGCAGGCGTGACCGCCCCTTTCATGATGACAGTGAAAACATCATACGTTTCTTTTTCAGTCAAGTCCGTGAACGAACTGACCCTCCTGATCGCATCCCGTATGTCCATTATATTTCCCCCACACTCTGCACGCACTTACTTGACGCTTAACGCTTTACGCGTGACGCTTTAATCTAATCACACTCTAAAAAGTTCTTAAGTATCTTCTTTCCCTCATACGTCAATACCGACTCGGGATGGAATTGGACGCCCCAAACCGGTTTTTCAACGTGCCGCATCGCCATTACCTCTTTACTATCGGTCCAAGCCATGATCTCAAGCGGATACTTAAGGCTGGAAGGCCGGACGACCAGCGAATGATACCTTGTCGCGGAAAAAGGCGAAGGAACACCGTTAAAGATGTCCTTGCCATTATGGTAAATGTCGCTTACTTTTCCGTGCATGATGGTATCTCCTCTTACCACTTCCGCGCCGAAAACCTCGCCGATACTCTGGTGCCCGAGGCACACACCCAATATCGGTACTTTACCACTAAGCTCCCTGATAGTTTCCTTGGAAATGCCGGCTTCGTCCGGCCTTCCAGGGCCGGGCGAGATAACTATCCTGGAAGGTGAAAGCGCCGCTATCTCAGGGACGGTGATCTTGTCGTTGCGGTATACCAAGACCTCCGCGCCAAGTTCACCGATATACTGTACCAGGTTATACGTAAATGAATCGTAATTGTCGATAACAAGTATCATGCCGGGCCTCTCTTATTCCAATCCTTCTTCAGCGGACTCTATCGCCTTCAACATCGCTTTGGCCTTGTTAAGGGTTTCGTTATATTCGTTCAGGGGGTCGGAATCCAGGACTATCCCGGCACCGGCCTGTATATATGCCGTATCTTTGATCATAAATATTGTCCTTATCGTGATGCAAAAATCCATATTACCGGAAAAACTGAAATAACCGACACAACCCGCGTAAGGCCCTCTTTTCACGTTCTCAAATTTATCGATCAGCTCCATGGCCTTGACCTTGGGAGCACCACTGACCGTTCCGGCGGGAAAAGCAGCCCTTATAAGATCATATATGTCCTTACCCTTCGTCAATGTCCCTACAACGTCGCTTACGATATGCATGACATGGGAATATCTCTCTACCCGCATCATTTCACGCACCTTAACGCTCGAGTAGTCGCACACCCGGCCGATATCGTTCCTGCCAAGGTCAACCAGCATGATATGCTCCGCTCTCTCCTTCGGGTCGGACAAAAGCTCGTTTTCCAGCACAGCATCCTCTTCATCGTCTTTGCCGCGCCTTCGGGTACCGGCTATAGGACGCACTTCCACTACACCGTCCTCACACCTTACAAGTATCTCCGGCGAGGACCCCACGAGACAAGAATCCTCGAACTCAAGATAATACATGTATGGTGACGGATTGATGGACCTGAGCGCCCTGTAAATGGAGAAGGGTTGAGCGGCCGTTCTCCGCTTGATACGCTGGGAGAGCACGACCTGTATGATGTCGCCCGCGCGAATATGTTCCTTGGCTTTCTCGACTATATCACAGAACCCTTCTTTCGTGAAATTCGATATGAGGTCCTCCGACCGGCGCTTCTTTTTTCTGCACTCCGGCACTCTCACCGGCCTTTTAAGTTTCTTTATTATGCTGTCTATTCTCCGACAAGCTTTATCGTAAGATGCCCCGGCGTCGCCTTCAACAACGGCATTCGATACCACCTTGATCTTTCTATCGATATGGTCGAATATAAGTATCGTGTCGGTCAGAACAAAACGCATGTCGGGAACACGCGTATCATCGGCATTTTTGTCCGGTATGTCTTCAAAAAACCTGACCATGCCGTACCCAATATAACCGACAAGTCCCCCGCAAAAACGTGGAAGGCCCGGAACAGGGACAAACCTGAACCCTGACATGATATTTTTTATTTCGCCTATCGGGTCTTTCTGCATCGTCCGCGAGACGACGGAAGCCCCTCTTTTTACGGTCACTTTATCGCCCTTACTTTCAATGACCATGGAAGGCGAACTCCCAAGGAAAGAATATCTCCCCAGATTCTTGCCTCCTTCAACGGATTCCAAAAGATACGAAACTCCACCTTCTGCTATCTTCGTGAACGCCGAAAGCGGTGTATCAAAATCAGCGAGCATCTCGCTATAGACCGGTATAACATTCCCTTTCCGGCTTAATTGGATGAATTCATCTTTAGTTGGATAGTATGCCATTTTAGTTGTCAGTTGTTAGTTTATAGTTTTTCGTTGTTCGTTTCTCGTTTGATGTTCTTTCTTTATCCTTTATCCTTATACACTTCCCCCGGATCAAAAATCCTCTTCCCCTTGGCAGTCAACCCGCCTTTAGTGTTCACCTTACGAAAATAACAGCTGAAATATCCCTCATGGCACGCGGCCCTTTTTTGTTCCACTATAAAAAGTAGAGAATTATCGGCACAGTCCACGTGGACCGACTTCACTTTCTGCGTACACCCTGACGTCTCGCCTTTCAGCATGATCCGGCCTTTAGACCTCCTGAAAACATATATCACTTTTTCCTCAAGTGTCTTCTCAAGAGCTTCTTTATTCATATAGCAAAGAGTAAGGACATCCCCCGTCTTCGCGTCCTGTATGATCGCAGGGATGAGACCGTTCGTGTCAAAGTTCAAGTTATCGATAAAGCTCATATAATCCTCTCATACATTTTAGTATTGCGTATTGAGTATTGCGTTGGGCAAACAACTCAATACACAATACGCACGACGCAATACAAACAACAATGTTATTTCACTTCCTTATCACGATCCCTCTCTTCGCCAAATACTCCTTCACTTCCGCGATAGAATATTCCCTAAAATGGAAGATCGATGCCGCAAGCGCCGCATCGGCCTTCCCGTTCGTCAGGACATCAGATATATGCTTCATATTCCCGCATCCACCAGAGGCGATCACGGGTATACCCACCGCCTCCGAAATACGACGAGTAAGTTCTATGTCGTAACCGTCTTTTGTCCCATCACGGTCCATGCTTGTAAGAAGAATCTCCCCGGCACCCAGCCCCTCGACCTTTCGGGCCCACTCGACCGCGTCTATTCCCGTGGCGTCACGGCCACCCTTCACGTAAACTTCCCAAGACCCCTCGCTGCGTTTCTTCGCGTCGATCGCGACCACTACACACTGTGACCCGAACCGCGCACTTGCTTCTTTCACAAAACCCGGGTTCTGGACCGCTCCTGTATTGATGGAGACTTTATCGCATCCCGCGTTGAGAAGGTCCCGTATATCATCGTTGGAATATATCCCACCACCGACGGTGAACGGCATGAACACTTTTTCCGCGACCCGCCGGACGACATCTATCATTATCTTCCGTTTCTCGTAACTTGCCGTGATGTCCAGGAAAACAAGCTCATCCGCCCCCTCGTTGTTATAAACACCGGCGTTCTCCACGGGATCACCCGCGTCCCTAAGATCAAGAAAATTCACGCCTTTAACGACACGTCCGTCTTTTACGTCAAGACACGGGATTATCCGCTTTGCAAGCATCGATCGCCTCCTTAAGATCGATCGTACCGTCATAAAGGGCCCTGCCAATAATAACACCGGCCAACCCCTTTTTTTCGAGTTTTTTAAGCTCCAATATGTCCTCCGTATCCTTAATACCGCCCGCGTATATCAATTTGACCTTAACGCGCGGCAAAAGTTCCTTTAGAAGCTCTATGTCCGGGCCCTTCAGGGTCCCATCCTTTGAAATATCCGTAAATATCATTTCCTCAGCGCCGAACGAAACGAATTTTTCGATCGTCTCGAACACATCAAGCCGGGAGCGGTCCTGCCATCCATGAAGTTTCAATCCGGTCTTATCGGCGTCGACGCTCAATATCACCCGTTCCCTGAAACTCGTAAGTATGTCCCTGGCAAAATCCTCTTCCTCGATCGCTTTTGACCCGATGATCACCCTCCATATACCGGAGTCCAAGGCCTTTTTGATATCTATCTCCTTCCTAAAACCCCCTCCGAGCTGGACAGGGACATCCACGGCCCTTGCTATCTCCGCCGCCGTTTCCAGGTTAATGGGATGCCCCTTCTTGGCGCCCTCAAGATCGATCACATGTATTAGTTCCGCGCCCGCGCTTTCCCATTCTCTCGCGGCATCGACCGGACTGACGTTGTAATCGGTCTTATGATCGTATTTACCCTGCATAAGCCTTACGGTCTTCCCTTCGATAATATCTACTGCCGGAATTATCTTCATCATAGCCTCACAAAGTTTTCCAAAAGTTTCAGGCCGTTCTTCTGGGACCGTTCCGGATGGAATTGAACGGCACAAACATTTTCCTTCCAGAACACGGATGTATATTCGACCCCATATTCCGTCACGCCGGCGGTACAGCCCTTTTCCCTGTTATCGCAATAGTAGGAGTGAACAAAATAAAAAAAACTCCCGTCCTGTATGCCTTTCAGCACTGGGCATTTCCCGGCTGTTATTTTGACAGTGTTCCACCCAATCTGCGGCACTTTAAGCCCAACCCGACCTTGAGGAAAGCGCTTCACCTCGCCTTGTACGAACTTGAGGCATTCACATCCGCCGTTCTCCTCACTCTTTTCGAAAAGCAGCTGGAGACCAAGGCATATCCCGAGAAAAGGTTTTCCTTTTTTAATAAGGTCAAAGATCGGTCCGACCAATTCCCGTTCCTTTAGCCCATTCAAAGCGTCACAAGAAGCCCCTACACCGGGCAGCACTATCTTGTCTACCCCTTTAAGCGTACCTGGCGAATCCGCAATGGTCACTTCCTCGCCAAGATACCGGAAGGCGTTAAAAACACTCCTTAAATTCCCTGAACCGTAGTCGATTATTCCGATCATATCGTGTATGTCGTATGTTGTATGTCGTATGTTGTATGTTGTATGTCGAAACGATATACGACATACGCTGTACGACATACTGTTCTTACAAAATCCCCTTACTCGACGGCACCTCACCCTCCCTACGGGGATCTATCCTTGTCGCTCTATCCATCGCTACGCCGAGCGCTTTGAATACCGCCTCGAGATAATGATGCATGTCCACCATACTCTGCTCGCCCGATATCTCCACATGAAGGTTCATAGCAAGTTTTTTTGCAAAACTTTCAAGAAAATCCTTCGCGTAATGCATAGAATAACCGTCTTCATCTTTGATAGTTTCAGACCCCGTTCCTCGCATCTCTCTGAATCTGAACGCGGGACGATTGGAAAGGTCTACAAGGACCTTGGCGCTCACCATGTCCATCGGTACCTCGGCTGACGCCATCCTCATGATCCCTTTGCAATCGCCGAGGGCTTTTTTGAACGCCTCACCGAGCGCTATACCCACATCCTCATTAAGATGATGATTGTCGACATGCGTGTCCCCCGTGGCTTTTAGCGCGAGATCGAAATGGCCGTGATACGCTAAGAGGGTCAACATATGGTCGAGAAACCCGATCGTGGTCACGATATCGGTCTTTCCCCTGCCATCCATATTAAGAACAAGTGCAATCTGTGTCTCTTTGGACTTCCGCTCATAACTTGTCTTACGGCAGGTTAACGGCCCTTTTTTTCTGAATATACCCATTTTTACCCCCAGGCGTTTACTTTGAATCCTCACATCTTACTCGCACAGATTCCCAATGGTCTTTCAGGTTCTCAAGATCGGTAAGTTCCTTGACCCATTCGGCGGAACCCTGTAGAGCTTTACGGGAATAGGCTATCACATGCGAGCTTTTCACGAAACTTCTCAAATTCAGTCCCGAAAAGAACCGTGCCGTCCCTGCCGTCGGGAGAACATGACTCGGCCCCGCCACATAGTCCCCAAGCGCTACGGGGGTATACTCTCCCATAAATATCGCCGCAGCATTGGTTATTCTGCTCACTAGCCGTTGAGGAGACTTAACCATGAGCTGAAGATGCTCGGGAGCTATAAGATTTGAAACATCGACCGCCTCTTCCAGGTTCTTGACCTTTATCACATAGCCCCGTATCGATGGGTCACCGTGCACGGCGTCAAAAACCTTTCGGGAAGGCGTAACGAGGACAGAAAGCCCTTTATGATGCTCCGACTGCGCCATAAGGTCCTTTTTAATATATTCCACGTTCGAATACTGGTTGGCTATGACCAATACCTCGCTCGGACCCGCGAGCATATCAATATCGCAATAACCGAACACCTGGCGTTTCGCTTCTGTCACATATTCATTGCCGGGCCCGACTATCTTATCAACCTTCGGAACGGTCTTGGTACCGAACGCGAGAGCACCGATCGCCTGAGCACCGCCCGCCTTGTATATCTCATCGACCTTCAAAAGATTGGCCATAACAAGGATATACGGATCGATGCTTTTGTATTTATTCGGCGGAGACACAAGAACGATCTTCTTCACGCCGGCGATCCTGGCGGGCAGTACCGTCATATACACACTTGAAACGAGAGGCGCCGTACCGCTCGGCACATACACGCCCACCTTTTCTATAGGCTCGAATTTTTCACCGAGGAGTATACCGGATTCATGCTTAATGGTCCAGGAACGGGGCATCTGCTCTTTATAGAACTTCTCCATATTCCTGATTATCTTCTTCAGAGTGTTAACAAGCTCCGGCTTTATGTTCTGATAAGCCCCGCTTATTTCCGACTCGGAAACACGAAGCTCTTTACGGGACAGGTCCACCCGGTCAAACATTCTGGTAAACCTTAAAAGGGCCTCATCTCCGGACGCACGCACTTGTTCAAGTATCCCCGCGACTTTTTTCTGGAGGCGTTTTTTCCCCTGGTCGTGCCTTTTAACAAGCGCGTTGAACTTTTCGCTCCCTATTTTTATGCTTCTCATCCCTTCCACTCCTCGATCGCTTTTTTACATTCATCCACGGCCTTCTCCAAACCCGCAGGATATGTCCCACCCGCTTGGGCGAACTCATCATTACCGCCGCCACCGCCTTTTACACACACGGCACTTTTAGAAACCATAGTTTTCGCGCTCAATCCCTTTCCCACAAGATCGGACGTCACGCTGCATATCAGAAAAGTCCTGTCATCTTTGCTGCCGCCAAGGAATAGGACACCGGACCCAAGCTTCTTCGATGCAACAGCGATCGCTTTCCTAAGGACCGGCATGTCCGCGCCCTGAAAAACCCCTGAAACGAATTTCACCCCGCTGACGGTCGGCGCTTTCTCTAGCACCCTGTCGAGGACTTCTTTCACTCTGGTAAAAGCGTCGGCCTCCTCGCTCTTTTCTCGTTCTTTTTTTATCTTGGACACGCTCTCCGCCGCCACGGCAAATGCGGGCCCGATCACATCCTCAAAATCACGCATAGTCCCGCTATCGATCCTGACAGAACCCTCAATTATTCTTTTCGCCATGCCCAGCGCCTCACGCAACTGCGGGATACTGTTCTCCAGATTACCCGTCCCGCCAATGTCCCCGGCCATCCGTTCATATTCCGAAAGCATACCGGCGAGTTTCTCTTTAAGCCATTCGCGCGCGCTGCCCCCTGTGACCATTTCGATACGCCTTACCCCGCTTGCTACGGAACTTTCACTTGTGATCTTCACAAGCTCTATCTCGGACGTATTGTCCACATGTGTCCCGCCGCAGAATTCTTTCGACACATCGCTGACCGACACGACCCTCACGACATCCCCGTACTTTTCCCCGAAGAACGAAAGGGCCCCTTCTTCTTTGGCCTTCTGGATCGGCTTAGATTCTTTGCATACGGACATCTTCTTTCCGATCCAGGTATTTATGGTGTCCTCGACCTTCCTGAGATCCCTGTCAGACAGTTTCTTCATATGCGTAAAATCGAAACGGAGCCGTTTGTCATCCACAAGCGAGCCAGACTGTTTGACATGTTCTCCTAATACTGACCGCAGCGCAGCCTGCAAAAGATGCGTGGCCGTATGGTTCATCGCGGTCCTTTTTTTCTTTTCCCTGTCTATATCGAGCCTGACCTTATCGCCCTTTTTAAAATTCCCCCTGACAACGAAAACTTCCATGACCTTGCGCCCGCCGGCATCGTAGGTATTGAGTATGTTTATCCTGCCATCATCTTTTGTGATATCGCCCGTGTCCCCCACCTGTCCTCCGCCTTCCGCATACAATTCCCCGCTTTGGGGGGAAGTGATCATCTCCGCTCTCTCGCCTTCAGACATCTCACCGGAAGATGTGCCCGCCTTCAGAATGAACGCGATCTCCGTCTCGAGCGGCAGATCGCTCGAACAAGCTGGTTTCGGCGCATTCATAAAAAGATCTGGCTGGAAAATAAAATCAGACGAGATATTGCTCCCCTGGCGCGACTCTTCCTTTCTTGCCTCCATGCATTTCTCAAAAGCCGTGATGTCGGGTTTTACCTTTCTCGCTTCCGCTTCCTCGACTATCATGTCGAACGGCAGGCCGTAAGTATCGACCAATTTAAAAATATCCTCGCCCTGAAGAACACCTTCGCACTTTGACAACATCTCCTCGAACACGGGAAAGACCGATTCGATGGTTTCGCTGAATTTTTTCTCCTCTTCCTCGATGATCGCGCTTATATGCTCTCTTTTTTCTTCCAGCTCCGGATATACATCTTTCAACAACCCCACCACAGTTGGAACAATATTGTAAAGGAACGGTTTTTTACTTCCGCTTTTAAGATACGCGCGGCGTATGAGCTTCCGCACGACGTACCCCCTCTTCTCGTTCGACGGCGACACCCCGTCCCCAATAGAGAACACGCTGGCCCTGAGATGATCGACTATCAAGTTGATGTTCGAAGGGCTTATATCTTTCGCGGCCGCGCCCAGCTCCCTCTTTACGCGGTCAATGATCGGCGTAAAAAGGTCCGTGTCAAAATTTGTCGGGACGTTCTGGACGACCGAGGTGATGCGCTCAAGCCCCATTCCCGTATCGATGTTCTTATTGGGCAGCGGCACAAGCGTCCCATCAGGGCGCCTTTCGAACTCGGTAAAAACAAGGTTCCACACTTCCAGGAACCGCCCGCAATCGCATGAAGGATCGCAATCCGGTTTCCCGCAGCCCGTTTTCGGTCCCCAGTCAAAATATATTTCGGAACACGGTCCGCACGGCCCATTCGGCCCTTTAGAAGGGGCATCGGCAGGCCAGAAATTACTGTCCGGGCCAAGTTTGACTATCCTCCTCGCGGGCACTTTGACCTCGTTAAGCCATATGGCATATGACTCCTCATCCTCTTTATACACCGACACCCATAGTTTTTCGGGAGAAAACCCCATTTCACGGGTCATGAATTCCCATGCCCATTTAATAGCGTCTTTTTTGAAATAATCTCCGAAAGAGAAGTTGCCGAGCATCTCAAAAAAAGTGTGGTGACGTGGGGTCCGGCCGACATTCTCAAGATCACCGGTCCTCAGACATTTCTGACAAGAAGCGGCGCGTTTAAAAACGATGTCCTTGCCCATGAACTGGTCCTTGAACTGGTTCATGCCGGCACCGGTAAAAAGAAGCGTTGGGTCATTCATAGGGACCAGAAGATCGCTTGGAACGACGGTATGCCCTCTTTTTTCAAAAAACTCAAGGAACCTTTTCCTGATCTCTCCTGACAACATTTTACAGACCTTCCGTTGCGTCGTCCCCAATAAGGCTGTTCACGACTTCTTCCGCCGCGAGACTCTCGAAACCTTTGCTCAAAAGATATCTAAAAACCCTCGCTTTAATACTCTTCTTAGGGCTGTTCTTCTCTTTCCCGATCTTCTCTTTTGCCATTTTAATCATTAGGGCTTTTTCATCAAGGTCATCCGCTTTTTCCGAAACAGCCTTATCGATCAGTCCTTCTTCAATGCCCTTTTTTCTAAGCTCTTCTTTCAGGACCTCCGCGCTCCGCGGGTTCGTCCGCAACCTCGAATCTATCCATTCACGGGCAAATTCAAGATCATTGACGAACCCTTTGCCCTTCAGAAACTCGAGCGCTTCTTTTACCGCCGAAGAACTTATCCCTTTGGCCTTAAGCCTTGAATCAAGCTCTTTCTCCGACCTTGCTCTAAGAGCAAGAAGCCTGAGACAATATTCTTGGGCCCTTTTTACATTTTCCTGAAAAGACGCATTACGCTCTTTTCTCATTACTCATCCCAACAGATATCTACTCGTAACACAATACACAATACGCAATACTCAATACAAACGCTAGAATCCCAACGTCTTCTTAATATCCGTCTCTATTTTATCGAGCAGTTTCGCGTTCTCTCTAAGAGCGAGCCTGGCATTATCCTTGCCCTGCCCGATCTTCTCGTCGCCATAGGCAAGCCACGTACCACTTTTCTTTATAAGCCCGATCTCCTCGCCCATATCTATAACGCTCGAAGCGCGCGAGATCCCTTCGTCGAACATAATATCGAATTCCGCTTCTTTGAACGGCGGAGAGAGCTTGTTCTTGACGACCTTGGCCCTTACACGGCTCCCCACGACTTCTTCGCCTTTTTTCAGGGACGCTATACGCCTGAGATCTATCCTGACGGACGAATAGAATTTAAGCGCGTTCCCTCCGGTGGTAGTCTCGGGGTTGCCGAACATCACTCCTATCTTCATCCTGATCTGATTAATAAAAATGATGCAGGTCTTTGACTTGCTCACGATGGACGTAAGCTTACGAAGCGCCTGGCTCATAAGACGCGCCTGAAGCCCCATATGCGAATCACCCATATCACCTTCTATTTCTTTTTTGGGCGTGAGCGCGGCCACAGAATCTATAATGACAACATCTATGGCATTGCTTCTAATAAGAGTTTCCGCTATTTCCAGCGCCTGTTCGCCGTTGTCCGGCTGTGAAATAAGCAGGTTGTCCAGGTTCACGCCTATTTTTTTCGCGTATGTCGGATCGAACGCGTGCTCCGCATCGATAAACGCCACTTCGCCGCCCAGTTTCTGGGCGTTGGCCAGGATACTCAGCGTCAAGGTGGTCTTACCGCTCGCTTCCGGCCCATATATCTCGACTATTCTTCCCCGCGGAACGCCTTTTATCCCCAAGGCCACATCAAGTTTAAGAGAACCGGTTGGAATAACATCAACGTTGACGTTGTAACCTTTGCCCATCTTCATTATGGCGCCTTCTCCAAAATCCTTCTCGATCTTGCTTAAAGCAAGCTCAAGCGACTTGAATTTGACCGTTTTTTTCTCTTCGGCCTTGGCTTTTTCCTCGTTCACTTCATGAGCGGATCGTTTTTCCTTGGACATACTTCCTCCTGATATTATTATAATTTTAATAATTGGCTTTTGTTAGGTGATATTATCAGATATTAGCTCTTTTTTGTAAAGCAGAAATTACCCCCCCCCCTTTCAGACGTATGTCGTATTTCGTATGTCGTATATCGTACATCGTATGTCGTATAGCGTATGTTGCGGGTTTAACGAACTTTCGTTCAAGCACGACATACTATATACGCTGTACGATATACGTCTCTATATTAAGAGACAACCTCACAAACGTTTTTCTTTCAAAAATTAAGTAAGAATAAACGACAGGAACACTATCCTCTCAGATCTATTGTGGCCAGCGGGGTATATGCCGGACCTTTAGGAGAAAGATCCGATCTAAAAAGAATGATGCGGGAAACACTTGAAGTGACCGCCTTGATCTCGAGCGACTCCGCTATTTCCTTGAGCCTGGACCTGTTCTTGCCGGTCCTGACCCTGCCGATAGTAACATGCGGGCTGAATGGACGGTTCTCTTTCTCAAAACCTTCCTCCGCCAGAACGTCTTCAACGCTTTTCGCGAGGCCTTTGATCTCTTTATTACCTTCACCAATGCCTATCCATATCACCTTGGGATACCCCCACCCCGGAAAAGCCCCTGTCCCTTCAAGAACCATTTCAAAGGAACGCGTAAGGAACGCGGCCTTTTCCACTTTTTCCGCAAAATAAGCGATCTTTTCTTCAGGTATATTTCCAAGGAACTTGAGGGTAATATGAACATTTTCCGGTTCCACCCATTTGACGTCCGCACCGGCTTTTTTAAAAACCTCTTCCACCCTCACAAATTCTTCCCGCGCCTCCGGGGAGAACTCGACGGCGATAAAGGCCCTGACAAGTGTTGTATCGTTGGGCATTGCACCCCTTTGCAAAGCGTAGAGTGTTAAGCGTCAAGCGTTAAGCAATTTCGTTTTTAGTTGTTAGTTGTTGGTTAATAAAAGAGCTTAAGTATTTCAAATAGACTATCAACTGACAACCAAAAACTAACAACCAACTCTCTTCAATATCATTTCAAGCAACGCTTCCGAAAATTCGAACTTCAGTTTCTTCCTATTTCCCCTGGCCATGACTTTCTTCGTTGTTATCCCCTTTTTATCCGCAACAGCGACATACGCGAGCCCGACAGGTTTCGCGCTCGTCCCACCCGACGGACCTGCGATCCCGGTAACTGCACCGGCCACATCCACGCCGAGAACGCGCTTTGCCCCACGCGCCATCGCGCCGGCGACTTCGCCACTTACAGCGCCATGCTCTTTAATCAGAGCTCTCGGAACACCGAGCTGGGAAACCTTGATGTCGTTTGAATACGCGATGATCGCGCCTCTAAAATATTCCGAACTTCCGGGAATGTTCGTCACACGGTGAGAAATCAGCCCACCCGTACAAGATTCAGCGATACCGAGGGTTTTACATGTCCCTGCAAAGAGCGCAAATATCTTAGTTTCTGTCGATCGCGATCTTGCGGATAAAACTTTATTTTTTGCCGGCCTCGTGATTTTCATTGAATGAAGTATATATCGACTTTAGGGATTTTTCCAGTTCCGCACGGCAACCGCGAACAAGATCGAAATGAAGGATTACAGTGCCTGAAGGACTTCCGCTTCGGCTTTCATGAAATCCCTTATTTCCTCATAATCAACTTTCTTTATTTCAAGAAGATACCCGGACACTCCCCGCAGCAATCTATCAATAAGTTCTGCGGAGTTCTCTTTAACAAATTTGTCCGGGTTCTCTACCATGGCCAGAAAAAGGTCTCTGAGCGCACCCTCTATGCTCGCTACCCTCACAGCGTCTCCCGCATCCCGAGCCCAATGTCGTTCTACAAGACCCTGTCCGAAAGCGGCCAGTGAAACCAGCGAGAACTTCTCATTTTCCGTCACTGTAGTGAAATTGCCAGGCACAATGCCCGCAAGGCGGTTATTGAGGCTCGTACCAAGTCTCTCTCTTAATACGCGTTCGGCGCTGCCACGGTCCGCCTCGTTGGCATACACTACGATACCTGGATGCGGGTCCTTCGTCAGGCGGTCCCCATATGTTTCCACTACCCCTCCCATCACCGCTCCAAGACCAAAATCAACATCCGGCTTGGTCATATCGCGGTCATAGAAAACCATCACAATATCCTCACCGTATTTTCTCGACAATACCCTTTTGATGCCCTGGGCCATCGAACTGTTCTGGGATTTCTGTATAATTAGCTGATCCCTGCTGAGAGGCACCAAAATAACATTCAGATTCTTTTCAGGTCTGGCCATTGAAAAAACGTTCCTGGCCGCCGATACCGTCTCAACTACTTTGGCCTTCGAATCTATATATCCTCTTAAAGCCTTTCCAAGAGGGGTATCTCCGGGAGTTTTCGCCGCTTCGTCATATTTTTTGTCGCGGTCGAATATCTCCGACGTAAGGCCGATAATAAAACGATGTTTCACATCCTCCGGCGACATTTTTCTATCGAGTCCCGATAACTGACGGGCCGATTTAATGTTCTCATCAGAAAAGACCATCTTTTCAAGCGCTTCATGAAGAATATATTCATCAATGAGATTACCCGGCACCCCCTGTCTTCCTTCTATCGTCCCGAGATATCGGATAATATCCACCGCCAGAGCGCTCTCATGGCCAAGCAAATACTTTTCAGGCCCTTCGACATCACTCTCAAACCAGCTGAATTGCGTCTCCGGACGCTCAAGAACGTTCTTCACCTTTTCAACCGCTTTTTCCGCTTCATCATCGCTGATCTTCAATTTATCGACCAATATCCCCTTGATCGATCCCCTCTTTTCATCAATAAGACCGATAAGCTGGCGGCATCTGTAAGACACATCTTCCACCACTTTCTTATTCGATTCCGCCTTACTTACCGCTTCATTCCCTCGTTTGATCTCCTCCTTCCTCCTTCTAAGTTCAGCCTCCGTGAATCCTTTACCTATGTTATCAAAAAGCGCGTTAGCAAAAGCTTCTCTCCGAACAGCCTCCGATCCAGCTTCAGATAGCGGGGCAGGTACCGTTTCCGGCACCGCTTGCTCAATTTCAAGCGGCACACTGCGAACGGAAGAGACAGTACTTTGGGGCAAACTCACCTCGAACACCGTACCTACCAACGCTAACGGCTTCCCTACAGGCACCCCTTCCTGCCGACGCTGCACAAGCATATCGCCGGCGTCATTACGCCGAATGTTGCCATTTTCATCAGTCAATGTCACAAAATCACGGGCCGGGGCCACCGCAGAACGTCCTGTTCCGCTCATGTCCCTGACCTTGAGATAAACATCTATACGCCCCCCTCCATCTGTGATCAGTTTTTTGGATATGGCCAACCCCAGGCCGCCCCCTGATTTACTGGATTCATTAAAGTTAAATATTTTTTTCGCCTGCTCGGGCCGGACGCCGGTAGCATCATCTTCAAACCGCAGAATAACATATTTTTTGTCGTCATAGAACGCGGCACGGATCTTCACCTTGCCTTCCGCCATCCGCCGTGCACGCGCCTCTTTCTGTTCCAGCACCGATCGGATGCCGTCTAATTCATCAATTTCCCTGCTAAGTTTCTCAACGGCCCCGGCGTCTTTTTCATTTTCCAGCCTCTCCCTCAGCGCGATACTCATAGTCCTTACCACATCAACGTCCATGGACTCTTTTACCTCAAAACCATGTTCTTCCGCCAGTGCGTTCATGAAATCTTGATTGTCTTTCATGAACGCGTCCAACGATTCCTGTGTCTCCTGCAAACCCCTCGTATAAGCGTCATCCGGATTTTTCAAGAAAGTCTCGATAGAAATAATGAACAAATAATCGGAAAGCACATCTAGGCCTATTCCATCGTCAACTGCATAATTTTGATCTATTCTTTCAAAGACCTTTTTCTCATGGAAAGTGTCTTTCGTAGCAAGCCACTTCTTCAGAAACCCTGCGAGGTCTGATATCTTCTCGCCCCCGCGATAGTCCCCTTCGATGTAATTACCCATTTGAATATAATACTTTCCCACCTCTCTGAACGCGCCGCTGTTCCTAAAGTCCGTAAATTCTCCCATAATAAAATCCTTCTGCCCTTGCGCCGAAGGAACATCACTTTTGGTCTTTTGTATTGCATCTGCCCAATCCAAGAACAACTTTCCATTTTCATTTCTCTCCCAAAATCTTTTCAGATAGATGATGTCATCGCCGGTCTGATCCAGCACATCCAAAACATTCATATTTTCATTTTTCAGCTGCGCTATGTCCCATAACCGCTCTTTGTACCCCGGCAATCGCCTTTGGACTTCTGTCACCTCATATAGTTCGCTGAATTTCTCACTTTCCGGACCCAGTTCTTTTACGGCTTCTTCATTAAACATCCCCCTTCTTATTAATGATTTTAAAATATGCAAACAGCCGATACTGACTTGGACCACCTTAATATGTCTTTCAAGTTCCGAAAAAACAGCATGAGCGGTATATCTCGATACCATCCAAGCCCTCAGTGCCCTTTCCGTCCTGTCTTTTTGTATACGGATATATGCAAGAACGGCCATATCGTTCTGGAACTTCCCGTCCTTTTCCGCCTTACCCCATTCCGTAACAGCAGTTTCCAGATCTCCGGCATCGAGGGCTTTATTCACACTGTCAACATAACCGTTAAGCGTTGCATTATTTATAAGCTCTCTAATGCTTTCAATTTTTCTATTTAGTTCAGCCTGTCCGTTCTTCACACCCTCATACCCTTCAATCCCTTCCGCCAACATATTACCTGCCATGAGATTATTCAACACTTTCATAAGCAGGATATCATCAACTATCCTGGTCTTTGCGCCCTCAGATATCGTTGTCCCGCTTTCGTTCAACAATCGTTCAAACTCGGCTATAGCTTTTCCGAAATCCTCGCCTTGCGGGACGGTCAGCATGTCCATGAACATATTGTCGATCGCGGCCGCAAACCCGGTCTCACTGTATTCTTTTGTCATGATCAGCTGCCGCGCCTCGTCGATCATAGACGGTTTTTCAGCGACACCTGTCCCGGTAGCAGTATCCCTTCCACCGGCTCCCCTTTGTTCTTTGGCAATAGCCCATACCGGATCCTCTTTGATATCAAGGCGGTCTTTTCCGGGTTCCCTCCCGATGAGATCGCTAAAATCTTTTTTACCCTCATAGATCTGTTGAACAAGCACCGGGATCATATTATCTTTAGCGAACGCCGCAACCGCTTCATGGATAAGTACCGCCACAAGGCTACGATCATCCAAGGCGGCCGAAACATATATACCTCTGCCGCCGGCATGCCCCAAAAATCCTTCAATCCCATCAAGAGCGCGTATCTGCGGGGCCTCCGCAAGTCCGCGTTTCCCTATCTTCCCAAGATCTTCCGCCAGTTCCAGCAAAACACCTTTTTTCTGGCCGTCCGTCTCTTTTTCCGCCAGAGCGTTCAACTTCCCGACCATGCCGTCAAAGAACGCGACGGCTTTAGCGACATTTTCTGAGGACCGTATGTCTCCATAGCTCTCCGGCCTCCCTTTGAGAATATCGTTTATCTGCGCATCAATAAATATGTCCTGTGCCATATCCCTGATAATGGATATATCGATCTCAATGATGTTCGCGTCAGGTTGTTTTCCCATATCAACCGGAAAAAGGACCTTGTCTCCGTCCTTGACAACCACTCGGCCGCCTTCTTCGGGATGCAATCTTGCCCACTCACTCACAAACTCCAGTATTCTAACCTCCTCATTGAACGCTTCAATACCGTCTTTCTTCCACACTCCTTCGGCTAATCCGCTTGACAGCATACTCGCTACCTGTAGAAGCGCCGTCTGCGCAAGGGCTGTCCTCAATATCTCCTGGTTCCCCGTGATCTGGCCGGCAAGCAGATCATAGTACGGGGTCTCGTAATCCTTCGGGCTGGTAAAGCTCGGAAGAACGGAAACATACGATATCCCTTCGTCCCGGAAAAGTTCGCAGAGGTTCTCTGTATGGAAACCACCCGTCATCAGGACCGCGCATTCGATACCGTCGGACAGTTTCTCGAAGCGCATGTTCTTCAGGAACGCATCGTCTCTTTTATAGGAATATTCAAAGAACCGGGCTATGTCTTCCCTGTAATCATCCAGTTTTTCAACACCGTGGCTTAATTTCGCGCTGACCCTGTACTTCGGGCTCTCCCTCTCGATGAAAACGGTATAATTCCTTATTTCGAACGAACTTGTATTTGCGAGATAATATTTGTAGTCCGTTTTCGTGAGAGAGATATCGAACATGTTCTTAAGTATGGCAAGGTCCTTTGAAAGAAGATTAAGCTGCCGCTGGACCTCGTTTTTGTATAACGGGTCCTTGATCGCGTCTTCAAGAGCGTCCAATTCATCCATGATCATGGACCGGTTCACGGCCGCGTATTTTCCCACATATCCCATATACTGCACAAGAACAGGAAAGCGTTTTTCGCTCATTTTCATCTCTCGAGCTTTCCTCAAAAGGTATCCGTAATAATCCTGTACAGACAAACGTTTTGTTTTAAAAGACACCGTTTTTTCCATGAGCTCCTGCGCTTCGACCCTCGAAAGGTTTTTCCTCAGCTCTTCGATAATCGCGTTCCTCTCCCTGTTCGCTTTCTGAAAATCGACGTTCTTTTCCTCATCCAGGACCTGTGACAGAAGCGAGAGATCGGGGAATTTCGATATGTCCACGCGATGCTCTTTTGCCTTATCAATAATGAATTCAAGGTAGTCCTTGAAAGTCATATTACCGCTTTTATAGGCCGCGTAGGCAACATCCATCTTGAGAAGTTCCGGCGTATGAATAAAACGCTTTAAATTGTTCAGGATATGCGTGAGTTCATCGAGGTACTTTCTGACCTCATCCTTGAACACGAGCGAGTCACGATAAACTTTCAGGTTAGCCAGATACAGGTCTTTATCTTCAATACCCCAAAGGGCGACTTTCTCGGGGTTATTGATCGCGTAGAATTCAGCGCCGTTCAATTCGCCTTTTTTCACAAAATAATCCGCGACCTCCTTCCTAATAGCTTCGCCGGATATAGACGTAAAAATGCGTAGATCATACGCCCCGGCGCCACCCTCAAGATTAACGAGCCGCGTACCATATTCCCTGCTCAAATAATCGATAATGTCGGATATCTGGTGCTGGGCGAACGCGTTACAGTGAGCATCCTGAATGTGAATAACGACACGCCGCGAATCCCCGCGAGATGAGAACTTGACCTCCCCAAGATGGGCCGGGATGGAGAAAGTATTGACATCAAGGGTCGAGAGTTGTCCATTGTCCAGAGACATTTCAAGAGCAGGCGAGTTTGCATCCACAGCGCCCCATCCGTTACAACTTATCAGCGTGGTACACAAAAATACTACCGTCACCACCAGTGCGGTAATTTTGTTAAAGACCATGTTGTTTTTGAAAATAATAAACATTTTATCCCTCATTAAGGCTAAACCCAACAATCCCACACTTCTCTCAAAAAGTATTGGTTTCCCAACACACCCCACCTTGCATCCCCCATATTTAATATATCTGGTAAAATATTAAATAGCCAGAAACAATAACTACATTTTTTTTATTTTACGTACTGCGCTCAAAAATATAAAAGCTCTGCACATGGATTTCCACATGCAGAGCTTAACAAAAAAACAATTAACACTTATAGTGATTTCAAGACATATCTTTCGTAGTTAGCCTTTTCTACATCAATATTATAGGGCATGGGGATAGGTATAAGAATGTATAGTTTATAACCTTTCCTTGAAAGCCTCAACTCTCCTTCAATCGCCGATGGCATCCCCCCCCCAACCGCCATTATTTCAACCATAGCCTTGTAAAGCTGGCTTACCGCACCTCCTGATCCATCCTTTGCCCTATCCATCTGGATAAACAGAAGAGACCCTTCACCTGTACCATGTTTTTCGCTCATGATCTCAGACGGCTTCTCCCTATCTACAGCTATAATATCGCTCATTTGCCCCATAGCGATATCTTTCCACACAAGGTTTCCCGAACTCCATTCTTGTGCAAAAATCCATTTATTTATTTCCGCTTTGATCTCTTCAGGGGTGATCTTAGCGCTTTTTTCTAACAGTATGACCTGATCCTTATCAATGAATTCCGCAAGCCCGGATCTCTCCAAAATCGCGCTCACGTTCTCTGGCGTTATATGCTCATCCCTGACCACGATAAAATCCCTGAACGGATCTTTCCATTTGTCTCTTTCATCGTCAGAAAGCGCTTTCCTTGCCGTGTCCCGCCTTTCCCTTATCGACTCCGCAACAAGCTTGAGGTCAAGCATTGAATCCACGGCTGTTACCACATACCCTCGTTCCGTTTCCGCTTTGGTCTCTCCTTCGCGTTTCAGGAGATCTTTCGCCTGGTCAGAATATTCCTGGCCTCGTACTATACGGTACAACTCACTTACTCTGATATCATAACGGAAATCCTGCCTCTTCACATTAGCCTCGCTATAAAACTGATTTACCCTTTTATCATAAAGGCTTAAGCCTTCCAGCCCGAGAGAACTTTCCTCCGGATGCAAATTGAATATAAGGTCTTTGACCCGGGCCATTCTTTCAAACCCACCCACCTCCCCGCCCGCCTTCTCCTCTTCCACTAATTTTTCGATCTTCTCCTCGTCCAGACTTATACAAGGATTTATTAATGTAATCTTGTCAGCGAAATCCTTAATTATTTTAATAAGTTCAGCCGCCACATCAGCCTCTCCCTGGATATCTCCTTTTCTGAGATCAATAAGGGCCATAACACATCTTTCGCCTTCGCCTTGCTCCATAAGGGCATCCAACATTTCTTTATGTAACTCTTCTCCTTCTATCCCAGGGTTCCTTTGTTTTATCCCACCTACGTCTATCTGCACCACCTTGATCACTCTATGATTCCGAAATTGCTTTTCCAGACTCTTTCTTCCTGCCCTGGTCATATTTACACCAAGATTTTCACACAGATCGTTCGGGATCCCTACTATGATCTTTACTCTGGTCTTCCTTTTCATGATCGCTTCTCTTCTTTCCTTGTCCTCCTTCAAGACATCCCGCTCTTGTCTCCCTATCTCTTCCGAAACAACTCCAAGAACCCTCTCCGGACTCGCCAATTGGTCTTTAAAGTTCCCTCGTTTCAGGTAACCGTTCGGATCGACTATTCCATCTTGCTTCCCAACCGCTCTCAGCACCCCCTTCACACAGAAATCTCTCGCATGCCTGGCCTCCGTTATGGCTTCCCGGATCTCGGAATTGGTGTCCTCTATAAGTCTTTTTTTGTCAGCTTCTTTCTGTTTATCAGGGCGTCTGTCCATATCGTTCAGCTTTTTAGACAGCATTAAATACTTATCTACCAACTTCTCCAATAGTTCAAAATCGTTCCTTCTTAGCCCTCGAAGAAAATATTCAGCGCTTCCTTTCTCAGCAGAATCAACAATACGCCTCAACGCGTAAGTAAAGTTAAATGACTCGCTCATCCAGGCTTCGACGATCTCCTTGATACTCTGCACACTTTTGTCTTTTGCCTGCCAGGAATACAAAAGGGTACTCGGGTTCCAATCATAACCACCGTCCACCCCAGCTTTTAAAAGACCCTCTTCTTGGACCTTTTTATAGTATCCTGAACCTTGTTCAATACACATTATGTTCATGACCTTTACTATAGACTCCTGCAGATCATTTTTCTTAAGAAAGGTCATCGTTTCCTTCAACTCTTCCAGCGTCGCAAAAGGCTCTATTGCGATAAGGCCTCCTTCGATCTGTATCTTTCTTATTTCAGTTTGGCCGGTCAAATTGTTAACCCTATTGAATTGTTTAAGCACATTGAGCACTGTATCATAATACATAAAATATTCTGCACCCAGCCCCCCTAACAATTCCCTCCGCTTTTCAGGTCCGCTAATATTCAAGGATCCCAATTTCACCACATTGTCCTGAATGATCCCTTTGTCATTAATAAACTTTTTGTTCTTGAGATGTTCCCATATCGCTTCCGCATCTTCACGGGCATCCCGCGAGGCACCCTCCGCCTGCCGGCTAATAGCTTTAAATATATCACTTTCAGAAATGTCCTCGCCTATCACTTTTATAGCCCCGGCGATGGTCTCCACCCCGACACCCTTATTGTACCTGGCAAGCTGCGAGTTAGAACCTGATTCTATTCCAAGAAACACCCTCCTTAACCCCGCTTTCCTGAGCTGTCTCAAGGCCTCTCTTTTTTTGATATTTTCCTGTCTTACGCGGGACAAGGCTTCCGTGAATCTGCCATTGATCTCATTCTTTATCCTGTCTCTCAGCGTTATATCCTCGATCGGACGGACAACCGCATCCACATTAAACGGAAATTGCTGCTTGGTCGGATATAGATTGTTATCACCGCTGATCAGGCTCCAGGCACTGACATCCTCTTTAGCTCTCTTTTTAACCACGGCCATATCTTTTACCACACGCCTCAACACATCCTCCGGAGCGATATATATATTATCTGCTCTTGTCTGGATCCAAAATTCGATATTGATCTCTGCCGCGATCATGGCCTCGGCAAGTTCTATCATGTCATCAGGGCCAAACTGCATAAAATCGGTATCGGTGAAAGAAACAAAATTAGCATCTTTGGACGAGATAAGGTCGCCTTCTTTTTTCAGGTTTTTCAGGTCCGCTAAAAGTTTAGGTGTGGGCACGCGCCGCACTCCGGTACCACGGCAATATTCCAGATTGCAGAACCTGCATTTACGCCATTTGCAGCCTTCCCCCAGCCTGTACCAGTATAATACAGCCTCCGGGTCCTCGACCTCATCGAACGAATAGTTCAGAGGGGAATGATGCTCTTCAGCCAGATCGACCGTCTTTACAGGCATTGGTGAACCGGGCCGTTTTTCCCAACCTCCGATAAAATTTTCCTTATCAATCATACCGACCGCTTTGTCCAGAAATTCGCGCACACCAGAGAACCGCCACTCTTTGAATTGTTCCTGAATAGGTCCCTCCTTCATCCACTCGCGAGTAGCATACTTCTTAGGATGCGGCCACGGCCTGCCAAATTTTATAGTCCCGATGCCGAGCGGAAAGACCCTAATGCCGTCAACAAATTCCCGTTCAACGTTCCCATCCACCGCCCGGATCGCATACCCGAGATTATCATCAAAATGGTCCTTTCTGAACGTACCCGTCAGGACAAGAGAAACATCTTTGTTATTCAACAGGTGCTCGTAAGAGACCCTCTCACCAAGATCACTTTTTGCCCTGTATGGAGAATTCACGACTATCGCTATCCCGCGTTCACGTTTCCCTTCCGCTTTCAGCATTTCCGCGCGCTGTTTCAGTTTTTCCACCAAATGCGGCATTTTATCGACAATGAACGGATTTATCTGTACGACATCTATCCAATCCAGAAGACCATTATTTACCGCTTCTTCAAAAACATCCCCACGTGAAATAGACGCCCCCAGCCACCTGATATCCCCTCTTTCCCTCATGCCAATCATCTCATCTTTTGCCGATGTTTCTTCCCCTTTTGTTACCACTCCCTTTAGAACATCGGCATTCGCGCCATGTATATACAAAAGATCTATTTTGCCAAGGTGTTTTTTGCTTTCCTCGACCGACTTTTTTAGATTCATTACGGAATGAACCGTATCCGAGGTCCCTTTCTCAAGATCAAAATTCTCTCCCCATTTTGTCGCGATAATAAACTTTTGTCTCTCTTCCCCGCTCAAACTTTTAAGATACACTCCCAACAACTCTTCACTAAGACCGTACGCATGCGCAGTATCAATCATGATACGTCCTTCCGCGTCACGTTCCTTCATCCTCCGCAAATACGAAATGTTCGGTATATCTTCAATAGACTTCTTATCCCCTCTGACAAGATCGACCATACCCCTCATGGCGAGCTCACCTTCACTATAGCAGGCAACAAGCCCCTGCTTGCCGTATTTTTCAAGGAATTCCTCATCCAATACTCGCGGCCTGTGCCCGCCTACAATAACATATTTCGGTCTAACGCTCCTGTCCTGGGCATATACCTGTTCCAATAATCTTTCCGCCACTTTCCCTTCCGCCGTTTTTATGGAAAGTCCCAGAATATCCGGCCTTTCCTCTTTTATCTTTTCAATGGCCCATTTTTCCATGTCTGATTGTATTTTCGCGAACCTTGTATAGAACTTGTCGTTTATATGGTCACGCATTTCCTGCAGTATCGGTTCCCACTCTTTAAGTTCCTCAAGAGACATTTTTTTTATTTTCTTTTCATCCGGTATACCGTCAAAGTTATTTTTAACATAATCTTCAATATCCTTTTCCAAGGCCTCCAGTTCAATATGTATGTCTTTTTCAAGCACGCTATGCTGCATATCGACGACCTTAACATTGACACCCTTACCATACACCCCTCGCAAGTCAGCTGCCAATGTCTCCACGGAGATAGGAGAACTCATCGTAAGGTGTCTTTCACTGACAAGATTAAGAAGTACTACCTTCACCGACCTGCGATCGGCAGGTAAACGGTTGGCCATGGCTTCTTTGATCCTGGCGATAAAATCCGTCTTGGCAAACAATTCGATCATATCCCAGTACTTTGACAAATTGCCCTGAACAGACGCCCCGTACGACCGTGAGTATACACACACTTCTTCCACAAGACCTCTTATTTCTCCGGCGATCCGCTCTCTTGTTCTTTCCGTTTCGCCGTTTTCGCCGATCTTTTCCACTGAACTTCTCTTCACACGGTATTTTTCATCTCCTATGATCACCGTACAAACCATGTCATCAATGGAGATATCCGCCGATGAGAGCTCTGACGGCAGAACTTGTATCCCGCTAACCAGTTTTACAAGATCCTCAATGCTCCATTTTTCTCCGGTCATGGCCTCCACCTGTTGGCGCGAGATCCCTCTCCTGGCTTTTTTAACATCATGAACCCATTCTTCAAGCTTTTTCTCAATTACCTGTTTTCTATCTTCACCCTTCAGATTTGACGCCATATGCCCCACGGAGTATGCGATCATTTCCTTAAAATCATCCAACCCTTTCGTGAACAATGCCTCAAGAGCAAGGTCAAAATCCCCACCCGCCGCCAATTCTTTATAAGGCTCTGTTCTTTTAGTAAGAACGGCGACATACGGCCTTGACTCCCCCCCCATGTCCTTCGGCATCATGATAAGATAGGACAAACCCTTTTCTTTCATTATCTCCGTAAGGCCGCTGGTGTGGTGCCCGCCGGATATAAGTGCGGCAACCTGTTTTCCTTCCTTTTTCATGGCAGAAAGAGTGTTCAAGACCATGTCTTTATTGCGCAGTTCGGCAATGCGGTAGAATTCAAGTGCGTCTTTTGCCGCGGAAAGCATACCGTTGAACTGACCGGCCGAGATACCCTCCCGGGTTTTTCCGGGCACCTCGATAAAACTTTTCAATTTATCGTATTCAAATTTTTCACATGCGTCGGAAAGATATGTCACTTCTTTAGCGGATAATCTAAGTCGGAACAAATAATGTAAAAGCTCCGCTATTCTGATCAGCTCGAACAGCTGCTCCTCTTCGCGGGAGGAAAATATCTTCTCGATGACCTGCGTTTCCGCGAATGTGATCTCTTCCTGGAGCTTTATGATGTCTATATCCCAGAACTTCTTCAAGTAATCCGCGAACTTGGTAAGTTCCGCGAATTTCTCCGTATTGATCCCTTTCTTCTTCGCAAACCCCATAAGCCAATCATAATATTCCGTTTGAGCTGACCTGTCCTTTTCAAAAAGAATGGCCTTCTTCACCATCTCTTCCATTTCTTTTTCACTGATTACACCGATCAATGCGTCTATAAGCTGTTTTCTTTCAAGAGCGGCTTTCGTGAAGTTTATCGTCCGTTCAACACGTACCATATCCATAAAAATTTCTATATTAACACACTCAGGCACCCGAAGGCCCGTGCGTTGGCAAAATCCCTCAAGGAATTCCCAGTAAACAGAAAGGCTTATTTTCCCAGCACGATGAAGACTGGACTTGTAAATAAATTGCCGAAGGTCCGGGGAAAATATTTTTTCTCCGGCGGCTTTAAGTTCTGCGGCGACCGATCCCAACAAAGCGACATTACTGCGATTTCCCTCATGCACCTTACGGAACATCTCCAAATTCTTTTGATACAGCAAGTTATCCTCCGCGCCGTAAAGCGCGATAGCATCATCGGAAGTGGCGGCAAAGAACTCTCCGGCGGAAATTTTAGATCCTTTCATGAGATAAGCGGCGGTTTCATCGCGGACATTTTTATCGGGAAAAGTGCGTAATATCGAAGTATCGATATAACCTGAGCCACCCTCGATGGCGATGACCTTAAGATCATAATTCTGCACAAGATCTTTAAGTATATTCACGATTGAATACTGTCCGGACAAAGAAGAATGTGAATCCTCGATGTTGATAATAACATCGTTCCCGGCTTTATCCAACGCCGCTCCTTCTATAAGGGCGTTTTCGCCAAGCAATTGAAAGTTTTCAGGAAGATCTGATAGCTTTGAAGTATTTTTAGATACAGCATCGGCATGCAGAGCGCCTTGCATCTCCCCTTCGCCCCATGAAAGCTGCTGAAAAATGAAGATATTAGCAACTATACAAGAAATCAATTTTTGAAAAAACCTATAGCGGCACATTCGAGACATCACTATCCCGTAAAGTTACTTAAGTAAAGTTACTTAAATTTGTAGTGTTTCAACTTCTCACTTTGGTATATTCTACACAAAAAAACCAAGAAAGCAACTTTTTTATTTGTTAACCACGCTGAATACAGTTATGTATGTATAGTAAATTAAGACTAACGATTTGTAGCAGTGATATGGATATAGAAACCTGTTTCAAAGTTTAACAACTTAGTTAAACATGGTAAATATCAAAAGCTTTATTGTATGTTTTTGGATGTCGGGGTAATTTGTTCTAATTTTTTTGAAATCAAGGAAAGAGAAATTTTGTATTGTTCTGCTAATACACCAAAACTTTTCTCATCAACGCTGTCCGAACACGTAATTTCCTCATCGATCAATGCTTTGAGAATGGTCACTTCTTTTTCTGATAACATACTTGCCCTCCTTAGTGATCTTCACTAACCTGAATCGGCTATCTATGCCGCAGATCAAGCATTCGAGATCTTAGAGCGCCATTTCCAATCGCTAAACATAACTTTCACTAACGCATAACCTGAAGTGTAAGCGTTTACATTGGTCGTAAAAAAAATACCCCCTATTTAGCAGGACACACCTTCTGTGATCAACGCCTGCACTATTCTGACCCTAGGAACCCCCTTATCGCCTTTAAGAACATTCACAAGGGTCTTAGCCGCCAATTCTCCTACTTCCTGGATCGGAAAAGCCACAGATCTCAATGGCGGATTCGTATATGCACCTATCGGCAAACCGTCAAATCCTAATATGGAAATATCGTCCGGGCATTTCAACCCTTTATCCGGCAGATGATTTATCATTTCAATAGCGATCTCATCAGAAAGAGAAAAAACCACCGCCGGCAATTTCACCTCTTGCAAGACTTTTTCGAGAACCGGCACACCCGAAACCATGCTTAGTTTAAAGTCAAATTCTTTCAAGCTGCACTTTGCCCGTTTTGCCTCGTCAAAGAACCTAAAAAAACCCTCTTTGCGCATCTCGGAATGCGGCATGTGGTCCGAATCCGAAATAAGGACGATATTCCGGTATCCTTTATCATAGAGGAATTCGGCCGCTTTATACCCGGCGTTCACATGGTCAAGCAGGATATTGTAGGTATTCCGACCATGCATCTCCTCGGAAAGATTAACGATTGGGATATCATACTCTTTCAGAATATCAACCGGGTAAAGCCGCATGGACGAACAATGCGGTGATAGTATAAGGCCGGCTGTCTCATTGTTAAGGAGTATCTCGTAGATCTGATCACTGGTAAAAGACTCGTTCACTGAAAGGATCACCAGAGAATATTCGGTATTTATAAGTTTTTGCTGTATTCCCCTGATCAATCGCATGAAATATTGATCATAGAATATAGACTCCTCCGTGCAGGATAAAATAAGGATTAGATTTGTCAGCTTACCCTGGGCGAGAGCTCGGGCTTTAATATTCGGCTTAAAACCGGACCTCTTTACAAGTTCAAATATCCGCTCTCGCGTCTCGCGCTTAACGAGATTTTCCGTACCTTTATTTAATGCACGAGAAACAGTCGCAATCGAAAGATTAAGTTCTCGTGCTATATCTTCCAACTTATGCACAATACCGCCTTGAAATATGTAGAGTAAATGAATGTAAGCGCTTACACATGTATAGTTTACAAAAATATCCACATACTGTCAACAGAAAATCACCGCGAGAAGGACAGTTCTCTGAAATTTGCAAACATTTTCATTGCAGACTTGTCCTTTATCTGGGATCAATTGGACTGATCCTGATAAAAATTATGCGGTTGTGGGGATTGGCGCATTTTCCGGATGCGCGGTCTCATCACTGAACTTTACAGAAACCACTTTGGAAACGCCTTTTTCCTCCATGGTGATACCGTAAAGAACATCGGCAAGCTGTATTGTCATCCTGTTATGGGTCACGATAATGAACTGCGAAAGCTTCAGGAACTCATCAAGTACCCTACAGAACCTGACCACGTTCGCCTCGTCAAGCGGCGCATCGATCTCATCCAGTATACAGAACGGGCTTGGATTCACCTTGAAGATCGCAAAAATAAGTGCTATGGCCGTCATCGCTTTCTCCCCACCCGACAGGAGCATTATATTTTGAAGCTTTTTTCCGGGAGGTCTTACTACAATATCGATACCGCATTCAAGTATGTCGTTTTCATCCTCAAGAACAAGATCGGCCTTCCCGCCGTTGAAAAGCATACGGAAATATACGTTGAATTCTTTTTTGATCTTCTCGAACGTATCCATGAACATCTGGCGCGTGGTCTTATTTATTTTCACAATGGCCTGCATGACGTCTTCACGGGCCTTTACGAGGTCATCCCTCTGTTTAGTAAGGAACGCGAACCGTTCCTGCAGCTCCTTGTGCTCCTCGACCGCGCCAAGACTGACCTCCCCCATCTTTTCTATTTTGTCCCTGAGGTCCGCAATTTTCGCTTCGGTTTCAAACTGGTCTATTTCTACCACAGTTTCAGGCCCGGACACCGAAAGATCGACCTTGTACGCGTCGCGTACCCTTGTAAGAATAGCCTCTCTTTTATATTCGACTTCTTTCTTCAAAATATCAAGGTCTCTTACTTTATTTCTCAAAGATTCCAGCTTCTCTTCCTTATCCTTGACCCTTTTCTCAAGGGCACTCGTGCTTGCCGACAGAAGTTCCTTTCTTTCTTTTTTCTCAGAGCTCTCGTTCAGCCTGTTCTCCCGTAAGCCCGACAACTCCTCGTTCCGAACCTCAAGAGCTTTTATTTCAGCGTGTAACGCCTTTGCTCTTTCACCGTTCTCGACTATGCGTTTACGGCTTTCCTCGACCTCAAGATTAACACGGCAGTAATTCTCTTTTTCTCTTTCCTTGTTTGCCGTCAAATGCTCTTCTTCCTTCCGCAGCGCGGAAAGTTCCACTTTTATGTCCGACACCATATGGAACGCCCTCTCGCGAGCTAAAGAATTCTCCTGAAGCGTTTTTTGGTATTCTTCGATCCTGCGTTCAAGTGCGCCTCTCTCTTCTTCCATATCCTTTAAAGAGGCCTCAAGCCTGCCAAGCTCTTCCTTCATTCCCTTGATAACCTCCATCTCCTCATTAAGCTCGGCATCGATCAGGACCGATTCTTCCGCCAAAACCTCATATTTTTCCCGGGCTGCCGCCATCCTTGATGAGGCGTCCGCGATCTCCATGCTTTTTATCCTTACGCGGTCTTCCAATCCCTCTTTTTTCGATAGTGAATCTCTCAACCATCCTTCCAGTGCGCCCATTTCCTCCTGAATGGAAGAAAGTTCGCCGCCCAGCCGCTTCTCCTCTTCCAGCATCTCCGCCAGTTTCTCACGTCTGCCGAAAAGAGGCATAATATCCTTATTAGAAAAATTCCTGCTCCTGTGCCTTCCTTTTTGAAAGACCTCACCGTTCTCGCAAATAACCCGTCCAGAAAAACCCGGTACCGTCAAAGACGCGCGCGCTTCTTCCGCAGTCGATGCCACGAATATTTCTTTCAGCATGCCACGGACCGCGGAAATATACGGTTCCCCCGCGTTCAAAACCTTGATGGCGCCGCTCAAACTGTCTATCGCCGGACTTTCCGACGCATCGGCCGAGAGCTCCATAAGTTCGTCAAGTATGACAAAACTGACGCTGCCGAGAGAATTTTCACCCAGGAACCGTACGACATTTTCAGCCGCGCTCCGGGAATCCACAACGAGAGCCTGTGAGAATTCCCCAAAAACCGCTTCAAAAGATTCCTCATATCCTTTATGCACGCTGATGATCTCCGATAGTATGCCCTGAACCCCGCTAAAACCAAGCTCTTTAGCCTCAACTCTCCGCATTACTTCTTTTACGCCTTCCCCGATACCTTCGCGTTCCGATATAAGCCTCTCGATAAATTCTATTCTTGGCTTTATTTCATTGAGGCGCTTCTCTCGGGCATTGTGTTCTTCTTTGAGACGAGAAACTTTTTCCTGTTTTGCCGTATATTCTCTGTTAAAAATCTCCGACGCACTCTTTGCCTCGCTTAGCTCGGCAGTGATCCTTTTAACCAGCTCATCAGCGGACATCAATCTTTCCGATGCCGTGCTCTTTTCAGATTCGACATTGGTCTTTTCCATCCTGAGACGTTTTTCTCTGGACATGCCGTTATGGATATCGGCTTGTGTCTTTATCACCGCGTTCTTCTTCTGGGTCTCTTCCGCGATGATATCTATCATCTTTTCCCGGTCAGACTTGACCTCTTCCCGCAGCCTTTCGATCGCATCGGATATTTCCCGTGCTTCCCTTTCCTTTGAAGCGAGATCCGCCTCCTTACAGGACCGGAGAGCAGAAACACTCGAACACTTTTCTTCAAGCTCTTCCAGGCGTTTTCGAAGCGAGGCTTCCCTTCCCGCGGCTTCCTCTATGGACCAATCTATTCTTTGAACGGATTTCTCAAGCTCCCCGATCCGTTCCCTGTTCATTTCTATAACATGGGCATTCTTATCGATCTCCGAAGATAACTGCAGAAACTCACTTTGCGATACCTGGAGGTCCTCAAGTACCGTATTATATTCTTTTCGCTGGGCCAAGAGTTCCGTGCTCAGTTTTTCAAGTTCATCCTTCAGCTGGCCCGAAACCTGTCTCATGTTCTCTGACTCACCATCCACCCCCGTACCATTGGAATCCAGTTCTTTCAGTTTTTTACAGGCGAGTTTTACCTCCAGATCCTTCAATTCATCATAGAAAACCCGATATCTTTCAGCCTTGCGGGCCTGGCGTTCGATGGATTTTATCTGTCTTTCCACCTCGCGAAGGATATCGTTTATTCTCGTTAGGTTCTCTTCGGTGCGTTCAAGTTTAAGAAGAGCTTCTCGTTTTTGGGACTTATAACGGGTTATCCCGCTCGCTTCCTCGAAAACGAACCTGCGGTCTTCCGGCTTGGAACTTATGACCATATCCATTCTGCCCTGTTCTATAACGGAATACGAACTTGTACCTATGCCGGTCCCCATGAGCAAGTTCCTTACATCCATAAGTCGCACGGGATTTTTATTAATAAGATATTCACTTTCCCCGGACCTGAAAAGCCTCCGTGTGATCGTGACCTCATCATAATCGACCGGAAGCAGCCCCGCCTCGTTCGATAATGTAATGGACACCTCGGCCATATTGACCGGTTCCTGTTTTTCCGTACCGTTAAAAATAACATCCTGCATGGCCGTACTACGCATTGATTTAGGGGACTGTTCCCCAAGCACCCATTTTATCGAGTCGACAACATTGCTTTTCCCGCAACCGTTCGGCCCCACGACGGCAGTTACGCCCGGCTCGAACTTGAGTTTCGTCTTATTGAGGAATGACTTGAACCCCGCGATCTCCAATTCTTTGAAATACATGTACTCTCCTGATTCGTTTTGTTGCACCGTTAGCGTTAAGCGCATAGCGCCAAGTGTTAAGTGCTCTATATCATTCGACTCTTCTTAACGCTTTACGCTTGACGCTATTCTCTATCTTTTCCCTTCCAATATCCTTCTCAACTTTTCAATATCCTCTTCCGTATATTCCCTGTAACCGTTTATCGGATTTCTCCGTGAAGGCGGGAACGCCCCTTTCTTTTCGTAATTTATCAATGTACCCCGGAATATGCCTAATGTCCGGGCTACTTCCTGCACATTATACTTTTTCTGGGGCACTTCTGTGATCATAATACAATATTTAGTGTTTACGATATTTATATAGGTTTATACAACTTTGCCAAAGTATACACAAGTAAGTATAACTTGTCAATTATTGTACGTTATTTAAGTACAGTCTCAGGAGATATTGTTTATCAATTCTAATGGCCAGAAAATTACGGGATCATGCAAAATGCAGGGCTTCCGACTCTCTTTGATACTCTGAAGTTAAAATATTTATAAAATATCGTTCAGCTTTAGGGACAAACACCCAATATCTATCCCCTTTTTTAATGATCTCTTCCATGCCGGGAATGTCCGGAACGCCTGGACCAGCTCCCGAGAACGCGAGAATGGCCGCGGCCCTCAGGATATCGATCATCCTGATATACGAAGCTTTTCCGTCATATTTATGTTTATCACTTGAAATTTTCCGCGGATCTATGCCGAAAAAAAACACCTTTTTTTCTCTTAGCGTTTTAAAAGAGACATTCTCTATCTCGTCATTGTTTCCAAAAAATATAACGTTCTCCGGACGTATACCATTGTGATCTATTTCCCGGATAACCTCCCCGGCAAGCTCCTCTCCTTTACCGACCTTGACGATAAGATTTTTTATACCGCCGGACTGCTGTTGCAGCCTGGATACCGCATTCAGCAATGCCTGAAATCCTTCCACTTTTGCCTCTTCAGGTATCCAACTGATATCTAAACCGATAATGACCTTCTCTCCATTTGATCGCGTCTCGAACCCCCTGATCACAAGCTCATCCACAAATCCCTGTACGACTTTCCGGATGTCCCGTTTTTGCCTCACTCTTACATGCCATCCGTAGTTCAATAACGATATTTGCATCTCTCTTTGCGTATCATCATATACCGATCGTTCATTATATGGATCAGGTAAAATACCCCGATAATCCTCTTTCATTATCGTACCCCTGATCCTTTTCATAGCCTCCTTATCCAGGACTTCTTTTTCGTAAAATGATATGCACGGAAAATCACTGCCATGGTCTATATAAACGTTCCTTCCGGAGAAATAGTCATACCAATACACATAATCATCTGTAACAAAATATCCCTCCGGCTTTAAATGTTCTTCAATGGCAAATATATAAATGGCATTCTTGCTGATATAAGATCCCGCGATCCCCATACCCGCCCGTTGGTAAAAAATATCTATTGGCCTACCCTGCATAAGCCCATTAAAAATCGCGTCCTCATATAATTCCGGTCGTGTTACGTCAGCCTCAATAAATGTGACAGAACGTTCATTCTCGCTATTTGAGCCCGGGTACCTCCATCTGAACCTGATCCGAGGGTAACCATCATTATTATCCACGCGTATTTTTTTGACATCCACGCCTATCGAAAGGAGTTCATATGCCAGCGCCGCCACTATTTCATCTTTTTTCTGCAGCGCGTCACCGTTCGCAAATCCATATTTGGCTTTATCGACGTAAATATTCCTCTGAAGATGGGTGTATATATATTCTCCAGGATCTTCGTTAAAGCACTCCTCGAGATCGTCAGACAACATCCCCTTATACCAGGAGATAAAATACGCTTCCGACGCGTTCGTGGACAGAAAAAAATTCGAAACATCCGCACCCGCCCCACCATATACCGCAACAAGGGGCTTGTTTTCGGGATTAACAACACATTTTACCGCCATATCATGTTTGATATAGGGCGCTCGTAAGAGTGCGGCATCTGCAGAGAATTCACCGGTACGACCCTCGGCTGAAAGCTCTTCTCCTATGACCGGCTTTTGCCGGACCCGTACATCCCATCCGTAATGCACAGGCGGATCATTCAAATATGTATGCCTCATACGCAATATGGCCTTTTTTAATTTCTCCATTCGAGCGTCATCAAGAACAGCCGTCTCTCCGCACGATCTAACGGGAAAATCCCCGCTCATATCCTTGAAAATACCGGCTATATACGTTTGGATCCCGGCACGGTAAACATGATCATCCGTGGCAAAGAAACCACCCGGCCTTATCCATTCGTAGATCGTGTTGAGAAAACACGTATCCTCTACATAGCTTGCCGCGATGTCTCTGCCGGCCCTCTGATAATAAATATCTATACCCCTGCCACACAGAAGCCTTTTAAAGAGCGCGTCTTCATATTGCTCCGGTTTTGTTATATCTGCCTCCACGAAGGTGATCGAATAATCCTTTTCGCCGTGTGAACGCGGATATTTCCAGCGGAACTTAATGCGGGGATATCCACCGTTATTATCGATCCGTATCATCGCGGCATCCACTCCTATGGATAGAAGTTCATATGCCAACGCGGCGATGATCTCGTTCTTTTCTCCCAATGCTGCCGCACTTACGAACCCCGCGTAATACTTTTTGCGATATATATCGCTTCTAAGACTCCCGGCGATATATTGTTGTACATCCCCCAAGAAACAAGATGCGAGATCTTTTTCCGACATGCCTTTGTAATCGGAAATGAAATACGCTTCCGTCGAGTCCGTTGAAAAAAGAAAATTCGAGATATCGGAACCTGCTCCACCATATACGGCAACAAGTGGCTTATCATCCGGATTGACAACATGCTTTACGGCAATATCATGAGTAACGTATGGCTCAGACAAAAGTCCTGCTACTTCGCGGAACTTTTCCGTAACTTGCTCTGTCGTATATAACTGCCGTTCAAGAAGCTGCTCCAAACCTTCCTGGCTTAAGAACTTACTGAAAGCCCTGGCACGGTCGGATAAGCGACTGCTATACTGACCGCTTGCCTTATTCCTGAATTCTTCCGTAGAATCGGATTTTTTCACGCTAAATTCGTTGCCCTTATGTGACACCTCGCACACAGGCGCCAATCTCGATGTAGCGGCAAGCGCATCTTGACAATTTCCAAGCGGAACTGTATCGTCCGCGATAGACATATCGCTCAGGAACAGCGCGAGTAATACAACAATTGAAACCGCGCTATCGATGGTATGCTTTAGTAATAGTACTTTTCTAGTCATTGTAGACATAATTTGCCCCACATATAGAATGCGCTTTTTGTATTATAACACAAATCATATTGTTAGTCTAATAAAATGTTAGAATGAAACGACAAGAAAACAAACTTCATTTTTTTGTTTGTGGATTATTTTCCGAGAACTGTTTTGAAGTGGGACGTAAGCACCGGAACAACCTTGAACAAGTCCCCCACTATCCCGTAAGTCGCGGCCTTGAAGATAGGCGCGTCAGGGTCTTTATTTATGGCTACGATAACATCGGAGGACCTCATGCCGATAAGATGCTGTATCTGCCCGCTAATTCCACAGGCTATGTACAGTTTAGGACAAACGGTTTTCCCTGTCTGCCCGACCTGGTGTGAATAGGGTATCCAACCCGCGTCAACCGCCGACCTGGAAGCCCCGACAGCTCCGTTCAACGTAAGCGCAAGTTCTCTGATGATAGCGAAATTCTCCGGCCCCCCTAGTCCACGTCCGCCGGAAACTATTATATCGGCTTCGGCAAGGTTGACCGTCTCTTCCAATTCTTCGATCATATCCAGCAATTTGCTGCGTGAAGAATATATATCATCCGTAAACTCTTCTTTGATCACTTCGCCCTTTCGGGACTTGACCGGTTCAGCTTCCTTCATGACCTTGTGTCTCACCGTTGACATCTGCGGCCTGTGGTTCGGCGCAACGATCGTGGCCATAATATTTCCGCCAAAAGCCGGCCGCGTCTGCAGAAGAAGCTTCTCAACGGGATCAATATCCAGCCCTGTACAGTCCGCCGTAAGGCCCGCGTGCACCTGCACCGCTACCCGGGACACAAGGCTTCTGCCGATGGTCGTCGCCCCGCACAAGACCACCTCCGGTTTATATTTCCGGATGAGGTTGGTCAAAACCTTGGTATACGGATCATCCAGATAGTTCTTAAGCTTAGGCGAATCCACAAGATAAACCTTATCAGCGCCTCTTTCGATCAGCTCTCTACAACGATCCGACATGCCTTCCCCGAGAAGGACCCCGCAAAGTTTTACACCAAGTTTGTCAGCGAGTTCTCTACCCTTTCCCAAAAGCTCGAACGAGATCGACTGGATAACGCCTTTCTTTTGTTCACAGAAGACCCAAACATCTTTATGGTCTGAAAAATCCTTTTTCTTGGCTTCTTTTTTCTGTATTATAATGGCACTGAATTTACACGCTTCTGCGCATGCGCCGCAAACAGTGCATTTCGAGAGGTCAATGACCGCCTTTTTCTCGACCATCGTAATAGCGCCAAATGGGCATACTTTAACACAAAGCGTACACCCTACGCATTTCTCTTTAATGACATTTACCGCGTCGTTCGCTGCCATTTTTGACCAACTTTCAAATTTCCACTTTACGCAACAACATTAGCCGATAACCACATCTTTAAGAAGGGCTACAAGTTCCTTTGCCGCCTCGTCAGGTTCTCCGCCGAGCACACGCCCGCCTTCTCTCTGCTGAGGCGTGAATATCTTTACCACCCTTGTTGGCGACCCATCAAGTCCGATCTTGGAACAGTCGCATGAAATATCCTCCGCGTTCCATACCGGTATTTCAGTTTTCTTAGCCTTCATTTTTCCCTTCAATGAAGGGAGACGCGGTTCGTTTATCTCTTTCACGACCGTAATGACAGCCGGAAGAGGCACATCTATCACATCATACCCCTCTTCTGTCATTCTGAACACAACAGCATTCTTGTCCGTGATCTTATCGATCTTCTTAACGTAAGTTACCTGCGGGATATCAAGATGTGTGGAAACTCCGGGCCCTACCTGAGCGGTATCGCCGTCCGAAGCCTGTTTTCCACAGAAAATAAGTTTGTAGTCACCGATCTTTTTTATCGCCTGTGAAAGCGTATAACTCGTCACCCAGGTATCGCTGCCGGCGAATTTTCTGTCGCTGAGCAGCACCGCCCTGTCACACCCCATTGAAATAGCTTCCCTTAGAGCTTCCATCGCCTGCGGCGGTCCCATGGTCACGACTATGACCTCGCCTTTACCCATCCTTTCTCTTACCCTCAAAGCTTCCTCAATAGCATACACATCGAAAGGATTAATGACCGATTGCACCCCCTCACGCTTAAGCGTGTTGGTCACAGGGTCGATCTTTACATCGGTCGTGTCGGGAACCTGTTTGATAAGTACAAGTATTTTCATATGATTCGTACATCGTATGTCGTACATCGTATGTCGTATATCGTATATTCAATTACGCGTTTTTGAGAACGACATACGATATACGCTGTACGATATACGAAACTTATTTCAACGCCTCTTTGATAAGCGACGACGCGATAACGCCTCTCTGTATCTGGTTCGTCCCCTCGTATATCTGGGTGATCTTCGCGTCCCTCATCAATTTCTCTACAGGATATTCTTTCATATAACCGTATCCGCCAAAAAGCTGAACAGCATCGGTCGTGATCTTCATGGCAGTGTCGGAAGCAAACAGCTTACACATGGCCGACACCTTCGCGATATCCTTAGCCCCGGAATCGATCATGCGCGCGGCTGCGTAAATAAGAGCGCGAGCCGCTTCCAGCTGGGTACCCATATCGGCCAACATGAACTGGACCCCCTGGAACGCGGAAACGGGCTGACCGAACTGTTTTCTTTCATGCGTATAACGGACTGCCTCATCCAGTGCCCTTTGGGCTATACCCAAGGCCTGCGCAGCAACACCTGGCCGTGAATTATCGAACGTTTTCATCGCGACTATAAAACCAAGGCCTTCTTTACCCAAAAGGTTACTCTTGTGAACACGGCAATCGGTAAAAATGACCTCTCTCGTCGCGGAACTTCTTATCCCCATCTTGTTCTCTTTCTTACCAAAAGATAGACCAGGAGTACCTTTTTCCACGATAAAAGCGCTGGCGCCTCTGGCTCCTTTGGATTTGTCGGTTATGGCGACAACCGAATAAATCTCCGCTTCCCCACCGTTCGTGATCCATTGCTTTGTGCCATTAAGAACATAATAATCGCCGTCTTTTTTGGCCGTGGTTTTTATGCTTCCCGCGTCAGAGCCAGCTTCGGCTTCCGTAAGCGCGAAAGCAGCCAACTTTTTACCTGACGCGATCTCGGGCAGGTATTTAGACTTCTGCTCTTCGTTGCCATAAAGGAGGATCGGGAATGTACCAAGGCCGGTGGCCGCGAAGCTAAGCGCTATCCCGCCGCATCCCCAGGACAATTGTTCGGTAGCGATCGCCAGGTCCAGTATACCCCCTCCCATACCGCCGTATTGTTCGGGAATATAGATACCGCAAATGTCGGACTCAGCCAGGACCTTCACGATGTCCCACGCGAATTCCCCGCTTTCATCGTATTCGGCCGCGACCGGTTTAATTTTTTCCTCGGCGATCTTACGGCAAAGGTCCCGTATCATAACCTGTTCTTCAGTAAGTAAATAATCCATCATAAGCTCCTTTTATTAACTGTCAACCGCCAGTCACATAATGTTAGCCGATACTTGGAACTGAAGGCTGAGGCTGAAAACTGAAGGCTAACTATCACCCGTTGAATTTTCTTACCACCAATGTCACATTATGTCCGCCGAATCCGAGCGAATTACTCATAACGACATCCACTTTTGTTTTTCGCGCCGTGTTTGGGACATAATCAAGATCACATTCCGGATCGGGATGTTCATAGTTTATCGTGGGAGGTAATATCTGATCCTCAATGGCCTTTGCACAGGCAATAAGTTCCGCGCCGCCTGTAGCACCAAGCATATGGCCTGTAACGCCTTTTGTTGACGACACCGCCAGTTTCGCGGCATGAGCCCCGAAAAGCTGCTTGATCGCGTTAGTTTCCATCTTATCATTAAGAGGGGTGGAAGTCCCATGAGCGTTGATGTAATCCACATCCTCCGGATTTATCTGAGCGTCATCCAAAGCCGCCTGCATGCAGCGAACGGCCCCTTCACCCGAAGGCGCGGGAGCGGTCATGTGATACGCGTCACCGCTCATACCGTATCCCACCATTTCGCAATAGATGTGCGCTCCCCTTTTTCTCGCGTGTTCCAATTCCTCAAGAACTACCACGCCAGCCCCTTCTCCCATGACAAAACCATCTCTTTCCCTGTCAAAAGGACGGGAGGCCTTCTGCGGTTCACTGTTATGGGTCGAGAGCGCCTTAAGCGCGCAAAAACCTCCAAAACCCATGGGTGTAGTGGCGGCTTCCGATCCTCCAGCCATCATGATATCCGCATCGTCCCTCTGGATTATTTTAAAAGCGTCCCCGATAGAATGCCCGGCAGTGGCACATGCCGTTACAGCCGCCAGATTAGGCCCGCGCAGACCCAATTCGATCGATACAATTCCGGACGCCATGTTGACGATAAGCATCGGTATAAGGAACGGTGATATCTTGGATGGGCCTTTTTCCGGACCAGATTCAAGGTACTTGCGATGCTCTGATTCGATTGTGTGGAGACCACCGATCCCGGACCCTATATCAACACCGGCTTTGTCCAGATTAATTTTGTTGGGGTCCAAACCCGAGTCCTCGAACGCCATTTTCGCAGCAGCAACGGCAAATTTGACGAAAAGATCGAGTTTCCTGTCTTGTTTTATTGTTAAGTAGCGGGTCGAATCGAAATTCTTCACTTCGGCGGCTATCTGGGAATCAAAGTTGGAGGGGTCAAAAGCGGTAAGCCGGGCCACACCCGATCTACCGTTGATGACCGACCCCCAGAAATCTGACAGATTGTTCCCTACGGGTGTCACACAGCCAAGCCCCGTGAGGACGACTCTTCTCTTGTTTGGCATTATTTTTGGCAGGGGTTAAGATTACTGTTGGATCTTCTCCTCGATATATTTTATCGCCTCACCAACAGTTGAAAGTTTTTCAGCATCTTCATCAGGTATTTCCGCTCCGAACTCTTCTTCAAGGGCCATAACCAGCTCCACAGTATCGAGTGAATCGGCACCCAGGTCATCGATGAACTTGGCTTCCGGCTTGACTTCCTCAATTTTCACACCGAGCTGTTCTGCCACTATCGCCTTGACTTTTTCAGCTACACCCGACATCGTGTCCTCCTTGTTCCTTTGTGTAAGAGATCCTGAATTCACATTTACATTACCATGCCACCGTCCACCTGAACGGTCTGTCCGGTAATATAGGCCGCATCGTCGCTGGCCAGGAAAAGAGCTAAATTCGCCACATCTTCTGTCGTACCCATCTTACCCAGCGGTATAAGCTTCATCATCATTTCCTTTACTTCATCAGACAGCTTACCAGTCATGTCCGTCTGGATAAACCCGGGAGCGATGGCATTCACATTGATATTCCGTGAACCAAGCTCTTTTGCCACCGTTTTTGTCAGAGCTATAAGCCCGCCTTTACTCGCGGAATAATTAGCCTGACCGGCGTTCCCCATGATACCTATTATTGAAGCCATGTTCACTATCTTGCCGCAGCGTTGTTTCATCATGGGTCGGCTGACGGCTTTGATACAGTTAAAGGCCCCTTTAAGGTTCACGTTCAGCACGGCATCCCACTCTTCATCGGACATTCTCATGAGAAGATTATCTCTGGTAATGCCGGCATTGTTGACAAGTATATCTAATTTGCTAAAATTGTCAAGAATTTTATTGACGAAATTTTTGCATTCTTCGAACAAAATAACGTTAACTTTTTCCGCCAGCACTTTCCTCCCGGTGGTTTTTTCTATCTCAAGCTTTGTGGCTGCAAGCGCTTCTTCGTTAACATCGCATATGGCTATATCGGACCCTTCCCTCGCGAAGAGAAGCGCTATCTCCCTGCCGATACCGCGGGCCCCGCCGGTTATCATAGAAACTTTATCTTTTAATTGCATAAGGCCTCCATCTATAATTTCGTTCAATTGTATGTATATTGAAGGTTTTGTCAAGGTATAATAATCCGACCCGTGTATCCTTGCGCGGACAGATCATGGATTAGCAGAGAAAAATGTGAGGTCTTACTTTTTTGCACACACAGACGAGAACCATCCTCCGGTATACGCATCAAGATATGCCGTCAATTCCTGCACCCTCAGCTCTTTTTCGCGATGCTTCCTGTCAACGACATCGTCAATATCGCTTTTTCGTGCCTTTTCAGGGAGAAGCTCAGCCAAAAGTTTTTTACGCTCGAAATATATCCTCGTCACCTCTTCCAGTATATCGTTCCTAAGCTGCACCATTAGCTTGCTTCTGACATCGATACTTGTTTGCGCATCGTTCCAGACGATATCCGCAAGGTCCCATGAAAGATCAAAGTTCCAATCATCGCCTTTCGCACGTGGACCTGTCACCGTATATGCGGTCGTAGCATTTGTATATATCTCGACCTTGTCATCAAAGGATTCCGCGTATCCGACCGACACTTTTGGCATAACGGCTTTCCATTTCGCGCCTTCCCTCCATTTTTTTATTTTTTCAGGGCTCACTTCCGCGTATTCGATAGCCATTCCCTGCACTTCTGTTACTGTTGGCCCCACCTCAACCAGGCCGGGACCTTCGGTTACCCTGTCTTTTTCATATAGATCTTCGATCCCGATGGCGTAAAGACCTTTTTCTGCCGCGATCAAAAGCCTCTTTTTACCTTCTCTATCTTCCATAATATACAAACAAGTCAAGTCGCCCTGACCGGTCGTCCCAAAAATGCTATCCCATGAACAAAGGCCCGTGGAGCATCTGAACACTTTATCTTTTGATGCGGCATAAATATCTTTACCTTCTCCTATAGCGTAAATAACGCTGCTGAGACCGAGCCCGGTCGTACCGACCTTATGCACTTCGACACTCTCAGCGATCCGCATCGTATATATGCCTTTTACTGTAGAGGCGATGATTCCACAGCCCTCGACAGGCTCAAGCTTCCTTATTATAGGAAGATCTGCTTCTTCTTTCTCTATCTCTTCTATATCAAGGCCCACTTCCTCCTTATTATCATCGGTATTCAATAAAACATATTTATCCCAGATATTCCCTCCATCCTGGGAATAATATATCATCCCTCCTACCGCCACATAGATGATCCCTTCATTGGATACAACATCCTCGATCTTCTTTTCCGACTTCTCCATGTTTATAAGGTTCCATGTTCCGCTTCGAATGATATAAAGCTCCTCCGATGTCCATATCAAAGGGTATGTTTTTCGTTCTGTACGGTCCACCCAGTACGCCACTCCCTTCAAGTCACTTTTACCGGCCATATAATCCCATTTTCCGTTAGAATACTCATATAAGCCATACTGAGTAGCGGCAAGCGCCTGATCCCTTGAAAAAGCAACATCTCTCACATCCACAATTTCACCCGGCATGGGTTCCTTCCACCAGTTCTTTCCGAGATCATGTGATGCGTATATCCCGCTATTCGTAGCGGCATATAAAGTATTCGTACCATTGACACCTTTAATACGATTTATCCGCACCGTTCTGGGGATACCGGATGATATATCTTCCCTTGCCTCACTCGATATGAACGAAAAAGCGTTATCGGCAAGAAGCAACGTTATTATCAGGACACTTACGAGAGACCGCACTCGCAAAAACATGCTTTCCTCCTTCTTGTTGGACCCGCCTACTCTTACCCGCCTTTTTATTGTATCCGAATTTCATTTTTTGTCAATATTTTTTTTATTTTTAATCATATGCGCCATGAACAATACTTGAGATATCCCTGCGGAGACTGTTCCGTACAGGGGCATTGATGGACGAAGCGAGCTTGGTTCTTCGCCGAAGGCGGAGATCGCGAGGACATCACTGAGCGAGATTTACCGCTGGAGTAAATCGAGCGTCCCCTGGAGGAATAGTCTCCGCAGGGGGACACCCAAACAACTAATCCTGAACTACACCGGACCTGATAATGGAAGAGTAATAACGCGCGGAATCTCTTATTGTTCGTTTTTGTGTCCTAAAATCCACATGTACAAGCCCGAACCGCTTACTGTACCCATCGGACCACTCAAAATTATCGAGAAGAGACCAGTGAAGGTATCCTATAACGGGCGAACCCTCGCCGATAGCCTTTAGGAGATATTTCAGATGTTCTTTAATATACTCACGTCGCACATTATCATCCTCGATGCTCAACCCGTTCTCGGTAATAATTATTGGAAGCTTATACCCGGAAAATGTTTTCACTACTTCATAAAGGCCGCGGGGGTATATCTCCCACCCCATCATGGTCCTCTTACCGGCGTCCTCATGATGCATGTGCGAGCACACCCATCCGAACGGATTCTTAAGCATAGGTGTTTTATGATGGATAAATTCCCTGAAGTAATAGTTCAAACCGATGAAATCTATCGTGTTTTTGTAAGGAAGCGGCTCATCGATATACGGAAAAAACCGGGCATGCCCTTTAATAGCAGATCTGATAAAACTATGGTTCTGGAAATTCGCCCTCAGAAATGCCGATACTCTGTCGGGAACGGAATACAGCGAACAGGGATGGAACGCCGCCACTGCCCATGCAAGCCCTATCTCAGGCTTACGAAAAGAGCTTGAACGCGTACAAGCCTCTTTCATGCTATGATAAGCCGATACATGGCTCTTCAGCATATTTCGAGCGACACAGAGCATTTCTTCGAAATTGCTTTTTTGAGGGGGCCATTTCCCCTGTAAATATGCTATATACGCGAGAACCAACGGCTCATTTATAGTTATCCAATATCGCACTTTATCACCAAGCTCGACCACCGCCTTGTCGGCGAACCGCGAGAAGAATCGTATGATCTTGTCGTTCTTCCACCCGCCTTCACGAGCCAGCCATACAGGAAGAGTGAAATGGTTCAGTGTCACCACCGGTTCTATTTTAAGCGCCCTTAACGTGTCCAACACCTCTTTGTAATGGTCCCATTCTTTCTGGTCCCACACCCCTTCAGTTTTTTCGAGACGGCTCCATTCCAAGCCAAGTCTATGGGCATTATGCCCAAGCTCCTTCGCTATGCGAAAATCTTCCCTGAATCTGTGGTAATGATCGCATGCTTTACCTGAAGGCTCGGTACATCCGGCTTGTTCCCACTCCCACCAGTCGCTGTTGAGATTATCGCCTTCGACCTGATGGCCGGATGTAGAGGCACCCCATAAAAATTGTTCAGGAAAACGATTATTCATAACATCCATCCTCATGATCCTTAAAAGATTTTATTATATTCCTTCTCTATCCTCTCCAACTCTTCCTTGCTCATTTCCCACTCCGTGGCGGCAATGTTCATTTTGAGCTGCTCCGCGGTACGGCATCCAACGATACACGAGGGGACCTCTTCATGGCTCAACATCCAATTAATGGCCACCTCGACCGTCGATACTTTTCGTGACAAGGCGATCTCTTCCAGCACGGAAATTATCTTCTGCGCTTTTTCCCAGAAAGGTTCATGATAAAATTTATAAAAAAAACTCCGCACATCTCTTTTGGGAAATGCTGGTTGCTGCCTGTATTTACCGGTCAATATCCCTCCGCCCAACGCCCCATAAGGGAGTATGGCCACGTCATTTTCCCTGCAGAAAGAAAGAAGTTCTTTCTCCGCGGTACGGTCAAAAAGCGAATACTGGACCTGGTTACTGACTATCGGAGCAACACTAAGAGCCTCCTCCAGCATGTCTTTATCAAAGTTACTGACGCCGATATAGCGTATTTTTCCTTCATCCACAAGCTTTTTCATCTCGCCGAATGTCACCTCAGCCGGGGTCTTCGGGTCCGGCCAGTGGCATTGATAAACATCCACAGTATCGACACCCAGGCGTTTCAGGGACCCTTCAAGGTCCTTCCTTATAAAAGCCGGCGTAAGATCCACTCTGATGGACGCACCTTTTATCTCGAGACCGCATTTTGTGGCTATTATGACCTTTTCTCTGTTACCCTTTATCGCTCTACCTAAAACGCTTTCAGAACGTCCGCCGCCATAAACAGGCGCGGTATCCACAATGTTAACGCCGTTGGCGATCGCTTCCTCAATGACCCTTATCGATTCGTTATCGTTAGCTTCTCCCCAAGCGTCCCCGCCAAAAGCCCATGTGCCCACACATATGGCCGAGACCTCGAGATCGCTTTTTTTTATTTTCCTGTATCTCATATCTTTTACTCCTTCTTCCCCGGCGAGGAATGAACGGTCACAATAACGCATTTATCAAGGTCCAAAATATCATTGGCACATTGAACTATATCATCGCGCGTCACCGCGCTGATCCGGCGGGGATATTCTTTGTAAGCATCTGGGCCCAACGCGTAAAGTTCGTCAAATGCCGCAAGAAGTCCTATAGCCCCGTTAGTCTGGAGAGATGCGGCATATTCCGTAAGGGCCCTGTTCTTCGCGGCCACCATTTGCTCGTCGGAAAAGGCACCTTTTTTTATACCGGTGATAAGATCAAAGATTGTGGAACGTACCTTTTCAAGGCCCTTCTCGACCGTACCAGCATAAACAAGAAAATACCCCGGGTCAACCAATGGTACCGCAGAAGAACCGGTCGTATAAGCAAGCCCCTCTTCTCCTCTTATTTTCTCGAAAAGCATGCCCCCTCCGCCCGAAAGCATCTCATTGATCACAAAAAGCGCGAATTTCCTGTCGTCTTTCACGGTAACGCCTCTGAAAACCACGGCAAAAAAAGATTGCTCTTTCTCCATGGTTATCTCTTTTTCACGTGTCTTTTCAAGGACCGTCACTTCCTCATACTGTATCGCCTTATTCCCGCCTTTCCACCCCTTAAACGCTGCCAATACCGAACGGGCAGTTTTATCTATATCCACATCACCGACAACCGTCATTACGGCTCCTGCGGGCTGAAAGTACTCTCCATGAAAAGATTCTATCCCGTCACGAGAAATACCGGCGACGGTCTCTATTGTCCCTTCGGGCCTCATCGAATATGGATGTTTCTCATAAAGAAGTTTTCCGGCCTCGAACATGCCTTCACTAAATATATCTTTTTGTTTCTGCATAATTACGGCGGAAATATTTTTCTTCTGTTTTTCTATTTCAAGGGACGGAAATGACGGGTTCATAACAACATCGGCAAATATATCGAGGCCTTTCTCAAAGTCCTTCGAAAGAACGCTCATAGTAACGCCCATGCTGTTATAACCGCTGAAGGAGCGTATACTACCCCCCATCTCCTCGAACGTTGGGACTATCTCATTCTCGCCCCTGTGCATCGTACCTTTTAGAAGAAGTGACGACGTGAGGTTCGCGATACCATTATCCTTTTCCGTTTCAGCGCGGAGCCCGCCTGCGAAGGCGATCGTGGCAGAGACGATAGGCAGGTTGCCCCTTTTCTTAATATCAAGTTTAAGACCGTTCGGAAGGACCATGGACCTCTCGTCTTCCGCTGCTTTTCCCACGTCTTCCGCTTTTTTCGTCTGTTCCCCAGCGAACTTATCCGGAAAAAGCTCTATAGTCGTGGAATTTTCCTCGCGCAAATATGTAAAAGCCACAGCCTTGATCTCGTCTTGGCTCACCTTTTGGACATTATCTATGTATTTATCCATAAAATAAGGGTCACCCAGAATGAGCTGTGTATCGGCCACTGTAGAGATAGTGTCTTCCATTTTTTCTTTAAGAAAAAGAAAACCGGAAGACACCATGTTCTTAGCGCGCTCGATCTCCTCCCTGGTGATTTTACCTTTTTTCAATTCCTCGATGACGGAAAATATCTCCTGTCTGGCCCCATGGATATTCCCAGGTTCGCCTGTCCCCATTATAACGAAAAGCCCGGGGTATCTCGGCGTCAAATTAGAACAGGACACTGAATATAAAAGTTCTTTTTCTCTCACAAGCCTTTCATACAGCCGTGAATCCCTTCCGCCGCCGAGAAGTATACTTAAAACATCCATTGGATAAACGTCCGGCGAGAACGCGTTCGTCGAATGAAACCCGATAGCGAGATATCCAACACCGATATCCGCGCTGATCAGACCGCTCCTCGCGCCTATCTGTGGCGGCTCTGGAGCCAAAGCACACGGGCGCGGTCCTCCTCGTTTATACTGAGAGAACTTCTCTTTAACGATCCGGGAGGCTTCTTCTGCCGGGACCCCCCCGATCACCCCTATGACCATATGGTCCGGCGTATAATTCTCCGCGTGATAGGCGGAAATATCTTCTCTAGAAATGTCCTTGAATTTTCCGGTATGACCAATGATAGGATGTTTGTACACATGTTCAATATATGCCTGCGAAAAAAGTTCTTTCATTAACATGGACTCGGGATCGTCCTCATAGAGCTTTAGTTCCTTGAGGATGACCTCTCTCTCTCTTTCTATATCCTCGTGGCTGAAAGCAGGCTCCATGACCATATCGGCAAGAAGTCCGAGCGCCTCTTTAAAATTCTGCTGTGGGACCGTTATATCATATTCCGCCGAATCCATACCTGTCGAGGCATTAAAAACACCTCCCAGCCTTCTTATCTCGCCCAAGACCTGGGTGCTTGTTTTGTCCTTTGTCCCTTTAAAGACAAGGTGCTCGATAAAATGGGATATGCCTGATCCAGCGTACGTTCCTTCGTTGGAAAGTCCCGAACGAACGTCTATTTCGATGACCTCAATAGGCGAATCGGGGATGTATTTGGCAAGAATGACCGCTCCGTTATCGAGAACGGTCTTATGGAAATCGTTGTTGGCCTCTCCCGCAAATAAAAAAACAGGGCTAAAGCATACTATGACAATGACAAAAAAACATCTAAAAAAGTGCCGAATAAATTTCCTCCCAATAAGGTATTATAGTAGTAATATTATGGGATAGTCCTGGCTTTGTCAAGCTCAGCAAAATCACTATCGCTTCAGGCATTACAAAGCAGCGACAATATGGCGGGTGGCGCGAGTGTGCTCGAGCACCACACAAGCGTAGCGCAGAGGAGCGCAGAGCACCGAGCGACAGGCCCCGCCAACTTTATACCGCCCGCGCGAACGCCTGAAGCGCCCTAAACACCTCATCGGCGTTGTCTATTATTCGAACTCCGATATTATCGAGCAATAGTTTTAATTTTTCGACGTCCGACAATATCACCTGTTCAAGTGAGACAGCGCTGAATTTACGCTCTTTCATGGCCAAAAAACTCACTTTAGTGCCATGTTTGAGTCCAGCCAGAAAACCGTATATCTTTCCTTCAAGCTCTGAGATCGAATCTTTGTTCTTTATCGTTTCTATAATAATATTTTTGTTCTTCTTTTGCGCATCGCTCATCCCCCGACGCAGCAAAGCCTCTTGTTCTTCCGTAACGAGGACCAACACCGGTACTTTGTCAGGCCACACACAGGCAAGCAATGCGGTTTCCGGCGCGAGCACATATGCATGCTCCGGATCGGCTCCCGACGCCAACTCAAGCCCCGCGGTAAATCTTTCCCTTAGCGACGCCAAAGTTTTTGCCCGGTATTCATAGAGATAATAAGTTATTCCTCCCACGACCTCCTTAGTAACGGACAGTTCTTCAAGATCAGTGTCCACGAAATCAAAATGTTGTCCCGGAGGAGCATGGCTCAAAAGGAGAAGCTTCGCGTCCGGCTTCAGTTCCCGCAGTAATTTACGGACAAGCTCTTCCTGGCCCCTTTTTCCATGATCGTAATAATAGACAATATCATACTGGCCAAGATCCTCTTCCATAAAATCACCCTTCGTAAGATCTATCATGGAAGAGTCTATTTCCCTTTCATTTCCAAGTTCTTTTACCAATTCTTCGCTTTTCCCGTAAATATAATCGTCCTTTTCTACACCTCGTACGGTCGCCCCCAGCCTTGCCGCTATGACAGCTACTGTTCCGTCCCCGCTTCCCAGATCGATGAATTTCTTGTTTTTAACTCCTGTGCCCCTTAACATTTTGTAGATAAGATCTATCGGAGACTGCACCCATGGACCATATGCCGCATCCGCGAAACCTCGCCTATAGTTGTCTTCCCCGTTTCTATTGATCTTAAATCCATCGGTAACAGCTGTTAACCTTTCCAAAAATCCTTCATCAGAATATCTTCTCACTCCGGCCGCAGCTTCCGCCCTAAGGAGCGGGAAAAAGTACGCTGTCATACCCGCGGCCTTACAGACAAAATCATCTTCACCAGGTTTATCTTTGATTTCGCTGTAATCCTCCTCCGTACGGCCGCTATTTAGAATGA